>JAESGV010000032.1_pt1 | contig 427064 bp, 395 predicted proteins | sample 9269781 | NCBI WGS metagenome assembly JAESGV01 (sample SAMN15741586, study PRJNA653496) | algae metagenome | isolation source: Tildeniella torsiva UHER 1998/13D and co-occurring heterotrophs from... | place: Slovakia: Slovak Paradise National Park, Hrabusice, Kosice Region | collected 2000-01-01
CAAACCTCAGATTTCGCAAGAGAGGGGCTCGGTGATCTCGGTGCCCAGGGAACCGTGCCCCTCTCCAGGAAAATCTGAAGTTTAGGCGGCTTGCGCTCGCCTAAGCCTTCGATTTTCCGTCCTCCCCTGCTTGGGGGAGGTGGGAGCCGCTTACGTTGCGACCTTCCCCCTGTCCCCGCATCCCAACCTGCGCTAGCATCCGCCGACCCAACCCGGCCACCCGACGAGGCGCGATGTTCATTCCCCTGCATGACCGAAACGCGCTCAAACATATTCGTCGGCAATATGTGACGCTGGGGCTGATTCTCGCCAATGTCGTGACCCATGCGCTGGCGACGCTGGCGCCGGAGGCGCTTTACGAGATCGGGGTCTATGGCATGGGTTTCATCCCGGCGGTCGCCTTCGACATTGCAGAGCTCGATCCCCGGCTGGTGCTGGTGCCGGAAAGTGCGACCTACGTTACCTATTCCTTCCTGCATGGAAGCTGGCTGCATCTGGGATCCAACATGCTCTTCCTCTGGGTCTTCGGCGACAATGTCGAGGACGCCATGGGGCACTTCAAGTTCCTGTTCTTCTACCTCGCCTGCGCCGCAGCCGGTGCGCTGTTGCATGGGCTGGTTATGCCCGCCAGCCAAGCGCCGCTGATCGGGGCGTCGGGAGCCGTGTCGGGGGTGGTCGCGGCCTATCTGATGCTGCACCCCAAGGTGCGCGTCTGGGTGCTGGTCTTCATGCGCTTCCCCCTGCCGCTTCCGGCCTTCATCCCGCTCCTCTTCTGGGTCGGCCAGCAATTCGTCATGCTCGTGATCGACGGTGGCAGCAATGTCTCCTGGGGCGCCCATGTCGGCGGGATCCTCGCCGGCGCGCTTCTGGTGCTCTTTTTGCGACGTCCGGGCGTGCCCCTCTTCGACCGCGCGATCGTGACACCCCGCGCCGTCGAACATGAGGCTGCCTCCGTCGACGTGGCGCCGGTCGGGCCCTGGGGGCAGAGGCCCGCAGGGAACGTACCGGATGGCGAGGCGGCAGGCGGTGCTCTCCACCCGGAAACCCCGGCAGCTCAGCCGGTCCGCAAGGTTACCCACTGGGGACGATGACAAGAGGTCGCGGGCCTGACATATTGACGTGCACGTCAACGTCAATTATTGCTGTCGGCCAAACGGCATCGAACATTGTGTTTGGGGAAAAAATGCGTATCGATGTCGCCAATCGACAAACGGGGAAGCGCACTTGAGCGCATTTTCCGACGGAAGATTTGAAGAGAGGAACCCATGAAGATACTCGTCCCAGTCAAGCGGGTTGTGGATTACAACGTCAAGATCCGCGTCAAGCCTGATGGTTCCGGCGTCGAACTCGCCAACGTCAAGATGTCCATGAACCCCTTCGACGAGATCTCCGTCGAGGAAGCCCTGCGGCTGAAGGAAGCCGGCAAGGCCGAGGAAGTGGTCGTCGTCTCGATCGGTCCTGCTAAGGCCGAGGAAACCATCCGCACCGCACTCGCCATGGGCGCTGATCGCGGCATCCTGATTGAAACAGACGAAGCCGTCGAGCCGCTCGCCGTCGCCAAGCTCCTGAAGGGCGTGGTGGAAGCCGAGGCTCCGGGTCTCGTCATCGTCGGCAAGCAGGCGATCGACGACGATTCCAACCAGACCGGCCAGATGCTGGCGGCGCTCCTCGGCTGGGGCCAGGCAACGTTTGCCTCCAAGCTCGAACTCGGCGCCGACAAGGCGACCGTCACCCGCGAAGTCGACGGCGGTCTGCAGACCATCGACGTCAAGCTGCCGGCGATCGTCACCACCGACCTGCGCCTCAACGAGCCGCGTTATGCTTCGCTGCCGAACATCATGAAGGCGAAGAAGAAGCCGCTCGACAAGAAGAGCCCGGCCGACTTCGGCGTCGACGTTGCCCCGCGCCTGAAGGTGCTGAAGACCGAAGAGCCGGGTGGCCGCAAGGCGGGCATCAAGGTGAAGAGCGTCGCCGAACTGGTCGACAAGCTCAAGAACGAAGCCGGCGTGCTTTAATCGGACGGACAGGAGAAACATAAAATGGCTATCCTTCTTCTCGCAGAACACGACAACGCGACCGTTTCCGAACAGACCGCAAAAGCCCTGACGGCCGCAACCAAGATCGGTGGCGACGTGCATGTGCTGGTGGCCGGATCCGGCGCCAAGGCCGCAGCCGATGCTGCTGCCAAGCTCTCGGGCGTGTCCAAGGTGCTGCTCGCCGACGACGCTTCGCTCGGCAACAACCTGGCGGAACCGCTGGCGGCCCTCATCGTCTCGCTTGCCGGCTCCTACGACACGATCATCGCGGCTGCGACCTCGGTCGGCAAGAACGTGATGCCACGCGTCGCAGCCCTGCTCGACGTGATGCAGGTCTCGGAAATCACCGAAGTGGTCTCTGCCGACACCTTCAAGCGTCCGATCTATGCCGGCAACGCCATCCAGACCGTGCAGTCGACCGATGCCAAGAAGGTGATCACGGTGCGCACCGCCTCCTTCGCCGCGGCCGGCGACGGTGGGTCTGCTGCCGTGGAAAGCATTGCTGCCGCTGCAAACCCCGGCGTGTCCAGCCATGTCTCCGACGCGCTGTCCTCTTCGGACCGTCCGGAACTGGCCTCGGCCAAGATCATCATTTCCGGCGGCCGTGCACTCGGCTCCTCGGAGAAGTTCCAGGAAGTGATCCTGCCCGTCGCCGACAAGCTCGGTGCCGCCGTCGGCGCAAGCCGCGCAGCGGTCGATGCCGGCTATGCGCCAAACGACTGGCAGGTCGGCCAGACCGGCAAGGTCGTCGCCCCGCAGCTCTACATCGCCTGCGGCATCTCGGGTGCCATCCAGCACCTTGCCGGCATGAAGGACTCCAAGGTCATCGTCGCCATCAACAAGGACGAGGAAGCGCCGATCTTCCAGGTCGCCGATTACGGCCTCGTCGCCGACATCTTCGAAGCCCTGCCGGAGCTCGAGAAGGCGCTCTAAGCACCATCTCGCAGCTGCGAAAGGACTGGTCAAAGAACCCTTTGCGGTCTATCAATCAGCCGGGTCCGCGACGAGCGGGTCCGGCATTTTTGTCGGTGCCATCTTCTTGAGTGAAGACGAAAACGGGTGAGGAGCGAGACGATGACGGACAAGATCAGCAATGTGGGTGTCGTGGGTGCCGGCCAGATGGGCTGTGGCATTGCCCAGGTCTCCGCCGCCGCCGGCTACAAGGTCACGATCTACGATCTCTCCAAGGAGAGGATCGAAGCGGGTCTCGCCACGATCAACGGTAACCTTGCCCGTCAGGTGACCAACGGCAAGATGTCCGACGAGGACCGCAAGGCGGCACTCGCATTGATTTCCGGATCGTCCGACGTCAACGACCTCGCCCCATCGGATCTCGTCATCGAGGCGGCGACCGAGGACGAAAGCGTCAAGCGCAAGATTTTTGCGACGCTTTGCCCGGTGCTCAAACCCGAGGCGCTGATTGCGACCAACACATCTTCGCTTTCCATTACCCGTCTCGCCTCGGCCACCGACCGGCCGGAGCGCTTCATGGGGATCCATTTCATGAACCCGGTCCCGGTCATGAAGCTCGTCGAGCTGGTGCGCGGCATCGCGACCGACGAGACGACGTTCAAGACGGCCAAGGAATTCGTCTCCTCGCTCGACAAGACGATCACGGTCGCGGAAGATTTTCCGGCCTTCATCGTCAACCGCATTCTCTTGCCGATGATCAACGAGGCGATCTACACGCTCTATGAAGGCGTGGGCTCGGTGGAAGCGATCGACACGGCGATGAAGCTCGGCGCCAACCATCCGATGGGGCCGCTGCAGCTCGCCGATTTCATCGGCCTCGACACCTGCCTTTCGATCATGCAGGTGCTGCATGAAGGCCTGTCGGACTCGAAGTATCGCCCCTGCCCGCTGCTGGTGAAATATGTCGAGGCCGGCTGGCTCGGCCGCAAGTCGGGCCGCGGCTTCTACGACTATCGCGGCGAAGTGCCGGTTCCGACCCGCTGATTGGCAATTCCGATCTAGAGACATCCGGCGGAAAGATATTTGCCCCTCGGGGTGATCATTGGTCGGCCATTCCTCGGAAGAGGTGAGGCGACCCTCTAGTTTGCGGGGAAGATACCAATCCCCCGCATACCGGAGTACCAGTCGATGAAACGCCTTCTCCTCTTGAGCGCCGCCCTCGCCGCCCTCTCCCTGCCGGTCTCGGCAAGCGCCGCAGACAAGCTGCTCAACGCCTCCTACGACATCGCCCGCGAGATCTTCGCTGCAGAGAACGAGGCGTTCATCAAGGCCAACCCGGGTGTGACGATCGACCAGTCGCATGGCGGCACCTCGCGACAGGCCCGCGCCATCGTCGAAGGTCTGGAAGCCGATGTCGTGACCTTCAACCAGGTGACCGACGTGGAATTCCTGGCCAAGTACGGCTTCATCAACGAGGGATGGCAGAGCGAATTTCTGAACAATGCCTCGCCTTTCTACTCCTTCCCGTCCTTCCTGGTGCGCGCCGGCAATCCGAAGGGGATCAAGGACTGGGACGATCTCGCCCGTGACGATATCAAGGTGATCTTCCCCAACCCGAAGACCTCGGGCAATGCCCGCTACACCTATCTGGCGGCAACGGCTTACGCGAAAGAGAAGTTCGCCGGCGACGAGGCCAAGGTGACGGAATTCGTCGACAAGATCTTCGACAACGTGCCGGTCTTCGACACCGGTGGCCGCGCCGCGACAACCACTTTCGTCGAGCGCGAGACCGGCGACGTAATCATCACGTTTGAGGCCGAGACCAAGTCGATCGCCAAGCAGTATGGCGAGGACAAGTTCCAGCAGGTCGTGCCGTCGGTGAGCCTTCTCGCCGAATTCCCGGTCGCTGTTGTCGACAAGGTCGCCGATGCCAAGGGCAGCCAGGAGCTTTCCAAGAAGTATCTCGACTTCCTCTACTCGCCCGAGGGCCAGAAGATCGCCGCCGAATTCGGCCACCGCGTCCATGACGAGGCGGTTGCCGCCGAATACAAGGACCAGTTCCCGGAAATCCGTCTCGTGACCGTCGAAGATGCGTTCGGCGGCTGGGACAAAGTTTCTGCGGAGCACTTTGCCGAGGGCGGCATCCTTGATGGGATCTATGGCAGCCGCTAAGCACGGTATTCAAATGATGTCAGGACCGGCGGAGCCTCCGCCGGTTTTCTCATGAAAGGACGACGACGTTGACACGCCGCGTATTGCCGGGCTTCAGACTGTCCCTCGGGATCACGCTGGTCTATGCCGCGATCATCATCCTGTTGCCGCTGGCAGCCCTGATCTTCAAGGCGGCGAGCCTCGGGCCATCGGACTATTGGCGCATCGTCTCCTCGGACCGTGCCGTCGCGAGTTATGGCGTGACGATCGGTTCTGCGCTGGTCGCGACCCTGTTCAACCTCGTTTTCGGACTGGCCCTCGCCTGGGTTCTGGTGCGCTATCGCTTCCCGGGTCGTCGCATTGTCGACGCCCTCGTCGACCTGCCCTTTGCGCTGCCGACAGCGGTTGCCGGCATTTCGCTCACCACGCTGTTTGCCTCGAACGGCTGGTTCGGGTCCGCTCTTGGCGAGATCGGCATCAAGGTTGCCTATACGCCGCTCGGCATCATGGTCGCCATGGCCTTCACCAGCCTGCCCTTCATCGTGCGCACGGTGCAGCCGGTGCTGGAAGAGCTCGATCCGGCGCTCGAAGAGGCCGGCCAGACGCTGGGCTCCAGCGACTTGTCGATCTTCCGCCGCGTGATCCTGCCGCTTCTGACGCCGGCTCTCCTTGCCGGAACCTCGCTCGCTTTTGCCCGCAGCCTCGGCGAATTCGGCGCGATCATCTTCATTGCCGGCAACCAGCCCTTCTCGACCGAGATCACGGCACTTCTCGCCTTCATCCGGCTCGAGGAATACGATTATCCGGCCTCCGCCGCGATAGCCTCCGTCATGCTGATTGCCGCCTTCGTCATGCTGGCGGTCACCAACTACCTGCAGGCCCGCGCGCTGCGCTACACGGTGAAAGGCTGAACCATGAGCCAGATCACGAATAAGCGACGCCCGCCGCGCGTCGGCGATGCGCCGCTCTTCAAATACACGCTGATTGGCCTGGTCCTCGTACTGGTCGCCTTCTTCATCGTGGCACCCTTGGCCGTCATCGGCATCGAGGCCTTCTCCAAGGGTGTGCCGTTCTTTCTGGAGACGATCGCGGATCCGGATACGCGCCACGCCATCGGGCTGACGGTGCTGACCGCGCTGATCGCCGTACCGCTGAACACCATCTTCGGCGTGGCTGCGGCCTGGGCGATCACCAAGCATGATTTTCGCGGCAAGCGCTTGCTGACTATCCTGATCGAGATCCCCTTCTCCGTCTCGCCGGTCGTGGCAGGCGTCGCCTATCTCTTCGTCTATGGCCTGCAGGGCATCTTCGGTCCCGCCCTCGACAGCGCCGGGCTGAAGATCCTCTTTGCCCTGCCCGGCATCGTGCTCGCCTCGATGTTCGTGACGGCACCCTTTGTGGCACGCGAGCTGATCCCGCTGATGCAGGCGCAGGGCCGAGATCTCGAGGAGGCAGCGACCTCGCTGGGCGCGAGCGGCTTCCGCACCTTCATCTCGGTGACACTGCCCAACATCAAATGGGCGATGCTTTACGGCGTCGTGCTCTGCAATGCGCGCGTCATGGGCGAATTCGGCGCCGTGTCGATCGTCTCCGGCAACATCCGTGGCCAGACCAACACCCTGCCGCTGCACATCGAACTGCTCTATCAGGACTACAACGCCGTCGGCGCCTTCGCAGCCGCCTCGATCCTCGCTGCGCTGGCGCTCGTGACTCTGGTGGTCAAGGTCTTCCTCGAACGCCAGGGTGCCGGTCGCAGAAGCCGCCCGGCGACGCTTGCCGGCAATACTTCGGAGATGAATTCGTGAACATTCGCCTCGACACGGTCGTCAAGACCTTCGAAACCTTCCGCGCCGTGCATGGCGTCTCGCTCGACATCCAGAGCGGCGAACTGGTGGCGCTGCTCGGCCCTTCCGGCTCCGGCAAGACGACCATCCTGCGCATGGTGGCCGGCCTCGAATTTGCCGATGGCGGCCAGATCCATTTCGGCGAAGAGAATGCGACAAACATTCCCGTGCGCGATCGCGGCGTCGGCTTCGTCTTCCAGCATTATGCGCTGTTTCCGCATATGACGGTGGCCGAAAACATCGCCTTCGGCATGCAGGTGTCCAAGGTGAAGCGCTCGACCGCAGACATCGACCGCCGCGTCGAAGAACTGCTCTCCCTCGTACAGCTCGCCGGATTGGGTGAGCGCTTCCCCGGCCAGATCTCCGGCGGCCAGCGCCAGCGCGTGGCGCTCGCCCGTGCACTCGCCGTCGATCCGCGCGTGCTGTTGCTCGACGAGCCCTTCGGCGCGCTCGACGCCAATGTCCGCCGTGACCTGCGTCGTTGGCTGCGCTCGATCCATGACGAGCTTGGCATCACCACGCTCTTCGTCACCCACGACCAGGAAGAAGCCCTCGACCTCGCCGACCGCGTCGTCATCCTCGACAAGGGCAAGATCGTGCAGCAGGGCACGCCGGAAGAGGTTTGCCGCCAGCCGGCCAACGCCTTCGTCATGCGTTTCCTCGGGGACACGAACGCGCTGAAGGCGTCCGTTTCCAATGGTAAGGCAACCGTCGGCAACATGACCTATGCGGCAGACGGCCTGAAGGACGGTGCGGCGGAATTGCTGTTCCGCCCGACCGATGTCGTCTGGAGCGACGACGCGTCCAAGGGCGTGGCGGCGACCATCCAGCGCGTTCTCGACCGCCCGGGCTCCCGCCGGGTGCTGGCCAGGACGGCAGGCGACACGATCGTCGAATTCGACGCGTCGCCGGATTTTGCCAAAGCCAAGGGCAATGAGGGCTTCATCGAGATCCTGCGGCCGCGCGTCTTTCAGGACTGAGACAGCGGCACGCAACGGAGGAGATCAGCTTCCGGTCGCAGCCGCCGTCACCAGCGCCTTGGCATCGGCACCGTCCCAGGCGGCCGGGCCGTTCATGCTACCGAGCAGGCAGCCTTTACCGTCGACGAGCAGCGTGACCGGGAGGCCGAAGGCAAGACCTTCGCGCTTCAGCTGGTTGAAGACGCCCATCGAGGCGTCGCGGTAGAGACCGAGTGCATCGACGCCGGTCTCATCGAGGAAGGTCTGGGGCTTTTCGACGTCGCCCGTATCGATGTTGATGGCGAGCACCTGGAAGGCTTCACCGCCTGCCGCCTCCTGCAGGTTGTTGAGGGCAGGCATCTCTTCGCGACAGGGCACGCACCATGTCGCCCAGAGATTGATCAGGACCGTCTTGTCGGCGAAGTTCGCCATGGTCATGGGCGCACCGGCCTTGTCCTGGAAGGTCAGTCCCTGGATCAGCTTCGGTTCGCTGACGGGGATCATCGCCGCGACATCACCCTTCAGATAGGGCATCAACGCCTCTGCCTTGGCGACAGAACCCTCGCATTGGGCAGCATCCGCAGTCTCCACGGCATTGCCAGACATGGTCTGCTTCACGTATACCGCAGCCGCGCCGGCGACGATGCCGGCAAACGCCGCGATCGCAACCAGCTTGGTGGGGAAGAGACCCGAAGGTCTTTTTTCTGTCATGTCATTCTCCAGGACGGGCATTCCATGGCCGAGGACCACAAGGACACGAAATCCTCCAACCAGATGTGGGGCGGTCGCTTCGCCTCGGGCCCTTCGGCCATCATGGAGGAGATAAATGCCTCCATCGGTTTCGACAAGAAGCTTTACGCCCAGGACATCCGCGGCTCAAAGGCGCATGCGACCATGCTGGCGCACCAAGGCATCATCTCGGCCGAAGATAAAGACAAGATCCTTCACGGCCTGGACACGATCCTGTCAGAGATCGAAAGCGGTCAATTCGTCTTCTCGCGCAAGCTCGAAGACATCCATATGAACGTCGAGGCGCGCCTTGCCGACCTGATCGGTTCTGCCGCCGGCCGCCTGCACACGGCCCGCTCGCGCAACGACCAGGTGGCGCTCGACTTCCGCCTCTGGGTGAAGGAAGAGCTGCAGAAGACGGAACAGGCGCTGAGCCGTCTGATCGCGGCCTTCCTCGACCGTGCCGAAGAGCATGCCGACACCGTCATGCCCGGCTTTACCCATCTCCAGACGGCCCAGCCAGTGACCTTCGGGCATCATTGCATGGCCTATGTCGAGATGTTCGGCCGCGACCGTCAGCGTGTGCGCCATGCGATCGAGCACCTGGACGAAAGCCCGATCGGCGCGGCAGCGCTTGCCGGCACCGGCTATCCGATCGACCGTCACATGACGGCGCAGGCGCTCGGCTTCCGCGAGCCGACCCGCAATTCGATCGACACCGTCTCGGACCGCGACTTCGCGCTGGAATTCCTGTCGATCGCCTCGATCTGCGCCGTGCACCTGTCGCGGCTGGCGGAAGAGATCGTCATCTGGTCGACGCCGCAATTCGGCTTCATCCGCCTGTCGGATGCCTTCTCGACCGGCTCCTCGATCATGCCGCAGAAGAAGAACCCGGATGCGGCCGAACTGGTGCGCGCCAAGACCGGCCGCATCAACGGCTCGCTGATTGCACTGCTAACCGTGATGAAGGGCCTGCCGCTCGCCTATTCCAAGGACATGCAGGAAGACAAGGAACAGGTCTTCGACGCCGCCGAAAGCCTGGAATTGGCGATTGCCGCCATGACCGGCATGGTCACCGACATGACCATCCGCACCGACAAGATGAAGGCAGCTGCAGGTTCGGGTTACTCGACAGCGACGGACCTTGCCGACTGGCTGGTGCGCGAAGCAGGCCTACCCTTCCGCGATGCGCACCACGTGACGGGCAATGCCGTTGCCATGGCCGAGAAGAAGGGCTGCGATCTCGCCGAGCTTTCGCTGGAAGAGTTGCAGAGCATCAATGCCGCGATCACGGCCGACGTCTTCAACGTTTTGACCGTGGAAGCCTCGGTCGCCAGCCGCAAGAGCTTTGGCGGCACGGCGCCGTCCGAAGTCAGGAAGCAGATCGCCTGGTGGCGTGCCAGAAACTGATAAGGCAACTGATCACGCGAACGCTTGCCAATCATCACGACGAGAGGGGTGCACAAGCGCCCCTTTTTTCGCTAGAGCCTAGAGCAACAACATTTCTATGGACCGGGTCATGGTGAATTCGCTGAAACGCACGACGCTCACGCTCTCTCTGGTGCTGGCCGCCTCGCTGGCTCTCTCCGCCTGCGGCCGAAAGGGCGATCTCGACCCGCCGAGCACGCCTGTTGACCAGCAGAACAAGCGCGGCGTCGAGGCCGAAAAGACCCCCGACACCCCCTTCCTCCTCGATCCGCTTCTTTGACAGGGCTTAACCCGTGAACCACTTCGAGTATCGCGACGGCGTTCTCTACGCCGAGGGCGTGGCCATTCCCGAGATTGCGCGCACCGTCGGCACGCCCTTCTACTGCTATTCGTCCGCGACACTGGAGCGTCACTACAAGGTCTTTTCCAAGGCCTTCGACGGCGTCGATGCCCTCGTCTGCTATGCGATGAAGGCCAATTCCAATCAGGCCGTCTTGAAGACGCTGGGTCGCCTCGGCGCAGGCGTCGACGTGGTCTCGGAAGGCGAACTCCGCCGCGCGCTCGCCGCCGGCATCCCGGCAGAGCGCATCATGTTCTCCGGCGTCGGCAAGACGCCGAGTGAGATGGATTTAGGCCTGGAAGCCGGCATCTACTGCTTCAACGTCGAGAGCGAGCCGGAACTGGAAGTCCTGAACCAGCGCGCCATCAAGGCCGGCAAAAAGGCGCATGTCTCCTTCCGCGTCAATCCTGATGTCGACGCCAAGACCCATGCCAAGATCTCGACCGGCAAGAAGGAAAACAAGTTCGGCATCTCCTTCGATCGCGCACGCACCGTCTATGCACGCGCGGCCACCCTGGAAGGCATCCAGGTGACCGGTATCGACATGCATATCGGCAGCCAGATCACCGATCTGCAGCCCTTCGAGGACGCCTTCGGCCTGCTGCGCGAACTCGTCGAGACGCTGCGCGGCGACGGGCACATGATCGAGCATGTCGACGTCGGCGGTGGCCTTGGCATTCCCTACAAGGACGACAACAATCCGCCGCCGGAACCGGATGCCTATGCCCGGATCGTCAAGGACCAGCTGTCGAGTCTCAACTGCCGCATCGTCACTGAGCCCGGCCGCCTGATCGTCGGCAATGCCGGTATCCTGGTGACCGAGGTGATCTATGTGAAGGACGGCGGCGACAAGACTTTCGTCATCGTTGACGGCGCGATGAACGACCTCATTCGCCCGACGCTCTACGAGGCTTATCACGAGATCAAGCCCGTGGTGATTTCGGCAGCGAGCGCCCCGCGCATCAAGGCCGATGTCGTCGGCCCCGTCTGCGAGACCGGCGACTATCTGGCGCTCGACCGCGAGATGGCCATGCCCAAGCCCGGCGACCTGATCGCCGTTGGCTCGGCGGGTGCCTATGGCGCGGTCCAGGCCGGGACCTACAACACCCGCCGGCTGGTGCCGGAAGTGCTGGTCAACGGCAACGACTTCCACGTGATTCGCCCCCGTCCAACCTATGAAGACCTGATCGCGCTCGATTCTGTCCCCGACTGGCTGGCCTGAGCCGTTCACAATTCGGCGATGAGGCGGGAAAAACCCCCGCCTTCTCTTTGCCGCCCTCGTCTTCGCCACAAAGACTGCTATCTTCGAGAACTATCAGCCGTGTCTGACGCGCGGCGCTCTCGGAGACCAGACGGATGAGCTCTTCCCGCCCGGCCGGCCAAAGGAAAGGCGCCTTCAAGGACGACCCTGCGCTCGCGCGTCGCGTTGGCGTCAAACGTGTGCTTGCCCGTTCCGTGCTGTTTGCCGAGCGCCTGCTGCCGCTCTTCCTGCCGGTCGCCGGCATTGCCGCGCTCTTCGTCTCGCTTGCCTGGTTCGGGGTCTATCGGGAAGTGCCGGACCTCGTCCGCCTCGCGATCGTCTTCATCCTCGTCTTTGCCTTCGTCGGGTCCTTCCTGCCCTTCCTGAAGGTACGTCTGCCGAGTATTCCGGAAGCCGACAGGCTGCTCGAGGAGCGCAATGGCCTCGCTCACCAGCCGGTCGCGGTACAGGACGACCAGATCGCCGCCGAGACGCCCTTTGCCCGCGCGCTCTGGCAGGAACACCAGCGGCGCATGGCCGAGCGGATCGCAGCCCTCGACGCCGGCCTGCCGCAGCCCGATATCGCCCGCTACGACCGCTATGCGCTGCGCGCCGTGCCGGCGCTGCTCTTCGTCACCGCCCTTGCCTATTCCGGCTCCAATGGCGCGGGCCAGATTGCCGATGCTTTCCGCCAGCATGTGCCGGAGAGCGAGGCGCCGACGATCCGCATCGACGCGTGGATCACCCCGCCGGGCTATACCGGCCAGCCTCCGGTCTTCCTGTCCGGCCTCGGCACGCAGGACGCGGCCGGCGTGACCGTGCCGCAGAAATCGAAGATCACCGTCCGCATCAGCGGCGGGGTGTCCGACGAAAAGGTTCTCTTCGTCAAACAGTCGGATGGCGCCGTGCTCGACGTGGCGGAGAAGGACGATGCGGTCCGCACGCCCACGGCCGGCTCCGAGATAGACGCCGTCAGTCAGACGGCCGTCCCGACGCCCCCGCCGGCGCCCGCGCCGAACGCGCCGATGGTTGCCCGCACGCACGAACTGGAACTGGCGGAAGCCGGGGAATTGCGCGTTGCCGACCGCATCTGGACGATCGGCGTGACGCCGGACAAGGCGCCCGAGATCGCCTTCGACGGCGTGCCGCGCCGCGCGATCAACGGCGCTCTGGAGATCGCCTTCCTTGCCAAGGACGACTACGGCCTGCGCGAGGCCCATGCGGAGATCATGCCGGTCGAGGCACAGCCGGGTGCCACCCCGCTCTATCCCCTGCCGGAATTCAAGCTCGACCTGCCCCGCCACAATGCCCGCGACACCAAGGGTGTTGCGAGCCGCAACATCACCGAACACCCGCTCGCCGGCCAGATGGTGAAGATCACGTTGGTCGCGACCGACGGTGCCGGCCAGACGGGCCGTAGCGAACCGGTCGAGATGCAACTGCCTTCGCGCAACTTCAACGAACCGCTGGCGGCTTCCGTGGCCGAGCAGCGGCAGATCTTTGCGCTCGATACCCGCCAGATGCCCCAGGCGATCGCCTTCAACGAGGCCATCGTGTTGCGGGCCGACGAGGCCATCCCGGATCTTGGCAACTTCATCGCGCTGGAAAGCGCCCGTGCCCGGATGAACATGGCGCGCGGGGAGGAACAGCTGAAGGACACGGCAGACTATCTCTGGGAGATCGCGCTCGGCATGGAGGACGGCGATCTGTCGCTGGCCGAACGCCGTCTGCGCGACGCCCAGCAGGCGCTATCCGAGGCGCTGGAGAACGGTGCAAGCGATGAGGAAATCCAGCGGCTGATGGCCGAGCTGCGCTCCGCCATGCAGGAGTTCCTCCAGGCACTGGCCGAGCGTATGCCGAACCAGCAGGGCGAGCCGCAGCAGAATGCGCAGAACATGCTGCGTCAGCAGGATCTCGACAACATGCTCGACCAGCTGGAGAACCTCGCCCGCTCCGGCAATCGCGACCAGGCACAGCAGCTTCTGTCGGAACTGCAGCGCATGATGAACAACCTGCAGGCAGGCCGCCCGCAGCAGGGCCAGCAGCAGCAGAACAGCGAGGCCCGCCAGCAGATCGACAAGCTCGGCGAGATCATGCAGGAACAGCAGCGGCTGATGGACGAAACCTTCCGCCTCGACCAGGCCCTGCGCGACCGCATGCAGCGCGGCGATCCGCAGCAGGGCGAGGAAGGTGCCGAGGGCCAGCAGCAGCAGCAAGGCCAGCAGGGTCAACAGGGACAGCAAGGCGAACAGGGCCAGCAGAACCTCGACGGCATGACCGCAGAACAGTTGCGCGAGGCGCTGAAGCAGTTGCGCGAGCAGCAGGAACAGCTTGGCCAGCAGCTCGGCGAATTGCAGGAGGGCCTGAAGGGTCTCGGCATGGAGCCGGGCCCAGGCTTCGGCGAAGCGCAGCAGGAAATGCAGGGCGCCGGCGAAGCCCTCGGCCAGGGTCAGGGTGGCCCGGCCGTGGAAGGCCAGGGACGCGCCATGGAGGCGCTCCGTCAGGGTGCCCGTGACATGATGAACCAGATGATGCAGGCGCAGCAGGGCCAGGGCGGCCAGGGTCCGCAGATGGGCCAGGGCCAGGGCAACCAGGACGGCCGCGACCCGCTGGGCCGCCCAAGGGCCACCAGCGGCCCCGACTTCGGCGAGCAGGTCAAGGTTCCCGACGAGATCGACGTCCAGCGCGCCCGCGAGATCCTGGAAGCCATCCGCGAAAAACTCGGCGAGAACTCGAGCCCTGAGATCGAACGGCGCTATCTGGAGCGGTTGCTGGACATCCAGTGAGGCCCTAGCGGTTTTGCAGAAACGACAACGCCCGCATCAGCGGGCGTTTGTTTGTTCAGCGATGTGTTCGGCAGTCTCAGCCGGCAAGCGCTGAAGCCACGGCCTTGCGGATATCCGGCAGGGCGAAGGGCTTGGAGACGACGTCGACGATCTTTGCCGAGAGGTCGTCGGCACGCTCGCGCTGTTCGGCATAGCCGGTCATCAGCAGGATCTTCATCTCAGGAAACTCGGAATGGGCGCGATGGGCAAGCTCGATGCCGTCCATGACGGGCATGCGGATATCGGAGAGCAGCAGGTCGAAGGCGTTTTCGGAGAGCTTTTCGAGACCTTCGGCACCATCGGCGGCCTCATGTGTCTCATGGCCGTCGAGGCGAAGCGCACGCGCCACGAAGGAGCGCAGGGAGTCTTCGTCTTCGGTGATGAGGATTCTCGCCATGGTTGAAGTCTTCTCCCGCTTTCTTTGTGCCGTGCGAGAGGCAAATCACCAGACTTTCCTTGTCGAGTGGTAAACGCGGGACGCCTCGTCCCGCGCGATGGTTAACAGCTCACTGCCGTCGGAAGGCTATATGTTCCCTTCTGGAACAGCTCAGGCGTCGCCGGTGACCACGCCTACGAAGGGCAGTTCGCGGAAGGCATAGGCCACGTCCATGCCATAGCCGACGACGAAATAATCGGGGCATTCGAAGCCGACATAATCGGCCTCAAACACTTCTTTTCGCTTCACTTTCTTGTCGAGAAGGACGGCGATCGTGACGTTCGCAGCGCCCCGCTCGAACATCAGTTCCTTGGCGAAAAGCAGCGTGCGGCCGGACTCGAGAATGTCGTCGATGAGGAGGATGTTGCGCCCCTGCACGTCGCTGTCGATGTCCTTGATGATCTTCACGCCCTGGGAGACCGTGCCTGTGCCATAGCTGGACAGGGTGATGAATTCGACCTCGGGAGCAAGCCCCACATCATGCAACGCACGAATGAGGTCGGCGGCGAAGATGAAGGAGCCCTTGAGCACGGAGATGACCAGAAGGTCATCGCAAGGACCCTTGATGATATCCTGGGCGAGTTCGAGATTACGCTGCCGGATCTGCTCGGCGGTAAAGAGCGGTTCGATGTTCTTTCCGCGAACAACGGGCATGGGAAACTCCTAGCGTGTCGACCTGAGGTCCTTGAGCCGGCAATCTGCCGGAAAGGCACGGGCCTTAGCACACTGGCGGCGCCTTAGGCACCCGCCTCTTCGAAGGAAAGCCGGACTTCCGGTATTTTTCCACCAGGATGCTGGAGCCGGGTTACAATCCCTCGGCTCTCGCCACCATCAAGACTGTCCACCGGCGGCTCGATATAGGTGCTGGCAATGACCTGACCGTCGATGAGAAGATCGGCACGAAGCTTGGGAAGCATCACTTCGCGGCCGGTACGGTTTTCGACGATGGCGTTGAGCAGCAGCACGCGCATGCCGTTGCGGTCCTGGGGTGTCAGGTTCACATGGGTCAAGTCGAGCGGCTTGGCGGCGATTTCGGGATGTTCGCCACTGCCAAAGACCAGGTGTCCGGCCAGCGAAAACATCGACACGAAGGCGATCGCCACAAGAAGCGAGAAGGCGACGTCGGAGAGCCGCTGGAGGCGGGCTTCGACGACGTCGAACCCCGTGCGCAGCAAAGCGCTAAAATCAGAGGGCGCGGGTACAATGGAGGGCGCTGCGGCCGGACGGAGCGACGGCTTGGGCGTCTCGCGCACGGTGACGAACTGCGCGTCAACAACGTCGGGACGGCCCATGCGCTGCTGCGGCTCGATCCGACGGCGGGCACGATCCGGCGGCAGGAGATCGAGGTCAGCGGCAGCGGCCTGCTTCTGATGACGGAAAGCGCTCATGCGTGCGGACCTTTCGCACAGCCAAATCGGATACACCGAAAGTCGGCGGTTGAAACGAATCCTCTCCAGACGTAAATTCAAATGGTTAATGCTTCGGAAAGATGGGCGGAAAAGCCCTGGAACCGGGAGCATGTTTACCGGCCGTTGACGATCTTCGTTTACGAGCCCCAGACCTCGGACACGTCAGACTGGGCCCCCTTTGATCCATTTCGAAAATGTCGGCCTGCGCTATGGGATGGGACCGGAGATCCTCCGCGACCTGACCTTCGACCTGCCGAAAGGGTCCTTCCAGTTCCTGACCGGCCCCTCCGGCGCCGGTAAGACCACGCTGCTGCGCCTGCTGTTCATGTCGCTGCAGCCGACGCGCGGTCTGATCAAGAGCTTCGGCCGCGACATCACCAGCATTCCGCGCAGCGAATTGCCAATGCTGCGCCGTCGCGTGGGCATCGTCTTCCAGGATTTCCGTCTGCTGGATCACCTGACCACCTATGAGAACGTCGCGCTGCCGCTGCGCGTGCGCGGCAAGGCCGAACAGACTTACCGGCAGGACGTCATCGAACTCTTGAAATGGGTGGGCCTCGGCGAACGCATCAACGTGCTGCCCCCGGTGCTTTCGGGTGGCGAGAAGCAGCGTGTGGCGATTGCCCGCGCCCTGATCGACCGGCCGGAAATCCTGCTCGCCGACGAGCCGACCGGCAATGTCGATCCGCCGATGGCCCGCAGGCTGCTCAGCCTCTTCCTGGAACTGAACCGCCTCGGAACCGCCGTCGTCATCGCGACCCATGATCTCGCGCTGATGGACCAGGTGGATGCGCGACGGATGATCCTGACCGACGGGCGGCTCGACATCTATGAATGAGATCGCCAAAAACGCGAACCAGAACCCTGGCCAGAAGAAGCGCCGCGTCGAGATGACGGTGAGGCCGACAGCCCCGATCCTGCCGCCTTCCAACATTCAGGGCAATGCGCTGATGGTGGTGATCGCCATCATGGCCTTCCTCGCCTGCCTGACGCTCGGCGGCGTCTCCATGGTGCGGGCAACGGCGTCGAGCTGGCAAAGCCAGATTTCGCGCGAGATCACCATCCAGATCACGCCGGAAGATGGCCTCGACATGGGTGCGGCGCTGGTAAAGGCCCGCGATCTGGCACTGACCTTCGTCGGCACGCGCGACGGCCAGATCATGGACGACAGCGCGACGGCGCGCCTGCTCGAACCCTGGCTCGGCACAGGCCTCAACCTTGAAGACCTGCCGGTCCCGCGCCTGATCGTCATCACTATCGACGAGACCAATCCGCCCGATTTCGAGGCCATGCGCGCGCTCCTCAAAGTGGAAGTGCCGCAGGCTTTCCTCGACGACCACCGCACCTGGGTCGACCGACTGGTGCAGATGGCAAACACGACCGTGCTGATCGGCTCCGGCATCCTGATCCTGGTCTTTACCGCCATGGTGCTGACCGTGGTCTTCGCGACCCGAGGCGCCTTGTCGGGTAATCGCCACATCATCGAGGTGCTGCATTTCGTCGGGGCCGAAGGGAGCTTCGTTGCGAAGGAATTCCAGAAGCATTTCCTGAAGATCAGCCTCAAGGGGGCGGCCGCCGGCGGCTTGCTCGCCGCAGCCTTCTTTGCGCTCGCCAGTTTCTGGCAAAGCCGCTCGCTGGCGACCCCCGAAAGCGACCAGGCGACGGCACTCTTCGGCACCTTCACCATGGGCTGGGGAGGTTACATCGGCATCTTCGCAACCATGATCGTCATCGCACTTTTGACCACGATTACGGCACGGCTGACGGTGATGCGCACGATCTACGAAATCGACCTCATTCGCTCCGATCCGGCCCGCACAGACGGCCTGCTGGACGACTGACGAAAACTCGTATGTTGACTTGCCTTAAAGCCGCCTGTTCGCTGTGGGAAATCCCGGCTATTCACGGGCCATGAGCATGGATCGCATGACGCCAAATCAACCGATGCGTGACGGCGACCGACCCCGTTCGGGCGTCGGCCTGTTCGCGCGAAAAGGCTTGATCCGCAGGGCATTGCGCTATGGCGGCATGATCGTGATCCTGTGTGCCGCAGTCCTTGTGGCGGGCTTCCTCGTCTTTGCTGATTCGGTCACCGGCATGCGTCCGCCGGAGACCGTGAAGGCCGATGCGATCGTGGTGCTGACCGGCGGCTACCAGCGGATCGAGCAGGCGATCGATCTCCTGAAGCGGGGCTATGGCGAAAGACTGCTGATCTCGGGCGTCAATCCGGCGACGACGCCGGGCCAGATCCGCAAGGCGACACGGACATCACCGGATATCTTCGAGTGCTGCGTCGACATCGGCTACGGCGCGATCGACACGATCGGCAATGCGAATGAGACGGCAATCTGGATCCGAGACAAGGGCTATCGATCGGTGCTGGTCGTGACCAGCAACTATCATCTCGCCCGCAGCCTGATGGAACTGCGCCGCGGCGATCCGAATACGCAATTCATCGGCTATCCCGTGGTCAATGCCGATCTGAAGACACGCGCCTGGTACAGCGAACCGGACGCGATGCGCACCATGCTCTCCGAATACGGCAAGACGATCGTCGCCTATGTCAGGGGCGTGACCGGCTGGAGCCGTGACCAGGGACTGCGCCCGGAAGGCGAAATCACTGAATCTGGCCGCAGCTCCTGACCGGCCGGTTCACGCAGGCGCTTTTGCTTGACGCAGTTTTCCTCTAAGCACGTCTTCGCCCGCCCTCGAGAGCCCCAAGATATGATTGCGCTACGCTCCATTCTCTTCAACACTGCCTTCTACGCCAATCTGATCCTCAGGATGATCGTGCTGTCGCCGATCTATTTCCTGCTGCCGCGCAAGAAGGCCTTCTTCGTGCCGAAGGATTGGGCGCGCGCCAATCACTGGCTGATGGAAAAGATCGTCGGCACGACCTTCACGGTCGAGGGACTGGAGAACATTCCGAAGAGTGGCGGCTACATCCTTGCCCCCAAGCATCAGTCCTTCTGGGACACCTATGCGCTGCTGCCCTGGCTGGACGACCCGGTCTATATTCTGAAGCGCGAGCTGATGTGGATCCCGATCTTCGGCTGGTATGTCGCCAAGCAGCGCATGATCCCGGTCAATCGGGGCGCCAAGGGCAAGGTGATGGCGCAGGTCATCGAGCGCACCAAGCTGGAAATGGCAAATGGCCGCCAGTTGATCATTTATCCCGAAGGCACGCGCCGCCCGCCTGGCGCACCGCCGGATTACAAGTACGGTATCGCGCGCCTCTACCGGGACATCAACGTGCCGGTGGTGCCTGTCGCCATGCATCCCGGCCTGTTCTGGCCGCGCCGCAAGTTCCTGCGCTTTCCGGGCCATTTTGTCGTGCGCATCCTCCCGCCGATCGAACCGGGTCTCGACCCCGACGTCTTCCACGACACCCTGATGGAGCGGCTGGAGGCAGCAAGCGACGAATTGCTGGTCAAGACGGCGAAGGACAACCCCGACCTGCCCCTGCCGCCCACCGCCGTCAACCGACTGAAGGAACTCGGGGCACTCTGAGCGCATTCCTTGAATGCAAAGGATCAATCACCGGACGGATCGGTGCTGATCGCCGAGGCCACGCTTTCGAGCCAGTGATCGCGAATGCCGAGTTCGCGCAAATGCGCGACCGTATTGGCGACATAGACCGGATTGGGGCCGGACCGGCCGACTGCACTTTGGACGATGCAGGCCGCCTCATCGACCGTGACGGCGCCGGCATATTGCGGATGGGCACGGTCGATGACGTAGGTCAGGGCGCGGACGTCGCGACCGTCGGCGAGACGGGTTCGCACGTGACGTTCGAGATAGACACTGGTGACGAGTTCGCGTTCGCGCAGATAGTCGACGGTGGACTGCCAGTAGGACGTGGCCACGCGGAAAGCGACGCCCTTGCAGGAACCGCCCCGGTCGAGCCCGAGCACGAGGCCCGGACGTTCTTCGGTCCCGCGATGAACATAGGAGCGGACACAGAGCGAACGACGATATCCGCCGAGATGGGCCAGCACCCGCTCTTCATGGGGGAAGCCGGGATTCCACATCAGCGAGCCGTAGCCAAAGACCCAAAATTCGTCCATATCGCACGCCAATCCAAGATACGAAAATCGCAACGAGGAGCATCCCATGGCCATGTCGACCGCGCCAGAAAGCCCGATCAGCCGCAAGGTTGTCCGGCTCGGCGTTTTGATCGTCCTCGTCATCGCTGTCTATAGTGTCGGATGGTATTTCGCTGCGGAATATCTGAAGAATCGCATTCTGACCTTCTTCGCCGGCGGAAATCCGGCCGGCGTGACCGCATCTTGCGAGGATGCGACCATGGGTGGCTACCCATTCCGCTTCCGCCTGAATTGTTCCCGGCTCGCCTTCGATGATCACTTCCAGGGTGTCGCGGCCTCCTTCGGACCAGTGCGGGCGGCTGCCCAGATCTACAATCCCGGCCAGGTCGTCTGGGAAATGGATGCGCCGGCCGAAATCCGCTCGGCACTCGGCTACAACACCGCACTCGACTGGACCAACATGCAGTCGAGCTTCCGCATCGGTTTGTCGGGTCTGTCACGCAGTTCGCTCGTCCTGGAAGGTCTGAACGCCACGGTGACCTCGACCACGTCCAGCCTGCAGGTGCAGGTGGCCGTACCGAGCGCCCAGTCGCATGTCCGCCAGAACGAAGGCAATCTCGATTATGCGACGATCGTGCGTGACATGGTCGTGTCCATAGGCGGCGAGAAGATCGCGCTTCCGCCGATTTCGACGAGCCTCGACGCCACCCTCGCCGACAGGGGCGGGTTGCTCGACCCCAGGGTCGCGCAGGATCAACGGCTCTACGGCACCAAGGGCGAGATCCGCCGCATGGTCGTCGATATCGGCGAGGGCCGTGTTCTGACGCTGAGCGGTCCCTTCGAAGTGGGCGAGGACGGTCTGCTCTCGGGGCGCATCAAGGTCGAGGTCGAACAGATCCGCGCCTGGCGCGATGCAGTGAAGACGGCCTATCCGGAGCAAGCCGACATGATCGACAACGTCGCGAATGTGCTGAGGGCGCTCGCCTTCGGTCGCGACGAAAGCGAGGCCGAGATCACCATCCAGAATGGCGTGGCCGCGCTCGGCTTCATCCCGCTCGGACAGATCCCGCCGCTCTGAGGCAGCGGGAACGCCTCACTTGTCCAGCGAGTGGCGGCCGAAGTCCGGCACGTCGACGTCCTGGCCGGCCTGGACGATCGAGCGCCGGATCGTCCGGGTACGCGAGAAAAGCTCGAACAGCTTGTCGCCCTCGCCCCAGCGGATCGCCCGCTGCAGATAGGCGAGGTCCTCCGAAAAGCGCGCCAGCATTTCCAGGATCGCATCCTTGTTGTGCAGGCAGACGTCCCGCCACATGGTGGGATCGGAGGCTGCAAGACGGGTGAAATCGCGGAAACCCGAGGCTGAATACTTGATGACTTCCGATTCCGTCACCGCTTCCAGATCGTCAGCCGTGCCGACGATGTTGTAGGCGATGATGTGCGGCAGGTGCGAGACGATGGCGAGCACCTTGTCATGATGCTGCGGGTCCATCTCGTCGCACATCGAGCCCAGCGCCTCCCAGAAGCCGCGCAGGCGGGAAAGCGCTTGCGCGTCCGTGCCTTCGAGCGGCGTGAAGATGCACCAGCGGCCTTTGAAGAGACCCGGGAAGCCGGCGTCGGGACCGGACTTTTCCGTACCCGCCAGCGGGTGGCCGGGAATAAAATGCACATGATCCGGCATATGCGGTGCCATTTGCGCGATGACGGATGCCTTGGTCGAGCCGACATCGGTGACGATGGCGCCGGGTTTCAGGTTCGGCGCGATCTGTTTGGCGACAGCTTCCGAGGCGCCGACGGGCACGGAGACGATGACGAGATCCGCATCCTTCACGGCGTCCGCAGCGGAGGCGATGTAAGCCGTGCCTAGCTCCAGTTCCTCAGCCCGCTTTAGCGTCTCGGCGCTGCGGGTCGAGATGACGACCTCCTTTGCCAGGCCGAGCTTCGTCACGTCACGGGCGATCGACGAGCCAATGAGGCCGATACCGATCAGGGCGATGCGGTCGAACAGGATTTCAGACATCACGTGCGTTCCATGAATTCAGTGAGGGCGGCAATGACACCGGTATTGGCCTCTTCGCTGCCGATCGTCATGCGGAGTGCATTGGGAAAACCATAGGACGAGACGGCGCGCAAGACGAAGCCGCGCTCCGTCAGGAAGCGATCGGCATCCTCAGCGCGTTTTTCGTCCCGGTCGGGGAAGTGGATCAGGATGAAATTGGTGACCGAGGGCGTGACGTCGAGGCCGAGCGCGGCGAGTGCCTCCGAGACGCGCGCGAGCCAGACCTGATTGTGCTCGACGGCTTTCGCCACATGCGCCTGATCGCGCATGGCGGCAGCTCCGGCGAAAAGCGCCGGGGTGTTGATGTTGAACGGCCCGCGCACCCGGTTCAGCGTATCGATGATCTCGGCGGGGCCATAGATCCAGCCGATGCGTAGCGCCGCAAGCCCGTAGACCTTGGCGAAGGTCCGGGTCATCACGACATTCCGGTTGGCAGAGACGAGCTCGATGCCGGCCTCGTAATCATTGCGGCGGACATATTCGGCATAGGCCGCGTCGAGCACCAGGACGACATGCGCAGGAAGAGCCGAATGCAGACGCTTGATGTCGGCATAGGGTACATAGGTGCCGGTCGGGTTTCCGGGATTGGTCAGGAAGACGATCTTCGTGCGCTCGGTGACGGCGGCAAGGATCGCATCGACATCGACGCGCCGATCGGTCTCCGGAACCGTCACGGGTGTTCCGCCTGATGCCAGGATCTGGATGCGGTAAAGCAGGAAGCCGTGTTCGGTGATGATGCCTTCGTCGCCGGGGCCGAGATAGATATTGGCGAGCAGGGCCAGCAATTCTCCAGACCCGTTGCCGCAGAGGATATTGGCAGGGTTCAGCCCATGCACCTCGGCGATTGCATCGCGGAGCAGGCGCGCCTGACCGTCGGGATAGATCTCAAGCTTGGAGGCGGAAGCCTGGAAGGCCTCGATCGCCGAGGGGCTGGGGCCGAGCGGGGTCTCGTTGGACGAGAGCTTGAAGACGCGCGCGACGCCACCGGCATGCTCCTTGCCAGGAACATAGGCGGCGATCTCCATGACCCCGGCACGGGGAATCGGTTTCGTCGAAGCAGTCATGAGGCGTCTTTCCGGTCGTCGGCCAAGCAGGAGACGACCCTTCACATGGTCTCGGGATTACTGCGGAAAGCTCCGTTTGTCGAGGCGGGCGAGCGGCGCGGCCTGTCCATCCGACGCCCGGCTCATGACGCGGTTCAGGCCTCGGGCAAACGAGTGCGGGTGGTCGGCACGCCCTGAGGCGCGAGCACTGGCTTGAACACGCGGCGCGAGGCGCGCGAAGCGACCGGCAGCCCCTGATAGAGACGCTTCTGCGCCTCGACCACGATGACGCCGGAAAAGGCAGGCCAGAGAACGCGGCCAAGCCTTTCGAAACCGCGCCGGAGGCGAAGGATCGCGCGGATTTTCGAGGGCGGGAAGAACAGGGCCTCGGCAGAAGCCCCGGGGGTGAAATTGGTCTCGCGCAACAGCGATGTCAGCTGGCCGCGCGAATAGGGACGGCCCGATCCGAAGGGCGTGTGCTCCATGCGCGCCCAGACGCCGCGTCGATTGGGCACGACGATGACGAGACGTCCGCCCGGTGCCAGTACCCGCCAGATCTCCTTCAGCGTCTCGCGCGGGTTCTCGGCAAATTCCAGCGAATGGACCATCAGCACGCGGTCGACGGAACTGTCCGGCAGCGGCAGTTCCTCGTCGAAGACCAGTGCCGTGGCAGAAGGCTCACCGACCGGCCAGTTCACCGCCCCCTGGCCTGCGGGCATGAAGGCCATGGTGCGCTCCGTGTCGGCGCGGAAACGATCGAGGAAGGGAGTGCAATAGCCGAGGCCGACCAGACGCTCCTGTGGCAGCCGCGCCCAGACGGAGGAAACGGCCATTGCAATCGACTGCTCGGCCACGCGACCGAGCATCGTATAATAAAACTGCCTCAGATCGACGATATCGACATGCATGAACTTATTGTTAGCAGCCCATCATTGGACTTCAAGGCGTGAGAGGGTACATTCGCCGCAAAGAGGTGGGACATAAAAAGCGGGTCGACAATGAAATCACTGCAGATTGAAGTTTTCATCTGCCGAAGTGACAACTTCGGCGTACTTCTTCACTGCCCGGAGACGGGTGAAACGGCGTCGATCGACGCACCGGAACTCGATCCGATCGTCAAGGCAGCCGAAAAGCGCGGTTGGACGATCACCCATGTCTTCACCACGCATCATCATGGCGACCATGTCGAGGCGAACCTTGCACTCAAGGAAAAATACGGTTGCGAGATCATCGGCCCGCGCAACGAGGCGGCAGCTATCCCCGGCATCGACCGAACGGTCGGCGACGGTGACGAATTCACCTTCGGCAAGCGGCCGGTGCGCGTGATCGAGACGCCGGGCCATACTGCGGGCCATATCTGCTACTACCTGCCAGAAGACATGCTTCTCTTTGCCGCCGACACGCTTTTCGCGCTCGGCTGCGGCCGCCTGTTCGAACGCTCGGCGCTCGACATGTGGCACTCGCTACAGAAGCTTGCAGAACTGCCCGACGAGACGATCGTCTATTTCGGCCATGAATACACGCTCTCCAATGCCCGATTCGCGGTGACCATCGACCCGGAAAATGCCCGGCTGAGATCGCGCGCAGAACTGATCGAGATGCAGCGCAAGCGCGGCGATTTCACCATTCCGACGACGATCGGGTTCGAGAAGGAGACCAACCCCTTCCTGCGGGCCGGTGAACCGGATATCCGCCGGACGCTTGGCATGGAAGGCGCAACCAATGACGAGGTCTTTGCCGAAATCCGCAAGCGCAAGGACACGTTCTGATGCAGGCAGCCGACATTATCGAAACACTCGGCATGCAGCGCCATCCCGAGGGTGGCTGGTATGTAGAGACGTATCGCGACGAATACGGCGGACCCCGCGGCCATTCGACGGCGATCTATTATCTTCTTGAGGCAGGCGAGCGATCGCATTGGCACAAGGTGAAGGATGCGGCCGAGGCCTGGCATTATTACGCCGGATCGCCACTTGCGCTGCATCGATCGAAAGACGGTATCCATCAGGAGACCGTGGTGCTGGGGCTGGATCTCGGCGCGGGGCAACGCCCCCAGGCGATCATCGAAGCCGATGAATGGCAGGCGGCAGAAAGCCTGGGGGAATTCACCCTTGTCGGCTGCACGGTCGCACCCGGCTTCGACTTCTCCGTCTTTGAAATGGCACCGCCAGGCTGGGCGCCCGGCCGGTAAATCCCCGGTCAATACGGGCTGAGCGTAATCGTCAGGATCACTTGCGCCGCATAATAGGTCACCCAGACGACATAGGCGGCGGCTCCATCCAGGGGATGGTCAGGGCCGGTCCAGTATTTTCGCATCGTCAGCACGAGATCGGACAGCATGAAGAGGCTGGCACCGACAAAGACGAGCGGGTTCGGGAGGCCCAATGTCAGCCAGACGAGCCCCATGAAGAGCAGGACGTAGAGACAGATGGGGAGCGCCAGTCGTCCGGCCGGTCTCCAGATGCGCACGAGAACGCCGAGCGTGAGCGCAGCGACAAGGCCGCCTGCAACGATGCGCCAGGGCGCGGCGAAAGCGATCCATGGATCGGCGATGGAAATCAGAAACAGGACATAGGCGACGTGCGCGGACAGGAAGGCCGCGACACCGCCGATGAAGGCACGTTCGCCCTCGAAGGCGAGCGACAGATCACCGAGCGCACCGAGGGCGAGCGCCGCGACCAGCAGTGGATGCGCCCCGACGAGCAAGGCGTAGATCGAGAGGAGCAGAACGGGAAGTGTTTTCCAGCCGGCCCGGACAAGCGTCTTTTCACGCGGCAGGATCCAGAGATAGCTGGTGCCGAGCGCGATGGAGAGCCAGAGGATACCGGTCGCGCTTGCCATTCCATACCCCGTCAGGTCCGCCGCCCCTTGCTCCGGAAGACCATATCGCGAGCGGCAAGCACTGCGCCACCGGTGATCAGCAGGCAGGACAGGCCAATTCTGACACTTAGTTCGCCATAGCCGAACAGGATCAGGATCAGTGTCGACAGGAGCGGCGCTGCATAGCTCGAGGCCCCGAGGATCTGGATGTCGCCGTTCTTTACACCATAGTCCCATACATAGAAGGCGAGCCCCACCGGAAGCAGGCCGAGACCGACCACGGCCGCCCATTGCGCCGTCGTGTCCGGCCAGACCGTGGTTTCGAGAAGGAGGTGGCAGACAAGCGACAGGAGCGAGGTGGCGAGGCAGAAGCCGGTGACGACATCGGTGGACACGGCTTCGAACTTGCGGCTGACGAGCGAATAGCCGGCCCAGGTGAAGGCGCAGAGGAAGGCTGTGAAATAGCCGAGGCTATAGGCCGGATCGAAGGCGAAGCCGTTCTTCCCAATGATGAGCACGGTGCCGGCAAGGCCACAGAGTGCCCCGACGATATGGTGCCAGCCGAGCTTTTCGCCCGGCAGGAGCGCCGAGCCGACCACGATAAAGAGTGGCCAGAGATACGCGATGAGACCAGCCTCGACGGCCGGCGCATTCCGAAGCGCCGTGAAATAGAGGAAGTGGTAGCCGAAGAGCCCGCCGACACCGGCGAGCCAGACCTTCGGCGGCTGCCGCAACTCTTTGAGGCGTTCCGGCCGTGCGATGAACAGCAGGATGCCGGGAAGGCTACCGATGGCGAAGGTGATGGCCGAAAGCTGGAAGGGCGGCATGGTTCCGGAGGCCGCCGTCATGAGGGCGAGGAAAGACCACATCAGGATCGCGGTGAACCCGATGAGCGTTGCCTTGGTCTTCATGAAATCCCCTGATGCGGGGCGTACCCGCTGAAACTAGCCGTCGAACTTTTCTGCGGTCACATGCACCGTTCCATAACGGGTCGGGATCTTCGCATAGACAGGAGCATATAGCTTCAGCGTCGCCGTCTTGGCAAACCAGATCTCCATGCCGGTGACCGACTTCAGATATTCGATGTCCTTGCGACCGGCGCGATAGCCGGACTTCGGCACATAGCGCACCGAGCAGACGATCGCCTGACCCTTTGCATTGCCAGCAGAGAAGGATGCTTTGCGGCTGGGAGACAGGATCAGGTCCATCCGGCTTTCGCCGTCATAGACTGGCAGGGTCTGCCCACAGACATCAGCATCACCGGGAATGAGCAAAGCGCCGATCGGATCGAGCACGGCCTTGAGATCGGCGGGCTTTACCGGCACCCAGGACTTGGGCTTCGGGCGCTCGGGCTTGACGCGGGTCTCCACGACATCGCCGCCGGAAAACAGGACTTCATAGATGCTCGCCCGCTTCCCGCTCTTGTAGTCCAGCGCATATCGCTGCGGGATCATCCGCCCACCGGTCATCGTGCCGCTTACGGTGCTCTTGGCGGCCACTTCGCGCACGATGTCAACGAGGCCGGACGAATGGAACTGGCCGGAGATCGTGTAACGGTCGGAGACAACCTCCGTCTGGAAGGTCATGCGGGCAATGGGTAGAATGCCCAAGGCCACGCTGTAGCTGGTATCATAGCGATAATCCGACGCGCCGACGGCTGCAGGCATCAGGGCGAGGAAGGCAAGGGCAAGGCCGGTGGAACGCAAGGCGCCGTCTCCAGATGGGGGCAGGGCCGGAATACCGGCGCAATCGAGCATGCATACTTGCCACGGACTGTGGCAAGAAAATATCCGAGAGGCAGCCCGTCGCCGGAAAATCCAAGGTTTGGCTTGACGCGCCGGTTCTCACTGACTATAGAACCGCAACTTTCCAATCAGACGCTGTTGGATTGCCTCGCCGGCATTTGGCCGGAAGCGATGCGATGGCCTAGAAAAACAATAGGTGTACCATGTCCCGCAGTTGCGAATTGACCGGCAAGGGCGTCCAGTCGGGCAACAACGTGAGCCACGCGAACAACAAGACCAAGCGCCGGTTCCTTCCGAACCTGTGCGACGTCACGCTGATCTCGGACGCTCTGAACCAGCGCTTCCGCCTGCGCGTTTCGGCTGCTGCCCTGCGCACGGTCGAGCATCGCGGTGGTCTCGACGCGTTCCTGCTCAAGGCTTCCGAAACCGATCTGAGCATGCGCGCTCGTCTGCTGCGTCGCCAGATCGTCAAGAAGACCGCTGAAGCCGCTTAATAGCGTCATTCGGCAAGACATTCGGAAGGCTTGGCCGGATCTCCGGGCAAGCCTTTTCGTTTGAGATGAGCACGCAGGACAAGACCTGCGGGCGTTCAATTCCATTATTGTTCCTCCAACTGGTGGCATCACCCAGGATAAAAAAATGCTGAACAAGCGCTATTTCCTTATCTACAGCCTTCTGATGACGACCGTCGTCGTTGCATCGAACTTCCTCGTCCAGCACCCGGTCAACGGCGTTCTGGCAGGCATCAATCTCGCTGATCTCCTGACCTACGGCGCCTTCACCTACCCGATCGCCTTCCTTGTCACCGACCTGACCAACCGTCAGTTCGGCCCTCAGGTTGCGCGCCGCGTGGTGCTTGTCGGCTTCATCGCCGGCGTTCTCCTGTCGATCCTGCTCGCCACGCCACGCATTGCGGTCGCATCGGGCTCGGCCTTCCTGGTTGGTCAGCTGCTCGACATCTCGGTCTTCAACCGCCTGCGCCAGCAGTCCTGGTGGAAGGCGCCGCTGATGGGCTCGCTGATCGGCTCTGTGCTCGACACGGTGATTTTCTTCTCGCTCTCCTTCGCGCCTGTCTTTGGCTTCATCGGCCCGAATGACGACTTCGCGATTGCGGCCGCCCCGATTCTCGGCGTGATGTCGGCAGAAGCACCGCGCTGGATCTCCTGGGCGATCGCCGACTTCGGCGTGAAGATGCTGATCGGCGTGATCATGCTCCTGCCTTATGGCGCGCTGATGAGCGTGGTGCGCCCCATGCCGACGGCCGCACGTTCGGCCTGAAGCAGACATAATCGAAGGAAATCACGGACAGCCTCGGGAAACCGGGGCTGTTTGCTTTTCGAGATAAGAAAATCAGTTCTGCGGCGCGAGCCGAAACTCGAGCATCAGCGTCCGCTGCAGGATAGAGTGGTTGTCGTCAGAGACGATGATCAGGCGCACAGAACCATCCGCCTCGGGGAACGCGTCGAGGCCTTCCATATTGTCGATCTGCGACCGGTAATTCGCTTCGAACAGGATGTCTCCGTCGACCAGCGCATCCGGCCGTATGCTGGCGCCCTCGACCCTGCGCAAGCGCATGCCCACGCCTGTCGCGATCGAGAAGCGGCGTTCGAGCAGCAGCAGATCGCCGCCGGGCAGGAAGGCAGCGTCGGTGATCTCGAAGTCGTCGCGTGGGCGCACGCGGAATTCACCGGCAAGCGGCCCGCCCACGATGGCAGCGTAGATGTTGCCGTTTTCGTCGAAACTCTTCTCGGTGATCGCAACCAGGGCTCCCTCGACCGGGCTGCCCTTGGGCGCGATGACGAGGGATTCGAAGCCACCATTGCTGTGCAGGATGTCGAGGTCGAAGGGAAAGGCGATCGGGGCAGACGGCAGCGCCTTGCCGAGATCGGCGAGCGGCGCATAGGTGACGACACGATGCCGCTGCTCGAAGCCGACAAAGGCGCGCTCTCCGTCCAGCGCGAGGCTTTCGGCATCGACAAGGTATTTGCTCGGGCTTTCCCGGCCCGACGCATCGAGGAGCGGCGCGAGGCGGACGGCTTCGAGCCCTGCAAGACGCCCCCCTGCATCCCGCTGAATGCGCCCCTCGATCCAGTAGCCCGTATCGAAGACACCGATGAAGGACTGCGCGTCGCGGAAGCGGATCGACGAAAATGCCCCGAACAGGGGTTCCGGCGACGAGAGCTCGATGCCACCGAGGAAGGTAAGGCCTGGCGACAGCGTCGGACTGCCGCCGAGATCGGTGATCACGTCACTCTCGACGGCGATGGGCAGCGTCTCGCCGGGCAGGATGGTGGCTGGTGTACAGGACGCAAGCGCGACGAGCGCCGACAGTGCGCAGGCGCTCGCCAGCATCCGTGCGGATCGCTCAGGCACGCAGGCGCGCCCTACCCGACCCACCAGAGGGCTTCTCCTCAAAGAGCGAGGCGAGCTGTTCGGTCATCGCGCCCGCCAGTTCGTCGGCGTCGACGATCGTCACGGCGCGGCGATAATAGCGGGTGACGTCGTGGCCGATACCAATAGCCAGAAGCTCGACCGGAGACTTGGTCTCGATCTGCTCGATGACGGCGCGCAGATGCCGCTCCAGATAGTTGCCCGGATTGACCGACAGCGTCGAATCGTCGACCGGGGCGCCGTCGGAGATCATCATCAGGATCTTGCGCTGCTCGCGGCGGCCGATAAGGCGGTTATGCGCCCACATCAGCGCTTCGCCGTCGATATTTTCCTTGAGCAGGCCTTCGCGCATCATCAGGCCGAGATTGCGCCGCGACCGGCGCCAGGGGGCGTCCGCCGACTTGTAGATGATATGGCGCAGGTCGTTGAGGCGGCCGGGCGCCGGCGGCTTTCCGCCTGCGAGCCACTTCTCTCTGGACTGGCCGCCCTTCCAGGCCTTGGTGGTGAAGCCGAGGATCTCGACCTTGACGCCGCAGCGCTCCAGCGTGCGGGCGAGGATATCGGCGCAGGAGGCCGCAACCGTGATCGGGCGACCGCGCATCGAGCCGGAATTGTCGATGACCAGCGTCACGACCGTATCGCGGAACTTGGTGTCCTTCTCCTTCTTGAAGGAGAGCGGCTGCATGGGGTCGATGATCAGACGCGTCAGGCGCGCCGGATCGAGATAACCCTCTTCCAGGTCGAAGTCCCAGGACCGGTTCTGCTGCGCCATCAGGCGACGCTGAAGACGATTGGCAAGCCGACCGACGGCACCCTGGAGATGGGCGAGCTGCTTGTCGAGGAAGGCGCGCAACCGGTCGAGCTCGGCCTCGTCGCAGAGCTCTTCGGCGGTGATTTCCTCATCGAATTCCTGGGTGAAGATCTTGTAGTCGACCTTCTCGTTGAAATCGTCGAAGGGGGTCGCCGGGCGGCGCATCTCGCCGGGTGTTTCGCTGTCGTCGTCGCCCTCGTCCGACATCTCCTCTTCGGAGATCTCAGCACCATCCATCTCACCGTCATCGAGCTGTTCCTGCGAAGCTTCGCTTTCCTCGGCGGGGGCAGATTCCTGGCCAGCCTCGTCCTCGGCGCTCTCCTGGTCCTGCTCGCCGCTGCGCGGCTGCTCCTCGTCGGTCGACTGGTCGTCTTCGCTTTGCTCCTGGTCGTCACCCATGTCCTCCGCCATGTCCATGGACGAGAGCATGTGGCGGATCACGCGCGAGAAGGCCTGCTGGTCTTCGATGACGGTGGAAAGATTGTCGAGGTCGGCACCGGCCTTGTCCTCGATGAACGGACGCCAGAGGTCGAGCACCTTGCCGGCGGACTCCGGGGCCCGCTGACCGGTGAGCTTTTCGCGCACCAGCATGGCCACGGCTTCCTGGATCGGCGCATCTTCCTGGCGGCTGATCGTCGAGAAATTGGCCTTGGCATATTTCTCGGTGTTCATCGAGTGGATGTTCGAGGCCACACCCGGCATGCGAAGCGAACCGAGCGATTCCACGCGTGCCTGTTCCACGGCATCGAAGATGGCGCGGGCATCGGTGCCCTGCGGCGCCATGCTGGCATGGACCTTCTGGTCGTGGCAGGCGAGCCGCAACGCCATGGAATCGCCGAGACCACGGGTCACGGCGAGCTCATGGGCAGTCGGCCGCTTGGAGATCTCCGGCAGGCGGATGCGCTCACCGGCAAGACCGGGACGCTCGTTGGCGAAGGCGACCTCGACCTGCGGATCGCCCGCGATCGAGCGCACGCAGCCGGTGATGGCACGGCGCAACGGCTCGGTATCCACCCCGCCGCCAGCCTTGGCCTTCGAATTGTCGCCGCGCCCTGCCATGCTTGTCAGTCCTTATGCGCCGAGTACCATATTGGCGGCACTTTCCTTGAGTTCCACGCCGAAGGCGCGCTGATACTGTTCGGCGACAAGCGTCCGCTCCAGCTCGTCACACTTGTTGAGGAAGGTGACGCGGAAGGCAAAGGCGACATCACCGAAGATCTCGGCATTTTCGGCCCAGGTGATGACAGTCCGCGGGCTCATGACGGTCGAAAGATCGCCGTTGACGAAGGCGGCGCGCGTGAGGTCGGCAAGGCGAACCATGCGCGAGACGGTGTCGCGGCCTTCAGCCGTCGAGCCGAAGCTCTTAACCTTGGCCGAAACGATATCGACTTCCTTGTCATGCGGCAGATAGTTGAGCGTCGTGACGATGGACCAGCGGTCCATCTGCGCCTGGTTGATCTGCTGCGTGCCGTGATAGAGGCCGGTCGTGTCGCCGAGGCCGACCGTGTTGGCGGTCGCGAAGATGCGGAAAGCGGGGTGAGGACGAATGACGCGGCTCTGGTCGAGCAGGGTCAGGCGGCCGGAGGATTCCAGAACGCGCTGGATGACGAACATGACGTCCGGGCGGCCGGCATCATATTCGTCGAAGACGAGCGCGACATTGTGCTGGTAGGCCCAGGGCAGGATGCCGTCCTTGAATTCGGTGATCTGCTTGCCGTCCTTGAGCACGATCGCGTCCTTGCCGACGAGATCGATACGGCTGACATGGCTGTCGAGGTTGACGCGCACGCAAGGCCAGTTGAGGCGGGCAGCGACCTGCTCGATATGGGTCGACTTGCCGGTCCCGTGGAAGCCGGAGACCATGACGCGACGATTGTGGGCAAAGCCGGCGAGAATGGCGAGCGTGGTTTCACGGTCGAAGAGATAGTCCGGGTCGAGATCCGGCACATAGGCATCGCCCTTGGAATAGGCGGGCACCCGGATGTCACTGTCGATACCAAACACTTCGCGTACCGACACGGTGGTGTCGGGGAGATTGGTAATATCAAGATCAATTTTGCTCATCGTTTCTCCATGCCGGGCGCCACCGACCGGCCGCATCTCATCGCTGCTGTGTGTTCGGATTAACAGAAACCGGCCTGCTTTAACAATTTGTAGGCTTCAATGACAGCGCGAAAACGCTCTTCAGAAGCCCTGTCTCCGCCATTTGCGTCAGGATGGTGTTTTTTTACAAGCTCCTTGTAGCGGGTCTTGATGTCGGTCGGCGTGGAGCTGACGGTAAGCCCAAGCGTATCCAGCGCTTTCGCCTCCAAGGTCTTCAGTTTTCGGTCCGCTGCCTGGTAGCGCGAGGCCCCGCCGCGACCCTGCTGAACGAAGCCGAACGGGTCCTTCATGCGCGCCTGTGACGCAGCCGAACCCGAACGTATGGTCGATTGGATCGGGCTCGCCTTCGCCGCCTTGTTGACGCCCACAGTCCAGGTGGGGCGATGACCGGTGATCGCCTCCTTCTGATAGCGGGCGATCTCCGTGTCGGAGAGACCGGAGAAGTAGTTGTAGCCCTTGTTGTAGTCCTTCACATGCTCGAAGCAGAACAGGAAGAACTGGCCTTCGGCATGGCGACCCACAGGTGCGCGATGGGCCCCCGGCTTGTCGCAGCCGTCCCATTGGCACACAGGATTGGATGGCTCGGGCTCCGCTGCCCGTTTTCGCCGGGTCCGGATCCCATCGAAGTATTTCGAGTCGAGTTTCATGCCGTAATTATGGGGCGTCAGCGGGGGTCGGACAAGAATTGACAAACCGGTTTGTTACGCGCTTTGTGGGGCGTTTTGCGAAGCAGCAGGAAGAGGCAGACCATGTCGGTAAGGAGCCGGATCGAAACCCGTCTCAATGAGGCCTTCAGCCCGGAGCGGCTTGTCGTCATCGACGAGAGCCACCACCATGCCGGACACCAGCCCGATATCACCGGCACCGGCGAGACCCATATGCGGGTGCGCATCGTCGCGAAGGCCTTTGAGGGCATGACACGGCTTGCCCGCCACAGGGCCGTGACGGATCTCCTGAAGCCGGAGCTCGATGCAGGCCTGCATGCCCTGGCAATCGAGCCGGCAGCCCCTGGCGAGCCGACGCGCTGGTAGATGCCGGGCTTTCAGGCCTGCGGTTCTGCGGCGTCGATCGGGCGGATACGCAGGCGGGTGATCCGGTTCTTCTCGCGCTTCAGCACGATGAAGCGCTTGCCGTAGAAGGTGAAGGCCTGGCGCTCCTCGGGAATCGACTTCGATTCGTGAATGACGAGACCGGCAATCGTCGTCGCTTCCTCGTCCGGCAGCAGCCAGTCCATGGCACGATTGAGATCGCGGATCGGCACTCCGCCATCGACGACGATCGAACCGTCGCTGTCCTGCCGCACACCCTGGATCTCGAGATCGTGTTCATCTGAGATGTCCCCGACGATTTCTTCCAGGATATCTTCCAGCGTCACCACGCCCTGCACCTCGCCATACTCGTCGACGACGACGGCAAAATGGGTCTTGCGGCGCAGGAAGGCGTTGAGCTGGTCCTTGAGATTGGTCGTATCCGGCACGAACCAGGGTTTCTGCGCGATCTTCACGATGTCGAGATCCTGCGGCTCAACATTCGGCTCGGCCAGTGCCCGGATCAGGTCCTTGGCATGGATGACGCCGATGATGTTGTCGGTCGCCCCGCGCCAGACCGGCATGCGGGTATAGGGGCTTTCGAGAATGCTACGGATGGCGACCTCCGGCGGCTCGTCGGCATTGACGGCCCGCATCGCGGTGCGGTGGATCATGATGTCGGAGACTTCGAGTTCGCCGAGATCGAGCACGCCACCAAGACGGTCGCGGTCGGCCTTGATCACGGACCCTTCGCGGTGGAGGAGCGCCACGGCGCCGCGCAGCTCTTCATGCGCCGACAGCATGGAGGCCTCGCCAGATATCGAGACACCAAACAGGCCGAGCAGCTTGCGAACGATCCAGTTGACGAGGCTGGACAGCGGACCGACGACGGCCACATAGGGGCGCACGAGTGGCGCCACGAACAGCGCGAAACGTTCGGGTGTCGAGATCGCCCAGCTCTTCGGCAGAACTTCCGAGAAGATGACGAGCAGGACTGTCATCAAAAGCGTGGCGATGGCGACGCCTGAATCTCCGAACAGGCCGAGGAAGAGGCTGGTTGTCAGCGACGAGGCCAGGATGTTGACCAGGTTGTTGCCGATCAACAGCGCACCGATCAGCCGATCGCGCCGCTCGATTAGGGAGTTGACCAGTCCGGCACGCCGATCGCCATTGACCTCGAGGCTGTGCATGCGCGCGCGCGAAGTGGCCGTCAACGCAGTTTCGGAGCCCGAGAAAAACGCAGAAGCACAGATCAAAAGCAGGATGGCGACCAGGGTCAGCCAGTATTCGCCGAGACCGGCAAGGATTTGCTCGATCATGATGGACGCATCTCCTCGATGAAACGCTGAACTTCGGAGGCGGGCACGTCGTCGGCGACAAAGGATTCCCCGAGCCCGCGGGTGAGGATGAAGGTGAGCTTGCCGCTTTTCACCTTCTTGTCCTGGGCGATGGCATCCATCAGCACGTCCGTCGGCGGCAGTTCGCCGGGGATCTGATCCATACGGGTGGGCAGGCCGACGGCCTTCAGATGCGCTTCGACGCGATCCGCAAGATCGGGGCTTGCAAGGTTCATGCGGGCCGAGAAGCGATGGGCGAGCACCATGCCGATCGACACCCCTTCCCCATGCACCAGACGGCTGCTGTCATACTGGGTTGCGGCCTCCAGCGCATGGCCGAAGGTATGGCCGAGATTGAGCAGCGCGCGGCGACCGTTTTCGCGCTCGTCGGCGGCGACCACGTCGGCCTTGGCCTGACAGGAGACGGCGATGGCCTCGATGCGGGCCGCACCGCCGGCAAAGACCTCGCGCCAGTTGTTCTCCAGCCATTCGAAAAAGTCCGGTTTATCGATCAGGCCGTATTTCGCGACTTCGGCATAACCGGCGCGAAACTCGCGCTCCGAAAGTGTGTCGAGCACATCGGTATCGGCGAGCACGAGGTCGGGCTGGTTGAAGATGCCGATGAGGTTCTTGCCCTGGCGGGCATTGATGCCGGTCTTGCCACCGACGGAGCTGTCGACCTGCGAGAGCAGCGAGGTGGGGATCTGCACGAAGCGCACGCCACGGCGCACGATGCCGGCGGCAAAGCCGGTCAGGTCGCCGATGACGCCGCCGCCAAGCGCAATCACCGTGTCATTGCGCTCGATCCGCGCTTCGAGCAGCACGTCGCAGACCTTGGTGAGACAGTCGAAGCTCTTGGTCGTTTCGCCGGCCGGAAGCGTCACCGAGACCGCCTCGATACCATCCGTCTGCAGGCTGTCCATCAAACCGTCGAGATAACGCGCGCCGACATTATCGTCCGTGACGATGGCGGCACGGCGACCCTTGATGCGGCTCGTGATCTCGCCGCCGGCGCGCGCCATGAGGCCCGGGCCGATAAGGATGTCATAGGATCGCTCGCCCAGCGGCACATGCACCAGGCGTTCCGATGTCTCGACCTTCGTCATAACGTCTTGTCCTTGCCGATATATTCGATCACCGAGGTCAGAACCTCATTGGCGATGACTTCCTTGCGCACGTCGCGCGATTGGACGGTGATGTCGGCCAGCCCATAGACGGGATAACGCTTGTCCATCAGGTCCTTCAACGTCTGCTTCGGGTTTTCGGTCTTCAGAAGCGGGCGATGATCCCGTTTGTTGACCCGCTCCCAAAGCACATCGAGATCCGCATTCAGCCACACGGAAAGACCGCCGCGCTCGATCTGCTTGCGGGTCTTCTCGTTGATGAAGGCACCGCCTCCGGTCGAGACGACCCGCGGACCCGTCCTCAGCAGACGCTTGATCACGCGCGTTTCGAGCGCCCGGAACTCCTCCTCGCCGTATGCGGCGAAAAGTTCCGAAATCGACATGCGCGAAACCCGCTCGATCTCGGTATCGGTGTCGATGAAAGGCAGGCCGAGCTGCTGGGCAACGAGCCGGCCGATCGCCGACTTGCCGGCCCCCATCAGGCCGACGAGAACGAGATTGCGTTTGCCGAGCGCCGCCTTGGCGCGCTCACCCAGACTGGGAGCAAGGTTGAGGATCGTTTCGGTCATCGGCCTGTTCACGACTGTTTCATGACCTATTGACATATAGGAGGCTAGCGTCAAGCCATGGCGACATTTCCGAAGGGCCTGTCCCGGCCTTGGTAAACTTCATGTTTCGACCTATTTATTCCGATGAAGGACTTAAGGACCGACCATGCCCACACTGTTTCGCTTCCTGTTCATCTGCGGGACTATCGTCGGCCTCGTCTATGTGACCATGTGGTCTTTCGCGGTCTTCGTCGAGCCGAGGGAGCGGGACGTCACGGTGCGCATACCCTCCGAGCGGATCAACCCGGTCGAGCAGTAGCAGGAACCACCCCATGTCGGATCTGAGCAGCGCCCGCGTCGAAGCCTTTCTGGAAATGCTGAGCGCCGAGCGCGGGGCAGCCGAAAACACGCTCGTCTCCTATCAGCGCGATCTCGACGATCTCTCGGACTTCCTTTCGGGCCGCAAGGTGAGCCTGGGTTTAGCGACCCGGGAAGACCTCTCGGCCTACCTCTCCGATCTGTCGAAACGCGGGTTCATGCCAACGTCTCAGGCGAGGCGGCTTTCCGCCATGCGACAATTCTACAAGTTTCTCTATGCGGAAGGCCTGCGCGGCGACGATCCGACGGCGATCCTCGACGCCCCGAAGAAGGCTCGCTCCCTGCCCAAGGTGCTGACGGTGGAGGACGTGACGGGCCTGCTGTCGCTTGCCGAACAGGAGGCGAGCCTGGAGGGCCCGGACCAGCCGGTGCGGATCCGCCGGCTCGCCCTTCTCGAACTGCTCTATGCCACCGGCATGCGCGTGAGCGAACTCGTCTCGCTTCCGGTGAAGGTGCTCTCCCAAGAGGGGCGCTTTCTGCTGGTGCGGGGCAAGGGCAACAAGGAAAGGCTGGTGCCGCTGTCGCGAACGGCGATCGAGGCGCTGGCACGCTATGGCGCGGTCCGGAACGCCGAACCTGTCCAGGCCGAGAGCCCCTTTCTCTTCCCCTCCGCGAGCAAGGAAGGTTATCTCCCTCGCCAGGTCTTCGCCCGCGAATTGAAGGATCTCGCGATCCGGGCCGGGCTTTCCGCCGATGCCGTGTCTCCGCATGTGCTCAGGCATGCCTTTGCCAGCCACCTCCTGGGCAATGGCGCCGACCTCCGCGCCGTGCAGGAACTGCTCGGCCACAGCGACATTTCAACGACACAAATCTACACGCATGTGCTCGACGAGCGCCTGCAGCACCTGGTGCATACGCATCACCCCCTTGCAAAACAGGCCAAAAACCCCGATTAGGACCGGCAAAGCCGGTTCCCTGCGGGCGGCGAGCGCCAGGAACGAACGATCGGAACGGAGTTCATGCACAACTATCTCGACTTCGAAAAACCCATCTCCGACCTCGAGGCCAAGATCCGCGACCTGAAGAAGATCGCGGAAGAGGACGAGAGCATCGACACCTCCGAAGAGATCGGCCGGCTGGAAAGCCGCGTCGAAGAGGCGATGGTGGAGATCTATTCGAAGCTCAACGCCTGGCAGAAGACGCAGGTCGCGCGCCATCCGCAGCGTCCGCATTTCGTCGATTATGCCGAAGCGCTGTTCACCGAATTCACGCCGCTGGCCGGTGACCGCAAGTTTGCCGAGGATGCGGCCATCCAGGCCGGCCTCGCCCGCTTCCGCGGCCAGCCCGTCGCCGTGATCGGCCAGGAAAAGGGCAACGACACCAAGTCGCGTATCAAGCACAACTTCGGCAGCCCGCGTCCGGAAGGCTATCGCAAGGCGATCCGCGTGATGGAAATGGCCGACCGCTTCGGCCTGCCTGTCATCACCCTGATCGACACGGCAGGCGCCTATCCGGGTGTCGGCGCAGAAGAACGCGGCCAGGCGGAAGCCATCGCCCGCTCCACCGAGATGTGCCTCGGCCTCAAGGTGCCGATGGTCTCGGTCGTCATCGGCGAGGGCGGCTCGGGCGGCGCGATCGCGATCGCAACCGGCAACCGCGTCTACATGCTGGAACACGCGATCTATTCGGTCATCTCGCCGGAAGGTGCAGCCTCGATCCTCTGGCGCGATTCCACCCGCGCCAAGGAAGCCGCGACCAACATGAAGATCACGGCGGAAGACCTGAAGGGTCTGGGCATCATCGACTCCATCATTCCGGAGCCCGTTGGCGGCGCACATCGTGCGCCTGACCGGGTGATCGGCATGACCGGCGACGTGATCGCCAGTGCGCTGGCGGAACTGACCCCGCTGCCGGGTGACAAGCTGCGCTCGGATCGCCGCCAGAAATTCCTCGACATCGGCCGGAATCTCTAAGCTTTCCGGGGCATTCTGTGGCCTTTCGCCATCACTCCGCCGCTTTGCAGGACTAGCGGCGGAAAACAAATGGCGAAATCGGCCGTCATTAGTTTATAATTTGTGAAGAAAGCAGTTCTAAACTACGCCTGACCGGCTCACTGCGAGCCACAACACTCGACCTTGGAAAGAGCGTTTGCGCATGCGCTTGACATCGACGGCCCTGGTTCTGGTTTTCGCCGCCGCCCTGGCAGGCTGCAACGACACGTTGGAAAGTGCGGCCTATGATACGCCGAAGGTTTCCAACAAGGTCGCGCAGCCGCTGCCGGCACGCCTGATCGCCGAAATCCAGAAGAAGGGCATGGATCGCAATTCGCCGATCATGATCCGGATCTTCAAGGAAGAGGGCAAGCTCGAAGTCTGGAAGGCCAAGACCAACAACCGCTTCGACAAGGTCGTGGAATACGACATCTGTGCCTGGTCGGGTCGTCTCGGCCCCAAGGTGAAGGAAGGCGACCGGCAGGCGCCGGAAGGCTTCTATCCGCTGACGCCATATCACCTGAACCCGAATTCCAAGTATTTCCTGGCGATCAACACCGGCTATCCGAACCAGTTCGACCGCGCCAATGGCCGCAGCGGATCCAATCTGATGATCCATGGCGCCTGCTCGTCCTCGGGCTGCTATTCGATGACCGATGCGCAGATGCTGGAAATCTACGCCTTCGCGCGCGACGCCTTCAAGGGCGGTCAGCAGGCGGTCCAGTTGCAGGCCTTCCCCTTCCGCATGACAGCGGAAAACATGGCGCGCCACCGCCACAGCCAGCATTACGACTTCTGGAAAACGTTGAAGGTCGGCTACGACCACTTCGAAGTGACCAAGCGTCCGCCGGAGGTGAATGTCTGCGAAAAGAAATACGTCTTCAACCAGACAGCGCCGGCCGGCTCGAGCTTCAATCCGCAGGGCGCCTGCCCTCCGATCAGCACTCCTCCCGCCCTCTCGGTGGCCCTGAACGGCTATAACGAGGCCTATGACGTCGCCTATTCCAAGGCAATGAAGAAATACGACGGCAAGATCTGGTACGATCCGACCGAGGCCGAGCGCAAGGCGCTTGTGGCTGACCTGCGCAAGTCACGCTCGCACGATCTCGCTTTTGCGCCGACGGGTTCTGCCCTGAAGGCCGGCAAGCTGCTCGATATCGACGATGTTGGCCAGGCCGCACCACCGGCTGCCAATGGCACCGCTGCCGTCAATCAGATGGCGACCAATCCGAACGGTGACCCGCAGGTTCAGGCAACACAAGCGCCGGCCGCCCCTACCGCCACGGCAGCAGCTCCGGCAACAACCGTCATCCCCGTTCCGCAGCCGAACCCGCTCGTCCCTGCACCGCAGACGGCACAAGCGGCTCCCGAAGCCGCAGCGAAGAAGCCTTTCTGGAAGCTCTGGTAAGAGCATGCCCGAGGCGCCGACATACGATCTGAGGGGGCTGAAATGCCCCCTTCCCGTTTTGAAGACGCGCCGCCGCATGGCCGATTTGGAACCGGGCGACGAACTGATCGTCGAGACGACCGATCCGCTCGCCGGCATCGACATTCCGCATTTCTGCAATGAAGACGGTCACGAATTGCTGACGCAAGAGCGGCTGGACAACAGCGGCCACCGCTTTCATATCCGCAAGGGCGGAGTTCGGGACTGACTAGAACTTGAAGCCCGGGATCGACAGCGGATTGTCCATCATCGCGGCACGGTCCGGCCGGTCGATCGCGACCTTGCCGGTGAAGGCACCGAACAGATCCCGCACATAGCTCTCGGACAGATCCCTGGTGATCAGCACCAGCCGCGTCTTGCGATCCGACCCTTCAGGCCAGGCCGGCAGGCGCACCGGCGGATGAAAGATCGACTGCACGCCATGCAGCACCAGCGGCTTGTCCGGCCGATCGGTGAGCGCCACGATGGCCTTCATCCGGAGCAGCTTTTCGCCGTGCGTGGAGCGCAGGAGATCGATGAACATGTTGATCGCCATCGGGTCAATCGGCTCGTCATGCAGGATCGAATAGGACCGGATCGATGTACCGTGGCGGTTCACGTCGTGAGCATGGTGATGGTGACCATGGCCATGATGATGGCCGTGGTGCCCATGGTCGTGGTGGTCATGGTGATCGTGATCGTCGGCCGCCGCAGCCATCTCGTCCTTCAGCCAGCGATCGACATCGGCGATCTTGCTTGCGGGATCGTAGAGGCCGTTGACCAGCATGGCAGCAGAGCCGGCATCCTCGGCGTCTCCGTCGGTGATCGCCGCACGCGAATTGAGCGACCGCAGACGCAGGGTGAGCGCCAAGATCGTCGCCTCGTCGGCGAGCGTCTTCTTGGTCAGGATCAGACGGTCGGCCACCGCCACCTGCTTGTAGGCTTCCGGATAGGTGTCGATGGTCGAGAGCCCGTTCACCGCATCGACGACGGTCACGACGCCATCGAGGTCGAAATGCTGGGCGATCGAGGGATGCCCCATGACCGACTGCATGACGGGAGCCGGATCGGCGAGCCCCGTCGTTTCTATGACGACCCGCGACAGTGGCTTGATCTTGCCCGTCTGCATGCCGTCAATAAGCTCGGCCAGCGTATCCACGAGTTCACCGCGCACCGTGCAGCAGAGGCAGCCGTCGGAGAGCTCGACCACGGCGTCGTTGGAGGCCTCGACCAGAAGGTGATCGATGCCCACTTCGCCGAACTCGTTGATGATGACGGCGGCGTCCTTCATCTCGGGATCCTTGAGGAGCCGGTTGAGGAGCGTCGACTTGCCCGCACCGAGGAAGCCGGTGAGGATGGAAACGGGAACGCGGGACTGGCTCATGGATCAACTCAGAATGTGGGACGCGGCTTCGGGATCGGCACATTGGCGATCTCGCCGATGCCGCCTCCCTTTGCAGTCTGAACGGGCTCGCTGCCCGGAATGAGCCCGGCATAGCTCATCGCCGGCGGTCGGCCCATCTCGCGAATATAGGGCGACAGAAGTTTCATGCGGCCGGCTTCATCGCGACCTTCGCTGCGCACCTTGCGGGCCTGCGGGTTGCAGATCTCAGCACTTATGTCGGTCACCTGGTCCTGTCCCCCGCCATAAGGTGCCAACTGTTCCAGCCGGTTGCCGGCAGTGGATGTCGTCAACCCCTTCTGCAGGAGATCGGCGGAAAGGTCGGCGCGCGCGCCAAGACTGTCGGCCCCGAGCACGACGGAAATTACGGTCCGGCCATTGCGCGTGGCGGACGACACCTGGTTGAAGCCGGAGGCGCAGACATAACCGGTCTTCATGCCGTCGGCACCCGGAAAGCGGCCGACCAGAAGGTTGAAGTTTGGATAGTCCTTCTTGCCCGTGGTCACGCCTTCGAGTGCGAAATAACCCGCATACTCCGGAAATTCTCGGCGAATGCTTGTAGCAAGAAGCGCCATGTCGCGGGCCGTCGTATACTGGCCCTTGCCCGGCAGACCGTTCGGATTGACGAAGCGGGTGGAGGTCATGCCGAGCCGCTGCGCCTCCTGGTTCATCCGCTGAACGAAGGCTGGTTCACTGCCGCTCACCGTTTCCCCGATCGCGACCGCAACGTCATTGGCCGACTTGATGATCAGGAGCTTCAGCGCGCTGTCGAGCGTCAACTTGGAACCCGGCTTGAAATACATCTTGCTGGCCGGCTGGTCGGCGGCATGTTTGCTCATCACGACCACGGTTTCGGGCGAAAGCTCGCCCGTCCGCATCGAGCGGAAGGTCGTGTAGGCCGTCATCAGCTTGGTGAGCGAGGCCGGGTACCATTTGCGGAAGGCTTCCTGATGGGCGATGACCCGGCCGCTGCCGACATCGACGACCATCATTGGATTGGCAGCAGCAACACCTGGCAAAACCAGTGCCAACAGCGAGACGGCGACCGCCAGTCGGCGGACGGATCCGGTTGAAGACAACATGCGGGGACGTTTCGTTGACACGACTTCGATCCTCTTGTTCGGCTGGTCACTCGCCAATACCTGGCGAAATCTTATGTAGGGAAGGAATGGCAAAGCCCATTGAATACGTCAATTGAAAGGCGCACATTCTCGGCCGACAATCGCGTGATGCGAGTTGTGCGTGACCAGGACTGAACCCAGGACTAGAGAATGCCTCTTCTGAACCGTGCCTCCGAACTCCAAACGGAGGCCACTGAATGGCGCCGCCATCTGCATGCCAATCCGGAAATCCTCTATGACGTCGAAAACACCGCAGCCTTCGTGGAAGGAAAGCTGCGCGAATTCGGCGTAGACGAAGTCGTAACCGGCCTTGGCCGCACCGGCGTGGTGGGTATCATCAAGGGATTGGGCGGCGAAGGCCGGACCATCGGCCTGCGCGCCGACATGGATGCGCTTCCGCTCGACGAAATCACCGGCAAGCCCTGGGCTTCGACCATTGCAGGCCGCATGCATGCCTGCGGCCATGACGGTCACACAGCCATGTTGCTGGGTGCCGCCAAGTACCTCGCCGAAACCCGCAATTTTGCAGGCTCCGTGGCCGTCGTCTTTCAGCCGGCCGAGGAAGGCGGGCGTGGCGCGCTGGCCATGGTCGAGGACGGGATGATGGAGCGCTTCAGGATCGACGAGATCTACGGCATGCACAACATGCCCGGAAAGCCCGTCGGAACATTTGCCATCCGCAAGGGTGGCATCATGGCGGCGCCCGACAAGTTCCAGCTCAAGCTGACCGGCCTCGGCGGCCATGCGGCTGAACCGCACAACACGGCCGACACGATCGTCATCGGCGCGCAGATCGTCGGCGCTCTTCAAACGATTGCTGCCCGCAACGCCAATCCGCTGCGCTCGGTCGTGGTTTCCGTCACCCAGTTTCATGCCGGCACGACCCACAACATCATTCCCGAAGAGGCCTTCATCTCCGGCACCGTGCGCTCGCTGGACGAAGGCGTGCGCGACCTGGCCGAACGCCGGATCGGCGAGATCGCCGCCGGTATCGCCTCAGCCCATGGCGCAACCATCGAATACGAGTACGAGCGCGCCTGCCCCGTCACCGTCAATCATCCCGCCGAAACCGATTACGCGGCTCGTGCCGCGATCGACGTGGTCGGAGCGGACAAGGTCGATACCGAAGTGGATCCGAGCATGGCCGGCGAAGACTTCGCCTTCATGCTCCAGTCGCGCCCCGGCGCATACATCATGATCGGAAATGGCGAGACGGCCGGCCTGCACAATCCGGCCTATGACTTCAATGACGAGGCGATCGCAGCCGGCATCTCTTACTGGGTCCGCCTTGCCGAACAGCGCCTGCCGCGCTGAGACCGTTTATCATCCTGCAAAACCGCTTGGCTTGAAGCCTGTGCTTTTGTATGGAGGAAGAAGTGGTCCCGTAGCTCAGCAGGATAGAGCATCAGATTCCTAATCTGAGGGTCACGCGTTCGAATCGCGTCGGGATCACCACTCCCTAGCTACTAACGTCAAATCTCACCCTTGCGAATCTAGGGTTGCGTCTTGGTATCAAGACGTCATCATTGTTCCTATGCCAAGCTGGCGGGTGACCATCCCTGTACGCCGGCCTCTAACGGAGGAAATGCCATGGCAGGATCCCCCGGCAAGACCAATGAAGAGAATGCGATCGTAGAACGTACCGTAAGACGGCTCCATGGACGCTGGCAGGATGATAGGCAGGTCGAAGAGAACGCGGCCGCTCTGGTAACCCTTCTGGTAAAAAGCGGTATCCGCGACGAGGACGAACTCGTCGAACTCGCGATGATCGCCAACGGGAAGCGCTACGATCCCGCCAATGGCAGTTTTCTGTAACCCTCACAACGGCGATCGGCTTAACCGACTGCCGCGATCAGAGTATGCTCGCGCACGAAGATGACTGCCCTCGGGTGAATGACCGGTCCTGACCGTCAAGAACTCGTTTCGGCGCTCGCCGTCTTTTCATCGAGCGCGACCTGTAATTCTTGCGCAAGCTTGACAAGATGCCCAGGCACGGCCTCGCGGCGCATCTCCTCCATCAGGAAATCGAGCTTGTCTCGAACGATCCCGCCCGTGCGGTCGCGGCGAGCCTCCATGGATGTGGGTTTCGATTTTTCCATTCGGGCCTCCGACTTGATGCTTCGGGCGGACCATTCACACATGTTCCGCCATAAATCTCAGTACGACGATTGGTTTGGGTCGGATCAGCAGGAATGCTGCCCGAATTCGATGTCCGTTCTAATTCACGCTTTCTTCGACCTCGGGGAAGGTCGCAACCAGCGCGTCCCGGTTATCGTAGTCGACCGCCTCGGCCTGCAGTATCACGCTGATGCTGTCGGATACATCCACCGGACCATCGTGTTCGATCTCGATACGGTCTCCCGAGGACAGCACGAGCGTTGCCCGCGATTGGAAGCCCTGTCGGATCAGCCAATCGCGCGGAGCCTGCATTTCAACAGTGGCGCGATAGATCGAACCAAGGCGCTCCACGGCGACGTGGTAGGTCATCGGTGACAGACGCTCACCGATCAGCAATTGGCCCTGGCCATCGACATTCTGCATGTGGGTCATGGTTCTCTTGCTCCGCTGGGACTTGTATATGGCAGGAAACCCGCCATCCCGGGCATGGTTCCACTCGAAAAAGTGGCAAAGGCCCTGGAACCACAGGCAGGGCGAGGCGTTGCATCGGTAAGCTCTGAGGGGGAGGGCAAGAGTGGAGAGCACCGATGAGCACCGCACGCCAAACGACCGACCACGGCGAGATACGTCAATGGATCGAGGCACGTCAGGGCACGCCGTCGCGGGTGCGCGACACTGGTAGTGGCGGCATTCTCCGGGTCGATTTCGGTGAGCCGGAAGAGGCGCTGGAGCCCATCGAGTGGGATGCCTTTTTCGAGATATTCGAAAAAAGCGATCTGGCCTTTCTGCATCAGGACAAAACCGAAGACGGCAAACTAAGCCGGTTCAACAAATTTGTAAGCCGTAGCTGACATGTTTGCCGGCTTTGACGACCTTTTGCATTTTTGGGAACCAAGGCATGAGGCACGCGTTCTCGCGTCATTCTGCCAGTTGCCACAGACATTTGGAGGATGGCGACCTTGACGACCCGTAGAGCCGAGCTTGCCGCACAGTCTGATGTTGTCGAGTTGATACCGGCATTGCGCGCCTTCGCGCGGACATTCTGTCATAAACCGGAGGAAGCCGACGACCTTGTCCAGGAGACCCTGACAAAAGCGCTCGCCAACCTCGACAAGTTCGAGCCGGGAACGAGGCTGAAATCCTGGCTCTTCACCATCATGCGCAATACGTTTTGCACCCGCTTCAAGAAGAGCAGTCGCGAAACCGTAGGCCTGCCCGAGGCGGTCACCGCACGGCTGACAACGGAAGCGAGCCAGGAGTGGACCGTGCAGGCCGAGGAAGTTCGCCAGGCATTGAACAGGCTTCCCGAACATCACCGGGAAATGTTGGTCTTGATCGTCATGTTGGGCGAACGTTACGAAGACGCAGCGGAGATCTGCGGATGTGCCGTTGGCACCGTTAAGAGCCGGCTGAGCCGGGCCAGGCAGCAGCTGCGCCGCGAACTGGGCGAAACGGGCACGGACAGCCCCGTCGGATGACGAAAATAGACAGCGAATTCGAAGCCTCGCCCGGCGGGCCCCCGTCGCCAGACGACGCGCCCGAACTGGCGGAGATCGGCTTGATCTATGGGACGGATGCTGCACCCGGCATCAGTCGTCGCCGGCGAGGCAAGGGATTTTCCTACCATCTCCCGGATGGCGCCGTCGTGAGCGACCCCACCATCCTGATACGAATCCGTAAGCTCGCGCTTCCCCCCGCCTATGAACGCGTCTGGATCAGCCTCGAACCGCGCGGCCATCTCCAGGCAACCGGCTATGATGCCCGGGGCCGCAAACAATATCGCTATCATGCCGATTGGGCCGCCTGGCGCAGCGAGCGCAAATTCGGCGACCTAGTCGCCTTTGGCGAGGCCTTGCCCGGGATCCGCCGGCGTGTGGCACGCGATCTCGCTGAGCACGAGGATCAGAGCTACTTCCTCCTCTCCGCGCTGATCAGCCTGCTGGACGTCACCTATATGCGCGTTGGTAATCGTGCCTATGCCGAAGAGAACAGGACTTATGGCGCCACCACGCTGCAGAAGCGTCATCTGACCTTCGAGCCCGATGGCATTCGCCTGAGTTTCCTTGCCAAAGGTGGCAAGCGCGTCCGCCGCAAACTGCGCCATCCGCGACTGCAGAAGATCCTGGAGGAGATTGCAGACCTTCCCGGCCGCGATCTCTTTTCCTGGCGCGACAAGGATGGCCAGTTGCACCGCGTCGATTCAGGTCGGCTCAACACCTATCTGAGCGAGATCACCAAGGCGAGCCTGTCCGCCAAGACCTTCCGCACCTGGGGCGGCAGTGTCGCCGCTTTTGGCGAGGCCTGGCGACGGATGGAAGGCGGCGAACGCCCGACGATCCGGCAGATGTGCCAGGTGGCGTCTGACCGATTGCACAACACGCCGACGATCTGCCGTACGAGCTACGTGCATCCGGCCATCCTGACACTCGCTGACAAGGCGGCCGATCTGGACCTCGTGCGAGCTGAGGTCACGGCGGCATCGCCGCGTGCGTTGCTGCGGGCGGATGAAAATCGTCTCATGGCCTTCCTGACCACGCGCACATCCGTGAGTGACGCGACGGTTTAGCTACTCAGGCCAGACACGAAAAAGGGCCGGCAAAGCCGGCCCTTCGGATAGGAAACGAAAAGGGGTCAGGCCGCCTTCTTCTGAGCGGCCACGTTGACTGCCTGCTCGGCGAGCTGCGTCAGAAGTTCGTCGGTCTTCGATTCCTCGGCGAGCGTCTCGTCGAGCAGCTTGACCGCATCCTTGTAGCCGAGCTGCTGGGCCCAGGCGCGCAGGGTGCCGTAACGGCTGATCTCGTAATGCTCGACGGCCTGAGCCGCGGCCAGAAGACCGGCGTCGAGAGCGGGCGAGCCCTTGAACTCTTCCATGATTTCCTCGCCTTCCTCGACGATGCCGTCGATGGCCGGGCAGGTCTTGGCGCGCGGACGCTTGCCGATGATCTCGAACACCTGCTGCAGGCGCTCCACCTGGCCTTCGGTCTCTTCCTTGTGCTGCTGGAAGGCGGCCTTGAGCTTTTCATTCTGCGCGCCGCGGGCCATCTTCGGCAGTGCCTTCAGGATCTTGCGCTCGGCATAGTAGATGTCCTTGAGCGTTTCGTGGAATAGATCTTCCAGTGTCTTGGTAGCCATGATGTCTGTTCTCCTCGGGGTTGGGGAATGCCACGGACTAACCGGCGCGCCGACGCTTTGTTCCTGGCTTTATTGCATCCGGGATGTGGAACGAAGGAGCCCCTTCTCAGTTGGCCTGATGTGGGTTTGCCCCGCCTTGCCGACCGAAAGGAGGAGACTATGGTCAACCGAAACAACAATTGGGACAATGAACGGCCACGTGGCGAACGTCAGCGTCGGGGCCCGACGGGCGACTATCGGCCCGGCGACAGTGGCTTCGTCCGCGGTTACGGCGAAAACCGCCCGGACATGGATCGATATGGGCCTGACCGTCAGCGCGAGTACGGCATGGACGGTGGCTATGGTTCAAGCGGTTCACGCTATCCTCGCATGGAGGCTCGGACTGGACGGCCGATGGCCTCGGCCATTATGATGAGTTGAGCGACCAGGGCTATGGCGATGACAGCAGGCACCATGCCCGCAGTGCAGGACGCGGCTACCATCCGTCAGACAATTCATCCTATCGCGGCGGCTACGACCGCACCCAGCGGGACCATGACGACGAACGCGGGTTCATCGACCGCGCGAGCGACGAGGTCGCCTCCTGGTTTGGCGACGAAGAGGCGGCTCGTCGGCGACAGATGGACGATCACCGCGGTAAGGGTCCGCGCGGATATCGTCGAACGGATGCCCGCATCCTCGAGGACGTCAACGACCGCCTGGCCGACGATCCGGCTATCGACGCGTCGGATATCGAGGTTACGGTGAAGGATGCGGAGGTGACACTCTCCGGCCATGTGACAGACCGGTGGGAAAAGCGGCGCGCCGAAGACTGCGCGGAACGCGTGAGCGGAATTGCCCATGTGCAGAACAACCTGCGGGTCCGCATATCCGGCGAAGGCAGCGTCATGACGCAGGCCTGATCGGGCACCTCAGCCACGGAGCGCCCGCAAGGCGTTGAGGATGACGGCAACGTCGATCACCTCCTGCAGGAGCGCACCCTGGACCGGCGTGAGATAGCCGAAGGCGGCAAGCCCCATGGCCCCGCCCGAGAGGACCAGCCCGGCAACGGCACTTTGCCGGGCAATTTTGCGCGATCGTCTCGCAATGCCGCAGGCCAGCGGCAGCCGTGAAAGATCATCCGCAAGCAGAACAACATCGGCTGCTTCGGAGGAAGCGGCGGAACCTCGCGCCCCGATGGCGACCCCGACATCCGAAAGCGCGAGTGCCGGTGCATCATTGACGCCATCGCCCACCATCATCACCACACCGTCACGACGTTCACGGCGGATGAGTTCGACCTTGCCTTCCGGCGTCAGATCACCGGCCACCGCATCCAGGCCAAGCGTGGCCGAGGCTTTTTCCGCGACATCCGCACGATCCCCGGACGCCATCACGATGCGCCGTATGCCGCCGGCGCGGAAGGCCGCAATGGCGACATCCGCGTCCTGGCGAATGGGATCGGACAGAAGAATGAGGCCGGCGGCCCGTCCATCGACACCCACGGCAACGACGGCAGTGCCGCTGTCCACCCCCGCCCGGCTGAAGTCTTGACCGGCTGAAAGCTGGGACAGCACATATCGACTGCCGCCGAGCACGACCCGACGGCTGCCGACGAGACCGGACAGACCGCGGCCAGCATCCTCGACCACCGTCTGGGGTAGAACGAGCGCGAGCCCCCGCGCTGTGGCCGCTTGGACCAGCGCTTCCGCCGCGACATGACCGGATGCCTGATCGAGCGAGGCGGCGAGCGCGAGCACATCTTCGGCCGTGAAGCCGGGTTCTGGCATGACATCGCCCACTTCCGGACGCGCCGATGTGACGGTGCCGGTCTTGTCGACCACAACGGTCGTCACGGCGGCAAGCGCCTCCAGGGCACCGGCCGTTTTCACCAGCACGCCATGGGACGCGGCCCGCGACATGCCGGCGATGACGGCGACGGGAACGGCGAGGATCAGCGGACAGGGTGTGGCGACGACCAGCACCGCCAGCGCCCGAGCGGCATCGCCACTCCACCACCAGGCCCCGCCTGCCAGGAGCAGCGTGACGGCGAGGAAGACGAGGGCGTAACGATCCGCCAGACGCGCCATCGGCGCCCGGCTGGCCTGGGCCTGTTCAACGAGACGCACGATGCCGGCATAGGTGCTTTCCTTCGAACCCCTCAGCACCAGGAGGTCGAAGGCATCGCCCAGCACGGTCGCTCCACTCGGTACTTCGTGGCCCATCTGGATGGGGACCGGGAGCGATTCTCCCGTGAGTGCCGAGAGATCGAGAACGGCGGACGGGGCGAGCAGGCGCCCGTCGGCAGGCACGACTTCGCCCTTGCGAACGAGGATCCGATCCTGCGGCTGAAGCGCTTCTATCGGCACGCTCTCGAGCGCCTGATTGCGATAGAGCATCGCCGTGCGGGAGACGCGGCCGAGCAGGGCCGTCATGTCGCGCCGGGCGCGGCCCTCGGCAAAGCTTTCGAGCAACTGTCCGCCCGCATACATGACCGAAACGATGGCGGCCGCCAGGTTTTCCCCAAGCGCCAGGCCGACGCCGATCGACAGCGCCGCGATCGCATCCACACCCATTCGGCCGTTCAGAAGCGCACGCAGGATATCGAAGACGAGGACGACGAGCACGGCGCCGGCGCCGACGAACCAGACCCTCGCCGCCTGTTCGTGTTGGCCCGCAAGCAAGAACATCCCGCCGCCGGCAAGACAGAGAAGTGCGAGCGCCGCGAGCAGGACGGGCAGGCTCTCACGCAATCGTGTCGGCTGCAGAAACTCCGGCATGGTCGGATTCCCGAGGCGCTGGCCCAAGGCCGAAATCGGCCTCTCTTGCTGCCCTTCCCTTTCCCTTGTAGAGCCTTCTGAGCATGAAGCAATCGGACGTAAGCAGCATGATCGACCACGCCCGGCCCCGCCGCCTCTCAGTCCTCGGCTCGACCGGTTCGATCGGCGTCAACACGCTCGATGTGATCGAGCAGCTCGGTGGCCGCGACGCCTTCGAGGTCATGGCGCTGACCGGCAACGGCAATCTCGATCTGCTCGCCGAACAGGCGCGTCGCACGGGTGCCAAACTCGCCGTCACCGCCGACGAGACCCAGTACATGGCGCTCAAGGACCTCTTGTCAGGATCGGGCATCGACGTTGCTGCCGGTTTGAGCGGACTGGACGAGGCAGCCGATATGGACGCCGGCTGGGTGATGGCGGCGATCGTCGGCACGGCAGGTCTGGCACCCACTCTGAAGGCCGCAGCCCGCGGCGCCGATATCGCGCTTGCCAACAAGGAATGCCTCGTCTCCGCCGGCCACCTCTTCGTCGATGCGGTGAGACATGGCGGTGGACGACTAATCCCCGTCGACAGCGAACACTCGGCAATCTTCCAGTGCCTGGAGCAGGATCAGCGTCACGCGCTGGAGCGCATCGTGCTGACCGCCTCGGGCGGCCCCTTCCGGACCCACACACGTGAGCAGATGGCCAATGTCACGGTGCAGACGGCGCGCAGTCATCCGAACTGGTCGATGGGCCTGAAGATCTCCATCGGCAGCGCCTCGATGTTCAACAAGGCGCTGGAGATGATCGAGGCCAAGCACCTCTTCGACGTGGGGCCCGACCAGATCGAAGTCGTTGTGCATCCGCAGTCGATCATCCATTCCATGGTCGGTTACACCGACGGTTCGGTGATCGCCCAGCTCGGCGTGCCGGATATGCGCACCGCCATTGGCTATGCGCTCACCTATCCCAAGCGCCCGACACTCAACGTCGAACGTCTGGACTTTGCCAAGCTGGCAAGGCTCGATTTCGAAGCCCCGGACGAGACCCGTTTCCCGGCGCTGCGGCTCGCCCGCACGGCGCTGGAGCGCGGCGGGTTGCAGGGGGCGATCCTGAACGCCGCAGAAGAGACCGCCTTCAACGCCTTCGTCGAGGACAAGATCCGTTTCCTCGACATGGCCGACGTGGTCGAGACGGTGATGGATGCGATGGTCGAGGGCGTGCCGGCAGACACGATCGCTGACGTCTATGCCGCCGATCGGGAAGCGCGGCGGAAGGCGGCTGAGGTTATCGCAAGGCGTGTCGGCTGACCTGAAACGAAAACGGGCCGCGTTGCCGCAACCCGTTTTTGGTTGTCTGTTGTTGGTGACCGATCAAGCCACCGCGCGGGCCAGCGCGCAGCGCGACCAGAGCTGGTGCAGCGAAGACACCAGATGCTCGAGATCGGCATCGGAATGCAGAGGCGTCGGCGTGATGCGCAGCCGCTCGGTCTTTTTCGGGACCGTCGGATAGTTGATCGGCTGCACATAGATGGAACAGTTGTCGAGCAGCAGGTCGGAGATCCATTTGCACTTGGCAGCATCGCCGACGAGCACCGGCACGATATGGCTCGGGTTCTGCACATGCGGAATGCCGGCCTTGTCGAGCATGAAGCGCAGACGACGCACGCGCTCCTGATGGGCGAAGCGTTCGACCTGGCTGGTCTTCAAATGGCGGATTGAGGCAACCGCACCAGCGGCGAGCGCCGGCGGCAGCGCGGTTGTGAAGATAAAGCCCGAGGCAAAAGAGCGGACGAAATCACAGAGTGCCGTCGAGGCAGCGATGTAGCCCCCCATCACGCCGAAGGCCTTGCCGAGCGTGCCTTCGATGACAGTCAGGCGATGCATCAGGCCTTCGCGCTCGGCGATGCCGCCACCATGTGCGCCGTACATGCCAACGGCATGCACTTCATCGAGATAGGTCATCGCGCCATACTTGTCGGCGAGATCACAGATTTCCTTGATCGGCGCGATATCGCCATCCATCGAATAGACGGATTCGAACGCGATCATTTTTGGCGCGCGCGGATCGGCAGCGGCAAGCTTGGCTTCCAGATCCTTGACGTCGTTGTGCTTCCAGATGACGCGCTCGGCCTTGGAATGGCGGATACCTTCGATCATGGAGGCGTGGTTGAGCGCGTCGGAGAAGATGATGAGGCCCGGGATCTTGGCGCCGAGCGTGCCGAGAGCGGCCCAGTTCGAGACATAACCCGAGGTGAAGATCAGCGCCGATTCCTTGCCGTGCAGATCGGCCAGTTCGCGCTCAAGCAGAACGTGGTAGTGGTTGGTGCCAGAAATATTCCGGGTGCCTCCCGCACCCGCGCCACAGTCGTCGATCGCCTTTTTCATGGCGTCGATGACAACAGGGTTCTGGCCCATGCCGAGATAGTCGTTCGAACACCAGACAGTGACGTCCTGGGTGCCGTTTTCGGTGTAGCGGGTGGCGCGTGGGAAATTGCCACGCTGGCGTTCGAGATCAGCGAAGACGCGGTAGCGGCCTTCCTCGTGAAGTCCTGCCAGCTGCTCCGTGAAAAACGCCTCGAAATCCATTCCTGTCACTCCAGTATTTGATACCCTTTTGAGTATCTCGGGCAGCGCGGTCAACCCCGCCATTGTACATTCATTCTAAACTGCGACAAATGGCGCGAACATTAGAATGATCACATAGAGATCCTAACGCATTGTGCCAAGGCGAAATTGATCTGCGTCAATCTCTGAGAAAAAGGACGGCCGAAGCCGCCCTTGTTCGCCGTCACTGAAGGTCCCGGCCCTCAGGCCGCCTGAACCGCGCGCTTCGCCATCACCCGGACGAGATTTGCCCGGTACTCCGCCGTGCAATGCAAATCCGACATCAGCTCCGACGAATCGATCTCGACCCCGGCAACAGCCTCTGGCGACCAGTTGGCCGAGAGAGCCGCTTCGAGCCCGGCATGGCGGAAGACGCCCGAAGCCCCGGCGCCGGTGACGGCGACACGCACACCCCCTGCCCCCTCGGCGACGAAGACGCCGGTCATGGCATAACGCGAGGCTGGGTTGGCGAACTTCGCATATCCCGCCTTCTCCGGAGCGTCAAAACGAATGGCCGTGATGATCTCGTCCTCCGCCAGTGCCGTTTCAAACAGGCTGACGAAGAAATCGTCGGCCGCAATCTCGCGGCTGTTCGTGACGACAGTCGCCCCCAGCGCCAACACGGCTGAGGGATAATCGGCGGCTGGGTCATCATTGGCAACGGAGCCGCCGATCGTGCCCATGTGGCGGACATGCGGGTCACCGATCATGGAAGCAAGGCTGCAAACCGCCGGACAGACCGCACGGATGGCCGCCGACGAGGCGACCTCCGCATGGGTGACGGCGGCACCGATGGTGACCCGACGCCCCTCGACCTTGATGCCCTTGAGGCTCTCGATGTGGCGCAGATCGACGAGATCGGACGGCTGGGCGAGGCGCTGCTTCAGCGCCGCAATCAGGGTCTGGCCGCCGGCGATGAACTTGCCGTCATCGGCACCGGACAAGAGCTTTCCCGCATCTTCGATCGACGAGGCGCGGTGATAGCTGGTGGAATAGAGCTGCATGATCCTTTCCTCCTTATTCGGCGGCCTGGCGGGTCGCATTGGCCTGGAGCGCGCTCCAGACGGCAAGCGGCGTCGCCGGCATGTTGAGGTTGTTGTTGCCGATCGCGTCGGTGATCGCATTGATCAGCGCCGGCGGAGAGCCGATGGCACCGGCCTCGCCACAGCCCTTGATGCCAAGCGGATTGCCCGGGCACGGCGTATTCTGGTGCGAGACATTGAACGACGGCAGGTCGTCGGCGCGCGGCATGGCGTAGTCCATGTAGCTCGCGGTCAGAAGCTGCCCGGTTTGCGGATCATAATGCACACTTTCCAGCAGCGCCTGGCCGATGCCCTGTGCGATGCCCCCATGCACCTGGCCCTCGACGATCATCGGATTGATGATATTGCCGAAGTCGTCGGCCGCGACGAACTGGACGATTTCGGTCTTGCCGGTTTCCGGATCGACCTCGACTTCCGCGATGTAGCAGCCAGCCGGGAAGGTGAAGTTGGACGGATCGTAGAAGGCGCCTTCTTTCAGGCCTGGCTCCATGCCGGAGGGCAGGTTGTGCGCGGTATAGGCGGCAAGCGCCACCTGGAACCAGGGCAGCGTCTTGTCGGTGCCTGCGACCTTCAGCTCCCCATTCTCGATGACGATGTCGCTCTCGTCGGCTTCCATCAGATGCGCCGCGATCTTCTTGGCTTTCGCCTCGACCTTGTCGAGCGCCTTGACGATCGCCGACATGCCGACGGCACCGGAGCGCGAGCCATAGGTGCCCATGCCCATCTGCACCTTGTCGGTGTCGCCATGCACGATGGAGACATTGTCGATCGGCAGGCCGAAGCGTTCGGAGACAAGCTGCGCGAAGGTGGTTTCGTGACCCTGGCCGTGGCTATGCGAGCCGGTGAGCACTTCAACCGTACCGACCGCGTTGACGCGGACCTCGGCGGATTCCCAGAGGCCCACACCCGCGCCGAGCGAGCCGACCGCCGCAGACGGCGCGATGCCGCAGGCTTCGATGTAGCAGCTCATGCCGATGCCGCGCAGCTTGCCGCGCCGTGCCGCTTCCGCCTTGCGGGCTGGGAAGCCGTTCCAATCGGCAGCGCCCATGGCGACGTTGAGCGAAGCGTCGTAATCGCCGGCGTCGTAACACATGATGACGGGCGTCTGGTACGGGAAGGTCCGTACGAAGTTCTTCCGGCGCAGCTCGGCCGGCGAAATGCCGAGCTCACGGGCGGCCGTTTCGACGGTCCGCTCCAGAAGGTAAGTTGCCTCCGGACGACCGGCACCACGATAGGCATCGACCGGCACGGTGTTGGTGTAGACGGTCCGGACGTTCGCGTGGATGGCCGGGATCGCATACTGGCCCGACAGCAACGTCGCATAGAGATAGGTCGGGACCGAGGACGAGAAGAGCGACATATAGGCGCCGAGATTGGCGATCGTGTCGACCTTCAGCCCGATGATCTTGTGGTCCTTGTCGAAGGCCATCTTCACCTTGGAGACATGGTCGCGACCATGGGCATCAGTGAGGAAGGCTTCCGTCCGGTCGGACGTCCACTTGACCGGCACACCGGTCTTCTTCGACGCCCAGAGACAGACGACTTCCTCCGGATAGATATAGATCTTCGAGCCGAAGCCGCCGCCGACGTCGGGTGCGATGACGCGCAGCTTGTGTTCGGGTGCCACATTGTAGAAGGCGCTCATCACGAGGCGCGCGACATGCGGATTCTGCGAGGTCGTGTAGCAGGTGAAATGGTCTTCCGCCGTGTCGTAGATGCCGAGCGTGGCGCGCGGCTCCATCGGGTTTGGCGAGAGACGGTTGTTGAAGATGTCGATCTCGGTGACATGGGCGGCACTGGCGATCGCCGCATCGGCGGCTGCACTGTCGCCGATCTCCCAGTCGAAAATCAAATTGCCAGGGGCCTCAGGATGCAGCTGCGGCGCGCCTTGCTTCATCGCGTCGACCGCACCGGTGACGACGGAGAGTTCTTCGTATTCGACCGAAACGGCCTCGGACGCGTCGCGCGCCTCACCGATACTGTCGGCAACCACGATCGCGACGGCATCGCCGACATAACGTACGGTCTCGTGCGCCAAAGGACGCCAGGCGCCCATCTTCATCGGTGTGCCGTCCTTGGAATGGATCATCCAGCCGCAGATCAGATTGCCGATGCCGTCGGCCAAGAGCTGCTTGCCGTCGAGCACATCGATGACACCAGGCATGGCCTTGGCGGCAGCGACATCGATCGACGTGATCCTGGCATGCGCATAGGGCGAACGGACGAAATAGGCATATTTCATGCCCGGGACGACCATGTCGTCGGTATACCGGCCCTTGCCGGTCAGGAAACGCTTGTCTTCCTTGCGCGCCACACGCGCGCCGATTCCTTCAACACCCATTGTCTTCTCCTCCAGAAGTGAGCGAATAGCGAATGGCGAATAGAGGGCGGAGTGAGATTACGTGGCATCGCGATGGCGACGCTCTATTCGCTACTCACTATTCCCTATTCGCTTGGACGTCACTCGGCGGCCTGGCGGCCGGCGGTCATCGCTTCATTGGCCGAAAGCACGGCCTTGACGATGTTGTGGTAGCCCGTACAGCGACAGATATTGCCTTCGAGCTCGTGGCGGACGGTGGCTTCGTCGAGCGCACCGTTGTGGCGACAGATCATGTCGAGTGCCGTCATCACCATGCCCGGCGTGCAGAAGCCGCATTGCAGGCCGTGATGCTCCTTGAAGGCCGCCTGCACGGGATGCAGCTCACCGCCGGAAGAGAGACCTTCGATGGTGGTGATGGAAGATCCGGAAGCCTGGACGGCCAGGATCGAACAGCTCTTGATCGACTTGCCGTCCATGTGAACGACGCAGGTTCCGCATTGCGTGGTATCGCAGCCCACATGCGTTCCCGTCAGACCAAGTTTTTCGCGAATGAAATGCACGAGCAGGGTGCGATCCTCGCACTCTCCGCTCACTGTCCGGCCATTCACCGTCAGTGTCACTTTAGCCATGTTGTTCCTCCTCGTGTCTCTCCCGGACACGAGACACATGGTGTGAGTTTTGTGTGACATGTGCAACTGTCCAGAAGGTCGCAAACGAAAAATTCTGTGCCGCAATGCAGCATCAAACCGCCTGTAAATCCTGGGTTCATCTTCCATGCCTCATGCAATGGAACCACCCGCGAGGGTGTGAGCCACGACCATGGACTTTCCCTTGGTCAAGGCTATGCTCAAGGAAGCCTGAAGCCGCCCGGGGGAGAGCTCGAGCGGTGGGGCATGCTGTCAAAAACAAGACCGGCTCGCCCGGACGCGTGGAACTTGGAGAGATGAAAATGAAGAAAGCTCTTGTGCTGATGCTGGTCGGCCTTACGGTCGCGGGTTGCACCCAGACGGAACGCGGCGCAGGTATCGGCGCTGCCTCCGGCGCGATCATCGGTGGCATTGCCACAGGCAACGTCCGGGGCGCTGCAGTCGGCGCGGCAATCGGTGGCGTTGCAGGCGCAGTCATCGGCAATGTTTCGGAGCAGCCCGGACAGTGCTACTACCGCGACCGCTACGGCAACCGTTACATCGACGCCTGCCCGCGCGGCTACTGATCGGCACGGCAAAAGCTGTGAGAACGAAGGCGGGGAGGCAACACTTCCCGCCTTTTTCCATGAACGGGCAAAAAAAGGTATGCGTCTTCGCGCAATTACGCATAAGTTGTCCGCCAGGCAGGGGAGCGCCTGACAGATCGCGATGAAAGCGAAATGCCAAGACCGAGTGGATGGATATTGCCGAAGATTAGTCATGCGTTCCGGCTCGGACTTGCTCTGACCGTCGCCAGCCCCTTATCCATCGGGATCGGCTCTGAGGCTCACGCCTTCGAGATTTTCGGTATTCGCCTGTTCGGCGAAGACGAGGTGGATCGCGACATCATCGATCCGGTCGACTATGCCATCACTCTGGACACGGGCGACGCCGATCGCGCACTGAAGAAATCGCTCGAGCGCACCTCTTTGCTGGTGGCGGACGAGGAACAGCCGGTTTCCGGCGACCTTGGCCTCGTGATCAAGGCACGCGACGACCGCGACCGTCTGATCGCCACACTTTATGAAAACGCTCTCTATGGCGGTATCGTCACCGTCACGATTGACGGCAGGGACATCGACAGCCTGCCGCCCAATCCCACCTTCGACCGTTCGCGCCCAGTGCCCGTTTCGATCACCGTCCAGCCAGGCCAGGCATTCACGCTGGGCGATGTGCGCCTGGAGGGTGACGCCGCACGTCTCGATCCCGCCGAATACGATCTGGAGCGGGGGGAATCGGCGGGATCACTCAAAATCCTGAGGGCTGCCGAGCAGATGGCCGAGCGCCTCAAGGAAGAGGGACGCCCACTGACGCAAGTAACGCGTCGCGACGTGGTTGCCGATCACGAGACGCAGACGGTCGATCTCACGATCGCGGTCGAGGCAGGTCCAGTTGCCCCTCTGGGCGCCGTGACGGTCAAGGGTGCACGAGCCGTGGATTCGAACTTCATCGCCTATTATTCGCGCCTCAGGCCCGGCCAGACCTATTCGCCCGAACAGTTGCGCAAGGCCGGCGAAAGACTGCGCACACTCGGTGTCTTTTCGTCCGTCACGGTCAACGAAGCCGATGGCCTCGACGCAGATGGATCACTCCCGGTGGGCATCGTCGTCTCGGAAGGCAAGCACCGTTATTTCGGAATCGGCGCCAGCTATTCCTCCGTCGATGGCGGCGGCATCGAGGGCTATTGGGGCCATCGCAACCTGTTCGGCCAGGCGGAATCACTTCGGATCGAGGGATCCGTTCGCGGACTGGGTGAACTCGAGAACGTGAGCGATGTCTCGTCGCTCGACTACACGGCCGGCATCACCTTCATCAAGCCAGGCGCCTTCCTGCCCTCCGGAACGCTGGAAGCGAGCATCAAGGGCAGCACGCTTGAAACCGACTATTACGACGCCGCGACCGTGACCGGGAAAGTGTCCTATTCCTATGAACTGACCGATGTCGACTCGGTCAATGCAGGCGTATCGCTGGCCTATGACAGCATCGACGATGCCTTCGGCGACGATAACGAATACCTGACCTTCGGCGTGCCGATCGGCTATATCCGAGACACCCGTGACAACCGGCTGAACGCCACCGAGGGCCATTACGGCACGGTTACGCTGACACCGAGTTACGACTTCTTCGGCCAGACCTTCTTCACGTCGCTCGAAGGCTCGATCTCGGCCTATCTCGGTTTCGGTGAGGAAGATCGTTTCGTGCTCGCCGGCCGCCTAAGCGCCGGCTCCCTGGTCGGGGGTGGAGATCTCTCCGCCATACCCGCGACGAGGCGTTTCTTCTCCGGTGGGGGTGGCTCCGTGCGCGGCTATGCCTTCCAGGAGATCACGCCCTACAATGCGGCGGATGATGGCACGGGCGGCCGTTCATACGTGACAGCCAATCTCGAAGCCCGCATCAACGTGACCGAGACCATCGGCATCGTGCCGTTTCTCGACATCGGCTCCGTGACGGACAACACTGTGCCCGATTTCAATGACATCAAGATGGGGGCAGGCGTTGGGCTGCGTTACATGACGCCCTTCGGACCCTTGAGACTGGATGTGGCGGTTCCCCTGGATCCTTATGATGGCGGTAGCCGTTATGCCATCTATGCCGGCATCGGACAGAGCTTCTGACCGGCGAAGACAGGACGAATGAAAGCATGAACTGGTTGAAGCGCATTCTGGCCTGGACGCTGCGTCTGATGGGCGGCCTCGTGGCAGTGCTGATTGCGCTTTTTGTCGTCGTAATCCTCGTCGGCGGCTTTTCGCGAACAGGAAGCCAGTTTTTGGCAGACCGGATCGCGGCCCTCATTTCCACGGACAATCGTCAGATCACGCTCAGCGGAACCGGCCCGCTGCTGAGCAGTCAGTTTTCCGTCGAGCGGATCACGATCTCCGACAGCGAAGGCGTCTACGCCTCGATCGAGGACCTCGCTCTGGACTGGACGCCACGAGACCTGATCCGCAAGCGCTTCACCGCAGACCGCATTTCTGCGCGGCAGGTGACGGTGAGCCGTCCACCCCTGCCTTCTGCGGAACCGCAGCCGGACAGCGACGAACCCTTTTCCCTGCCGGTTGAGATCGACATCGCGACCGTCGACCTGCCCTCGATCGCGATCGGCGCGGCGCTTGCCGAGCGCGACTTCGCGCTGTCTGCACAAGGCTCGCTGCAGATCGTCGGTGAGACGATTGCCAGCCGCCTGACCACCACCCGCCTGGATGAGCCCGGTAACAATGCCGTGGTCGACCTGCTCTATGCGCCGAACGACAACCAGCTGCGCATCAAGCTCGACTACCAGGAGCCCGCCGCCGGCCTGCTCGGCCAGCAGCTCCAATTGCCCGGTCAGCCACCGCTCGCAATCGAGGTTGATGGCGATGGCCCGCTCGACAACTGGGCCGGCCAGATCATGGCATCGCTGGACGGCGAGCGGACGATCACCGTCGACGCGACGCATCGGCTGGAGGCGGACGGGACACGCGCGCTGACTGCGACAGGCGGCGGTCGTTTCGCGGGTCTGATGCCACCAGAACTTCGAGACATTTTTGCCGGCGACACCACGATCGATGTGGCGGCGACACTCGGCACGGATGGATCGGTTACGATCGAGAGAGGCCGGTTCGAAACGGCCTCCGCAGAGGTGACGGCCTCCGGCCGCTACGACCCGAATGGTGAAAACGACATCCGGCTGTCGGCACGGGCGACGGGAGATCCGATCGCCGTATCCTCGCAATCCGCCGACTTCACCGGCGGTCTCAGTTTGAGGAGCTTCGATCTGGCTGTCGCCGGCGACGCGCCCGCAGCATCTCTTTCGTTGCGCGCCGATCTGGCCGAACTCAACGCCCCACAAGGCACACTCTCGGATGTCGCGCTCGCGATCTCCAGTGACAGCTTCGACCTCGCCAACACCCAGGGTCCGGTGCGTATAGACGCTTCGGTACAGGGCACCGACATTCGTGACGCAGAAATTCGACCATATCTGCGCGGACCCTTCAGCCTTACGGCACCCCTGACAATCTCGAGCGATGCGATCAGCTTCGAGCAACTGGCCTTCGACAGCAATGGCCTCGACCTCAACGGTTCCGGCCGCTATGCGCTCGACACTTTGGGCTTCTCCGGCCGTCTCGCGGTGCAAGCTGCACCGGACCTGCTGCCACCGGCATTGGCGAGCCGCCTGCAGGGACCCGCCGATCTATCGGCCCGCGTCGATTTTGTCGCGCCGCGCGCCGTCGCCCTGAGGGAGATCGTGCTGACCACCGACATCGCCCAGGCGGAAGGATCGCTTTCTCTCGACCAGGACGGCGTCCTGGCAACCGATCTGTCCGGGCAGCTTCGCGATATCGGCCTCTTCGTCGAGCGCATCCGGGCACCAGCCTCCTTCAATCTCTCGGCCTCGGGTCCGCTGGACGCCGTGGAAGCGACCATCAATCTCGCGGTCGAGCAAGGCGAAGCCGCCGGCTATCGGATCGAGGATCTCGCGCTCCAGATCGAAGGCGTAGCCAATCGGGTCGCACCGAGCGGCAATCTGACGGTCACAGGCCAGATCGACGGCAAGCCGCTCGAAGGCAAGGCACAGGTCGTGAGCACGGACGGGACGACGAAGGTCGACGGCCTCGACCTCGCGATCGGACCGAACCGCCTGACAGGCGCGCTCGATCTCGGACAGGATTTCCTGCCGACAGGCAATGTGTCATTCGACTTCCCCGATTTGAGCCTGCTCGCCGCACTGGCCGGCCAGACGGTAGGTGGCGATCTCAAGGGCGATGTCACGATCCGATCGCAGCAAGGGCAGATCGCAGCCGATATCGAGGCATCCGGGACCACGATCAGGCAGGGCGACCTCGCCATCGCCGAACCGCGTATCGATCTCACCGTCTCGGATCTCGCGGCACTCGCAGCGGAAGGCACCATACGCGCAGCGAGCCTCGCCTCGGGCGCGAACCGGCTTGAGACCGTCTCCCTCGATTTTACCCGGTCCGGAACCGATACCGATTTCAATCTGGCCGGACGATACGACGACGCGCCGGTGGTGCTGCGTGGGGCACTCAGCCAGGGAACCGAGGGCATCGCAGTCGCCGTCGAGGAACTGCGCGCCACGCCCCGCGGAATTGCGCTCTCGCTTGCATCGCCCACCTCTATCCGGCTGGTCGATGGCGGCGTTTCGATTGCAGAGACGGTGATATCTGCCGGCTCCGGCCGTGTCGCGCTCTCCGGCACAGTCGGCGACAGGCTCGACATTTCCGTGGACATAAGGGAAATACCGGCCTCTCTCGCAGCTGCCCTCGCACCCGCAATTGCACCGGAAGGCACCATCTCCGGCACGGCGAAAGTGGGGGGCACGCCATCAGCGCCGATCGCAGATTACAGCCTCGACTGGCAGGGCGCGGCCATTGCCCAGACCCGCGGCGCGGGGCTCGCACCCTTCGGGATCACCGCGAACGGACGCTTCGAGAACCAGAACGTCACCCTCGACAGCCGCATCAATGGTGGCGGCATCGGCCTGACCGCAGGAGGCAATCTGGCCCTTCAGAATGGACCGGGCCTCGATATCCGCATCCAGGGCGATGTTCCGCTCTCCGCCGCCAATGGGCAGCTCGCCGCGCAAGGCTTTGTTGCGGAAGGCAATGCCAGTGTAAACCTGACGATCGGTGGCTCCGGTTCTGCTCCCCGCATCACCGGCACGGTTTCGACCAGTGGGGCACGGGTCATAGACGTCAGGCGCAACCTCGCTATCGAACAGATCGCGACGACCGTGAACCTGACGGGCACGCGCGCCGAAATCGGCAGCCTGACGGGGAACCTCGCAACCGGCGGGCGGATTTCGGCCCGCGGCTTCGTCGATATCACCGCGCCCGGCCTTCCTGCGGATCTGACCATCGACCTAGACCAGGCCGTCTATGTCGACGGCGACACCGTCACCAGCACCGCAAGCGGTCAGCTCACCTTGACCGGGCAGTTGCTCAACGGCCCGCTCCTCGGCGGCAACATCAACCTGTCCCGAACCTCGATCACGCTCTCGGAATCCAGGCCGACAAGCTTGCGCGAGCTGGATATCGTGCACAGACATGCACCGCCTGCGATCCTTCGACAGCAACGGGACCAGGCGCCGGCGGAAGGCCGCACCGCAAGCGCGCCCATTGCGCTCGACCTGACGATCTCGTCACCCACGCAGACCTTCGTGCGCGGTCGCGGCATCGACGCGGAACTCGGCGGCACGATCGCACTGACAGGCACCGCAGCAGCCCCCGTGGTCTCCGGCGCCTTCGAACTGCGCCGCGGCCGCATGCAGATCCTGACGAAGCGCCTCGACATCACGCGCGCAACAATCACCTTCGGGGGAGACCTTGTGCCGCTGCTCGATCTCGAAGCGACCACGACCTCGGGCAATGCCACCATCGTCATTCTGTTGACCGGGCTTGCGAGCAATCCGCAGGTCAGCTTCAGTTCCACGCCCTCCCTGCCCCAGGACGAGATCCTGGCGCAGCTCATCTTCGGCCAGTCGCTGTCACGGCTCTCGCCGCTGCAGATCGCTCAGCTCGCCGATGCGGCAGCCCAGCTCGCCGGTGGTCGTGGCACCTCGCTCTTCCAGTCGCTGCGCAGCACGTTGGGCATCGACGATCTCGACATCTCGACCGACGAAACCGGCGGTACCAGCATCAGCGCGGGTAAGTACCTCAACGATCGCACTTATCTCGAACTGCAGCAGAGTGGCAGCGGTGGCGCAAAGGCGGTCATCAATCTCGACATCGGCCGCGGCGTGAAGTTGAAGGGTGAAGCCGGTGGCGAAGGGGCCGGTGGCGGCATCTTCTACGAAAAGGAATATTGACGAGAGATCGGGATGTGCGATCCTGTTAGCCGATCTTGCTGGTCTTGAGCAGAATGCTCGATTCCGTGAGGTTGATACCCTCGATCAGCCGGATCCGCCGCAAGGCCTCGTCGAAACTGGCAAGGTCACGCGCTTCGAGTTCGGCGATGAAATCCCACCGGCCATTGGTGCTGTGAAGCGACTTGACCTGCGGCATGCCGCGCAGCTGTTGCGCGACCCGGTCGGCAAACTTTCCGACCACTTCGATCATCACGATGGCGCGAACCCCAGTCGACTGGATCTCGCTGCCGGTGAGGATGGTGAAGGCGGCGATCGTGCCATTGGACACCAGCCGCTCGATCCGGGCCGAGATGGTCGCGCGGGAGGCACCCGTCATGGCGGCGAGTGACGCTACGGGCAGGCGGGCATTCTGGCGCAAGGCACCGAGAATTTCGCGATCGAGATCATCCATGTGTCAAAACGTCATACTGTGGTTGCGATATGCACAAACTATCGCGCTTTATGGCGAAGTTCCATCTTTTTGCCAACAAGCCAATCACCGATGATGCGGCACAACATCCAGGAAAGGATCCGCCATGCAGGCCGAGACCAAAACCGTGACCCTCATCGGCGTTCCCTTGGAGGAAGGTTCCGGGAGGGGCGGCTGCGCCATGGGTCCCGCCGCCTACAGGATCGCGGGCATTGCCTCGGCTCTGAATGAGCTCGGCTACGCCGTTAAAGACCGCGGCGACCTGCGTCCTGCCCCGGCCACAGACCTGCCCGAGATGGCAGAAGCGAAGCACCTGCCGATCGTGGGTGCCTTCACCCGCGCGATCGAGGCCGAAACCTATACCGCCGCCCGCAATGGCACGGTGCCCATACTGCTCGGCGGCGATCACAGTCTGTCCATGGGCAGCGTGTCAGGCATGGCCCGCTATGCGGCTGAGGTGAAGCGGCCGCTTTATGTTCTCTGGCTGGATGCCCATTCGGACTTCAACGCACCGGAAACCTCTCCCTCGGGCAATATCCACGGCATGCCGGTCGCCTTCTTTTGCGGCAAGGCGGAATTCACCCCGATCCTGCCCGCCGATCGCCCCCTCGTCGATCCGAAACACGTCTACCAGATCGGCATCCGCTCCGTGGACGAGGAAGAGCGCCGCATGATCCGGGAGAATGCCGTGAACGTGTTCGACATGCGGGCCGTGGACGAAGAAGGCATGGGCAGCATCGTCAAGCGCATCCTTAGCGACGTCCGAGACGCCGGGGCGCTCTTGCATGTGAGCCTTGACGTCGACTTTCTTGATCCAGACGTAGCGCCGGGCGTCGGCACCACCGTGCCGGGTGGGGCGACCTTCCGCGAGGCGCATCTGATCATGGAGCTGCTGCATGACAGCGGCCTCGTCTCCTCGCTCGATCTCGTCGAGCTGAACCCCTTTCTCGACGACCGCGGCCGCAGCGCCCGCGTCATGGTCGAACTGGCAGCCAGCCTCTTCGGTCGGCGGATTCTCGATCGGCCGACGCGAGGCGGCTAAAACAATATATCGTTGTATATTACATTTCTTATTTGATCTCTTTTCGTCGAGAACTTGCCTGTTGGCAGTTTGCCGTCCCCAAGAGTTGAGGGGCGGTGGACGTTTGTCGTTCAACAGCTGCGCCCAGAACCATTCAACATTGACGATCATTTAAACCAACGCGGCTATTATTTGCCCATGGTTGCGCTGATCTTCGGTGCATGGACACACTATGGGGACGTTCATGGGACTTGTTAGTTTACCGGGGCTCGGGTCGAAATCGGTCCTGGAAGCATTGAGCCGATCGCAGGCCGTGATCGAGTTCAAGCCCGACGGCACGATCATCACCGCAAACGAGAATTTCTGCCGTGCGCTGGGTTATGGGCTGGAAGAGATCAGAGGGAAACATCACAGGATATTCTGCGATCCGGCTTATACCGCGTCAGCCGACTACCGCGAATTCTGGTTGATGCTGAACAATGGCCAGTTCGAGAGCCGCGAGTACAAGCGCTTTCGGAAAGACGGCACGGAAGTCTGGATCCAGGCCTCCTACAATCCGGTCTTTCGCAACGGAAAGCTATGGAAGATCGTAAAATTCGCCACCGACATCACGAGCGCGAAATTGAAGGCCGCAGAGGACGCCGGCAAGCTGGAGGCGATTTCCCGAGTCCAGGCAACGATCGAATTCACCCCGTCAGGCGAAATCCTGACAGCAAATGAGAATTTCCTCTCCACCCTCGGCTACGCACTGGGCGAGATCACAGGCAAACATCACGCGATGTTCTGCGAGCCGGACTATTCGCGCTCTGAAGCCTACAGGGCATTCTGGAAGACGCTCGTTGCTGGCCATTTCGTCTCGCAGGAATTCAAGCGCATCGGCAAGGGCGGCAAGGTGGTCTGGATCCAGGCGTCCTACAATCCCATCTTCGACGCCAGCGGCCGTGTCTTCAAGGTCGTCAAGTATGCAACCGACATCACCGGTCGCGTCAACGCAGTCGAAGAGATCGCCAAGGGACTGACGGCGCTCGCCGACGGTGATCTGACCGCGACGATCGACGCGCCGTTCATTCCGTCGCTCGAGAAAATCCGCGTGGACTTCAACGCGGCCATGGGACGCGTCGCCACCGCGATGACGAATGTCAGCTGCAACACGGATGCCATCGCCTCCGGCTCAGCCCAGATCCGCGAAGCCTCCGACAGTCTCGCCAAACGCACAGAGCAGCAGGCAGCAGCCGTCGAAGAAACGGCAGCCGCACTCGAGCAGATCACCCAGACCGTTGCCGACAGCTCGAAGCGGGCCAACGAGGCCGGTCAGCAGGTGGCGCGCACCAAGGACGGCGCCGAGAGATCCGGCAAGGTGGTGAAGAACGCCATCGAGGCGATGGATCAGATCGAAAACTCCTCGAAGGAGATCTCCAACATCATCGGCGTCATCGACGACATCGCCTTCCAGACGAACCTTCTCGCCCTGAATGCCGGCGTCGAGGCCGCGCGTGCGGGCGAGGCCGGCAAGGGTTTTGCGGTTGTCGCCCAGGAAGTCCGCGAACTCGCCCAACGCTCCGCCAAGGCGGCAAAGGAAATCAAGGCGCTGATCAACACCTCGTCCAACCAGGTCAAAGCCGGTGTGGAGTTGGTCGGCGAGACCGGCAGGGCGCTCGAGCAGATCGTCACGGAAGTCCAGGACATCAACCGCAACGTCGTGGCGATAGTCGAAGCCTCTCGTGAACAGGCGACGGGGCTGACGGAGATTAACAAGGCGGTCAACGCCATGGATCAGAACACACAGCAGAACGCTGCCATGGTCGAGGAATCCACCGCTGCCAGCCACAGCCTCGCGAGACAGGCCGCATCCCTGCGCGAACTTGTGGCGCAGTTTAGAATTGGGCAACACTCTTCACATAAAGTGATCACAGCGCGATCCGATGCTGCACCCGTTGCATCGCCCGCACGCAAGCTCATGGCGAGAACTGCTCGTGCCACAGGTGGCGCAGCTGCCGCCAAGGTTCAGGAAGGTTGGGAAGATTTCTAATGGCCACTATCAGCTCCACCAGCTTCGGCAGCGAGACCCTCGAGATCATCGCCTTCCGGCTTCATGATCAGGAGTTCTGCGTCAAGACGACGACCATCCGCGAAATTCGCGGCTGGGCACCGTCGACGCCGATTCCGCATGCGCCGGCCGATGTCATCGGTGTGATGAACCTTCGCGGTTCGGTCATTCCGATCATCGACCTCGCCTACAAGCTGGGCATGAAGAGCACGGTTGCCAACGAGCGTTCGGCCATCGTCGTCGCCGAAGTCCACAACATGGTCATCGGCATGCTGGTCGACCGCGTTTCGGACATCCTGACTATTCCGTCGAGCCAGGTTCAGCCGGTTCCGGAAGTCTCGGCCTCCTTCGACAAGACATTTTCGGAAGGCATCATCGCCAACGAAAACGGCATGATCTGCTTCCTGAACCTCGCCAAGATGTTCAAGGGCAGCGATCTGGAAGACCTGGCCGCCTGATCTGGCGACAGCCGATTTGTTTCGAAAGGGCAGCGCTTGGCGGCGCTGCCCTTTCGCGTTGAAGGACGCGGTTGATCTAGGCGCCGCACTGGCCTACCAGACGGGATACGCGGGAGGCGAGACGATGAAAATGCTTTTGATCCATACCGGTGGGACGATCGGGATGGCCGAGACGGCGGACGGACTGGCTCCGAAAAAGGGGGTCGTGGAAGAAGCGGTTGTCGCTAGATTGCCGGCGAGCGCGAACTTCACCGCAGACATTTTCGATCCCCTCCTCGACAGCGCCGATGTCGGCCCCCGTCACTGGAACAGGATGCTGACGACGATCCGCAACCATCCGGACGCGGCCGTCGTCATCACCCATGGCACGGACACCATGTCCTTTACCGGCGCTGCCCTTGCCCAGGCACTGGCTGGCGAGAAGCGCCGCGTGATCCTGTGTGGCTCCATGCTTCCGCTCGGGCAACATGGCGATGCGGAAGGCAATCTCAATCTTGCGATCTCCGCCGCAGCAGGCAAGGAGCCCGGCGTCTTCCTCGCCTTTGCCGGTAAGCTTCTGGCCGCCGATGGTCTCGTCAAGCATCAAAGCCATGACACGGATGCCTTCCGCTCCCAGCCACAGGCCATGCCCGGCATACCGAAACGGCGGAGCTTCAACGAGCGCAAGCTCTCCATCCTGACGCTATCGCCGGGAATTCCGGCAGACGCCGTGAAGGCTATACTGGACAGGTTGGACGGCGCGGTACTGAGGATCTTCGGCGCCGGCACGGCAATGAACGATCCGGAACTTCTGCGGGTCCTCTCCGATGCGGTGAAATCAGGCAAGACGCTCCGCGCCGTCAGCCAATGCGAAGCAGGCGGCCTGTCACCCGGCGCCTATGCGGCCGGCGCCGGTCTCTGGGGCACGGGCATCGGAAACGGCGGCACGCAAACGCCGGAAGCCGCACTCGTTCATCTCTGGCTGAACTGAGCCCCATTCCCCCTCATGCAGAGAGGCGACCCGAAGGCCGCCTCTTGCTCGATCTGCTTGCGTGAAAGCTCTGGCTCAGCCGAAGATCGACAGGCTGTTGCGCAATGTGATCCAGACACCCCAGAGAAGCGGGAGACCGACCACGGCCCAGGCCAATGCCGCCTTGGCGTCGAGGCCACCCTTGCCGATCCCGAAGGAGCCGGAAGGTCCAACGCTGGCCGCGGCCGTCTTGGCCTGGAGCGCCGCCACTTCCTCATCCGACATGAACCACTTGTCCGCCAAGGGTTTCACGAAGGCATTGGCGACCAGACCGATCGCCAACATGCCGGCCAGGATATACATGGTTCCGGTATAGAGTTCCGGTCCCGGTGCAACCCCGGCTGAGATCTGCGCTTCGCGGATATAGTTGACGACGACAGGTCCAACGATGCCAGCCGTTGCCCAGGCCGTTAGCAGCCGGCCATGGATTGCGCCGACGAACTGCGTCCCGAAGATATCCGCGAGATAGGCCGGGATCGTCGCGAAGCCGCCGCCATACATCGACAGGATGATGCCGAAGGCGAGCACGAACATCGCCTTGGAGCCGAGACCGGCAAGCGTCGGTGCCGCGGCGTAGAGAATGATGCCGAGGATGAAGAAGCAGAAGTAAGTATTCTTGCGACCGATCTTGTCGGACATCGAGGCCCAGAAGAAGCGTCCACCGATGTTGAACAGCGACAGAAGGCCGGTAAAGCCGGCAGCGATGGCCGCAATCTGCGCCTTCTGCGCGGTATCGAGCTGCGAGAAGGTAAGATCCGGAAGCCCGATCAGCGAACCGGCGAAGATTTCCTGCAGCATGGGCGAGGCAACACCGATAACGCCGATGCCAGCCGAGACGTTGAGGCAGAGAACCGCCCAGATCAGCCAGAATTGCGGCGTCTTGTGCGCGTCCCGCAGATGCACGTGACGCGTGGTGATCATCGTGCTCTTCGACGCAGCTGGCGTCCAGCCTTCAGGACGCCAGCCGGCCGGCGGAATGCGATAGCCGAAGGCACCACCCATCATGAAGACGAAATAGCCGAGGGCCATCACGACGAAAGTCTGCCAGACACCGACGGTGACATCCGTCTTGAACATGTTCATCAGGATATTGGCCAGAGGCGCGCCGATCATCGCGCCACCACCAAAGCCCATGATGGCCATGCCGGTCGCCATGCCGCGACGGTCCGGGAACCATTTGATCAGCGTCGAAACCGGCGAAATGTAACCGAGACCGAGACCGATACCGCCGATGACGCCCGCACCGAGCCACATCAGCCAGAGCTGGTGCGTCATCACGCCGACGGCTGCGATCAGAATACCACCGCACCAGCAGCAGGCCGAAACGAAGGCCGCCTTGCGCGGACCGACCCGTTCCAGCCAACCGCCCCAGATGGCGGCAGAGCAGCCGAGAAAGACGAAGAACAGCGTGTAGATCCAGCCGAGATCCGCGACGCGCCAGTTGCAGGCGGTGGTGAACAGTGCCCCGATCAGCGTGAGCTCGGAGCAGCTGGGATCGGGGTTGGCAATCGCCCGGCTGAGCGGCAGCCAGAACACGCTGAAACCATAGGCCATGCCGATGCAGAGATGGATCGCAAGAGCGGCCGGTGGCACGAGCCAGCGGTTGAACCCTGGTTTCGCGATAATTCTTTCCTTGTCGAGAATGCCGACATCATTTGTTGTGTCAGCGCTAACATCTGAAATTGACATTAAGTTCGTCCTCCTCCTGAAAAACCGATTGGCCCGTGGACCGGCCCGAAAAGATGAATTTATGCCGTCGCCTCGGGAATGCTGGGCTCGGATAGAGACTCCCCGGCGATCACACCCTTGCCACCCGGCGCACCGTCTGCAGCATCGGCCCCGACACCGACGGAACCGGCATCAGGGGATCCCGGACGCTTGACCCTGCTGGATGCCTCGATCACCAGTGGTAGGAATCCGGAATCTGGTTCATCGATCATATCGAAGAAGCGACGGCGCATCCGCGTTTCCCAGAACTTGTTGATATGCGTGGCCACGCCGTCGACGCGGACATCTTCCGGCTGGGAGAGGAAGAAGGTCGCGATCTGGTTGGCCATTCGGACGATTTTGGCGTCGGTGCTGGTCTCAGACATGCATCGGTACTCCTTCAGCCACCCGGTCCGGCCGGGTAAAAATCTCGAAATCCTCGTCGCGGGCAATCCCGATCAGCGTGATGCCTGCCGCTGTCGCCGTGCGGATGGCCAGCGCCGTCGGCGCCGAGATCGCAATCAGGATCGGCGCGCCGAGCGCTGCCGTCTTCTGCACCATCTCGACGGAGAGACGGCTGGTAACGACCACCGCACCGAGATTGGCAGACCAGCCGCCGAGCAGCACGGCGCCGACGAGCTTGTCGAGCGCGTTGTGGCGGCCGACATCCTCGCGGATTGCGACCAGCCCCTCATGCGGGCAGTAGAAACCTGCCGCATGCACGGCACGTGTTTGGCGGTTGAGGTCCTGGGCCGCCGCCAGCATCGACGTGGCATCGGCGACCTCGCGTGCCGTCAGGCGGACATGGTCTGACCCCACGGACCGCACTGCGCGAGTGGCCTGCTCGATCGACTCGATGCCGCAAAGACCGCAGCCAACGGGCCCGGCCATGCGCCGGCGTCGGGCAATCAACGCATCCGCGGTCATGTCCTTCAGCGTCACCTGGACGTCGATGCCCTCGCCTGCCTCGATGGCCTCGATAGCGACCACCTCGTCGGCCCGTTCGATAATGCCCTCGGCGAGCGAGAAGCCGACGGCGAAATCCTCGAGATCATCCGGGGTCGCCATCATCACGGCATGGGTGGAGCCGGCATAGGAGAAGGCGATTGGCACCTCTTCGGGCACGAACCGGCTGCTGCTCGAAACGAGCCCCCGGCTCGCCTTGAGCCCGCCGACCATGCGCGCCGTGGAGCCGATCACATGCTTCATTCTGCCGCTTCCAGCTTACCGACGATACGGCGGGATTGGCGCGACAGCTCCTCATACTCCTCTTGCCATTCCGTCGGCCCGTTCGACGGCGAGATCTGCACGGCAGTGACCTTGTATTCGGGGCAGTTGGTCGCCCAGTCGGAAAAGTCTGTCGTGATGACATTCGCCTGCGTGTTCGGGTGATGGAAGGTCGTATAGACCACGCCCGGCGCCACGCGATCCGTGATCAGGGCGCGAAGCGTCGTATCTCCCGCGCGGCTGGCGAGCTTGATCCAGTCGCCGTCCTTCACGCCACGCTGTTCGGCGTCGTGCGGATGGATCTCGAGCAGATCCTCCTGGTGCCAGACGACGTTTTCGGTACGGCGCGTCTGCGCGCCGACATTGTACTGGGACAGGATGCGCCCGGTCGTCAGCAGGAGCGGGAAGCGAGGGCCGGTGCGTTCGTCGGTGGCGACATATTCGGTGCGGATGAACTTGCCCTTGCCGCGCACGAAGCCGTCTACATGCATGATCGGCGACCCCACAGGGAACTTCTCGTTGCAGGGCCACTGCACCGAGCCCATTTTTTCGAGATAATCGTAGGAGACCCCGGCAAAGCTTGGCGTGGTCGCGGCGATCTCGTCCATGATCTGCGACGGATGGATGTAATTCCAGGAAAGCCCCATGGCCTGGGCAAGCTTCTGGGTGACCTCCCAGTCGGCATAGCCGTTTTTCGGGCTCATCACCTTGCGCACGCGGTTGATGCGGCGCTCGGCATTGGTGAAGGTGCCGTCCTTTTCGAGGAAGGTCGAGCCCGGCAGGAAGACATGCGCATAGTTTGCCGTCTCGTTCAGGAAGAGGTCGTGCACCACGACGCATTCCATCGCGGCAAGACCCGCCGATACATGCTTGGTATCCGGGTCGGACTGCAGGATATCCTCGCCCTGGATGTAGATGCCCTTGAAGGAACCATCGACAGCCGCATCGAGCATATTGGGGATGCGCAGACCCGGCTCGTTGCTGAGTTCGACACCCCAAAGCTTTTCGAAAGTCTCGCGGGTCGCGTCATCGGACACGTGGCGGTAACCCGGCAGTTCATGCGGGAAGGAGCCCATGTCGCAGGAGCCCTGGACATTGTTCTGCCCGCGCAGCGGGTTCACGCCCACGCCCGGTCGGCCGATATTGCCCGTGACCATGGCAAGGTTGGCAATCGCCATGACGGTGGTCGAGCCCTGGCTGTGTTCGGTGACGCCAAGGCCGTAGTAGATCGCGCCATTGCCGCCGGTGGCGAACAGGCGAGCAGCGCCGCGCAGATCCGCGGCCGGCACGCCGGTAAACTTTTCCGTCTCTTCGGGCGAATGCTCAGGCTCGGCGACGAAGGCCGCCCAATCTTCAAATTCAGACCAGTCGCAGCGCTCGCGAATGAAAGCCTCGGCGAACAGACCTTCCGTGACGATGACATGGGCCAGCGCCGTCATGACCGCGACATTGGTGCCGGGTTTCAGCGGCAGGTGGAAGGCCGCTTCCACATGCGGGGTGCGCACGAGATCGATGCGGCGCGGATCGATGACGATCAGCTTGGCACCCTGGCGCAAACGCTTCTTGAGCCGCGAGCCGAAGACCGGGTGTCCATCGGTCGGGTTGGCGCCGATGACAACGACCACGTCGGAATGTTCGACACTGTCGAAGTTCTGCGTGCCGGCGGACGTGCCGAATGCCTGGCCGAGGCCGTAGCCGGTCGGCGAATGGCAGACACGGGCGCAGGTATCGACATTGTTATTGCCGAAGCCGGCGCGGATCAGCTTCTGGACCAGATAGGTTTCTTCATTCGTGCAGCGCGACGAGGTGATACCGCCGATGGCTTCGCGGCCATACTGGTACTGGATCCGGCGAAACTCGGAGGCGACGTGCGCATAGGCCTCTTCCCAGGTCACTTCGCGCCAGGGATCGGAGATCTTCTCGCGGATCATCGGATTGAGGATGCGGTCCTTGTGGCTTGCGTAACCATAGGCGAACCGACCCTTGACGCAGGAATGACCGCGATTGGCCTGACCGTCCTTCCAGGGCACCATGCGCACCAGTTCTTCGCCGCGCATTTCCGCCTTGAACGAACAGCCGACGCCGCAATAGGCGCAAGTGGTGACGGCAGAATGCTCCGGCTGGCCGATTGATATCACGGATTTCTCTGTCAGCGTCGCGGTCGGGCAGGCCTGGACGCAGGCGCCGCAGGAGACGCATTCGGACGAGAGGAATGCTTCGTGCGCGCCCGGCGACACACGGCTGTCGAAGCCGCGGCCTTCGATGGTCAGCGCGAACGTACCTTGCACCTCTTCGCAGGCGCGCACGCAGCGCGAACAGACGATGCATTTCGACGGGTCATAGGTGAAGTAGGGATTGCTCTCGTCCTTCGGCATCCACTGAGCATTGATCCCGCCTTCCGTGGAACGCGCCTTGACGTGGTTCTCGCCTTCATAGCCGTAGCGCACATCGCGCAGGCCCACCGCTCCGGCCATGTCCTGCAGCTCGCAGTCCCCGTTCGCAGCACAGGTCAGACAGTCGAGCGGGTGGTCGGAGATATAGAGCTCCATCACGCCCTTGCGGATGGCCTTCAGCCGCTCCGTCTGGGTGTGGACGACGATGCCGGATGCGACTGGCGTGGTGCAGGAGGCCGGGGTACCGTTACGCCCCTCGACCTCGATCAGACAGAGACGGCAGGAGCCGAAGGCATCGACCATGTCGGTGGCGCAGAGCTTCGGCACTTGAATGCCGGCCTCCATCGAGGCGCGCATGATCGACGTGCCCTCGGGAACCGTGATTTCGCGGCCATCGATGGTGAGCGTCACCAGTTTTTCGGAGCGTGAGGCGGGCGTGCCGTAGTCGATTTCATGGATAAGAGACATGTCGCTTACCTTTCCGCCGTCATCCTCGGGCTTGTCCCGAGGATCTGCTGCGTCTGAATTTCGGGTGTCGGTTCAGTTGTGAACGTCGCCCGTATGGCAATGTCGGTAGATCCTCGGGACAAGCCCGAGGATGACGAGGACGAACCGTCACTCATTCCGCAGCCTCCCGAACCGGTACCGGCGCGAAATCCTCCGGGAAATGCGTTAGGGCACTCATGACTGGATAAGGCGTGAAACCACCGAGCGCACAGAGCGAGCCGAACTTCATGGTGTTGCAGAGATCTTCCAGCAGCACCTTGTTCTTCTCCGGCTCGATGCCTTGGGCGATCTTATCGACCGTCTCGACGCCGCGCGTCGAGCCGATGCGGCAGGGCGTGCACTTGCCGCAGCTTTCGATCGCGCAGAATTCCATGGCGAAACGCGCCTGCTTCAGCATGTCAGCCGTATCGTCGAACACGACGACACCGGCATGGCCAATCAGCCCGCCAGCGGCAGTGAAGGCCTCATAGTCGAAGATCGTGTCGAACAGCGAAGGCGGGAAATAGGCGCCGAGCGGACCGCCAACCTGGACCGCCTTGACCGGACGACCCGAAACCGTGCCGCCGCCGATTTCGTTGATCAGCTGGCCGAGCGGCAGGCCGAAGGCGGTTTCATAGAGGCCGCCATGTTTCAGATTGCCAGCGAGCTGGATCGGGATCGTGCCATGCGAACGACCAACGCCGAAATCCCGATAAAACTGCGCGCCGCGATCCATGATGACGGGAATGGAGGCGAGCGACATGACGTTGTTGACGACTGTCGGCTTGCCGAAAAGACCTTGGAGGGCCGGCAGCGGCGGCTTGGCGCGCACCACGCCGCGCTTGCCTTCGAGGCTGTTGAGCAGCGAGGTCTCCTCGCCGCAGACATAAGCGCCGGCGCCCATGCGCACTTCCATGTCGAAGGCATAAGACGAGCCCATGACCGAGGCACCGAGGATGCCCGCAGCCCTAGCAATCGCGATCGCCTCTTCCATCATGGCAATCGCATGCGGATATTCGGAACGGGTATAGACATAGCCCTTGGTGGCACCGGTCGCGATGCCGGCAATCGCCATGCCTTCGATCAGCACGAAAGGATCGCCTTCCATGATCATCCGGTCGGCAAAGGTGCCGCTATCGCCTTCGTCGGCATTGCAGACGATGTATTTCTGGTCGGCCGCGGCATCCGCAACTGTCTTCCACTTGATGCCGGTCGGGAAACCAGCGCCGCCACGACCACGCAGGCCGCTGTCGGTGACCTGTTTGACGATATCGACAGGCGCCATGGCGATGGCATTGGCGAGGCCTTTGAGCCCCTGATAGTGCCGGTAATCATCGAGCGACAGAGGATCGGTCACGCCACAGCGGGCGAAGGTAAGCCGCGTCTGCCCCTTGAGGAAGGGAATATCCTGGGTCAGACCGTGGCCGAGCGGATGCGCACCGCCGGTCAGGAAGCCCGCATCGAAGAGCGAAGGCACGTCGGAAGCTTTGACCGGACCATAGGCGACGCGCCCCCTGTCGGTGCGCACCTCCAACAGCACTTCGAGCCACAGCATGCCACGCGACCCGTTACGGACGATGGTGACATCCTGACCGCGGGCGTTCGCCTCGCGCTCAATCGCAGCAGCGACTTTATCCGCGCCGACGGCCAGGGCCGCGGCATCGCGGGGAACGAAGACGACGATGGTTTCTGGCACGCTCATGTGCGCGCCTCCGCCAGTATGTCGGTGAGACAGTGCTCGTCGATACGCGCATGCAGGTCACCGTCGAGCATGGCGGCCGGTGCCTGGGCGCAGAGCCCGAGACAATAGACGGGTTCCAGCGTCACGGCGCCATCCGGCGTCGTCTCGTGCCAGTCGATTCCGAGCTTGGCCTTGATCTTGTCCGCAAGAGGCTCGCCACCCATGGACTGGCAAGCCTCGGCGCGACAGAGTTTCAACACATGGCGACCTGCCGGATGCGCCCGGAAATCGTGATAGAAGGTGACAACACCATGCACTTCGGCGCGCGAGATGTTCAGGGCAGTCGCGATGATCTGTTTGGCAGCCTCAGGAATGAAGCCGAATTCTTCCTGCACCTTGTGCAGGATAGGCAGCATCGGCCCTTCCATCGTACGACAGTGATCGATGATTTCGGATATCCGAGTGGCCTCGTCATCCACGATCGCCCGTAAGTTCATTGTCAGTCCTCCCAAACCGACGCATCGAAGTCGTCATGCGTACCCGACAACCTTCTGCAACTGACCCATGCGCGGCGAAAACGCCCGCAACGTGATGGTTACATTTGCGTCACGTCAAGAATGGGTGGGTTGGACCGATCAGGTCAATATTGCACTTCCGTCGGACGATAGAAGATTTCTATCGAAGTCCCGTGCTGCCGCGCGAGCGCGGGCTTCGTGCAGAAGAGCTGATACCAAAGGAGTATGCGGTTCGCGGTAGGCCGCAACCAAGCCCACCGAATGCTCAGCATGCGGCTCGGTGATCGGGATCATCCGGATTTCTTCCGGAAAACCGAATGACTCGGCCACGTTGCGCGGCATGATGGAGGCACATTGCCCCGTGCGGATATGGGAGAAGAGCACGATCATGGAATTCGACTCCAGCATCAGCTTCGGCGTGACTCCGACCTCTGACATGTGGAGGTTGATGATGCGACGATTCTGCATGTCGGGCGTCAGGAGACACAGCTTGATCTCTGCAACCTCCCTCCAGGTGACGGTTTCCCGATCGGCGAGCGGCGAACCTGCAGCGCTGATCAGATGATAGCGCTCGGAATAGAGCGGCACACTCGTGACGCGCCCGAGGGGTTCATTGTCGAGATAGGTGATGCCTGCATCGATCTCCAGATCCTCCAGCATGCTGAGAACCTGGAGCGAATTGCGCGAGAGAATGGTGAAGGTCACATCCGGATGCCGCTTCTGAAAGGGCTCGGTCAGCTTGCGGACCATCGCAAGGGCAGTCGGGATGGCCGCGATCCGAATATGACCCGCAAGACCCGTGCGGGCCGCGCGCATCTCCTCGCGCATGGTACGGGTGTCACCGACGATCCGCCGCGCCCATTCCAGCACGCGCTGGCCTTCCGGCGTGAGACCGAGAAAGCGCGACCCACGCTGAACCAGCATGACACCAAGCTGCTCCTCGAGTTGACGAATCCCTGCTGAAAGCGTCGGTTGCGTCACGCCGCATTCTTCGGCCGCGCGGCCGAAATGCTGCTGGCGGGCAAGCGCGATGAAGAATTCCAGCTTGTCGATCATGGTCCCGCCTGCTTCCGGATGAACGCCACCGCGCTAGGCTTCGGCAAGGGCCTCTGCATCGCTCGGCGTGGCGGCCTTCGGACCGCAATACATCTTGTAGAGGACGGAAATCAGTTCGGCGAGTTGCGGATCGGCGATACGGTAATAGATCTGCCGCCCTTCTCGCCGGGTCTGCACCACCTGGTCAGCTCTCAGACGTGCCAGTTGCTGGGAGACGACAGCCTGCTGGATCCCGAGAAACTGTTCGATCTCGCTGACGGTCTTCTCGCCCTGGCAGAGCATGCAGAGCATCAACAGGCGCGTCTCGTGCGAAAGCGCCTTCAACAATCCGCTCGCCTCGCGTGCCTTCGAGAGGAAGTCGTCCAGGGTCTCGGATGTCAAAGGTGTTTCCTTCATGGCAATATCCGGTGATCGTGTGACGCGTGTCCGACGGGGGCCGCAATCTGGCCCTTGCGCCCTTCCTATCACATAGGTTGTCCGACCTACAAAGGAATGGCGTCGGCGCGTTCCTTCAGAAGCGACGCGCTGCGGTTCAAGGCCGCATATTCCTCTTCATCGAGATCCGGAAACAGGTCCGCGATGACACCTTCGGCACCGACGACACGCGGGATCGACAGCGCCACGTCCCGGACGCCCGCCACCTCCGGCGTCGCGATGGAGACCGAAAGCACATCTCGCTGATCACGGGCGACCGCCTTGACGATACGGGCAAGCCCGGCGCCGATGCCGTAATAGGTCGATCCCTTGCCCTTGATGATCTTGTAAGCCGCGTTGCGCACGCCGTCGTCGATCTGAGCCCGGACTTCGTTCGTAAGCGGCGAGCCGACCTGCGCCGCAAAGGAGGAGAGCGGGACGGAGCCGGCCCTCGCACTGGTCCAGGCCAGGACTTCGCTGTCGCCGTGTTCGCCGAGCACATAGGCATGGACCGACTGCGGGGAAATACCGAGATGCCGGCCGACGAGGCTGCGGAAACGGGCCGTGTCGAGAATGGTACCAGAGCCGATGACCCGACGCGGATCGATGCCGGACAGGCGGGTGGTGATCTGGGTCATGATATCGACGGGGTTGGAGGCAATCAGCAGGATCGCATCCGGCGAGACCGGCAGCACCTCAGCGAGAACAGCGCGGAAGACGGCGGCATTCCGCTCAAGGAGTTCGAGGCGGGTTTCGCCCGGCTTCTGGCTGACACCGGCCGCGAGGATGACGACGCTGGCTCCTTCGAGATCGCGGTATTGTCCGGCATTCACCACGGTTGACGACATGAAGGGCACCGCATGGGCGATATCCTCCGCTTGCGCGACGGCCAGCGCGTCATTGCGGTCGACCATAACGATCTCGCTCGCAAGCCCCATCAGCGCCAGCGCATAACCCGCCGTGCTGCCGACCATTCCCGCACCCACGATACCGACTTTCATGCCATTTCCCCCCAAACGCACAAAATTCCCGAACCCACTTGATCGGTCACCCGACGCTATCAGCCAGCTATAGCGCAAAGCATGACAAATTCGCGTCATAACTGCATGGCGCACGCCGATCGCCTCTGATTTAATGCTTCAGGCATAAAATGAGATGGCACGAGGGATCATGAGACGGCTGCCGGCCCTGTCCGCGATGAAGGTGTTCGAGGTGGTCGGCCAGACCCGCAGCTTCACACGTGCCGCCGAACTGCTGAATCTCACCCAGAGCGCGGTCAGTCGCCAAGTGCGTAATCTCGAAGAACAGCTCGGCGAAACCCTCGTCATCCGCAGGCATCATCACCTGGAGCTGACCGCCTCGGGCGCCGAACTGCTGGCCTCTCTGCAACAGGCCTTCCACACGGTGGAGACGACCGTTCGCAATATCCGCGAGAAGAGCAATCTCCGCCGTCTCCGGATCAACGTACCGCCGACCTTTGCCAAGCGCTGGCTGATGCCGCGGCTGATGAGCCTCAGAGCCTTCCTGCCCGACGTTGATCTCAGCATCACCACCGATCTCGAGGACAATCTTTCGGAACGAGGCATGCTGGACTGCGCCATCCGTTTCGGCGACGGGGAGTGGCCGAGCCTGCGCTCGGAACGGCTGTTCACGGAACGCCATATCGCCGTCTGCGCTCCGCATCTCATGGAAAGCTTGCGGGACGGCGAGGCGATCGATCTCTCCCGCTTCACCTTCCTGCATGTGCTGGCTTCTGCCGATCAGCGGTATCTCACCTGGCAGCGCTGGCTGGATGCGGCGGGCCTCACTGAAACAGACACGCAAGGCGGACTGGAATTCGACCTGCTCGATCTCGTCATCGAGGCCGCCTGCAACGGGCTCGGGGTCGCGGTGGCCGACAGGTCGATGGTCGCCCCCCTGATGCAGACCGGAGCGCTCACCCAAGTGCTGGATGTCGAGGTCGAGGGCCACGAATCCTACTGGCTCGTGACGCGAACCGATCGGACGCTGTCCCCGCATGTCGAGGCGCTCAGACGTTGGCTGAGCCATGAAATCGGCACAGGCTCGATGCCGGGACTCAGACAAGCGAACGCCTGAAACATTCCTTTTCGGAATGCTCAACCCGACAATAAGTCGCTTGCGAAGCAGGAGCAGCGACTTCCTACTTGGGCGTACTGTCCGTTGCCGGAGCGCCTGTCATGTCCACCTTCCAGAACTTCATCGCCGGATCGTTTCGCGAGACGGGGCCACGCCAGACGATCGAGGTGAAGAACCCTGCCACTGGTCGGGTCTTTGCATCGGTCACCTCGGCGACGGAAGCCGATGTCATCGAGGCGGTGGACGCTGCCGCTGCTGCCCAGAAGCCATGGGGCCGCCTGCCGGCCATCGAGCGCGGCAATGCACTGCGCAGGCTCGCCGATGCCGTCGAGCGCCATCAGCAGAAGATCGGCGCTGCATTGGCTCTGGAATCCGGCAAAAGCCTCGAGGATGCCGTGGCCGAAACCGGCTATGGCGTCGAACTGATGCGCTATCACGCCGAATGGGCGCGCCGCGTCGAGGGCGAGGTGATCGAGAGCGACACACCTGATGAAACGCTGATGCTGAAGCGTGCCCCGATCGGCGTCGTCGCCTGCCTCATCCCCTTCAACTTCCCGATCTACACGCTGGTGCGCAAGATTGCCCCGGCCCTGATCACCGGCAATGCCGTGGTTGTCCGGCCCAGCAACAACACGCCAACTTCGGCCTTTGTCTTCGCCGAAGCGATCCGTGAAGCGGACCTTCCGATCGGTCTCGTCAGCATCATGGCGATGAGTCACGATGTCGCGCAGGTCATGTGCACCCGGCGTGAGGTCGGCATGATCACCCTGACCGGTAGCGTCGCCGCAGGCCAGGTCGTACTCGACTACTGCAAGACGAATATCGCCAAGCCATCGCTGGAATTGGGCGGCAAGACTCCTGTCATCGTCGAGCCGGATGCCGATCTCGACGTGGTGACGAAAGGCGTGCTCGCCGCAAAGACCGCCCATTGCGGCCAGGTCTGCACCTCCGTCGAGCGGCTCTACGTGCATGCCTCCGTGCATGGCACGCTTCTCGCCAAGCTGAAGGACGCTTTCGAGCGCCGCCACTATGGTGATCGCGCCGAGGATCCGACCCGCATGGGACCGCTCGCCAATGCCGCAGCGCGTCTGAGGGTTCATCACATGGTGGAACGGGCCAAGGCCGATGGCGCCGCCATCGAGACCGGTGGCTTCCTGCCGCCTGATGAAGGCTACTTCTATCCGCCGACTCTGCTCTCCGATTGCCGCCAGGACATGGAGATCGTCCAGGAGGAGGTCTTCGGCCCCGTACTCGCGGTCATTCCCTATACCGATTTCGACGAGGCGCTTGGCATGGCAAGCGACCACCAGTTCGGCCTCGCCTCCGTCGTCTTTACCGAGAACTACCGCAAGGCGATGAAGGCCGCGAACGAGATCGAGGCGGGCGAACTCTACATCAACCGCTTCCCGGCCGACCCTTATCAAGGCTACCACGCCGGCTGGAAGCGCTCCGGCCTTGGCGGCGACGACGGCAAGCACGGCATGCTGGAATTCACCCAGACCCGCCTCGTCATCCTCAAACACTGATCGCCGATTAGCCGGCTCAAGAATTCTTCATCGGGGGCATCCATGAAAGTCGCTTCGCTCAAGACACACGTTGTCGCCACGCCCGCACCGCATATCGGCGGCATGTACTGGATCTTCGTCGAACTGGAGACGGCCTGCGGCATCAAGGGCGTCGGCGAGATCTACTCGACTGCCTTCCATCCCTCGGGCATCGCCGTCCTCGTCGAAGACGTCTTCACCCGCTATCTCGAAGGTCACGATCCGCACCAGATCGAGCGCTTCTGGCGCGCCGCCTATTCGAGCGGTTTCACCCAGCGGCCTGATCCCACCATGGTCGGGATCATCTCCGGTCTCGAAATCGCCTGCTGGGACATCATCGGCAAGGCTGCGGGACGGCCGGTTGCCGATCTGCTCGGTGGGCCAGTCTTCGAAAAGCTGCGCGCCTATACCTATCTCTATCCGAAGAACGCGGCCGGAGAATATGACTATAACGATCCGGATCTCGCCGCCGAAGAGGCGATCCGCATGGTCGACGCCGGCTTCACCGGGCTGAAATTCGATCCGGCCGGCCCCTACACCATTTATTCCGGTCATCAGCTGTCGCTGCCCGTCATGGATCGCTGCGAAGAGTTCTGCCGCAAGATCCGCGATGCCATCGGCAACCGTGCCGACATCCTCTTCGGCACCCATGGCCAGATGGTGCCCTCATCGGCAATCCGGCTTGCCAAGCGGCTGGAGAAATACGATCCGCTCTGGTTCGAGGAGCCCGTGCCCCCCGGCCAGGAAGCCGCGATGGCGGAAGTCGCCCGCGCCACCTCGATCCCCGTCTCGACGGGCGAGCGTCTGACGACGAAATACGAGTTCCAGCGAGTATTGCAACTCGGCTCGGCCTCCATCCTGCAGATGAATGTCGCACGCGTCGGCGGCTTGCTGGAGGCGAAGAAGATCGCCGGGATGGCCGAGTCCTTCTATGCGCAGATTGCGCCCCACCTTTACAACGGCCCGGTCGGGGCGGCAGCCTCGATCCAGCTCGCGGCAACCTGCCCGAACTTCCTCATCCATGAGGCGATCATGGATTTCGGCGGCTTCCATGCCGAGGTGCTGAAGACAAAACTCGGCTTCGACGATGGATATCTCATTCCCTCGCGCGAACCGGGGCTGGGCATCGAGCTGAACCACGACGTCATCGCCCGCCACACGCCCTATACCGGCGACAGGCTGCATCTGCAGATGGCGCCGGAGCATGCCGATGTGAAGGCATTCATGCCGGCCAAGGGCTGAGGGACACTCCATGATCTTCGATTTCATCGTGGTCGGTGCAGGCTCCGCAGGCTGCATCGTGGCCAGCCGCCTGAGCGAAAGCGGGCGTCATTCCGTGCTGATCATCGAGGCCGGCGGCGAAGACAAGTCCTTCTGGTTCAAGATCCCGGTCGGCTACGCCAAAAGCTACTACAATCCCAAGGTCAACTGGATGTACCGGACAGAGCCGGAGGCCAACCTCGGCGGTCGGCGTATCTATGCCCCGCGCGGCAAGGTGCAGGGCGGCTCCGGCTCGATCAATGCCATGGTTTTCGTGCGGGGTGCCGCAGAAGATTTCGACGACTGGCGGGCCGCCGGCAATCCCGGCTGGGGCTTCGACGACGTGCTTCCTTACTTCCGCAAGCTGGAGACCCATGCGCGGGGAGAGAGCCCCTGGCATGGCGACAACGGTCCAATCCATGTGACACCGATGCGTGGTGCCACACATCCGGTGAGCGACGCCTTTCTCGACGCCTGCGACGAACTCGGTATCCCGCTGAACGAGGATTTCAACGGCGCGACGATCGCAGGCGCTGGCGTCTATGACGTCAATACAAGGCGCGGCCAGCGCTCGCATTCAAGCGCCGAGTATCTGCGCCCTGCCCTGAAGCGACCCAACCTCTCCATCGAGCGCCAGGCCCATGCCCGACGTTTGCTGATCGAACAGGATGGCCGTGTCTCCGGCGTCGAAGTCATCCAACGTGGCGAGGTCCGGAAGTTTACGGCGCGCCGCGAGGTCGTTCTCGCGGCAGGCGCGGTCGATACGCCGAAACTGATGCAACTCTCCGGCCTCGGGGACGGGTGCCAGCTCTTCGTTCACGGCGTCGAGACGCGCAAACACCTGCCGGCCGTCGGCAAGAACCTGCAAGACCATCTCTGCGCCAGCTTCTATTACCGGTCTAAACAACCCACGCTGAACGGGGATTTCGCGAGCTTCATCGGCCAGGCCCGCTTCGGCCTCACGTGGCTTCTGAAGCGCAGCGGCCCCTTCGCCATGAGCGTCAACCAGGCCGGCGGCTTCTTCCGCGGATCGCCTGAGGAGGCGCGGCCGAACATTCAGGTTTATTTCAACCCGCTCTCCTATCGGATCCCGGACAGTCCTAAGGCCAGCCTGACCCCGGAGCCCTATCCGGGCTTTCTGATCGCCTTCAACGCCTGCCGCCCGACCAGCAAGGGCACGATCTCGATCGCCTCGCCCGACGCGTCGGACGCACCGATCATTCGACCGAACTACCTGTCGACGGATCGCGATATCCAGGAAGTCTTGCAGGGGAGCCGGCTGATGCGACGCATCGCGGACGCGCGGGCTCTCGATGGTTGGGTGGAGGAGGAAGTGTCGCCGTCCAAGGCTGCCGATACCGATGACAAGCTGCTCGACTATTTCCGCCTCAACAGTGGCTCCATCTACCACCTCTGCGGCACCTGCGCGATGGGTAACGATCCCCGCGAGACCGTGGTCGACGCCCGCCTCAGGGTGCATGGTGTGCCGGGGCTGCGTATCGTCGACGCCTCCGTCTTCCCCAACATCGCCGCCGGCAACATCAATGCCCCGACGATGATGGTTGCAGAAAAGGGTGCGGCGATGATCCTGGAAGACGCCGTCTCCGCCTGACATCCGGGCATGAAAAAAGCCGGACCCAAAGGTCCGGCTTCAATTCTTGTCCGTCGTCCGAAGCCGATCAGGCAGCGACGAGAACGCCGTTCAGGTTGGTCAGCTCGGCGAGATACTGTTCGAGCTTGGTGCGGTGTTCGTGATGCTCGACACCTTCCAGTTCCTTGCGGGCTTCGTCGATGCGCTTGGTCAGCGTATCGGGCGAGATCTCCGAAAGCGGAACGGCAGATTCGGCAAGCAGCGTGCAACCGGTCGGCAGGACGTCCGCGAAACCACCGAAGACCACATATTTGGACACCTGACCGGAGGCGAGCTTCACGGTCACCACGCCCGGCTTGATCGTCGTCATGGTCGGCGCATGATTGGCCATGACGGTCATTTCGCCTTCCGTTGCCGGAATGACGACTTCGATCACCTGTTCGGAGAGCAGAAGACGCTCGGGCGAAACGAGCTCAAAGTTGAAATTGTCGGCCATGGTCGTTCACTTCTCTGATGAAGGATGGAGCGACACGCGGGTGATCCCGCGTGTCGGCATTCCCTTGAGCCTTAGGCGGCTTCGGCAGCCAGGCGCTTGGCCTTCTCGATGGCTTCCTCGATCGAGCCAACCATGTAGAAGGCAGCTTCCGGCAGATGGTCGTAGTCGCCGTTGACAAGGCCCTTGAAGCCCTTGATCGTGTCTTCGAGAGCAACCAGCTTGCCCGGCGAACCCGTGAAGACTTCGGCCACGAAGAACGGCTGCGACAGGAAGCGTTCGATCTTACGAGCGCGAGCAACCGTCATCTTGTCCTCTTCGGACAGTTCGTCCATGCCGAGGATGGCGATGATGTCCTGAAGCGACTTGTAGCGCTGCAGTGTCGTCTGAACCTTACGAGCGATCTCGTAGTGCTCTTCGCCGACAACCATCGGGTCGAGCATGCGCGAGGTCGAGTCGAGCGGGTCAACGGCCGGGTAAATACCCTTTTCGGCGATCGAGCGCGACAGAACGGTCGTTGCGTCCAAGTGGGCGAACGAGGTGGCCGGAGCCGGGTCGGTCAAGTCGTCGGCGGGAACGTAGATGGCCTGAACCGAGGTAATGGAGCCCTTGGTCGTGGTGGTGATGCGTTCCTGCATCTGACCCATGTCGGTAGCGAGCGTCGGCTGATAACCAACGGCCGACGGGATACGGCCGAGCAGAGCCGACACTTCGGAACCAGCCTGGGTGAAGCGGAAGATGTTGTCGACGAAGAACAGAACGTCCTGGCCCTTGTCGCGGAAGTCTTCAGCGATCGTCAGACCGGTCAGAGCGACGCGAGCGCGCGCACCCGGCGGTTCATTCATCTGGCCGTAAACGAGCGCAGCCTTGGAGCCTTCGCCACCGCCGTGCTTGTTGACGCCCGATTCGATCATTTCGTGGTAAAGGTCGTTGCCTTCGCGGGTACGTTCACCCACGCCAGCGAAGACCGAGTAACCACCGTGTGCCTTGGCGACGTTGTTGATCAGTTCCATGATCAGAACGGTCTTGCCGACGCCGGCGCCACCGAACAGGCCGATCTTACCGCCCTTGGCGTAAGGAGCCAGCAGGTCGACGACCTTGATGCCGGTGACCAGGATCTGGGCTTCGGTCGACTGCTCGACATAGGCCGGAGCTTCCTGGTGGATGGCGCGACGGCCTTCGGTGACCAGCGGACCGGCTTCGTCGACCGGCTCGCCGATGACGTTCATGATGCGGCCGAGCGTTTCCGGACCGACCGGAACCGAGATCGGAGCGCCCGTGTCGGACACCGGCTGACCGCGGACGAGACCTTCGGTCGAGTCCATGGCGATGGTGCGAACCTGATTTTCGCCGAGGTGCTGCGCCACTTCGAGAACGAGGCGGTTGCCGCCGTTCTCGGTTTCCAGCGCGTTCAGGATCGCGGGCAGTTCGCCTTCGAATGCGACGTCTACGACGGCGCCGATGACCTGCGTGACCTTGCCGAGAGCACCGGCTGCGGACTTCACCGCCTTAGACTTGGGGGTAGCTGCCTTAGCCATGTATCTTACCCTCTTTCCTTAACTTCAGAGCGCTTCCGCGCCCGAAATGATTTCAATGAGTTCCTTGGTGATCTGTGCCTGACGCTGGCGGTTGTACGAAAGCGTCAGCTTGTTGATCATCTCACCGGCATTGCGTGTCGCATTGTCCATGGCGCTCATCTTGGCGCCCATTTCACCCGCGACATTTTCGAGCAGGGCCCGGAAAATCTGAACCGAGATGTTGCGCGGAATGAGATCCTCGAGGATCGCAGCCGCATCCGGCTCGTATTCGTAGAGAGCAGCTGCGCCACCCTGAGCAGGAACCTCCGCCGGAGCGGCCGGAATGATCTGCTGGGCGGTCGGGATCTGGCTGATCACCGACTTGAACTCGGAGTAGAACAGCGTGCAGACGTCGAATTCGCCGCGCTCGAACATTCCGATGACCTTGCGACCGATGGCGTCCGCATCCGTGAAGCCGACACGCTTCACTTCACGCAGATCCACGCGCTCGACGATCATGTCGGCGAATTCGCGACGCAGGCTGTCGTAGCCCTTTTTGCCGACGCAGAAGAACTTGACCGTCTTGCCCTGGGCCAGCAGCTTGCGTGCATGGTCACGGGCAAAACGCGCAATCGACGAGTTGAAACCGCCGCACAGACCACGTTCTGCGGTGCAGACGACGAGCAGGTGCACGTCGTCCTTGCCGGAACCCGTCATCAGGCGCGGTGCGCTGTCATCCGAACCCACGGCCTGAGCAATGTTCGCCAGGACGACACCCATGCGCTGCGAGTACGGGCGAGCAGCCTCGGCCGCCTCCTGCGCACGACGCAGCTTCGCCGCGGCGACCATCTTCATCGCCTTGGTGATCTTCTGCGTCGCCTTGACGGAGGCGATCCGGTTTTTCAGATCCTTAAGTGAAGGCATCCGTTATCCGTCCTTGGCTTGAGCCTGAATTAGGCGAAGTTCTTTGCGAAGCTGTCGAGAGAAGCCTTGAGCTTGCCCTTGGTGTCGTCGCTGATCGCCTTTTCGGTGCGGATCGTGTCGAGGATCGCCTTGCCTTCCGAACGAAGGTAGGAAAGGAAGCCCTGCTCGAACTTGCCGACCTGGTTGACCGGGATCTTGTCGAGATAACCGTTCACGCCCGCGAAGATCACCGCGACCTGTTCTTCCGTCTTGAGCGGCGAGAACTGCGACTGCTTCAGGAGTTCCGTCAGACGGGCACCACGGTTCAGCAGGCGCTGGGTGGCGGCGTCAAGGTCGGAACCGAACTGGGCGAAGGCGGCCATTTCGCGATACTGGGCAAGCTCGCCCTTGATCGAACCGGCAACCTGCTTCATCGCCTTGACCTGAGCGGCAGAACCGACGCGCGAAACCGACAGACCGACGTTAACGGCCGGACGAATGCCCTGATAGAACAGGTCGGTTTCAAGGAAGATCTGACCGTCGGTGATCGAGATGACGTTGGTCGGAATGAAGGCCGAAACGTCGTTACCCTGGGTTTCGATGACCGGCAGAGCCGTCAGCGAGCCGGCGCCGGCAGCGTCACCCATCTTGGCGGCGCGCTCGAGCAGGCGGGAATGCAGATAGAAGACGTCGCCCGGATAAGCTTCGCGGCCCGGCGGACGGCGCAGCAGAAGCGACATCTGGCGGTAGGCGACAGCCTGCTTGGAGAGGTCGTCGTAAGCGATCAGGGCATGCATGCCGTTGTCGCGGAAGTATTCGCCCATAGCGCAACCGGCAAACGGTGCCAGGTACTGCATCGGAGCAGGATCGGAAGCCGTCGCCGCGATGATGATCGAGTACTGCAGGGCGCCGCGCTCTTCGAGAACCTTGACGAACTGGGCGACGGTCGAACGCTTCTGGCCGATAGCGACGTAGACGCAGTACAGCTTTTCGTTCTCAGGACCGTTGTCGTGCACGGCCTTCTGGTTCAGGAAGGCGTCCAGAATGATGGCGGTCTTGCCGGTCTGACGGTCACCGATAACCAGCTCGCGCTGGCCACGGCCAACCGGGATCAGGGCGTCGATGGCCTTGAGGCCGGTCGACATCGGCTCGTGAACCGACTTGCGCGGAATGATGCCAGGAGCCTTCACGTCGACGCGCGAACGGCGGGTCGCGTTGATCGGGCCCTTGCCGTCGATCGGGTTGCCGAGCGCGTCGACGACGCGGCCGAGCAGTTCCGGACCAACCGGAACATCGACGATGGCGCCGGTCCGCTTGACGATGTCGCCTTCCTTGATGCCACGGTCGGCACCGAAGATAACCACACCGACATTGTCGGCTTCGAGGTTGAGCGCCATGCCGCGGATGCCGCCCGGGAACTCGACCATTTCGCCGGCCTGGACGTTGTCGAGGCCGTAGACGCGGGCGATACCGTCACCGACGGACAGAACCTGACCGACTTCCGAGACTTCCGCCTCTTTGCCGAAGTTCTTGATTTGATCTTTCAGAATTGCGGAAATTTCCGCGGCGCGGATATCCATCAGCCAACCTCTTTCAGTGCAAGCTTAAGGGTGGAAAGTTTGGTGCGAAGGGACGTGTCGATCTGGCGCGAGCCGACCTTCACGATCAGGCCGCCGAGCAGGGAGGGATCGACCGTAACGGAGATCGAGACTTCCTTGCCAGTCACGCCCTTCAGCGCCGCTTTCAGTTCGGTTTCCTGCTCAGCCGTAAGGGCATGAGCAGAGGTGACGTCAGCCGTCACTTCGCCCTTGTGACGGGCAACGATCTGGCGATAGGCAGCCACCATGCCGGGAGCGGCAAACAGGCGGCGATTGCTGGCAACGACCTTCAGGAAGTTCAACACCAGCGCATTGAAACCGGCCTTTTCGCCGATCGTGCTGATGGCCTTCACCTGATCTTCGGCCGTGAAGACGGGCGACTGTACCAGACGCTTCAGATCGTCGCTCTCGTCGATCATCGCCTGGAAGCGGTTGAGATCGGCAGCGACGGCGTCGATCGCGCCGCCTTCGAGCGCAAGCTCGAAAAGCGACGAAGCGTAACGCTCAGCCACGCCTGAAATCACTTGGGATGCGTCTGCCACGGGCAAAAAATTCCCTGATTTGGATCCAGGTCGCCGGACACCTCGGGAGAGGCCTCTCAAACTCCTGATATCGTTTTGTTTTCCCCAAAAACACAGGCGTGTTGCGCTTGCGTTTTCCGAATTTCGCGGTTCGTCTAGCATAGCAGGTCTAGACTCGCAACACGCGTATTAAAGGTTTGCTCCTTGAGAGCAAGGCCCGGCAGCGTTTTTTTGTCCGAAACCGAGTCAATTCGACGAGATGGGCCGCAGCCGCGGCTCCAAAGCGATCTTCAAGTCAGACCAAAGACATAGGCGAGCGTCAGAGATGCGATGACGACCTGCACAACCAGGAGGAGAAGATTGCGCCAGGTGCCGCCCTGATCGGACATGATAGAGAGGATGCGGGCGAAGGCCGACAGGCCGACGGCAGCACCGAAGGCCAGGTAGACGGTCGGCTGTGCGAGAAGCAGCGCCGTTCCGGAAAAGCCGACGATGAGGCCGCCGACGGAGCGCGCGGCGCCCAGACCTTCGGGACGCCCGTCGTTCGCGGTCAGGGCGAGCGCCTTGAGCGTCAGGCCGGGAGCAAAGAGCACGACGCATCCGATGAGGGTGGCAGCCACAGCGGCGAGGAAGGCCAACTGCTCGCCGAGTTCAGTGGGGAAATAGAATTCCATGGAGAGACCCGCGTGAAAGAAACCGGCCGGCTTATGGCACGAAATGAGCGTCGGCGGTATGGCCTTTGCGCCGCATATTGAAGGCGGCGCGACCGGGAAGGGTCAAAAAGCGGCTCAAAGGAAGCTCTGCGGATCGACATCGACCTGTACCTGGATCGACCGCCGCTCCTTAGGGCCATGGTCCAGCATGCTGCGCACAAAGGCCTGCATGTCGCTATTGCGGCGTCCATGAACCAGCAGCCGGAAACGGTGTCGTCCGCGGATCAGCGCAAGCGGCGCCTCGGCGGGCCCGAGGATCATGATCCCGCTTTCCTGCGGCGCGGCCTGGCGGAGCGCTCGAGCATGGCCCTCGGCTTCCGCACGTGTGTCAGCGGAGACGATGATCGAGACGAGCCGACCGAATGGGGGCAGCTGCGCTCGCTCGCGCTCCGTGATCTCACGCTCGTAGAAGGCAGCTGCATCACCCGACACGATCGCCTGCATGACGGGATGCTGCGGTTGAAAGGTCTGCAGGAGGCCGAGGCTTTTGCGCCCGGTGCGACCGGCACGGCCCGTGACCTGAGAGAGGAGCTGGAAGGTGCGCTCGGCGGCGCGGGGATCACCATTCGACAGGCCGATATCGGCATCGATGATCCCGACCAGCGTCATCAGCGGGAAATTGTGTCCCTTGGCGACGAGTTGGGTGCCGATGACGATATCGGCCTCGCCATTGGCGATAGCCTCGAGCTCCAGTCTCAGGCGCTTCACCCCACCGATATCCGAAGAGAGCACCAGCGTGCGCGCATCGGGGAAGTGCTTTTCGACCTCTTCGGCGATGCGCTCCACCCCCGGCCCGCAAGCGACGAGGTGGTCGAGCGTCCCGCATTCCGGGCAAGAATTCGGTGTCGGCTCATGATAGCCGCACTGGTGGCACTGGATCTGACCGCGGAAGCGGTGTTCGACCAGCCAGCTCGAACACTGCGGGCACTGGAACCGGTGACCGCAGACCCGGCAGAGGGTCAGCGGCGCATACCCCCGTCGATTGAGAAAGAGCAGCGCCTGTTCACCGCGCTCCACCGCCTTGCCGACGGAGCGCAGCAGGATCGGCGACAGAAAGCCACCCCGCTCGGGCGGCGCACGCCGCATGTCGATAAGGTGCAGGTCCGGCATTGCGGCATCGGCAAAGCGGGTCGGAAGGTGAATGCGCGTATAGCGGCCGGCGATGCAGTTGACCTGGCTTTCCACGGACGGTGTGGCCGAGACCAGCACGACCGGGAAGTTCGCGATGCGCGCCCGCACGACCGCCATGTCCCGCGCATTGTAGAAGACGCGGTCCTCCTGCTTGAAGGCAGGGTCGTGCTCTTCGTCGACGATGATCAAGCCCAGATTCTCAAAGGGCAGGAAGAGCGCCGAACGCGCACCGGCCACGACCCGGATGTCGCCAGTCGCCACCTGACGCCAGACCTTCTCACGGGTGCGTGTCGCGAGATCCGAATGCCATTCACCGGGCTTGGAGCCGAAACGATCCTGGAAGCGTTCGAGGAAGTTGGCTGTGAGCGCGATCTCCGGCAGCAGGATCAGCACCTGCTTGCCCTGTTTCAAGGTCTCGGCAATCGCCTCGAAATAGACCTCCGTCTTGCCCGAGCCCGTCACGCCGTCGATCAGGGAAACGGCGAAGCCGCCCTTGCGCAAACTGTCGAGGATCTCCTCGGCCGCCTCCTTCTGCGGGCCGGCCAGCCGGTGCTCCGCATAATCAGGGTCCGGAGCTGCGACCAGCGGCGGCGGCGGCAGGAAGACCTGTTCGAAGACGCCCTGCTTGACGAGACCGTCGATGACGCTCGTCGAGACACCGCTGGCATGGGCCAGCCCGCTCTTTGTCCAGGAGAGACCATCGGACGCCAGCTCCAGCACTTTCTGACGCGCGGGGGTCAAGCGCTCCGGCTGGTAGCCAGCATAACGCAGCCCCTCGATCATCGGCTCGGGATCGAAGGCAGCCGGCGCGCGAAGCGCCATGCGGGCCACGTAACCCGGCGGAGACAATGTGTAGGTGGCCACCCAATCGAGGAAGGTGCGCATATCCTGATCGAGAGGCGGGCAATCGAAGACCTTGGTGATCTCGCGCAGCTTCTTCGGATCGACTTTGCCGTCCTCGCCGCCGTCCCAGACGACGCCGACCACCTGACGCGGACCAAGCGGCACCTGCACGATCGCGCCCGGCTCGACCGTCAGGTCATCCGGTACGGCATAACTATAAGCAGTCGGCGCGGGCATGGGAACGAGCACCGGTACCACCTTGCGGCGCGGTGTCTCGAACAGTTCCCCGAACAGGCTTTTCGAATCGTCCTTCATCAGGCTGCAACTTGCCTCCGGAAGAACAGAAAGAAAACAGGCTTTATGTGACGGGGGAGATCAGCGGAAGTTGCGGTCGGGATCGGCAGGCAGTTGATGGACCGTGTAGTCCTCCAGCGCCTTTGTCACCTCGGCGGGATCACCGTCGAGAGCCTCGACCGGAATCAGATTGCCGACGATGAAATCGAAGCGACCGCCGCGCTTGTTGAGAAGCTCATAGAACACGGTCATGTCGCGCAGCTCGGTCGACCAGCGGGCGAACCAGTAAAACAGGCCAGAATTACGGGCTTTCATGTTCACCGGCAGGATCGGCAGATTGTATCTGCGCGCAAGTGAGATGGCCGAGGTCTTCCAAGGCCGCTCGTTGAGCTTGCCTTCATCCCAATAGGCGATGCGGCCCGAGGGGAAGAGAACCGTAGCGCGCCCCTCTTCCACAGCCCGCGTGGTGAGCTTGAGCGTTTCGCGCGCCTTCAGCTTCGACTTGTGCTCCTCGCGCCATTCGACGGGGATGATGATTTCGGCAAGCCGCGGGTTGACGCGAACCGCATCGCGGTTCGCAAAGAATGTCATGTCGGGACGACGATCCTTGAGCAGGTCATACATCGCGACACCGTCGGCAATGCCGGTGGGATGATTGCTGACGAGGATGAAGCCGCCGGACGGCGGAATGCGGTCTGCATGCCTGACCTGGATATCGAGGCCAAGAGCAGCGCTCAGATAGTCGAAGACCTGCGGACCTGGAAGATTGGCGACATCATTGGCGAACTGGATCGCCTTGTCGTAGCGCAGAACGCTATAAAGAAAAGGCCGCATGGCCGGCCAGAGGGGATGCTCGACGAGCTTCTGCCCACGCTCGGCAATCAGCGTGTCGACGATATGCCCGGGGCGACCGTGCGAAAGAAGCGACAGGGTGTCGCTGACGCTGGCGAAGGTGGAGACGGGAGAGCGGCGCATCAGCAAATACCTCGCCAGAGTTCCAGAGGGGTTCTGGCAGCGATTTGTGATCCGATCATGACAGCCCCGATATTCGTCCTTCGTTAACCCTCCCGCGCCATCGTGGGCCGGGTGGCCAACATCCAATAACGCGAAAGGCGCGCGATTGATCCCGGCAGACGAAAAACTTCTCGGCGAACGCGCCATCTGGCTGGAAAGCCTGGGCTCGGAGCGCAGACTCGCCGGCAATACGCTGGAGGCCTATGAACGTGATACGCGCCAGTTTCTCCAATTCCTGTCGGGCCATGTCGGCGGAACGGTGAAGATCCACGATATCGAAGCCCTGCGCCCCGCAGACCTGCGAGGCTTCCTCGCCCATCGCCGCAAGGAGGGCGATGGCGCCCGCTCACTCGGCCGCCATCTGGCGGGCCTGCGTTCCTTCCTGCGCCATCTGGAGCGCAAGGGCCTTGTCAATGCGGCGGGGGCAAGCGCGATCCGCTCGCCCAAGCAACCGAAATCGCTGCCCAAGCCGTTGAGCGGCCGACAGGCCCTGAGTGTCGTCAGTCGCGATACGCAGTTGAACGAAGAGCCCTGGATCGCGGCCCGCGATGCGGCAGTGCTCTCGCTGCTCTACGGCTGCGGATTGCGCATTTCCGAAGCGCTCGGGCTGCCGCCGGAGGTTTTCCATGCCAAGGCGACGAGCCTCAGGGTGACCGGCAAGGGCGGCAAGACACGTCTGGTGCCGCTGCTTCCCATCGTGGCCGAGGCGGTGGAGACCTACCGAAAGCTCTGCCCCTACCATCTGGAACCGGGCGCCCCGCTCTTTCGCGGCGCCCGTGGTGGGCCGCTTCAGCCGGCGATCATCCAGCGCGAGATGCAGAAGCTGCGCTCGGCCCTCGGACTGCCGGATTCGGCCACACCCCATGCCCTTCGCCATTCCTTCGCGACCCATCTTCTGGGCAGCGGCGGGGACTTGAGGACGATTCAGGAACTGCTTGGCCATGCCAGCCTCTCGACCACACAGATCTATACCGGTGTCGACAGCGCACGGCTCCTGGACATCTATGACCGCGCCCATCCCCGCGCTTGAGTTGACCTTGATCCCGCCCGCGTTAACCAAAATCCTTAATCGAACGTGAGGGCGATCTCTCCTATTCTCACGACTTCTGACAGGAGATGACATGAACGCGCACCGCCTTTTCACGCTGCGGCCGACCCTGCCGCGACACTCGATGTCCGGGATCGCACTCCGGATCGTCGGCGCGCTGCCGCTCATCTTGCTCGCCCTGCTGCTTGCCGCTCTCTTCACCATCAGCCCCGCCCGTGCCTCTGACATTGCCTGCCACGGCGAAAATCTGCTCGTGGCAATGGAGGAGGAAAAGCCGGAACAGCTCGCGTCGATCCGCGCAGAAGCCGCCAAGGTGCCGAATGGCCAGGGCATCTTCTGGAAGGTCGAGAAGGAGGGGCTGAAGCCTTCCTACCTTCTTGGCACCATGCATGTGACCGATCCCCGGGTCCTCACCATGCCGAAGGGCGCTCGGGATGCCGCGGCTGGCGCCGATGTGGTCGTCATCGAATCCGACGAGATCCTCGACGAGCAGAAGGCGGCGGCATCTCTCCTGATGCATCCGGAACTCACCATGTTCACCGACGGCAAGTCCGTGAAGGATCACCTCGACGCGGCTGATCTGGAAAAGCTGGACACAGGCCTCAAACAACGTGGCTTGGCGCTCGGCGCCGTGGCCAAGATGAAGCCTTGGATCCTCGCGAGCTTCGTGGCCCTGCCCGCTTGCGAAATGTCGCGCAAGGCAGCCGGCGCCTCCTTCCTCGACAAGCAGATCGCCGAAGATGCCGTAAAGGCCGGCAAGCCCGTGGCCGGTCTCGAAAGTCTCGTCGAACAGCTCGAAGCCATGGCCGACCTGCCGGTCGACTTTCATTTCAAGGCTCTGATCGAGACAATCGCGCTCGGCGACAAGATGGAAGACGTCATCGAGACGATGACCGAGCTATATCTCGCCGGTGACATCGGCATGACCATGCCCATGCTGAAGGCCGTGGCCCCGACCGAGACAGGCGAGGACGAGAGCGCCTATGCCGCCTTCGAGACCCGGATCGTGCGGGATCGTAACCTGGTGATGGCGGAAGGCAGCAAAAAGCACCTCGAAAAGGGCAATGCCTTCATCGCGGTCGGCGCGCTGCATCTTCCGGGCGAGGAAGGCCTCGTCGAACTGCTCCGGAAACAGGGCTACACCGTTACGCGGATCGATGGTTGAGACCGCTCGAAGCTGCGAAACGTTTCAAGAAGGTCTTCACAATCAGCTTGTGGAACGGCGTGACCACCAGGATGTAGATCCGGCCGAACAGATTGTGCCGCTTGACCAGCGTCGTGAGGGACACCTGTTGATGGCCGGCATCCTCCGGCTCGACCGACACGATAATCCGGAAATCCAGATGCTTGTCGTCGAAGCCGAGCAGGACGCGCTCGCCGTCATGATCAATGACCGGAAAGCCACCGATCTTATCCTGGCCAGTCAGTTCAAGCTCAGCGGATTTTAGTCCGAAGGCACCGACAATCCGATTGCGGATCTTGAGCAGGGCCGCAACCCAGCGCGGCGCTCTCCCGATAAGCTCGCTCGCAACGTCCATCGGAACGAGATCGTTTCGATCGAGGCGGACGCAGTAGTTATCAGCCCAGTCGGCTGAGGGAAGGTCGGGATGCGGAAGCGTCACACGCTGTTCGACGACAACACCCATCCTGCCCCCTTTAGCGATCACCCCCGCGTCATGCGCGTGGCAACCGGCGTCTTCCAGTAGAACTGGTGTACCAGAAGCGCCAGGATGTGCACTGCGATCAAAAGCCACATCAGGGTCTTCAGCGGACCGCCATGCAGAAAGCCCGCGGTTTCATTGCCGAAGTAATAGGCGCCGATGCCGCTGAACGGGATCAGGAAGAACAGCGCATAGAAGGCGCCATGTGCGAGTTTCGCCGCAAGCCTCAGGAGCGGCGGCTCTTCCGCCGGTGCCGCCGGCGCGCCGCGCGTCAGCCGGAGCGCAAGGCGAACGAGCCCGAGACAGAGCACGGCAATCCCGACATAGGCATGGATGTTGGCAAAGGTCAGATCTTCGGCCGAAGGCACCTCGCCGCGCTCATAGGCTTCCGACACCTCCTCCATCGCTTCGGCGAAGACGAGGTTGAACAGAATGAGCAGGGCCATCAGCCAATGCAGGGCCTTTTGCGGGATCGAATAGGACGTCGGTACGGCTGCCATGTGTCGTCGCCTTTCACGCGGATTGAAGCGAGGCTTTGAGTCGACATGATAAAGGCCGCCGCTCGTGGAACAAGCGACGGCCTTCAACCTTACCAAAATATAACAATTGACCTATGTCAGGTCAGCAGGCTCACATATGCAGCGGCTTAAAGAAAGTCGCGAGCGCGGCTTCCTTCACGGCTTCCGACATGGTCGGATGTGCATGGCAGGTGCGGCCGAGGTCTTCCGACGAACCGCCGAATTCCATCAGCACGGCAGCTTCGTGGATCATCTCGCCGGCGCCGAGGCCGATGATGTGCACGCCGAGAACGCGGTCCGTATCCTTGTCGGCCAGAACCTTGACGAAACCGTCGGAGGCGAGCATCGCGCGCGCACGGCCATTGGCCGTGAACGGGAACTTGCCGGCCTTATAAGCGACGCCTGCGGCCTTGAGCTCTTCCTCTGTCTTGCCGACGGAGGCGACTTCCGGCTGGGTGTAAACGACGCCGGGGATGACGTCATAGTTCACATGGCCATGCTGGCCAGCCAGGATTTCGGCAAGAGCCACACCTTCGTCTTCCGCCTTGTGGGCGAGCATCGGACCCTTGACGACGTCACCGATCGCAAAGATGCCGGCGACGTTGGTGCGGTAGTGGCCGTCGATCTCGACGCGACCACGATTGTCGAGGGCAACGCCGGATTCTTCGAGGCCAAGGCCTGCGGTGTAGGGCTTGCGGCCGGTCGCGACGAGCACCACGTCGGCGTCGAGCGTCTGCGCTTCGCCGCCCTTGACCGGCTCGAAAGTGACCTTGGCGCCCTCACCCGATTTCTCGACGCCGGTGACCTTGGCGCCGAGATTGAATTCGATGCCCTGCTTGGCGAGGATGCGCTGGAACTGCTTGGAGACTTCGCCGTCCATGCCGCCGAGGATCGTGTCGAGATATTCGATGACGGTGACCTTGGCGCCGAGGCGCGACCAGACCGAGCCGAGTTCGAGGCCGATGACACCGCCGCCGACGACGATCATCTTGGCCGGAACCTTGTCCAGCGCGATACCGCCGGTCGAGGAGACGATGATCTTCTCATCGATCTCGACAGCAACGCCCGGGATGCCGGCGACGTCGGAACCGGTGGCGATGACTATGTTCTTGGTTTCGAGAACCTGGACTTCACCGGCATCGTTGGTGACTTCAACCTTGCCGGCGCCGAGGATCTTGCCCGTGCCCTGGATGCCGTCGATCTTGTTCTTCTTGAACAGGAAGGCGACGCCCTCGACGTTCGACTTCACCGTCGCGTCCTTGTGGGCCATCATCTTGCCGAGGTTCAACGTCGGTGCGCCGACTTCGACACCGAGATCAGCCATGCCATGGGCCGCGTGGTGGAAGACCTCAGATGCGTGCAGCAGAGCCTTGGATGGGATGCAGCCGATGTTGAGGCAGGTGCCGCCATAGGTGGCGCGCTTCTCGACCACGGCAACCTTCATGCCGAGCTGAGCCGCCTTGATGGCGCAGACATAGCCGCCGGGGCCGGAGCCGATAACGATGACATCATAAGACATGGGAAGCTTCCTTCGTTTTCGACGGTTACCGACCGCCGCTGACATTCAAGATGGCACCCGTGACATAGGATGCCTGAGGCGAGAGGAGGTAGAGCACGCTGTCTGCCACTTCATCCGCCGTTCCCGGCCTTTGCATGGGAACGATGGGAGCCAGATCGCGCGCCCTGTCCGGCAACCCGCCGGATGCGTGAATTTCGGTATCGATGATCCCGGGCCTGATGGCATTGACCCGGATGCCCTCTGTCGCAACTTCGCGCGAGAGCCCGACGGTGAAGGTATCAACCGCAGCCTTGGCGGCGGCATAGTCGACATACTGGCCTGGACTGCCGATCACGGCGGCCATGGACGAGATGTTGACGATCACGCCACCCTGCCCGCCATGTTTCGTCGACATGCGCTTCACCGCTTCCGTGGCGCAGCGGATCTTGCCAACCACATTGACGGCGAACATCCGGTCGAGTCGCGCCCGGTCGAATTCCTCGACACGTGCGGTAACGTCGACGACGCCGGCATTGTTGACGAGACCATGGAGGGAACCCAGGCGATCGACGGCCGCGAAGATCGAAGCGACGCCCTCTTCCGTTCCCGTGTCACCCTGGACGATCTCGGCTTTGGCGCCAAATGTCCGACAATCGGACGCAACGGCCTCAGCGGCAGCCTTGTCCGAGCGATAGTTGATGAGCAGGTCATAACCCTGCGCTGCGGCCTTGCGGCAGACGGCAGCGCCGATTCCCCGGCTGCCGCCGGTGACGAGCAGAAGCGGACGAGACGTCATGACACGCATTCCTTGAACTCGAACACGTCCCAGGGACCGCTCTCCATCCCCTTGCCGACAGCCGACGACAGGATGGCAGGGCCGAAGCCAGGCAGAAGGAGTGCATCGGGGGCACCAGCTCCTTCCGGCGGGAGGAGATCGACATGACCAGTCGCTTCGTCGATGCCGTAGACGATTCCCTTCCAGACGGTGCAGGCGGCAATGGTTGCGCCCGTTACGTCACCCTCCGGGCAATTGTTCATGAGCATCCCGACGGGACGTTCGATCTCCGGATCATAGAGGACGTGACCGTCGAGCTCGAATTTGCCGATCTCTGTGCGGAATCCATGGGTCACAGGCGTGTTCTCGCCGCTCGCCGCGGCAAAGACGAGTTCCACCCCGGTTTCCGCTTCGCGATAGGTCGCGTTCTCGATCAGGCAGTCAGCGGCCGAAGCCGCAGAGGAAATCGCGAGCGCGGCAAGTAGAACCAATGTCCCGGATGACGCACCCATGCTTCACCTCAAAACGCCAGCACGAGGAACATCAGACCAAGACCTACCATCGATCCGGTCCAAACAAGTGATCGGATGTAAGGGATGCCCGCGAGGTACAGCGGATAATACACGATGCGGCCGATGAACCAGACGATCGCGCCTGTCAGGCCAAGACCTGAGGTCTCGCCTGTCAACAACAGACCCGCTGTGAGCGCAATGAAGGCCGGATAGGTCTCGCGGAAGTTCGAGGACGCCCGTGCAGCACGGCCGGCGAGTTGGCTCTCCGGCTGCTTGTTGTCGTCACGCGGGCCGGCATTCCACTCCGTGCCCAACTCCCTGGTCGCAAGCATGCCCTGCAGGAGGACATGCACGACCAGCAGGACCACGCTCCAGGCAAGAAGCAGGACAAGCGGAGAGGCGGAAGCGGATACCGGCTCCATCGTGTGATTTCCTTAGAGATCGAGAACCAGGCGTTCCGGATCCTCGAGGCTTTCCTTGACGCGAACGAGGAAGGTGACTGCCTCCTTGCCGTCGACGATGCGGTGATCGTAGGATAGGGCGAGATACATCATCGGACGGATGACGATCTGGCCGCCGACGACGACCGGGCGCTCCTGGATCTTGTGCATGCCAAGAATACCCGACTGCGGTGCGTTCAGGATCGGCGAGGACATCAGCGATCCGTAGACGCCACCGTTGGAGATGGTGAACGTACCGCCCTGCATGTCGGCCATGGAGAGCTGACCGTCACGGGCAGCCTTGCCGAGACGACCGATGTCCTTCTCGATTTCGGCGATCGACATCTGGTCGGCATCGCGCACGATCGGAACGACCAGGCCCTTGTCGGTGCCGACGGCAACGCCGATGTGGCAATAGTTCTTGTAAATGATGTCGGTGCCGTCGATTTCGGCGTTGACGGCCGGCAGTTCCTTCAGCGCATGCGTCACGGCCTTGGTGAAGAAGCCCATGAAGCCGAGCTTCACGCCATGCTTCTTCTCGAAGATGTCCTTGTAGCGGTTGCGCAGGTCCATCACGGCCTTCATGTCCACCTCGTTATAGGTGGTGAGCATGGCAGCCGTGTTCTGGGCGTCCTTGAGGCGCTTGGCGATCGTCTGGCGCAGACGCGTCATCTTCACGCGCTCTTCGCGGGATGCGTCGTCGCCGGAAGACGCCGGACGCGGAGCAGCAGGTGCCGCGGCGACCGCCGGAGCAGCCGTACCCTTGGTGATGGCGGCGAGCACGTCACCCTTCAGCACCTGGCCACGCTTGCCGGAGCCATCGACGTCGGAGGTCGAGATGTTGTTGTCGGCAGCGAGCTTGGCGGCGGCCGGAGCAGCGGGCATGGCCGAGGGAGCAGCCGGAGCAGCAGCGGCGGGAGCAGGCGCGGCAGCGGGAGCCGGTGCGGCAGCGGGAGCCGGTGCGGCGGCAGGAGCCGGAGCGGCTGCACCGGCGGAGCCTGCAGCACCTTCAGCGATCTGGCCGAGCAGGGCGCCGAGACCAACGGTTTCGCCGTTTTGGGCGACGATTTCAGTCAGAACGCCGGAGACCGGCGACGGAACTTCGACCGTCACCTTATCGGTTTCCAGTTCGACGAGCGGCTCGTCCGCCTTGACGGTGTCGCCGACCTTCTTGAACCAGGTGCCGATTGTGGCTTCGCTGACGGATTCGCCGAGGGTGGGTACGCGGATTTCAGTGGCCATGATCTCAATTCCGTTGATCAGAGAAGGTTACGGTCTGCGAGAGAAAGACTGGGCGGATCAACCGCCCAGTGCGTCCTCGAGGAAGGCTTCGAGCTGGGCAAGGTGCTTGGACATCAGGCCGGTCGCCGGCGAGGCGGCAGCCGGACGGCCGGTATAGCGCACCCGCTGGTACTTGGCGTCGATATGGGCGAGCACCCATTCCAGATACGGATCGATGAACGACCAGGCGCCCATGTTCTTCGGCTCTTCCTGGCACCAGACCATTTCCGCATTGCGGAAGCGCGAGAGCTCGTTGATGAGCGCCTTGGCCGGGAACGGATAGAGCTGTTCGATGCGCAGCAGGTAGATGTCGTCGATGCCGCGCTTCTCGCGCTCTTCGAGAAGGTCGTAATAGACCTTGCCCGTGCACATGACGACACGACGGATCTTCGCATCCTTCTGCAGCTTGATCGGGCCGTCCTTGATGACCTCGGCATCGTCCCACAGAAGACGGTGGAACGAGCTTTCGCCAGCCATTTCGGCAAGGCTCGAGGTTGCACGCTTGTGGCGCAGCAGGGACTTCGGCGTCATCATGATCAGCGGCTTGCGGAAGTCGCGCTTCATCTGCCGGCGAAGGATGTGGAAGTAGTTCGACGGCGTCGTGACGTTGGCGACCTGCATGTTGTCTTCGGCGCACATCTGCAACCAGCGCTCGAGGCGGGCCGAGGAGTGTTCCGGACCCTGGCCCTCATAGCCATGCGGCAGAAGGCAGACGAGGCCCGACATGCGCAGCCACTTGCGTTCGCCCGACGAGATGAACTGGTCGAAGACCACCTGCGCACCGTTGGCGAAGTCGCCGAACTGGGCTTCCCAGAGCGTCAGCGCATTCGGACGGGCCAGCGAATAGCCATATTCGAAGCCGAGCACGGCCTCTTCCGAAAGCATCGAGTTGATGACTTCGTAGCGCGCCTGGTTCGGGGCGAGATTGGCGAGCGGAATGTAGCGTTCTTCGGTTTCCTGATCGTAGAGAACCGAGTGACGCTGCGAGAAGGTGCCGCGTTCGCAATCCTGGCCGGAGAGACGGATCTTGTGGCCATCAATGGCCAGCGAACCGAAAGCGAGCGCTTCGCCCATGGCCCAGTCGATGCCTTCGCCGGTTTCGATCATCTGCGCCCGGTTTTCCATGAAGCGCTGGATGGTGCGGTGCGCCTTGAAGCCTTCAGGAATGGTCGACAGCTTGCGGCCGATTTCCTTGAGCTGCTTCATCGGGACGGCGGTCTTGCCGCGACGCTGTTCGTCGGCATTGTCGGCGGTCCGCAGACCCGACCATACGCCGTCCAGCCAGTCGGCCTTGTTCGGCTTGTAGCTCTGACCAGCCTCGAACTCCTGTTCGAGATGGGCACGCCAGTCGGCCTTCATCTTCTCGAGTTCGCCTTCCGAGATCAGGCCTTCCGCGATCAGGCGCTCGCCATAGATATTGACGACCGTCTTGTGGGCGCGGATTTCCTTGTACATCTTCGGCTGGGTGAAGCTCGGCTCGTCGCCTTCGTTGTGGCCGAAGCGGCGATAGCAGAACATGTCGATTACGACCGGCTTGTGGAACTTCATCCGGTATTCGGTTGCGACCTTGGCCGCATAGACGACGGCTTCCGGATCGTCACCGTTGACGTGGAAGATCGGCGCTTCGATCATCTTCGCGACGTCGGACGGATAGGGCGACGAGCGCGAAAAGGCCGGATTGGTGGTGAAACCGATCTGGTTGTTGATGATGAAGTGCATCGTGCCGGCGACGCGGTGGCCGCGAAGACCGGAGAGACCGAGAATTTCGGCGACGACACCCTGGCCGGCAAATGCCGCATCACCATGCAGCAGCAACGGCAGGACCTTGGCGCGCTCCTTCAACGGAATGATGTCGCCATCCCAGGCCTTGGCCAACTGGTCCTGCTTCGCACGGGCCTTGCCCATGACGACGGGATTGACGATTTCCAGATGCGAGGGGTTGGCGGTCAGCGACAGGTGAACCTTGTTGCCGTCGAACTCGCGGTCCGAGGACGCGCCCAGGTGATACTTGACGTCGCCAGAGCCTTCCACTTCGTCGGGCTTGAAGGAACCGCCCTTGAATTCGTGGAAGACCGCACGATGCGGCTTGGCCATGACATTGGTCAGCACGTTCAGACGGCCGCGATGGGCCATGCCGAACACGATTTCTTCCATGCCTTCCTGACCGCCGCGCTTGATGATCTGTTCGAGCGCCGGGATCAGCGATTCACCGCCGTCGAGGCCGAAGCGCTTGGTGCCCTTGTACTTGACGTCGATGAACTGCTCGAAGCCTTCGGCCTCGATCAGCTTCTGCAGGATCGCCTTCTTGCCGTTCGGCGTGAATTCGACGCCCTTGCCAGGACCTTCGATACGCTCCTGGATCCATGCCTTTTCTTCGGGATTGGACATGTGCATGAACTCGACGCCGAGCGTCGAGCAATAGGTGCGCTGCAGGATGTCGAGCATCTGCGGGATCGTGGCGTATTCCAGACCCAGCACGTTGTCGATGAAGATCTTGCGGCCGTAATCGGCTTCCGTGAAGCCGTAGGCTGCCGGCGACAACTCGTTGTAGTCTTCGACCGGTGCTGCAATGCCGAGCGGATCGAGATTGGCATGCAGGTGACCACGCATGCGGTACGCGCGGATCATCATGATGGCGCGCACGCTGTCGCGCGTCGCCTGCAGCACTTCGGCTTCCGAGACGGTTTTGCCTGCCGACGCGGCGGTCGCTTCGGCCTTGGCCTGGACCTTCTTCTCGATGGCCTTCTCGACGACGCCCCAGTTGCCGTCGAGCGCATTCACCAGATCGCCGCCTTCGGCGATCGGCCAGTTTTTGCGCTGCCATGATGCGCCTTTAGCCGCCTTCATCACATCGGTCGGATTGTCGGCCAACGCCTTGAAGAAGGCCCGCCACTCATCGGACAACGACGAGGGATCTTCCTCGTAGCGCGCATAAAGCTGTTCGATATAGGCCGCATTCGATCCGTCGAGGAAGGACGTGATCAGAAACTGCTCGTTGGCTTCTTGCCTACCCATGGTGTTTCGCGAGCGTCTCGGCTCGCCTCCCGACTTGAATTGATGGCCGGATGCCCGGCCTGCCGCTCACGATCGCAAATGCGAATCGTCTCAAATATGCGAAGTCCAGGCGAAGGCTTGGCGGACCAATCCTTCGCCTGGCTTGATTTTCGTCAGGTCTCAGCCCTTGAGGACTTCGACCAGGGTCTTGCCGAGGCGTGCCGGCGAAGGGGAAACCTTGATGCCGGCAGCTTCCATGGCTTCGATCTTCGATTCTGCGTCGCCCTTTCCGCCGGAAACGACAGCACCGGCGTGACCCATGGTGCGACCCTTCGGAGCCGTACGGCCTGCGATGAAGCCGGCCATCGGCTTCTTGCGGCCCTTCTTGGCTTCGTCGATCAGGAATTGGGCTGCATCTTCTTCAGCCGAACCGCCGATTTCGCCGATCATGATGATCGAGGTCGTGGCCGGATCGGCCAGGAACATCTCGAGCACGTCGATGAACTCGGTACCCTTGACCGGGTCGCCGCCGATGCCGACGGCGGTCGTCTGGCCGAGGCCTTCGTTCGACGTCTGAAACACGGCTTCGTATGTAAGTGTTCCCGAGCGCGAGACAATGCCGACCGAACCCTTGCGGAAAATCGAGCCCGGCATGATGCCGATCTTGCATTCTTCCGGCGTCAGGATGCCCGGGCAGTTCGGACCGAGCAGGCGCGACTTCGACTTGTCGAGCTTCGCCTTGACCCGCACCATGTCCATGACCGGGATACCCTCGGTGATGCAGGTGATGAACGGGATCTCGGCATCGATCGCCTCGATGATGGCGTCAGCAGCACCTGCCGGCGGAACGTAGATCACGGATGCGTCTGCACCGGTCTTTTCCTTGGCTTCGGCAACGGTCGCGAAGATCGGCAGGGTTTCACCCTTGGCACCGGTCCAGTTCTCGCCACCCTTCTTCGGATGGATGCCGCCGACCATCTGCGTGCCGTAGTAGGCCAGCGCCTGTTCGGTGTGGAAGGTGCCGGTCTTGCCGGTCAGGCCCTGGACGAGGACCTTGGTGTTCTTGTTTACAAGAATAGACATCAGTTAGGTCCCTCAATTAGCCGTTGATCGCCGCGACGATCTTCTTGGCAGCGTCGTCCAGATCGTCGGCCGCGGTGATCGCGAGGCCGGATTCGTTCAGGATCTTCTTGCCAAGTTCGACATTGGTGCCTTCGAGGCGCACGACGAGCGGAACCTTGAGGCCCACTTCCTGCACGGCGGCGACAACGCCTTCCGCGATGACGTCGCACTTCATGATGCCGCCGAAGATGTTGACGAGGATGCCCTCGACCTTCGGGTCAGCCGTGATGATCTTGAAGGCAGCCGCGACCTTCTCCTTGCCGGCGCCACCGCCGACGTCGCAGAAGTTTGCCGGCTCCTTGCCGTACAGCTTGATGATGTCCATCGTCGCCATGGCGAGACCGGCACCATTGACCATGCAGCCGATATTGCCGTCGAGAGCCACGTAAGCGAGGTCCCACTTGGAGGCTTCGATTTCCTTGGCGTCTTCTTCGGTCTCGTCGCGCAGCGCCTTGACGTCGTCATGGCGGAACAGCGCATTGCCGTCGAAGGACATCTTGGCGTCGAGCACGCGCAGATGGTCATTCTTCATGACGATCAACGGATTGACCTCGAGCAGCGCCATGTCCTTCTCAACGAAGGCCTTGTAGAGGATCGGGAAGAGCGACTTTGCGTCTTCGGCAGCAGCACCCGAAAGCTCGAGTGCCCCAGAGATGGCAGCAACATCCGCGTCCGTCACGCCCGTCAGCGGGTCGATGGCGATCGTGTGGATCTTTTCCGGCGTGTCATGGGCAACGGCTTCGATGTCCATGCCGCCTTCCGTCGAAACGACGAACGCAACCTGGCCGACCGAGCGGTCGACGAGCAGCGAGCAGTAGAGTTCGCGAGCAATGTCAGCGCCGTCTTCGATGTAGAGGCGATTGACCTGCTTGCCGGCGTCGCCGGTCTGCGCGGTCACCAGCGTGTTGCCGAACATTTCCTTGGCATGCGCCTTGGCTTCGTCGATCGAGAAGGCGAGACGTACGCCACCCTTGGCTTCCACCGGCAGTTCCTTGAACTTACCCTTGCCGCGGCCGCCGGCATGAATCTGGCTCTTGACCACGTAAAGCGGGCCGGGAAGCTGCTTCGCAGCAGCTTCGGCTTCTTCTGCAGAGAAGATCGCCACACCTTCGGCGACCGGTGCACCAAAGCTCTTCAGAAGAGCCTTGGCCTGGTATTCATGAATGTTCATCGTTGTGTCCCTGTCTTGGGCCGCCCTATTCGGGCTGAGAGGCTGTTACTTGAGAGCCGGGGCGATATTGATGCAGGCTTCGCAGAGGCTGGCGACGGCGCCAACGGACTTCTGGAAGGCTTCTTCCTCGGCCTTGTTCAGGTCGATTTCGATGATGCGCTCGACACCGCCTTCGCCGATGATGACGGGCACGCCGACATACATGTCCTTCACCCCATACTGTCCCGTGAGATAAGCGGCACAGGGCAGAACGCGCTTCTTGTCCTTGAGGTAGGACTCGGCCATCTCGATGGCGGAAGCAGCCGGTGCATAGTAGGCCGAACCGGTCTTCAGCAGGCCGACAATCTCGGCGCCGCCATCACGGGTGCGCTGAATGATTTCTTCGAGGCGTTCCTTGGTGACCCAACCCATCTTGACGAGGTCGGTGAGCGGAATGCCGCCGACTGTCGAGTAGCGAGCGAGCGGCACCATCGTGTCGCCATGGCCGCCGAGAACGAAGGCAGTGACGTCCTGGACGGAGACGTTGAATTCTTCCGAGAGGAAGTGACGGAAGCGGCCCGAGTCGAGAACGCCGGCCATGCCGACGACCTTGTTGGCCGGGAGGCCGGAAAACTTCTGCAGAGCCCAGACCATCGCGTCGAGCGGGTTGGTGATGCAGATGACGAAAGCGTTCGGGGCATACTTCTTGATGCCGGCGCCGACCTGTTCCATGACCTTGAGGTTGATGCCGAGCAGATCGTCGCGGCTCATGCCGGGCTTGCGGGCAACGCCGGCAGTGACAATGCAGACGTCGGCGCCTTCGATGGCGGCGTAGTCGCTCGCGCCAGAGAGCTTGGCATTGAAGCCTTCGACCGGACCCGACTGCGCAATATCCAGACCCTTGCCCTGCGGGATACCGTCGGCAATGTCGAACAGGACGATGTCGCCCAGTTCCTTCAGACTGGCGAGATGCGCCAGCGTTCCACCAATCATTCCAGAACCGATAAGAGCGATCTTCTTGCGCGCCATTGTAGACTTCCTTTTGGATCCGCGACCAAGGCCGAGGGCGAGTGTTAGCCTGCCCTTGTGGACAAACCGCATAGCTCCAAAGGGTCTAAACCGCAAACGATAATTTTCGGTGTATCAATTTCAATCGGTTAGAAGATAAATTTCTTACGTAAACGTCAAATATTATGTCACGGGTTCGTCACGATTCTGTCGTTTTGACAGATGCAGCGTGAGATAATCTTCGCTGCGCATTTCAAAAAGTCGCGAAACCGTGCGGTCAAACTCAAAACCTTCAGTGCCCTTCTTTTCGGAAAGCAACGCTTCAGGCATGGCGACAGCGGAGGCGAACAGCCGCACGCTGGAATCGTAAAGTGCGTCGATCAGGATGATGAAGCGTTTCGTCTCGTTGCGCTTCTCCGGCCCGAGCTGGGGAATGTCCTCGACGAATACGACATCGAAACGTTTGGCAATCGCGAGATAATCGGAGGCACCAAGCGGGCGCTCGCAGAGGTCGCGGAACGCGAAACGAGCGCAACGCCCGGAGGCGCGAGGGATTTCGATCGTCCGGCCCTTCATCTGGATGGATGCGGGCGCCTCCGGAGCACCCCTGGTCACCCGCTGCCAGGCAATATCCATCATCTTCGGCGCATCATCGAGCGACGCGATATAGACCGGCAGACCTTCCATTTTTTCAAGACGATAATCTGTCGGCGAATCCAGCGTCGACACATGTACGTTCTTCTTGAGAAGATCGACAAAGGGCAGGAAAAGGCCACGATTGAGACCATCGCGGTACAGATTGTCAGGCTCCACATTGGAGGTGGCCACCAGTGTGCATCCGCGCGCGAAAAGCTCGGTAAAGAGACGCGCGAGGAGCATCGCATCCGCGATATCCGTCACCGTGAACTCGTCGAAGCACAAAAGCTGGGCTTCGACGCGCAGGGCCGCTGCCACCGGAGGCACCGGATCCGCCTCTTTCGTTTCCCCGGCCTTCAGCTTTTGCCGATGCGCGTGGATGCGCGAATGCACGTCCGCCATGAACTCGTGAAAATGGGCGCGGCGCTTTTTCTCGACGGGGGCAAGCCTGAAGAACAGGTCCATCAGCATGGTTTTGCCGCGACCGACGCTGCCATGGATGTAAAGCCCCCTGATCGGGATCTCCGGCTTGCGCCGTTGGGCAAACATCCAGCCGAGTGCGCTCTTCTTCGCAGCCGGCTTGCGCGCCTTGAATTCCGTCAGGATACGATCGAGCTTTTCCGCGACGTCGAACTGGTATCGGTCGGGCTGAAGTGTCCCCGCCTCCGTCATCGCGCGCAGCTGCTCGGCGACGCTCAAGCCGTAGTCAGGAACTGGCTGCATGGGGTGATGTTCCGCCGGGAGGGTGGCCCGGACGGGGCCACCGCTGGGATGAGAAATGGATCAGCGGCTCAGGCTGACCGGCTGACCGGATGCGGTGCTGCCGTCGAAACGGGCATCCGCGGTCTTGTAGACGCTGCCGATGGTATTGCCATTGCGATCCTTGAGCACAACCTGCTTGCCGGACACTTCCCACGAGCCCATGGCTGTGAGCTCGCCGGCGCAACCGCGCGTGCCGCCACGCGAGCCGCTACCAAGATTGGTGAGCGTGAGGAACATATCGCAGCTGGACCCGGCACTCTGGACGCGCCAGTTGCCGACCATAGATTCCTTGGTGACGTCGAGCGCCGTTGCAGGCGCGCCTGCAGCGGGGTTGAGGCCGGCCGTCGTGGTTGCGGGTGCTGCAGGAAACTGGGCAGAGCCTGCAGCACCGGGAGGCGGCAACTGGCCCGACTGGACGGAAGGCACGGGCTGCGCCTGCAGCGGGGGAAGCGCACTGTTGGCGGCATTCATGCTGCTATAGGAGGTACGCTGGCAACCCGCGAGCGCCAGAAGGATGGCTGCTCCGGTGACTGCATGGCTGAATTTCATCACTATACTCCCGCTCTCGCGACCTGCGCCGCAACCTGCCGTACAACTGGGTTACAAATATGTTAAGCGAATATGGTTAATCAAGTTCCATATTGTGTCGGATCCATAGCCGGCACTATACGGATAAATTAAGGCCGCCCGAAACGGTTCCCGGGCGGCCTCTCGAAGTTTTGACAATGACGCTCAGGCGCGGCGCTCGACCATCATCTTCTTGATCTCGGCGATCGCCTTGGCCGGGTTCAGGCCCTTCGGGCAGGCCTGGGCGCAGTTCATGATCGTGTGGCAACGATAGAGACGGAACGGATCCTCGAGATTGTCGAGGCGCTCACCCGTCGCTTCGTCTCTGGAATCGATCAGCCAGCGATAGGCCTGCAGCAGGACGGCCGGACCGAGATAACGGTCGCCGTTCCACCAGTAGCTGGGACAGGATGTCGAGCAGCAGGCGCACAGGATGCACTCATAGAGACCATCGAGCTTCTGGCGATCCTCGTGGCTCTGCTTCCATTCCTTGGCAGGCGGCGGCGAAACGGTCTTGAGCCAGGGCTCGATCGAACGGTGCTGCGCGTAGAAATTGGTCAGATCCGGCACGAGGTCCTTCACGACCGGAAGATGCGGCAGGGGATAGACCTTCACGGTCCCGTTCACCTCGTCCATGCCTTTGGTGCAGGCCAGCGTATTGGTGCCGTCGATGTTCATAGCGCAGGACCCGCAAATCCCTTCGCGGCAGGACCGGCGCAGCGTCAGCGTCGGGTCGATATTGTTCTTGATGTAGAGAAGGCCATCGAGAACCATCGGACCGCAGTCGTCGACATCGATATAGAAGGTATCGATGCGCGGGTTCGCGCCATCGTCGGGGCTCCAGCGATAGACCCGGTATTCCCGAACATTCTTGGCACCGGCCGGCTTCGGCCAGACCTTGCCTTCGGTGACCTGAGAGTTTTTGGGAAGAGCAAGTTCAACCATGTCCTATACCTCTCAAATCAATAGACGCGAGCCTTCGGCGCGATCTTGTAGGGATCGATGCCTTCGGCAATCAGTTCCGTGTGGACAGGACGGTAGTCGAGCTTCACATCGCCCGCCTCGTTGACCCAAGCAAGCGTATGCTTGCGCCAGTTGACATCGTCGCGACCGGAGAAAGGACCGTCGACATAGTCTTCGCGGGCGTGGCTGCCACGGCTTTCCTTGCGCGCTTCCGCGCCGTAGACCGTGGTGATGGCGTTGGCCATCAGGTTGTGCAGTTCGAGCGTCTCGACCAGATCCGAATTCCAGATCATCGAACGGTCGGTGACCTTCACATCCGGCAGTTCCTTCCAGATCGCCGATAGGCGACGGCAACCGCTTTCGAGCGATTCCTGCGTCCGGAACACGGCTGCGTCGTCCTGCATGGCCCGCTGCATCTTGTCGCGCAACACCGCCGTCGGTGTCTGGCCGGATGCGTGGCGCGTATTGTCGAAGCGGTCCATGATCTTGTCGCAGGCCGCGACGTTCAGATGCGGGATCGGCGACGTACGGTCGATGACCTCAGCAGCGCGGATGGCGGCGGCACGGCCGAAGACGACGAGGTCGATCAGCGAGTTGGAACCGAGGCGGTTCGCGCCATGCACCGAGGCGCAACCTGCTTCACCAACGGCCATCAGACCGGGGATGATACGTTCCGGATTGCTCGAATCGGCGTTCAGCACTTCACCCCAATAGTTCGTCGGAATGCCGCCCATGTTGTAGTGAACCGTCGGCAGAACCGGGATCGGCTCGCGGGTCACGTCGACACCGGCAAAGATCTTTGCCGATTCCGAAATGCCCGGCAGACGCTCGTGCAGGACGGCCGGATCGAGATGGTCGAGATGCAGGAAGATGTGATCCTTGTTCTTGCCGACTCCGCGGCCTTCACGGATTTCCATCGTCATGCAGCGCGAGACGACGTCACGCGAGGCGAGGTCCTTGGCGGACGGTGCGTAACGCTCCATGAAGCGCTCGCCTTCGGAATTGACGAGATAACCGCCTTCGCCGCGCGCACCTTCGGTGATCAGACAGCCCGCACCATAGATACCGGTCGGGTGGAACTGGACGAATTCCATGTCCTGCAGCGGAAGACCCGCGCGGGCGATCATGCCGCCACCGTCGCCGGTGCAAGTGTGCGCAGATGTTGCCGAGAAATAGGCGCGGCCATAACCACCCGTCGCCAGCACCACCATCTTGGCCGAGAAGCGATGGATCGTGCCATCATCCAGGTTCCAGGCAACGACGCCGGTGCAGCGGCTGCCATCGTCAGACATGATCAGGTCGAGCGCGAAATACTCGATGAAGAATTCCGCATTGTTACGCAGCGACTGGCCATAGAGCGTGTGCAGGATGGCGTGACCGGTACGGTCGGCGGCAGCGCAGGTGCGCTGAACCGGCGGGCCCTCGCCATAGTTCTGCATGTGACCGCCAAACGGGCGCTGGTAGATCTTGCCTTCCTCGTTGCGCGAGAAGGGAACGCCGTAATGCTCGAGCTCATAGACCGCCTTCGGCGCTTCCATGGCGAGATACTGCATGGCGTCGACGTCGCCGAGCCAGTCGGAACCCTTGACGGTGTCGTACAGGTGCCACTGCCAGCAGTCGGGCGTCATGTTGTTCAGCGAGGCGGCGATACCGCCCTGAGCCGCGACCGTGTGCGAACGGGTCGGGAAAACCTTCGTGATGCAAGCTGTCTTGAAGCCTTGTTCGGCCATGCCGAGCGTCGCGCGCAGACCGGCACCACCGGCACCGACGACCACGACGTCGTAGGAATGGTCAACATAGGTGTAGGCCTTGCCGGTCTGGGCGAAGTTATGAATGGTTGCCATGTTGATTTACCCTACGAATGCGATCTTCAAGATGGCGAACAGACAGAGGCCACCGATCAGGATCGCGAAGAACGTGTTCAGCATCAGAAGCAGGAGCTTGGTGATCTCGGTGTGGACATAGTCCTCGATGATCACCTGCATGCCGAGCTTCATATGGATCAGGGCCGAGAGCACGACCAGAGCCATGACGACGGCAACAAGCGGGTGCGACAATGCGCCAACCACTTCCGCATAGGGCGCGCCGTTGTACATGACGAGGAAGCCGATGAAGAATAGGATCAGGGGTATGTTGGCGACGGCCGTGACGCGCTGACGCCAGAAGTGCTCGGTGCCTTCCTTGGCCGAGCCGAGACCGCGGACCTTGCCGAGCGGAGTGCGCATATCCATGGAATGGTGCCTCAGGTGCGAATGATGTAGGCGACGATCCAGACGAGGAGCGTCAGGACGACGGATGCGATGATGTTCGCCTTGGCGAGTTTCGTCGAGAAATGCTTGTCGAAGCCGTAGCCGACATCCCACATCAGGTGGCGAAGCCCGCCGAGCATGTGGTGGATCAGGGCCCAGGTATAGCCGAGCAGGATCAGGCGACCAATGATCGTCCCCATGAACCAGTTGACCCACTCGAAGTAGTCGGCACCCGTGGAAGCTGCCACCAACCACCATGCAACGAGAATCGTGCCGAAATAGAGCGCCGCACCGGTGATACGGTGCACGATCGACATGATCATCGTGGGAATGAGCTTGTAGATTTGCAGATGCGGCGACAAGGGCCGGCTTTTTGTCACATTCGCCATCTAAACCTCGCGGCGTCTCGATGCGGTCCGACCATACGGACATGCTGTTTGCAATGCGTCATAACGTTTGTGGTGCATTGCATCAGGGCGACGTTTAATCCTCGAACTCCCCGACGACAAGCACATTCGCTTGACGATTTCAATTTAATCGATTCGCGTGAATAGAACTTTAGCGTCACGCAGGACGATCTCACGCGATACGAAAAAAGCGTGGAGATGGATGACTTTAGCAACCTTATGCGGCATGCTGCGTTAACGATTTGTTAACCACGTTCCGGAGCCTGCCCCATGCTAAAGTATCGTGCCGCGTTCGTAGCCACGACTGTCGCGCTCGTGACATCCGTCGGGTCCGTCGAAGCTGGTGAACGTCACGGCCGACATCAGGGCCATCATCACGGACGCGGCGAAGCAATCGTCGGCAGCAACGGACTGCCCTCAGTGATCCCCGGGATTGGCACCTTCGCCGGCAGCATCTCCGGTCTACGGATCAAGGGTAACGGCGTCTTCTTCGCCATCGACCGCGACGTCAGACCGAAAGTCGTATCCTATCGCGCGCCGAAGGCGAAGATCATTGAAATTTCAGAGGAAAATCACGAGGATTCCTGCTCTTTCGAGGCCGGGGTCTGCGTCATCCGACCGAAGACCTAGAGAAATTTCCAGACCGTCGTCCTCTTCACTTCGCTATCCTCAAGCACCCGCGTGACGGGCACCTCATAGGTAGCGAGTGCTTCCAGCTGCTCGGCAGGCCGATAGCTTCGCCCCGGATCGCCGACCAGAACGAGGCACCCGTCTTTTGCGACTGCGGTGAACCAGGCGACGAGGGCACGTGCGAAGTCGCTCTCGTAGAAGACATCGCCGGCCAGGACGACGTCGACATCCACCGAGCGACCGATGAGGTCGTCATTGGTGAAATCCACGGACACGCCATTCAGGGCGGCATTCCGTCGCACTGCAGTTTTAGCCCATGGGTCAATGTCTGCGGCAACGACATCAGCGGCACCCGCCATCGCAGCGGCGATCGCGACCATGCCGGACCCGCTGGCGAAATCGAGAACCCGCTTTCCCCGCACCGTCTCTGGATGGTCGAGCACGTAACGTGCGAGCCCTTGGCCCCCCGCCCAGGCAAAGGCCCAGAACGGCGGCGGCAGACCGATCGCCTCCAGGTCCTCCTCCGTCTTGAGCCAGAGATCATGCACTTCGCTCGCCAGATGCAGCCGGATCTCCGGCACATGCGGCGGTGAAAGCACGCTGGTGTTTTCGAGGATGAAACGATCGGGGTCGGTGTTCACGGGCGGATCAGACAGGCGGATTGTCGAGGCCACCCATGCGGCAGACCTCGAAATACTCGTCATCCGTCACCGGCTGAACCGAGAGCCGCATGGAGGTGACGAGCGCCATTTTCGCCAGCTTGTCGTTCGCCTTCACGTCCTTGAGGCTGACCGGCTTGGGCATGTCGCAGACCGCGCGGATGTCGACGCAGTCCCAGCGCGCGTCACCTTCGGCGGTCGAATCCGGATGCGACAGCGCGCAGACCTCGACGATGCCGACCACTTCCAGCCCCTCGTTCGAGTGATAGAAGAAGCCCTTGTCGCCGATCTTCATCGCCCGCATGTTGTTGCGCGCCAGGTAATTGCGCACCCCGGTCCATTCTTCGCCGACGGCACCCTTGGCCTTCTGCATTTCCCAGGACCATTTGAAGGGTTCGGACTTGTAGAGCCAGAATGCCATCGTCTCATGCCTCGGGATTGTTGAAGACCCAGTTATAGGCCTTGATCTCGACCGTCTCGAACAGGCCGGCCTTGGCATAGGGATCCTGCGCGGCGAGAGCCTTTGCAGCCTCGATATCATCGGCGGCGATAATCAGCATGGAGCCGCAGGGCTTGCCGTCGACATCGAGAAACGGACCTGCGATCTTCAGTTGGCCGGCGGCATTGAGCCCGTTCAGCCACTCGACATGCGGCGGACGTGTTTCCATCCGAAGGTTCAGGTGGCCTGGCTTGTCGGCGCAGATGACGGCAAACAGCATCTTGTCTCTCCTTGGGGTCTCGAACTGGGGGATCTGTTATTCGGTGGTGATCGGTCGCGACATCAGTTGGGTGATCGCGGTCGGGATGTCCAGCCTGCCGTCGATGATCGCCGCAACGGCCTCGGTGATCGGCATCTCGATCCCATGTCCTTCGGCAAGCCGCGCAGCGACGGCAGCGGCAAAGGCACCTTCGACAAGCGATCCCTGCTGGGCAGCGATCGGCTCGCCTTTGCCCAGCGCAATGCCGAATCGCAGATTGCGTGACTGATGGCTGGTCGCGGTCAGCACCAGGTCACCGAGACCCGACAGACCCCGCACCGTATCCCCGCGTCCACCCATGGCATCGACCAATCGCGACATCTCGGCAAGCCCGCGCGCAATCAGCGCCGCACGGGCCGAATCGCCGAGCCCCATGCCCTCGACGATGCCGCAAGCTATGGCGAGTACGTTCTTCAAGGCACCCCCAAGCTGCACGCCGATCCGGTCGTCCGAGGCATAGAGCCGAAAGGTCTGGCCGGAAATCGCCTTTGCCAGTTGCTCTGCCAGCGGCAGGTCTTCAGCTGCAATTGCCATCGCGGTCGGCAGGCCCTTGGCGATATCCGCCGCAAAGCCCGGACCAGAAAGCATGGCGATCGGATGGCCGGGCAGTGCCGCTTCCAGAACGTCTGTCAGAAGGCGGGATGTCTGCTTCTCGATACCCTTGGCGCAGATGACGACAGGCACACCCGCCTTCAGATGCGGCCCATAGGTTTCGGCTGCCGCGATCTGCGCCTGAGACGGCATGGCGAAGAGCACGATGTCGGCCTCACGCAGATCCTCTGCAAGGGCGGAAAAGGACAGCGACGCGGGCAATTGAATGCCCGGCAGTGCAGTCTCATGCATTCGGCTCGCGGCGAGATCCGCCATGACCGAGGCATCGCGACCGACCAACAAGGCTTCCGCCCTGCCCGTCTGCGCCACCACGGCCGCAAGTGCCGTGCCGAAGGCACCGGCGCCAATGACGGCGATACGCTGCATCCCGCTCATGCCTTGGCTCCCCGCTTGCCGTACGCCAGCAAAGCCTTGGCATCCTGGTCCAGCGGCCAGCGCGACCGGGGTGCGACGGTCAGATCATCCGAGGGCATAGCTAGCGCCATGCGCTCGAGGCCAGCCCAGGCGATCATCACGGCATTGTCTGTGCACAGATGATGCGGCGGCGCGACGAAGCGGAAGCGATGCTCGGCGCACAGCATATCCAATGTCTGGCGTACTTCCTTGTTGGCGGCGACACCGCCGGCGACAACCAATGCAGGCTCGGCCACATCGGGAAATACTTCCTTGAAGCGCTGGAGACCACGGCCGATGCGATCTTTCAGCGTGCGAGAGATGGCATGCTGGAACGAGGCGCAGATATCGGCAATGTCCTGGTCGGTGACAGGCGCGATACCCTCTGCCGCCTGACGCACGGCGGTCTTCAGCCCCGAGAAGGAGAAATCGAGGCGAGCCTCACCGACCAAAGGCCGAGGGAAGGCAAATCGCTTGGGATTGCCCGTGGCGGCTGCCCGCTCGACAGCAGGACCCCCGGGATAGGGAAGACCAAGAAGCTTCGCCGTCTTGTCGAAGGCCTCGCCCAGCGCATCGTCAATCGTCGTGCCCCAGCGCTCGTACTCACCGACGCCTTTGACCAGAACCAATTGCGTGTGGCCCCCGGAGACAAGCAGCATCAGATAGGGAAAGGCAACGCCATCGGTGAGCCGCGCCGTCAGCGCATGGCCTTCAAGATGGTTGACGGCGTAAAGCGGCTTGCCCGTCGCTCTTGCGATTGCTTTGCCGGTCATCAGGCCAACCAGCAATCCGCCGATCAGCCCAGGACCGGAGGTGGCAGCGATGGCATCGACCTCGGCCAGCGTGATGCCGGCCCGAGTCAGCGCCTCCTCGATCAGCGTGTCGAGCGCATCGACATGGGCGCGCGCTGCGATTTCCGGCACCACGCCGCCATAGGCGCTGTGCTCGTCGAGCTGGCTCAACACGACATCCGCCTCGGTGACGGCAGATCCGTCAGGCAGTCGCGTGACGACGGCCGCCGCCGTCTCGTCACAGCTCGTTTCGATGCCGAGGATGCGCAGTTTGGATGTCATGGAACCTGTTCATTGATTGCGGTCACCGAGAAACCGGTCTACGAAACCTGTCGGTAACAACGGACAAGTTCGGATGCAAACAAAACCTTTCCGCATCGGCACGCGGGGCAGCCCGCTCGCTCTCGCCCAGGCTTCCGAGACACGGGCGCGCCTCATGGTGGCGCACGGACTGCCGGAAGACATGTTCGAGATCGTGGTCCTCTCCACCAAGGGCGACCGGATTACCGACCGGGCATTGTCCGAGATCGGCGGCAAGGGCTTGTTCACCGAGGAGCTTGAAGAGCAACTTCTCGCGGGCGACCTCGACTTCGCCGTACACTCCTCCAAGGACATGCCGACCAAGCTCCCGGAGGGTCTCTTCCTTTCCGCCTTCCTGCCGCGCGAGGATGTTCGCGACGCGGTCGTAGGACGCACTGCGCCCACGCTGAAGGAGCTGCCACACGGCGCGACCGTGGGCTCCTCCTCGCTTAGACGTCAGGCCCTCATCCGCCGCATCCGCCCTGATATCAATGTCATCACCTTCCGCGGCCTGGTCGACACCCGCCTGCGCAAGCTTGCCGATGGCGAAGTGGATGCGACGCTGCTCGCCTATGCCGGCCTCCGCCGTCTCGGCAAGCCCGAGATCCCGACCGAATTGCTCGACCCCAGCGAGTTCCCGCCTGCACCGGCCCAAGGCGCGATCTGCATCGAGAGCCGCATCGGCGACACCAGGGTCAACGACCTGCTTGAAGCCATCAATCACCACGACACGTTCGACGCCGTCAGCTGCGAACGCGCCTTCCTAGGCGCGCTCGACGGGTCTTGCCGCACGCCGATCGCGGGCCTCGCGACGGTGGAGGGCGACGCGATCCGCTTTGCCGGCATGATCCTCACCCCCGATGGAAGCCGCTGGCACGATGTGGAGATCGAAGGAAGCCGGACGGAAGCCGCAATACTCGGCGCGAGGGCCGGCGGGACGGTTCGAACCGAGGCCGGCAGCGACTTCTTCGACAGTTGGAGTTGAACATGCGCGTTCTGGTAACGCGCCCGGAGCAGGCATCGTCCAGGACCGCCGCCGAGCTTGCCCGCTTTGGTCACGAGCCTGTGCTCCTACCCCTCATGCAGGCGGCCCACCAGACTCAGTCATTGATGAGCGCGCTCCTTCCGGGCACAGCTGCACTCGCCGTCACCAGTGCCGAAGCGATACGTGCACTGCGGGCCCTGCCGGAAGAACGGAGACAAGTCTTCCTCGCCCTGCCTCTTTTCGCCGTCGGCCAGGCCACTGCCCGGGCAGCGCGCGAAGCGGGATTTGAGGACGTTTCAGTTGCGGATGGTGATGGCAAGTCCCTGGCGAAATTGCTCGTGGCAAAAACCGACGAGAATCCGGCGTCACCGATCCTGTACCTCACTGGCACGCCACGCTCCCCGGACTTCGAGGCAGCGCTGGTCAATGCTGGACGCTCCATCGACATTCGGGAATGTTACCACATGCAGCCGGTCGCGCTTGAAGACGAACAGATTGCCCGGCGGCTGACCCCAATGCCGGACGTGATTTTGGTATATTCGTCAGAGACGGCAAGGCGTCTTGGCGAGATCCGGGCGAAGATGCATGCGGATCTGGACTGGCAAAACACACGCTTTCTTTGTCTCAGCCAGAAGATCGCAGACGCCCTTCCTGCAGAATTTCAGCACATGAGCCGGTGGCCGATGGAACCTCGCGAGGATCTGCTCCTTCTTCTGCTTTGATGCAGTGCCGCGTGAAATGGACCCTCAGGCCTTTCCTTCGCCACGAGGACTGACTAGGTTTAATGCCACGCGCGAAATGAAGAGGTTGCCATGGTTTCCGGAAAGCCACCCCGTCGATCGAAAGCCCCCGATGAACCGGTGACGATCGACCTGACTGCCAAGGAAACCGACGTGGTCAACGAGACGGTTGGGACGGAAGCGCCGCAATCAGACACTTCTGTTTCACCACCCGTGGCGGACCAGACGGTGACGAGCATGTCAGACGCGAGCGAGCCCTTGGCCGATACCCCTGCTGATCCGTGGACACCAAAGCCGGACGAGGTGGAAACGCCCCCTCTACCCGAAGAGGCTCCGCCTTCATTTGACAACACGACGGCCGAGACGACAGCATCCGCACAGCAGCCCCGTCAGACGCCTGCCACGTCGACACTGGTGGCATCCGGCATTGTTGGTGGCCTCGTGGCCCTCGCACTGGCTGGCAGCATGCAATATGCCGGCATCGTGCCGGGTCTGGGCCCGGAGCAGACAGCTGAGGCTCCCGCAGTCGACAAGGCGGAAATCGAGGCGCTGAAGGCCGAAGTCGCCCGACTTGCGGCACAGCCCGCGCCCGCCGCCGCTGATCCGGCTCTCGCCGAGCGCCTCGCAGCACTGGAAGCCAGTGTCGCCGAGGCTGGTTCCGCACCAACAGCAGACGCGGCAGCCGTCGAAGCGCTCAAGACGCAGCTCGTCGCCGCCGAGCAGGCGATCGAGTCCTTGCGCAGTGAAATCGTCAGCAACAAGCAGGCACTGGACCAGAGCGCTACCCGGTTGACAGAAGCCGAGCGCAAGCTGGAAGAACCACGCAGCGATATCGAGATGGCCCGTGCTATCGCTCTTGCCGGCCTCAAGACCGCCATCGACCGAGGCGGCCCGTTCCTGTCTGAGCTCGACGCCCTGAAGAGCGTGTCTCCCGAAGACCCGGCCATCGCGTCCCTGACACCTTTGGCTAGCATCGGCATCCCGTCCCGCTCTGACCTTGCACGGGAATTCGGCCAGGTCGCGGACGTCATTCTGGCCGCGATCAATCAACCGTTAGCCGGCGAAGGATGGACGGACCGTCTTCTGTCGAGCGCCCGCTCGCTGGTCAAGGTGCGGCCTGTCGGCAATGTCGAGGGTGAGACCCCCGAGGCGATCGTCGCCCGCGTCGAGAACAAGCTCCAGAACGGCGACCTCAAGGGTGCTGCGCTCGAATGGGAATTGTTGCCCGGGGCCGGCAAGGAGGCATCGTCCGACTTCGCGACCAAGCTGAAGAACAGGATCAAGGCCGAGGAGAGCATTGCCGCTGCCCTCTCCCAGACCGTGGCCGGAAACGGGGGCTGACGCATGACGACGATTTTCAAGATCCTTTTCTTTTTCGCCTTCATCCTTGCGCTCGGTTTCGGCTTCTCCTGGATCGCCGATCGTCCGGGTGACATCTGGCTCGAATGGGAAGGTCAGCGGTATCAGACCGACCTCATCGTCGCCGTCACCGCTCTGGTGGCGATCGTCGCCGTCGTCATGCTGCTTTGGTGGCTGCTCCGCACGCTCTGGACTTCGCCCCACTCGGTCCGCCGCTTCTTTCGCGCGCGCAAGAGAGACCGGGGCTATCAGGCATTGTCGACCGGCCTGATCGCCGCTGGCGCCGGCAACGCCATCCTGGCCCGCAAGATGAGCGCCCGGGCTCGTGGCCTCATTCGATCCGACCAGGAACCGCTGATCCGGGTTCTCGACGCTCAGGCGGCCCTGATCGAGGGACGCCACGACGAGGCGCGTCGCCTCTTCCAGGAAATGTCGGAGGATCCGGAAACACGCGAACTCGGCCTGCGTGGCCTCTATGTCGAGGCGAACCGTCTGGGCGCGCACGAGGCCGCTCGGCAATATGCCGAGACCGCGGCCGAAGCCGCCCCTTACCTGCCCTGGGCAGCCAAGGCGACGCTGGAATATCGCTGCCGTGCCGGCCATTGGGACGATGCGATCCGTTTGCTAGACCAGCAGAAGATCGCTCATGTGCTCGAGCGGCATGAAGCCGAGCGTCTGAAGGCCGTTCTGCTGACGGCGAAAGCCGAAGACCAGCTGGAGGCAGAACCTGCAGCCGCCCGCGACAGCGCCCTGAAAGCGCTGAAGCATGCCAAGGATCTGGTCCCGGCAGCGATCGTCGCCGCCAAGGCCTATATTCGCGAGGACAATCTGCGCAAGGCATCCAGCACGCTCGAGCAGGTTTGGAAGATCGAGCCGCATCCGGAAATCGCCCGCGCCTATGTCCGGGCACGCATTGGCGACAGCGCGGTCGACCGCCTCAAGAAGGCCGAGAAATTGGAGGCCTTGAAGCCCAACAACTACGAAAGCCTGCTTGCCGTCGCGGAAGCGGCGCTCGACGCGCAGGACTTCAAGAAGGCCCGCGCCAAAGCCGAGGCCGCGGCACGCATCGCCTCACGCGAACGGGTCTATCTGTTGCTTGCGGACATCGAGGAAGCCGAAACGGGTGATCAGGGCCGAATCCGCCACTGGATGGGCCAGGCGCTGAAGGCGCCTCGCGATCCGGCATGGGTCGCCGATGGTCATGTTTCCGAGCGCTGGATGCCGATCTCTCCTGTGACAGGTCGCCTGGACGCCTTCGAGTGGAAGACGCCTTTCGACCAGTTGGCCGGACCGATCGAAGAGGGCAGCCTTTCCGAAGGAGAGAAGGCGCTGGCAGCCCTTCCCCCGGTCGCGAGGACCGAGATGCCACCAGTGCCCGAGCCAGTAATCGACACTCTATCGCCGCAGGTGGTGGAGGCCGACAGCATTGTCATCGAGGCTGATGCACAGGCACAGCCGAACACGCAAACCAAGCCCGCCAAGCCGGATACACCCACAACCGTAACCACGAAGGAGCGCGCGCTCGCCACGGACGCGGTCGTCGTCGAACCCTTTTTCGGGCGCCCGCCCGACGATCCCGGGGTCAAGGACCCCGCGCTCGCTTCGCCTGAACCCAAGACCCGCTTGAAACTCTTCTGACAGGACCCGCATGCTCGACCGCTTGCAAGCCTTCTTCCAATCCGTGATGCAGGACCGCCCAAAGGCGGTCTTTGCGCCCGATGATCCCCGCATCGCAGTAGCGGCGCTGTGCCTTCAGGTCATGGAGGCTGACGGTGTCGTTCGCGACGCGGAACGATTGAAGCTCCGCGAGATCCTGAAGGAACAGTATGAACTGGACGATGCAGCACTCGACGCGCTGATCGCGGCAGGACAGGATGCGGAGAACCAGGCGGTCGACTATTACCGCTTCACCACCGAACTGAAGCGGCAACTGGACGAAGGACAGCGCCAGCAACTTGTTGGCCTGCTCTGGGACATCGTCTATGCCGACGGCACCCGCAGCGAGATGGAAGACCATGCCATCTGGCGGGTTGCCGACCTGCTTGGCGTCTCCGGTCGCGAACGGATCGTTCAGCGGCAGGAGGCAGCTGATCGCGCAGGCCTCGGAGCGATCGACGATGCCACCTGACGAACGATCGCATCCACGCGGTCGCCAGCAACCCGTCCTCATCGTCCTGCATCAGGAACGCTCCAGTCCGGGTCGCGTCGGGCAGATGCTTGAAGAGAAGGGCTATCCACTCGACATTCGGCGCCCCGTGCTCGGCCAGAAATTGCCGATGACGCTCAAGGACCATGCCGGCGCCGTCGTCTTCGGCGGTCCGATGAGTGCGAACGATCCGGATGACTACATCAAGACTGAAATCAACTGGCTCGACGTGCCGCTGAAGGAAAACAAGCCCTTCCTCGGCATCTGCCTCGGCGCCCAGATGCTGGTCCGCCACCTCGGCGGCAAGGTCGAGGCCGACCGGCAAGAGCGCACGGAGATCGGCTGGTATCCGATCAATCCGACCGAACATGGTCGCCTCCTGATGCACTGGCCGAAAATGGTCTACCACTTCCACCGCGAGGGCTTCAGCCTGCCGCATGGCGCCAAATTGCTGGCGACGGGCGATATCTATCCCAATCAGGCCTTCCGCTATGGCGATAACGCCTGGGCCGTTCAGTTCCATGCGGAACTGACCCGCGCCATGATGCATCGCTGGGTCGTCCATGGTGCCCATCGTTTCGTGCTGCCGAATGCTCAGCAGGGGCGTGAACATCTGGAAGGGCGCATGATCTTCGACGCGCCGCTGCGGGCCTGGCTTTCGGACTTTCTCGACTTGATCTTCAAGCGCGATCAGCGCGTCTCCTGACGCTCCGGCGCCTCGAGATTGTCGATCTTGCGCAATTGCGGGAAGCCGAGCGCCCAGACCACAGCAACCGCCAGCGTGCCGAAGCCACCAAGCACGACGGCAGGCACAGGTCCGATGAAATGCGCCATGGTGCCGGCACGAAACTCGCCGAGTTCATTCGAAGCACCGACGAAGACCATGTTGACGGCATTGACCCGGCCACGCACTTCGTCCGGCGTCCAGAGCGCAATCAGCGTTTCGCGCACATAGACCGACGCCATGTCGGCGGCGCCCATGAGCATCAGCGCCACGATCGACAGCGAGGCAATCTCTGAAAAGCCAAAGACGATCGTCCCGACGCCGAAGAGAGCGACGCCGATGAACATGAAGATGCCGGCATTGTGGCGGATCGGAAAGCTGGCAAGCGCGATCGCGACGATGATCGCCCCTATACCGGGCGCTGCACGCAGCAGACCGAGCCCCCAGGGGCCGAGATCGAGAATGTCGCGCGCGAAAACCGGCATCAGCGCCACGGCGCCCCCGAGAAGCACGGCGAAGAGATCGAGCGAGATCGCACCCAGAACCACCTTCTCGCCGAAGATGAAGCGGAAGCCGGCAAAAAGAGTGTCGAGCGTGACCGCTTTCTCGGACTTCCGCTGTGGCGGCCGCTTGACCAGGAAGACCAGCACGGCCGACGCGGCAAAAAAGGCAAAGGAGATGGAATAGGCCATGACAGGGCTGACGCCATAGAGCAGACCGCCAGCCACGGGTCCGACGATCGACGCCGTCTGCCAGGAGGAGGAGTTCCACGCAACGGCGTTCGACAGATCCTTTTGCGGCACGAGATTGGGCGCGAGCGACTGAACCGCGGGCGCAGCAAAAGCGCGCTCGATGCCGAAGATCACCAGGATGGCGAAAACGATCGTCGGCTCGAAGGCATCGGCGATCGTCAAAGCCAGAAGAGCGCCCGCACAGAGGGAGCTGACAATCATGCAGATCGAAACGATGGCACGGCGGTTGTAGCGGTCGGCAACGGAGCCGGTTACCAGGATCAGCAGAAGCGACGGCAGGAATTGCACCAGACCGATCAGGCCGAGGTAAAAGACATTGCCCGTATCGTCATACATCTGCCAGCCGACCGAGACGCTGAGGATCTGGGTCGCGAAAGCGCCGAGGAAGCGGGCAAAGAAGAAGCGGGTATAGGAAGAATGCCGGAACGCCGCAAAACGATCGTCGGCCGAGGACGGGTGCATCGAAAAGACCTTAAGCTGCGGGCAAGCCCGCCGTTAAACATGATTCGGATTGCGTGTGCCCCATCCACTTGTCCGTTAAGTCGCCAATGTCTACATCTCTGTCAACCGAGAAATGGAGACCTGAATGTACGCACTGTTTCAGACGATCGACCTTGCCCTGAGTATCTTCACCTGGATTCTGATCGGCAGTGCGATCTTCTCCTGGCTTTATGCCTTCAACGTGATCAATTCCAGCAATCGCTTTGTCGCGACCCTCGGCCAGTTCTTCCACAACGTGACGGAACCGGTCCTGCGTCCAATCCGACGCTTCATGCCGGATCTCGGCGGCATCGACATCTCGCCGATCGTCGTCCTGTTGATCATCTTCTTCCTGCGTTCTTTCCTCTGGAACAGCGTCTTCCCGCTGGTGGCGTGACCAGTCCCTGCCGTCTTGGCGATGATCATGTTCTGCTCGCCGTCCGGCTGACACCGAATGGCGGGCGCGACGCATTCGATGGGGTGGAGGTCACGGCCGACGGTCTGGCGCATTTGAAAGCGCGCGTGATCGCTGTGCCCGAGAAGGGCAAGGCCAACAAGGCGCTGATTGTGCTGCTCTCGAAGAGGCTCAAGGTTCCAAAGACCGCCATTTCGGTCGTCTCGGGCGACACCGCCAAACAAAAAATCCTCCGGATCGAAGGCGACCCGGAGGATTTGAAATCGAGGATAGACACGCTCGCGTCTGCCTGATCTTACTTGCCTTCGTCCTTGGCACGCTGGATCGATTCCAGGATGATCTGCTTGGCAGCATCGACATTCATCCAGTCGCCGATCTTGACCCACTTGCCGGGCTCCAGATCCTTGTAGTGCTCGAAGAAGTGCTGGATCTGCTTGAGCGTGATTTCCGGCAGATCCGTATAGTTCGTGATCTTGTCGTAGCGACGCGTCAGCTTCGGCACGGGAACGGCGAGGATCTTCTCGTCCATGCCGCCATCGTCTTCCATCATCATCACGCCGATCGGGCGCACATTGATGACGCAGCCCGGAACGAGCGGGCGCGTGTTGCAGATCAGAACGTCGAGCGGGTCGCCGTCCTTGCAGAGCGTGTGCGGCACGAAGCCGTAATTGCCCGGATAGGTCATCGGGGTGTAGAGGAAGCGGTCGACGACCAGCGTGCCGGCGTCCTTGTCCATCTCATACTTGATCGGCTGGCCGCCGACAGGAACTTCGACGATGACGTTGATGTCTTCCGGCGGGTTCTTGCCGATGGCAATTGCATCAATACGCATATTATTGGACCCCGTAGAGTGTTGAATTCCTGCGCTACCTAATGCGAATTATGGCGCAATGCAACACGGCTTTGGGCGAAGCCGCTCCGCCCGCGCCGATGTAATACGAGGATACCAGACGATGCATGCCACCACGTCTTTGCCGCTTGCCGTGCTCTTTGCCGCAAACATGCTCTTCGCGACGGCAATCCAGGCCAACGACAGCGCCTATACCGATCTCGATCTCGATAACTGCCAAACGATTGAAGCCGACGGGATGGGCGCCAGTATGCTGTGCAAGGGCCTCAAGGGTTTGACGGTTCACTTCAAGGAGGGTGACCTGCGCCAAAGTGTGCTCTTTGGTCCCGTCGACCGTGAACTACGAGACGGCGCTTTCGAGAGTTTCAGCGCCTTCAACCGGGTCAATGACAAGATCGAGTGGCGGCGGGACGCGTCCGGAAAGGCCTTTGCGGCAATCCTGCGCTGGTTCATCGAAAACCCTGGTCCGGATGGCTCACCGAGCCCGGAAAGCACGGGCCAGGTTCTGGTCATCTCACGCGTCGCGACCCCTGATTATCCGGGCTCATGCTTTGTCGGCATGGTCGATGCGAAGACCAATGCCAATGCGAACCTCCTGGCCCGTCAGGTGGCCGACCAGGTTACGACCGGGTTCGATTGCGGGATGGAGGCACCGGTCTGGTACGGCGAGCGTGGCCAACTCACCAGCGACAGGACGTTCAGCTGGCCCGAAGGATATGTGGTGAAATAGACCAGCGCGCTCTGTCAGTTCCAGACGAAGCCGAGCTTCTTCAGATGCACATCGTCGAAGTCTTCCATGCCTTCGACGGCATCCACGCCGCCATTCGAGCGGAAGAAATTGGCAGCAATCTCGCTGTCCTCGAGGCACCAGACGACCATGCCGTTGCAGCCGAGGGATTTCAGCATGCGCCGCGCTTCGTGGAAGAGCTGATAGCCGAGGCCGATGCCTTGATATTCCGGGCGCAGGTAAAGCTCGTAGATCTCGCCTTCATGTGGCAAGGCGCGGGCGCGGTTATAGCCAAGTGAGGCGTAGCCAGCGACCACCCCGGCCACCTCCGCGACCAGAATGGTGGCGGGACCACGCGTCGCCTTGCGCCACCAGCTTTCGCCGCGGCGCTCGATCATCCGGGTCAGGGCACGATAGGGAATGATGCCGGAATAGGCGTGTGTCCAGGCATTGCGGTGCGCGTCAGCGATCGCTGCGGCATCACCGGGACCTGCCAAGCGCATGTCGATCGACAACGTCTTCATAACGTACACCACCCTGGCGCGCCCGGCACTGGAGCGCGGAGCCTGAACCTGCATCGGTCCCACGGTGAAAATTTAACGCTTTTTTAACTCTGCCCGCAAGGCAGGAGGAACAAGTTCAACAAACAAAACCCCGGCCTTGCAGACCGGGGTTTCAAAACGAGACAAGTTTTCAGAGACTTGCGCCTCAGATGGCAGCCTTGGCCTTGTCCATGCGCTTGCGGTCGTTCGCATCCAGGAACATCTTGCGCAGGCGGATCGACTTCGGTGTCACTTCCATCAGCTCGTCGTCCTGGATCCAGGACAGGGCGCGGTCGAGCGTCATGCGGATCGGAGGGGTCAGCTTGACGGCTTCGTCCTTGCCGGCCGAGCGGATGTTGGTCAGCTGCTTGCCCTTGAGAACGTTGACTTCGAGGTCGTTGTCACGCGTGTGAATGCCGATGATCATGCCGGCATAAACCTTCTCACCCGGCTCGATGATCATCGGGCCACGGTCTTCCAGGTTGAACATCGCGTAAGCGACGGCTTCACCTGACTGGTTGGACAGAAGGACGCCGTTGACGCGACCGGTGATCGCACCCTTGTAGGGCTGATAGTCGTGGAACAGGCGGTTCATGATCGCTGTGCCGCGCGTGTCGGTCAGAAGTTCCGACTGATAGCCGATCAGACCACGCGTCGGTGCGTAGAAGCGCAGACGGACGCGGCTGCCACCCGACGGGCGAAGCTCGACCATTTCGGCCTTACGCTCAGACATCTTCTGGACGACGACGCCGGAATGCTCCTCGTCGACGTCGATGACGACTTCTTCGATCGGCTCCAAAGTGGTGCCGTTCTCGTCCTTGTGCATGACGACGCGCGGACGCGACACGGCAAGCTCGAAGCCTTCGCGGCGCATGGTCTCAATGAGAACGGCCAGCTGCAATTCGCCACGGCCCGACACGAAGAAGGAGTCCTTGCCGTCAGATTCTTCGATCTTCAGCGCGACATTGCCTTCGGCTTCCTTGAACAGACGGTCGCGGATGACGCGGCTCGTGACCTTGTCACCTTCGGTGCCGGCCAGCGGGCTGTCGTTGACGAGGAAGGACATCGTGACGGTCGGCGGATCGATCGGCTGCGCGGTCATGGCTTCGGTGACCGACGGGTCGCAGAAGGTGTCAGCGACGGTGCCCTTGGAGAGACCGGCGATGGCGACGATATCGCCTGCATGGGCTTCTTCGATCGGCTGGCGCTCGATGCCGCGGAACGCGAGGATTTTGGAGATACGACCGGTTTCAACGGTCTTGCCGTCCTGAGCGAGAACCTTGACGGCCTGGTTCGGCTTGATCGAGCCGGAAGCGATACGGCCCGTGATGATACGGCCGAGGAAGGGGTTGGCTTCGAGCAGCGTGCCGATCATGCGGAACGGGCCTTCTTCGACCTTCGGCTCCGGAACGTGTTCCAGGACGAGGTCGAGAAGCGGAGCCAGACCCTGATCCTTCGGGCCTTCCGGATTGACGTTCATCCAGCCATCACGGCCAGAACCGTAAAGGATCGGGAAGTCGAGCTGATCGTCGGTCGCATCGAGGTTGGCGAAGAGGTCGAAGACTTCGTTGATGACTTCTTCGTGGCGGCCGTCGGGACGGTCGATCTTGTTGATCGCAACGATCGGGCGAAGACCGACCTTCAGCGCCTTGCCGACGACGAACTTGGTCTGCGGCATCGGGCCTTCAGACGAGTCGACCAGAACGATCGCGCCGTCCACCATCGACAGGATACGCTCGACTTCGCCGCCGAAGTCGGCGTGCCCGGGCGTATCGACGATGTTGATGCGGTGACCCTTCCACTCGATCGATGTCGCCTTGGCCAGGATCGTGATGCCACGTTCCTTTTCGAGGTCGTTCGAATCCATCATGCGCTCGGCGGTGCGCTGGTTCTCACGGAAAGAACCCGACTGCTTCAGAAGCTCGTCCACAAGGGTCGTTTTTCCATGGTCGACGTGCGCGATAATCGCGATGTTGCGCATTTTCATGTTTGTGATCTCTGATAGCTGGGGCGCAATACGGGAGAGAGGCGCCGATTTACTTTGGCGCGCTCATAGCTTGTTTTTTGCATTTGCGAAAGGGGGAAACGCCCGATGCGCCGGCGATGGTTACCGCCGGCGTCGGTTTTGCGCGGTCCTGCGTGCCTTAAGCCGCAAGCCCTTTCTTCTTCAGCATGGCCTCGGGGCTCGGCATCTTGCCACGGAAGGCCTTGTAGGCATCCTCCGGATCGACCGATCCACCAGAGGCATAGATATGGGTCTTGAGCTTCTGCGCCATCTCCGGATCGAAGGGATTGCCGGCTTCCTCGAAGGCAGCGAAGGCATCGGCATCCAGGACTTCCGACCACATGTAGGAATAGTAGCCGGCCGAATAACCATCGCCCGAGAAAACGTGCTGAAAATGCGGCGTCGCATGGCGCATGACGATCGAGGCCGGCATGCCGATCTTCGCCAGCACTTCGGCCTGCACGGCGATCGGATCCTCGACAGGCCCTTGCGTATGGAAGGCCATATCGACCAGCGCAGACGAGGTGAACTCCACCGTGTTGAAGCCGGCATTGAATGTACGCGCTGCAAGCACCTTGTCGAGCAGGGCCTGCGGCATTGGCTCACCTGTCTGGTAGTGCACTGCGTAGGTCTTCAGGATCTCGGGCACGGTCAGCCAGTGCTCGTAAAGCTGCGAGGGAAGTTCGACGAAGTCGCGTGAGACGCCCGTCCCGGATACCGAGGGATAGGTTACATCAGACAGCATGCCGTGCGCGGCATGACCGAATTCATGGAAGAGCGTCCGTGCATCGTCCAGCGACAGCAATGCCGGTTTGCCCGGCTCTGGCTTTGCAAAATTGCAGACATTGTAGATGATCGGCAATTCGCCTTTCCGACCGTTCTTCAAGGTCAGCTGGTGCTGCGCCTGGAAACTGCTCATCCAGGCGCCCGAGCGCTTGGATGGCCTTGCAAAATAGTCACCGAGGAACAGCGCGACCAGGCTGTCGTTGCGATCCCGGATTTCGAAGACGCGCACGTCCGGATGATATCCCACGACATTGGTGAGCGGCACAGCACGGATGCCGAAGATGCGCCCGGCCACATCGAAGCAGGCCTCGATGATCTTCTCAAGCTGCAGATAGGGTTTCAGCTCGGCTTCCGAGAAGTTGAACTTCTGCGCACGCAACTTCTCCGCATAGTGACGCCAGTCCCAGGGGGAAACCTCGTGGTTCTTGCCCTCGTCGGCAATCAAGGCGGCGAGTTCAGCTTCTTCGGCTCGCGCTTGGGAAACGGCCTTTTCCCAGACCTGCATCAGAAGCCCGTTCACCGCCTCAGGTGTCTTCGCCATCGTGTTGTCGAGCTTGTAGGAGGCGAAGTCCTTGTAGCCGAGCAGCTTCGCCTTCTCCGCCCGAAGTGCGAGCGTCTCCTTGACGATCTCCCGATTGTCAGTCTCGCCACCATTGATGCCACGCGAGGTCCAGGCCTTGAAGGCGATCTCACGCAGGTCACGGCGTTCGGAGAAGGTGAGGAATGGCTCGATGATTGATCGAGAGAGCGTGACCACGTGGCTATGGCCATTGCCATTTGCGGCAGCGGCCGAGGCCATCGCCTCGCGGAGGAAGGCCGGAATGCCGGCGAGATCATCATCGCCTGACAGCGGTAGGATCCAGGAGGATTCGTCGGCAAGCACGTTCTGTCCGAACTTAGCGCCGAGGCTCGCCAGCCGCTCGTTGATCGTGGCCAGACGCTCCTGCTCTGCCTTTGGCAGCTTCGCACCTGCCTTGACGAACCCCTTCCAGTGCCGCTCCAGCACACGCGTCTCCTCGAGCGTCAGCCCGAGCTCGCCGCGCCGGGTCCAGAGGTCGTCAATGCGCGCGAACAGTGCCGCATTCATGCCGATCTTCGAATAGTGGCGCGACATTTTAGGCGCGATTTCGCGCTCCAGCGCCTGAATGCCCGGATTGGTATGGGCACCGGCACGGTTCCAGAACAGCGCAGAGACGCGCGACAGCGCATCACCCGCCAGCTCCAGTGCCACGATGGTGTTGGCAAAGGTCGCGGACTCCACATTGGCGGCAATCGCATCGATCTCGGTATCGTGCTCCTTCAAGGCTGCCTCGAAGGCCGGCGCATAATCGTCGTCGCCAACTATCTCGAATTGCGGCAGACCATGCGGACCGTTCCAGTCGATGACAGCGGGATTGAACAGGGGCGACTCAGTCATTCAAAAACCTCCTTCGGCGCCGTGGTAATGGCGGCGGCGCACTGATTTGCCGCATGCTATCCCGGCCGAATGAAGACGCGCACGCAAAAATCAGTGAAAAAGAACAGATTTTTTCCTGCCCCCCATTCCCATGTTATTGACGTAAATTCGAATAGGCCCATAGATCGATGGATCCTATGAAAGGACAGGTCCATGGCCATGGAAATCTTTCCGATTCAGCCGGTCGGCGTCTCCTCGCTGCGGGTCAAAGAAAGCAATCCGCAAACAGACGTACGTCTCTCCGACCTCGAGCCGAAGAAGCTCGTAAGCCGCGACACGGACGTCTTCGAAGAGGCGCTGTCCGTCTTCGCGAGCATGACGCCGCGCCGCATGCGCGAGATCGCAAGCGAGAGCTTCCAGCGCGACGAGATCGACGAAAACACCTATCGGGAACTGTCGACCGAGCTGCCCTTGCAGATGGTCGATCGCAACGGAAACGTCACGGATCTTTCAACGCTGACGGATGATTCCCACTTCGACTACGCCGAATATTACAGAACCCAGCAATCGCTGGCCGAGATGATCGGTGACATGGACGTGGCGGATTCCTATTCGAAGGTCCTCGACTTCTTCACGCGCAACACCTGATTGGCGCAGTGGTGACTTCTCGCAATTCGGGACTCGATCCAGATCGGTATTCGCTCTAAGTCCTGAGGGGCGCCGTCCACACGTCGGCGCGATCTGAGATTTCCTGAGCGAGTTTTCATGACCAAAATGCGCATGAGCGAGCGCCGCACCACGTTTCTCGGTGCGTTCCTGACGACGCTCGGCCCCATCTCCATGGCGATCTACACGCCGGCGATGCCCGAACTGGTGCGCGCCTTCGGCACGACCGATGCGGCGATCAAGCTCAGTCTCTCGATGTTCTTTGCGGGATTTGCCCTCGCCCAGCTGGTGGCAGGTCCGCTCGCCGATGCGCTCGGACGAAAGAAGGCGACGCTGATCTTTCTCACGATCTATCTCGCCGGCTCCCTCCTGGCCTTTCTCGCTCCGAGCGTCGAATTCATCCTGGCGGCACGCCTTGTGCAGGGTATCGGCGCATCCGTCGGCGTGGTCGTCGGGCGCGCCATCGTTCGCGACCTCTATACAGGCGCCGATGCCGCACGCATCCTCAACACGATCGGTATCTTCCTCGCAGTCGGCCCGGCCATGGGGCCAACCCTGGGCGGCCTGACGCTCGCCGCCTTTGGCTGGAATGCTGTGTTTCTGCTGATGGTCGCCTTCGGCCTCATGGCCATGGCCTTTACGCTGTTTCTGCTCCGGGAAACGATCATTCCGGACTTGGGGCGCCTGAGGCCGGGCCAGTTGTGGCGCAACTATCTCGAAGTCGCCTCCAATGCCCGCTTCATCGCCGCCTCCCTCGTGCTGAGCGGCACGATCGGCGCTCTCTATGCCCAGTCGACCATGCTCCCCTTCGTCCTGATCAACGAGGTCGGCCTGACGCCCACCCAGTTTGGCTTGGGCATGCTGATGCAGTCAGGGGCCTATTTGACAGGATCGCTCACGCTGAAACTCGTCTCTCGCCGGATCTCGGGGCTGACGGCATCGAGGATCGGCATCGCACTCTGCGGCACCGGTGCCATCGTCATGGCATTGTCAGTCGCCTTCGTGCCGCCCTTCTTCCTGTCGGTCATGGGACCGGTGGCGGTCTGCACCTTCGGGCTCGCTTTCTTGAGCCCTCATGTCGTAACGATGAGCATGGCCTCGTTTCCGCATATCGCGGGGTCGGCCTCTGCCCTGACAGGCTTCCTGCAGATGAGTGCAGGCTTCGCAGGCGGGGTCGCGGCAGCCTCGATCGGAGATCCGCTCACCGCCTTCGGCATCATCATTCCCTTGATGGAGCTGAGCGCCGTGGCCGGCTTCCTGTGGCTCAGACACCTCGAACGCCGCGCATGAAAAAGCCCGCCCTCCGGAAGGAAGACGGGCGATCTTGAATATCGATACTGGATTACTTGCCGAGATTGCGCTTGGCGAGCGTGCGCAGGCGCAGTGCGTTCAGCTTGATGAAGCCGGCGGCATCCTTCTGGTCATACGCACCCTGGTCGTCTTCGAAGGTGACGAGCTGGTCGGAATAGAGCGACTTCGACGACTCGCGGCCGATGACCATGACATTGCCCTTGTAGAGCTTCAGCGTCACTTCGCCTTCGACATGCTCCTGGCTCTTGTCGATGAGAGCCTGCAGCATTTCGCGCTCGGGCGAGAACCAGAAGCCGTAATAGATCAGCTCGGCGTAGCGCGGCATGATCTCGTCCTTGAGATGAGCTGCACCACGGTCGAGCGTGATCGATTCGATCGCGCGGTGTGCCGAAAGCAGGATCGTACCGCCGGGAGTCTCGTAGACGCCGCGCGACTTCATGCCGACAAAGCGGTTCTCGACAAGGTCGAGGCGACCGATGCCATTGTCGCGGCCGTAGTCGTTGAGCGCGGCGAGCAGCGTGGCCGGGCTCATGCGAACGCCGTTGATCGAGACGGCATCACCCTTTTCAAAGCCGACCTTGATGATGGTGGCCTTATCCGGGGCGGCTTCCGGCGAGATCGTGCGCATATGCACGTATTCGGGAGCCTCGACGGACGGATCTTCGAGAACCTTGCCCTCGGACGAAGAGTGCAGGAGGTTGGCGTCGACCGAGAACGGTGCTTCGCCCTTCTTGTCCTTGGCAACCGGGATCTGGTTCTGCTCGGCGAAGGCGAGCAGATCGGTGCGGCTCTTGAACGCCCAGTCGCGCCACGGGGCGATGATCTTGATATCGGGGTTCAGCGCATAGGCCGAGAGTTCGAAACGAACCTGGTCATTGCCCTTGCCGGTCGCGCCATGAGCGATGGCATCGGCGCCGGTCTTCTTGGCGATGTCGATCAGGTGCTTGGAGATCAGCGGACGGGCGATCGAGGTGCCGAGCAGGTAGACGCCTTCGTAAACGGCATTGGCGCGGAACATCGGGAAAACGAAGTCGCGAACGAACTCTTCGCGCACGTCCTCGATGAAGATCTCCTTGATGCCGAGCATCTCGGCCTTCTTGCGGGCCGGCTCGAGCTCTTCACCCTGGCCGAGGTCGGCGGTGAAGGTCACGACTTCTGCACCGAGTTCGGTCTGAAGCCATTTCAGGATGATCGAGGTGTCGAGACCGCCGGAATAGGCGAGGACGACTTTCTTCACGTCTTTGGGGAGTGCCATGTCGATGTTCCGTCTGGAAGGAGCGAGGCTCAAACCCCGCCTGGATCAAGAATGGCGGCACTTTTAGCGAGATTCCGCCGGTGCGCAAGGGCATCGACCGGCCGAGGTGGCGGCCAAGATCGGTTGGGTCCGATGGCCGGGCAAGCCGGGGACCGATTTGCCGTCATGTTGACGAAGCTGAACACGGGTACCATATCGCCATCACTGCCAAAGTCATTGACGTAGAAGGAATTTGCCCATGATGACCCCACATCCAGCACTCGTGAAAGGTCATGTCGCCGTCATCACCGGCGCCGCCTCAGGCATCGGCCTCGCAACCGCCAAGGCATTTGCTGGCATGGGTCTCTGCGTCGTTCTGGTTGACCTCGAAGGCGACCAGCTGGCCGCTGCGGCCGTTGAGGTCACGGCTCTCGCAGCCGGCGGAGAAGCCGATGTCGTTTCGATCGGCACGGACGTCTCGAAGCTGGATGAATTGGAAGCGCTGGAGCGCGCCGTCATCCAGCGGTTCGGGCGCGTGCATGTGTTGATGAACAATGCCGGCATCCAGCCGGGCAGCGCCCTCTTCGGGCCCCAGGCAAACTGGGAGAATGTGCTCGGGGTCAACCTGATGGCCGTCATCAACGGCACCCGCACCTTCGGCCCGGGCATGGTCGCCCATAAGGATGCAGCCCTCATCATCAATACCGGATCCAAGCAGGGCATCACGACGCCCCCGGGCGACCCGGCCTACAATGTCTCGAAGGCTGGCGTGAAGGCTTTCACCGAAGCGCTTCAGCACGAGTTGCGCAACACACCGGACTGCAATGTCACGGCTCACCTGCTGATCCCCGGTTTCGTCTTCACGGGTCTCACTGCAAACGGCCGTACCGAGAAGCCGGCAGGCGCCTGGACGCCGGAAGAGACTGTCGAGTTCATGCTGGAAAGCCTTGTCAGAGGTGACTTCTACATCCTCTGCCCTGACAATGATGTGAACCGCGCCCTCGACGAAAAGCGCATCGCCTGGGCCGCCGGCGACATCATCGAAAACCGCCCACCCCTCTCGCGCTGGCATCCGGACTATGCCGACGCCTTCAAGACCTACCTGTCGATCCCCAGAGGCTGATTGGCAAGGTCGGTGAAGGCCGTTAAGGATTGATCACCCGCAGGTCGCGGGTGCTTCATCATGCGGTGACATCAATGGATTTTATCCCGAGCCTTCCCGTCTTCCTCGCCTTCAGCTTAGCGCTGCTCCTCCTGGCCATCACCCCCGGCCCGGACATGACGCTCTGGATCAGCCGCTCGCTCCGCGATGGCCGCGCGATTGGCCTGATGACACTCGCCGGAACCAGCTTCGGGATTTCGATCCACACCATGCTCGTCGCCTTCGGCATTTCGGCCCTCATCGTCGCCTCGCCGACGGCATTCATGCTGCTGAAAACGGGTGGCGCCGCCTACCTTCTGTGGCTGGCGCTGCAGGCGGTTCGCCACGGCTCGAACTTCGTCATCAAGGCGGATGGTGATGCGGTCGTCTCGAAGAAGGGCGCCTTCCTGAATGGGCTCTGGGTCAATCTCTTGAACCCCAAGGTCATCATCTTCTTCATGACCTTCCTGCCGCAATTCGTCACCGCCACCGACCCCGATGTGACGGGCAAGCTGATCTTCCTCGGCATGTGGTCGATCATCCTGTCGCTACCGATCGGTGTCGGCATCGTCTACGGGGCGGATTTCATGTCGAGCTGGCTGCAGGCGAACCGCAAGGTTCTGCGCGGCATCGATTACACCTTTGCCGGCGTCTTCTCGATCTTCGCGGTGAAGATCTTCATGACGCAGGCCAAGTAGGGTCGAAGGCGGGACAGCCGTCCCGCCAGGACATCAATCGTCGTCTTCGCCGTGATTGGCGATCATCATCGCTTCGAACGCGAGACGCTCCGTCTTGCGCATGCGCTCGGATTCCGACTTCAGCTGACCGCAGGCGGCCAGGATATCGCGGCCACGCGGTGTGCGGATCGGCGAAGCAAAGCCGGCCTGGTTGATGAAGTCGGCGAACTTCTCGATCTGCGCCCAGTCGGAACACTGGTAATTGGTGCCCGGCCACGGGTTGAACGGGATCAGATTGATCTTGGCCGGCACGCCCTTGAGCAACTGAATCAGCCCCTTGGCATCTTCGAGACTGTCGTTGACGTCCTTCAGCATCACATATTCAAAGGTGATGCGCCGGGCATTCGACACGCCCGGATAGTTGCGGCAGGCTTCGATCAGCTCCTTCAGCGGATACTTCTTGTTGATCGGCACCAGCATGTCGCGCAGCTCGTCGCGCACGGCATGAAGCGAGATCGCCAGCATCACGCCGATCTCTTCGCCGGTCCGGTAGATCTCCGGCACCACGCCCGAGGTCGACAGCGTCACGCGCCGCTTCGACAGCGACAGGCCGTCCCCATCGGTCGCGATCAGCAGGGCCTTCTTCACTTCTTCGAAATTGTAGAGCGGCTCGCCCATGCCCATCATGACGACATTGGTGATCTTGCGGTCGCTCGACGGCATCATCGTGCCCACGGGGATCTCCCGATCGGGAAAATCGCCCAACCGGTCGCGGGCGAGCAGCAGCTGCGCCAGGATTTCCTCGGCCGTCAGATTGCGCACCAGCTTCTGTGTGCCGGTGTGACAGAAGGAACAGGTCAGGGTGCAGCCAACCTGGCTCGAGATGCAAAGCGTTCCGCGGCCCTCTTCCGGGATGTAGACGCTTTCAACCTCGACGGGACGGCCTGCACCGCGCGGCGGAAAGCGCAGCAGCCACTTGCGGGTACCATCATTCGAGACCTGCTCTTCGACGATCTCGGGACGCGCGATGGTGAAATGCGTCTTGAGCATGCCCCGCATGTCCTTCGAGACATTCACCATATGGTCGAAGTCGGAGACACCGCGCACGTAAAGCCAGTTCCAGATCTGCGCGACGCGCATCTTGATCTGCTTCTCCGGCACGCCCTTTTCGCGCAGTGCCTCGCCCAGCTCGTCCCGATCGAGGCCAACAAGGCTCGGCTTCTCGGCCAAGCTGTTGGGGCGAATCGGGGCCGTCGTCTGGGCACGCTCGGGAAGCGTCACGGAAACAGTCATCGTCTGAACCTCTGGACCATATGGAGAAGCGTGCTCGGATCGAGCGCGTCCCGGCTGGCAGGTATGAATTCATGGATCATGGCGGACAGGGTCGAGCCCAATGCCCTAATTTGCAGCGGCCAATAGCAGCTTTTTTGGCTTCCGTCACCCCGACCGGCTGCGCGGCGGCCATGCACAAATGAAAGGGGCCGGCAGATGCTGCCGGCCCCTCGCGTGAAAGTCAGGCGTTCCGGGCTTAATTGCAGTTCTGGATCTTCTGCAGAGCAGCCGAGATACCGGAAAGCGAATAGCTGTAGCTGGTGGGCGTGCCCCGAGCCGATGTGGCCGTGACGGTCATCGACGAGCCACCCTTCATTGCAGCGACGAGTGCCGGCTCTTCAGCTGCGTTCTCGACCCAGGCCGAAGTATCCTTGACGAACAAGACAAAATTCTTGTTGTCGATTTTCACATTGACCTTGGAGTCGCCCTTCATTGGGTAACCCATCATGGCCTGCGGCTCATACGAGATGTTCTGGCCGGGACGCTGCGACACGACGAAGAAGATATCTCCGTGATTGACGCTAGCCGGTTCCTTGGCGGTCGGAACGGACAGCACGTAGCAAACGGTGCCGCCATTCGACTTGTAGGAATAGGCACCCCAGGCCTTGAACTGCTCGATCCGCGTGGGCGATTGCGCGTTGGCGAGCCCGCTGCTCGCCAGGAGGATTGCCAGTGCGGTTACGCTACTTCTTACGAACATGTCTTCCTGCCGGTTGTTTCCATCCATCACCCGACCATGCGGCCGGGCGCTCATCGTCAAAACCTGTGTTCAGTTTGACTTAATTTACCTTACCAAACGATGAACGGCGCACGCCTTGTTGTCATATTTAGCGTCAACGATCTGTCTGGCACCCCGAAATCCGGCAAAAAACGGTTTTCGGACCTCGATCCTGCTGACGATGTAGAAGGAAAGAAAAAGGCAAGAGTTGGGCTGCCTTGAACACCGAGGCGGGCCCGTGACTATTCAGATCGGCCGGACATCGTCCGCGAGGGCTTTATCGGCCTCCTCGTAGTGACGATCCTTGATATGCCTGTTGATCAGGGCGATTGCTGTTGTCAGCACCGCGATGTCGTCGGTGAAGCCGACAACTGCGAGAATGTCGGGCACGACATCGATCGGCAGGACGAAATAACCCAGGGCGGCCAGCAGGATACCCCTGACGCGGAACGGGGTTTCGCGGTCCGTCGCGCAGTAATAGGCAGCCACCAGATCCCGCGAGAAAGGGATCTGCCGGGCAGCCTTCTTGAAGGTCGGCCAGAAACGGCTGCGCACCTTCGCTTCCTGCTTTTCCTGCGTCTTCTCGTCGCCCGGAAGCAGGATCTCACCGATCTTCACATCATCCATAGCCCATCGATCCTTTCGTTCGGACCCGATCAATCATATGTGAATGCCGGCCCACGAATTCAATTGCCGCGCGCGTCACCCGTTTCGGGCCGCGGCCAGATCCATGAGAACGGCGAGCTTTAAATCCAGTTCCGTCACGCCGCCGGCAGAATGCGTCGTCAGCGTCACATCCACCTTCTTGTAGACGTTGAACCATTCCGGGTGATGATCGAGCTTTTCAGCCGCAAGCGCGCATTCGGCCATGAAGCCGAAGGCCTGGCGGAAGTCGCGAAAGACATAGTGCTTTTCGATGGCAGTACCGTCGCGCCCGCTCACCCAGCCATGCATCTCGCCGAGCCGTGCCGCAATGGACGCGGCATCCAGTTTTTCGTATTTCATCTGCCGTCACTCCTCGTTTGCGTTGCAGGATCAACCAATGCCGGCACCTTCAATTCTCTTCGTCTGCCTGGGCAATATCTGCCGCTCACCGCTGGCGGAAGGAATCTATCGTCACCTGACGGAGGCTGCCAGCGAAAAGCCGCTGATTGCCTCCGCCGGGATCGGTGGCTGGCATGTCGGCAACCCGCCCGACCGGCGATCGATCAAGGTGGCAGCTGCGAAAGGGATCGACATCGCCCGTCAGCGCGCGCAGCAGGTCCGCCCGGCGGACTTCTTCGATTTCGAACTGGTGGTCGCAATGGACAAGAGCAATCTGGCGAGACTGCAAACGCTCATGCCGCCGTCTGCCACGGCACGCTTGCATCTGTTCTCAGAGCTGGCCTTCGGCACCCTTCAGGATGTGCCCGATCCGTATCACGGTGATCTAGCCGACTTCGAAGCCGTCTACAGCATGCTCTTTTCGGGCTGCAGCGCAGTCGTCGCGAAATTCGAGTAGCCGGCCGTCTCGCGGAGCGGGAAGACCTCTTCGGTGAGATAAGGCCCGCCGCCGACCGAGTCCCTGGAAGAGAGCAGAACGAAGCGTCCGATCCGGAACGGCATGGTGTGGAAGTCACCCCGTCCACCGAGATAGTGCACGACATCCTCCACTCGAGAAGCCTTCAGCCTGGCGAGCGTCACATGCGGGGTGAACTTGCGTGGGTCCGGCGGGAGACCGATCCGCTGGCAGATTCGCTCGATCTCGCCTTGCAACGCATGGAGCTCCGGTGCGGACGAAACGCCGGCCCAGATGGAATGTGGCTTTTTGGACCCGAAGGAGCCGATGCCGTTCAGCGTCAGGGAAAATTCGGGGCGATCGATGCGATCGAGCCTATCGACGACCTCGTCTGCCGTCCTGCCGTCCACGTCACCGATGAAGCGCAAGGTAATGTGGTAGTTCTCCACATCGATCCAGCGCGCTCCGGGAAGGCCACCGCGCAGCAATGAGAGGCTCATGGCGGCGCTGCGGGGAATTTCGAGGGCAGTGAACAATCTCGGCATGGAGCGCTCCCCGAATCTTTTGCAGGTGCTCACAGCGAATCACGCAATGACATCAGGCGCAAGCGTTTAATTCGACTGACCCTTGATGCCCGCCACCCAAGATTCGGTGAGAGGCAACATGCGCTCGGCCATCACTTTCAGCCCCTCGGTGTTGGGATGCATGCCATCGTCGAGCAAAAGACTACGTTCGGTGATCACCCCGTCGAGCACGAAGGGATAGAGCGGCAGATCGTGTTTTTCGGCGAGGCGCGGATAGATCGCGTTGAACTTCTGACCGTAATCGTCACCCATGTTGGGCGGGGCCAACATCCCGACGAAGAAGATCGGTATTTTGCGCTCCTTCAATCGCAGGATGATCTGTTCGAGGTTCTTTTCGGTCTGCTCCGGTGCAATTCCGCGCAAGGCGTCATTGGCTCCCAGTTCGAGGATCACGCCATCCGTTCCCTCAGGCACCGACCAGTCGACGCGGGACAATCCGCCCGATGTGGTGTCACCCGAAACGCCTGCGTTGCTGATGACGACGTCATGGCCCTTGGCCACCAGCTGGCGCTGAAGTTGCGCCGGCAGCGCATCCTCCTGAGGTAATTGGTAGCCTGCCATAAGGCTGTCGCCGAAGCCTACGAGTTGCAGAGGTTCGGCCGCTGCCATTCTGGGCCCGGCCAATGCGGCGATCAGGATCACGGCGAAATGAAGGAGCGCAGCTTTAAATGTCATGGTGCCTTCCCTAGATTGGCAGCAATGCCGCAGTGCGGCGAAGCTTTGTGTCGTCAGATATAGGATGGTCGGGTGTGAGAAACAGCATCATCGAACTGAAAAGCGCCGATCTCACCCTGGGCAATGCCGCAGCCTCCGTTCACGTTCTGAAGAGCATCGACCTTTCCATCGCGGAAGGCGAGGCGGTCGGGATCGTCGGGCCGTCCGGCTCGGGCAAGTCGACGCTTTTGATGGTGCTGGCGGGTCTCGAACGCCTCGGTAGCGGCGAAATCCATGTGCGCGACACGGCGCTGCACACGCTGAGCGAGGACCGCCTCGCCGATTTCCGCGGCAAGAATATCGGCATCGTCTTCCAGTCCTTCCATCTGATCGCCAACATGACGGCGCTCGAAAACGTCGCCGTCCCGCTCGAACTCGCCAATGTGAAGGGCGCATTCGACATTGCGCGCAAGGAACTGGAAGCCGTCGGCCTGGGAGAACGTCTCAGCCACTATCCCGGGCAGTTGTCTGGCGGTGAGCAGCAGCGCGTCGCGATCGCCCGGGCGCTCGCCCCATCCCCGGCCGTTCTGATCGCCGATGAACCGACCGGCAATCTCGACACCGAAACTGGCCGGCAGATCGCCGATCTCCTGTTCAGCAAGCAAAGCGAACGCGCCATGACGCTGATCCTGGTCACCCACGACCCGTCACTCGCTGCCCGCTGCACGCGCCAGATCCGGGTGGCCTCCGGCCAGATTGCGGGCGACAGCCGAAACGAGCAGACCCGTCTCGCTTCGGTGTCCGCATGACATCCTTCGGTACACGCTTCTCCGTTGCCTTCCGCATTGCGCTGCGCGAATTGCGCGGCGGGCTGAAGGGCTTCTACATCTTCCTTGCCTGCATCGCGCTCGGTACGGGCGCGATTGCTGCGGTCAACTCCGTTTCGACGGCCATCACCGATGCCATATCCTCGGAAGGGCGCACGCTGCTGGCCGGCGATGTCCGGTTCGAACTCGACAACCGTGAGGCGACACCAGAAGAACGGGCCTTCCTGGAGCGCTTCGGCGAGGTCTCCGTGACCACCAACCTCCGCTCGATGGCACGCCTGGCCGATGGTTCCGACCAGTCTCTGGTAGAAATCAAGGCGGTCGATGAAGCCTATCCCCTCTACGGCCGTCTCGTAGCAGAACCCGATCAGCCGCTCGGCGAACTGCTGGCCCCAAACGACGGAGCCTATGGGGCAGTCGTCGCCCCGCTCCTTCTCGACCGGATGAACATCAAGGTCGGTGACGAATTGCTGGTCGGCAATGCCCGCTTTCGGATCAATGGCACCATTGTCACGGAGCCCGACTCGATCTCCGATGGCTTCGGCTTCGCACCGCGTTTCCTGACAAGCCGAGAGGGGCTGCTTTCGAGCGGTCTCGTAGCGACCGGCAGCCTCATCGAACACGCTTACAAGATCCGCTACGCGACGCCTGCGCCCACAGCTGAGACAATCCGCGCACAGGCCCAGGCGGAGTTTCCGACGTCCGGCTGGTCCATTCGCGGCAGCGACCGTGCAGCCCCTGCTCTCACAGAGAACGTCGAACGCTTCTCACAATTCCTGACGCTCGTCGGCCTTACGGCACTCGTGGTCGGCGGCGTGGGCGTCGCCAATGCGGTCCGCGCCTTTCTCGATTCCAAGCGGACGGTGATCGCGACGCTTAAATGTGTCGGCGCGCCGGCCTCCGTCGTGGTGATGGTCTACCTGATCCAGATCACGCTGGTCGCATCGATCGGCATCCTGGCCGGTCTCGCACTCGGCGTGATTGCACCGCCGATCGTGGCAAACTATCTTTCGGGTATCTTGCCGATCTCGGCCGAGGCGACGATTTATCCCCGGGCCCTGCTTCTCGCCGCCGTATTCGGCATGCTGGTTACCTTTGCCTTTGCCATCCTGCCGCTCGGACATGCGAGGAAAGTTCCGGCCACAGCGCTCTTCCGCGAACAGGGCTTCGAAGCGGCCGGATTGCCGTCCTGGCCTTATCTTCTCGCTATGGCCCTCGCCCTCGGCGCGCTGGCAGCGCTGGCCATCTTCACATCGGAACAGCAGCGGATTGCGACGATCTTCCTGGCAGCCATGGCGGCCGGCTTCGTGCTGCTCCGGGTGGTCGCCATGGGGATCGCCTGGCTTGCCAAGCGCAGTCCGCGCATTCACTCGGCTGCGCTCAGGCTTGCAGTGGGCAATATTCATCGTCCTGGTGCACTGACGCCCGCGGTCACCTTGTCGCTGGGGCTCGGCCTCAGCCTGCTCGTGGCGCTGGCTCTGATCGACGGAAACCTGCGGCGTGAACTGACAGGAAACCTGCCGGAACGGGCTCCGAACTTCTTCTTCGTCGACATTCAAAGCGCCGAGATCGACGGCTTCCGCACCCTCGTTGAAGGCATGGCGCCGGCGGGCAAGCTGATCGAAGTGCCGATGTTGCGTGGACGTATCGTCGAACTCAACGGCACCGATGTCGCAAAGGTTGAGGTACCGCCGGAGGGACGCTGGGTGCTGCGCGGTGACCGGGGGCTCACCTATGCGCGCAACGTCCCGGAAAACAGCACCGTTACCGAGGGCGAGTGGTGGGCGGAGGGCTACACCGGCGAACCGCTTGTTTCCTTCGCCGAGCAGGAAGGCCGCGAACTGGGCCTGAAGATCGGCGATACTGTCACGATCAACGTGCTCGGCCGCAACATCACGGCCAAGATCGCCAATTTCCGCACCGTCGAGTGGGAAAGCCTGTCGATGAACTTCGTCATGGTCTTCTCGCCCAACACCTTTGCCGGCGCTCCCCACGCCTGGCTGGCAACCCTGATCGATCAGGACGCGACGGCGGCCCAGGAAGCCTCGATCCTGCGCTCCGTCACCCAGCAATTCCCGACGATCACGACAGTCCGCGTCAAGGATGCGCTCGACATCGTCGATCGCCTCGTCGGGCAGCTGGCAACCGCCATCCGCGCGGCGGCGGCCATCGCGCTCATCGCCTCCGTGCTTGTCCTCTCGGGCGCGCTTGCGGCCGGCAACCGAGCCCGCACGCACGACGCCGTCATCTTGAAGACCCTCGGGGCGACGCGAGCAATGCTGATCCGGGCCTTCACCTATGAATACATGCTGCTCGGTGCGGCAACGGCAGTCTTCGCCCTGATCGCCGGCGGTGGCATTGCCTGGTTCGTGCTGACCCAGATCATGAACCTTCCGTCGAACTTCCTGCCGGACGTCGCCCTGATGACGCTCGTCATCGCATTGGTCGTGACGATCGGCATTGGTCTAGCCGGGACCTGGCGCATTCTGGGTCAGAAAGCAGCGCCCGTCCTGCGGGAGCTCTGACGGACAGGGGCGGGCGCCAGTGCCGTCCGCCCAGCATTACGGCAATTTAAGCTTGCGGCCCTTGTCGATGACACGGGAACCCCTCATATTGAGGCCACGCATGCTGGGCTTCGCAGCGGTGCGGGGGTCTTTTTCAAGGCTCTACCGTCCAACATCGAAGCTTTGAGAGAGGAAAACATGTCCGAACTTCGCAACTATCAGAGCCGCACGGGTCAGACCCAGTCGGCCACGATGATCGACGAAGGTCTGCGCGCCTATATGCTGAAGGTCTACAACCTGATGGCACTGGGCCTCGCCATCACCGGTATCGCAGCCTTCGCCACCTTTCAGATGGCCGTCTCGAATGGCGAGCTGACAGCCTTTGGTCAGGCAATCTTCCTGAGCCCGCTGAAGTGGGTTGTCATCCTGGCGCCGGTCGCCATGGTGTTCTTCCTGAGCTTCCGCATCCACAAGATGAGCGTCGCAGCCGCGCAAACGACCTTCTGGGTCTACGCCGCGATGATGGGACTGTCGCTGTCGTCGATCTTTTTGATCTACACGGGCGCAAGCATCGTGCAGACCTTCTTCGTGACCGCCGCCTCGTTCAGTGCCCTGTCGCTTTATGGCTACACCACCAAGCGTGATCTGTCGGCCATGGGCTCGTTCCTGATGATGGGTCTCTTCGGCTTGATCATCGCTTCGCTGGTCAACCTGTTCATGGCCTCCTCGGCGCTCGACTTCGCGATCTCGGTAATTGGCGTCCTGATCTTCGCCGGCCTTACCGCCTACGACACACAGTCGATCAAGGAGTCCTACCACGAGAGCCACTCCAGCGAGATGGCCGGCCGCAACGCCATCATGGGCGCGCTGCGCCTCTATCTCGACTTCATCAACCTCTTCCTGTTCCTGCTGCGTTTCCTTGGAAACCGCGAGTAGTCGACAGGACAAGGCTTCTGGGAAACCCCGCTTCGGCGGGGTTTTCTTTGAACGCTCCACGGCCCAGGTCTGCAGCAGACACAAAAAAACCTCCGGCTTGCCGGAGGTTTTTTCATGACCACGCAACGGTAGAAAGCAGCTTACGCGGCTTCTTCCTGGGTATCGTCTTCTTCGATCGTCTTGCCGCGCTTGGGACCCTTGGCGAGGTTGACCTCGACAAGGCGAACGGCTTCCGTCTCGGACATCTTGTTCACGGCAGCGATTTCACGAGCCATGCGGTCGAGCGCGGCTTCGTAGAGCTGGCGCTCCGAATAGGACTGTTCGGGCTGGTTCTCGGCGCGATAGAGGTCGCGAACGACTTCTGCGATCGAGATCAGGTCACCGGAATTGATCTTGGCATCATATTCCTGGGCACGGCGCGACCACATGGTCCGCTTCACGCGAGCCTTGCCCTGCACGACCTTGAGCGCGCGTTCGACGAAATCGGTCTCGGACAGCTTGCGCATCCCGATGCTCACGGCCTTGGCGACCGGAACCTTCAGGCGCATCTTGTCCTTCTCGAAATCGATCACGAAAAGCTCGAGTTTCATGCCGGCGACTTCTTGCTCATCGATGGCGGTGATGGTACCCACGCCATGAGCGGGGTATACGATCGACTCACCGGTCTTGAAGCCGTGGCGCGCCGAGGAATTCTTCTTCTGCTGGGTCGTCATTCTATTCAAATACTCCCTGTTTTGCTCCCGGCGAGATGCCGGCGCCGGGTCGGTCAGGCCCGGATGAGACGACAAGACTGCGAAACTTGTCATCCTGGTCCGTTCCGCCACGCAGTTAAACATCACCTGGTCGCGACAGAGACACGACACGAGCGGTGTCGCCGATGTCACAGAAATCGCGCGTTGGTGAAGTTGCTTTCGTGATGGTTCAGGGCATAGCTATGCCGCAAAGTGGAACAGTTCCAAGAGGCTATCACAAAAAGACGAGGAAATCAATATTTTAGTGCAGTGCGCCACAATCGTGACGCACCCAATGGCAAATCCGGCGCCAAGTGATGGATTTTTGGGCGGGAATCAGCGCCCTGAAGCGAAGATTGGCGATCAGTCGCCGGAACCCGGCTTTTCTGAAAAGAACTGATCGAATTTGCCGTCGACGCCGTCCATCTCCTTGGCCTCCGGCATCGGATCCTTCTTCACCGTGATGTTTGGCCAGATCTTTGCATAATCAGCATTGATTTTCAGCCACTTGTCGAGACCCGGCTCGGTATCTGGCTTGATTGCTTCCGCAGGACATTCTGGCTCGCACACGCCGCAGTCGATGCATTCATCCGGATGGATGACGAGGAAGTTTTCGCCCTCATAGAAGCAATCGACGGGGCAGACCTCGACACAATCGGTATATTTGCAGCGAATGCAGTTGTCAGTGACGATATAGGTCATGCGGCACTCCAGGATGGCGTTCTCGAACGGCAGGCGACGAACGAGCACTGGTCATTCCGTCAGAGCTGACGCCCCTCTCGGAAGGCTCGCGCCCCGCCGGAAAATTCTTTCGGACGGCATGTGAGCTAAAGCGGAATCCCTGCCAAGGCAAGGATAAACACCCTCAATTCTGGCGCCTTTGTAGAAATTTTCTAATCCGCCGACCAATCCGGCTCGCCACGCAGATCATCGAGCGCGCGGCGCTCCTTCTTCGTGGGCCGTCCAGCTCCAGGCGCCCGAACACCGGGCTCGGATGGGCTGAAGGGCTTCTTCTCTGCAGGAGGCGTGAGATCCTCATAGAGAAGTTTTGCTTCCTCATACGGACCTCGCCTCTCGCCAGGCAGCTTGACGACGAGAACGAGATCGCGCTCGGGCATGGATATCTCCAGCTTGTCACCAGGCTTGACCTGATAGCTCACCTGGCGAACCTTCTGGCCATTAACGCTGACATGGCCCGAAGCCACGCGCTCTTGCGCGAGGCTGCGTGATTTTGCCACACGGGCGAAGAACAGCCACTTGTCGATGCGCTGGCGCGAACCGCTTGGTGACTGCCTCTCGTCCATTATTTCTTCAGCTGCTCCTTGAGAGCCGCGAGCTTGGCGAACGGCGAATCCGGATCAATAGGCTTTTCCTTACGAGGCGGCTTTGCCTCGAAGCGTGCCGGCTGCGACTTGGTGTTGTCGCGCTCTGGCCGCGGGCCGCGATCCTTGCGGTCGCCACGATCCTGCCGATCACCCTTGCTGGCAAACTTGCCACGATTGTCGTCTCGGCGCTCACCGCGATTGTCGGAACGGCGATCGTCACGACGACCTTCACCGCGCTTTTCGCCAGCAGCCTCGCCGCCTTCGCGTGGAGCCGGGTTGCGCTGGCCCTGCGGACGGCGATCGCCACCCGGACGACCGGTGCCACGCTGGTTGTCGCTGCGACCACCCGGACGCCAGAGAAGAACGGGCTTCGGCTCGACCAGCTCGGTTGGCTCGGCCGACTGCTCTTCGGTAGCGGCAGGCTCAGCTGCTTCAGCGGCAACCGCTGCAGCAGGCTCTTCAGTCACAGCAGCCGGTGCCTCGCCTTCGGCAGTCGCCTCGGCGGATTGATCGGCATCATCGACAGCGTCGTCGCTCTTTTCGGCAACCGCCGGAGCCTCAGCCGCAGCGGAACCAGCCTGGGCGCCGAGGAAGGCCGCGGCCTCTTCCGCCGAAACGCTGTCGGCGCGATAGCCGAGACCCTTCAGGATCTCTTCCATGTCGTCAGGCGTTGCACCCAGAATGGAAAGCATGGCCGTCGTCGTCGTGAATCGGCGGCCGTCATAGGCACCGTCAGGACGTGCCGGCGAACCCGGCTTCCACTGCAAGAGCGGACGGATCAGATCGGCGAGACGCTCGAGGATATCGATGCGCACGGCACGCTTGCCCAGGAAGCGGAAGCCGGCGAGCTTGTAGAACATGCGCTCAAAGCTCGGATCGGTGACGACAGACGTGCGGCCAGCGGCCAGCACTGGAATGAGGTCACCATAACCCGCCTTGTCGAGACCGTCGTTCTTCAATGCCCAGAGCAGCGTGATCAGCTCGGCCGGAGCCGGCTTCAACAGAGCCGGCATGAAAATGTGATAGGCGCCGAAGCGTACGCCATAGCGGCGCATGGAGGCGCGACCATCCTGGTCGAGAGTCTTGACGTCATCGGCCACGTCGCGACGGAAGAGCACGCCGAGATTTTCCACGAGCTGAAAGGCGAGGCCTTTGGCCAGGCCTTGCAGGTCTTCTGCGCGCGAGAGGTCATCAAGCGGCTTCAGCACGGTAGAAATATGGTGATTGACGAAGCGCTCGATGCGGGCAGCGACGTGGTCGCGCGCAATGCCGGTCAGCTGTTCGTCGGCCAGCAGGATCACACGCGGATGCAGGATATGGTCCGTGCCGATAAGGCGCGCCACCGGATCGCCCAGCCAACGCACGAGACCGTCGGACCCGATGGCGAGATCGTTGTTGCCGGACGCATGAAGCCGCGCGGCGCGCGCTTCGAATTCCAGCGCCAGCGCCTTGTAGGCTGCGGCCTGGACAGCCTTGGCATCCGAACCTTCCATGCCGGAAATCGGCGTGAACCGGAAACCGGAGAGTTGTCCCATGGCATGGCCTTCCACGAAGACATCGCCGTTCACACTGATTTCAGCTTCCAACATTGCATTCTCTCTCAAGCGCTTCATGAGCACAGATGTCCTGCGATCAACAAAGCGTTTCGTCAACCGTTCATGTAACGCATCGGACAATCGGTCTTCGATTTCCCGCGTCTTTTCTTGCCAGTGTGTCGGATCGGCAAGCCAGCCGGGCCGGTTCGACACATAGGTCCACGTCCTGATCTGGGCAATTCGCGCCGACAGCGTATCGATCTCGCCATCTGTCCGATCTGCCCGGCGCACCTGTTCACCGAGGAAATCCTCGTTCACGGTGCCCCGCCTGACCAGATCAAAGTACAGGCTCTGAATCAGATCCGCATGCTGTGCAGGCGTAATGCGCCGATAGTCGGGCAGCGCGCAGGCCTCCCAGAGTTTTTCGACGCGATCGGGCCGGTCCGTGATGTCGGATATCTCGGGATAGCGCGACAAATACTCCAGCGCCTGCTGGTCGGTCGCCGGCAGGGCGCGGGTCAGTCCTTCGACGCGAGGCACCGCATCGAGACTTCTCTGTAGGCCGGCAATCGACGAAAAATCGAATCTTTCCGTCCGCCACTGCAGAACCTTGACCTGATCGAACTGATGCGTCTCCAGCCGTTCTACCAGTTCATCGTCGAACGGATCGACGCGACCCGTCACGCCGAACGTGCCGTCCTTGATGTGGCGGCCCGCACGACCTGCGATCTGTCCGAGTTCGCCCGGATTGAGGTTGCGGAACTGGTAGCCGTCGAATTTGCGATCCTGGGCGAAGGCGACGTGATCGACATCGAGGTTGAGGCCCATGCCGATCGCGTCGGTCGCGACGAGATATTCGACGTCGCCTGCCTGATACAGCCCGACTTGCGCATTGCGGGTCCGCGGGCTGAGCGCGCCGAGAACGACGGCCGCACCGCCGCGCTGGCGGCGGATCAGTTCGGCAATCGCATAGACTTCGTCGGCGGAGAAGGCGACGATGGCAGTCCGTTGCGGCAGCCGGGTGATCTTCTTCTGGCCGGCGTAGAAGAGCTGGGAGAGGCGCGGCCGCTCCACGATGGTGATCCCCGGCAACAGCTGGATCAGGATCGACTTCATCGTCGCCGACCCGAGCAGCAGGGTTTCCTCGCGGCCCCTCAGATGCAGCAGGCGATCGGTGAAGATGTGGCCACGCTCGAGATCGCCGGCCAGCTGGATTTCATCGATCGCGACGAAAGCAACCTTCGTCTCACGCGGCATGGCCTCGACGGTACAGACGGAGAAGCGGGCGTTCGGTGGGCTGATTTTCTCTTCGCCGGTGACCAGCGCGACATTCTGCGCGCCGACGCGCTCGACCACACGCGTGTAGACCTCACGGGCAAGCAGACGCAGCGGCAAACCGATGATGCCGGACCCGTGCGCGACCATGCGTTCGATCGCAAAATGGGTCTTGCCGGTATTGGTTGGCCCCAGCACAGCACTTACGCCGCGGCCACTCAGGATCATGGGTTGCGTATTCAAAGACCGCTCCGCTTGTCGGGACCGCGCGTCGTCCGCTCTTTGGCGCCCTTGGCCAACAGATGGAGACGAACGGGGGCAAAGGCAAGCCGCTTGTCGCGATCACCCCCGAAATACGTACAAACCCTTGATCAGAATCAGTTTTTGGATTCGGGAACACTCTGGGAACGAATCAGCGACGAATCGACGACTCCTCCGGATTCAGGCTTTGTTCACGGCTACATGTCGATGAGGGATCTTCCTCTACCTACCATATCCTGAATCGGCCGATCCACTTAATTGACGCCCAGGTGGCCCGAACAGCCATTGGACGGATGGAACATTCGTCGGGCGGCATACGTTGCTTCGGCCGAGGTACCCGCCATGACGCTTAAATCTCCACCACCGGACTGGATTGGAACGACAGATGCCGGACAGGACTTTGTTCTGATCCACGGCATGGTCATGGCTCCTTCCTTCTGGCAGGCATACGCGCCGGAAATTGCCCGTCATGGGCGTTCGGCGGCTTATCCGCTCCCCGGACACCACCCGTGGATGCTCGATGCACCGGGTCAGCTCATCACACCCCGCGAAGTGGCAGATGCCTATGCGGCAGCGATCCGTCGCGACTTTAGCGGCCGTCCTGTCAACCTGATCGGACACTCGACTGGCGGTTTCGTTTCCCTGCTTTTTGCGCTTCACTATCCGGAATTGGTAAAGTCGATCACGCTGATCGGTGCCTTCGCCTGCGGAAGGTTCGAAGGACAGGAGCGGCTGCCCGCGCGACTGCTGCGGGTACCGCGCGTCGGCGCATTCCTGTTCACCCAGTTCTTCAGACGATGGATCGCGACCCAGGAGCAGTTCCGCTGGGGATCGATCGAATGCGTGTATGACAAGGGATGCCCGTGGCAGGACGACCGCGCGGTCGACGCCCTGGAAGAAGTGCGCCTCGACCTGTTGCGCGCGCGCCCGGAAGACATTGCCGCCTGCATCCGCTTCATGTCTACGACAACGCTGGTCAAGGATCTGCCGCGTGTCACGGCTCCGGTCTTGAACCTTGTCGGAGCCAATGACGCGATCGTGCCGCCCGCCCATCAGCTTCGCGTGTCGAAATTACTGCCGCAGGCACAGACCGTGATCCTGCGCAATTGCGGCCACCTTCCTATGGTCGAACACCAGGCTCGTACAGATCAGGCGATCTCCGCGTTTCTCTATGGTCTTTCAATGACGTCCGTCTCGTCGGCCCCGATCACACATGTCGCGCGGCGCACCTCGACTGTTGCCGGCCTGCATCGGCTTCTCGGCGCCCTGACATCGCCGATGGAACAAAAGTCCAGCCATCGCGTTCAACCGGCACAAGACTGGAATTTCCACCACGGCTTAGGAGAGGGCCCCCAATGAGTACCATTCTCATCGTCATTCTAATTCTGCTGCTGATCGGCGCACTGCCGAACTGGGGTCATAGCCGCAGCTGGGGCTACGGCCCGTCGGGAGGCTTGGGCCTCGTACTTCTCATCCTCATCATCCTGATGTTGATGGGCCGCATCTGACCTGAAGTGAACATCCAACTCGACGTGAAAAGGTATAAGACGATGATGAAAAAGACCCTTCTGGCAATCGCATTGATCGCTCCCCTGGCATCCTGCACGGCCACCGAACGTGGCGCTGGCATCGGTGCCGCCTCCGGTGCCATCATCGGTGGCGTTGCCACCGGTAACGTCCGTGGCGCAGCCGTCGGTGCAGCCGTCGGCGGTGTTGCCGGCGCTCTCATCGGCAACTCTCAGGAACGTGCCGGTTACTGCGTCTATCGCGACCGCTACGGCCGCACCTACGAAGCACGTTGCCGCTAACAGGCATATCTGCAAAAAAGCCGCCGAACCCTAGGTTCGGCGGCTTTTTTTGTGCGCGGAATTAACTTCTCGATCAAATCCGGAACGAATCAACGACGAATCGCGGACTGAGCAGTCTTCCCGGTTTGTTCACCGCTAGATATTGTTGAATAACAATTGCTTAACCATAGAGCGCGGTGGATATTAAGAATTTTCCCGACAACGAAGACGACAATTCTTAACGGCCTCAGATCTCCCGTCGGATTTCGGTATGCAACGCAGTCTTGAGATCGTTCACGCCACAGAAACGCAGGAGGCCGGCACTAGGCCGGCCCCGAGGCGAAACACTTATGGTCTCTCAGACGAAGAACTGGCCACCATTTGCCGATATCGTCGATCCCGTAATGAAACCGGCATCATCCGAAGCGAGGAAGACGACGCAGCGCGCGATTTCTTCAGGTTCGCCAAGCCTGCCGACCGGGATCTGCGGGATGATACGCTCGTTGAGCACCTTCTCAGGGATCGCGCGCACCATTTCCGTGCCGATATAACCGGGGCAAATGGCATTGACCGTGATACCCTTGGCAGCGCCTTCCTGCGCCAGCGCCTTGGTAAAGCCGAGGTCACCCGCCTTGGCGGCAGAGTAGTTTGCCTGACCCATCTGGCCCTTCTGGCCATTGATCGACGAAATGTTGATGACGCGCCCGAAACTGCGGTCGCGCATGCCGGTCCAGACCGGATGAGTCATGTTGAAGAGGCCCGTGAGGTTCGTATTGATGACCTCGTTCCACTGGTCCGGCGTCATCTTGTGGAACATGGCGTCCCGCGTGATCCCGGCATTGTTGACCAGCACTTCGACCGGACCGAGCGCGGACTCGACGGCAGCGATACCATCGACGCAGGACTGGTAATTGGAGACATCCCATTTGAAGACCGGAATGCCGGTCTCCGCCTCGAAAGCCTTTGCCTTTTCCTCGTTTCCGGCGAAGTTTGCGGCCACCGTGTAGCCCGCATTCTTCAGAGCGATCGAAATCGCAGCACCAATGCCGCGCGTACCGCCGGTTACCAAAGCGACTCTGCTCATGCTGTCCTCCCCGTTTTTTCTGTATGGGTTCCCGTCTGGATCAACCGCTGCGGTTCCCGTCGCAACGGCACGACTTCGCCATCCCGGCTTCCGACCGGGACAGAGCTTTGTGATGTCAATGATGAGGCGGCGCCATCCTGGCTGCCCGGATCAGTAGGCCTCGAGGCACATGGCAACGCCCATGCCGCCGCCGATGCAGAGCGTGGCGAGACCCTTCTTGGCGCCGCGACGCTTCATTTCGAACAGAAGCGTGTTGAGGATGCGCGCACCTGATGCGCCGACCGGATGGCCGATGGCAATCGCGCCACCATTGACGTTGACGATCGACGTATCCCAGCCGAGGTCCTTGTTGACGGCGCAGGCCTGCGCCGCGAAGGCCTCGTTGGCTTCGACGAGATCAAGATCGGAGATCTTCCAACCGGCCTTTTCGAGCGCCTTGCGCGAAGCGGGGATCGGGCCTGTGCCCATGATCTTCGGGTCGACGCCGGCGGTGGCCCAGGAGACGATACGGGCGAGCGGCGCAATACCCCGACGCGATGCCTCTGCCTCGGTCATCAGCAAAGCTGCAGCCGCACCGTCATTGAGGCCGGATGCATTGCCGGCCGTGACCGAGCCTTCCTTGTCGAAGGCCGGCTTGAGCTTCTGCATGCTTTCAAGTGTGGCACCGTGGCGGATGTATTCATCCTGGTCGACGGTGACGTCTCCCTTGCGACCAGGCACGATCACCGAAACGATTTCGTCTTTGAAACGACCGGCGAGCTGGGCGGCCTCCGCCTTGTTCTGCGAGGCGACCGCGAATGCATCCTGCTCGTCACGGGTCAGCTGCCACTGGCGGGCCACGTTTTCCGCCGTGGTCCCCATGTGATAACCGTAAAAGGCGTCCGTCAGGCCGTCCTTGATCATGGTGTCGATCATCTTCATGTCGCCCATCTTGGTGCCGTTGCGCAGATGCGCGCAATGCGGCGCCATGGACATGGATTCCTGGCCGCCGGCAATGATGATCTTCGCATCACCGGTTGCGATCTGCTGCATGCCGATGGCAACCGCGCGCAGGCCCGAGCCGCAGAGCTGGTTCAGCCCCCACGCCGTGGCTTCCTGCGGAATGCCGGCCTTCATGGCGGCCTGACGAGCCGGGTTCTGACCCTGGCCTGCTGTCAGGATCTGGCCGAGAATCACTTCGTCGACTTCCGCCGCCTCGACGCCAGCGCGCTCCAGCACAGCCTTGATGGCGATTGCGCCGAGATCATGCGCCGCGACGGACGCCAGCGCCCCGTTGAAGGATCCGACCGGGGTTCTGGCAGCGCTCGCGATGACGATGGACGGGGTGCTCATGGACGTCTCCTCGGGTTTTATGATTGAGAAGAAACTGACAAAGACTGTCGTCGGTGTCAAACAGGATAAAACCTGCCGTCTCGTTCTTTGGTTGCGCTTGCCTGTCTTTCGTCAAATGCCGATCCTGCATCGCACAAAGAGATTGTCACCGGACTGAATTTGCGCTTACACTCCTCCCCGGGAAGAGCAAAAACAATCAGAAAACGACGGGTTAGGAGACCGAAATGGCAAAAGCCGATGGCGAAATCGTTATCAAGAAATACGCCAATCGACGCCTCTACAACACCGGCACGAGCACCTATGTGACCCTTGAGGACTTGGCCAAAATGGTCAAGAAAGGGGAGGATTTCCTGGTGCAGGATGCCAAGTCCGGTGACGACATCACGCATTCAGTTCTGACCCAGATCATCTTCGAACAGGAATCCAAGACCGGCAACACGCTGCTGCCGATCTCTTTCCTGCGACAGCTCATCAGCTACTACGGCGACCAGATGCAGATGGTCGTTCCAAGCTTTCTTGAGCATTCGATGAAGGCCTTCACCGAGCAGCAGACCCAGATGCGCGAGCAGATGACCAAGGCCTTTGGCGACCATCCGCTGTCGAAGAACCTGCAGATGCCGATACAACTGATGGAAGAGCAGGTGAAGCGCAACACCGAAATGTTCCAGCAGGCCATGCAGATGTTCTCTCCCTTCCTCGGCGGCCAGCAACCGGCCAAGGAGACGAAGAAGGCGGAAGCCAAGGATATCGACGAACTGAAGGAACAGTTACGCTCCCTGCAGAATAAGCTCGACAACCTCTGAATGGATGAAGGCCCCGCAAGGGGCCTTTTTGATGGGAAAACTCAGAGCCCGATCGACACATCCCGGCCTGCAGCCCGGTTCGAGATCGTAAAGCCTGCGACGACATCGATGAAGGCGATCACCATCACGCTGAAAAAGAGCTGTGTGGCCGCATCGCGCACGAGCAGAAATTCCACGAGGAACCCGACAAAAACCAGCATCGACAGCATGTGGTTCATCAGTGAACCACGGCTGCTGAGCGTGGATTTCAGCATCTCGAAAAACAGGCAGATGAGGGCGGCGAGGATCACGAGATCCCCCAGCGTCATCGTCCACACGGCCCCGGACAGCATCGGAACGGTCATGATCACACCGGAAAAGGCGGTGATCCCGCTACCGAGCATGACGGCATTGTAGAAGATGAAGGGGACGATCATCAGTGGCACGGCAATCAGCATGCGGGATCCTTCCTGGCATTGCGAACCCGCCTGGCAAGGCGGCAGTCGGCCGCGCGATTTAACTATGCCTAATGCGAAATGAAAAGGCCGGCGCAAGCGCCGGCCCTTCGAAACATCAAGTCAAGGCGCAGAAGTTATGCGCTTTCCTTCGGCGTCAGAACCTGGCGGCCGCGATACATACCGGTCTTCAGATCGATATGGTGCGGACGGCGCAGTTCGCCGGAGTTCTTGTCTTCGACATAGGTCGATGCCTTCAGCGCGTCAGCAGAGCGGCGCATACCGCGCTTGGACGGGCTTGTTTTTCTTTTTGGTACAGCCATTTTCGTTACTCCACGTGACGGGCAAGACGGATTTATGCGGCCTCGATGAGGCCGGACAGAACCCGTCTCGAACTCGGAATTTGGCGGGCTTATACATGCCCGAAGTGGGTTTGACCAGTCCCCAGGTCACTTTTTTCGAATCCGGCACAGGGCCGATCAGGCCTCGTCCTCGGGCACGATCCAGGGTTCTGCCAGCGCTGCCTCTTCCCAGGCCCGCCAGGCCGGATGCGCATGCATCGCATCCATATAGGCGATCGTCTCGGCATTGCGAACCAGATCATAGGCGCGGAAGCGATTGACGACCGGTGCGAACATGGCGTCGGCCGCGGAGAATGCACCAAACAGGAAGGGACCACCGGAGCGTTGAAGCATCTCGCGCCAGATCGCTTCGATGCGTGCGACATCCGCCATCACGCCCTCGGGCAGCGCGATCGCCTTGACCGGCCGGCGCAGGTTCATCGGGCAGGCACCACGCAGAGCCCTAAAGCCGGACAGCATTTCCATGGAGATGGAGCGCGCCAGCGAACGGCTCTCGCGGTCGGCAGGCCAGAGCCCGGCATCGGGATAAAGCTCTGCAACATATTCGATGATAGCAAGCGATTCCCAGACCCGGACCGTGCCGTGGTGCAACACCGGCACACGCCCGGTCGGCGACAATTCCCGAAAGCGCGGATGCGTAGCGCCCGGCCCGAACGGGATCAGCTCCTCGCGAAATGGAATTCCGGCAGCAGTCATTGCGATCCAAGGCCGGAATGACCAGGAGGAATAATTTTTGTTGGCGATGTAGAGGGTCAGTCCGTCCATGATGCTCTCCGATCGATTGAAGCATACCCTAGACGCATCAACCGCTCTTCGACCAACGAAAGCTCCTGATCTCAATCATAAAGACAGGTGATGTAATCCCCAGACGCGCGGGCCCGACGGTCCACGACGTTGGCCAGGCGCTTGAGACCGGGTCCCGGCTTGCTTGCCACACGGTCGATCGGATTGGGCAAGGAGACGGCCAGAAGCGCCGCCTGCTGACGGCTGAGCTTTGCGGCAGACGTCTTGAAGTGATAGCGCGCGGCAGCCTCGATCCCGTAGATGCCAGGACCCCATTCCGCGACATTGAGATAGATCTCCATCATCCGTTGCTTGGGCCAGACGGCATCAGCCGCCATGGCAAGCGGCAGCTCCAGGCCCTTGCGGACAAAGGATCGGCCGTTCCACAGGAAAAGGTTCTTCGCCGTCTGCATCGGGATGGTGCTCGCGCCCCGCGTCGCCTCCCCGGCCATGGCATCGTCGATGACCGACTGCAGCTGGTTCCAGTCGACCCCACCATGAGCGCAGAACTGCCCGTCCTCGGACATCATCACGGCGCGCACGACATTCGGGGAGATGTCCTCGAAATCAACCCATTGGCGGTCATAACCCTGCAGGGTTGCGAGATCCGCCAGCATTAGGGTCGAGACCGGCCTGACCAACTCCACGCGATACAGCAGGATCAGCACATAGGGTCCGACGAGCAACAGAAGCAGAGCAATCAGCACGGCCCGAATGATCCGGGGCCGCCGTCTCCGCTCTTGCGCCGGCGCAACCTGCTCGTCTTGCTCCAATGCCTCGACTTCCAGTGTCAATGAGGTGGGTCCATGATCGATGATGCCCCCTCTTAGCGGCCCCGTGACGAAATGACCAGACGCGCCACGGCCCACAGGCCTTCTTCAGCGTCAATTTCCCGTTGCCTGACAGGGGGCCGCGTGCCAAATAGCCCGCATGACCAAGAGCGCCGACACCTTTGAGCAAAGCTTGTCCGCCTATGCCGAGATCGTCGAGGCAAGGCTCTCAACCTTGTTGGACGGGCCCCCTCGTCACGCGGAACTGGCGCGCCCGCGACAACTGATCGAAGCCATGCATTACGGCGCTCTGAATGGCGGAAAACGCCTGCGCCCCTATCTCGTGATGCAGGCGACGCGCCTCTTCGGCGGAAGCGACGAGGCGGCTCTTCAGGTCGGCTGCGCGCTCGAATGCCTGCACAGCTATTCGCTGGTCCATGACGACCTGCCAGCGATGGATGATGACGACCTGCGCCGTGGCAAGCCGACGGTGCACAAGAAGTACGACGAAGCGACCGCGATCCTGGCCGGTGATGGCCTGCTGACCTATGCCTTCGACGTTATTGCTTCGCCGGAAACACCCCTGCCCGATGCCGCCAAGGTCGCGCTGGTGCTCGAGCTTTCACGCGCAGCCGGGATCGGCGGCATGGCCGGTGGCCAGATGCTCGACCTTGCGGCAGACAAAGACCAGCCCGATGAAGCTGGCATCGTCACGCTCCAGGCGATGAAGACTGGCGCCCTCCTGCGCTTCGCCTGCGAGGCCGGTGCGATTATTGCAGGCCGCACGCCTGAAGACCGCGATCGCCTGCGACGCTTCGGCGAAATCATCGGCCGCGCCTTCCAGGTGGCCGACGATCTCCTAGACATCACCTCGGACGCCGCGACCCTCGGCAAAGCGACCGGCAAGGACGCGGCGAAAGGCAAGGCGACCCTCGTCGGCCTCAGGGGCACGGACTGGGCACGCGCCGAACTCGACCGCCTGGTGACTGAAGCCAATGCGCTGCTCGATCCATATGGTGCCAAGGCCGAACCGCTGAAGGAAGCCGCCCACTTCATCGCCTACAGGAAGAAATAGTATGAGCCGTTTCTGGTCGTCTGCCGTCCATGCGCTGGAGCCCTATGTCGCGGGTGAACAGCCCAAAATCCCGGGCCTGGTGAAGCTCAACACCAATGAGAGCCCCTACGGCCCGTCGCAGCGTGTGCTGGACGCGATCGCAGCTGCCTCCGGTGAACGACTGCGCCTCTACCCCGATCCGGCCTCCACAGACCTGCGCAAGGCGATTGCGAAGCGCTACGACCTGACGATGGACGAGGTTTTTGTCGGCAACGGCTCGGACGAAGTCCTGGCTTTCACCTTCGCTGCCTTGCTCAAGCACGACGCGCCCCTGCTCTATCCTGACATCACCTACAGCTTCTACAAGACCTATGCCCGGCTCTTCGAAGTTGAGGTCGAGGAGATTGCGCTGGATAACGCCCTGCAGGTCCGCATCTCCGACTACGACCGTCCCTGCGGCGCCATTATCCTGGCCAATCCAAACGCGCCGACCGGCATCGCGCTGCCGCTCGCACAGATAGAGAAGCTCGTCGCCTCCCACCCGGATCAGGTCGTGGTCATCGACGAGGCCTATGTCGATTTCGGCGCGGAGACCGCAGCCTCGCTGGTCCCGCGCTATGAGAACCTGCTGGTCGTCCAGACCTTCTCCAAGTCACGCTCGCTGGCAGGCCTGCGCGTCGGCTTCGCGCTTGGCCAACGGCCGCTGATCGAGGCGCTGGAGCGGATGAAGGACAGCTTCAACTCCTATCCCGTCGACATGCTGGCCCAGGCAGCGGCAACCGCCGCGATCGAAGACGAGGACTGGTTCGACGACACATGCGGCAAGATCATCGCCAATCGCGAGATGGTCACGGATGCGTTGAAGGCCCGCGGCTTCGACGTCCTGCCCTCGTCGACCAACTTCGTCTTTGCGCGCCACCCGGCCCATCAGGGTGCAGATCTTCAGAAGGGCCTGCGCGAGCGCGCCGTCCTCGTCCGGCACTTCAACAAGCCGCGCATCTCCGATTTCCTTCGCGTGACCATCGGCACGACAGAGGAATGCCATCAGTTTCTGAATGCGATCGATCAAATCATCTGACGTGTGGAACTGACGGATAGCGGCTAGTCTCCGGCTCCTGTTGCAAGCGCCGGAGCATGTCCTTGACTGAAATCCTTCAACAATGGCCGCAAGTCGCGGCAGCATACCTCGTCTATCTCGTCGCAGTCTTGAGCCCCGGCCCTGCCACGATGGCGATCGCCTCCGCCTCGCTCGGACAGGGTCGCCGCCATGGCATGACAATCGCAGCCGGCATCTTCTGCGGCTCGATGACCTGGGCGATCGCGGCATCCCTCGGCCTTGCCGCCATCCTCTCCCAATATGCGCAGGCGCTGGTGCTGATGCGGATCCTGGCTGGTCTTTATCTGCTCTATCTCGCCTGGCGTGCCTTCCGCTCAGCCGCGAGCGCCATCGACCCAATGAGCGTCACCAAGGCCACTTACAGCCTGAAGCGCACCTTTCTCATGGGCTATGCGATCCACGTAACGAACCCCAAGGCGATCTTCGCCTGGCTTGCCATCATCTCGCTGGGGCTACCCGCCGGAGCAACGCCGCTTGCGGTCGCCATAATCGTCTGCGGCTGCCTCGCGACGGGGTTCACGGTCTTCATGGGCTATGCGTTACTTTTTTCGACCCCGGGTGCACTTAGGATCTATCGTGCAGCACGCCGATACATTGACGGAACACTGGCCGTGCTGTTCGGCGCAGCGGGCATCAAGATGCTCACCTTCCGCTGAATCGAAAAAGGCGCCGCACGAATGCGGCGCCTCTGATCCTTGAAATGGATAGACCTCAGCCCTGGGTGAGCGGCGAGATCTGGATTTCCACGCGGCGGTTCTGCGCACGGCCATCCGGGGTGGCGTTCGAAGCAACCGGCTGGTTCGGGCCAAAGCCAACGGCGGACACACGCCGCGGGTCGACGCCCTGGCTGTTGAGGTAACCGGCGACGGACATCGCACGGCGCTCGGACAGAGCCTGATTGTAGCCCTGGCTGCCGGTCGAATCGGTGTGACCGTTGATGTCGATCAGCGTGCGGTCGAACTTGCGCAGCACGATCGCGACCGAGTTCAGCGTCGGATAGAACTGCGGCATGACCGCATCCTGATCCGTGTTGAAGGTGATGTTGGACGGCATGTTCAGGATGATGCGGTCGCCGACGCGGGTGACCGAAATGCCGGTGCCCTGCAGCTGCGCGCGCAGCTCCGATTCCTGCTGGTCCATGTAGTTGCCGATAGCGCCGCCCGCGAGTGCGCCCACACCGGCACCAATGAGTGCAGCATTGCGCCGTCCGACCGGAGAACCACCGACGGCAAGACCACCGAGCGCACCGACGGCCGCACCGAGCGCAGCACCGCCCGCTGTGTTGGAAACTTTCTGCTGACCCGTATAGGGATCGGTCGTGGTACAGGCACTCAGATAGGTCGCGCAAAGCGCGAGAATGGCGATCTTCTTGATCATGCTCGGTGTCCCTCCAGGATTCGGCTAATCATCCGTCAACCGTGAAATTGCGGCAAGAAAAAGTTGCGCGCAGTCTCACTCCGCAGCCGACTTTTGTCCGTAGCGCTTCTCGATGTAATCCGCCACCAGCGCTTCGAAATCGGCTGCGATATTGGGACCACGCAGCGTCATCGCCTTCTGTCCGTCGATGAAGATCGGCGCGGCCGGATTCTCGCCGGTGCCCGGCAGCGAGATGCCGATATCGGCATGTTTGCTTTCGCCCGGCCCGTTGACGATGCAGCCCATGACGGCGACGTTCAGCCCCTCGACGCCCGGATACTTGTCGCGCCAGACCGGCATATTCTTGCGCAGATCATCCTGGATCTTCTGGGCGAGTTCCTGGAACACGGTCGAGGTGGTACGGCCGCAGCCCGGACATGCGGCGACCACAGGCACGAATTGACGGAAACCCATCACCTGCAACAGTTCCTGTGCCACCTGGACCTCACGCGTCCGGTCCCCGTTTGGCTCCGGCGTGAGAGAAACCCGGATCGTATCCCCGATGCCGTGCTGCAGCACGTAGCCCATGGCAGCCGAGGAAGCGACAATCCCCTTGGAACCCATGCCAGCTTCGGTGAGACCGAGATGCAGCGCATGGTTCGAGCGTTCAGCGAGCATCGAGTAGACGGCGATCAGGTCCTGTACCTGGCTGACTTTCGCCGAGAGAATGATGCGATTGCGCGGCAGGCCGATTTCTTCCGCGAGTTCGGCTGAGAGCAGCGCCGATTGCACGATCGCCTCGCGCGTGACCTGACGCGCTGACAGCGGCGAACCCTGAGCCGCATTCTGATCCATCAATCGTGTCAGCAGCTCCTGGTCGAGCGAACCCCAGTTGACCCCGATACGGACAGGCTTGTCGTAGCGGATCGCCATCTCGACGATCTCGGCGAACTGCTTGTCCTTCTTGTCCTTGAAGCCGACATTGCCCGGATTGATGCGATATTTCGCCAGCGCCTCGGCACAAGCAGGATGATCGGCGAGCAGCTTGTGACCGATATAATGGAAATCGCCGATCAGCGGCACGTCCATGCCGAGCCGCAACAAACGCTCCCGGATCTTCGGCACGGCAGCGGCGCTCTCGTCGCGATCGACGGTGATGCGCACGACTTCTGACCCTGCCTTGTAGAGCGCGGCCACCTGGGCGACGGTCGAATCGATATCGGCCGTATCAGTGTTGGTCATCGACTGAACGACGACGGGCGCCCCGCCGCCGATGATAACGCCTCCGACTTCAACGGCGACCGAAGAGCGGCGCGGCTTGGGATCAAAGGCGTCGGCGGACTGGATGATGGGTGCGGTCATGGCTGTTTCTCTGCAAGCCTCTATCGCTTTGGAGGTGGATCAAAGCCGTTCGCTTGTCAACCGCAAGACATCGAAGCGCAATCACATGCACGAGTGCGCAGGCATCGCTCAAGCGAGCTGCGCACTCGCTTTCAGTTCAGTGACCCGTTGACCGGTCCGCATGCCGGGCAAGTCCGGACAGGGCCAGGACGACGATCAAAAGCGCGGGGATCGCTGTGTAAACCGTCGAGAGAGACGTGAACTCGGCGATGAACCCGATCAGCGACGGCGCAAAGAGAATGCCCGAATAGCCCATGGTCGTGACCACGGAGAGACCGACGCCCGGCGCAAGTCCCGGGATATTGCCCCCTGCCGAGAAAGCGATCGGCACCATGTTCGAGATACCGATACCGGTAATGGCGAATCCGATCAGCGCAAGCGTCACATTGCCAGACTGACCGGCGATGACGAGCCCGATGATGGCCGCAAGGCCGCAAAAGCGCAGCGTGTTGACGGCGCCGAACCGGTCTCGAACGAAGTCACCCGCGAAGCGGCATACCGCCATGGTGAAGGAGAAGGCCGCGAAGGCAAAGCCGGACATTTCGGTCGAGGCGTTCAGCTCGTTACGGAGATAAAGCGCGCTCCAGTCGAGCACGGTGCCCTCGGGGATCATGCAGAACAGTGCAATCGTGCCGATCAGCCAGGGCAGCGGCGTCATAGGTAGCTTGGCCTTGGCTGGCTCGTCGCTCGGATGCGGTGCGTCGGCAAGGATCATCGGACGCGCCAGGAAAAACAGCACGAAGCAGACAGCCGCAAGCAGCAGCACATGGCCCACGGCACCGAGCGTGGCAATCAGGAAACCACCAGTGGCCGCCCCGCAAAGACCGCCAAGGCTCCAGAAGGCGTGGCACGACGACATGATCGAGCGGCGCATGTTGCGCTCCACCTCGACCGCATTCGCGTTCATCGCCACATCCATGGCCCCGGTCAGGCCACCGAACAGGAAGATCGCGACGGCACCCATCCAGATATTGTCCACCAGCGTCACGAGCACGATCGTCGGGATGAACAAGAGTGTTGTGATCTCGACGACGCGACGCGACCCGAAGCGGGCGATCTGGATGCCCGCGATCGGCATCAGAACCAGCGAGCCGACACCGAAGACGAAGATCATCACGCCCAGCATCAGCTCCGTCAGGCCGAGAACCTGGGAGAAAAACGGGATCTTCGGCGCCCAGGCACCGATGACGAGACCGTTGAGGAAGAATAGTAGCGCAACCGCTACCCGTTCCTTGGTCACGATCGGCGCCGGTGCCGCCGAAGAATGGATCGTTTGCGATATCTCGTTCATGTCCTGCTCCCAGAGTCGGGCGCACTGTAATTAAATCGATTTAGACGGCAATCGCGGACAGCGGACGGAATTGTAAATTTTTGTTTCGATCGACAACATTTGCAGGACCGTCAGCTGGGATTGACAGACTGATCTCGAGCTCCGACACATGGAGCCCGAAGCGGTTGCTCGCTCGGCTCCGCGCTACCTGAAAGATACCCCTTGTGAAAACCGCAGTCGGCGCTGGGATCCTGCTCTCCAGTCTCGCCTATCTCTGTTTCGCCATGCACGATGCCATGATCAAGCTGCTCGTGGAATCCACGACGGTCTGGCAGATCCTGTTTTGCCGCAGCATCGCGATCCTGCTCGGATGCTTCATCCTGGGCGGGCGAAACTTGGCCCGTGAAACCGTAACGTCGCCGGCGCTTCGGCCGATGATGCTGCGTAGCCTCTTTCTGCTCGCCGCGTGGCTCTGCTATTTCAATGCGGCCAAGCATTTGCCGCTCGCGGACATCACCACGCTCTATTTTGCCGCTCCGATCGCAGCGATCCTGCTCGCAATCCCGATTCTGGGCGAGAAGGTGCCTCTGTCGAGCTGGATCGCTGTTCTCACAGGCTTTGCTGGCGTCGTCATCGCGAGCAACCCGACGGGTATCACCACCGGCTGGCCGGTCTATCTCGCTCTGGTGGCCGCCGTCTGCTGGGCAATCGCGACGACCCTGCTGCGCACCACGAGCCAGAGCGCCAGCAGCATGGTCCAGATGACCATGACCAATGTCTTCTTCCTGCTTCTGACCACACCCATGGCCCTGGTGACATGGACCATGCCAAGCGGCGGAGCGCAGATCCTGCTGCTCGCCGTCGGCTTCATCGGTGGTCTCGGCCAGATCAGCTTCTTCGAAGCGCTGCGCCGCGCACCGATCTCGGTGATTGCGCCGCTCGAATACACCGCGCTGATCTGGGCCTTCATCCTCGGCTACGCAATCTGGCGCGACGTTCCAGGTCCGAATGTCTGGACGGGCGCCGTACTCATTGCCGGCGCCGGCATGATCATTCTCTTCGCAGCCCGGAAGCGCATGCCGTCTCAGGATCTCGACAGGTAACGTTCGGCAAGCTCCACCCAGAAGGTGGTGCCCACCGGCAGGATGTCGTCGTTGAAGTCGTAGCGCGGATGATGCAACGGCGGGTCATCGGGCGTGCGCTGGGTACCGAGGAAGAAATAGGTGCCTGGCCGCTCTGCCAGCATGTATCCGAAGTCTTCGCTGCCCATCATCGGCCGAGGCAGGTCGAAGACCTTGTCCTGTCCGGCAAAGCTCACGGCAAGATCGCGAACGAAGTCCGTTTCCGCCTTGTGGTTGACGGTCGGGTCATAGCCACGCTCATAGTCGATGGTGACACCCATTCCGTAACTCGCAGCCTGTCCCTCGGCCACGGCCCGGATCCGGCTTTCCAGCTGGTCGCGAACCTTGGGATCGAAGGAGCGAATGGACAGCACCATCTCGGCCCGTTCCGGAATGACATTGCTTGCGGCACCGGCATGGAAACCACCGACGGTAATGACGGTCGGGTCGAGCGGATGGATGTTGCGTGAGACGATCGTCTGGAGGGCCATCACGATCGAGGCGCCACAGACGATCGGATCCGCCGTCGACTGCGGCTCGGCGCCGTGACCGCCGCGGCCGTTCACCGTTATCTTGCACTCGTCGACAGCCGCCATGATCGGGCCTTCTCGAACCGCGAAATGGCCGAAGGCGATGTCCGGATCGTTATGGAGCGCAAACACGGCATCGCAGGGGAATTTTTGGAACAGGCCGTCCTCGATCATGATGCGAGCGCCGCCGAAATTCTCCTCGGCAGGCTGGAAGATCAGATGGATCACCCCGTCAAAGTTCCGACGCTCGGCCAGGATCTTGGCCGCACCGAGCAACATCGCCGTATGACCGTCATGCCCGCAGGCATGCATGACACCCGGTATCTCGCTGGCATAGGGCAGCCCGGTTTCTTCGAGGATCGGCAGTGCGTCGAAATCGGCCCTGATGCCGATGCTGCGATCGCTCGACCCGTTCCGGAGCGTTGCCACCACACCGGTGGTAGCAAGTCCGCGTGTCACCTCGTAGCCGAGGGCGGTCAATTGTTCCGCAACGTAATCGGACGTGTTGAATTCCGACAGGCCGATCTCTGGAAACCGATGCAGATGGTGGCGCGTTGCCAGCACTTCGGCCATTACATTGGGAGCATGGATCGTCATCGGGAATTACCTTTCGGCCGTCGGCAGGCATAGTCGTGAAGGCGCGGACTGTGGCACTTGCCGGCTGGTTGTTCAACCGTGTAAAAAACGAGATGCGCGGCGAGGAGGCCGCGCCCACCATCCCGAGCCGGAGTTGCCTGCATGACACGACGCACGTTCCAGCGTGCCGGTGAGGCCGAGCGTCGAAAAGACCTCATCGCGGCCACTCTGGACAGCATTTCAGAGCACGGGCTGGAAGGTGCGACGGTGCGCGACATCGCGGCCCGCGCTGGCGTGACCGGGGGGCTGATCCGCCATTACTTCGCCGGCAAAGACGAGATGGTGCAGGCCGCCTACAAAGAAATGCTGGCCGGGATGACCGGGACCGCGGTGGACGCCATGGCGGAGGCCGGCGACGATCCGCGGCGACGCCTGCATGATTTCATCGTCGCCAATGTCAGCCCACCGATCGCCGATCCCAAGGCTCTGTCGCTTTGGGCGGCCTTCATCGGCCGCGTGCGTTCGGATGACGAACTCGCCCGCATCCACCGTGAAAACTACCTCGTCTTTGTCGGGATTCTACAAGGTCTGGTGGACGCCCTCCTGACCGCATGCCAGCACAAGTCCGCCTTTTCAGACGGTCGCCATCTCGCAGTCGCCATCAACGGCCTGATCGACGGGTTGTGGCTGGAAAACTCGCTTGCCAGCGATCTTTTCGATGAAAGGCGTCTTTCCGACATTGCGCTCGACGCGGTCGAGGCATTGCTCGGCGGCCTGACTTTGAGGGCTGATCCTACCGCCAGGCGGTGACGGCGAAAGGCCATCGGCGATACATCCGTTTGCGATCTGGTAACCTCGTCGGAAGAGCGATTGCCAACCGCGATCCGGACTGGCTCCTGAACCGAAGGGCGGGCCACCAAACCCCTTGGCCAGACGCTTGAAATAAGGCATAAAAACGCCAATTCACCTGCCACGAAGCGAAAGTCGCCTACAGAGTTCAATCGCAACCGGTAACCCGTCGTATTACGGCCTTTTTCTGCCTCGATTGTTGGTCTACAGCCCGATTATGTGCAATGAGGCGCCACGGCGACGACCGGACGGTTCGAGCCCGACGGCCTTCAACTCAACCACCGAACTGAGAACTTATTCTTCATGACGCTGCATGTCCCATCGCGCGACCTCGAAACCAAGCAGATCGACCACAACGATTCCATCCGATCTGCCTACTTCACGATCGAGGAGTTGCGGGAGAGCGCGGCGTCGCTCGCGCTGAACGGTGTAGGCGAACTGCCCGGCCTGACGGATTTCGACTTCTTCGCCCGGCACAAGGAAAACGAGCGCGAGATCCTGCGGGTCTACCGCGCAACAGCGGCGGACGTCGAGGCGGGCGCCACGATCACGCCGGCTGCCGAATGGCTGCTCGACAATCACTACATCATCGAAGAAGCAATCCAGGAAGTCCGCCGAGACTTCCCGAAGAAGTTCTACCGCCAGCTTCCGACGATGAAGGTCGGCCAAAGCGAAATCCCGCGGACCATGGCGCTCGCCTGGCTCTATGTCGCTCATACCCACTCCACCGTCAGCCAGGAGAGCATGACGGCCCTCGTTGAGGGCTATCAGCAGCATCAGACGCTGGAGATCGGTGAACTCTGGGCGCTACCGTCGATCGCACGTTTCGTCCTGATCGAGAACCTCCGCCGCATCGCGACCCGCGTCGATCGTTCACGACGCATGCGTCGTCGCGCCAACGAAGTGGCCGACGAGATCATCCGCCTGAACGATCCTGTCGCCGCCGCGACCTATCTCAGTCAGATCGAACAACTGGCCGACGACAACACCTTTGCGACCCAGTTCCTCTACCGCCTGCGCAACGGCTCTCAGAACACCAGCTTTGCCGTCGAATGGCTCGAAAGCCGTCTGGAGGCCGCCGGTCGCACCGCCGAAGAGGCGATGGATGCCGAGCACAACCGGCTTTCCTCCGGCAATGTGACGATGGGCAACATCGTTCGCGGCCTGCGCGAAATCGACGACAAGGAGTGGTCGGTCTGGGTCGAAGACGTCAGCCATGTCGACCGTGTCCTCGGCCAGCACACCGACTATCGCCAGCTCGACTTCGGCTCGCGCAATACCTACCGCAACACGATCGAAAAGCTGGCGCGCCGGTGCGACTTCTCCGAGATCGAGATCGCTCAGATGGCGATCGATCTCGCGACCGAAGCGGCAGGCCCTGACGGACATCTCGACGTCGGCAGCTACCTGGTCGGAAGCCGTCGCACCGACCTTGAGAATGCGATTGGCTACAGCCAGCCCCTGTCCCGCATCGTCACCGACTTCATCAAGCGGTTGAACTGGTTCTCGATCGCCGTGCCCGTGGTGGCCCTGACGATCACCGCACTTGCTTTCGTCGGCTATTTCCTCAATCAGGCAGGCGTACCGGCCTCGCTTGTCTTCATCCTACTGATCCTGGTTTCCCTGCCAGTCTCGGAAGGGGCGACGGGCCTCTTCAACACGCTGGTCACCTTCTTCGTCAAACCATTCCGTCTGACCGGCTACGAGTTCAAGGACGGCATCCCGGAGGAAGCCCGGACACTCGTGGTCGTGCCCTGCATGATCACCAAGCGCGATGATGTCGACGAGCTCGTCCGCAATCTGGAAGTCCACTATCTGACCAATCCTCATGGCGAGATCTACTTCGCCCTGCTCAGCGACTGGAAGGACAGCCAGACCGAGGAATCGTCAGCCGACCTCGAAGTCCTCGAATATGCCAAGCGCGAGGTGGCCCATCTCAACAGCCGCTACGACTTCGCCGGCAAGACACGCTTCTATCTCATGCATCGTCGCCGGCTCTACAACGAGGCCGAAGGCTGCTGGATGGGTTGGGAACGCAAGCGCGGCAAGTTGCACGAGCTGAACCTGTTGCTGCGCGGCGATCGCGACACATCCTATCTGCCGGGCGCGAACGCTGTGCCGGAAAACGTTCGCTATGTGATGACGCTCGACGCCGACACACGCCTGATGCGCGACGCCGTGACCAAATTGGTCGGCAAGATGCACCATCCGATCAACCGTCCTGTCCATGATCCTGAAACGGGCCGCGTGATCAGCGGCTACGGCGTTCTGCAGCCGCGCGTCACGCCCTCGCTGACGACGGGCAAGGATGCCTCGGTCTTCCAGCGCATCTTCTCGATGAACCGCGGCCTGGACCCTTACGTCTTCACCGTCTCCGACGTCTATCAGGACATCACCGGCGAAGGCACATTCACCGGTAAGGGCCTTTATGACGTCGATGCCTTCGAGACCGCGATCAAGGGCCGGATCGACGAGAACAGCGTTCTCAGCCACGACCTGCTGGAAGGCTCGTTTGCCCGCTGCGCCCTCGTCACGGATGTCGAACTGGTCGAGGACTTTCCGACCCGCTACGAGGTCGAAATCTCGCGCCAGCACCGCTGGGCCCGTGGCGACTGGCAGCTCATTCCCTATATCGGCGACACCAGCCGCGGCATCACCAGCCTCGGCCGTTGGAAGATGGTTGATAACCTGCGCCGCTCGCTGACCCCGATCGCATGGTACGCCGCCTCGGTTCTCGGCTGGGCCACGATGGAACCCGTCGCCGCGACGATCTGGCAGCTGCTGCTGATCTTCAGCCTCTTCGTTGCGCCCACGCTGTCGCTTCTGTCGGGCATCGTGCCGCGCCAGACAGACATCGTGCCGGCGGCTCATTTCCAGACGCTGTGGTCGGAAGTCCGCTCGATCAATGCCCAGGTGGCGTTGCGCATCGTCTTCATCGCCGACAATGCCTGCATGATGGCCGACGCGATCGTTCGCTCGCTCTACCGCATGCTGGTGAGCCGCAAGCTCCTCCTCGAATGGCGCACGGCCGCAAGCGTGCAGTCGGCGGCCCAAGGTACGATCGCGTCCTACTATCACAACATGCGCCATGCCCCGATCCTGGCTATTCTGTCGGTCGGCGTTGCTGCCCTTCCCGGTGGCTATGGCTATCTGATCGGCCTCCCCTTCGCCTTCCTCTGGGTCCTCTCCCCCCTGCTCGCCTGGTATGTCAGCCAGTCCGCCGAGACGGAAGACAGCCTCGAAGTGCCGGAAAACGTCTCCTACGAACTGCGCAAGATCGCGCGCCGCACCTGGCGCTACTACGAGACCTTCACGACGGCCGGCGACAACTATTTGCCGCCGGACAACTTCCAGGAAACGCCCGAGCCGATCATTGCCCACCGCACCTCGCCGACGAATATCGGCGTGTACCTCCTCTCGGTCGTTTCAGCCCGCCACTTCGGCTGGCTGAGTTTCGAGCAGACGATCGAGCGCATGGAGCAGACCATCTCCACCGTCGAGCGGATGGATAAGTATCGCGGCCACCTCTACAATTGGTACTACACGGACACTCTCAACACTCTGGGGCCCCGCTACATCTCGGCCGTCGACAGCGGCAACCTGGCCGGTCACCTGATTGCAATCTCCTCTGCCTGTCGCGAATGGGCGGAAGCGCCGTCCGCGCATCTGCAAGGCAATCTCGACGGGATCGGCGATGTCGGTGGCATCCTGCTCGAAGTTCTTGGCCAGTTGCCTGATGATCGCAAGACGGTCCGTCCACTGCGGCGTCGCCTGGAAGAGCGGATCATCGGCTTCAACACGGCGCTTGTCGCGGTCAAGCGCGAGCATGAATTTGCCTCGATCCGCATCATCAATCTCGCAGTTCTGGCGCGCGACGTCCAGAAACTGGCGGCCAACCTGCACCATGAAGTAAGGTCGGAGCAGAGCGCCGAGGTCGTCCGCTGGACGGAATTGCTGGTCTCGGTCTGTGAAGCCCATATCGCAGACACCTCCTTCGACCTGTCGAACATCGATCCGCTGCGCCAGCGCCTGAGCCAACTGTCTGAGCGCGCGCGCAACCTCGCCTTTTCGATGGACTTTACCTTCCTCTTCCGTCCGGAGCGTCGCCTGCTCTCCATTGGCTACCGCGTCGATGCCCGCGAACTGGATGAGGCCTGCTACGACCTTCTCGCTTCGGAATGCCGCCTCACCAGCCTGTTTGCCATCGCCAAGGGCGACTTGCCGACGGAACATTGGTACCGCCTCGGCCGCCAGGTCGTGCCGATCGGTGCGCGCGCCGCGCTTATTTCCTGGTCGGGATCGATGTTCGAATACCTGATGCCGCCGCTCGTCATGCAGGAGCGCCAGGGCGGCATTCTCAACCAGACGAACAATCTGATCGTCATCGAGCAGATGAATCATGGACGCCGGTTGAACATCCCCTGGGGCATCTCGGAAGCGGCCTTCAATGCCCGCGACCACGAGATGAACTACCAGTACACCAACTTCGGTGTGCCGACGCTTGGCCTGAAGCGTGGCCTCGGCCAGAACGCCGTCATCGCGCCCTATGCTTCCATCCTGGCCAGCCAGTATTATCCTGAAGCAGCACTTGAGAACCTCCAGCGCCTTCGCAAGCTTGGCGCACTCGGATCCTATGGTTTCTACGATGCCGTCGATTTCACCCCGACCCGCCTGCCCGACGGCAAGAAATGCGCGGTGGTCTACAATTATTATGCCCACCACCACGGCATGTCGATTGCAGCGATTGCAAACGTCGCCTTCAACGGTCGCCTGCGCGCGCTTTTCCACGCGGATCCCGTGATCGAAGCTGCTGAACTGCTGCTTCAGGAAAAGACCCCGCGCGAAATCCCCGTGATGAGCGCAAAATACGAGCCGCAGACGCCAGGCAAGGGGCAGGCCGATCTCCTGCGCGCCGAAATCAGGACCATTGAGGATCCGACCACCAAGGATCGGGAAGTCGTTTTCCTGTCGAACGGCCACTACTCCGTGATGCTGACGGCGACCGGCTCGGGCTTCTCACGCTGGAACGGCCAGTCGGTCACCCGCTGGAAACCCGACACCACGGAAGACCGTTGGGGTACTTTCATCTTCGTCCGTGACATGGGCTCGAACCAGTGGTGGTCAACGACGGCTGCACCCCGACGCGCTGCGGAAGAAGAGACCAAGGTCATTTTCGGGGACGACAAGGCGGAGTTCTTCAAGACCGTCGGCGACATCTCGACCTCAGTGGAATGCATCGTCGGCACCGAGCACGATGCCGAAGGACGCAGGCTGACGATCCTGAACACAGGCACGGAAGATCGATACATCGAGGTCACGTCCTACACCGAACCGGTACTGGCCTTCGAGGACAGCGACAACGCCCATCCGCTTTTCTCGCGCATGTTCGTGAAAACCGAATTCGGACGTCGCCGTGACGTCATCCGCGCCGAGCGTAACAAGCGCAGCCCGTCGGATCCCGATATGTGCGTCGCTCATCTGGTCGTCGACAGCGCCGGCCAGGGCCGTCCGACGGAGTTCGAGACCGATCGCCGCAAGTTCCTCGGCCGCGGCCGGACACTCGGCGAAGCCGCAGCCTTCGACCCGGGCGCCAATCTGTCCGGCACGGAAGGCTTCACGCTGGATCCGATCCTCAGCCTGCGCCGCGTCGTGCGCGTACCGGCCGGCAAGAAGGTGCAGGTGATCTTCTGGACCATGGCCGCGCCCAACCGCGAAGAAATCGACCAGGCGATCGAACGCTACCGTCACCCGGATGCCTTCAGCCATGAGCTGATCCACGCCTGGACCCGCGCCCAGGTCGAACTGCGCCACATCGGCATCACCTCACAGCAGGCGGCCGCCTTCCAGCATCTCGGCCGCTATCTGGTCTATCCCGACAATCACCTGCGCGCGGATCCGGAAACGGTCCGCAAGGGCCTGCGCTCCCAGTCCGCGCTCTGGCCAATGGCAATTTCGGGCGACTTCCCCATCTTTGCGCTGCGCATCAATGACGACATGGACATGGACATCGCTCGCGAAGCGATGAGCGCGCTGGAATATCTCCGCCGCCGCGGCGTGGTGGCCGATCTGGCGATCATCAACGAGCGCGCGACGTCCTATGCGCAGGACATGCAACACGCGCTCGACCAGATGGCCGACAACCTCCGCCATCGCCTGCCGGGCGGTCGCCAGCACGTCTTTACCGTCCGTGATGACCTCCAGGACGAGGGCGCCACGCTTGCGGTGCTCGCTGCGGCCCGCGTCGTCCTGCACACCCGCAACGGCAAGATCTTCGACCAGGTCAACCGCGCCGTTTCGCTGTTCGCCACGCCCCGCACGATCGACGGTGAGGTCGAATGGGCAGGCCTGCCGTCCGCACAGCCGACACCGGCCAAACCCGGTCACGTTATCGACGGCTCGGACCTCGATTTCTGGAACGGCTTCGGCGGCTTCTCGAAGGACGGCACGGAATATGTCGTCCGCCTCGATGGCAACGCCAACACACCTCATCCGTGGATCAACGTGATCTCGAATAAAAGTTTCGGTTTCCATGTCTCGGCCGAAGGCGCAGGCTTCACCTGGAGCCAGAATTCGCGCGACTACCAGATTACGCACTGGAGCAATGATCCGGTCATCAACCGCCCCGGCGAGGCCTTCTACGTCACGGATATCGGCAATGGTCGCGCCTATGCGACGGTGGCGGCACTCAACCTCGATCCGTCTGCCACCTTCGAAACCCGTCACGGCCTCGGCTACTCGACCTTCATCAGCCGCCATGGCGACCTGGAGATCGAACTCACACAGACGGTGGACCGGGTTCGTCCGGTCAAGCTCTCGAAAATCCGGCTGAAGAATGTCAGCGGCGGAGCCCGCAAGTTCCGCGTTTATGGTTATGCGGAATGGGTGCTGGGCAACAATCCGGCCCGCACCGCCCCCTTTGTCCTCTCGGACTTTGACGAAGAAACCGGGGCGCTTCTGGCCTCCAATCCGTACGAGATCAATTATGCCGGCCGCTTCGCCTTCCTGGCGGGCCCAGAGCAGCCGGAAGGATACACGACGAGCCGCCGCGAGTTCATCGGTCGCAACGGCACCATCAAGCTTCCCCAAGCAGTCGCGCGTGCGTCGGCCCTGACCGGTTCGATCGAAAGCGAGAGTGACCCCTGTGCCGCGATCGCCTTCGACATCGAACTCGCCCCTGGTCAGTCGCGCGACATGACCTTCCTGCTCGGCGAAACCGACACGGCGGAAGCCGCGGTGGATCTGGTAAAGTCGGTACGTGCGGTGGGCTTCGAAACCGTACTGAAGTCCAATCGAGACTTCTGGACAGGCTTTACGGGCAAACTCTCGGTGGAGACAAGCGACAAGTCCTTCGACAACCTCGTCAATCGCTGGCTGCCTTACCAGGCGCTTGCGTGCCGGATCTTCGCCCGTGCCGGCTTCTACCAGGCAAGCGGCGCCTATGGCTTCCGCGATCAGTTGCAGGACACGCTGGCCTTCCTGACTGTCGAGCCACAGCTGGCCCGCCGCCAGATCCTGACGGCGGCAGGGCGGCAGTTCGTCGAAGGCGATGTCCAGCATTGGTGGCTGCCGCAGACCGGCGCCGGTGTCCGCACGATGATCTCCGACGACGTCGTCTGGCTCGCCTATGCGATCGATCAGTATGTGACGGCCACCGCCGACGATCAGATCCTCGCAGAGCAGATCCCGTTCCTGCTTGGTCCTGAACTGGCAGAAGGACAGCATGACAGCTTCTTCCTGCCGAGTGTCGCGGCCGAAACGGCCAATCTCTACGAGCACGCTGCCCGCGCACTCGACCTCGCCATCGACAGAACGGGCAAACACGGCTTGCCGCTGATCCTGGGCGGCGATTGGAACGATGGCATGAACCGCGTCGGCATCGAGGGTCGCGGAGAGAGTGTCTGGCTCGGCTGGCTGCTCGCATCCACGCTCGAGCGCTTCAAGCTCCACGCCGAGAAGCGTGGCGACCGTGAGCGCAGCACCCGCTGGAGCGATCACGTCGAGAAACTTCAGGCAGCTCTGGAAACGGCTGGCTGGGATGGCGATCACTACCGTCGCGGCTATTTTGACAATGGCTCGCCGCTCGGCTCGAACGAAGCGTTGCAGTGCCAGATCGATTCCATCGCGCAATCGTGGAGCGTTCTTTCCGGCCTCGGTGATCCAGCCCATACGACCAAGGCGCTGGATGCGGCAGTCTCGAAGCTCGTGGACAAGGAAACGGGCATTGTCCGTCTCTTCACTCCGCCCTTTGAAAGGCCGCTGGTCGATCCGGGCTATATCGGCGCTTATCCGCCAGGCGTGCGAGAGAACGGTGGTCAGTACACCCACGCTGCGATCTGGCTCGGGCTGTCGCTGCTCAAGGCCGGTCGCACGGCCGATGCCTGGCGTGTCTTCGAAATGCTCAATCCTGTCAATCATGCACGCACGGCTGAAGATGCCGAGCACTACCGCGTCGAACCCTATGTGGTCGCGGCCGACATATACGGCGGCGACGGCAATGCCGGACGCGGCGGCTGGACCTGGTACACCGGCTCGGCCGGCTGGCTCTATCGCTTGGCAGTCGAGGGCTTCCTCGGCATTCGCCGGCAGGGCGGCGCCATCATTGTCGACCCCACTTTGCCGGAGCACTGGCAGGGCTTCAAGGGAACGGTCGAGATCGATGGCCGGAAGGTCGATGTCGCCGTAACACGCAATGCTGCGGGCTACGACGTAACGCTGGACGGCAAGGCGCAGGTAGTCGGGAAGGATCTGCCAGAGCCCTCCTCTCCCCAGCCGACGCCGAAGAAGCCGGCACGAAAGCCAAAGGTCAAGGCAGCCGAATAACCGAAACGAAAGAGGCCCCGCCAGCGATGGCGGGGCCTCTTCTCTTTTGGGCCGTTGGGAAAGTATCAGGCGGAATAGACGATCAGCAGATCCTTGGCGTCGATCTGGTCACCGATCCGGACGAGGACTTCCGAAATGGTCCCATCGCGGTCGGCATGCAGCGCCGTTTCCATCTTCATCGCCTCGATTGAGAGCAATACGTCGCCGGACTTGACGGCTTGGCCGGCAGAAACCGAAACCTGCGAAACGACGCCCGGCATCGGTGCGCCGAGCTGTGCTGCATTGCCGGTTTCCGCCTTGCGGCGGACGGCGCTGCCCGAAGCACCATGGGCGCGATCCGGCACCTTGATGCGGCGTGGCTGGCCGTTCAGTTCGAAGAACACGGTGACCATGCCCTTGTCGTCCGTATGGCCGAGCGCCTGGTTGACGATGACGAGCGTCTTGCCCTTTTCGAGGTCGAGGAACAGCTCCTCACCGGCCGGCAAACCGTAGAAATACTGCGGCGTGGGGATAACCGAGACCGGCCCATAGGTGTCGGCGGCCAACGCGTAATCCGTGAAGACCTTCGGATACATCAGATACGAGGCAAACTCGAAATCCGTGACCTCACGACCGAGCTTCTCCTCGATCACCTTGCGTTCTGCATCGAGATCGGCCGGCGGCAGAAGCGAACCGGGAACGGCCGTGTAGGGCTGCTCGCCCTTCAACACCTTCTTCTGCAGCGCTTCCGGCCAACCGCCTGGAGGCTGACCGAGATCACCCTTCAGCATGGAGACAACCGAATCCGGGAAGGCGATATCCTTGGCTGGATTTTCGACATCGGCGACGGACAGATCCTGGCTGACCATCATCAGCGCCATGTCTCCGACAACCTTGGAGGAAGGCGTCACCTTGACGATGTCGCCGAACATCTGGTTGGCGTCGGCATAGGCCTGGGCGACTTCGTGCCAGCGGGTTTCGAGACCAAGCGAACGGGCCTGTTCCTTAAGGTTGGTGAACTGCCCACCCGGCATTTCGTGCAGGTAAACTTCCGAAGCCGGCCCCTTGAGATCGCTCTCGAAGGCCGCGTATTGGGTGCGCACGGCCTCCCAGTAGAAGGACAGTCGACGGATCCAGTGCGGATCAAGACCCGGATCGCGTTCCGAGCCGCGCAGGGCCTCGACGATCGAGCCGAGGCAGGGCTGCGATGTGTTGCCCGAGAAGGCATCCATGGCAGCGTCCACCGCATCGACACCGGCTTCGACGGCCGCAAGCACGGTCGCCGCAGCAATGCCGGACGTATCATGCGTGTGGAAGTGGATCGGCAGGCTTGTGGCTTCACGCAGAGCCTTGAACAGCACCTTCGCCGCCGCCGGCTTCAGAAGGCCGGCCATGTCCTTCACGGCGATGATATGCGCACCGGACTTTTCAAGCTCGGCGGCAAGTGCCGTGTAGTATTTCAGGTCATACTTCGGACGCGCCGAATTCAGGAGATCGCCCGTGTAGCAGATCACCGCCTCGCAGAGCTTGTTCTCTTCGATGACCGCATCCATCGACACGCGCATGTTGTCGACCCAGTTCAGGCAGTCGAACACGCGGAAGAGATCGATCCCGCCCTTGGCCGCCTGACGAACGAAGTACTTCACCACATTGTCGGGATAGTTCTTGTAACCGACGCCGTTCGCGCCGCGTAGCAGCATCTGCAACAGCAGGTTCGGCGCAGCTTCACGCACCAGCGCCAGGCGCTCCCATGGATCCTCGGTGAGGAAGCGCATGGAAACATCGAAGGTGGCACCACCCCAGCATTCGAGGGAGAAGAGGTTCGGCAGAGCGCGGGCATAGGTATCGGCGATCCTGGCGATGTCATGTGTGCGAACACGCGTCGCGAGCAACGACTGGTGACCATCGCGCATGGTCGTGTCGGTCATAAGGATGCGCGTCTCGTTGCGCATCCAGTCGCCGAATTTCTTCGGTCCAAGCTCGTCGAGCAGCTGCTTCGTGCCCGGCTTGATCGGGGCGTCGATGAAGGGAATGACCGGTTCGGCAGCATCCGCCGGCGGCTTTGGACGACCCTTAACTTCCGGATGGCCGTTCACGGTGACATCGGCGAGATAGGTGAGCAGCTTCGTTGCGCGGTCCTGACGCTTCACCTGCTGGAAAAGCTCCGGCGTCGTATCGATGAAGCGTGTCGTGTAGGAATTGTCGCGGAAGCTCGAGTGACCGATGATCGCTTCCAGGAAGGTGAGGTTGGTCGCGACACCGCGGATACGGAACTCGCGCAACGCGCGGTCCATGCGGCTGATCGCCTCCTGCGGCGTGCTGCCCGACGCCGTCACCTTGACCAGCAGCGGGTCGTAATAGCGGGTGATGATCGCGCCCGAATAGGCGGTACCGCCATCGAGGCGGATACCGAAGCCGGCAGCCGAACGATAGGCGGTGATGCGACCATAATCCGGAATGAAGTTCTGCTCCGGATCTTCGGTGGTGATGCGGCACTGTAGGGCATGACCGTTGAGGCGGATATCAGCCTGCTGCGGGACGCCCGATTCCGGCGTACCGATCGCGTGGCCGTCGAGGATATGAATCTGCGCCTTCACGATATCGATGCCGGTCACCACTTCCGTGACCGTGTGCTCGACCTGAATGCGCGGATTGACCTCAATGAAGTAGAATTTGCCGGTGTCGGCATCCATCAGATATTCGACGGTGCCCGCCCCGATATAGTTGGTTGCCTTGGCGATCCGGAGCGAATAGTCCGCGAGTTCCTGGCGTTGCGCTTCGTTGAGATACGGTGCCGGCGCACGCTCGACGACCTTCTGGTTGCGGCGCTGGATCGAGCAGTCGCGCTCGAAGAGATGCACGACATTGCCATGCGTGTCGCCGAGGACCTGGCTCTCGACGTGACGGGCGCGTTCGACGAGCTTCTCGAGATAGACCTCGTCCTTGCCGAACGCGGCCATTGCCTCGCGCTTGCCTTCCGTAACCTCGCGCAGCAGGTCCTTGGGGTCGCGGATGGCACGCATGCCGCGACCGCCGCCGCCCCAGGATGCCTTGAGCATCACCGGATAGCCGATCTCTGCCGCGAGACGATGGATCTCGGCCTCGTCGTCTGGCAGCGGATTGGTGGCTGGCACGACCGGCACACCGACGCTGATCGCGAGGTTGCGGGCGGCGACCTTGTTGCCGAGCTGCCGCATCGTATCGCTCTTCGGACCGATGAAGATCAGCCCCGCCTCGTTGCAGGCGTCCACGAATTCCGGACTTTCCGACAGAAGCCCGTAGCCGGGATGAATGGCATCCGCGCCGGAAAGCTTGGCGACACGAATGATTTCCTCGATCGACAGATAGCTTTCGATCGGTCCGAGATCCCTCGACAGGTGCGGGCCCCGGCCAACCTGATAACTTTCGTCCGCCTTGAAGCGGTGCAGCGCGAGTTTGTCTTCCTCGGCCCAGATGGCGACCGTCTTCAGACCGAGCTCGTTGGCGGCGCGAAAGACGCGGATCGCGATTTCCGAACGGTTGGCGACAAGGATCTTGGATATTGGCAATTCGATCTCCCCAAAACGATATGCCAGGGCATTGTGCACCTGCGAACAAAAGTCATAGCGCGTTGTTTTAGGAAGTTCAATTTGCCTTGGACGACCGCCGATAAGATTCCCTGCCCCCCGATCTCAGGTTACCAGCCCGAGGCGGAATGACAGAGCCACCACATGCTGCCGGTTCTTCGCGTTCAGCTTGTCCTGAATACCATTCATGTACCAATCGACGGTATGGTTGGAGATCTTCAGGATCTTGCTGATTTCGTTGGAGGTCAGTCCATCTGCCAGATAATTCAGCACTTCCATTTCCCGCCGGGTCATCCGTGTGTCCATTGGTTTGACGGCATCCGTCTCATTTGCGAATTTGAATTCGACAAGCCGCCAGTAGGCCTTCTTCGCCACCGCATCGAACAGCGTGATTTCGGTGGGCGAGAGGTCGATCGGACGGCCACCGACCGTCATATTGCCAAGCAGACCGGTTCGGCCGTGTACCGGGAAGATATAGCCGTCCAGAAGGCCGAAACGCATGCTGTCTCCGAGCATGCGCTCCATGCGTTTTCGCTGCGGATCGGCCCGGAAGGCGTGCAGCGCGTCGCGCCAGCGAAAACCCGCCTGCGCCTGTCCGAGATAACGGATGGTGGGATCGGTCAAAACGTATTTCTTGGCGATATAGAGCTGCGGCCAGCCTTCTGGCCACTCGCCTGTCAGCACCAGGTTCATCGGATTTTCATCGGGTTTGGGCTGTCGAACGACGCCGTAATACTCAAACCCGAAGCTGTGGACCAATTTCTTGAGTTCGGAGACAACTTCGGCTGCCGACCGGAACTCGTCAACGACCACGAGGAAATGCAATAATTGGTTGATATTCACAAATTCTCTCCGAAATACGCAGCTGAAATATCATTAAAAAGCCACGAGCAGCGGTTCTGTGGTCCACTCGAAGCAATTTGAACTTTTAGCGTCAAATGCCGTTTTTGGAAACCGGATACGATGGATCCACAGCGCGCTATGGGAAAACCGGAGCGACGGATTGAGAAAGCCAGATCTTGCAGAGGATTGGCTATCGCATTAGGCATCCTAGCGCGGCTGGTAAACAGTCGTGATGCCCAAGCCATCGACGTTCATAGCAACCCTAGGCAAAAGTAATGCAGTTGACCCTGCTACAGGTTTATTTCAAGGCCCTGAAATACCTTGCGAGCTATAAGTTGCGGGTGTCGCTCGTGGTCGCGGCGAACATCGTGCTTGCGGTGATCACGATCCTCGAGCCGATCCTTTTCGGCCGGATCGTCGATGCCATCTCCGAAAAGCGGGACGCAACGGGCATCCTGATCGCCTGGGGCTGCTTTGGTGTATTCAACACGGTTGCCTATGTGCTTGTCGCTCGCCAGGCGGATCGTCTGGCGCATGGTCGCCGCGCAGATCTGCTGACGGAATCCTTTGCCAAGATCATTTCCATGCCACTCAGTTGGCACCACCAGCGCGGCACCTCGAACGCCCTGCACACGCTGCTGCGCGCAGGTGAAACGCTCTTCGGCCTCTGGCTGGAGTTCATGCGGACGCATCTGGCGACAGCCGTCGCACTGGCCCTGCTGATCCCGACCGCGTTCTCGATGGACGTCCGTCTCACCTCGGTCCTGATCGTTCTGGCCATCCTCTATATCATCATCGGAAAGACGGTGATGAACAAGACGAAAGCCGGCCAGGCCTCGGTGGAGAGCCACTATCACACGGTCTTTTCCCATGTGAGCGATTCCATCAGCAACGTGTCCGTGCTGCACAGCTACAACCGCATCGAGGCGGAGACGCGTGCGCTGAAGGAATACACGACCAAGCTTCTGTCCGCCCAATATCCGGTCCTCGACTGGTGGGCGCTCGCCGGCGCCCTGAACCGCATTGCCTCGACGCTCTCCATGCTGGTCATACTCGTGATCGGCACGCTGCTGGTCCAGCGGGGCGAATTGAAGGTTGGCGACATCATCGCCTTTACCGGCTTTGCGACCCTCTTGATCTCCCGTCTCGATCAGATGATCGCGTTTGTGAACCAGATCTTCGAAGCGCGCTCGAAACTCGAAGACTTCTACAAGCTTGAAGACGCAGTGCAGGAACGGGAAGAACGCGCCGGTTCAGCCGATCTCAAGCAGGTGCGCGGCGATGTGGAGTTCCGGGACGTTTCCTTCGATTTCGCCTCTACGACGCAGGGCGTGCGCGACATTTCCTTCCATGTGCGTGCAGGCCAGACGGTCGCCATCGTCGGGCCGACGGGTGCCGGCAAGACCACGTTGATCAATCTCCTGCAGCGCGTCTATGATCCGCAGTCGGGCCAGATTCTGATCGACGGCCAGGACATCGCCAAGGTGACCCGCAAGTCGCTGCGCCATGCGATCGCGACCGTTTTCCAGGACGCAGGCCTGCTGAACCGGTCGATCAAGGACAATATTCGCTTGGGCCGCGACGATGCCACCGAGGAAGAAATCATTCAGGCGGCCGAGGCAGCCGCGGCGACGGATTTCATCGAAAGCCGCATGATCGGTTACGATACCCATGTCGGCGAACGCGGAAACCGCCTGTCCGGCGGCGAGCGCCAGCGCATCGCGATTGCCCGCGCGATCCTGAAAAACGCACCCATCCTCGTGCTCGACGAAGCGACCAGTGCGCTCGACGTGGAGACCGAAGCACGCGTCAAGCAGGCGATCGACCGGCTGCGCCAGAACCGCACGACATTCATCATCGCCCACCGCCTCTCGACCATCCGCGAGGCCGACCTCGTCGTCTTCCTCGACCATGGCCGGGTCATCGAGATGGGCAATTACGACCAGCTGAGCAGTCTGGGTGGGCGCTTCACCTCGCTGCTGCGCACCAGCGGCCTGCTCAAGGAAGAGCCAAGCCCGGCGATCTGAGACACCGAGCGTTCAAAGACGATCGAGGCTGTCGAGCAGATGGCCGGCATGCTTGCGAATGGCGTCCTGCTTGAAGGGATCCATCCGCCGCCAGGTCGCATACATGTTGGAGAGCCGCGGATTGCGCGCAAGCTTTTCCGTGTTGCGATCGAGAAAATCCCAATAGAGCGCATTGAACGGACAGGCCTTCTGCCCGGTCGTAAGCTTGGGGTCGTAGCGACAGCCTCCACAGAAATTGCTCATCCGGTCGATATATTTGCCGCTTGCGGCATAGGGCTTGCTCGCCATGATGCCGCCGTCACCGTAGAGGGCCATGCCGAGCGTATTCGGCAGTTCGACCCAGTCATAGGCATCGGCATAGACTGCGAGATACCATTCGCAAACCTCCGCCGGATCGATCCCGGCCAGCATGGCGAAGTTGCCGGTCACCATCAGCCGCTGAATGTGGTGCGAATAGGCATGTTCGATCGTATCCTCGATCGCGCCCCGCATGCAGGCCATGTCGGTTCGGGCGGTCCAATACATCTGCGGTAGCGGGCGGGAGGCCGAGAGATGGTTGAGCCCGGCATAGGCAGGCATTTCCGTCCAGTAGATGCCACGCACATACTCGCGCCAGCCGAGGATCTGCCGGATGAAGCCCTCGACCGCATTCAGCGGCGCAGCTCCCTCGAACCACGCCGCCTCGGCCCGACGAATCACGTCGATCGGAAGCAGCAAGCCGGCATTGATGTAGGACGAGATCAGCGAGTGGTAGAGATAGGGCTCGCCTTTGACCATCGCGTCCTGATAGTCGCCGAAATCGGGCAGGATCTCGTCGATGAACTGCTGGAGCTCCCTTTCAGCCTGGGCAGCTGTCACCGCAAAGTGGAAGCTGTCGAGCGAGCCCATGTGGCCCGCAAACCGTTCTTCGACCATTTGCAGAACGGAGTTCGTGATTGCATCTTTGGCGTGGCTGATTCGCTTCGGCCCTCTCAGCCCCGCGGCCGGTGGCTTGCGGTTCTCGGCGTCAAAATTCCACTTTCCGCCGACCGGCTCGTCGCCTTCCAGCAGCACCCGATGACGCCGGCGCATGTCGCGATAGAAGTATTCCATGCGAAGCTGCTTGCGACCCTTGCGCCATTCCCGAAAGTCTCCGATCGAACAGAGGAAGCGATCGTCTTCGCGGATCTCGACCGGAAATCCGAGGGACGTCGACCAATCGCGCATTTCGTCTGCCAGACGCCACTCCCCGCATTCCGTCGCCACAACCGCGGATGCTCCGGTCTCATCGAGAACCCGGGCGAGTTCCCCTTTCAGGCTCTGCGTGTTTTCAGGGTCGTCCAGGGTGACATAGCGAACCTGAAGACCCCTCCCTCTCAGCTCGTCAGCAAAATGCCGCATGGCGGAAAAGAGAAAGGCGATTTTCTTCTTGTTATGCTTCACATAGGTCGCCTCGCTCATGACTTCCGCCATGAGCACCAGCGAGCTTTCCGGGTCGACATCAGCGAGTGCAGACAGCGCGTGGCTGAGCTGGTCACCGAGAACGAGATGAATGCGCGACGCCGTCACCATTCGATCGGCTGGCCGTCATAGGCGAAGAAGCCACCGGTCTGCGCCGGCTCCAGCCCGTCGAGCACCGACAGCATCATCGTCACACTTTCGCCCGGCTGGATGCGGTCATGCGCTTTCGAAAACCCGCCGGAAAAGCCAGTATCGACGGAACCCGGATGCAGCGCCACCACCACGCTCTTCGGTCTGAGACGGCCAATTTCGATCGCCGAGGTCCGGGTGATCTGGTTGAGAGCCGATTTGGCCGAGCGATAGGAAATCCAGCCGCCGAGCTTGTTGTCGCCGATGGAACCGACCCGCGCCGACAGCGTCGCAAACACGCTCTTGCCCTCGTTGGAGAGAAGAGGCGCGAAGTGCTTCAGCGCTAGCGCCGGGCCGATCGCGTTGAGCGCAAACTGTGCCGCCATGACATCCGCATTGATCGCCTTGATCGTCTTTTCCGGGCCATTGCCATTAATGACAAGCGCACCCGTCGCACAGACAATGAGATCGAATTTCTGGCCTGCTTCAGAGAACCGGACTGCCGCAGCGCCGACAGAGGCCTCGTCCGTGATGTCGAACTCGTCGCGGCTGCGCGATAACTCGGTGACGCCACCACAGGCGGGATCGTCCTTGATGGCGGCGGCAAACGCGCGCCCAATACCACCGCTCGCGCCAAGCACGAGAGCTCGGTAGCCGGGATTGAGGGACGTCATTCCGGAAAAGTCGGACATCTGAAACTCCTGCAGGTCTGTGCTACCCATTACGGCAGACAGACGAACCGGATCAGACGCAGATTGTCTCAGAGGCGTTCAACGGCTCCGGCAAAGGCCGGTATGCCGCCCGGATCGATATCCATCAGCCGGCAGACGAGGCCAGCAGTTTCCGTCTGGGCGAGCTGCTGATCCCGATCAATCCGGAAGCCGACCGTATAGAACGGTACTTCCGTCTCCTCGGGCGTCGGTCCGGCGTGGTTACCATCATCGCCCATGCCATGATCCGCCGTGACGATGACAATATAACCCGCATCGATCCAGCCAGGCACGTGACGAGCCAGCAAATCTCCCTGTGCCCGCGCCGCATTGCGATAAGCCACGCTGTTACCACCATGCTTGTGCCCCGCATCGTCGACATTCATCGGATGCAGCAGGAGAAAATCGGGCGCCTTGGACCGCACCAGCCATTCGGCATCGCTAAAGAGATGGCTGTCGGGATAGGCATCATCCCAGTAAAAAGCGCCATGGGTGATATCACCGATGCCATCGACGAGAATGCGGTCGCGATACCGGTCGAAGGGGCAGGACACATAAAGCTCCGACACCCAGTGATAGGCAGCCGCGGCCGTCACGCCGCCCTGTGCCCGAACCCGCTCGAAGAGATTGTCGCCGATTGAGCGGCGCACGATACCATTGCTGACCACGCCATGATCCACGGGCTTGCGACCTGTCAGCAAGGTCTCATAGAGCGGCCGGGACATGGCCGGCAATTCGCAAGTCAGCTTGCGCACATCGGCGCGCTCCACAGCGACGAGGCCTTCCATGAAGCCGAGGCAGGAGCGGGCCACGTCATAACGCAGCCCGTCGAGAACGATCAGGATCACTTTGTTCATGGCGCGCAACTTGCCATGCCGCGCGCCAAAGGCAAGGCCGACTTAGAGAATCGGCTTGCCACCGGTGACGGCAATTGTGGCGCCAGACACATAGCTGGAGAGTGGATCGGCAAGCATCACATAGGCCGTCTGCAATTCCGCCGGCTGGCCAGGACGCTTCATCGGCACCTGTTTGCCAAAATTCTTGACCGAATCCTCGGGCATGGTCGACGGGATGAGCGGCGTCCAGATCGGCCCCGGCGCGACAGAATTGGCACGGATCTTCTTACTCGCGAGCATTTGCGCAAGCCCCGCGGTGAAGTTCTGGATCGCGCCCTTGGTGGTCGCATAGGCGAGCAGGGACGGATTGGGATTGTCGGAATTGATCGAGGCCGTATTGATGATCGACCCACCGTTCCTCATGTGCGGAACAGCCGCCTTGGTCAGGTAGAACATCGCATGGATGTTGACGCGGAAGGTGAGTTCCCATTCTTCGTCAGGGATTTCGGTGATGTCTTCGAATGTCGCCTGATGGGCGGCATTGTTGACGAGAATATCGACGCTGCCGAATTCGCGAACCGCCGTCTCGACGATCTCACGGCAATGATCCGCATGCTGAATGTCACCGCGGACCAGAACCGCCTTGCGACCAGCCTTTTCCACCCAGCGGGCGGTATCCTGCGCGTCTTCGTCCTCCTCGATATAGGAGATCAGTACATCGGCGCCTTCGCGCGCATAGGCGATCGCCACCGCCCGACCGATCCCGCTGTCGCCGCCAGTAATGATCGCCTTCAAGCCCTGGAGCCTGCCCGATCCCCTGTAGCTCTCTTCCCCGTGGTCCGGTGTCGGATTCATGTCCGCAGTGCGGCCCGGCATCGGGACTTTCTCTTGCGGAAAGGGCGGTGTGGGATAGTCGGCCATGGTCGTCTCCTCGTTGCTGATGTCGAGGGTCAAACCGGTGAGCCAGTGATGGGTTCCGGCAATCGGTAACGCAAAAAGGCAAGGGCCGGCGTGACGCCAGCCCTTGAACGCTTCGAAATCATGACCGCCAGGCGGCGACCGCCTGCGGTTTGAGCACGCTCTCACCAAGCACCGGATCGGCACCTTCGGGAAGCCTCCAGTCTTCGGTTCCGTAGTTGAAGGCAAAGACGAGGTCGCCGCGGCGCCGAATGCGGATGAAGTCGGGCACGCGCAGCGTCGCAACACCCGCCTTCTTCGTTGCCAGTTCCAGCACCGAGGCGAGAAGCCCGGCATCGGCCCAGCAGGCGAGATAGAGCACATTGTCCTTCTCGGTGAGTGCCGGATCGCCGTTATCGAAGGTCGCCAGCACCGAGGCCGAGGTCTCCAAATATTCGCGCCAACGGATCGCATGACCCGAAACCGCGCCGGAAACGCCATCCGAGAGGCCCGGACGCATGGAGGAGACCTGAATGACGCGATTGCCCGTGAGCTCACCAAGTGAACCCGGCGGCAGGTTTTCCGGAATGCGGAAATTGCGATCGCGCGAACCCGTGCGCGCGCCAATCACCACGACTCCTTTGGCCTTTTCGAGCTCGGCCCGCGCCGCTTCGGTCACTTCCGTCATGCAGGGCACGACGACCAGCGGATAGCCCTCAAGCGGCGCGCCCGGACGGACGAAATCGACGTTGAGGCCGAGATGGCGCAGGGCCTCGTACCAGCGGAAGCAAAGTTCCTCGTAGCGGAAGTCCTTGCCCTGTGGCTGGATCATCGTAGACCAGTAGCTCTGGTAATCGAAGACCAGCGCGACAGGCGCTTGCCTGGTTTCGGGAAGCGCGCCGAGGGCTGCCAGCTCGTCCGAGACCTGCATGGCCTCGTGACCACCCGGCGACCATTCGTCGAGGCCGGGCAGGTTGAGGCCCGCATGCATCTGTTCCTGCGCGAAAGGCGCCTGACGCCAGCGGAAATAGCTGACGACATCAGCCCCATGCGCCAGCGCTTCCCAAGTCCAGAGGCGCACCATGCCAGGCTTCGGCACGGGGTTCCACGGCGCCCAGTTCACCGGACCCGGCTGCTGCTCCATCACCCAGAAACGACCCTTGCCGACGGCGCGGTAGAGATCGTGGTGATAGGGCGCGATATCGGGATGCGAGGTCTCGGCCCAGCGATTGCGCTCTTCTTCCGTGAAGGGAAACTTCTCGACGAAGCCGATCGGATAGCTGTCCCACGACGCAAGATCGAGATTGTCGCCGACCTTGAAGTGATCGAAATCGGAGACGAAGCCCATGAAGTTATGGGTGACCCAACGACCGGGCGAATGCTTGCGGATGATCTCGCACTGCATCTTGTCATAGGCCGCGACCTGGTCCGAATGGAAACGCCAGAAATCGAGACGCGTCGCCGGGTTCGGCTCGGTCACCGTCAGGTTCGGCAAGACCACGTCATCGAAGCTGTTCATCTCCATCGACCAGAAGACCGAACCCCAGGCTTCGTTCAACTGATCGGTCGACTGGTAGCGCAGACGCAGCCAGCGCTTGAAGCTCTTCAGATCCTCAAGCCCCCAGGAGAGCGTCGTGTCGTGGCAGCCATATTCATTGTCCGTCTGCCAGCCGACGATGCCGGGGTGCTCGCCGTAGCGCTTGGCGACGATCTCGACGATCCGGGCGCTTTCCTTCCACCAGGTCTCGGAAGAAAAGGTGTAGTGACGGCGCGACCCGAAGCCGCGCGGGCGGCCCTGTTCATCATAGGGAATGATATCAGGGCATTCGTCCACCAGCCACTTGGGCGGGGTCGCGGTCGGCGTTCCCAGCACGACCTTGAGGCCCGCTTCATGCAGCACGTCGATTGCCCGGTCGAGCCATTCGAAGGTGAAATTGCCGCGCGAGGGCTCCAGACGAGACCATGCAAACTCACCGATACGCACGAAGGAAATGCCGAGTTCGCGCATCCGGCGCGCGTCGGTTCGCCACCGGCTTTCGTCCCAGTGTTCCGGATAGTAGCAGACGCCCAGCATTATCGTGTCAGATCCCCATTGATGACGGCCTTGCCGTCCTTGTCGAACAGATGGCAAGCCTTGGCATTGATGCCGAGACGCAGCGTCTGGCCAGGCTTCTCGCTGGCGAGACCGTCGGCCTTCACCGAAAGCTCCGAACCATCGGCGAGCGTGACGAAGAACAGCGTCTCCGAGCCCAGATATTCGGCGAGCTTGACGGTCGCCTCGATGACGACATCGCCCTTGCCGGTCGCATCGATATGTTCGGGGCGCAGGCCGAAGGTCATCTCACCAGCTGGAACGCTCGCCCCATGCGTCGGGATCGAAATATCGACCCCGGGCAGGCGGACCACGGCAGCACCCTCAACCGCAGAAACTTGCACCTTCAGGAAGTTCATCTTCGGCGAGCCGATGAAGCCGGCAACGAAGAGATTGTTCGGGCGATGATAGAGCTCCAGCGGCGAGCCGACCTGCTCGATCTTGCCGGCCGACAGCACGACGATCTTGTCGGCCATGGTCATGGCTTCGACCTGGTCATGCGTGACGTAGATCATCGTTGCCTTGAGGTCCTGATGAAGCTTGGAAAGCTCCGTGCGCATCTGGACGCGCAGCGCCGCATCGAGGTTGGAGAGCGGCTCGTCGAACAGGAAGACTTCCGGATTGCGCACGATGGCACGACCGATCGCCACGCGCTGGCGCTGACCGCCCGAGAGCTGGCCGGGCTTGCGATCGAGAAGCGGCTCCAGTTGCAGGAGTTTGGCCGCGACAGCCGTACGCTCCGCAATCATGGCCTTCGAATGACCGGTCATCTTGAGGCCAAAGCCGATGTTCTCCGAGACCGTCATATGCGGATAGAGAGCATAGGACTGGAAAACCATGGCAACGCCACGCTCGGAAGGGCCGATGCTGGTCATGTCCTGACCACCGATCGCAAGCGATCCCTCGGTGATCTCCTCAAGGCCCGCGATCATGCGCAGAAGCGTAGACTTGCCACAGCCGGAGGGGCCGACGAACACGCAGAACTCGCCGTCTTTCACGTCGAGATCCACACCCTTGATGACGCTGAGTGCGCCGAACTGTTTCTTGACGCCACGCAGGCTTACGTCAGCCATGGGTATTGCCTCCCTTGATCGGTTCGAGTTCGAGGAGAAGGGCGCTTTCGGGCGTCAGCATCGGCAGCGGCAGGCCGGCAAGCCCGGCACTGGAAAGCGCGAAAGTGACGGCACCGGAAAGCAGCGCTTTCTGGCCCTCGGAGATACGGATGAATTGCGGTTCGGCCGGCAGCACGGTCTTGATCCGCCACTGGCCACCGAACTGGGTGACCTCATCGGGCAGACGCAGAGGTGCCGGCTGTTCGCCCACCATCTGCAGCCCCTGAGCGACAATCACCACGATTTTTTCGGCAGAAGCCGCACCCCAGACATAGCGACCGTCGAGCGGCTCCATGCGGAAACTGGCGCCCGGCGCATGGAAGAGATCGCGCAGCCGCTTGTAGGTCTCGATATAGACCTTGAGTTCGTCGCGTTCCTCATCGATGAGTTCGAGCGGGTTCAGCTCCACCCCGAGATGATAGGCGATGGCCACGAGCGCCCGGAAGGCCAGCGTGTGGCGGCGACCGGTCTGATGGTTCGGCGAGGCCGAGATATGGCTGCCGAGAATTTCCGGCGGTACGAAGACCGAAGCGCCGCGCTGGATTTCCAGCCGCTCCAGCGCATCCGTGCAGTCGGACGTCCAGACGCGATGGGTGCGCTTCAAGGCACCGTAATCGATACGTCCGCCACCGGAGGCGCAGCTTTCGATTTCGACATTGGGATGAGCGGCACGAATCCGGTCCATCAGCGCATAGACGGCACGGGTTTGGGCGGCAGTCTTCGCCCTGCCGTCGCGACCGGCCGCATGCGTCAGATCGCGGTTCATGTCCCACTTGATGTAGGAGACAGCATGGTTTGAGAGCACCGCATCGATCTTGCCGAAGAGATAGTCGGAGACCTCAGGACGGGTCAGATCCAGCACCAGCTGGGTGCGCGATTCCAGAATCGGACGGCCCTCAATCGTCAGCGCCCAGTCGGGATGCGCCTTGTAAAGCTCTGAGACCGGGTTCACCATTTCAGGCTCGAACCAGATGCCGAACTGCATGCCGAGACCAGTGACATGATCGACCAGCGGCTTGAGGCCATCGGGGTATTTCCGGGCATCGATATCCCAGTCGCCAAGGCTGGTCGTGTCGTTGTCCCGCTTGCCGAACCAGCCATCGTCGAGCACGAAGCGCTCGATGCCAAGCTCGGCGGCGGCTGACGCCTGGGCTTTCAGCGAATCCATCTGGTGGTCGAAGTAATTGCCTTCCCAGGTGTTGAGCGTCACCTGACGAGGGCTCATTCTGCCGCCGGGCCAAGTGGTCAGCTCTTCGCGAACGAAGGCGTGGAAGTCTTCCGTATCGGCACCGGCATAGGCCGTCGGGCTCTCATAGCTTTCGCCCGGTGCAAGAATGATCTCACCCGGTTCGAACAGCTCTCCGAGATGCACGAGGCGCTGGCCGTCATCGGTCCGGTCGATCACCATCTGGTGGTTGCCGCTGAAGCCGAGCGTCACGCCGAAGATCTGGGTTTCGCTTTCGATGAACAGCATCGGGAAGCGGTCATGCGAGGTGCGACCACGACGATTTTCCTGGATCCAGGTGCCATTGCCGAGCAACTCGCGTCGCGTCTGGAATTCGCGACCCCAGATGCCGGTGAAGCTCATCACCTGCAGATCACCCGCAGGCGCCAGGAAGGTGCCTGCCATGCAGCGATCCAGTTGGTAGTCGCCATGGCCTGTATTGGTGAGCACCGTCGCCATGGAGATGAGGCCAGAGGCGTGCGCAGTCAGCGTGACCGCAAGCGACAGTTTTGCAACGGCATCGATACCGGTCAGCACCGTGCGGTTGCCATCTCGATCTACAGTCCAGCCGCCGAACTGCGCGACAAAATCACGCCCGCCGCGATGCCCTGCGATTGCCGGCCAGCCAAAGAAGCCCATACCGCCAGTCGGCAGGAGAACGGATGAGGGCACGGCCACGTCCATGCCGTTGACGCGGCTCGACCGTTCGATCTCGAACAGCGGATCAGCTTCTGCGGGTTCCGTCCCGAAAGATAGGATTTCCGGCATGCCGAGCTCGGGAAGGCGAAGGCTCAGCGCCAGCTGGCCGGAGTCGATGGTGACAATCTTGCTCATCCCTTGGTCGCTCCAAGCGTCAGGCCGGCAATGAAATGCCGTTGCATCAGGAAAAACATGGCGACCGGCGGCAAGGCCGCGACGATCGAGCCGGCGGAGACGAGATGCCAGGCGGCGACCCATTGCCCGTTCAGCGAATAAAGACCCGCAGTGACCGGCATGGCGTGCTGGCCCTGCACAAGGACAGTTGCCCAGAAATAGTCGTTCCAGACGAAGGTGAAGATCAGAACGGACAAGGCAGCGATCGCCGGACGCATCAGCGGCAGCACGATGTAGCGGAAGATCCGCCATTCGGAGACACCCTCGACGCGCGCCGATTCGATCAGCGCAAAGGGCAGACCCTTGATGAAATTGCGCATGAACAGCGTGCAGAACCCGGTCTGAAACGCGACATGAAAGAGCACGAGACCCATCGTCGTGTCGTAGAGGCCCGCGCGCAGCGTCATGTCGCGGACCGGAACCATGAGGATCTGGAACGGGATGAAGTTGCCGGCGACGAACATGAAGAACAGGACGAGATTGCCCTTGAACTTGTAGACTGCGAGCGCAAAGCCCGTGAGGCAGGAGAGTGCGACCGCGCCGATGACCGTCGGGATCGTCACCTTGAACGAGTTCAGGATGTAGTAGCCGATCGGCGAGTTGTTGAAGACCGCCGAATAGTTCTCGAAGCCGGCAAAGCCCGAGGGAATGCCGAAATAATTGCCGGCAGCGAGGTCACCCGCCGGGCGAACCGAGGTGATCGCAACGCCGATCAACGGCAACAGCCAGAGGAAAAGCGCGACCGGCAGCAGGATCTTGTAGGCCGTTTGCGCAAAGGGCGAGGCCTTCTGGATCGGAGTGGGGAACATCAGGCGTTCCTTTCCTGGGCGAGCATGCGGACGATGAAGACCGAGATGAAGACCATCATGATGAGGAAGAGTACGACCGCGATGGACGCGCCGTAGCCCATGCGGAAGCCGTATTCGGAAAGCGCCTGCTCATACATGAAGTAGGAGAGCACCGAGCTCGAACCGTAGGGGCCGCCGGCCGTCATGATCGACACCAGATCGAAGGAGCGCAGCGAGCCGATGACCGTCACCACCATGGCGATGAAGGTTGCTGGCGCTAGCTGCGGCAGGATCACGTACCAGAGCAGCTTCAGCCCCTTGGCACCGTCCATGCGGGCGGCTTCGACCTGCTCCGGATTGATGTTGTTGAGACCCGTCAGGTAGAGGATCATGCAATAGGCCGTCTGCGGCCAGAGCCCCGCAATGATGATGCCGTAGGTCACGTAGCGCTCGTCGGCGAGAACGGCGATCTGTTCGCCGAACAGCATTTCCGTGAGCTTCGAAAACAGGCCGAAATCCGGGGCATAGAACCAGGTGAACATCAGGCCAACGACGACCTGGCTGATCACGAAGGGAAAGAAGAACAATGACTTGTAGAGCCGGATGCCCGTGACTGTCTGATTGAGGAAGAGGGCAACCGCCAGACCTGCCGGGATCGACAGCAGATAGAGCACCAGCCAGATCAGGTTGTTGGTGAGCGACGTGTAGAATGTGTCGTCATCGGCGAGTTCGACATAATTGCCGAAACCGATCCAGGTCATCGCACCGAGACCATCCCAATCATGGAAGCTGATCCAGATCGATTCGAAGATCGGAACCAGCACGTAGATCAGGAACATCAGCATGCCGGGCGCCAGGAAGAGGAAGGGCGCAAGCGTCTGCTGATTTCGCTTCCAGAAGCCGGAGGACGAAGGAACGGTGTTGCTCATGGCGGCACCTCTGATGAAAAGGGAAACGGCAACCGGATGCCGCGGACCCAAGGAGACCCACAGCACCCGGCGCAGGGAGCTCTATGGCTTACTTGTGGACGCGGGCACGGACCTTTTCCAGGCGCTCCAGGATCCGGTCGAGATTGTCAGGCTTGACCATGAATTCCTGGAAGCCTTCCATGCCGGCCTTCGCCATTTCGGCATTGGCGTCGCGGTCATAGAACTGTGCGAGCGCATGGGCGTTCGACAGCATCTCGAAACCGGCGCCGAGGAACGGATCCGCCGGCTTTTCGGACTTGTTATTCACAGGCAATTGGCCGAGCGTCGCGTTCATCTTCGTCTGGGCTTCCGGCGAAGCGAGGTAGGCGAGGAACTTCTTCGCATCTTCCTTGTTCTTCGCGCCCGACGGGATGTGGAACGTGTCAGTCGGAGCCTCTTCGGACACCGGAATGCCGGCCGTGATTTCCGGGAACTGCAGGAAGCCGATCTGCTCTTCCTTCAGGCCGCCGTCCTTCATGGTGGCGACAGCGAAGTTGCCCATCAGATACATGGCAGCCTTGCCCTGAACCATCTGCGGGATAGCATCCTGCCAGTCGATCGCGGCATGGTTCTCGTTGAAATAGCCGGCCTTGACCAGCTCGCCCCACTTCTCGAACACGGCCTTCACGCGCGGATCGGTATAGGGGACCTTGCCGGAGGTGAGCTCCATGTGGAACTCGTAGCCGTTGACGCGCAGGTTCAGATAGTCGAACCAGCCGCCCGTCGGCCACAGGGCCTTGGTGCCGATGGTGATCGGCGTGACGCCGGCCGACTTCAGCTTCTCGCAGGCGGCCAGGAATTCAGCCCAATTCTTCGGCGGCTCAATGCCCTGTTCGGCGAAGATGTCCTTACGATAGTAGATGCCCCACTGGTAATAGGTGTAGGGCACGCCCCACTTCTTGCCGTCGATGGTCATCGAGGCGGAAGCCGACTTCAGCTGGTCATCAAGGCCATTGGCTTCCCAGACATCAGAGACGTCTTCGAACAGACCGGCCTTGACGAAGGGCTCCATGCGGTTGCCGGCATACCATGCGGCGACATCGGGAGCGTCGGCGGTCAGGAAGTTGCGGATGGCGGACTTGTACCCTTCATGGTCGAAGTTGTTCCACTTGACCGTGATGTCGGGGTTGGCCTTCTGGAAATCAGCGATCAATTCTTCCATCGCCTTTTTTGGCGCCGGATCGGAATGGTCGGAATTGAGAGTGATTTCACCGGCGAATGCGGTAGACGACAGAAGGGCAGCACCCAGAGCAAGGCTGCTCAGGCTTTTGAAAAAGGTCATGTTTTCCTCCCTATGACCGTTATGCAGTCCGTATGCGGAGCTTGAAGCCCCGGATCCCACCGGAGCGGAATTCTCAGCTCAGCTTGATCATCCGATTCAAACCCGTAATAATCTACCGAGTTTTTGCCGATCTTTTCCGGGATCCTAAGATTTGGAACATGTGAAGCCCCTGCTGGACGACGAATCTGTCCCGGTCCACCCCGATCATGACCCGCGGCACCCGCTAGTCATCTTCGGCGATCATCGTTTCTGTGCCGGTGAGAACCTCACGGTCCAGCGCATGGCGGGCCCTCACATGCACAGCCAGATCGAGCTGAACTTCGTCCTGTCAGGCCAAATGACCTATTGGTTCGACGGACGCGAGCTGACGGTCGATGAGGGGCGCCTCTGCCTCTTCTGGGGCATGATCCCGCACCAGGTGACAGATCGCAGGTTAGGCACCCGCTTCATCTGCCTCTACGTGCCGATGTCCGTCTTCCTTGGGCTCGCCAATCTCAGCCGCTTCCGCGATGCCGTATTCCGGGGCGCCATGATCGAGGCCCTGGAAATCCGCTCCTGGGATCGGGACATCTTCCAGCGCTGGCGCGAGGAATTGCTGGCAGGCGACGAGAACCTGACGGAGATCGTTCGAAACGAGCTGACGGCCCGGGTTCTCCGGATCGAGCGCGACGGGTGGCGCGACCTGCGCGAGGAAGGATCGGCGATCGCCAGCTTCAGTGCCAATGACAGCGAACGCGTCGAGCATATCGAACGAATGCTCCGCTTCATCGCCGAACACGCCTTGGACAACATCTCCGCCGACGACGTCGGGACTGCCGTCGGCCTGCATCCGAATTACGCCATGTCGATCTTCAGGCGGGCCGTCGGCCACACGATCAACCAGGCGATCGTGCGCCACCGCCTGGACACTGCCCAGTCCCTGCTGATCTCGACGGATCTCTCGATCACGGACGTGGCTTTCGAAAGTGGTTTCGGATCGGTTTCTCGCTTCTACGAGGCCTTCAGCCAGCGTTTCGTCGAAAAGCCCACCGCCTTTCGCCGCCGAATGAGGTCAAAGGGCATGCCGCCAGCCTGAACGGCCTGCGCCTCAACGATCTGCGATCGCGGAGAGCCTTGGCATGGGGACATCAGGACACCAGTCTCGGAACCCGACGATGCGGCGGACGATCTTTTCGGCATGATTGCCGGCGATGTCTGCCAGACGATGGTCGAGATAGGGATTGAGGAACCGCTGCAGCGTGGTCACCACATAGGCCTCCGCCTCGTCACCGAGACCGTGCGTGCGAAATCCGGGCACGACTTCCTCGCGGTAAATCTCTTCGAGTTCCGCGCGAATGGCTGCATCGGCCAGGATATCCTTAACGCATTCCGCCGCGGGCCGCCTCTGGCTGAGCCAGCGATCCGCGAGAACCGTATGGCCGAGGTTGAGGATATGCAGCTTCAACCTTTCATAGGGTGTCAGGTCTTCGACGAGTTTGATGCATGCGTGCTCGCAGGGAAGCGTCAAACCTGGCTGCCGCTCTATGGCCCAGATCGCATAGGGTTCGGCGATCGCCCCCGCCGGTTCGATCGGTTCCGAGACGATGCGATCGACGAGCGTATTCCCCCAGATGACCCGCTCCGACAACCAGGAGGCAAAGTCGGCGTCTCCGACATGTCGGCTTGCGAGATCCGCGATCAACCGCTTCAGGACGTCGCCATTGTGGGAAATCAGTTCACAGGGGAGGATCGTGAGCGGCATACCACCACTGCGAAAGCGGGCAAGGAGAAGCGCCAGAAGCTTCATCGGAAATGAGCCTGGGACGCCATCCAGGCCATCGCCTTCCATCAGGGCATAGCCCTTGTCCCCGGTATTGCTAAGGACCACCCTCGCCTCTTCGACGAAGATCCGCCTTACCTCGTTCCAATCGGTCGCCGTGGAGAGAGACCGGCTTACCGATCGCACGCGCAACTCCCGCTCGACCGGCTTTTCATCTTCCAGACCCCTGATAATGACCGGAAATCCCTCGGGCGCTGACAAGGCCCCGATCCGCCCGGCCCGGGAAGGATCGCCGCTCGTCTGCACCACGGTGATCGGCCCCAGTGCCTTCCCTGCCACCATGGCCTCGCTGACGAAAAGGTCTGCATGCGCTTGGAGAAACCGGCTCGTGCCGAATTGCAGGATGGGCGTGTTCATGGCTTAGGCAGGCTCCTGGATGGATTGCAGCAGCGTTTCGCGTGCCGATTTCAAATGCTGGCGGCAGGCCTTTTCGATCTTTCCGGCATCGCGGGAAAACAGCGCGCGGATGTAGTCGAGGTGCTCCTCCAGCGCCCGCTGGTTTCGGGCCCGCGCATTCGTCTTGTTCCACTGGTAGTGGTAGTGAAAGACGATCGTGATGATGTCGTAGAAATCGATGATGAAGCGATTGCTTGATGCCTTCTGGACGAGAAGGTGGAAACGCTCGTCCAGCTCGGAGAATTCCATGTAGCGATCGTCGATATCGGCGAGCAGCGCGTGGTGTTGCGTCTCAACCAGCCGAAGTTCGGCCCAGGCGGGATGGTCCTCGGCCAGATGGACGAAGCTTGCCGCCGAACGGAGCTCGAACATTTCGCGCACTTCAGTCAGCTCGAGCGCGAATTCGCGGGTAAAGCCCTTCAGCACCCAATGGCTGTTCGGTCGCTTTTCGATGAGCCCGAAACGGCTGAAACGGATGAGGAATTCGCGGACACTCGTGGTGCCGATGCCGATCTCGCGGGCGAGTTCGAGCTCGTTGATCTGCATGCCCGGCTGTGCACCGCCGGCGAGAATTCGGCGCATGAAGCTGCGCTCGATGATCTCCGACAGCGAACTTGTCTCCTCGTCGGTAAAATAGTCGGATCCGGTCGGTCGACGCAGCACAGTCTTGGAGCGCTTGTCCCAGGCAACAAGTCCCGTTTCGCCGAGCCGGGTCAGCACCGCGCGCACCGTCGTCCGGCTGACGCCCAAGAGACCGCCGAGCTCCGGCTCCGAGGGAAGTGTATCCGTTTCCTCGATCAGCTTCAGCGTGCGGTTGTAGGCGTCCTTGAAGACGGTGTTCTGCTTTGCCATGGCTCTGCCTGGGTTGAAATCATGCGGGCGGGTTGATCTTTCGCCTCATGGCGCAAGATGTGGCTTCGCGCAACGGAAACCACCGATTGCGGTGGCCTTCCTCCTGTTGTCTCGGGTTCCCGTTCCTCCTGCTCCGACTGGAGCAAATTGTTCTTTATCGATATCATACCCATTGACGAGCAACTGTCTATTGCCGATAAAAGACAAAACACAGGATCCGGTGCCGCCGGACGCATGGGAGAAACATCGGGTGTCGAAACCAGCCTGCATCCTGCTGTCGCAGGACGACAATGTTGCCGTGACCACTATTGCAATCGAAGCCGGGCATGTCCTGCCGGGCGGCGCGCCGGCATCGGCGAAGATTGATCCCGGCCACAAGGTCGCGGTTCGCGCCATCCGCCAGGGCGAACCTGTCGTCAAATATGCCCAGGCGATCGGTCGTGCGACTACGGACATTGCGGCTGGCGACCACGTCCATTCCCATAATCTCGCTTTCGACGAAGATCGCCTCTCGGTCAGCGGCCTTGCCCAGCCCGAAACGGCAACGGAGGCCGACAAGGGCCGCACCTTCATGGGCTATCGCCGTGCCGACGGGCGTGCGGCAACCCGAAACTATATCGGCATCATCGCCAGCGTGAACTGTTCCACCACCGTCTGTCGGGCGATTGCGGATGCCGCGAACCGCACGATCCTGCCGCATTACGATGGCATCGACGGCTTTGTCCCGATCGTCCACGACCAGGGCTGCGGCATGAGCTCGACCGGCGACGGCATGCGCACGCTGCACAGAACGATAGCCGGCTACACGAGACACGTGAATTTTGGCGGCGTGCTGATGGTGGGCCTCGGCTGCGAAGTCAACCAGCTCACCCTTTATGGCCAGAGCGGCGCTGGTGCGTCAAAGCGTCACTTCAACATACAGGATGCCGGCGGCTCACGCCGCGCCGTCGAGAACGCCCTTTCGATCCTGAAGGAGATCGCAGCCGAGGTCGGCACGATGCGCCGCGAGCCGATCTCCGTCAGCGAGATCATCGTCGGCCTGCAATGCGGCGGTTCGGACGGCCTCTCGGGCATCACAGCCAATCCGGCACTCGGCGTTGCAGTCGACATCCTGGCAGGTGCCGGTGGCACGGCCATCCTCTCCGAGACCTCGGAGATCTACGGCGCCGAACACCTCCTGCGCAGCCGCGCCGTCAACGAGGATGTCGCCGTCAAGCTCGACGGGCTGATCTCCTGGTGGGAGGCCTATGTCGCCCAGCACGGCGCCTCGCTCGACAACAATCCCTCGCCCGGCAACAAGAAGGGCGGCCTGACCACCATTCTCGAGAAGTCACTCGGCGCCGTCGCGAAGGGTGGACGCTCGCCGCTGACCGCCGTCTATAACTATGCCGAACGCGTCACCGAACACGGTCTCGTTTTCATGGACACGCCAGGCTACGATCCCGTGTCTGCGACCGGCCAGGTCGCTGGCGGCGCAAACGTGATTGCCTTCACGACAGGCCGCGGTTCCTGCTTCGGCTCACGGCCCGTTCCCTCCATCAAGCTGACCAGCAACACCGCGCTCTACAAGTCGATGGAAGAGGACATGGACATCGACTGCGGTGTCATCGCCACGGGAGATGCCAGCGTCTCGGGTCTCGGCCGCGACATCTTCGACCTGATCATCGACACCGCCTCGGGCCAGAAGACCAAGAGCGAGCTCTTCGGCTACGGCGACAACGAATTCGTGCCGTGGCACCTCGGTGCCACCCTCTGACCTCGACAACTGGGATCCGGATATCAGCATGAAGACGAGACACATTGGCAAGACTGCCCTCGAGGTGACCGAATATTCTTTCGGCACCGCACCGCTTGGTGGCCTCTACCGCCCCTGCCCCCGTGATGTCGGCATTGCAACTCTACAGGCCGCCTGGGATCACGGCATCCGCTATTTCGATACGGCCCCGCATTACGGCTTTGGCCAGGCCGAGCGTTATGTCGGCGACTTCCTGCGCGACAAGCCGGAAGACAGCTATGTGCTCTCCACCAAGGTCGGCCGTCTGCTGGCACCGGTGCCGAAAGACCAGATCCCGAATGTCGGCTTCGTCGATCCGCTCCCCTTCAAGCTGGTCTATGACTACAGCTATGACGGCATTATGCGCTCGGTCGATTTCAGCTATGCCCGTCTCGGCCTCAATCGCATCGACATCCTCTATGTCCACGATATCGGCGTCTATACGCACGGTCGGGAGGTCAACGATCGCTATGTGAAGCAGTTGCGCGACGGTGGCTACAAGGCGCTCGACCAGCTGAAATCCTCTGGCGCGATCAAGGCCTTCGGTCTCGGCGTCAACGAAGTGCCCGCCTGCCTGGAGATGATGGCTGACATCGATATCGACGTCATCCTGATGGCCGGCCGCTATTCGCTGCTGGATCGCTCCGCTGTCGAAGAATTACTGCCGCTCTGCGAAAAGCGTGGCACCTCGATCACCGCCGGCGGCGTCTTCAATTCCGGCATCCTGGCGACGGGCGCCGTTGCTGGCGCCCATTTCGACTATACCCCTGCAACTGACGACGTCCTCGGCAAGGTGCGCGCGATGGAAGACCTGGCGAAGCAGGCCGGCAAGCCGCTCGCCCAGTTCGCCATGCAGTTCCCGTTGCACCACCCGGCAGTCGCCTCCGTCATCATCGGTACGGCAAAGCCGGAAAGCCTGCATCGCAACATGGCGCTGACATCAGAGGAACTGCCGGCCTCCGCCTTCGCACCCTTCGAGGCGCACACACTCGTTGCACCGCCGCTCGGCGATGCGCCTGTCCGGGAATAGGAGCACGTCATGCTGAAAGGCATCCATCCTCTGCTGGGACCTGACCTGCTGCACGCCATCGCCACAATGGGGCACGGCGACGAGATCGTCATTGCCGACGGCAATTTCCCGGCAAGCACCATGGGTCCCCCGGTCATCCGGGCAGACGGCGTCGGTGCCGTCGAGATCCTGGAGGCGATCCTCGCCCACATGCCGCTCGACCAGTTCGTCGAGGATGCAGCCTGGCGCATGCAGGTCGTCGGCGACCCCCACGCGGTCCCGGAAATCTGCGCCGAATTCCAGGCGACCATCACGAAACTGGCGGGCGACGTCCAGCTCGAAAGCCTTGAGCGCTTCGCATTTTACGAACGCGCCCAGACGGCGGCTTACATCGTTGCGACCACGGAATTGCGGATTTACGGCAACGTCATCCTGAAGAAGGGCGTCGTCTATCCGGAAGAGGTTCACCGGGTCTGAGGAGCCCCGGGAAGCCCTGGATTTCAAGGCAAAAGCGAGTTCGGAGGAGCCCATTTTGCCCGCTTGCATTCTCCAGAATGCTGGAGTAGCGTGCCTCGATAAAATGTTTTTTATCGATAAAGATCGACCCGGTTGCGTTCTGCAGGTCGATCTCACCGGAGGAACAGGACGCGTTGAGAGGAGAACCACAATGACCATTCTGAAGAGCATGACTCGCCGCGCCCTGATGGGGATCGCCGGCGCTGCAATGATGACGTCGATGATGCCGGCCGCGTCCTTCGCACAGGACGTGACCATTCCGATCATCGTCAAGGACACCACGTCCTTCTACTGGCAGATCGTGCTCGCCGGCGCCCGCCAGGCCGGCAAGGACCTCGGCGTGAGCGTGCCGGAACTCGGTGCTCAGTCCGAGTCAGATATCAACGGCCAGATCAGCATTCTCGAGAACGCTGTTGCCGGTGCCCCGGCCGCTGTCGTCATCTCGCCGACCGAGTTCAAGGCACTCGGCAAGCCGATCGACGAAGCCGCCAAGGCAGTTCCGATCATCGGCATTGACTCCGGCGCCGACTCCAAGGCCTTCACCTCGTTCCTCACAACCGACAACGTCCAGGGTGGCCGTATCGCCGCTGACGGCCTTGCAGCCGCCATCAAGGCAGCGACCGGCAAGGAAGAAGGCGAGGTCGCGATCATCACCAGCCTGCCGGGCGTCGGCTCGCTCGACCAGCGCCGCGAAGGCTTCCTCGACCAGATGAAGACGAAGTATCCGGGCATCACCGTCGTCGTCGACCGCTTTGCCGATGGCCAGGCCACGACCGGCCTCAACATGATGACCGACCTGATCACCGCCAACCCGAACATCGTTGGCGTCTTCGCTTCGAACCTGATCATGGCGCAGGGCGTTGGCCAGGCGATCGCCGAAAACAAGCTCGGCGACAAGATCAAGGTCATCGGCTTCGACTCGGATGAGAAGACCGTCGGCTTCCTCAAGGAAGGCGTACTCGCCGGCCTCGTCGTCCAGGATCCGTACCGCATGGGCTACGACGGAGTGAAGACCGCACTCGCCGTCTCCAAGGGCGAGAAGGTCGAGACCTTCGTCGACACCGGTGCCAACCTCGTGACCCAGGCCAACATGGCTGAACCGAAGATCGATGCCCTTCTGAACCCGAAGGTCAACTGATCGAGACTTCGGCACGCGCGGCATCCGTCGCGCGTGCCGGACCGGAAACGGCGGACGCGGGAGGCGTACGCCGATTTCCCTGTGATTTGGGAGGAATGACATGACTTCGCTGCACGATGTGAGCCACCGGCACGACGACGCGCCGGAACTGCTGGAGACCGATCGCATCCCGCCGGGAACGCCGATCCTCGAGCTCATCGGCCTGCAGAAGAAGTATGGCGCCGTCGAGGCCCTGAAGCCTGCGACCGTGACCTTCCTCGCCGGTGAGATCCACGCCATTGTCGGCGAAAACGGCGCCGGAAAATCCACGCTCATCAAGCTTCTGACCGGCGTCATTCCGCGCACATCGGGCGAGATCCGCTGGTGCGGCAAGCCGGTCGCCCTCTCGACGCCGAACGAGGCGATCCAGCGCGGCATCAATGCCGTGCACCAGGAAGTCGTTCTCTGCCCGCATCTTTCGGTCGCCGCCAACATGTTCCTCGGCGACGAGATGTCGTCGGGCGGCATCATGCGCCAGCGCGCCATGACGACCGCCGCGCAGAACGTCCTCGACGACCTCGGCTTCAATCTGCCCGCCGGCGAAATCCTCGCCAATCTCACGATCGGCCAGCAGCAGCTGGTCGCCACCGCCCGTGCCGCGATGCGCGGCATACGCTTCCTTATCTTCGACGAACCGACGGCGTATCTCACGCGTCAGGAATCCGCCCAGCTTTTCCGCCTGATCCGGCGTCTGCAGTCGGAAGGTGTCACCATCGTCTATATCAGCCACCGTATGGAAGAAGTCTTCGAACTGGCGGACCGCGTCTCGGTCCTGCGCGACGGCACCCATGTCGGCACCCGGCTGATCGGCGAGACCAACGACGCCGAACTCATCTCGCTGATGATCAACCGTTCAATCGAGCAGATCTACCACAAGGAAAAGCTGCCGATCGGTGCCACAATCCTCGAGGCGAAGGGCCTTTCCGGCCCAGGTTTCTCGGATGTCTCGCTTTCGGTGCGCGCGGGCGAAATCGTCGGCCTCTACGGCCTGATCGGTGCTGGTCGGAGCGAGTTTGCGCTTGGTCTCTATGGCCGCCACAAACTGACGGCAGGCGAAGTCTTCTGGGACGGCAAGAAAGTCGTCATCGACACCGAGCGCAAGGCGATGGATCTCGGCATTGCCTTGGCCCCCGAAAGCCGACGCGACCAGGGCCTCTGCCTCAATCTGCCGATCGGCCTCAACATCAACTTGCCGGTCTTTGGTCGTTTGAGCCGTGGCCTCACCATCAGCCCGAAACTGGAAGCCGGAAACGCGGACAAGCAGATCAACGACCTGAAGATCAAGACGCCGACTCGCGCCGTGCTCGCCTCGGCCATGTCCGGCGGCAACCAGCAGAAGATCGTCATCGGCAAGTGGCTGAGCCACGGCGCACGGCTCTTCATCTTCGACGAACCGACCGTCGGCGTCGACGTCGGCACCAAGGCAGAAATCTACCGCCTCTTTGCCGAACTCCTGAAGCAGGGTGCCGGCATCATCCTGATCTCGTCCTACCTGCCGGAGGTCTATGAACTGGCGGACCGCCTGCACGTGTTCCGCCAGGGCAAGCTGGTCGCGAGCCACGACTACCGAACCGCATCGCATGAAGACGTGCTGACCGAGGCGATCGGCGTCTGAGACGTGATCCCCGCTAACAACGACATGAAAAGACGACTGGGAGGACAAAGATGAGCACCGATACCACCGAGATCAAGGTCGCACCGAAGAGGGGCATGAGCATCCTCTTCAGCCTCACGCTGCTCGGGCTCCTGCTTTTCCTCTGGCTGCTCCTCGGCTTTGCCACCAACAGCTTCTGGACGCCCAACAACATCAGCAACCTGCTGCGTCAGGGTGCGATGACGGCGATCCTCGCGGTCGGCCAGACCTTCGTCATCATCACCGCCGGCATCGATCTATCGGTCGGCGCTGTAGTGGGTTTTGCCAGCGTCATTCTGGCATGGCTCCTGGCGGCCGGCCTGCCCGTCTGGCTTGCGATCATCCTCACCCTCCTGATGGGTGTCGCCATCGGCATGTTCCACGCCTTCGGCATCGTGCGCATGGGGCTTCCGGCCTTCATCATCACGCTCGCGACCCTGACCTCCCTTCGCGGCATCGGACTGTTGATCACCAATGGTTCGACCATTTCGATCTCGAACGAGGCCTTCACCAATTTCGCCCGCGCCGACTTCCTCGGTGTGCCCAGTCTCTTCTGGATGGTCATCGTCGTCGCCGTGCCGGCCTATGTCTTCCTGCACCTGAGCCGCTGGGGCCGCTATCTCTTCGCGGTCGGTTCCAACAGCGAGGCGGCACGCCTGTCCGGCGTCAACGTCAACCGCACGATCTACATGGCCTACATCCTGTCCTCGACCTGTGCTGCCTTCGTCGGCATCCTGCTCGCCTCGCGCATCGGGATCGGCAATGCCACCCAGGCTGAAGGCTGGGAACTCCAGGCAATCGCTTCCTCGGTCATCGGCGGCACCAGCCTGTTCGGCGCCGTCGGTTCGGTCCAGGGTCCGCTGCTCGGCGCCTTCATTCTGGCGACGATCAACAACGGCGCCAACCTGATGAACGTCAACTCGTTCTGGCAGCGCATTATCACCGGCGCCCTGATCATCCTGATTGTCTATTTCGACCAGCTTCGCCGCCGCGGCAGCCGCTGAGAATTTCCCAAGGTGGGGGTGCCGCGAATGGCATCCCCTTTTTTTTCGTCAAACCTTGCCGGGCAGCCGAAAGGAATAAGCATGAAGGCCGCATTGTGTGTCGAACCGGGCCGTCTCGAGATCGTCGATCGCGATCCGCCGCCGCGTCCCGAAAGAGGCGAAGCCCGCATCGCGATCAGCCATGTCGGGATCTGCGGAACCGACTACCACATCTTCGAAGGCAAACACCCCTTCCTCGAATATCCGCGCGTGATGGGCCATGAGATCTCGGCAACGGTCCGCGAGGCCGGTGAAGGCGTCGACCTCGCCGTCGGCACCAAGGTCATCGTCAATCCCTACATCGCCTGTGGCACCTGTATCGCTTGCCGCAAGGACAAGCCAAACTGCTGCACCAATATTCGCGTGCTCGGTGTCCATACCGATGGGGCAATGTGCGAGGAAATCACGGTCCCGGCCGTCAATCTTTATCCCGCTGACGACCTTTCCCCGGAAGCCGCAGCAACCGTAGAATTTCTGGCCATCGGCGCCCATGCCGTCCGTCGCTCCATGGCACCACAGGGATCGAGAGCACTGGTCATTGGCGCAGGCCCGATCGGCCTCGGCACGGCGATCTTCGCCCGCATTGCCGGACACGCCGTAACCCTGCTCGACACCAGCAGCGAGCGCCTGTCGATGGCAGCGGATCGCCTGGGCTTCACATCAGGTCTGCTGGCCGATGACAGCCTCGAGCCTGCGGTCGGGGAATTGACCGGGGGAGACGGCTTCGACGTGGTCTTCGATGCCACCGGCTACCGCCCCTCGATGGAACGCGCCTTCCGCTTCGTTGCCCATGGTGGAAGCCTGGTGCTGGTCAGCGTGGTCAAGGAGGACATCACCTTCTCCGACCCCGAATTCCACAAGCGCGAGATGATGCTGATCGGCAGCCGCAACGCGACCCGCGTCGACTTCGATCATGTCCGCAAATCGATCGCGGATGGCCTCGTGCCGATCGACCAGCTGATCACGCATCGCACGACCCTGGCAGATCTCGCCACGGATCTGCCGCGCTGGGCGCGCGAGAAATCCGGTCTGATCAAGGCCCTGATCCAGATCGGCTGATAGTCGAGACGAAAAAAGGCCCGCAGCTTGTCTGCGGGCCTTTTGTGTTTCGTGTGCGTGATCTCAGGGCTTCTGCAGGAAGGCGGCGATCGCATCGACCTCGCCTTGCGAAACCTCGTGGCCGCCCTGATGCAGAAACGTCTCGACCTGAGCGCCTTGCGCCTCGAAATAGGCCGTCAGCCGTTCGGTGAGCGGCAGCGGGCAGATCGGATCCCGCTGGCCGGCAGTCACGAGCACCGTAACATCTGAAAGCCCCGGCTGTGCCGGTGGATCGAACGGGATCAGCGGATGCATCAGGATCACGCGGTTGAAGAGCTCAGGCGCCTCGAACAGGACCGAAGCCATGATGTTGGCGCCATTCGAATACCCCAGCACGTAGATCGGTCGATCCGGGTTCTTCTCCTTGTGAGCGCGGATGAAACCCGCCATCTTCGCCGTCCTCTCTGCGAGATCGGCCATGTCATAGACGCCTTCGCCGGTGCGCTTGAAGAAGCGCGCAGCACCGTATTCCGACACGTCGCCGCGTGGCGAGACGATCCCGGCCTCGGGCAGGATCCGGTTCACGAGCCCCGGAAACTGATGTTCGTCGCCGCCGGTCCCATGGAAGGTGAAGACGAGCGGTGCGGCACCCTGCGGTGCCTGGTAGAGGTGGATGTAGCTATCGAGTGCCATGATGCTTTCCTCCGCAAGAGGGACGACGCCGTCAGGCATCGTCCCTCTATGCGATTAGTCCTTAATCGGGGTCAGATGGGCTTCGATCTGCGAGCGATACTGCTGGTAGCGGGTCGGCAGCTTCAGCGCCTCGCCGAGATGAGCCGTGTCTTCGTCGCGATTGAAGCCGGGTTCGTTCGTGGCGATTTCGAACAGCACGCCACCCGGGGTGCGGAAATAGATCGCCCAGAAGTAGTCACGGTCGATGACCGGCGTCACCTGGTACCCAGTGTCGAGCAGCGCCTTGCGCACTTCGAGCTGAGCCGCACGGTCTTCCACGGCAAAGGCGACGTGGTGGACCGAACCGGCACCCTGCTGGGCATGCGAGGCACCCGGCAGCACTTCGAGATCGATATAGTCGGCACCATTGCCGCCAGTGACTGCATAGCGAACGAAGTCGCCCTGTTTGTCGACCGGCTGGTAGCCCATGAACTTCAGGAGTTCGCCGGTAGCACCTTCGTCGCGCAGCCGCATGGTCACGCCGCGGAAACCGTGAACACCTTCCGAAACGCCAACCGGACCACCGGCGAAGGGCACGCGGCTGTCGCCGTCGACCTCGGCCAGTGCAAAGCCATCGCCATCAGGACCGGCAAAACGCAGGCGATCTTCACCGAAGAGCGAATAGGAGCCGAGTTCCTTCACGCCTTGCTTCGACAGACGTTCCTGCCAGAAACCGAGTGTGCCCTTCGGCACGGAGAAGACGGTCTCGGAGACTTCACCGGCACCACGACCACCCTTGCCCATATTGGCAAACGGGAAATAGGTCATGACCGAGCCGGCATTGCCGACTTCGTCGCCGTAATAGAGGTGGTAGACGTCGGGAGCGTCGAAGTTGACGGTCTTCTTGACCCGGCGAAGACCGAGGGTCTTCGTGAAGAAGTCGTTGTTTTCCTGGGCATCCGCGGCCATGGAGGTAACGTGATGCAGGCCTTTGATCTGGGTAAGCATGGCTCTGATCCTTTCCCGGCAATCGCGCCGGTCTTGTTCTGTTGAACGGAATATGGGCCATGGCTTTCCACGAGAGAATAGCTGTAATATTGTGGATATTATTGCAAAAAGGACAACAATCAGATGGGCGAAGTCGAGGCCATCCGCACGTTCCTGACGGTCGCTGAACAAAGCAGCTTCAGTGCTGCCGCCCGTTTGCTCGGCATGACACCCGCCTCGGTCACCCGAACGGTCTCCGGCCTTGAGGAACAGCTCGGCGTCCAGCTTCTGCTGCGCACCACGCGCAAGGTATCGCTGACCTCGGCCGGCGCCGCCTATGCAGCCCGTGTCGCACCACTTGTCGATGGCCTCGCACGCGCGACGGAAGAAACGCGTGACCTGCAGAAGGTGACGGCCGGTTCGATCCGGGTATCAGCGCCGATGTCGCTCGGCATGAAGGTGCTTCCGACGGTGCTGTCGCAGTTCTCGATCATCCACCCGAAGACGAGCGTCGCAATCGAGTTGTCCGATCGCTTCGTCGATATCGTCGAAGAAAATTACGACCTTGCGATCCGTATTTCGGGGCCGCCGACGGACAAATCGACGATCTGGCGCAAGATCCGTCCCGTGCCCCGTCTTCTGGTGGCCTCGCCATCCTTCCTCGTGCAGAACGGTACACCGAAGCTGCCCGAGGACCTCGCGACACTCGAATGCCTGAGCTACCACGACCAGTCGAAGACCGAGACCTGGGAGCTGAGCAGGCCCGGGCAGACACGAACCGTCGAGGCGAACGGCCGCTTCTCGATCAACAATGGTGATTTCCTCTGCCGATTGGCCGTCGCCGGCGAAGGGATTGCCTTGCTGCCACGCTTCATCGTCGAGGACGAGTTGCGCGCAGGCTCGCTCGTCGAGGTTCTGCCCGGATGGACCACGCCGGAAATCTGGCTAACGCTCTACTATCCGCCCTATGAGCATCTGCCGCTGAGGGTCGCGACCTTTTCGGATTTCTTCGAGGCTTTCGTCAAGGAGAGCTGGGACTCCGGACATCCGTCCTGACCTGATTCAGCGCTCGCGCCCAAAAAACTCACCGATCTCCTGCGCGATCTTGTCGGTCGCGATCGGGACCTCGACCTTCTTCACCTGCTCGAAGAGAGTTTCGGGAATGGCGGCCTTGCGAGCCTCGGCCAGTCCCTCGAAGAAGCGCGGCGAAAACTCCGGATGCGGCTGGTAGGACAGACCCCAGTCACCATAGCGGATGACCGCATTTTCGCAGGCATCCGTCTTGCCGACGACTTCGGCACCTTCGGGCACCTTGATCACCTGATCTTGGTGCCAGGCGAGCAGAACCTGTTCTTCACCCGTGTCGGAACGCTTGTAACGGACTGGACCGGCCGACCAGCCACCCTTGAACTTCTCCACTTCGCCACCGAGCGCCTTCGCCATCACCTGATGGCCGAAACAGATGCCGACCATGGGCACCTTGGCCGCATGCACCCGGCGAATGAAATCTTCGAGCCGGCGGATCCAGTCATGCTCTTCATAGACGCCGAACTTCGACCCTGTCAGCAGCCAGCCATCGACTTCGGTCGGGCTGTCAGGAAACTCGCCGTCGACAACGAAGTATCGTTTGAAGGCAAAGTCGAACTTGCCGAGCAATGCGGCGAACATGTCGGCATAGTTGCCGTACTCATTTGTGAGTTCGGTCGGCGAATGTCCTGTGACGAGGATGCCGATGGTCTTGGTGGTCATGGGATGTTCCTGCAGCATGGCAAAGATGGTTTCACCTCTTGCACTCCGTCATTCTATACCAAATGTTAGTTTGATCAAATTTCAAGAGGGTGTCGGCCCAAATCGAAGGGGAGAACGGTGTGGCACAGGACAAGTGCAGGAGAATTCGGTCGGATCATGGCGAGCGATGAACGCAAGGTGGAGGAATCGCTGAAGCAGCGGGTTTACCGCACGCTCCGCGCGCGTGTCATGTCGGGTGCTGTAGCCCCGGGCCTGCCGATCACTATCAACGGTGTCGCGGATGATCTGGGTGTTAGCGCCATGCCTGTGCGGGAAGCGTTGCATCGCCTCGTCGCCGACGGTGCGCTGGAATACCTCGACAACCGCCGCGTCCGCGTCCCGGAAATGACCCTGACGAAGTTCGAGGAAATCATTGCCGCCCGCACGGCGCTGGAAACGCTCGCCGCAATACGCGCCCTGCCGCACATCGATGCCATGCGGCTGGAGCGTCTGCATGAGATCGATTCGCAGATCGACGAAGCCTATGCCGCCGACGACCTGTTGCGCTCGACCGAACTCAACTTCCTCTTCCACCGCACCTTGTATGAGCCGGGCGCAAGTGGCGTGCTGCTGGACCTGATGGAATCGGTCTGGTTGCGCCTCGGCCCCTTCATGCGGCTGGCCACAGCAAAGCTGGAAGAAAGCTATCGGATAGATCGCCATGCCGAGGCGCTGGAGGCCATCCGGCGCCAGGACGCCAATGCACTCTCAGTGGCGATCGAGGCCGATATTCAGGATGGCGTCGGCCATCTCGGCCGGCATTTCCTCGGCAAGACGGTTCTGTCACCTTGATCGGGGCAGCATAAGCAGGATCACCCGATTCAGACGGCTGCGACCCTCCGCCCTGGCGCCGTTCATGACGCCGGCAATCTTCCGCGCGAACCAACCGGGAGATGTGGAAGCACAGGCTCAGGCAAGCCTTGGCCTCTAGAACCGGATCATGCCAGGCGAGTTTTTTCGACCTGCCGGGCAAGACCTTGTGCCGGAAGACACTGAGAAGGTTGAGACGAATCGCCTCGATCGGATGGATGCCAACCGGTGAAATACCTTTGAGCACATTCGTTTGAAACCAAGAGGCCGATAGACATGACGTCGCCCATTTCCCTGCTCAGCCCTGCCCAGATCCGGGCACTTCCCAATTCGACGGTCAGCTCCTGGTCGGACGATGAGGTGAGCCAGCTCTCCAGCTCGCAGGTCAACGCGCTGACGTCGTCCCAGATATCCGCGCTACAAACCGAAGCGGTGGCGGGCCTCTCGACCTCACAGCTCAAGGCAATCGCCCCCCGTTCGATCACGGGCCTCACCCTGGACCAGATCACGGCTCTTTCGACCGAGGATGTCTCCAGTCTGGTCACCACCCAGGTCGCAGCCATGACGGCAACCCAGCTCGGGGGCCTGAACGCTGAACAGTCTGAGGCATTGACGCCAGCGCAGATCGCGAGACTGACCGCAACCCAGCTCAGCGCCTTCAGCGCCGAAGACCTTGCGACCTTCTCCGCCGAGGACATCGCCGCCATCAATACGGCCGCTCTCAGGGGACAGTCGCCGGAACGACTGGCCGGGCTCTCGACAACCCAGATTGCCGCATTCAAACCGACTCAGATCGCAGCCTTGACCCCTGCGCAAATTGCAGCGCTGACACCTGCCCAGGTCGCAGCCTTCTCGAACACGCAGATTTCGGCCTTGAGCGCGACCCAGGTTGCCGCCTTGACGACCGACCAGCTCGGAGCTCTGTCGACGACACAATTTACCGCGATCAGTGCCCGCGCCGCTGTGGGACTGAGCACAACCCAGATCGCCGCGCTCGGAAACGAAAAGGTCGGAGCGATGACGACCGCCCAGTTGGGCGTGCTCAACTCTAGGCAACTTGCCGCACTGAGCGTCGATCAGGTTGCAGGTTTCTCGACCAGCCAGCTTGCCGCCATCAATCCGCGCGCCATTTCGGGCCTCACCACCGATCAGGTGGCAGGCCTGTCTCCCGCCCAGGTCGCAAGCCTGACCGGCGCGCAGATTTCCGCACTGACACGGACCCAGATGTCGGCCTTCAGCGATGATCAGCTTGCCGCTCTGACCACGACACAGATCAGGGCCTTGAGTGCGACACAGATTGCCGCACTGCCGACGGCCACGGTCGCCGGCTTCACGACCACCCAGATTGCTGCACTCGCTCCCAAGACCATAGCCGGCCTGAACGCCGATCAACTCGCGGCGATGAGCGTCGAGCAGCTGCGGAGCCTGAGCACGTCCCAGATTGCCGCCATGTCGGCAACACAGGTCGCCAGCCTTTCGACAACCCAGATTGCCGGCTTGTCGCCTGCCCAGATCGGTGCCTTCAGCTCCCCGGCCGTCACCGGCCTCACCTCGTCCCAGATCTCCACGCTGAGCCTCAGCCAGATCGCCGCCATGTCGACGACGCAGATTTCGGCGCTGAAGGCAACGCAGGTGGCAGCCTTGACGCCCGATCAGATCGCAGGCTTTACGCCGACGCAGATCCGCGGCCTGACCGGCAACCAGATTGTTGCCATGCCGGTGGACGCCATCGCCAGTTTCTCGGGCGAGCAGATTGCCGCTCTCAGCGTCCGCGCGATAGCAGGCCTCACTGCCGACCAGATCGGTGCGATGTCGATGGATCAGCTGGATGGGCTGAGCACCACGCAGATCGGCGCCCTCAGCGCTGCACAGATCGCGGCCATGCCGGCAGAGTTGATCGACGCCATGAGCCCGGCGAAGATCGCGGCCATCAGCACGAAGGCAATCACAGGCCTTACGGCAGAACGCATGGCAGCCCTTGGGCCTGACCAGATCGGGGCACTGACGACTGCACAGATCAAGGCCCTGAAGGCGGAGCAGATCTCCGGACTGACGGCCTTCCAGACCGAGGCGATGTCGAACGGCCAGATTGCAGCCCTGACGGCAGCGCAGATTTCGGCACTTTCCGTGAGCGCGGTAAAGGCTTGGTCGCCGTCACAGATCGCATCACTTTCGCCAACCTCGATCACGGGACTGACCACAGATCAGATCACTGCTCTTGAGGACAGCCAGATCGACGGCCTCACCGCCGCGCAGATCGCGAGGATGACTGGCCCGCAGATTGGAGCACTGTCCGAAACCCAGCTGGCAGCATTGCTCCCGGCGGAGATTGCAGCGATCTCGACGAGCGCCATCTCCTCCATCTCCGCAGACAAGATCGACAGCCTGAGCCTCGAACAGATTGCCAGACTGACGACGGCCCAGATCGCCGCCATGAAGAACGAACAGGTCGTCGCCTTCACGCCGACCCAGCTCGCCTCATTGAGCGCAAGCCAGCTGCAGGCCGTCACGGCCGCCCAGATCGCATCGTTGTCGCCGAGCAGTATCGCGTCGCTGTCGCGTGAACAGATTGCAGGCTTGTCCGCGCGCACCATTTCCGCCCTCAGTACCGATCAGATCGCCGCCATGTCTGCCGATCAGATCGATGCCATGACGGCGACCCAGATTTCCGGCCTGACCGCAGCGCAACTGGGCGCCATGCGCAAATCCGACATCCTCGCCTTCCTGCCGACCGAGATCGCCGCGATCAACACCAGCGCATTCGCGAGCTTGGATGCCGAAACCATCGCGGCGCTGAACCTGGACCAGATCGCAGCCCTGACGCCGGCTCAGCTCGGCGCGATGAACGCGGAACAGGTGGCCGCCTTGACGCCGACCCAGGTGGACGTGTTGAGCGCAAAACAGATGGCCGGATTTGGCGCGACACAGGCTGCAGCGCTGACGACGGCCGCGCTCGGGGCCATGTCGCAGGAACAAATCGCGGCGCTGAGCGGGGCGGCAATATCGGCCCTGTCGACAAGCCAGATCGCATCACTGTCCACCAACCAGATCGAAGCCTTGACCACTGCGCAGATGGGCGCACTGACCGCAACGCAGGTCGCCGCCCTGACGCCGACCCAGCTTGCCAACCTGCCGACGGCGAAGCTGGCTGCCCTCAGCGCAGCTGGGATCGCCGGCATGACGACCCAGCAGATTGCTGCATTGGGCTCCGACCAGATCAGTGCCCTGACGGCTGCCCAGATCGCCTCCCTGACACCGGCTCAGATCGGGGCACTCACGCCGCAACAGGTGACCCTCCTTTCGACGACGCAGATCGGCGCGCTTGGCGCCAGTCAGGTCGCCGCTTTGTCGAACGACAGTCTGGCCACCCTGACGAGCGAGAAGATCGCCGCACTGAATGCCAAGGCAATCCCGGGCCTCACCACCACCCAGATCGCCTCCATGTCGACGACACAGATCGACAGTCTCAGCCAGACCCAGATTGCCGCCTTGACTGCGTCGCAGATCGGAGCGCTTTCGTCTGCGCAACTCGCGACGCTCTCCAACGCCGAACTTGCCGCGATCGCGCCGACCGCGATCTCCGGCCTGTCGGCCGCCAACATCGCCGGCTTGAGCCAGGAGCAGATCGGGGTGCTGACGGCAGCACAGGTCGGCGCCTTGACCTTCGATCAGCTGAATGCCCTGAGGCCCGACCAGCTCGGCGTCATGACCGCAACCCAGATCGGCGCTCTGACGGCAACCCAGATCGCTTCGCTGTCGGCAGGAACCATCTCGGCCCTCTCTGCCACACAGATTGCGGCCATCTCCACGAAGGCCATTCCGGGCTTGAGCACCGCACAGATTGCGACGCTGACGGCCAGCCAGATCGACGCAATGACCTCCGCCCAGTTCGGCGCGTTGAACGCCACGCAGCTGGCCGCCTTCGGCCCGACCGCACTCGAAACTCTGACCTCCGCAGACATTGCGGCCTTGTCGCCAAGTGCCATTGGCGGTCTGGCGCCTGCGGTCTTTGCAACGCTGCAGCCTGAGCAGATCTCTGCCTTGACAACGGGCCAGGTTGCAGCTCTCAGCTATCACCAGTTGCGGGCGATGACGCAGGACCAGGTCGGGGCATTGACCACCGCCCAGGTCGGCGCGATGAACGCCATCCAGCTGGCGACACTGGGCACGGACAAGCTGAACTTCATGTCGACAACCCAGATCGCAGCCATGGACCCGAAGGCGATCGGCGGCTTGACGGTGACACAGGTCAGCGCGCTCTCGGCGGACCAGGCGGAGGCGTTGACACCGGCTCAGGTGGCCGGTTTGAATTCGGCTCAGTTGACGGCCCTAGGCGCCACCAATTTCAGAACCTTCTCGGCTGAAGACATCGCAGCCATCAGTGCTCAGGCGCTTCCTGGCCTGACGGTGAGCCAGATCTCCAACATGACGCCAGCCCAGCTCCAGGCGATCAGCGCCACCCAGTCCAACAATCTGAGCCCTGAGCAGATCGCAGCGGTGCTTGCGGCCTATCAGGCCGTCTGATGCCGTGGTCATGAGGTCGGCCAACAGCCGGCCTCATCTCAGTTTCGGATCGTGAACTGGACACGATCCGCCGGGAACCGGGTCACCGCGAACTGGATCGGGAGACCTTGCGGGTCCGTATTGAGGGCGCGCGTGACGAGAACGATTGCACCCGGCGTCAACTCCAGATGCACCACGTCGTCAGGCTCCGCATGAACGGCTGAAATCTCCGTCACGTCGCGCAGATAGTCATCGACGCCGCAGGCCGACAGGGCCCGGGTGATCGACCCTGTCTCGGCAAAGGCCTTGTCGATCCCGGCGAAACGCTCGGCGGGAAACCACATGGTGGAGCGCGAGACAGCCCGTCCATCCGCTTTTCGCACACCGTCCAGTCTCAAGACCTCGTCACCCGGCGACAGCTGCAAACGTCCGATCAGTTCAGACGTGGCTACTTCGCGCGTGGATGAAAGAAGAATACCCTTCAAATCACGCGCCTGCTCTCCAATGCCTTCGGTGAAGCGCGTCCGCCGGCCGATCGGAAAATCGAACTTGTCGCGCTGGGTGATCATTGTACCGCGGCCCTGTGCCGCACGCACGATCCCTTCCTGCTGAAGGGCTGCGAGCGCCGCGCGTACCGTGTGGCGGTTGACGCCGAATTCCTGCGCCAGCGCAGTCTCGGCCGGCACCATGCCCGTCCCGTCATAAAGACCTGCCAGGATATTGGCGCGGATCCGATCGGAAATCTGACGCCACAGGGCGACGCCCCTCTGTTTTTGCATCACCGGAATTGGGCTCCCTGTCACAAGCTTGTCACGACCAGCGGTTACTCCTAAAGTAACTTGTATGGTTGTCTATATTACTAGACATTTCGAGGACTGACAATGCACACAGCCAACGAAATTCAATCCGGTGCACAATCCGACCGAAAGCGCATCGTTGACCTGCTGGCCAGGGCAAGCCTGGCCGAACTGCAAGATGCCCTTGCGGCGATCGACCCCGATCCCGCCTTCACGGCGCTCCGCGGCCCGGAGACCGGCCTGGTGATGGTCAAGGGTCGCATTGGCGGCGGAGGCGCGCCCTTCAATCTCGGCGAAGCGACTGTGAGCCGTGCCAGCGTGCGGCTCGCCGACGGACGGATCGGTCACGGATATCGACTTGGAACCGACCGGAAGGCGGCAAACCTGTCAGCCGTACTCGATGCCTTGGCTCACGACGAGACAACGCGAGTAGCGCTGGAGTCTCGTCTTTTGGCTCCTCTCGAAGCCCGCCTTGCAGCGGAAGCCGAACGACTTGAATCCGAGACGGCTGCCACGAAGGTCGATTTCTTCACCATGGTTCGCGGAGAAGACTGATGCTTGACCATATCGAAACACTGGACGGCGGCTTCCCCGACGCCGTAGCGCATGCGCAGGAAATCTTTCGCGCGGTCATGGATGCCATGGCACGGCCCGGCACCTTGGGCCACGTCGAGGTGCCGGTCGCCCCGCCGGCACCGCTTGGCATCGCAGCCGGTGCTCTTCTGCTGGCACTTTGCGACCATGACACACCCATCTGGGTCTCATCGACCCTTGCAAAATCGGCCCTCCCTGCCTGGATCGGCTTCCATACCGGTGCAAGCCTGACCAGCGAGAGATCCGAAGCTAGGTTCGCCTTTGTCGAAGCCGGCATCCCGGTTCCTTCACTCACGCAGTTCGCACTCGGTACCCAAGAATATCCGGATCGGTCGACGACGCTCATGATCGAGGTCGCGGCGCTCGACGGCGGCCGACCGCTGAGCCTGATGGGCCCGGGCATTCGCGACACCGCGGTGATCGCACCGAAGGGTCTCCCGGAAACCTTCCTGCGGCAATGGAGTGACAATGGCGCGATCTTCCCGCGCGGGGTCGATGTCATCCTGACCTGCGGCCGACGCTTTGCTGCACTTCCGCGCACCACCAAGATCCGTGAGATGGAGGTCTGAGCCATGTATGTTGCCGTCAAGGGTGGCGAAAAGGCCATCGCCAATGCGCACAAGCTCCTCGCCGACCGCCGCCGCGGTGACAGGTCGCTGCCGTCGGTGACGATCGACCAGATCGTTGCCCAACTGGGTCTCGCCGTCGACCGCGTCATGGCAGAAGCCTCGCTCTACGACTGCGCGCTGGCGGCCCTCGCCCTCAAGCAATCGCGCGGCGACATGATCGAGGCGATCTTCCTGCTGCGTGCCTACCGGACCACACTTCCGCGCTTCGGCACCTCGCGCCCCGTTGAGACAGGCCGGATGCGCGTCGAACGCCGCGTCTCCGCCACCTACAAGGATCTGCCCGGCGGACAGCTGCTTGGGCCCACCTTCGACTACACCCATCGCCTGCTGGATCCTTCGTTGCTCGAGGATGCTGCCGTTGAGACGGGCGAGCAGCGCGAGGAAGGTCTGGACCATGTCATGCGGGTCTCCGACATTCTCGACGGGGAGGGCCTGATCGAGCCGGACGGCGAAATGCCGGAAGATCACATCGCCGGCGATATAACCCGTGAACCGATGGAATTCCCCATGCCCCGCGACCTGCGCCTGCAAGCGCTGGCCCGCGGCGACGAGGGCTTCCTGCTGGCCCTCGGTTACTCGACCCAGCGCGGATATGGCCGCTCTCATCCCTTTGTCGGCGAGATCCGCATGGGCCTCGTGGAGATTGAGTTCGACGTGCCGGAACTCGGCTTTGCCGTCGCGCTCGGCGAAATCCGGGTGACCGAATGCCAGATGGTCAACCAGTTCAAGGGCTCGGCCAAGGCCCCGCCGCAGTTCACCCGCGGCTATGGTCTCGTGTTCGGCCAGAGCGAGCGCAAGGCCATGGCCATGTCGCTCGTCGACCGGGCGCTCCGCACCCAGGAATTCGGCGAAGACGTCGTGGCACCGGCCCAGGACGAGGAGTTCGTGATTTCCCATTGCGACAACGTCCAGGCGACCGGCTTCGTCGAGCATCTGAAGCTGCCGCATTACGTCGACTTCCAGGCCGAACTGGATCTCGTCCGCCGGATGCGGGCGAAGCACGATGCCAACAAGACCGAACAGACAGAACTGAAGGAGGCTGCAGAATGAGCGCGCCGGCCACAGAACTCGCCACCTACAATTTCGCCTATCTCGACGAACAGACCAAGCGCATGATCCGCCGCGCGATCCTGAAGGCGATCGCCATTCCCGGCTATCAGGTGCCCTTCGCCTCGCGCGAGATGCCCATGCCCTATGGCTGGGGCACCGGCGGCGTTCAGGTCACCGCTTCGATCATCGGACGCGACGACACGTTGAAGGTCATCGACCAGGGCGCCGACGACACGACGAACGCCGTCTCCATCCGCGCCTTCTTCCAGAAGGTCGCAGACGTCGCCGTGACCACGAAGACGAGCGAAGCAACAATCATCCAGACCCGTCACCGCATTCCCGAGGAGACGCTGAAGGAAGGCCAGGTCCTGGTCTATCAGGTGCCGATCCCCGAACCTCTGCGCTTCCTCGAGCCCCGCGAAACCGAGACCCGCAAGATGCATGCGCTGGAAGAATACGGGCTCATGCATGTGAAGCTCTATGAGGACATCGCCAAGCATGGCCGGATCGCCACGACCTATGCCTATCCGGTGAAGGTCGAGGGCCGCTACGTCATGGACCCCTCGCCGACGCCGAAATTCGACAATCCGAAGATGCACATGTCGGAAGCCCTACAGCTCTTCGGCGCCGGCCGCGAGAAACGCATTTATGCCGTGCCGCCCTACACCGACGTCGTCAGCCTCGATTTCGAGGACCATCCCTTCGAGATCCAGACCTTCGACAGGCCCTGTGCGCTCTGCGGCGCCCACAACGTCTATCTCGACGAAGTGGTGCTCGACGACAAGGGCGGCCGGATGTTCGTCTGCTCGGATACCGACCACTGCGAGACGCGCCAGGCCGAAGGCCATGTCGGCGAGATGCTCGCCCAGAGCAAGGAGGCCGCAGAATGAGCGACCAACCGCTTCTCAAGGTTCGCAACCTTTCCAAATTCTACGGCAACCGCATCGGCTGCTCGAACGTCTCCTTCGACCTCTGGCCTGGCGAAGTTCTTGCCATCGTGGGCGAAAGTGGTTCGGGCAAGACGACGCTCCTGAATTGCCTCTCGACCCGGCTGATGCCGACGACCGGTAGCGTCGACTACCACATGCGCGACGGCCAGTACCGCGAGCTTTACCACATGGGCGAGGCCGAACGCCGCTTCCTCATGCGCACGGACTGGGGTTTCGTGCACCAGAACCCCGCCGACGGACTGCGCATGACGGTGTCTGCCGGCGCCAATGTCGGCGAGCGCCTGATGGCGATCGGTGACCGGCACTATGGAAAGATCCGCCAGACGGCGAGCGAATGGCTGGAGCGCGTCGAGATCTCGACCGACCGCATCGACGACCAGCCGCGTGACTTCTCCGGCGGCATGCGCCAGCGCCTGCAGATCGCCCGCAATCTCGTGACCGGTCCCCGTCTTGTCTTCATGGATGAACCGACCGGCGGTCTCGACGTCTCGGTCCAAGCGCGCCTGCTCGATCTCGTCCGTGGCCTCGTCAACGATCTCGGCCTGTCCGCCATCGTCGTCACCCACGATCTCGCCGTCGCACGTCTTCTGTCGCATCGGATGATGGTGATGAAGGATGGCAACGTCATCGAACATGGTCTGACCGACCGCGTCCTCGACGACCCCCGCGAACCCTATACCCAGCTGCTCGTATCCTCGATCCTGCAGGTCTGACGGAGATATCAATGGCTACGCCCCTCATCGTTTCGGAAGTCGCGAAAAGCTTCACCATGCATCTGCGCAGCGGGCTCGTCTTGCCTGTCATCTCCAACGTGTCCTTCTCGGTGGCAGCGGGAGAATGCGTCGTGCTCGGCGGCCCCTCGGGCATCGGAAAGAGCTCGATCCTGAAAATGCTCTATGGCAACTACGCCGTCGACCAGGGCCAGATCCTCGTCAACCACGGCGGCCGCATCGTCGATATCGCCAGCGCCGATCCGCGCACGGTGCTCGAAGTCCGGCGCGGCACACTCGGCTATGTCAGCCAGTTCCTGCGCACCGTCCCCCGCGTCTCGACGCTCGATGTCGTCGCCGAACCGCTCGTTGCACGCGGTGTGGCAGCCGACGAAGCCCGCGAACGCGCCAGCGAACTCCTGAGCCGGCTAAACTTACCGCGGGATCTCTGGCAGTTGCCCCCCTCCACCTTCTCCGGTGGCGAGCAGCAGCGCGTCAACATCGCACGCGGTTTCATCACCGATCATGCGGTATTGTTGCTCGACGAGCCCACGGCCTCGCTCGACGCCACGAACCGCGCCGTGGTCGTCTCGATGATCCGCGCCAAGAAGGAGGCAGGCGTTGCCCTGCTCGGCATCTTCCACGACGAGGAAGTTCGCGAAGCTGTTGCCGATCGGATCCTCGACGTCATGCAGTTCTCGCCCCGCAAGGCCGCCGCATGACGAAGAAACTCGGGATTCAACCTCTCGTCCACGAGACCGCGCGGGTCGTGAATTCGACGCTCGGCCGCTACACGGAAGTCGCCGATCGCTGCCGCCTCGATGAGGTCGAAATGGGCGACTACTCCTACATCATGCAGGACGGCTCCATCTGGTGCGCAACGGTCGGCAAGTTTGCCAACATTGCGGCTGCCGTGCGCATCAACGCGACCAACCACCCGACCTGGCGCCCCACACTGCACCACTTCACCTATCGTGCCGGCGACTATTTCGATGGGGCGGAAAACGATCACGATTTCTTTGCCTGGCGTCGCGGAAATCGCGTGGTGATCGGACACGACGTCTGGATTGGTCATGGCGCAACTGTGTTGCCGGGCGTCACGGTCGGAGACGGTGCGGTGATCGGCGCAGGCGCTGTCGTGTCACGTGATGTGGCTCCCTACACCATCGTCGGCGGCGTTCCGGCAAGGCTGATCCGCGAGCGGTTTCCCGGACCGGTTGCCGAGCGCATGCGGGCGCTCGCCTGGTGGGACTGGGATCATGACCGGCTCTTCGCAGCACTCGACGATTTTCGTCACATGGACGCCGACGCATTCATCGAAAAACACCGTTAAATTAATAATTTTCAGTGTCTTACGTAGTTTAACAAATCCTACACAAAACTGACATTCACATTTCACGGCCCACCGCTAATGCATTCCCTGCACCGCAATTAATGACGGCGAAGGAAAGACGATGCTCTTCAGGCTGGACAACCTCACCCGCCAGTTCGGGACCAACAAGGCCGTGGACTCGGTGACCCTGGAGATCCCGACCGGCCAGATGGTCGGCGTGATCGGCCGCTCGGGTGCCGGCAAGTCCACCCTGCTGCGCATGATCAACCGTCTTGTGGATCCGACCTCCGGCAGCATCCTGTTCGGCGATCTCGAGATCTCCAATCTTCATGGTACGGCGCTGCGCAACTGGCAGCGCGACTGCGCCATGATCTTCCAGCAGTTCAACCTCGTGCCGCGCCTCGACGTGCTGACCAACGTTCTTCTTGGTCGCTTGAATCACCGGTCTACCGCGCTTTCGATCCTCAACGTCTTCACCCGCGAAGAGCGCCTGATGGCGATCGCCGCCCTGGAGCGCCTCGGCATCGAGCAGACCGCCATGCAGGCGGCCGGCACGCTGTCCGGTGGTCAGCAGCAGCGCGTTGCCATTGCCCGCGCACTCATGCAGTCGCCGAAGATGATCCTTGCCGACGAGCCGATCGCTTCGCTCGACCCACTCAACGCCAAGATCGTCATGGACGCGCTGCGCGACATCAACGAACGCGAAGGCATCACCGTCATCACCAACCTGCACACGCTGGATACCGCGCGCAATTACTGCGAGCGCATCATCGGCATGGCGCGGGGCCGTGTGGTCTTCGACGGCACGCCGGCCCAGCTGACGGCGGAAGCCGTGCATGAGATTTACGGCGCCGACCAGTATGGCGCCGGCATCGACGAGACCATGACCTCGACGAGCATCAACATCGCGCATCAGAACAACGAGTTGCGCAAGATCCCATCCGCCGGCCTCCGCCCCCTCGCAGCTGCCGAGGCCTGAGCGACGACGATCGCAGGCCCTGCGACAAGGGCAAAAAGTCAAGACATACCCTCATCCTACGAACCAGGAGATGATCTCATGTTGAAGAAGACACTGCTTGCCACGGCAGCTCTCGTTGCTCTCGCGTCCGGCGTTCATGCCGAAGATCTCAAGGAATTCCGCATCGGCATCCTCGGCGGCGAGAACGAAGCCGACCGCCTGCGCAACTTCCAGTGCATGACCGAAAAGCTGCCGTCGGTTCTCGGCGTGGAAAAGGTCTCGCTCTTCCCGGCCGCCGACTATGACGGCGTGATCCAGGGCCTGCTCGGCGGTACGCTCGACTACGCCGAACTCGGCGCCTCCGGCTACGCCAAGATCTACCTCTCCAACCCGACCGCCGTCGAGCCGATCCTGACCACCGTCCAGACAGACGGCGCCAAGGGTTACTACTCGATCATGGTGGCCCGCAAGGACGCCGGCATCAAGACGGTTGCCGACCTGAAGGGCAAGAAGCTCGGCTACGCCGATCCGGACTCGACCTCCGGCTACCTCGTTCCGCTCGTCACGCTGCCGGAAGCACTTGGCGCTCCGGTTGACCAGGTTGTCGGCTCCACCGGCTTCGGCGGTGGTCACGAAAACCTCGTCCTCGAAGTTCTGAAGGGCACCTTCGATGCCGGCACGACCTTTGGCTCGGGCGTTGGCGAATTCAAGGACGGCTACACCTCGGGCAACCTGCGCAAGATGGTCGACAAGGGCATCCTGAACATGGATGACCTGGTTGAAGTCTGGAAGTCCCCGCTGATCCCGAATGGTCCGGTTGTTGTCCGCACCTCGATGAACGATGACATGAAGGCCAAGTTCAAGCAGTTCATGATGGACCTGCCCACCTCTGACCCGGCCTGCTTCTCGGCCGTTCAGGGCGGCGACTTCAAGGGCTTCACCGAAGCCAACGTCGACTTCTACAAGCCGATCATCGACGCCCGCAAGGCGACCATCGGCGGCTGATCCTGACGCATCCCAGAAGACCGCCGGTTGGACTTGGCCGGCGGTCTTTCCTTTCAGTCTCTTCGAAGGACTAGCGGCGATGGCCATGACGGCGACACAGCCCCCCTTGAGTGAACGCGGCGCGATCGTCGAGCGCCACTGGCAGGAACTCGCCGCCAGGCGGCGCATGTATACCGGCCTCGGCGCCGTCATCCTGATCCTCGCGATCACAGGTTCGCTTTGGTTCGCCAACGAGACCAATGCCGGAAAGTTCTTCGACCGCCTGCCCTACTTCTTCGACTTCGTCGGCGAGCTCGTTCCCCGCGATGGCTGGGAGATCGGCCGGGCGCTATTCGACCTGCCCTCGCCTTATGACGACGGGAGCATGAAGTTCAACTATCCGGAAGGCCGGCTCTACCTGACGGACAGCGTCTATCTGCCGGAGTATTTTCACAAGATGCTGGAGACGGTGAACATCGCGCTGTTCTCGACCATCATCGCCGTGATCTTCGGCTATGCGCTCGCTTTCCTCGCTGCCCGCAACACCATGCCCTACGCCATCATCCGCTGGCCGGTCCGCCGCGTCATGGAAATTCTGCGCGCCTTTCCGGAAGTCGTCATTGCCGGCTTCTTCCTCGCGATTCTCTCCCTTGGGCCGATCCCGGCCATCATCGCCGTCACGGTGCACACGATCGGCGCGCTCGGAAAGCTCTTCTTCGAGGTGATCGAGAACGCCGACATGCGCCCGGACGAGGGACTGAAAGCCGTCGGAGCCAACTGGTTCGAGCGCGTCTGGTTCGGCTTCACACCTCAGGTCATGCCAAACTTCATGAGCTATTTCCTGCTGCGCCTGGAAATCAACGTGCGCGCCTCGACCATCATCGGCGCCGTCGGAGGTGGCGGGATCGGCGAAGCGCTCCGGCTTTCGATCGGCCAGGGCCACGAAGCCAAGACGCTCGCGATCATTCTCCTTCTTCTCTCGACGGTCATCGCCGTCGACCAGTTCTCGGCCTGGCTGCGCCGCAAGCTGGTCGGCGAACAGGCCTTCCAGTCGGTCACGTGAGGTTTTCCATGCCGATGATCAACGCCGCCGAACTGAACCGCCTCGCCGAACGCTATCCGCATGTGCTGGAGCTCAGCTTCTGGCAACGCTACCGGGCACCGATCTCGATCGGCGTGCTGGCGATCTACCTCCTGTTCTGCTGGTGGTTCTTCGCCATCGGCAAGACGCTCACCCAGGCGAACTGGGGCATTGCCGGCAACTATCTCGCCGACTGGGTTTCCTATGAGATCCGTCCCGAATTCGACATCGATGCCGATGGCGCGATGACGATCACCTATCCCCGTTTCGACCCGATCGGCCCGAACCCGAATCCGGACTGGATAGAGACGACCCGAGAGATCATCATCCGCCAGGCTGCGGTCCCGTCCGAGACCTCGGCAGCGGTAGCGGCACCTGCTACAACGGCGGCAGGATCCACCTTCAGCTTCATGGCACCTTCGGCACCGGAGGCAGGCGCAAGCCCAACGGCGCCGGCACCTCCGACGGCTCCAGCGACGCCAACCACAGAGGACGTGATCACTGCGGCACGTGTCTCGCTGGGAGGCGACGCTTCCGTCGACATCAACGGCGACCGCGTCCTGCTGACGCGGGGAGATCAGACGATCGCGCTCTTGCTCGACCGCAACGCCGATACGGTCACCATCGAAGGCGCGGGCGCCGATTGGGTCGACCAGCGACAGCCCGGCGGACGCGTCACCGCCTTTTTCGGCACGGCTGGCTGGCTCGATGTGTCATCCGATCGCGTCCGGGTCCGAAACCGCTTCCTGGGCTGGGCCAATTTCATTTTCGACATCAACTCGCCCTTCTTCGCCCTTTCCGCTGGCCAGGTCTTCGAAAGGATCACCTCGGACGATCGGATCGACCCGAAGATGAGCAATCTGGCGCTTGCCTGGAACAACATCCTCTACAATTCCTCCTGGCAGCATCTCGACGTCTGGACGAAACTGCTCCAGACGGTTGTCATGGCCTTCATGGGCACACTGCTTGCCATGTTGGTCTCCTTTCCGCTCTCCTTCATCGCGGCACGCAACATCACCCGCAATCGGCCGGTCAACCAGATCACCAAACGCTTCTTCGACTTCGTCCGGTCGGTCGACATGCTGATCTGGGCGCTGTTCTTCACACGCGCCTTCGGTCCCGGACCACTCGCGGGTATCTCGGCGATCTTCGTCACCGACACCGGCACGCTCGGCAAACTCTATGCCGAAGCTTTGGAGAACATCGACGACAAGCAGCGCGAGGGCGTGAAATCGGTCGGTGCCCCGGCAGCGGCCGTCCAGCGATTCGGCGTGCTGCCGCAGGTGATGCCGGTCTTCGCTTCGCAGGCTCTCTATTTCTGGGAATCGAATACGCGCTCGGCGACGATCATCGGCGCGGTCGGCGCAGGCGGCATCGGTCTCAAGCTCTGGGAAGCCATGCGCACCAATTCCGACTGGGAAAACGTCGCCTATATGGTGCTGCTGATCCTGATTGTGGTGTTCCTATTCGACGCCATCTCCAATAGCCTGCGCTCCCGCCTGATGGGCAAGAGCCGCCACTGATTTGCACGGTTCGGGTCTATATTCCCGCACCGCCCGATACGAAAGACCTGTTCCTTGCGCTACGCCATCTACTTTTCACCGCCCGCCACTGACCCGCTGACACGCGCGGCAGCGGTCTGGCTGGGGCGCGATGCCTTCACCGGGGAAGAATATCCACGCACGGCAGAGCACGGCCTTTCGGTAGAAGAATTGGATGCATTGACGGCCGATCCAAGACGTTATGGCTTTCATGCAACGCTCAAGGCACCCTTCCGCCTCGCGGATGGCACAAGCGAGGCCGAACTGCTGACGGCCCTGGGCGATTTCGCCCGGAAGACTGCGCCCTTCGAGATCCCGTCGGTCGTCGTCAGCCAGCACGGGCGGTTCTTTGCGCTGGTTCCGGAAGTGCTGCACCCGCCCCTTCAGCACTTCGCCGGCGCCCTTGTCCAGACCTTCGAGCCCTTTCGCGCGGCTCTTTCAGAGGCAGATATCCAGCGACGAAAGCCGGACAGGCTGCCACAGCGCCAGCGCGAAAATCTCATGCAGTGGGGTTATCCCTACGTCTTCGACGACTTCCGTTTCCACATGACGCTGACCATGCCCGTCTCCGAGACCCAAGCGCCGACAATGGCCAACCTCCTCGCCGAGCGCTTCGGTGATTTCATCGCTCGTCCGCTCAGGATCGACAGTCTCACGCTCGCTATTGAGCCCGAGCCTGGTACTCCCTTCCTCGTCCATTCATGGCTGCCGCTGACGGCCGCCCAACCGAACGGCTGATTCCATGTCCGAACAGATCTTTTCCAATGCCCGCATCGTGCTCGAAGACCGAATCGTAGACGGCAGTGTTCTCGTTCGCGACGGCAAGATCGCATCGATCGATGAAGGTCCGAGCCGCACCGGCGAGGACTTCGGCGGCGATTACCTGATCCCAGGCCTCGTCGAACTGCACACCGATCACCTGGAATCGCATTATTCGCCCCGTCCGGGTGTGCGCTGGCACATGACCTCGGCCATCCAGGCGCACGACGCCCAGATCGTAACCTCTGGTATCACCACCGTCTTCGACTGCCTGCGTATGGGCTCGGACGAGGACGGCGGTTTCGACAAGGGTGAAATGCGCGATATGGCCGACGCCATCCAGGCTGCCGAACGGGACGATCGCCTCCGGGCCGAGCACCTCATTCACCTCCGCTGCGAGGTCGCCTCCGACAATGTGCTCGAGCACTTCGCCGATTTCGAAAAAGACCCGCATGTCCGTCTCGTCTCGCTGATGGACCATTCGCCGGGCCAGCGCCAGTTCCAGACGATGGAGCAGTACACGCTCTACTACAAGACCAAGCGCGGCCTGACCGACGAGCAGTTCGCCCGCTTCGTCGAAAGCCGCCTTTCGCTCTCCAGGCGCTATTCGACGCTGCATCGCGACGCCCTCGCCAAGGCCTGCGCCGAACGCGGGATTACGGTGGCAAGCCACGACGACGCGACGCTCGCCCATGTCGAAGAAGCCAAGGGGCATGGCGTGAAGCTCGCCGAATTTCCGACCAGCATCGAGGCCGCTGAAGCCTCGCACCAGTCCGGGATGAGCGTGCTCATGGGCGCGCCAAACGTAGTGCGCGGCAAGTCCCATTCCGGCAACATCGCCGCCCGCGATCTCGCACAGCGCGGCGTGCTCGACGTGCTTTCGTCCGACTATGTGCCCCTCAGCCTTCTGCATGCCAGCTTCGTTCTCGCCGACGAGATCGACGGCATCGCCCTGCCGCAGGCAATCGCCATGGTGACGGCCACGCCCGCCAGAACCGTCAACCTGTCTGATCGGGGCCGCATCGAAACCGGCCTGCGGGCCGACCTCGTCCGCGTCCGCCGTGATGAGGGCGTTCCGGTCATCCGCGCCGTGTGGCGGGAAGGGCGCCGGGTGGCCTGATGACGCAAACGGCGATGGACACGGCGACCAAGAAGGAAACGGCTAGCGGCACGTTGGTCGCCGTCGTCGGCCCAAGCGGCGTCGGCAAGGACAGCCTGATCGACATCGCCCGGCGCCATTTCGCCGGCCGCGACGATCTGCGCTTCGTTCGCCGCGTGATCACACGCGCTGAAGACTCCGTTGGCGAAGACCATCACGCGGTCACGCCGGAAGCTTTCGAGGAGCTCTCGAAGTCCGGGGCTTTCGCGGTAAGCTGGCAGGCCCACGGCCTCGGCTATGGCATCCCCGTAGACGTCTACGACGACCTCGCCTCGGGCCATGTCGTCATCGCCAATGGATCCCGCTCCGCGCTCGACGCATTCCACACCGCATTTCCGCACCTCGTGGTGGTCAATGTCACGGCACGTCCAGAGATCCTGGCCAAACGACTCGCCTCGCGTGGACGCGAGACCGCCGCCGACATCGAAGCACGCCTCGCACGGTCGTCCGAACCTCTACCGCCAGGTCTGCACATCGTCACCATCGACAACAGCGGGGAGCTCGATCTAGCCGGAAAGGAACTTGTGAACCTGATCGAGGATCTGTTCGGCAAGGGCTGAGATCCGGTTGCGCGCCCTCAAATGCACGCCGGCCAAGCCCTTCTGCGGTCACTTTGGTCACCGGTCGATGGCGCAGGGTGTCTCATTGCGGCAACGCAACCCTTACGCTGCGACGAATGCGGCCGATTTTCCCGCTTTCATCTTGACTCCATGGGACGCCTCACGTATGCGACGCTCGACTAAAAGCGTGGGTGAACTGCGCCTTGTGTTCTTCGCAATACGCGAAGCTGAACCGGCGGAACGAAGGTTCCGCTCCTCCGACTGGCAAAAAGACGGCCCCTCGCAAGGGGAGAGCCGGAACGAACATGAAAGGATAAACAATGTTCGCAGTCATCAAAACTGGCGGTAAGCAGTACCGCGTAATCGCCAACGACGTGCTGACCATCGAAAAGCTGGAAGCCGAAGCTGGTGCAACCATCGAATTCACCGAGATCCTGATCGTCGGCGAAGGCGAAACAGCGACCATCGGCGCGCCCTTCGTGGCTGGCGCCAAGGTCACGGCCGAAGTTGTCGAGCAGATGCGCGGCAAGAAGGTCATCGCCTTCAAGAAGCGTCGTCGTCAGAACTCCAAGCGTTCGCGCGGCCATCGTCAGCACCACACCGTGGTGCGTATCACCGACATCGTCGCTGCCTGAAGCGCGTCTAAGAACAAGGTTTAAAGGAGAACTCCCATGGCACACAAAAAAGCTGGCGGTTCCTCGCGCAACGGTCGCGATTCCAATTCCAAGCGCCTCGGCGTGAAGAAGTTCGGTGGCGAAGTCGTCATTCCGGGCAACATCATTGTGCGTCAGCGCGGCACCCAGTGGCATCCGGGCGCGAACGTCGGCATGGGCAAGGACCATACCATCTTTGCACTTACGGCCGGCAATGTGGACTACCGTACGAAGTCGAACGGTCGAGTCTTCGTGTCTGTAATGCCGAAAGCCGAAGCAGCGGAATAAGCCGGTAGCGCTCTAAAACAGCCGGCGTCTCATCGACCCGGCTGACCGCACCAGGTTCAGTCTAGAAAAAAGGGGAGATGGGGCGCCATCTCCCCTTTTTTCTTGTCCAACGAAGGAGACTGAACCATGCAAAGTCTGATGTCGAGGGATGACCAATCACGGTCACCCGAAGAACAACCAAGGCCTGATCGGCCGAGGAGCGATTGCCCCGTCTTGTTGTCGCAAAGGCTCGTCCTGCGCGCACCCCACATCGAAGACATCGACGCCCTTGCCCATCTCGCCAACAACGCCGCCATCGCCACCATGGTGGCGCGCATGCCGCATCCCTACACGGCGAAAGACGCGGCCGACTTCGTGCGACGCACGAATATCGGCGAGATCGGCAAGTGCGTCTATGCCATCACGAAAGCGGACAATGGCGAGTTCCTCGGTTGCTGCGCGCTAGAGCCCAATCCCGTCGACGATACGACGCTGGAATTGGGCTATTGGTTGGGTGAACCCTATTGGAACAAGGGTTACGCGACCGAGGCGGCCCATGCACTGATCGACATGGCATTTCGTACCCGCGAATGGGTGTCTCGCATCGATGCGCGCTGCCGGGTGACCAACATCGCGTCGCGTCGCGTCATCCAGAAGTCCGGCTTCCAGTTCCAGGGCACCGGCATGGTCGGCAACCTCGCCATGGGCGGCACCGTGCCCGTCGAATGGTACAGGCTCGACCGCAAGACCTGGCTGTCGCTGAAGAGCTGGGGAGAGATGCGATGAGCGCGATGCTGGCGGAAAGGCCCGCAATCACGCCGGCAATGCCTGGTCCTTGCCCGGTCATCGAAACCGAGCGCCTCGTCCTGCGTCCCCACCGGATGCAGGACGCGGATGCGATCGCCGCCTCGCTCGGCGATTTCAGCGTCGCCCGCATGTTGACGCGTGTGCCGGCTCCCTATGATCGCGAGGACGGTCGCGATTGGCTGAACATGGTGACATCAGGGTTGAAGCCCGACTGGCATCTCGCCCTCACGCTCGACGGCGTGCATGTCGGTGTGGTCTCCCTGGAACTGCGGCACGGCCTCTGGCACATCGGCTACTGGCTGAACCGCTTCTACTGGGGCCGCGGCCTGATGACGGAAGCAGTGGATGGAGCACTCGACCGCTTCTTCCAGCGGTTGCCGCAGGCCGAAATCCTCGGTGGCGCCTTCGCCGACAATCCGGCCTCGCTCCGCCTGCTGGAGGCACGCGGCTTTCGGATATCAGGCGTCCAGGATGTCTTCTCCAAGGCACGCAATGCCATGGCACCGCTCGTGGAGTCACGGCTCTCGCAGGCAGACTTTGCAGCGCGCCGTCGCAAAGCATAGCCGACAATGCTCCGGGCTCACCGCCCGGAGCTCAACCCTCCGCCAGATCGACCCAGACCGGAAAATGGTCTGAGCCGCAGGCGGAATTGTCCACCCGGCAGGCCTTCAGACGATGGACGAGACCTCCACTGACGAAACAATAGTCCAGATGCATGCGACGCGACCCATCTTCGCTGATCCAGCTGTAGCCCTCCGGGGGGCGCGCCTTCAGGTACGCTTCGGCATCCGTCGGATAGCCGGTGCGCGGCGCGCGCCCGTAATAGGCGTCGTTCCGCCCGACCATCGCGATGTATTCCGGACTTTCCGGCTCCATGTTGAAGTCGCCCATAACAAGGAATTCCAACGGCAGCGGCGGATCCGCCACGGCAAATTCCACGGCGCCGGTCAACGCGCCGCCCTCCTCCAGAAAGCTGAAGGCACGGTCCTTGAGAAAGGCGATCTGCGCCAGCCGCTCGTCCGGCGAAACATGGTCGAGGTGAACGGAATAAACGCGCAAGGCTCCGCCCGGCGCGTCGATGACCGTCTCCAGCGCCCCTCGCTGCAGATTGAGCTTGTCGAAGGTCCGGTTGCGCGGAAGCAGCAGGTTCCGGCTGGCGCGGATCGGATAGCGCGACAGCACCATGTTGCCGAACTGGAACCGCCGGTCGCGAAGGCGCCCGTCGATCACCGCGTGGTCGACCAGCACGTCGCAAGCGGGACCGAAGGCATTGAAGTAGTCGGGAAAGAGCGAGGAAAAGGTCTCGACAAGATCGGCATAGTCATTCCGGCTATAGCCCCGGGTGACCTCCTGCAGCGCGATCACATCCGCGTCGCGCATGCTCTCGGCGATACGGTCAGGGTCGAAACGCCCGTCCTGGCCGAAGCCATACTGGATGTTGTAGCTCACGAACTTCACGATAAACTTTGACCTCCGCTTAAAGCGGCTATATCGATGGCCGCAATCTCCGCGCAGAACCTGACAGAAGAATTGACGGCAGCAAGATGAAATTTCTCGACGAAGCTAAGGTATATATCCGCTCTGGCGACGGTGGCGCCGGTGCTGTCTCGTTTCGGCGCGAAAAGTTCATCGAGTTCGGCGGTCCTGACGGCGGCGACGGCGGTCGCGGCGGCGATGTCTGGGTGGAAGCCGTCAACGGCCTCAACACGCTCATCGACTTCCGCTTCCAGCAACATTTCAAGGCCAAGACCGGCACGCATGGCATGGGCCGCAACCGCACGGGCGCCAATGGCGAAGACGTGACGCTGAAGGTCCCTGTCGGCACGCAAATCTTCGAGGAAGACAACGAAACCCTGATCGTCGACATGACCGTCGAGGGTCAGCGTTTCCGCATTGCCAAGGGCGGCAATGGCGGCTTCGGCAATGCCCATTTCAAGACCGCGACCAATCAAGCGCCGGACTGGGCCAATCCCGGTCTCGAAGGCGAGGACATGACCGTCTGGCTGCGGCTGAAGCTGATCGCCGACGCCGGCCTCGTCGGGCTGCCGAATGCCGGCAAATCGACCTTCCTGGCGTCAGTGACGCGCGCGCGCCCGAAGATTGCCAATTACCCCTTCACCACGCTGCATCCCAACCTCGGTGTCGCGACCATCGACGAACGGGAGTTCATTCTGGCCGACATCCCGGGCCTGATCGAAGGCGCGCATGAAGGTGTGGGCATCGGTGACCGCTTCCTCGGCCATGTCGAGCGCACACGCGTGCTGCTACACCTCGTTTCCTCTCAGGAAGAAGAAGTCGGCAAAGCCTACAAGACCGTGCGCCACGAGCTCGACGCCTATGGCGCTGGCCTCGAAGACAAGCCGGAAATCGTGGCCTTGTCGCAGATCGACGTACTGGACGAGGCGGAGCTGAAGAAGAAGGCAGCGGAGCTTAAGAAAGCCTGTGGCCAGACGCCCCTCCTGCTCTCGGCCATCACCAGCAAGGGTATGACCGATGCGCTGCGCGCCCTGCGTGACGTCATCGTCGCGGCCCAGGGCAACCGTCCGCTGCCGGAAAAGCGCGAAAAGAACCGCCGCAACCGCGATGACGACGGCAATCTCGAGGCCGGACTGGACGGAGAAGGCGACGACTGATGGGAACCAGGCTCCGTTCGCTCTCCCGCGTCAAGCGTGTCGTCATCAAGATCGGCTCCGCTCTGCTGGTCGATCGGGGCTCCGGTATTCGCAAGGAATGGCTGGATGCGATCTGTGACGACATCGCAGCGCTGAAGTCGCGCGGCACGGATGTGCTGGTCGTATCCTCCGGTGCCATCGCGCTCGGCCGCACCGTGCTCGACATGCCCTCGGGCGCACTCAAGCTCGAAGAAAGCCAGGCCTGTGCCGCGGTCGGCCAGATCGCGCTCGCCCGCCATTGGTCGGAAAGTCTCTCGCGCCATCAGATCGTCGCCGGCCAGGTCCTGCTGACGCTCGGCGACACGGAAGAACGCCGGCGCTATCTGAACGCACGCGCAACCCTTAACCAGTTGCTCAAGATCGGCGCTGTGCCGATCATCAACGAGAACGACACGGTCGCGACCACCGAAATCCGCTACGGTGACAACGATCGGCTTGCCGCACGCGTCGCCACCATGGCGGGCGCCGACCTGCTCGTGCTGCTGTCGGACATCGATGGTCTCTATACCGCCCCGCCGCATCTCGATCCGAACGCCTTGTTCCTGGAGACGATCGAAGAGATCACGCCGGCGATCGAGGCCATGGCCGGGGGTGCCGCCTCGGAACTCTCGCGGGGTGGCATGCGCACCAAGATCGACGCGGGCAAGATCGCAACCAGCGCCGGCTGTGCCATGATCATCGCGTCCGGCAAGACCATGAACCCGCTCGCAGGCATCGAGAACGGCGCAAGACATTCCTGGTTCGCCGCATCCAAATCTCCGGTCACGGCACGCAAGACCTGGATCGCCGGTCAATTGCAGCCGGCAGGCACCCTTCAGGTCGACAACGGAGCCGAAGGCGCACTGCGCTCCGGCAAAAGCCTTTTGCCGGCCGGCGTCCGATCCGTATCCGGTGCTTTCCATCGCGGTGACACCGTTTCCATCGTCACGACCGAGGGGCGCGAGATCGCGCGTGGCCTCGCGGGTTACGACGCAGACGAAGCGCGACGGATCTGCGGTCGCAAATCCAACGAAATCGAGAAAATCCTCGGCTATGCGGGTCGCGCCGCCATGATCCATCGAGACGACCTCGTGATGACCGAACTCGGACAGCGGGATGCCGCAGCCGCAGACCGGAAGGATGCAGCCCATGCTTGATACCGTGTCGAACCAGAATTCCGTCGAAGGCCTGATGCTGGATATCGGTCGACGCGCCCGCGCGGCCGCACGCCCCCTGGCGATCGCCTCGACCGAAGCCAAGAACAAGGCGCTCTTGGCCATGGCCGATGCGCTCACTTCCGCCGAAGCAGACATCCTCGCCGCCAATGCGATCGACCTGAAGAATGCAGCAGAGGCAGGCGTCGCCGCCTCCTTTATCGACCGCCTGACCCTGAATTCCGCCCGCGTCGCAGCCATCGCCCAGTCGATGCGCGAGATCGCCGAACTGCCGGATCCCGTAGGCACCGTGATCACCGAATGGGATCGCCCCAACGGCCTGCATATCGAGCGCGTCCGCACGCCGCTTGGTGTCATCGGCGTCATCTATGAGAGCCGGCCGAACGTGACAGCCGATGCCGGTGCGCTGTGCCTCAAGGCCGGCAATGCCGTCATCCTGCGCGGTGGCTCTGATTCCGCCAATTCTTCGCGTCTCATTCATGCCTGCTTGGTCAAGGGCCTCGTTGCGGCGGGCCTGCCCGCCGATGCGATACAGCTCGTGCCGACCACCGATCGGGCCGCTGTGGGGGCGCTTCTTTCCGGCCTCGACGGATCGGTTGACGTGATTGTTCCGCGCGGTGGAAAGAGCCTCGTTGCGCGCGTCCAGCAGGAAGCCCGCGTGCCGGTCTTCGCCCATCTCGAAGGCCTGTGCCATGTCTATGTCGATGGCTCTGCCGACCTCGACATGGCCAGGAAGATCGTCGTCAACGCCAAGATGCGCCGCACCGGTATCTGCGGCTCGGCCGAAACCCTGCTCGTCGACAGCGCCGCCATCGCCACCCACCTGCAGCCGCTGGTCGAAGCGCTGACGGATGCCGGCTGTGAAGTCCGAGCTTCGGCTACCGTGCTGCGCATCATTCCAGGCCTCAAGGCGGCGACCGACGAGGACTGGCGCACCGAATATCTCGATGCGATCATTTCCGTTGCCGTGGTCGACGGAATAACCGGCGCGATCGATCACATCGCCCGCTATTCGTCGAACCACACGGAAGCGGTGATCGCCGAAGATCCAGACGTCGTCGAGCGCTTCTTCAACGAAATCGATTCGGCCATCCTGCTGCACAACGCCTCGACGCAATTCGCAGACGGTGGCGAGTTCGGCATGGGCGGCGAAATCGGCATTGCCACCGGCAAGATGCATGCCCGCGGGCCTGTGGGCGTAGAGCAGCTGACCTCCTTCAAATATCGCGTCCGCGGCAACGGCCAGGTCCGTCCCTGACGTGGCGGAAGCGGCACTCGCCCATCGCCATTCCGTGATGCCACATGTCGAACGTGGCATGGTGGTCGGTCTCTTCGGCGGTTCCTTCAACCCGCCGCATCCGGGACACCTGCTTGTGGCCGAGATCGCCCTGCGGCGCCTCGGCCTCGACCAGCTGTGGTGGCTGGTGACACCCGGCAATCCGCTGAAGAACCAGAAGGAGCTGGCACCGCTTGCCGAACGCCTCGCCGCCTGCGAAGCGCTGGCTGGAGATCCACGGATCAAGGTGACGGCATTCGAGAGGACGCTGGGCACGAGCTATACGGCGAGAACTCTCGAATTCATCCGCTCCCGCAATCCGCATGTGCATTTCATCTGGATCATGGGTGCCGACAATCTCGCCGGTTTCCATCGCTGGCAACGCTGGCAGAAGATTGCGACCACCTTCCCGATCGCCGTCATCGACCGCCCCGGCTCGACGCTCGCCTATCTCTCGTCGAAGATGGCACGCACCTTCGATTTCGCGCGGGTCGATGAGGAAGATGCCGGTGTGCTCTGGCAGAAGCGGGCACCGGCCTGGACCTTCATCCACGGGCCGCGCTCGACGCTGAGCTCGTCTGCACTCCGGGCCGCAGCGAACAGATCCTGATCGCGAACAGTTTGAATGAGCCGCAACAACCGTGTCTTGAAAGATTCGTGGATCGATGCCACCTTTTAGCTGCGATCCGAGTTATGAGAATCGCAGACGTGCTGTTCTGTTTTGCCAAGGAAAGGACGAACTCTGACAACAGTACACACCAAGGGACGCGCTTCCCGCGTAATCCCGAAGAGCATGGAACGTGGCGCCGATGCTGCAGCCCGTGCGCTTGAGCTGGTCCTCGCAAGCCTCGAGGACTCGAAGGCAGAAGACATCGTCTCCATCGACATTGCCGGAAAATCGGCGCTGGGCGACTACATGGTGGTCGTATCCGGACGCTCGAACCGTCATGTCTCGGCGATCAGCGAACACCTCATTTCCGACTTGAAGGACGAAGGCATGGGCTCCGCCCGCGTCGAAGGCCTCGAGAACGGCGATTGGGTCCTGATCGACACGGGAGACATCATCGTGCATGTGTTCCGTCCCGAAATCCGCGAGGTCTACAACCTGGAAAGGATGTGGGCCACTCCGGACATCGAGGATCGCCTGCACTGAAAACGGCCGGCCGTCCGTCGGACGGTCCCGAAGCCGGATTGACACGGCGGGGCTCTTCCTGCCGATAGAGATGGTTTTGTGACCTGAAAATGGGACTGCCCGCATGAAAATTGGCATCTATGCCGTTGGCCGGCTGAAAGCCGGACCAGAGAAGGAACTTGCGTCCCGCTATCTGGACCGTTTCGCCAAGGCCGGACCGCAATGCGGCCTTGAATTCACACGCTCCGTGGAGCTGAATGAAAGCCGCGCCGGCAATGCCGACACGAGAAAGCGCGAGGAAGCCCAGGAGCTTTCCCGCCAGATCCCCGACGGCGCGCTGATTGTCGTCCTCGACGAGCGCGGCAAAGCCTTCGACAGCGCCGAGTTTGCGAAATTCGTCGGCGAAGCTGCCGACAACGGCCAGCGCGACATGGCCTTCGTCATCGGCGGTGCCGATGGTATTGATCCCGACCTCAGAGATCGCGCCCGCCTTGTTCTCAATCTCGGCAAGCTCACCTGGCCACACCAACTCGTGCGCATCCTGATCGCCGAGCAACTCTATCGGGCCGTGACCATCCTGACGGGGCACCCCTATCACCGCGTTTGAGCCGAAGATGCCGATCCGCAAGGCAGTGCTTTGCCTTGTGCGCAAATCAGCGTATTTTCGCGGCCGAACCGGATAAAGCCCTTGCCCATTGTCGCCAGAGATACAGCAGCCGTCATTGAAGGCCGCCGCCACAAGGCCGGCCTGGCGATAGCTTGCTTGATCGGCAGCCTCCTGGCTTCGGCTTCGCCGATTTCAACCCGAGCCCAGCAGGCCCCGGCAGCAGCCTCTGGCACGACAACGGGATCGCTGCCGACGACCGTGGCTCAGACCGGCGACCGTGTGGTCGCGGAGCCGGCGCCAGATCCGGCGCTCGAACTGCGCTCCAAACGCGATCAGGTCAGCGCCGAACTGCAGGCCATCGCGTCCAGCATGAAACTGTCGGAAGAAAAGACGACAGAACTGCAGAAAAGCATCGACGATCTCGAGAAGACCTCGGAGAGCCTGAAGACGGCCCTGATCGAGTCTGCCCAGCGGCGCAAGGATATCGAGAAGCAGATCAGCGAAGGCGAGAAGCGTCTGGCCGATATCGGCCTGCGTGAGGACAATATCCGAGCCTCGTTCCGGGAACGTCGGTCGATGCTGGCTGAGGTTTTGGCAGCCCTCCAGCGCATGGGACGAAACCCGCCGCCCGCCCTTCTCGTCAGTCCCGAGGACGCCTTGGGCTCCGTGCGCACCGCGATCCTGCTCGGCGCAGTCGTACCCGGGATCCGCCACGAGACGGACAAGCTGGCCGCTGATCTCGAAGAGTTGATCGCGCTCCGCGACGCCGGAAAAAAGGAAATGGATGGCATGGTTGCCGCCATTGCCAACCGGCAAGAAGAAGAGCGGCGGATGGACTTGCTGGTGGCGGAGAACGAGAGGCTCGCCCGCACCAACTCCCTCCAGCTTCAGGCCGAACGCAAGCAATCAGAGGCACTTGCCGAGCGTGCCACGACGATGGAAGCGCTCATCCGTTCGCTCGAAAACGAGATCACCTCGGTCCGTCAGGCGGCCGAGCTTGCCCGGGCTGAAGAGGAAAAACGCAGCCAGATGAGCGAGGAGCAGCGGGCCCGCGCCCTGGAGCTTGCGCAGTCTGGACTGCCCGATAAAAACCGCATTGCGCCAGCATATCCGTTCAATGATCTGAAGCAGAAACTGGAATTGCCGGTTGCCGGCGAAACCCTGCGGCAGTTCGGTGATCCGGACGGAACAGGCCACCAGGCTCAGGGCGTCGTTATTGCCTCACAGCCCGGCGCGCTCGTGACCGCACCGGCGGATGCATGGGTGGTGTTTGCTGGAAATTTCCGAAGCTACGGCCAGATGATCATTCTGAACACGGGCGACGGCTATCACATGGTACTGTCCGGCATGGACCGGATCAGCACCAGTCAAGGCAAGTTCGTGCTCTCCGGGGAGCCTCTGGCGACCATGGGTGAGAAAAGAGTGGCGAGCGCCATCGCTTTGGCGCTGGAAACCGATCGGCCAACACTTTACATTGAACTTCGGAAAGACGGTAAACCGGTTGATTCCCGTCCCTGGTGGGCCGGAGGCGATTCTGGAAAGGCACAGAATGATACGTAGGGTCTCTCTTCTCCTCGTCGGCGCACTGATGGGCGCCACCGCGATGAGCGTCATCTATTCCGCAGGCGTTCCGGCTCAAGCCGCTGGCAACTCCACTTACAGGGAACTCTCGATTTTCGGAGACGTCTTCGAGCGCATTCGTGCGCAATACGTCACCCCGCCGGACGAGAACAAGCTGGTCGAAAGCGCCATCAACGGTATGCTGACCTCGCTCGACCCGCATTCTGTCTACATGAACGCCAAGGATGCGGCGGACATGCAGACCCAGACACGCGGAGAATTCGGCGGCATCGGCATCGAAGTCACCATGGAAGAGGAACTCGTCAAGGTCATCACACCGATCGACGACACGCCCGGCGCCAAGGCCGGCATCCTCGCCGGCGATTTTATCTCCGAGATCAACGGTGAATCCGTTCGTGGCCTCAAGCTCGAGGAAGCCGTCGAGAAGATGCGCGGCGCGGTCAACACCCCGATCAAGCTGACCATCCTGCGCGAGGGTGCCGACAAGCCGATCGAGCTGAGCGTCACCCGCGAGATCATCCCGATCCGCGCCGTCAAGTCGCGCGTCGAAGGTGACGTCGGCTATCTCCGCGTCATCTCGTTTACCGAGAAGACCTATGACGATCTGGAAGCCGCGATCGAAAAGATCAAGAAGGAACTGCCGGGCGACAAACTGAAGGGCTATGTCCTCGACTTGCGTCTCAATCCGGGCGGCCTTCTCGATCAGGCGATCTATGTCTCGGACGCCTTCCTGGAACGTGGCGAAGTGGTTTCGACCCGCTCGCGCGATCCGCAGGACACCCGCCGCTTCAACGCGACGGCCGGTGACCTGACCGATGGCAAGCCCGTCATCGTGCTCGTCAATGGCGGCTCCGCTTCGGCATCGGAAATCGTCGCCGGCGCCCTGCAGGATCTGAAGCGCGCAACGGTGCTCGGCACCCGTTCCTTCGGCAAGGGCTCGGTTCAGACGATCATCCCGATGGGCGAGAAGGGTGCACTGCGCCTGACCACGGCGCTCTACTACACGCCGTCAGGCAAATCGATCCAGGGCACCGGCATCGAGCCTGACATCAAGGTGGATCAGCCGCTTCCGGAAGAGCTTCAGGGCAAGGTCCGGACCGAAGGTGAATCCTCGTTGCCTGGCCACATCAAGGGGCAGGACGAAGGCGAGGAAGGCTCGGGCTCAGTTGCTTACGTGCCGCCGGAAGCCAAGGACGACGTCCAGCTCAACTACGCGCTCGATCTGCTGCGCGGCGTGAAGAACGATCCGGCCTTCCCGGCCGATCCTCAGAAGGCATCGCTCCAGTAAGCGTTTGAATCGACCGCCCGCGTATCCAGGATACGCGGGCGGTCTCTTCGTATCTGGGCTACCGGCATCACTGGAAGTTTCGCATGGACCTGCATGCACCGCTCGGTCAGGAGCGAAAGGGCAAGAGCCGGGGCGAGGCGCGCCTCCGCCTGTCCACCGTGTCATCCGTGTTCGCCGTTCTTGCCCTGTCTGGCCTGTCTGCCTGGACAGCACTTTCGCCGGTGGCACTTCGCACCGAACCACCGATCGGCCAGACCCCGGCGCCCCCCGAAGCAAGCGAGGTTGCCGAGATCGAGACCGGCCGCAACCCGACGGAAGGTCCATCCGGCATCGCGACCAGCGGCCCGAACGATGGTGCCGTCATCCGCCGCACCACCACGGCCGATGGCAATGTCGTCACCACCTTCAGCCCCAATGCCCGTCAGGGTCCGGTCGTCATAGGGTCCAGCTCCACCCAGGACCCCCGTCTGGCTGGACAGCCCAACGAAGACCTGATCGAAATGACGGATGCCGGGGGACTTCCAGCTGTCTCTGCTTCCGGTCTGCGCCCCGTCGACTTTTACGCCCGTCCGTGGTCCGGCGCACGCGGCACCCGGATCGCCATCGTCATCGGTGGCATCGGCCTTAGCCAGACCGGCAGTCAGAAAGCCGTGCAGGACCTGCCTGAAGACATCACGCTTGCCTTCGCCGCAACCGGTAACAGCCTGCAACGCTGGATGCAGGAAGCCCGGCGCAAGGGGCACGAAATCGTTCTCCAGGTCCCGATGGAACCCTTCGATTATCCGGCAAGCGATCCCGGTCGCGGCACACTGCTCGCCGAAAAATCCGTCGCCACCAATATTGCCAATCTCCACCAGGCCATGGCCCAGATCAGCAATTACACCGGCATTATGAACTACATGGGCGCGCGCTTCCTGGCCGATGACAAGGCCATGGATCCTGTCATGCGCGACATCGGCAACCGCGGTCTGTTGTTCCTGGACGATGGATCCACTGCACGCTCTCTTTCCGGCGATTTCGCAAAGGCGATCGGTTTTCCGCACGCCTATGCCGACGTGATGATCGATGCGCAGGTCGATCGCCAGGCGATCCTCGCGAAGCTCGATGAACTGGAACGCATCGCCCGGCGCAACGGCCAGGCGATCGGCGTGGGCGCTGCCTTCGACGAAACGATCGCAGCAGTGACAGAATGGCGCAACGAGGCCGTGGCCCGCGGCATCGAGTTCGTCGGTGTCTCTGCACTCGCCAATGAAAACAGACCCTGAGGACATCATGACCGAACCCCTTTCGACCGAACCCAAGGTGAAGGCCGAGGATCTGCCCTATCGCCCCTGCGTCGGGATCATGGTGTTGAACAAGGAGGGCCTTGTCTGGTCCGGCCGGCGCATTGCGGAAGGCAATTCCGAATATGACGGCTCTCCGCAGCTCTGGCAGATGCCGCAGGGCGGCATCGATCCCGGCGAGGATCCATTGCCGGCCGCCATGCGCGAACTCTACGAGGAAACCGGCATGAAAACGGTGTCGCTTCTGGCCGAGGCGAGCCGCTGGATCAATTACGACCTGCCCACCGAGCTGATCGGCATCGGCTTGAAGGGCAAGTTCCGTGGCCAGACCCAGCGCTGGTTCGCCTTCCGCTTCGAAGGCGACGAGAGCGAAATCGCCATCAACCCGCCACCCGGTGGTCACGAGGCGGAATTCGACGCTTGGGCCTGGAAGGCGATGCAGGACCTGCCCGGCCTGATCGTTCCCTTCAAGCGCCGTGTGTACGAAGAGGTCGTCGCCGAGTTTGCTCACCTGACGGGATGACGGCTTGCTACCGTGTTCTACGGCTTTAATTTGTTCATGATTGTGTGAAAGCATTTGGCCACGACCTGCCTATGAAGGATGTGCAGTAGTGGCAACGAAGGCATTCGGAAGATCGTCCGAAGACAAAAGAAAACGCGAGTTCGAGCGACTTGAAGCACTCGAACAATTGGATTTTCTCGATACGCCGAGAGACGACGGCTTCGACCGCATCGTACGCCTGATAAAGCTGTTCTTCACGGTCGAGATCGGCCTCGTCACGCTGATCGATTCTCATCGTCAGTGGTACAAGGCCTGTGACGGCCTGTCGGCGGATGAGGTTCCGCGTCAGGACAGCTTCTGTCGATATGTCGTCGACGAGGAAGAAGCCATGGTCGTGCAGGACACGACGCGCGATCCGCGCTTTGCGCATCATCCAGCGGTCACCGGCGACAGCCATATCCGTTTTTATGCCGGCGTCCCGTTGAAGACGCGAGACGGGCATATCATTGGCACCGTCTGCGCGATCGACCGACACCCGAGGTCGTTTTCCGCCAGGGATCTCACCATACTGCACGACCTGGCGGGAGCTGCCATGGACCGGATCGAACTGCTGCAGTCGGCAGCGACGGACAGCCTGACAGAAGCGCTGACCCGCCGCGCCTTCAAACAGGAGGCAGATCAGTTCATCTCGCTCGCGCTGCGCCATCAGCATGATCTGTCCTGCATCGTGCTGGACATCGATCACTTCAAGAACGTGAACGATACGCATGGTCATGCCGCAGGCGACGACGCCTTGAAGGCGGTGGCCTCCATCTGCAAGGCGAGCCTCAGGGCTGGAGACTTGTTCGGGCGCCTCGGCGGCGAAGAGTTTTCCATCCTGCTGCCTCATGCCGACCGCGAAAGGGCAGTCGCCATAGCTGAGAAATTGCGCACGGCGATCTGCTCCCAGCCGATCGTCGGCAGCTACGGCGCGTTGAAGGTGACGGCGAGTTTCGGCATATCGACGCTCTCGATCGTCAGCAAGGACATCGAGACGCTTCTGGCTCAGGCGGATGCTGCAATGTATCACGCCAAGCATTCGGGCCGGAACCGTTGCATAGCCTGGAGTTCGATGCCGACCGATCACACGGTGGGCTCGCGCCGGCGGGTGTTGAAGGCCGGATCCATCCTCTTCAACGAACGCCGCTCGACAATGGACTGCACCATCAAGTCTCTCGGTGTCGATAGCGCCGGCCTGTCGGTCTTCAGCTCGGTGGGCCTGCCCCCGGAATTCACGCTCGCGATCAAGGGAGAGAACTTCGAGACCTTGTGCCGGATCATCGCTCAGGATCGACAGAACGTCGAGGTCGCCTTCAAGCTCTGATCGAGAAGGCCTGCGGAACCGGGCTCCCGGTTACGCCCCCGTCGCAACCTCGAATCCCTCGTCGGCCCAACCGGTCATTCCACCGATCATCACCTTCACCTTGCGCCCGAGCCGCGAAAGTCTGAGCGCCGCGCGATCCGTGCCGTTGCAATGTGGCCCGGCGCAATAGACCACGAAGAGCGTATCCTCTGGCCATTCAGCCATTTTCCGCTCGGTCATCTTGCCGTGCGGCAGGTTGATCGCACCAGGCACATGTGCCTTTTCGAACAGCTTCGGCCCCCGCACGTCGAGCAGCACGAAGTCGGCAACACCCTGGCCGAGGGATGCGTGCACATCCCAGCAATCCGTCTCGAAGGAAAGCCGTGCCGCATAATGCGCAGCAACGAGGGCAGGTTCGGCGGCGGGGATTTCACTGACGAGGCTCGGCATGACAGGCTCCTTTCAACTGGATGATGACCGGACCTTGCCTTTTTGCTCACTTGCGTGAAACTGGCCTGAATGACAACATGCGTAAAGATCACGCCAATGACGCAACAGGATCGCGGTGACTGCACGGACCTGTACGGAGCTGAAATCATGGGCAATGCATCGCAGTCGGATGACCCTATGCGCTCCTCCCCTTTTGCCACTTCGCCGCTTTCAGGGCCGCGCGTCGTCACGCTGGCCTATGACGGCCTCTGCACCTTCGAATTCGGCGTCGCCGTGGAGGTCTTCGGCCTGGCGCGACCCGAAATGGGGGAAGGCTGGTATCGCCACGCCACGGCCGCCATCGAGCCCGGTCTTTTGCACGCGGCCGGCGGACTGACGGTGACGACAACCGGGGGACTGGCACTGCTGGAAGAAGCCGATCTGATCCTGGTGCCCGGCTGGCGTGGGATCGATGAGCCCGTCCCGAACACGCTACTTGAAGCCCTGCGCGCTGCACATCGCCGAGGTGCCCGACTGATGTCGCTCTGCTCCGGTGTCACGGTACTTGCCGCCACGGGCCTGCTCGACGGTCGTCGCGCCACCACGCATTGGCGTTATGCCGATGCGATTGCAGCCCGTCATCCGGAAATCCGCCTCGATCCTGATGTCCTCTATGTCGACGAGGGTGAGATCCTGACCGCCGCTGGAAGCGCTGCCGGCATCGATCTCTGCCTGCATGTCGTGCGCAGTGATTTCGGCGCGGAGGCGGCCAACAGCGTTGCCCGACGCCTCGTCGTGCCGCCCCATCGGGAAGGCGGCCAGGCGCAATTTATCGTCAGGCCAGTGCCGCAGGAACGCGAGGGTCAACGGCTTGGTCCCCTGGTCGACTGGATCGACGCCAATCTCCAGCGGGAGGTGACACTCGCTGAAATGGCTGCACGCGCGGGCATGAGCACACGGACATTCCAGCGAAGGTTCCGCGACCTGACAGGCACGAGCCCCGGCGAGTTTCTGCTCACCCGCAGGCTGCGCCACGCCTGCGACCTTCTGGAACGGCAGGCAAGACTGTCGCTGGACGACATTGCGGTCACTTCCGGCTTCGGCACGCCGGCAACGCTGCGTCACCATTTTCGCTCGCGCCTCGACACCAGCCCCGCGGCCTATCGAGCCCGTTTCGCACAGGGATCCTGAGATAGATTTGCATTTTATCGAAGATTCGGCGAGGCGCAGGGCGCGGGAGAACTAACGCTCCGCGGATGCGGCCTCTTCGGCGCTTTCCTCGATCCGCTCCATATCATCGTCGGACAGGCCGAAATGATGGCCGATTTCGTGGATCAGCACATGGGTGATGATATCACCCAGCGTCTCCTCGTTCTCGGCCCAATAGTCGAGGATCGGTCGGCGGTAGAGCGTGATCCGGTTCGGCATCATGCCCGTTTCCATGGAAAATCGCTCGGACAGACCCTGGCCCTCGAAGAGGCCCAGAAGGTCGAAAGGCGTTTCGAGCGCCATGTCTTCGAACACTTCATCCGTGGGGAAATCAGAGATCTCGATGATGAGATCCTTGCTGAGGTCGCGGAATTCTTGCGGCAGGTGGCCATAGGCCTCGATCGCCAGCGACTCGAATGTGCTGATCGTCGGGGCGTGCCGTTCGTGCCAATCCTCGCTCTGGTCTATGCGGGCCATGAATACTCCTTACTGCCCGAGATATAGGATGTTTGCAGCACCATTTCGAGAGTGAATTCAACAGAGGAATAAATTCTCATTTGAATCCGGTTGACTCTTGCGTGAAGCTCTGGAATCCATAGGAACAAATAGAGAACAATTGATCAGGAGAGATCGTCATGGGCGAGAGCCCTCAGGCGCGTGAGACCTTTTTTGCCTTGAAAGAGGCGATTGCCCGGATCGAGGGAAAGCCGGACCATGCCGCACGCCTGACGGCTGACATGCGCCCTGAAACAGGACATGCGGCGCCCGAGGAGCGGCTGGAAAGGCAGGGGCTCTTCGATGGCATGATGGGTGAGATCCTTGCCCGGGGTACACTGGTCGAACTCAGGGGTCTCCGGTTACAGCAGGCGGGCTCGGTGACCGGCTTCGGTCTGGCTCTCGCGCTCATGGCCGCGGAAAAGAACGGCAAGGCGAGGCAGCGCCTGCTTCTGGTCGCCGATCCCCATGTCGCGCGCGAAACAGGTCTCGCCTATGCACCCGGCCTTCTCGACTTCGGCCTGCCACCGGCCGGGCTGGTTCATGCCCTGCCGCGCCGTATCGAGGATGCGCTGTGGCTCGCCGAGGCAGCCCTCAATTCGCGCGCCTTTTCCACCGTGCTTCTCGAAGTGCACGGAAATCCCAAGAAATTCGGCCTTACCGAGAGCCGGCGCCTGAGCCTGAAAGCCCGCGCCACCGGTATCAGGCTGCTGATCCTGCGCCAAGCGGGCGAGGAAGAGGCCTCCAGCGCCCTTCTCCGCCTGTCTGTCGAACCTGCGCCGGCGGCGGCGCGCCATCTCGCCGACGGGTCCCTGCTGGGCGGCAGCATCGGGTCCCCCGTCTTTCGCATCACCCCTGAGAAATCCCGCATTCCGGGCTCACCCGAACTCATTCTGGAGTGGAATTCCGATGACCGCCGCCTTCACCTTTTCGAACAGCTCCAACCATCCGGCCTCGGATCGCCGCATTCTGTCGCTCTTTTTCCCAAGGCTGCCGACCGACCGCATCGCCAGGCGGCGCTGGGGTCTGTCCTGGCGTTTGCCCCACGCCTCGACCGCGCATCCTGACCATCCGCCACTCGCCTGTGCCGGCCGGATTGCCAATGCCATGCGCATCACGGCACTGGATGAGACATCCGAAACATTCGGCCTTCGGGTCGGCCAGGGGCTGGCAGAAGCCCGTGCCATCTGTGCGAGCTTGGACGTGATAGAGGCGGATCCCGGCGCAGACCGCGCACTGCTCGATGCTGTCGCCGACTGGTGTGATCGCTACACGCCGCTGGTGGCATTGGACGGCGATGACGGCCTGATGCTGGATATCACCGGCTGCGCGCATCTCTTCGGCGGCGAAGAAAGGCTGGTCGAGGACGTCGATCGGCGTCTGACCGCCTTCGGCCTTGCCGTCCACATCGCGGTCGGCCCGACACCGGGCCTGGCCCGTGCCTGCAGCCGCTTTGGCGGACCAAGAGCTGTTGCAGCCTCCGAGGCTGCGACAGCTCTTGCCCCCTTGCCGATCGCGGCACTGAGGCTCGAACCACAGACAGTGATGGATCTCGCCCGCGTTGGCCTGAAGACGGTGAGCGATCTTCTCGCGGCCCCGCGACCGCCGATCACCCGCCGTTTCGGGCGAGGCCCGATCCTTCGGCTCGACCAGGCGCTCGGCCGTGAAGGCGAGCCGATCTCGCCCCGGCGCCATCTGCCGCTGCTGTCGGCCGAACGAAGGCTGGCGGAACCGATCATGACAGAGGATCAGGTGCTCGACCTCGCCGGCCGCCTCGCCGGAGGCCTGAAGACCTCGCTCGAGGCCCGCGGCGAAGGGGGGCGGTTGTTCGAGCTTCTCGTTTTCCGGGTCGACGGCCGGGTCTTCCGCATCGAGGTCGGCGCCTCGGCTCCCTTGCGCGATACCGCGCGCATCCGGGCTCTGTTCGAGGAGCGGCTCTCCGTCCTGCACGACGATCTCGACGCGGGGTTCGGATTCGAACTCGTCCGCCTCAATGTTCTCCTGAGCGAGACTTACGATACGACCCAGCCCGAACTTGCCGGCGAGGAAGACAATCGCGAGGACCTCACACGGTTCCTCGACCAGGTTTCGGCACGTCTGGGTGAACGCGCGCTCCGCCTGCCCGTGCCGCTTGCCAGCCATTGGCCGGAGAGAGCAACAATGCATGCGCCGGCCACCGATGCGCTGAAGGCGCTCGACCTGCCGTCGACGCGGACGGAGGTGACCGAAAGACCGGTCCGCGGCCTGCGTCCGCTCCGTCTGCTCGATCGCCCGGAAGAGGTCGAGGTCATGTCCGCGGTACCGGACGGTCCGCCGGCAAGCTTTCGCTGGCGCCGTGTGCAGCGACGCATCCTGCGGGCAGAAGGGCCGGAACGCCTCGCACCGGAATGGTGGGTCGACGGGGAGGATGCCCCGCCACGGGACTATTTCCGCATCGAGGACACCGACGGCCAGCGCTTCTGGCTTTATCGTCAGGGCCTCTACGAGCGGCGGACCGTGACCCCGACCTGGTTCCTCCAGGGTTTCTTTGCGTGAGGCATGCGCCATGACCGCTGGACCCTTTTACGAGATCGGACTGCGCAGCAATTTCTCCTTCCTGGACGGTGCCTCCCATGCCGAGGAATTGGTGGAGCGCGCACTTCTCCTCGGTCTCTCGGGCCTCGGCCTCGCCGATCGAAACACGGTCGCCGGTGTCGTGCGCCTGCATGCCTCGGCCAAGCTGAACGGTCTCGAATTCCGCCCCGGAGCCCGTCTCGTCTTCGATGACGAGACGCCGGAGCTTCTCGCCTATCCGATGAACCGCAAGGGATGGGGCAATCTCTGCCGCATGCTGAGCGAAGGCAACCTGCGGTCTAAAAAGGGCATCTGCACGCTTTGGGAAAAGGATCTCTTCGACTGGTCGGAACATCTGCTGTTTGTTGCAATGCCGCCGTCATTGCCCGGAGCTGCCGATGTCGAGAGGTTCGAGACCCGCCTCGCCCATATTCGACCCCGGCTTGGTGACCGGCTCCATCTCGCCCTCGTTCCACGTTATGACGGGTTCGACCAGAAAACCTTCGGCGAACTGGACGGAATAGCGAGAAGGCTCGATCTTCCGCTGATCGCAACGAATGATGTCCTCTATCATGCCCCGGAGCGCAAACCCGTGGCAGACGTCGTCGTCGCGATCAAAGAACATGTGACGATCGCCGAAGCCGGCCTGCGACTGCATGCCCATGCCGAGCGACACCTGAAGAGCCCGGCCGAAATGGCACGTCTGTTCCGCGCCTGGCCAGAAGCCATCGACAACAATGTCCATTTCTTTAGCCGGCTTCAATTTTCTTTGGATGAATTGTCCCACCAATATCCCGACGAAATCTTCGATGGCGAATCCCCGGCCCTGGCGCTGCGCCGACTGACCTATGAAGGTGCGCGAAAACGCTATCCGGGTGAAATTCCACGGAAGGTCCTCGGCCTTCTCGACTATGAGCTGAAGCTGATCGCGGAGAAGCGCTACGAGCCCTATTTCCTCACAGTCTACCGGATCGTCTGCCATGCCCGCGAAGTGGGCATCCTCTGCCAGGGCCGCGGCTCGGCCGCCAATTCCGCCGTCTGCTTCTGCCTCGGCATCACGGAGGTCGATCCGCAAAAGACGACCCTGCTCTTTGATCGCTTCCTGTCGACCGAACGCGACGAACCGCCAGATATCGACGTCGATTTCGAGCATGAGAAGCGCGAGGAGGTGATCCGGTTCATCTACGAGACCTATGGCCGCGAACATGCGGCGCTGACCGCCGCCGTCATAAGCTACCGCGCCCGCTCGGCCGGCCGCGAGGTCGCCAAGGCCTTTGGTATGTCGGATGATGTTCAATCGGCGCTGGCCGGCTCGATCTGGGGCTGGTGGACCAGCGATTTCACCGAGGAGCAGGCCAAGGCGGCCGGGCTCGACCTCAAGGATCCGACCACACGGCGCGTCCTCGCCTATGCGCAGGCCTTGCAGAATTTTCCCCGACATCTCTCCCAGCATGTCGGCGGCTTCGTCATCACCCGGGACCGCCTGGACGAGGTGGTTCCGATCATGAACACGGCGGACGACCGCTACATGGTCGAATGGGACAAGGATGATCTCGATACGCTGAAGATCCTCAAGATCGACGTTTTGGCACTCGGCATGCTCACCTGCCTCGCCAAGGCCTTCAAGCTGCTGTCCGCCCATTATGATCGCCACGAGACGCTTGCCTCGGTCAACGAGAACCAATGCGACGACGTCTATGACATGATCTGCCGCGCCGACACGCTCGGCGTCTTCCAGATCGAAAGTCGGGCCCAGATGAGCATGCTGCCACGGCTGAGACCGCGTGTTTTTTACGATCTCGTCATTGAGGTTGCCATCGTCCGCCCCGGTCCGATTCAGGGCAACATGGTTCATCCCTATCTCAAGCGCCGCGCAGACAAACTCGCAGGTCGCCCGATCGACTATCCGAGCCCCGAACTGCGCACCGTGCTGGAACGCACGCTGGGCGTACCCCTCTTCCAGGAGCAGGCGATGCAGATCGCCATCACCGCAGCCGGCTTTACCCCCGCCGAAGCCGACAAGCTGCGCCGTGCCATGGCCACCTTCCGCCGCACGGGTCAGGTTTCGAGCTTCCAGAAGCGTATGGTGGAAGGCATGGTAGAACGTGGTTACGATCCCGAATTCGCCGCGCGCTGCTTCAGCCAGATCGAGGGTTTCGGCGAATATGGATTTCCGGAAAGCCACGCCGCCTCCTTCGCCCTGCTCGTCTACGTCTCCTGCTGGTTCAAGGCCTTCTATCCGGACATCTTCTGCGCCGCGATCCTGAATTCCCAGCCCATGGGCTTCTATGCGCCGGGCCAACTGGTGCGCGATGCGCGCGAGCACGGCGTCGAGATGAGGCCGGTCGACGTCAATCACGCCGTCTGGGATTGTACGCTGGAAGGAGATGAACAAGGACGGCCGGCCTTCGATCCCGCCCGCATTGCATCCCGTCACCGCTCCATGACCGGCGTGATCAGAAGCCGCCACGCTGTTCGTCTCGGTTTTCGCCAGATCAAGGGGATATCCGAAAGCGAAATGGCCGTGCTCGTCGAGAGGCGTGGCGCAGGTTATGATTCCGTCCGTGATCTCTGGCTGCGCACGCGCCTGCCCCGCGCGACGATCGAGAAGCTCGCCGATGCGGACTGTTTCTCGTCTCTCGGCCTCAACCGCCGCGACGCCCTCTGGGCCGCCCAGGCGCTCGATGTGGGATCAGCCGTCGAAGTCCTGCCGCTCTTCCTGGCGCTTCCGGGCCAGGATCTGCAGCAGGAGGCCGAGGTCGCACTCCCCCGCATGCTGCCGGGCGAAGAAGTGCTCAGCGATTATCGAACGCTATCCTTTTCGCTCAAGGCGCATCCCTTGTCCTTCCTGCGCGAAGCCATGCACCGGGCCGGCCTCAAATCGGCGGCCGACCTCGAAAACCTGTCTCATGGCGCGAAGGTGGAAATCGCCGGCCTTGTGCTGGTGCGCCAGCGCCCGGGATCGGCCAAGGGTGTGATCTTCATGACGCTGGAGGACGAAACGGGCACGACGAACGCCATCGTCTGGCCGAAAACCTTCGAGCGTTACCGGCCGGTGGTGATGGGCGCGAGGCTGGTTGCCCTGCGCGGCCGACTGCAAAAGGCGCATGGGGTCATTCATGTTGTCGCCGATCATCTCGTCGATGCCAGCGCCCGTCTTGGCCTGCTGCTTGAGGAGCTCAAAGCCTTCGATACGCTGGCCCATGCCGACGAGGTCCGGCGGCCGGGGGTGGATGCCCGCCAGGCCAAACAAGAGAAGCATGCGCGCACGATGCCGATAAAGACACCGCCGGTCCTGCCAGCAGTAGCGCCGCCTCCTGGCCATCCGCGACGCAGCGCCATGGCCGATCTCATGCCGAAAGGACGCAATTTTCACTGAGCCATAACGGTCGGCCGTTCACATCTATCGCATGCCCCCCGAATTTTGTTGACAAAGCGCATCTGGTTTAAGAGAAAGGCGAGAGTAAGTGTCATGTTTGACGAGTGACCCGACCATGCTGGTCTGCAGCTGCAATTACATCACCGACAAGGACATACAGGCGGTCATCACCGAGATGCTCGATGAGGACTGTTGGCAGTTGATCGTGCCCGGCAAGGTTTACCATGCCATGGGCAAGCGCGGCCGTTGCTGTGGATGCTTCCCGAATGTCGTCGATCTCATCATTCGAACGACCGCAGAATATCACGCCGCCCGCAAGACCGAAGAAACCAAGGTCGTCAACTTCATGGAGCGGCTGAAGCAGTTCCACGAAGAGCAGAAGGCCGCCCTGGCCGAGCGCCGCCAGACCATGGCAGCCGCACGCCGGGCCGGCTGATCTCCCACTCCATCTCGTCGCACAGGGCAGGTCACCTGCCCTTTTTCATGGCCTCGACCGCGCGTTGGCACGAACCACGCCCGCGCCAGCTGATGACACCCCTGCAGTCATGCCCCCGCTCATAAGTTAGAATCCTTCTAAACGAACTCGACAGGGGGAAACAGTGGCGCTAGAGTTGCAGCGTCCGAATTCACATAAGGGATGAACATCATGAAGGGTGATCCGAAGGTCATCGAACGGCTCAACGAAGCTCTGTTTCTCGAGCTCGGTGCGGTCAACCAGTACTGGCTGCACTACCGCCTCCTCAACGACTGGGGCTATACGAAGCTCGCCAAGAAGGAGCGTGCCGAATCGATCGAGGAAATGCAGCACGCCGACAAGCTCATCGACCGGATCATCTTCCTGGAAGGCCACCCGAACCTGCAGCAGGTCGCGCCCCTCCGCATCGGCCAGAATGTCAAGGAAGTGCTCGAAGCGGACCTCGCCGGTGAGTACGATGCCCGGACCTCCTACAAGGCCTCGCGCGACATCTGTTACCAGGCCGGCGACTACGTCTCGATGAAGATCTTCGAACAGCTCCTCATCGACGAAGAAGGCCATATCGATTTCCTGGAGACACAGCTCGAGCTTCTCTCCAAGATCGGCGAAGAGAAATACGGCCAGCTGAACGCGGATTCGGCCGACTCGGCCGAATAATCTGCACTTTCAGCCACTGCGAAAGCCCCGTCCGCGGGGCTTTTTTCGTTTCTAAGTGACCGGTTTCCCGACTTGGCCCGAAGCCCCACAATCCTCGCGGAGATCAGCGTTCCCGTCGCGCCATGAAGGCCAGCCGCTCGAAGAGATGCACGTCCTGCTCGTTCTTCAACAGCGCGCCATGCAGCTTCGGCAGCGCATTTTTCGCGTCTCCGCGCAGGTCGGCCGGATCCACGTCCTCGGCGACCAGAAGACGGATCCAGTCGAGTGCTTCCGAAGTCGAGGGCTTCTTCTTCAGCCCCGGCGTTTCGCGGATCTCGTAAAACTGGGCGAGCGCGTTCCGCAGCAAAGTCTTTTTGATGCCCGGATAGTGGACCTCGACGATCTTCTCCAGTGTTTCGGCCTCGGGAAACCGTATATAGTGGAAGAAGCAACGACGCAGGAAAGCGTCCGGCAGTTCCTTCTCGTTGTTCGACGTGATGATGACGATCGGCCTCACCCGGGCCTCCACCATCTCGCCGGTCTCGTAGACATGAAACTCCATCCGGTCGAGTTCCTGCAGCAGGTCGTTGGGAAACTCGATATCGGCCTTGTCGATTTCGTCGATCAGCAAGACGCACTTCTTTTCGGCGGCAAAGGCCTGCCAGAGCTTGCCCTTGCGGATGTAGTTTTTGACGTCGTTGACACGGGCATCCCCGAGCTGACTGTCGCGCAGGCGCGAGACCGCATCATATTCATAGAGGCCCTGCTGCGCCTTGGTCGTCGACTTGACATTCCATTCCAGCATGTCGAGACCGAGTGCCGCCGCCACCTGACGGGCAAGCTCGGTCTTGCCGGTGCCCGGCTCACCCTTGACAAGCAAGGGCCGCTCCAGACGGATCGCGGCATTCACCGCAACCATCAGATCCTTGTCGGCAACGTAGTCTGCGGTCCCCTGAAACTGCATCGCGTCTGAGCCTCGTTCATCCTCGGCCGCAACCTAGTGACGCCTGTGGCCGGGTGCAAGCGCAGGCATGTCTTTCGCCCGATTACCAGAAAAAGCTTGTATTTTCCCGGCAATCTGACAGGCTGTATTCATTGAATGCTGATGCATGTCCGTCTGCAAGTGCCCCATCCGCAAGGACGGAATTTCGGGCGCCGGACATCACCGACCTTCTCCTCGACCCAATTTTCGCCGTCCGGACCAGCTGGTCCGGCAGCCAGGCCCCGTATAACGGCAGGCTCCCATAGACCGGCAGGACTAATCGTCCGACCCGCAGGTCACAGGGCGCCTGTCCCGACCGCAGCCTCCCAGCTGCAGGAGATCCCCATGTCCAGACATCTCTATTCCATCGGCGACACAGTGACGCTGAAAGATGGCCCCGTCCGTCTCGCCCGCAGCAATGGCGCCTGCAAGGTGCTGGCGACGCTCCCCGAGACCGGCGGTAGCCGCCAGTACCGCGTTCGCTTCGAAAGCGAGAGCTTCGACCGCTGCATCGCCGAAACCGACATTGATCCCAGCCGCAGCAAGACATCTGCGCGCGCACCGGCTCCTGCAAACACCCCGAAAAAGGAAAACACATCATGGCTAAAGGCCAACAGCGTTCGAACCGCGAAGTAAGAAAGCCGAAGCAGGACAAGTCCAAGCCGTCCGCAGCTCCGGTGTCGACATTTGCCACGCAGATCAAGAGCGCCGAAGCGACTTCACCGAAAAAGCGCTGAGGCTGACAGGCCCGGATCGCCTTTCAACGGCCATGTCCGGGCCCTTCATTCTCCCGCACCAAGGCCTCCGTCCCGCTGCTTTGACCTTTCCCTTTTGGGCGAAGATGCGCTAAGGGCTGGCGCATGACCTCGACCTCTTTCACCCTTTTGCTCGGCGGCAGCCTGACCGTCACGGATCGCCTTCGGGCGCTGACGCAAGCAAGCCGTGTGATCGCGGCCGACAGCGGCATGCGCCATGCGTCGAACCTCGGCATGATGCCCGAGCTCTGGGTGGGCGATTTCGATAGCAGCGATGCCGCCCTGATCGCGCGCTTTCCAAATGTCGAGCGACGAACTTACCCCGCCGCCAAGGCCGTCACCGACGGAGAAATCGCGGTCGCCGAAGCAATTGCACGCGGCGCCACCCGGCTGATTTTCGCCGGTGCTCTTGGCGGCGAACGGTCCGACCATGCTCTGCAGCACTATCTGAACGCGCTCGGCCTGGTCGAAGACGGCTACGAAGTCGTCCTGACCTCCGGCGAGGAAGAGGCCTACCCCTTCGTCGAACAGAGTGAACTCGCGCTCGAACTGCCGAAGGGCGCGCTTTTCTCCGTGCTGGGCTTTACCACGCTGGAAGGTCTGACGATCCACAATGCGCGGTATCCGCTGCAGGATTTCAGATTGCCCTTCGGGTCGTCGCGCACGATATCCAACATCGCAGAGGGACCGATTTCGGTCTCGCTTTCCCGTGGCCGGGCCATGCTGCTCGCCCGCCCTTTCGATCTTTCCGGAGCCTGAAACCTTGGCGCCTCCCATTCTGAAACTCGATGACATCCAGCTTTCTTTCGGTGGCACGCCACTGCTCGCCGGTGCCGGTCTGCAGGTCGAGCCGGGTGACCGCATCTGCCTGGTCGGCCGCAACGGCTCGGGCAAGTCGACCCTGATGAAAATCGCGGCAGGAATTGTCGAAGCCCAGTCCGGCGAGGTTTTCCGCCATCCGTCTTCGACGATCCGTTATCTGGAGCAGGCACCGGATTTCGACGGCTATTCCACCGTGCAGGCCTATGCCGAAGCGGGCCTCGGCCCGGGTGACGATCCCTATCGTGTGGCCTATCTGCTCGAACATCTCGGCCTCACCGGCCAGGAAGATCCAAAACAGCTCTCGGGAGGCGAGGCCCGTCGCGCGGCCCTTGCCCGCGTGCTCGCACCAGAGCCTGACATCATGATGCTGGATGAGCCGACCAACCATCTCGATCTCCCGACGATCGAATGGCTGGAAGGCGAGCTGTCGAAGAGCCGCAGCGCACTTGTCCTGATCTCCCACGACCGACGCTTCCTCGAAAAGATCTCGACTGCCACCGTCTGGCTCGATCGCGGCCAGTCGCGAAGGCTGAACCGCGGCTTCGCGCATTTCGAGGAATGGCGCGATCAGGTTCTCGAAGAAGAAGAGATCGAGCAGCACAAACTCGGCCGCCAGATTGAGCGCGAGGAACACTGGCTGCGCTACGGCGTCACCGCACGCCGCAAGCGCAACATGCGCCGTCTCGGCAATCTGCAGGCACTGCGCGCCAACTACCGCGGCCACAAGGGGCCTCAGGGCACGATCCAGGCCTCTGCCACAGAGGGCAAGGAAAGCGGCAAGCTCGTCATCGAGGCGGACAAGATCACCAAGGCCTATGGTGAACGCACCATCGTCGCGCCGTTCTCGATCCGCGTGCATCGCGGCGATTGCATCGGTCTGATCGGTCCCAACGGCGCCGGCAAGACGACGCTTCTCAAGATGCTGACAGGCCAGCTGGCGCCAGACGCGGGCATTGTGAAGCTCGGCACCAATCTCGAGATTGCCGTCCTCGACCAGAAGCGCGAGGATCTGAATCCGGACGACACGCTTGCCCATTACCTGACCGACGGCCGAGGCGATAATCTTCTGGTCAATGGCGAGCAGAAGCATGTCACCGGCTACATGAGGGATTTCCTCTTCCAGCCGGAACAGGCCCGCACGCCGATCCGCAATCTCTCGGGCGGCGAACGCGCGCGCCTGATGCTGGCGCGCATCATGGCGAAGCCCTCGAACCTGCTCATTCTCGACGAACCGACCAACGACCTCGACATCGAGACACTCGATCTGCTGCAGGAAATCGTCGCCGGCTATACTGGCACGGTCATCCTCGTCAGCCACGACCGTGACTTCCTCGACCGCACGGTCACCTCGACCATTGCGCCCGCCAATCCGGATGCGCCAGACGGCCGCTGGATCGAATATGCCGGCGGCTATTCCGACATGCTCGCGCAGCGCAAGGGTGTCGAGGACGAACGCAAGCGGGTGGAAAAGGCCGAAAGAGCGAAGGCCCAGGAAGCGTCGGGCGGCAAGCCTACGGGCAGCGCAAACAGCAAGGGCAAGCTCTCCTTCAAGCAGAAGTTCGCGCTCGAAAATCTGCCGAAGGAAATGGAAAAGGCGGAGAAGGAAATCGCCGCACGCGAAGCGAAGATGGCTGATCCCAACCTCTTCACCAAGGATCCGGCAACTTTTAATAAGCTCGCTGCCGAAATGGAAAAGCTGCGCGCCGACATCACCCGCATGGAAGGGGAATGGCTGGAACTCGAAATGCTGCGGGAAGAACTGGAAGGCTGAGCTCCCCACGCGGTTTTCACAGTCGACCGGAGTCGCTCCCCTCTTCTTACGAAAGATTGCTGCGAGCATAAGCTGAGCCCTGGCCAAGCTCGCTTGGCCAGGGCCGCTTTACGATTGTCTGGCAACAAACGCTCGTGCGAGCGATTGCGCCCACCTTGCGCTCGCCGAGCCGGCACGCTATCTCAAGATTGCTCTAACGGGGTGCCTTCCGATCCTAGCCGATTGGAATGCTGAGAGGCAGCGATGCCAACCCGCGGAACCTGATCCGGTTAACACCGGCGGAGGGATTAGACGCGTCGATCGCAAAGCGCCCTATCCCGAGATCAATTGTTTTTTGGAGGAGGGCGTCATGCCGTCAAATCTAGCCGTGTTTCTGCGCTCCGGCCTTGCCGCAGCCATTCTGTCCACCGGGCTTGCCCTGCCGGCAGCCGCTGCCGACAAGACACTCACCGTCTACACCTATGAGAGCTTTGTTTCAGAATGGGGCCCGGGCCCCAAGGTGAAGGAAGCCTTCGAAAAGACCTGCGCCTGCACCGTCGAATTCGTCGGCGTCGCCGATGGCGTGGCGCTGCTGACGCGTCTCAAGCTGGAAGGCGAGACATCCAAGGCAGACGTCGTGCTCGGGCTCGATACCAATCTCGTCGAAGAAGCCAAGCAGACCGGCCTGTTCGAAGCAAACGGCGTCGATGTGTCCGCCGCGAAAGTACCCGGCGGCTTCACCGACGACGTCTTCCTGCCCTATGACTACGGCCATTTCGCCGTGATCTACGACACCGAAACGATCAAGACACCGCCGACGAGCCTGAAGGAACTGGTCGAGGGCGACCCGTCCCAGAAGATCGTCATCCAGGATCCGCGCACCTCGACGCCGGGCCTCGGCCTGCTGCTCTGGGTAAAGTCGGTCTACGGCGACAAGGCACCGGAAGCCTGGGCCAAGCTCAAGGACCGCGTCTTGACGGTGACCCCCGGCTGGTCGGAAGCCTACGGCCTGTTCACCAAGGGCGAGGCGCCGATGGTGCTCTCCTACACGACCTCGCCGGCCTATCACATGGTCGCCGAAGAAACCGACCGCTACCAGGCGGCGGAATTCTCCGAGGGCCACTACATCCAAATCGAAGTCGCTGGCCTCCTGAAGAATGCGCCGGAAAAGGAGCTGGCTCGCCAGTTCCTCGCCTTCATGCTTGAGCCCGGTTTCCAGGACACGATCCCCACCAACAACTGGATGATGCCGGTCGCAGTGACGTCAGAGCCGCTGCCGGAAGCCTTCGGCAAGCTCGTCCAGCCGAAGACCACATTCCTGATGAGCCCGGCAGAAGTCGCCGCCAACAGGCAGGCCTGGATCGACGAATGGCTCAAGGCCATGACGCTGAAGTAGGATCGAATGATCCGCCCACTCCATCAGTCCAGGCGACAAAGGCTGCCCGCACTCGCGGGTGGCCTTTTCGTTCTGCTGATCGTTGCGGGTTTTGTGGGCGTCGCTCTTGCCGCCCTGCTCGCGGGACGACTGTCGGGTGGCCTTCTCGCCGCCTTCACTGATCCGGTGATCCGCTCGGTTCTCTCATTCACGCTCTGGCAAGCCTTCCTCTCGACGCTTCTCTCCGTCGGCCTCGCCCTGCCGGTCGCCAGTGCACTCGCCAGACAACCCTATTTTCCGGGTCGTATCTGGTTGATCCGTCTGATGGCGCTGCCGATGGGATTGCCGGTCCTGATCGGCGCGCTCGGGCTCATCGGCATCTTCGGCCGCAGCGGCATCGTCAACGACGCGCTCTCCGGACTGGGGCAGACCCAGCCGATCTCGATCTACGGGCTGACGGGCATCCTTGTCGCCCATGTCTTCTTCAACCTGCCGCTCGCAACGCGCCTGATGCTGTCGGCCCTCGAACGGGTGCCGGCGGAATATTGGCGCATGTCGGCAAGCCTCGGCTTCTCACCTCTGTCCACCTTCCGCTTCATCGAGTGGCCGGTCCTCGCCCGCGTCATCCCCGGAGCGGCTGGCCTGATCTTCATGCTCTGCGTTACGAGCTTCACCCTCGTCCTCATTTTTGGCGGCGGCCCCGCCGCGACCACGATCGAGGTCGCCATCTACCAGGCGCTTCGTTTCGATTTCAATCCGGAGCGCGCCGTCTCGCTCGCCCTCCTGCAGATCACCGTCACAGGCATCATTCTCGCCACCCTTAGCCTCCTGCCGGCAGCTGCCGATACCGGCAGCACCAGCGGCCGACGCTTCCAGCGGTTTGACGGACGACGTGCTCGGGTCCGTGCTGTCGATGGCCTGCTGTTGTCGATTGCCGCTCTCTTCCTGATCCTGCCGCTCGGCCAGGTGGTCGTTTCGGGACTCCAGGCGGACCTCGCTCGGCTTCTCTCCCAGGCCGCCTTTCAGCAGGCGGCCTCGACCAGCCTTCTTGTCGCATTGGCCGCTGGCCTGATTGCCACGCTGCTGGCCTATGGCGTAATCGCAGCGCGCGCCGAGATCGATGCTGCGCGCGCGCAAGATGCAGGCAACCGCCTCTTCTCGCTGGCGCTCGCGTCCGTGTCCTCGCTCGTTCTGCTCGTTCCGACCAGCGTTCTCGCCACGGGCTGGTTCCTGGCATTGAGGTCAGGGGGCGAAATCGCGAGCTTCGCACCCGTCATCGTCACTGGCATCAACGCGCTGATGGCACTGCCATTTGCTGTGCGCGTGCTGGAACCCGCCTATCGGGAGCACCGCGCGCGCACGGGCCGACTTGCAGAAAGCCTCGGCCTCTCCGTCTCCCAGCGCCTGCGCCGTGTCGACTGGCCGGTTCTAAGGCGCCCGTTCCTCACGGCGCTCGCCTTTGCCATGGCGCTTTCGCTGGGCGACCTTGGAGCCGTCGCCCTCTTCGGTTCTGAAAACATCTCTACCCTGCCAGCCCTCATCTATGCCCGAATGGGCAGCTATCGAAGCACCGATGCCGACGGCCTTGCTCTCTTGCTTGGGGTAATCTGTCTGGTGCTGGCCCTGATCGGAGCGCCAAGAACACCTGGAAACCCGAACGAGCGGGAGATGTCCGATGCGCGATGAGAGCCCCACCAGCATACGCCTTGCCAACGTTCAACTGACGCTGGGGAACCGCGGCTTTCTTTTCGATTGCGGCTTCGAACCTGGCCGGATCACAGCCATTGTCGGTCCCTCCGGATCGGGCAAGTCGACCTTGCTCAATCTCGTCTCGGGCTTCGAGCGACCAGAGAGCGGACGGATCGAGATTGCCAACCAGGATGTCATCGGTCTGGCGCCGGCGGAACGCCCCGTTTCCCTGGTTTTCCAGGACAACAATCTGTTTTCCCACCTCGATGTTTTCACGAACATCGGGCTGGGCATCCATCCCGCCATGCGGCTGAGGCCGGCGGATCGCAAGGCGATCAGCGACGCGCTGGCGCGTGTCGAGCTTGCCGGTTATGAACGCCGTCTGCCGGGTTCGCTCTCGGGCGGCGAGCGACAGCGCGTGGCCTTTGCCCGGGCGCTGGTTCGCCACCGCCCCGTCCTCCTCCTCGACGAACCGTTTGCGGCGCTCGACCCCGGCCTGCGCACAGCAATGGTCGACCTGCTTGCAGACCTCCATGCAGAAACGCGCGCCACAATTCTCCTTGTCACCCACGATCCGCGCGATGTCGAGCGACTGGCAGACAACGTCGTCTTCATCGACAGCGGGCGCGTGCTCGTAAACGTCGCGAAGGCCGACTTCTTCGAGCGGAGAGATATTCCCGCCGTGCAGAACTTCCTCGGCGACATGACCTTTGCGCGCCAATCGCCTTAATTTGGTCGTCCACGCCTGCCATGCGCGTCGGGAATAGTTGTTCCTCCGGAAGACCATTGGTCATTTTCTCTGGCGCAACTATCTTCTGGAGCATGCGGTGTTTTCGCACTATGTGAAGGACAGCCGGATCGACGCAATGCGCTATCCGGCAGATGGCAATTGGATGCTGCACTCGGATGTCCGCCAGATCGGCGACCATCCGGGACAGGTGAAGGGGCAGGATGCAGTTTTTGAGCCGGAACAGCGCGATGGCTGCCGAAGTGGATCGGCGGCGCCGGCCCCTCAGGCTCGCGTCGAGCGTTGCTGCGCTTGTTTCTGCTGGCCTCGTGCTCTCCTCCTGTCAATCGATCTTCGAACAGGCCTACGAGCCATCCGTCGCACCTTCCAGCAATCCGCAGATCGTCGACGAGGTGCAGAAGGGCGATCCTCGTGCCCAGATGGGGGCGCGAGAACATCCGCGCATCGTCGCATCCTATGGCGGGGAATATTCCGACGCCAAGACCGAACGCCTGGTTGCCCGCATCGCCGGCGCATTGACGGCCGTCTCGGAGAACCCGAACCAGTCCTATCGCATCACCATCCTGAACTCGCCGGCAATCAACGCCTTCGCGCTGCCAGGTGGCTATCTCTACGTCACACGCGGTCTGCTGGCGCTCGCCAACGACGCCTCGGAAGTCGCAGCTGTTCTCAGCCACGAGATGGCGCACGTCACAGCGAACCACGGCATAGAACGCCAGCGTCGCGAAGAGGCGGAAGTGATTGCGAGCCGTGTCGTGGCAGAAGTGCTTTCCAGCGATCTCGCCGGCAAGCAGGCGCTCGCCCGTGGCAAGCTCCGTCTGGCCGCCTTCTCGCGCCAGCAGGAACTGCAGGCCGACGTCATTGGTGTACGCACGCTCGGCGAAGCCGGCTACGATCCCTATGCCGCCGCCCGCTTCCTCGACTCCATGGCGCGCTACAGCCAGTTCACCTCGGTCGATCCGGATGCGGACCAGAGCCTCGACTTCCTGTCGAGCCATCCGAACGCGCCGCAGCGCGTCGAGCTCGCCAAACGCCACGCGCGCGCCTTCGGCCCCGAAGGCACCCATGGCGAAACAGGTCGCGACTACTATCTGAACGGAGTCGACGGCCTGCTTTATGGCGACAGCCCGCAGGAAGGCTTCGTTCGAGGGCAGACTTTCCTTCACGGTCAGCTCGGCATCCGTTTTGACGTGCCTGTCGGTTTCCAGATCGACAACAAGGTCGAAGCGGTTCTCGCAACTGGTCCCGGAGATGTCGCGATTCGCTTTGACGGCGTTGCCGACAACCAGAAGATCAGCCTGCCCAACTATATTTCCAGCGGCTGGGTCACCGGTCTTCTGCCGGACACGATCCGCACGATCACCGTCAACGGCCTTGAAGCCGCAACGGCGAGGGCATCGGCCGATCGCTGGGATTTCGACATCACCGTCATCCGGATCGGCCCGCAGATCTTCCGTTTCCTGACAGCCGTCCCGAAAGGCAGCCCGGCGCTCGAAACCACGGCCGCCCAGTTGCGCGCCTCGTTCCGGCGGATCACGCCACAGGAAGCGGCCTCGCTGAAGCCGCTGCGCGTCCGCGTCGTGACTGTCGGTGCCAACGACAATATCGGCACCCTGTCCGCGCGCATGATGGGCACCGAGCGGAAGCTTGAGCTGTTCCGCCTGATCAATGCCCTGGGCCCGACTTCCACAGTCCGGCCCGGCACTCGGGTAAAGATCATTTCGGAGTGAACGCGAAAAACCTGAAGACAGTGAAAAACCGGCACGAGTGCCGGCTCTTTTGGTCACGCGCTATCTGATCAGTAGGCCATCTCATACCGAGAGGCACTCGGCGCCTTGTCTGTCAAAGCGAGCTTGAGTTTTTCCAGCGCCCGGGTCTCGATCTGACGGACACGCTCCTTGGAGATCCCGAGTTCCACGCCGAGTTCTTCCAGCGTGGCACCGTCCTCGGTCAGGCGGCGGGCCTTGATGATCCGACTCTCGCGCTCGTTCAGGCGGTCCATGGCGTCCTTGAGCCAGCCGTGCCACCGCTCCCCATCAATGATCGACGTGACTTGCTCGTCGGGCAGCGCTTCCTTGCTCTCGAGCATCTCGAGCTGCTCGGTGCCCTCGCCATGCCGCCCGGCGACGGGCGTCTGAAGCGATGCGTCATTGCCGGACAGCCGCGCGTCCATGGACTGGACATCGGAGAGGCTTACGCCAAGTGCGGAGGCGATCTCCTGGTGGATTGCCTGGTCGGAAAGACGGTTGTCACCTTGGGCGAGCTTGGCGCGCAGGCGCCGAAGGTTGAAGAACAGCGCCTTCTGGCTGGAGCTCGTGCCGCCGCGGACAATCGACCAGTTGCGCAGGATATAGTCCTGCATCGAGGCGCGGATCCACCAGCCGGCATAGGTCGAGAAGCGCACCTCGCGGCCGGGATCGAAACGGGCGGCGGCCTCCAGAAGGCCGATATAGCCTTCCTGGATCAGGTCGTTGAGCGGCAGACCGAAGCCACGGAACTTGGAAGCCATGGCAATGACGAGGCGCATATGCGCCTGGGCGATGCGATTGCGAGCCCCCTGATCATCGTGCTCCTTCCAGCGGATCGCAAGGTCGAGTTCTTCCTCGCGCTCCAGATAGGGCTGCGACATGGCGTATTTGATGATGTGTCTGTCAGCGGATGTGGCTTTCATCGGACATCTCCATGGTCTCTTTGGACCGCTGGCCTCTCAGAGGCCGTCTTGCCGGCATTGTCTCCTGAACGGCTGAGCGTCGGACAGGTTCCAACAGAATGCCGGACGCGGCGGTGGTTGCATCGCTCTCATCTGCTTGTCTGAGCTCTATTACGCGCACCATGCGACATCGGATTTGCCGTGGGGGTGCGACCATCTGTCGAACAGGGGCAATCACGCGTAAGTGAGAGAATGGACAGCAGGACGCCTGCGGAGTGCCTGAAAACGCAAAACGGCGCGGGTTGAGCCGCGCCGTTGAAGTCAGACCAGAGAAGCTTGCTCAGGCCGAGAGAGCCTTGAACTCGGCGAGGATGGCGTCGCCCATCTCGACCGTGCCGACCTGGCGGCAACCTTCGGCCATGATGTCGCCGGTCCGGATCCCCTGGTCGAGCACATTGGCGATCGCTTTTTCCAGGCGATCGGCTTCGGTGACCATGTTGAAGGAATATCGCAGGCACATGGCGAAGGAAGCGATCATCGCGATCGGGTTGGCAACACCTGTGCCGGCGATGTCAGGGGCCGAACCATGCACGGGCTCATAGAGCGCCTTGCGCTTGCCGGTCTTGGCATCCGGAGCACCGAGAGAGGCGGACGGCAGCATGCCCAGCGAACCGGTCAGCATGGCGGCAACGTCGGAGAGCATGTCGCCGAACAGGTTGTCGGTCACGATGACGTCGAACTGCTTCGGCGCGCGCACGAGCTGCATGCCACCGGCATCGGCCAGCATGTGGTCGAGCTTGACGTCGGAGAACTTCTCCTTGTGCGTCGCGGTCACGACCTGGTTCCACAGGACACCCGACTTCATGACGTTGCGCTTTTCCATCGAGCAGACGCGATTGTTGCGGGTGCGGGCCAGCTCGAAGGCCACGGCCGAGATGCGCTCGATTTCATAGGTATCGTAAACCTGGGTATCGATGGCGCGCTTCTGGCCATTGCCGAGATCGGTGATGGTCTTCGGCTCACCGAAATAGACGCCGCCGGTCAGTTCGCGGACGATGAGGATGTCGAGACCTTCGACAAGCTCCGGCTTCAGTGACGAAGCATTGGCGAGCGCCGGATAGCAGATCGCCGGACGCAGATTGGCGAACAGCTCGAGATCCTTGCGCAGACGCAGCAGACCGGCTTCCGGGCGCACGTCGTAGGGCACGTCGTCCCACTTCGGACCACCGACGGCACCGAAGAGAACGGCGTCCGCAGCAAGTGCCTTTGCCATGTCTTCTTCAGAAATCGCCGCCCCATGGGCGTCATAGGCGGAACCGCCGACGAGACCTTCGTCCGTGACGAAGCCGGCACCCTGCGCCTCGTTCATATAGGCGATGATCTTGCGGACTTCGGCCATGGCCTCGGGGCCGATGCCGTCACCGGGCAGCAGGAGAAGATTGCGAGCCGTCATGGAAACCCTCCACTGGAAAAAGAAGTCGCGGCTTCTTACGCGTGGGGCAGGCCCTTTTCAAGCGAGATAGGCCGGAAACGGTACGGTTCAGGGCACTGCAGAAGAGGCTTTTGTCGGTTGACCCGTCGGGTGACGAGGTCCAAAAGACAGCATCCCTTCAGCATGTTCGAGTTCACAATGCACCTTTCTCCCCTTCATATTGAAACCCCGCTTCTGCGCACCGCAGCCGATTACAGCGCAAGCGGCCTGCCGCTCTGGCTGAAGCTCGATGCCTTGCAGCCCTCCGGCAGCTTCAAGCTGCGCGGCGTGGGCCTGCTCTGCCAGCATGAAGTCGCCAAGGGTGCCAAGGAAATCTTCTGCGCCTCCGGCGGCAATGCAGGCATCGCGGCAGCCGTCGCCGGCAAGGCCTTGGGAGTACCGGTGACCATCGTCGTGCCGCAGACGACGTCTCCCGACGTGCGCGCCCGCATCGTCGCGACCGGCGCCAATGTTCTGGTGCACGGCTCGGTTTTTGACGAGGCCAATGCCCATGCCGTCGCGCTCGCGGCGGAACGCAAGGCGGCCTACGTCCACCCCTATGATCACCCGCTGCTCTGGGAAGGGCACGCGACCCTGATCGATGAAGTGGTGAAATCAGGCGTTTTATTCGACTGCGTGATCACCAGTGTCGGCGGCGGCGGTCTGCTGGCCGGCATCGTCGAAGGCCTGAGGCGCAACGGACTGCGCGATATCCCTGTGATCGCGGTCGAGACGGAAGGTGCGGCCTCACTCCATGCCGCGGTCGCAGCGAAAGAGCGCGTAACCCTTCCCGCAATCACCTCGATCGCCAATTCGCTGGGTGCGCGCCAGGTGGCCCAACATGTCTTCGACCTGCTGGGCACGCATCCCATTGAAAGCGTCACAGTGACCGACGCACAGGCTGTCGCAGCGTGCCTGAAATTCGCCGATGCGCAGCGAATCCTGGTCGAGCCGGCTTGCGGCGCAGCCCTTGCTGTCGCCGATGTGCATGCTGGTCTGCTGTCGCGCTTCAAGGCGCCGCTCATAGAGGTTTGCGGCGGGATCGGCGTGTCGCTCGCAGCGCTCGAAACATGGCGCTCACGTTTCCTCTGATGCCAAAGAAAAAGCCGGGCTCGCGCCCGGCTTCATCATTCGTTTCGGCAGCTTGGCTCAGGCCCAGGGGCGCTGCGCTGCATTGGACTGCTCGAAGGTCGCAATGTTCGAAGCCTTTTCGAGCGTCAGGCCGATGTCATCGAGACCGTTCAGCAGGCAATGGCGCTTGAACGCGTCGATCTCGAAGGAGATCTTGCCGCCGTCGGGACCGGTGATTTCCAGGGATTCCAGGTCAACGGTCAGCACGGCATTCGAACCGCGGCTGGCGTCGTCCATCAGCTTGTCCAAGTTCTCCTGGCTGACGACGATCGGCAGGATGCCGTTCTTGAAGCAGTTGTTGTAGAAGATGTCGGCGAAGGACGTGGAGATCACGCAGCGGATGCCGAAATCGAGCAGGGCCCACGGAGCATGTTCGCGCGAGGAGCCGCAACCGAAGTTGTCGCCGGCGACGAGGATCTGCGCATTGCGATAGGCGGGCTTGTTCAGAACGAAATCTGCGTTCTCCGAACCATCTTCCTTGTAGCGAGCCTCGGCGAAGAGGCCGGTACCGAGACCGGTGCGCTTGATGGTCTTCAGGTAATCCTTCGGAATGATCATGTCCGTGTCGACATTGACGACGGGAAGCGGTGCCGCAACACCGGTGAGCTTTACGAACTTGTCCATCAGTCTGCCTTCGATCTGGCTAATGCGCGTGTGATGCCCCGCCCATAGAGCAAAACCGAGAAAAATTGAAGGAGAATCTTGTGCCAGCCGAAGCGGCCCCTCGGCGCTGCCAATCGCAGCCACCTTCGCTCACCCACTCACGGGTGAGCGCAACGATCAGGCCTCTGCCCGATCACAGATCGATGATGGTACCCTTGCCGTCGTTCCAGACGCGCAGGTCTTCGCGGCGCTTCGCCTTGGCATAGACCGGGGCGCGCTTCGTCTTGCCCATCAGCATGCGGGCGCCGAGCGTCACGGTCAGGAGTGCGCCGATCACAAGCGTCAGTGAAACTGCGAAAGCGGCTGCGAGACCGACAAAGGCGAGGCCAGCGATGGCATAGGCGGCAGAGCGGAGATTTTGCATGATCGTGTCCTTTCTCGACAGCCAAGGTGGTCCTTATTCTCCTGTATTGCAAGGGCCTTTCACCCAATTGTCATCTTGCGTGGCCGCCGAAAGCTTGCCAGAACTCGGCCATGACTTCAGAGCCCTCTTCCTTTCGCTTTCACCATCCCTCTCGATTGCGTCGTTCCGTGCTGACGGTGCCGGCGATCAATGAACGGGCTCTGCAAAAGGTGACGGGCCTAGATTGCGATGCAGTCATCTTTGATCTGGAAGATTCGGTCGCCGAAGATCGCAAGGCGGACGCGCGCCACATGCTCCTGGAATTCTTGGAGAATACCGACCTCGGTCACCGCGAGCGGATCGTTCGCATCAACGCCGCCGACACGCCGCACTTCCGCGATGACATGGGCCTTATTCTCAAAGCCTTGCCCGACGCCGTCCTCCTTCCGAAGGTTGAGGAGCCGGTCACGGTCCAGGACATGGCGGAAAGTCTCGGCGAGCATGCTGCGGCGGATGGTCTCAGGATTTGGGCGATGATCGAGACCCCGCGTGGGGTCTTGAACGCCGCGGCCATCTCCTCGTCCGGCCGGACAAGCAACAGTCGACTGGATGCCTTTGTCGTCGGGCTGAACGACCTGCGCAAGGCGACCGGCATACCGCCCGAGCCGGGACGCACCTACCTCGTGCCCTATCTGATGCAGGTCATGCTCGCGGCCCGCGCCTATGGGCTTGATGTGATCGACAGCGTCTCGAACGATTTCCGCGACCTCGAAGCCTTCGCGGCCGAATGCGCGCAGGGTAAGGCCATGGGCTTCGATGGCAAGATGCTGATCCATCCGACCCAGATCGAAGCCGCCAACCACCTTTTCGGCCCGAACGAGGCGGCAATCGCAGAAGCCCGCTTGGTGGCCGATACCTTCGCCGACCCGGCCCATGCGGGCCTCAACGTCATCAACATCGATGGGCGCATGATCGAGCGACTGCATGCCGAGGAGGCGACGCGCCTTCTCGCCAAGGTCGCCCTGATCACCGCCAGAAAGGACAAGAACTCATGAAAGTCTATCGTTTCCTCACCGGCCCTGACGATTCGAGCTTCTGCCACCGGGTGACCGACGCGCTGAACAAGGGTTGGGAACTGCATGGCTCGCCAAGCCACACGTTCAATGCGGCAGAGAACAAGCTGTATTGCGGCCAGGCGGTGGTGAAGACCGTACATGGCAAGGACTATGATCCGTCGATGAAACTCGGCGAGCAGTGATCCGCTGGTGAGGCCCATCTCCCGCTTGGTGGGGGAGAAAGCGATTCCGATGAAATACGCGAGCGTAAGCCGCCTAAACATCTGAAATCGCAAGTGAGGGGGTCTGTTCGTCGTGCCCGCAGCACCGATCCCCTCACCAACAAAATCTGAGGTTTAGCCCTGATCGGGCTAAGCCCTCGATTTTGTAACCTCTCCCACAAGGGGGAGAGGGGGGAACCGCGGCGCCTCGCCTCCAAAAAGGGAAGGTGGAACTGAAATGTCAAAAACCCCAAGCTTCGCCGCCGGTCGGGATTGCTCCCTCCGGGTGGTCTCATGCTTGTCTCGGACGAGGCGCCAGAAGCAACCTGTCTAAGTATTAGTATGTGGCTCCTTCCGGCGCCTCGTTCGGCGTCTATTCCCGCTGCATGCGTCTCTCTGGCAAGGCGGCGACGGTCCTTGGAACTTGCGTTCCAGGGATGACCGGGCGCGGGTCCGGCTGTGGCATCACACAGGGTGACGCTTCAGCCTGGCCGGTGGCCCGGGAGGTTCCCGCCGGATGGTGCACCATTCCGACCGGGACCCTCGCCCGGGGGATGATCGTCTGGCCATTTGCGACCCGGCTCTCATCCCCGCCGTTTGTTTCGCCCCGCCGTCTGGATGTTCGCGACGGCGTGGGCGCCTTGTCTGTGTGCCTCTGAGGCACGTCCTTCCGATCGGGGTATCCAGTGTTGGGGCATCCGACCCCGTCACCTTCGTATCCAGCCCCTCGTCCGGAGGGAGACCGTTGCAGCGGGCCGGGGTTTCAAGTCTGCGACAACTCTCCACCCCGGCGCCGGCCCCGCCTCGCCTGACATCGCATCGTCAGGTGTATCCGAGGGCGGGACGGGGATGAGTCTACGGGGTTGGAAATGGTGGGGGATGAAAAAATGTGTCGGGGTTTGTTTTCGCTCGGGATTTTCTCGAAGTCATCCCCCTTTTTTGATCTGAAACGCCGAATTCGTGGCTCTGCCCCTCACCCTACCCTCTCCCCGCAGGCGGGGAGAGGGAGGCGCAAGCGGTGGCCGTCTCGGCCTTCTCCCCGCTTGCGGGGAGAAGGTGCCCCGAAGGGGCGGATGAGGGGCTGAAGCCGCAAGCGCGACACCATCTCCCCCCTTGTGGGGGAGAAAGCGATTTCGATGAATTAGTCGTGGCGTAAGCCACGGCTAAACATCTGAAATCGCAAGAGAGGGGCTCGTTTATGTCGTGCCCACGGAACCATGCCCCTCTCCAGGAAAATCTGAAGTTTAGGCCGCTTGCGCTGGCCTAAGCCTGCGATTTTCCGTCCTCCCCCGCTTGGGGGGAGGGGCAAAGGCAGCGATTGCCTTCCCCATTGATTCGCATCCCTGACAGGCGTAAAAGGCCTGGTGTTCCGTGGTGATTTGGCCGGCCGGCTTGCAGCCACGTAAAATAAGTCGCTAAAGGGCCGAGGCGAGTTCGAAGACTTTCCGAGGACCGGTAGCGATATAGAAGCTGCCGGTGTTTTTGTTTCCGCGGTCCTCGAACCGCGTGACAAGGAAAGTCGAGAGTAAGATGCCGATCCGGATCCCCGATACGCTGCCCGCCTTCGAAACCCTCGTGCATGAGGGCGTGCGGGTCATGACCGAAACCGTGGCTGTTCGTCAGGACATTCGCCCGCTGCAGATCGGCCTGCTCAATCTCATGCCCAACAAGATCAAGACCGAGGTTCAGTTCGCCCGGCTGATCGGCGCTTCGCCGCTGCAGGTGGAGCTAACGCTGGTGCGTGTCGGTGGCCACAAGGCCAAGAACACGCCGGAAGATCATCTCCTGTCGTTCTACCAGACTTGGGACGAGGTGAAGGATCGCAAGTTCGACGGCTTCATCATCACCGGTGCCCCGATCGAGACCCTGCCCTTCGAGGAGGTCACCTACTGGCCGGAACTGGAAGAGATCCTGAACTGGACCGAGACCAACGTGCATTCGACCATGAATGTCTGCTGGGGCGGCATGGCCGCGATCTACCACTTCCACAAGGTGCCGAAGCATCCGCTGAAGGAAAAGGCATTCGGCGTTTATCGGCACCGCAACCTTGCACCGTCCTCCGTCTATCTCAACGGCTTTTCGGACGACTTCCAGGTTCCGGTCTCGCGCTGGACGGAAGTCCGCCGAGACGACATCGCGAAGGTGCCGGAACTGGAGATCTTGCTGGAATCAGACGAAATGGGCGTATGCCTGGTGCAGGAGAAGCGCGCCAACCGCCTCTACATGTTCAATCACGTGGAATATGACTCTACCTCGCTGGGCGACGAGTATTTCCGCGACAAGACTGCCGGGATCCCGATCAAGCTGCCCCACAACTACTTCCCGCACAACGACGATACGCTGACGCCGCTCAACCGCTGGCGCGGCCATGCGCATCTCCTGTTTGGCAACTGGATCAACGAGATCTACCAGATGACACCCTACGATCTGAACGAGATCGGCAAGGACCTCGAGCCTTGATCTCAAGGGCAGAGGACGCTCGGATTTTGTCGGGACAGGCGGCGTCCTCTATGACAGGATGCCGCCGCCGATGAACCGAGCCATCTTCGTCCAATGTTTCTGCCGTTTTTTCTGCGTCTGAAGGAAGAGAAGGTTCCCGTGACCCTGCGGGAATACCTGGCTTTGCTCGAAGGCCTGCAGGCAGGACTGGTCGATTTCGATCCGGAAGCCTTCTACTACCTCGCCCGCACCACGCTGGTGAAGGACGAGCGCTTTATCGACCGGTTCGACCGGGTGTTTTCCGAGATCTTTGGCGGGATCCTGAGCGAGGAGGCAGCTGACGGCGCCGATCGACAGGCGATCCCCGAAGACTGGCTGCGCAGGCTGGCGGAAAAGCATCTGTCGGACGAGGACAAGAAGCTGATCGAGAGCCTGGGCGGCTTCGACAAGTTAATGGAGACGCTCAAAGAGCGCCTGGCCGAACAGAAGGAGCGCCACCAGGGCGGCAACAAGTGGATCGGCACGGCAGGCACCTCGCCCTTCGGCGCTTATGGCTACAATCCCGAAGGCGTGCGCATCGGCCAGGAGACAAGCCGGCACCGCCGGGCCATAAAGGTGTGGGACAGCAGAGAGTTTCGCAATCTCGACGACCGCGTCGAACTCGGCACCCGCAACATCAAGGTGGCCCTGCGCAGGCTGCGCCGCTTCGTACGCGAAGGGGCCACCGAAGAACTCGATCTCTCCGGCACGATCCGGTCGACGGCAGAACACGGCTATCTCGATGTGAGGACCCAACCCGAGCGACGGAATGCCGTGAAGCTCTTGATGTTCTTCGACATCGGCGGCTCGATGGACGACCATGTGCGTGAGGTCGAGGAACTGTTCTCGGCAGCGCGCTCCGAATTCCGGCACATGGAATATTTCTACTTCCACAACTGCCCCTATGAACGCGTCTGGAAGGACAACCAGCGCCGCCATGCCGATACCATGCCGACGCAAGACGTCATCAGAACCTTCGGGCCGGACTACTGGCTGATCTTCGTCGGCGATGCGGCGATGAGCCCTTATGAGGTCACGCATCCGGGCGGCTCGGTCGAGCATTGGAACACGGAGAGTGGTGCAGCCTGGCTGACGCGGCTGACAGACCACTTCCGCCGGCATCTCTGGATCAATCCCCTGCCTGAGAGCCGCTGGGACTATACGATGTCGGTCGGCCTGATTCGAAACCTGGTAGGCAACCGCATGCATCCGCTGACGCTCGGTGGCCTGGAAGCCGCCGCACGCGAACTGGCGCGGTGACCGCAAGACACAAGAGACAATGACAAGAGGCGAGGAAATGATGACGAAAACCGTATTCGGCGTGATGCCAACGGGAGAAGCAGTCGAAAGAGTAGTTCTGACGGGTGGCGGCCTCACCGCCTCGATCATCACGTTTGGTGCGGTCTTGCAGGATCTACGTTTGGAAGGCCACGATGCACCGCTGGTGCTCGGTTTCGAGGACCTCGCCGGTTATCTCGATCACTCGCCCTATTTCGGCGCAACGCCCGGCCGCTGCGCCAACCGCATCGGTGACGGTCGCTTCACGCTGGATGGCACCGCCTACCAGCTCGAGCTCAACGAAAGAGGCGTCAGCCATCTGCATGGCGGCTCGGACGGCATGGGACGCCAGAATTGGACGATCCTGGAGCACGGGTCCGATTTCGTCGTGATGGAGGTCACCGATCCGGACGGCCGCGCCGGTTATCCGGGCACGACCCGCACGCGCGCCACCTTTGCACTCAAATCCGGCGGCGTTTTCTCTACACTCTATGAAACTGTGACCGACAAGCCGACGATCGCCAATGTCTGCCACCACGCCTACTTCAATCTCGATGGCCGCCTCGACATTCTCGGTCATGATCTGATGATCGCGGCCGATCACTACACCCCTGTCGACGAGAGGCTGATTCCGACAGGCGAAATCCGCCCTGTCGAGAACACGGCCTTCGATTTCCGCGAAATGCGACCAATTCGCCTGGAGGTGGATGGGGAGCAACTGGGTTACGACCACAATTTCTGCTTCTCCAGCAGCCGTGTCGCCAAACGCAGCGTGGCGCTGGCCCGCAGCGTGAATTCGGGCGTGACCATGGAGATCCGTACGACGGAGCCGGGTGTACAGTTCTATGCCGGCGGAAAGGTGTCACCCGCCGTCCCGGGCCTCGAAGGCCGCCGCTACGGCGCCTTTGCTGGTTTCTGCATGGAAACACAGGTCTGGCCGGATGCGATCAATCACCCGAACTTTCCGAACGCGATCCTGCGTCCGGGCGAAGTGCTGCGCCAGGAGACGGACTACGTGTTCACGAAGGCATGATGTGGAAAAGAGCCGGCTGCGGGGCAACCTGCGGCCGGCAAAGCATGCGGGATACAGTCAAGCGCGTGACCGCGCCGCATTATCCCATCTCGTCTCTTGCGGAGGAAGAATGGAGCGGGTGAAGCGATTCGAACGCTCGACCCCAACCTTGGCAAGGTTGTGCTCTACCCCTGAGCTACACCCGCTCATAACCTCGATCCTGGGGTAGTGTCTGGATCGTGGGCCGTCCGTCTTGCGGCGACGGGCGCTATATGGCCCAACCGATTTTTAAATGCAACAGGGAAATGACGGATCGGTGCGAAAAAAATTGAGGCACGCCGCAAGAGACTGAGAAAGCTCAGCTTTTGCGGGCTTGCTCGGCGCAGGAGAGATTGCAGGATGTCGGTCATGAGCCTATGGCTCGACAGGAATCCCAGTACATAATCGGACCAATCACCGGACAATTGAAGCGAGGCCCCATGACAACGCCGAAAACGCCAGACGATCTCTTCCGCCTCCTGGACGAGTTGGGGATTGCTCACAAGACGAAAACCCACCCGCCCGTCTTCACCGTGGCGGAATCGGTTTCGTTGCGCGACGAGATCCCCGGCGGCCACACGAAAAACCTCTTCGTGAAGGACAAGAAGGACAACTTCTTCCTGCTGACCGTCGAGGAAAATGCCTCGGTCGATCTCAAAACCGTGCACACGATCATTGGGGCTGCCAGCAAGGTTTCCTTCGGCAAGCCGGAGAAGCTGATGGAGTACCTCGGCGTGGTGCCCGGAGCGGTGACCGCTTTCGGCGCGATCAACGATACGGGCAAGAACGTGACCTTCGTGCTCGACAAGGACCTGATGGAGCACGACGTCATCAACTGCCATCCGCTCTCCAACGACGCCACGACCTCGATCGGCCGCGACGATCTGGTCCGCTTCATGGAAGCGACCGGCCACACGCCGCTTGTCTTGAAAGTCACGGCCTGACATACGATCTTAACAGCCGATCTTAACGGCAAGAACGGCGGCCGCGCTAAGGCTGCGAAACAGGCGGGAGATGCACGATGAGCGAATACGGCAACCCTTACGGCGGCTATGGCAATCAGACCATGACAGCCAAGGCCCAGTTCAGTGGCGCTCCCGAAGGTTCCGCGCCGGCCGCCGACCTGATCAAGGACACGACCACGGCAAACTTCGCCCGCGACGTGATGGACGAATCGCGCAATCAGCCGGTTCTGGTCGATTTCTGGGCTCCCTGGTGCGGTCCCTGCAAGCAGCTGACACCGATCATCGAAAAAGCGGTCACCGAAGCCGGCGGGCGCGTAAAACTGGTCAAGATGAATATCGACGACCATCCGTCCGTCGCCGGCCAGCTCGGCATCCAGTCGATCCCGGCTGTCGTCGCCTTCGTCAATGGACGACCGGCCGACGGCTTCATGGGCGCTCTGCCGGAGAGCCAGGTCAAGGCCTTCATCGACAAGGTGGCGGGGCCTGCTGGCGCAGATCAGGCTGCAGAAATTGCAGCCGTGCTCGAGGAAGCCTCCGGATTGCTCGCTGGTGGCGATATCGACGGGGCAGCCCAGCTTTTCGCGGCTATCCTGCAGGCGGACCCGGACAATACCCAGGCGATAGCCGGCCTCGCAGACTGCATGATCGGCGCAAACCAGCATCAGCGCGCGCGCGAACTGCTGACCCAGATGCCCGAGGAACTGGCCAAGGCACCAGAAGTCCAGGCACTGCTGAAGCGGCTCGACCAGATCGACGAGGCCCGCAAGCTGGGCGACCCTGTGGCACTCGAGCACACGCTGTCGCTCAATCCCGACGATCACGAGGCGCGCATGAAGCTCGCCAAGATCCGCAATGTCGAAGGAAGCCGCGAGGAAGCGGCAGAGCATTTGCTCCTGATCATGAAGCGTGATCGGACTTTCGACGACGATGGCGCCCGCAAGCAGCTGCTGCAGTTCTTCGAAGTCTGGGGTCCCAAGGATCCCGCGACCGTGATGGCACGACGCAAACTCTCTTCGATCCTTTTTTCGTGAGCCGCCTTCGGCCTTGAGTTTTGGCCGGAGCGACCCAGATAGAAGCAGGAATGAACACCGGATCTTCCGGACAGGATGTGCTTCGATGCAAGTGGGAAATGCCCGATATCTGACGGCTGCGGACCTCCCCGAGACGGTCCCGGTCTTTCCAATTTCCGGCGTGCTGTTGCTGCCCGGTGGACAACTTCCCCTCAACATCTTCGAGCCGCGCTATCTGGCGATGTTCGATGCGGCCATGGCTGGCAACCGTCTCATAGGGATGATTCAGCCCGCCATGTCTGAAGTGCACGCCAATATCCTGCCCGAACGTCCGCATCTGGCGCCGGTCGGCTGCCTGGGGCGCGTCACCTCTTTTACCGAGACGGGCGATGGCCGCTACATCATCTCGCTGGCCGGCGTCTGCAGGTTCCGCCTGATGGACGAGGTGGCGACCAGCAGCAAACCCTTCCGCAGCTTCCATATCGCACCCTTCATCGCCGACCTGACAACCGGCGACGACGAGGCGCAGGTCGACCGCGCCGGCCTGTTGGCCGCTTTCAAGGCCTATCTCGAAGCCAACAAGCTGGAAGCGGATTGGGAAAGCGTCGAGCGCGCCTCGAACCTCACCCTGGTCAACTCCCTCTCGATGATGTCGCCCTTCGGACCACCGGAAAAGCAGGCGCTGCTGGAAGCGCCGGATCTGAAGACCCGCGCCGAAACCCTGATCGCCATCACCGAAATCGTGCTCGCCCGCACATTCGGCGATGGCGACACCATGTTGCAGTGATCATATGGCCGACAATCCGACAAGCCTCGTCGATCCGAAAATGCTCGAACTTCTGGTATGCCCGCTGACGCAGGGGACGCTGAAATGGGATCGCGACACGAACGAACTCGTGTCAGAAAAGGGAAGGCTTGCTTATCCCATCCGAGACGGGATTCCGATCATGTTGGTGTCGGAAGCGCGCAAGCTTGAAATGCCGGTTTGAACAGACCGGCAAGCGACCTGTGCCACAGCTAGACTCGCCGATCAGATACTTTGCCCACCCAGAAGGCGTGGGCGATCCCGACCGGAATTTCCTGCCGCTTCACGGATGAAGTAGCTCTTGAGCCCCGGAATGCGGTCGACCACGCCGAGGCCGAAATCGCGCATCACCCTGATTGGCGTTATGTCATTAGAGAAAAGCCGATTGAGCACATCCGTAGTGACACCCATCCGGAACGTGTCGAACCGGCGCCAGATCTGATAGCGCTCGAGCACGTTGACGGATCCGATGTCCAGCCCCAGGCGGTCTGCTTCGACGACGGTTTCGGCGAGCGCTGCGACATCCTTGAAGCCGAGATTGAGCCCCTGGCCAGAAATCGGATGGATGCCATGGGCCGCATCACCTGCCAGAGCCAGTCGAGGCGCGATGAAGGCGCGGGCGAGTGTGAGTCCCAGCGGAAATGCGCGGCGATCAGCGGTCGCCCGGATGGTTCCCAGCTTGTGACCGAAACGCCGTTCGAGTTCCGCTTCGAAGACCAGTTCGTCGGATGCGACAAGCCTGTCGGCATCCTCGGTGCGTTCGGTCCAGACCAGTGACGAGCGGTTCCCCTTGAGCGGCAGGATGGCGAAGGGGCCGGCCGGCAGGAAGTGCTCTTCGGCCACGCCGTCATGCGGACGCTCGTGTTCCACGGTCGTGACGATTCCAGACTGGCCGTATTGCCAAGTCACCGTCTTGATGCCGGCAAGATCCCTGAGCTTGGACCGCACGCCATCGCAGGCGACCACGAGTCGTGCCGAGATGACGCTGCCATCGGACAGGGTCAGTTCGGCGCTCGGCCCCGTGTCGCGGAAGCCCGTGGCGCGCAGCCCGTGGCGAATGGTGATCCCGCGCTCGGTGCAGGCGTTACGCAGTGCCGCGACCATGCTCACATTCGGGATCATGTGCGCGAAAGGGCGGCCGTCCTCGACAGCACCGTCGAAGGTCAGGAACACGGGACGAACGGGGTCGGACGTCTTGGAATCCGTCACGATCATCCTGTTGATCGGCTGCGCGTCTGGCTCGATCCGATTCCAAAGGCCGAAAACATCCAGCATCTTGGTGGCAGCCGCGATGATGGCAGACGCCCGCAGGTCCTTCTTCCAGGCCTCTTCGGGCGAGGCCTCCACCACCTCGATCGCGAGATGCGGTGCGGCCTGCTTGATCGCAACGGCTGCGGAGAGACCAACATAGCCACCGCCGACGACGAGCACATCCAGCATGGCGAATTCCTTTGTTCTTGTAGACCCGATGACACCTATATAGATCAGCCTTGAACGGGTGCCTATAAGCGGAGCAATGCATTATGTCGCAGCCATCAGGCCAGACCAGACCCATGCAGGACCTGATCGAGCGTCTCGATTTGGAAAAACTGGAGGAAAACCTGTTTCGCGGCAGCAGCCCGCAAAACGGCTGGCAACGGGTCTTCGGTGGCCTTGTGATCGCACAAGCCTTGATGGCGGCACAACGCTGCGTCGATCCCGATCGCATCGTTCATTCCCTCCACGCCTATTTCATGCGCCCGGGCGATCCGTCGATTCCGATCGTCTACCAAGTCGAACGCATCCGGGATGGGGCGTCCTTCACCACCCGCCGCGTGGTTGCAATCCAGCATGGCAAGGCCATCTTCTCGATGTCCGCCTCTTTCCAGGTGGAAGAACCGGGCTTCGACCACCAAGTGACGATCCCGAATGTTCCCGCCCCCGAGACCCTCATGGGTGAAGCTGAGTTCCGTGCCGCCTTTCTCGCCCAGGCGCCGGACACGGTGAAGAAATATTGGGGCCGCGAACGGCCGATCGAGATCCGCCCGACATCGCTCACGCATTATCTGTCGCGGGAGAAGCTGGAGCCGGAGGCTCACATCTGGGTTCGAGCTTCGGGACTGGTGCCGGATGACCGGCACTACCAGGCCGCGATTCTCGCCTATCTCTCGGACATGACACTGCTCGACACCTCGCTGTACGCGCACGGCACCTCGATCTTCGATCCGGAGTTACAGGTAGCGAGCCTCGACCACGCCATGTGGTTTCACAGACCTACTCGTTTGGACGACTGGCTTCTATATACCCAGGACAGCCCCAGCGCCGCGGGAGCACGCGGCATGACCCGCGGCAGCATATTCACACGCGATGGAAGGCTCGTCGCCTCTGTTGCCCAGGAGGGCCTGATCCGCAAACGGGCAAATGACTAAAACAGCATCATTTCCGATTTTATGCATAAATTTTGTGCGCCCATTGTGCATTCATTTGCCTGTTTATTAGATAGGCTTCTCAGAAGCTTTACATTTCAATAACTTATAGAGAATTTTGAATCTGGCACGCCTTTTGAATGTCACCTGTCAGTCGCTGCGCGAAAGTTCCTGCGGGCGGCAAGGAGAGTCGGCTCCGAGCCGAGGACAAGCAAAGGATGGGAAACCAGATGAAGATTGTGATGGCTATCATCAAGCCGTTCAAGCTGGACGAGGTACGCGAGGCCCTGACGGCTGTGGGGATCCAGGGCCTGACCGTGACCGAGGTCAAGGGCTATGGGCGCCAGAAGGGGCACACCGAAATCTACCGCGGCACCGAATACGCCGTCAGCTTTCTGCCGAAACTGAAGATCGAGATCGCCGTCTCGTCCGAACTTGCCGACAAGGCCGTTGAAGCCATCGCTTCTGCTGCCAAGACTGGCCAGATCGGCGACGGAAAGATCTTCGTCTACGCGATCGATCAGGCCGTGCGCATCCGCACCGGCGAAACCAATACCGAAGCGCTGTAAGAACGGCTGTAAGGGGAGTTGTTACTGATGTCATTTGCCAAATTGAATTCCAACCTCGTGCGCCTTGGCGCCGCGTCCGCAGCCCTGCTGGCGCCGGTTGTCGCCTTCGCGCAGGAAGCCGCCCCGGCTGCAGCTGAAGCTGTCGCCGCAGCGCCGGTGCCGAACAAGGGCGACACCGCCTTCATGTTCCTTTGCACGATCCTCGTGTTGTTCATGCTCATCCCGGGCCTCGCCCTGTTCTACGGCGGCCTCGTTCGCGCCAAGAACATGCTCTCCGTCCTCATGCAGTGCACGGTCATCGGTTCGACCATCATGCTCGCCTGGGTTATCTACGGCTATTCCTTCGCCTTCGGCGGCTCGGAAAACGCTTACTTCGGCGGCTTTGCGAAGCTGTTCCTCTCCGGCGTCACGCCGGACAGCACCGCGGCGACTTTCTCTGACGCCGTCATTCCGGAATACATCTTCATCATGTTCCAGATGACGTTTGCCGCCATTACCCCGGCACTCATCGTTGGCGCCTTTGCAGAACGCATCAAGTTCTCCGCATCGGTTCTCTTCTGCCTGCTCTGGGTCACGTTCGTCTACTTCCCGATCGCCCACATGGTCTGGGATGCCAACGGCCTGATCTTCGGCTGGGGCGCACTCGACTTCGCCGGTGGTACGGTCGTACACATCAATGCCGGCGTCGCCGGTCTGATCGGCGCGATCATGCTCGGCAAGCGTACGGGCTACGGCAAGGACATGATGGCTCCGCACTCCATGACCCTCACTCTGGTCGGTGCAGCCATGCTCTGGGTCGGCTGGTTCGGCTTCAACGCCGGTTCCAACCTCGAAGCCTCGGGCGGTGCGATGCTCGCAACTGTCAACACCTTCATCGCCACCGCAGCAGCCGTCGTCTCCTGGTGCCTGGTTGAAACCTTCACCCGCGGCAAGGCTTCCATGCTCGGCGCGGCATCTGGCATGATCTCCGGCCTCGTTGCCATCACGCCTGCAGCCGGCATCGCCGGTCCGATGGGCGCGATCGTCATGGGTCTCATGGTATCGCCGCTCTGCTACTTCTTCGTCGCAGTGGTGAAGAACAAGTTCGGCTATGACGACACCGCAGACGTCTTTGGTGTCCACGGCATCGGCGGCCTCTTCGGCGCCATCGCCACTGGCGTCTTCGCATCCGCATCGCTCGGCGGCATTGGCTACGCTGAAGGCGTGACCATGGGTGGCCAGGTCATGACCCAGATCTACGCCGTCGTCGTCACCCTTCTGTGGTGCGGTATCGGCTCCTTCATCCTCTACAAGATCGTGGACATGGTGGTTGGCCTGCGCGTCACGGTCGAAGCCGAGCGCGAAGGTCTCGACCTCGCCTCGCACGGCGAAGCCGCCTACCACAGCTAAGATCTCTGACAGATCTTCGCCTCCTAAAATGCGGCAGCGCCCGGGTCTCATCGCCCGGGCGTTTTCTTGTCAAAATGCGGTCCAGATCGACCGTTGCATGGTTAATGCACCATTAACCCTCGATCCTGTAGGGTGCCGGGTGGCGATCCCGGCCCACACCGGGAGTCCGAAGCACCATCGCAACAGGACGGACAGATATTCCATGAGCAGAGGCAATTCCGCAGCACTTCCGGAGCATTCCACCCGCTCCGCGTTGTCAGCGTTCCTGTTCCGGCAGTTTTTCACCCTCAGCGGCTTCGCACTGTTTCTGCTTTTGGTGCTCGCCGTCGCGGCATTGGCCACCTGGAACGTTTCCGACCCCAGCCTGTCCTATGCGACGGACAACCCACCGACCAATATTCTCGGCCTGCCTGGCGCGGTCTTTGCCGACCTGATGATGCAGTTCTTTGGTCTGGGTAGCCTTCTGGCATTGCTCCCGGTCCTCGCCTGGTCCTTCGCACTGATCGGCGGACGCAGGCTCAGCCGAATTCCCGCGCGCCTCGGCGCTTGGGTTGCCGGCGCCCTCGTCGCGGCAGCCGCGGTCGGCTGCTTTCCACCTCCCACCACCTGGCCCCTTCCGAGCGGCACGGGCGGAGTACTTGGTGACCTGATTCTGCGATTTCCCGCGCTGTTCGTCGGCGCCTATCCGACCTCGACCTTCGCCATGGTTCTCGGGTCCATTCTCGCACTGCCGGCGACGTGGCTGATGCTGTTTGCAGCCGGGGTCATCGGCAAGCCGGTAGAAAACCTCGACGATGAAGAGCCCGTCGCCCCCCTCGCGCGCAGCAAGCCAAAAACGCCTGCCTTCGACGAAGAGGACGAAGACGACGAAAAAGAGGGCACGGTCGCACTCATGCTGGGTGCCGTGACCCACAACTGGTACACGACGCGTGCGCGCCTGCGTCGACTGTTCGGGCTGAAGGCGAGCGAACGTCGCGAGCGTGATTTCGAGCAGCCTTACGATTTCAACGACGACGAATTCGGCACCCTCAACGAGCCGGTAAAGGCGAAGGCACCGCCGCTCAATGCCCGCGTCGAGCCATCGCTGGATGGTTCCGGCATTCGCTCGCCGAGCCGATCCATCGTCTCGCCTCCGCCGATGTCGACGACAAGCTTCGACGAGGAGGATGACGACTACGATCTCGACGACATCCCGCGCCCCGCCGGCATCTTGCCGGACGATGGCGTGCGTTCGACGCCGGCACGCGCAAGCGGATCGCCGCGCATTGTAGCGCCGGCGGCACGCCCCAAGCCAGGGGCCCGCGTCGATCGGGATGCCCAGGGCTCTCTGCTGCGCCCGGAAGGTTTTCAGCTTCCCTCCGTCCACCTTCTGGCCGAACCGCGCGCGGTCGCACGCGACGCCACGCTGTCTGCCGAGGCGCTGGAACACAATGCCCGCCTGCTCGAAGGCGTGCTCGACGACTTCGGCGTCAAGGGCGAGATCATCCATGTCCGCCCAGGCCCTGTCGTCACCCTCTATGAACTGGAGCCGGCACCGGGGATCAAGTCGTCCCGCGTCATCGGCCTCGCCGACGACATCGCGCGCTCGATGAGCGCCATCGCCGCCCGCGTCGCCGTCGTTCCCGGCCGCAACGCGATCGGCATCGAACTGCCGAACCAGACCCGCGAGACGGTCTACCTGCGCGAGCTGATCGGCTCCCGCGACTTCGACGGCAACAAGGCGAAGCTCGCCATGGCTCTCGGCAAAACGATCGGTGGCGAACCCGTCATCGCCGACCTCGCCAAGATGCCCCATCTGCTCGTTGCGGGCACCACCGGCTCGGGTAAGTCGGTCGCCATCAACACCATGATCCTGTCGCTGCTCTACAAGATGACACCGGAGCAGTGCCGACTGATTATGATCGACCCCAAGATGCTCGAACTCTCCGTCTATGACGGCATCCCGCATCTGCTGTCTCCCGTCGTCACGGATCCGAAGAAAGCGGTCGTCGCGCTCAAATGGACCGTCCGCGAGATGGAAGAGCGCTACAAGAAGATGTCCAAGATCGGCGTTCGCAACATCGACGGCTTCAACGCGCGTGTCGCACAGGCGCTGGAAAAGGGCGAGGTGCTGACCCGTACCGTCCAGACCGGCTTCGATCGCCAAACCGGCGAGGCGATCTACGAGACGGAAGAATTCGACCTGCAGCCCCTGCCCTATATCGTCGTGATCATCGACGAAATGGCCGATCTGATGATGGTGGCCGGCAAGGATATCGAAGGTGCGGTACAGCGCCTCGCCCAGATGGCGCGCGCGGCGGGCATCCATGTCATCATGGCCACCCAGCGTCCGTCGGTCGACGTCATCACCGGCACGATCAAGGCGAACTTCCCGACCCGCATCTCCTTCCAGGTCACCTCCAAGATCGACAGCCGCACGATCCTCGGCGAACAGGGTGCAGAACAGCTGCTCGGCATGGGCGACATGCTCTACATGGCCGGCGGCGGTCGCATTCAGCGTGTCCACGGTCCCTTTGTATCCGACCACGAAGTCGAAGAAATCGTCGCCTATCTGAAGACGCAAGGATCGCCGCAATATCTCGAGGCGATCACGGTCGATGATGACGAAGACGGAGAAGACGGCGGCGGGCCGGTCGGGACCGGCAATCTGGGGGACTCCGACGATCCCTATGATCAGGCCGTGGCCATCGTCCTGCGCGACGGCAAGGCTTCGACCTCCTACGTCCAGCGCCGCCTCGGCATCGGCTACAACAGGGCTGCCTCGCTGATCGAGCGTATGGAGAAGGAGGGCATTATCGGCCCTGCAAACCATGCCGGGAAGCGTGAAATCCTGGTCCCGACGGAGGAGTGACCCACCGTCCGGGTTCCAGAATGGAACAACAGGGCCTCGAGACGAGTTGCCGCAGCGGCACTGGCATTCATGGCCATGAAGCCGCCGCCTTTTTCGGCGAGACCGTGCGCATATGAAGGAGTACCGCATGATTGACAAAACCGAACGCGATGCCTGCATGCCGGTGATGACCAGCCGTCGCCAGTTCGTCCTTGGGACCGCGGCCCTGATGGCTTGCGCGGCCATGCCCTTTCCGAGCTTCGCGGCCACCGGTGCAGCCCAGCAGATCGCCGACCACTTCTCCAGCGTGAAGACCATGATGGGCGAATTCGTCCAGTTCGGTCCGCGCGGCGAACAGACCGGCGGCAAGTTCTTCATCCAGCGCCCGGGCAAGCTGCGTTTCAACTACGAGAAGCCCTCGCCGATGCGCGTGATTTCCGACGGCAAGAATGTCGTCATTGGCAACACCAAGCTGAAGACCTGGGATCTCTACCCCCTGAACAAGACGCCGCTCAGCCTGCTTCTCTCCGAACGCATCGACCTCGGCAACCAGATGGTCCGTGACGTGAAGCAGGAAGCGGATCTCACGACGATCGTGCTCGGCGACCGCACCATATTCGGCGATTCGACCATTACGCTGATGTTCGATCCGAAGAGCTTCGAGCTTCGCCAGTGGACGATCACCGATGTCCAGAAGAAGGACACCTCTGTGATGATCTTCAATGTCCAGAACGGCGTGCAATTCGATCCGACCGTCTTCGAGATCCCTTACGCCGAAGTGCACGGCCAGAAGCGCGGCGGCTGAAGAAAACCGTTCCAATTGTGGAGAAAGGCGGCTGACCGGAGCGGTTGGGCCGCCTTTTTCTGTTCATCGCCACTGAATTCCCCTACACACGCGGAAGATTTGGGAAGGCTGGCGCAATGACACTCTCGATTACCACCTGGAACATCAATTCTGTGCGCCTGCGCCTGCCGATCGTCCTGGATTTCCTGAGGCGGGAAAACCCAGATATCCTGTGCCTGCAGGAGATCAAGTGCCAGAACGACCAGTTCCCGGCAGCCGAGATCGCGGAACTCGGCTATTCCAACATCGTCATCCACGGCCAGAAAGGTTACCACGGTGTGGCGATCTGCTCGAAGCTGCCTTTGACGGAAGACCACCGCCAGGACTATTGCGGCGTCGGAGACAGCCGCCACATCTCTGCAATCTTCGAATGGGCCGGGCGGCGCATTCGCCTGCACAATTTCTACGTCCCCGCCGGCGGCGACGAACCGAACCGTGATCTGAACCCGAAGTTCGGACACAAGCTCGATTTCGTCGAAGAAATGAAGGCGCTTTCGGCAGAGGCAGAGCCGAATACCGGCTCGATCCTCGTCGGCGACCTGAATATCGCGCCGCTCGAGCATGACGTCTGGTCGCACAAGCAGATGCTCAAGATCATCAGCCATACGCCGATCGAGACCGATGGCTTGCTCGAAGTCATGCGGCAGGGCAAGTGGGTGGATCTGATGCGTCAACACGTGCCGGAAACGGAAAAACTCTATACCTGGTGGAGTTACCGGGCAAAAGACTGGGCGGCAGCCGACCGGGGTCGGCGCCTCGACCACATCTGGTCCTCGGCCGATCTGGCACCGCTTCTGGCAGATGTTGCCGTTCTCAAGGAAGCGAGAGGCTGGACCCAGCCGTCGGACCATGTGCCTGTAACAGCCCGCTTCAACGCCCCATAGCCTGCTATAGATACTGTGCTGTCTAGCTGAACCGCGGAGCGAGCGCTTCCGTGCCCTCGATCAGGGCTGCCAGGGACTGCTTGATCCGACTTTCCACCTGTCGCGCCATTTGCGGATACTCTTCCAGCAGGCGATGGAACAGCGCGCGAGTGATGCGAATGACGTCGACATCTGTGGCAGCAACAGCCGTGTATTTGCGCTCGACCATCGTGACGAGGGCCAGTTCTGAGAGCATGACGCCGGGTCCGACACGCGCTTCCAGATGTGGCTTTCCATCTCTGGCGATCACGTAAAGCTCGATCTCGCCTCTCGCGACCACATAGGCACATTCTGCCGGGGCTTTCTCGCGAAAGAGCGCCTGCCCAGCCGCCACCTGCCGATGCTCGGCGCCGAATGCGATGAGTCTCAGCTGATCATTGTCCAGCCCGGAAAACAGCGGCAAGGCGGACAGGAGCTCGATATCGTCGCTGAGTGCCATTGCATGTCCTCTGCTGCGCATGGGCTGGTCATGATGCCCACAGGCTGAGATGCATAACGCAAAACGGGGAGAGTGACGACCCGCTGGCCATCCTCATCCCCGACATCGTGTGGAGAGCAGAGACCGTCAGGGGACGATCTTGTAGCCGCCGTTTTCGGTCACCAGGATTTCTGCATTGGACGGATCGCGTTCGATCTTCTGGCGCAGACGATAGACATGCGTTTCCAGCGTGTGGGTGGTGACGCCGGAATTGTAACCCCAGACTTCCTCCAGCAGGACATCGCGCGTGACGACCTTCTGCCCCGCACGGTAGAGATAGCGGATGATCGCCGATTCCTTTTCCGTTAGACGGATTTTCTTGCCGTCATCGGTGGTGAGCAGCTTCTGGCTCGGCTTGAAAAGATAGGGACCGACGCCGAACGTTGCGTCCTCGCTCTGCTCGAACTGACGCAACTGCGCACGGATACGGGCAAGCAGAACGGCGAAGCGGAACGGCTTCGTCACGTAGTCGTTTGCGCCGGCTTCGAGCCCCAGGATCGTATCGGAATCCGTGTCATGCCCGGTCAGCATGATGACCGGGGATTTGAACCCACCCTTGCGCAGAAGCTTGACCGCTTCACGTCCATCCATGTCGGGTAGACCCACATCCATGATCATCAAATCGATCTGGGCCGACTTTGCAGTCTGCATGGCACGGGTGGCGTTGCTTTCCTGAAGGATCGAAAACTCCTCATAGAGCGAGAGCTGCTCGACCAGGATCTGCCTCAGATCATCGTCATCATCCACCAGCAGAATGGTCCGCGTCGTCATCCGTCGTCCTTCCAGAATGGTCAGTCATTGGGCCTTGTTGCCCGCGTGCACCGCATGTAAGCCTTACTCGCAGCTCTTTAAGGGCAAAGAATACAACAATAATCACGAATAAGGCAAAAAGTCGTGACCAAGAGGCCGAAGGCGTCGCGAAAGGTCGGCGGGACCATCACCCGCCTGGTCGTCCGGCCCGCTCCGCGAGACCAGAAACGAGCGATCCTGCAGGCCGGACACCTGACCTTTCCCGCAGCCTTGGGACGCGGGGGGCGCACCAGCCGAAAGCGAGAAGGCGATGGCGCAACGCCGATTGCCGCGATGCCGCTGCTGTTTGCCTATCGTCGTGGTGACCGCGGCCCGTGGCCTCTCTCGCCGCTGACCATGCGCCGGTCACAGCCCAACATGCTCTGGTGTGATGCCGTCAGCGACCCGAATTACAATCGCCCGGTTCGATCACCCTTCGGGCCCAGCCATGAAAAGCTTCAGCGCCAAGACGAACTCTACGACGTCTGCATCGTCCCCGACTGGAACCTGCGCAGCCGGAAGCGTCAGTGCGGCTCGGCGATATTCTTTCATATCGCGAGGCCCGGCTACACACCGACAGAAGGCTGTGTGGCAATCAGCCCGCGTGACATGCGCCGCCTGTTGCCCCATCTGAGCCCCAGGACAGTGCTTCAGGTTCTCTGATGAAGCCTTAAGGGATTTTGGAAAGTCTGCCTCTTTCATCGAGCGCGAGCACGCCTAGATAGGAAACAGCGACCAGCGCGTCCTGCGCTCCCTCGTCGCCGCCATCGATTTCGCGCCAAGCGCCCCACCTTCCCGATCCGGAGACTTCGAAAATGACAGACCAAACCCATATCACCTTGAACGACGGCGCTCGTATTCCCCAGGTGGGTCTCGGCGTCTGGCAGACCCCGAATGACGAGGCGGCCCCGGCCGTGAAGGCCGCCCTGGACGCAGGTTATCGCCATGTCGATACGGCTGCCGTCTACGAGAACGAGGAAGGCGTCGGCGAGGGCATTCGCCAATCCGGCCTGGCACGCTCGGACATCTTCCTGACGACCAAACTCTGGAACAACGAACAAGGCTATGACCAGACCCTGAGAGCCTTCGATGCGAGCCTGAAGCGACTGGGGACCGACTATGTCGACCTCTACCTCATTCACTGGCCGTCGGCGCATCGCGGGCTCTTTGTCGACACCTGGAAAGCCTTCGTGAAGCTGAAGGAAGAAGGCCGTGCAAAGTCGATCGGCGTCTCGAACTTCTACCCCGAGCACATCGAGAGGATCGTCGCGGAGACAGGTGTCGTCCCTGTCATCAACCAGATCGAACTGCACCCGGATTTCCAGCAGCGCGAAACGCGGGCTTTTCACAAAAAACACAAGATCGCGACCCAGTCCTGGAGCCCTCTCGGTCAGGGCAAGCTGCTCGGCAATCCCGTGATTGCAGACATCGCGCGCAAGCTCGGTCGCACGCCGGCCCAGGTGATCATCCGCTGGCATATCGACAACGGCCTGGTGGTCATCCCCAAATCGGTTACGCCGTCGCGAATCGCAGAAAACTTCAAGGTTTTCGATTTCAAACTCTCTGCGGAAGACCTGGAAAAGCTGAACGGCCTGGACAATGCAGGAGCACGTATCGGACCTGATCCGAAGACTGCGACCTTCTGATTCACGTGTGACACGACAGGCGAGCTGATCTGCGAGAGCCGCTCCGAACAAGGAGCGGCTCTCTCGTTGATGCTGCACCTGGAGGAGCCTCGGTGCGGGATCGCCGGACAGGATGCCTTACTGTGGAGCCGGGAAAAAATGCATCGCCGGCACGATCTTCTCTGAAACGAAAATGCACAGATGTGCCGTGATGCGAGACCCGTGGTCCTTGCCAGCACGGAACAAGATGTGACAGTCTGCGCTGCCACAATTCGGGAGATTTCCATGCTGTTCCGCCGCGCTGTCCTTGCCGGTCTGTCCGCCCTTGCCCTGCTGCCTGTAGCCGCCGCCCACGCCAATGACCTGCCGGACCTCGGCGGCAAGGCCGTCGTGGTCGTGACCGAAAACGCCTACCCGCCGCTACAGTTCGTCGATCCGAAATCGGGCCAGCAGATCGGCTGGGAATATGACGCGATGAACGAGATCGCCAAGCGTCTGAACTTCAAGGTCGAATATCAGAACACCTCATGGGACGCGATGATCCAGGCCGTCTCCGACGACCAGTACCAGATCGGCATGACCGGGATCACCATCAAGGAAGACCGCAAGGAGAAGGTGGACTTCTCCGATCCCTATATGCGCTCGGAACAGTTCATGCTGGTCCGCGGCGACGAAAGCCGCTTTAGCGACGGCAAGACCTTCGCCGAGTTCAAGGACGGATTGGTCGGCGCGCAGCCTGGCACCACGCCCTTCTACACGGCGGTCTACGAAATCCTGGATGGCAACGAGCAGAACCCGCGGATCAAGCTGTTCGAAACCTTCGGTGCCACGGTTCAGGCCCTCAAGACCGGTGACGTCGACGTCGTTCTGACGGACGGCACTGCCGGCAAGGGTTATGTCGACGCCTCGCAGGGCGGCCTGAAGCTGATCGGCGGGCCGCTCGGCTCCGAAGACTTCGGTTTCATCTTCCCGAAAGGCTCGGACCTCGTTGCACCCGTCAATGCCGCCATCGCCGCCATAAAGGCCGACGGCACGCTCGACGCGCTCAACAAGAAGTGGTTCCTCGATTACAAGATGGGCGAATGAGCCGGAACCGTCCCTGCGACCTGAAGGCGGGTGACTGATGGCATTCCAGACCCTTCCTCGGGGTGATCAGAAAGGCGACCGGCCCTGGTGGCTGGTCGCCTTCCTGATTTTGGCAATCTCGCTTGCCGCCGTCATTTTTTTCAGCGACCTCTACGCACAGGTGTTCAACACGGTGGCCAAAGGCCTCTGGGTGACGGTCTTCGTCACGCTGGTCGGCTTTGCCCTGGCGACGGCGCTGGGCCTCTTGATTGCACTTCTCGGCATGTCCGACAGCGTCATCCTGCGCCAGACCGCGCGCTTCTACGTGGAAGTGGTCCGCGGCATCCCGATCCTGGTCCTGTTGTTCTACATCGCCTTCGTCGGGGCCCCCGCCTTCGTCGCCCTCTACAACCTGCTGACGACGCCGCTCGTTTCGGCGGGCCTCATCGACCCCATGGTCGTACGCGACGTATCGCTGATGTGGCGCGCCATAATCGCACTGACGATCGGCTATTCCGCCTTCATTGCAGAAATCTTCCGCGCCGGCATCCAGTCGATCGACAAGGGCCAGATCGAGGCGGCCAAGGCGCTCGGCCTCAGCCGCAGCCAGCGCTTCCGGCTGGTGGTCTTTCCCCAGGCGGTCCGCGTGATCTTTCCGCCGCTTTCGAACGATTTCGTCGCGATGGTGAAGGACTCCTCGCTCGTCTCGGTGCTCGGTGTCGCCGACATCACCCAGATGGGAAAGGTCTATGCCTCGGGATCCTTCCGCTTCTTCGAAACCTATTCGATCGTGGCCTATGTCTATCTGGTTTTGACAATCGGCCTTTCGATCCTTCTGCGCGGATTCGAGAAGCGGATGCGGGCTCGCAGCCGGAACTGATTGAACAGCTCAGTACTGTTCCGGCACATACATTTCCGGTGGAACCGGATGGCGGATGTAGTCGCTGTTTCGCACACGCGCCGGAAGCTCGATCGTCTCCTTCGGCACATGTTCGTAGGGCACCTGCGACAGGAGATGGGCGATCATGTTGAGGCGTGCCTTCTTCTTGTCGACCGCCTGCACGACCCACCAGGGCGCTTCCGGAATATGTGTGCGTTCCAGCATCTCTTCCTTGGCCCGGGTATAGTCTTCCCAGTGTACCCGGCTTTCTAGATCCATCGGCGACAGCTTCCACTGCTTCAGCGGATCGTTGATGCGCATGCGGAAGCGGAACTCCTGTTCCTCGTCGGTGATCGAGAACCAGTATTTGACCAGTATGATGCCGGAACGCACCAGCATGCGTTCGAATTCCGGTACGTCGCGGAAGAATTCTTCCACCTGATCCGGCGTGCAGAAGCCCATCACGCGTTCGACGCCGGCACGGTTATACCAGGAACGATCGAAGAGGACCATTTCGCCGGCCATTGGCAGATGCTGCACATAGCGCTGGAAATACCACTGGCTGCGCTCGCGCTCCGTGGGCGCCGGCAGGGCCACGACCCGACAAACGCGCGGGTTGAGCCGCTGCGTCACGCGTTTGATCGCACCGCCCTTGCCGGCCGAGTCGCGCCCTTCGAAGAGCACGACCATTTTCAGCTTCTTGTACTGAACCCAATCCTGCAAGCGCACGAGCTCATGCTGTAGGCGAAACAGTTCGCGGAAGTAGATCTTCCGGTCGATCATGGGTTCGGACATGCCGTCAGCGACAAGTTCGTCCAGACGATCCTCGTCCAGCTGCTGTTCCAGCTCCTCGTCGAAGCTGTCGAGGAGTTCGGTCTTGATGCGGTGGATCTCTTCGTTCATGGCGCGGGTTCCGAGAGGGTAAGATACTGACGATGATCAAGCATGCTTGCACGAAAGCTTCATGACAGTCACATGTCACAAGACGCTCGAACCAATTGCCGACATTCATGAAAACTGGTATGACGCCGCTCATGGGATCGAAATTCGGATGCCTCGCGAACCAGATCATCGTGCTGCAGGACCACAAGCGTCTGCCGGCACGCTTCTTCGCGCGCGTTCAAGGGGCACTCGCGAGCCTTCGCGGCTGAGCGCCTCGCGCTGCGGGAGCGGCGCCGATGCATCCTGAACACTCCAAAATCCTTTCCTCAGTCTGGACGGAACATAGCCATGAGCGCACCTCGCACCCTTTACGACAAGATCTGGGACGACCACGTCGTCGACCGTCAGGAAGACGGCACCTGTCTTCTCTACATCGACCGTCACCTCGTGCATGAAGTGACGAGCCCGCAGGCATTCGAAGGTCTGCGCATGGCCGGCCGCAAGGTCCGCGCGCCCCAGAAGACGCTCGCCGTGGTCGACCATAACGTGCCGACCTCGCCGGACCGCCACCTCGGCATCAAGAACGAGGAAAGCCGCATCCAGGTGGAGGCGCTCGCCACCAACGCGGCTGAGTTCGGCGTCGAATATTATTCGGCATCCGACAAGCGTCAGGGTATCGTCCACATCGTCGGTCCGGAACAGGGCTTCACCCTGCCGGGCATGACCATCGTCTGCGGTGACAGCCACACCTCGACCCATGGCGCCTTCGGCGCGCTGGCCCATGGCATCGGCACGTCCGAAGTCGAGCATGTGCTTGCGACCCAGACGCTGATCCAGAAGAAGGCCAAGAACATGCTGGTGCGTGTCGACGGGAAGTTGCCCGAAGGCGTCACCGCGAAGGACATCATCCTTGCAATCATCGGCGAGATCGGCACCGCCGGCGGCACCGGCCACGTCATCGAATTCGCTGGCGAAGCAATCGAAGCCCTGTCGATGGAAGGCCGCATGACCGTCTGCAACATGACGATCGAAGGCGGTGCCCGCGCCGGCCTGATTGCGCCGGATGAAAAGACCTTCGAATACATCAAGGACAAGCCGCGCGCGCCGAAGGGCGAAGCCCTCGAGCAGGCGCTCGCCTACTGGAAGACGCTGAAGTCCGACGAAGGTGCGCATTTCGACCGCGTCATCGTGCTTGACGCTGCCAAGTTGCCGCCGATCGTCTCCTGGGGCTCCTCGCCGGAAGACGTGATCTCGGTCCAGGGCGTCGTCCCCAATCCGGATGAAATCCAAGACGAGAACAAGCGCACCTCCAAATGGCGCGCGCTCGACTACATGGGCCTGAAGCCTGGCACGAAGATCACCGACATCGCCATCGACCGCGTGTTCATCGGCTCGTGCACCAATGGCCGTATCGAGGACCTGCGCGAAGTGGCCAAGGTCGTCGAAGGCAAGACGGTGGCCCCCACTGTGTCCGCCATGATCGTACCGGGCTCCGGCCTTGTGAAGGAGCAGGCGGAAGCCGAAGGCCTCGACAAGATCTTCAAGGCCGCCGGCTTCGACTGGCGCGAGCCGGGTTGCTCCATGTGCCTCGCCATGAACGACGACCGCCTGAAGCCGGGCGAGCGCTGCGCCTCGACCTCGAACCGCAACTTCGAGGGCCGTCAGGGCTTCAAGGGACGCACCCATCTCGTCTCGCCGGCCATGGCCGCAGCGGCAGCCGTCGCAGGCCACTTCGTCGATATCAGAGACTTCAAGTAAGCCAGTCGCAATCCGACGTTTGAATTTCGCCGCCCGCTGCCAAGCGGGCGGTTTCTTTTTGCCTGCACCGTTGCAATAGCTTTCGAAGGCGCTATCGTCGCGACGTCACAAAATTGTCATATGCCGACCGCGGGTTTCCCATGAAGATCAGAGAATTCGAAGTCTCAGCCCGCAGGCCGCGGCCGTGAGCACGGTTGCCGTCGTCCTGGCGCTCGTCGCCGCCATTCTGCATGCAAGCTGGAATGCCTTCCTGCGAACAGGCGCGGACCGCCTCTGGTCGATCACGGTGATGAGCCTGGCAGGCAGCATCATCTGCCTGCCCTTGCTCTTCATCCTGCCGGTCCCGGCATCGGACGCATGGCCCTATATCCTGCTCTCGGCGGGGCTGCAGGTGGGCTATAGCCTGTTTCTGGTGGCCGCTTATCGCCACGGGGAGCTCGGTCAGGTCTACCCGATCGTGCGCGGCACCGTACCGCTTCTGGTGACCCTGGGTGGCTTCCTGTTCTTCGGTGAGGTGCTGGGCCCTTGGCAGACGCTCGGCGTCTTCCTGATCGCCGCAGGCATCATGAGCCTCTCCCTGGGCAGAAGCCGTGCGGCGACCTCCTCCATCCTCTTCGCGCTCACGACGGGCCTGATCATCGCCTGCTATTCGACGGTCGATTCACGCGGCGTCAAACTGGTCGAACAACCCATTGCCTATGCCATCTGGGTGCTTTTTCTCTTTGGCATCATGATCACCCTTGCCTTCGCTGTCACCCGAAAGGGGTTGGCTATAGACATACGCTCCCCGCTCACCTGGAAGGCAGCCGCCGGCGGCGTGGTGGCCATGCTGGCCTACGGGCTGGTGGTCGTGGCCTATGCCTATGCACCGGCAGGGCTCGTCACTGCGGTGCGCGAGACGAGCGTGGTGTTCGCCGTGCTGATCGGGGCGCTCCTCCTGGGTGAGCCACTCACGGTGCGCAGGCTGCTCGCTTGCCTGATCGTCGCGGGCGGCGCCATCAGCGTCAGCCTCTGAACCACCAGCTTTAGTCGCATACCCCCAAACGAAAAAAGGCTCCGGAAACCGGAGCCTTTCATCAATACGTTGAGCGACTGCTTACTCGGCAGAAGCTTCTGCGGCGGCAGCGGCTTCAGCGGCAGCGGCCTTTTCAGCGGCTTCGGCTGCTGCCTTTTCGGCGGCCAGTGCCTGTGCTGCTGCGACCTTCTCGGCTTCCAGACGTGCCTTTTCTTCGGCAACGGCGGCGCGCTCGGCGTCGTTCAGCTTGCGGGCGCGGGTGCCGGTGTTCTCGACGATACGAGCCGACTTGCCGCGACGATCGCGCAGGTAGTAGAGCTTGGCGCGACGGACCTTACCGCGGCGAACGATTTCGACGCCTTCGACGAGCGGCGAATAGACCGGGAATACGCGCTCGACGCCTTCGCCGTAGGAGATCTTGCGAACGGTGAAGCTCTCGTTGATGCCGGCGCCCGAACGAGCGATGCAAACGCCTTCATAGGCCTGTACGCGGGTACGGTTGCCTTCCTTGACGGTGACGTTCACGCGCACGGTATCGCCCGGGGAGAATTCCGGGAGCTTGCGCTTGGCTTCGATCTTGGCGGCCTGTTCGGCTTCCAGCTGCTGAATGATGTTCATGTCTAACCTCGGTTTCTTCTGAATCAGCCAGAGCGCTCAACGATGATCCCTGGGTCCATGCCGCAGGATCTTGACCCGATGGGTCGGAGCGAATGCGCAGTTCTTTGTTTTGGCAGACGGGCGAAACGCCCATTTCCGAGGGGGCCATTACACTATGGCGGTCCGCTTGTCACCCCAGGCGCGGTGAAATTTTGCATGGCCGACCCCGTACGAAGCCTTGCGGCGCAGGAACTCTCCTCCTATCACGGTCCATCATTCCGGAGGAGATGGTTTCTGATGTCGATGGCTTTGATTGCCGTGCTCTTTGTCGCAGGCTTCCTGTCTGGCGCCGTCAACGCAATTGCCGGCGGCGGCACCTTCCTGACATTCGGCGCGCTGACGCTTGCGGGCGTCCCGCCGATCAGCGCCAATGCGACCTCGTCGATCATCCAGTTTCCAGGCTACATCACCTCGACGCTCGCCTATGGCAAGGAGCTGAAAGCCATGGGGCGCGGCGCCTGGATCCTGGCTGCCGTTTCTGCAGTCGGCGCCCTGGGCGGCGCGTTCTTTCTGATTTCCCTGTCCAATCCGGCATTCCATGCCATGGTGCCATGGCTGCTGCTCGGAGCAACCTTGATCTTCGCGGCAGGCCCGAAGCTCCGACCGAAAACAATGGGCGAGAGCCATCCGGCCAGTCCACTCGGTCTTTCTCTCCAGGGCGCGACCTCGTTCTATGGCGGTTTCTTTGGTGCCGGCATGGGCATCATGATGCTGGCATCGCTCGGGCTGGCGAGCGGCGGTGACTATCACCGTCTGAACGCGCTGAAGAACTTCCTGTCGATCGTGATCGCCGCCGTCGCGATCATCGTCTTCGTCGGTGCAGGTGCGATTTCCTGGCTGCATGCAGCGATCATGATCCCGGCCGTGGCGGCCGGTGGATATGCAGGCGTGGCGGTTGCGAAAAAGGTCCCACAGGCGATCCTGCGCTGGATCGTGGTTGCCGCTGGCCTGGCGCTCGCCGCCTACTACTTCTTGACGGGATGAGCCGGCAGCAGGTCGGGGCGCCGCTCGCGGGTCAGGGCAACAGCCTGCTCATGCCGCCATTTCTCGATCGCGGCATGATTGCCTGAGGTCAGGACTTCAGGAATTTCGCGGCCCTCGAAGATCTGCGGGCGGGTATATTGCGGGTGTTCGAGCAGCCCGCCCTCGAAGCTTTCATGAACCCCGGACAGCTGGTTGCCCATGACCCCGGGCAAAATTCGCACGACCGCATCGAGCAGCGTCAGGGCAGCCGGCTCGCCGCCGGACAGTATATAGTCACCGATCGAAACCTCTTCGAGCTGGCGCGCATCGATGACACGCTGGTCGACGCCTTCGAAGCGACCGCAGACGATGACGACGCCGTCGCCTAAGGCAAGCGCCCGGACCCGCTCCTGGGTGAGAGGTCGCCCACGCGGGCTCATCAGCAGCCGCGGCCTTCCATCGTCAGCTATGGAATCGATGGCTCGGGCCAGAACGTCGGGCTTCAACACCATGCCGGCGCCGCCGCCCGAGGGCGTGTCATCGACGCTCCGATGCTTGTCTTCGGCGAAATCGCGGATCTGCACCGCCTCGATCTGCCAGTCGCCCCGTTCGAGTGCGCGTCCGGCAAGCGCCAAACCCAGATGGCCCGGAAACATGTCCGGGTAGAGGGTCAGGATGGAGGCCTTGAAGGGCATGGGCACTCAGCGACCGTTGTTTGGACGCGGCTTGCCGCCGGCATTGCCGTAAGGCTTCTCTTCGCCGTCATCCTTCAGGCCCGCTGCGATCGGGTCGACGAGCAGGCGCCCGCCTTCGAGATCGATCTCGAGGACGGCCGCTTCGGAAAAGGGAATGAGCACGGGCCTCTTGCCCGGCCCCTTGAGCTCCAGGAGATCACCGGCGCCGAAATCATAGACGGCCGTCACGGCGCCATAGTGATTGTTCTCGGCGTCGTAGACTTCGAGCCCCTCCAGGTCCGTATAGTAGAACTCGTCCTCTTCGAGATCATCGTCCGGCAGGGCGTCGCGATCGACGAAAAGCTCCGTCCCGTTCAGCGCTTCTGCGGCATTGCGATCGTTGATCCCGCGGAAGCGCACGATGGCGACGGTCTTTCCGTCACGGATTTCGAGGATCTCGAATTTGCGTCCGTCCGCTGTGTGCAGGAAGCCATAGTCGCCGAGCCCCAGCGGATCCTCGGTGAATGTCTTGACCCGCACTTCGCCCCGGAGCCCCTGGGCGGCACCGATCACGGCCATCAGAATCGGGTTTTCAAGCTTGCTCATGGGGCGGAACAGTCCTGCATATGCATCGGTTCGACATTCCTTTTAGGCGGAAGCGACCGGAAAGAAAACGCAAAAACGGGCGGTGGGGTGGCCCACCGCCCGTCGCAACCGGCTGGATGCCGATTATTCTGCAGAGCCCTCGGCAGCAGCGGCAGCAGCATCGGCGGCCTTCTGAGCCTTTTCAGCTGCGCGTTCCTGAGCCTTCTTGCCCGGCTTTGCCTTGTCCGGGTTGCTGCGAACTGCGCGCTCGGCGATGCCGGCTTCAGCCATGAAGCGCAGGACGCGGTCGGTCGGCTGGGCGCCCTTGGCAACCCATGCCTTGATGGCATCGGCGTCCAGCTCGATGCGCTTCTCGTTGTCCTTGCCGAGCATCGGGTTCCAGGAACCGACGCGGTCGAGGAAACGGCCGTCGCGCGGCGAACGAGCGTCAGCAACGACGATCTGGTAGTAAGGGCGCTTCTTGGAACCACCGCGGGCGAGACGAATCTTGAGGGACATGTAATTACTCCTTGATGTTTTCAGTTCGGGTCGCCGTGGCGAACCCTGTTCTTGTTGAGGCCGCCGTCAGGCGGTCTTTTCGGTTGCACCGCCATGTTCGGCGGCAATGGCTTCATGATGCCGGATGACTTCCTTGATGATGAAGTTCAGGAACTTCTCGGCGAAATCCGGATCCAGATGCGCATCCTGTGCCAGGCGGCGCAGGCGGGCGATCTGGTATTCTTCGCGCGCCGGATCAGCCGGCGGCAATTCGTGAGTGGCCTTCAGCACGCCGACGGCCTTGGTGCAGCGGAAACGCTCCGCCAGCATGTGAACGAGCGCCGCGTCGATGTTGTCGATCGACTGACGGTAACCGGAAAGCTGTTCCTTGACGGACGGATCGATCATGGGCGCTCTCCTCACTTCTTCTTCGGCAGGCCCGGAAGACCCGGGAAGCCGCCACCGCCGAGACCCGGAAGTCTGGGTCCACCGAGGCCCGGCATGCCACCGGCGCCCAGACCTGGCAAGCTGCCAGGCTTCATGCCGGCCGCTTCCGCCTGCTTGGCAAGCGCTTCGAGCTGCTTCGGATCCATCTTCGACAGGTCGGGCATACCCATGCCGCCCATACCGCCGAGGCCCATCTTGCCGGCGAGGCCGCCCATCATCTGTTTCATCATGCCGCCGCCCTTCTTGCCGCCCATGGCCTTCATCATGTCGGCCATCTGGCGATGCATCTTGAGCAGCTTGTTGATGTCGGAGGCGTCGGTGCCGGAACCGGCAGCGATACGCTTCTTGCGGGAATGCTTCAGAACGTCGGGATTGGCGCGCTCGGCCTTGGTCATCGAGGAGATGATGGCGAGCTGGCGCTTGAACACCTTGTCGTCGAGGCCGGCAGCTGAAATCTTGTCCTTCATGCCGGCCATACCCGGCATCATGCCCATGATCCCGCCCATGCCGCCCATGGCCTGCATCTGCTTGATCTGTTCGGCGAGGTCATTGAGGTCGAACTTGCCTTTGGCCATCTTCTCGGCCATGGCGCGGGCCTTGTCCGCGTCGATGTTTTCGGCGGCCTTTTCGACGAGCGAGACGATGTCGCCCATGCCGAGGATGCGATCGGCGATACGGCGGGGATGGAACTCGTCGAGCTCCGTCATCTTTTCGCCGACGCCGATCAGCTTGATCGGCTTGCCGGTGACGGCACGCATCGAGAGGGCGGCGCCACCACGGCCGTCGCCGTCCATGCGGGTCAGCACAAGCCCAGTGATGCCGACGCGTTCGTCGAAGTTACGCGCGAGGTTGACGGCGTCCTGACCGGTGAGCGAGTCCGCAATGAGCAGGATTTCATGCGGCTTGGAGCGGGCCTTGATCTCGGCCATCTCCATCATCAGCGGCTCGTCGATATGCGTACGGCCGGCGGTGTCGAGAATGACGATGTCATGGCCACCGAGCTTGGCTGCCTGAACGGCGCGGCTGGCGATATCGGTCGGCGACTGGCCGGCAATGATCGGCAGCGTGTCGACACCGGTCTGCACGCCGAGCTGGCGAAGCTGTTCCTGGGCGGCCGGACGACGCGTGTCGAGCGAGGCCATCAGGACCTTCTTCTTGTCGCGATCCGTCAGTCGCTTGGCGATCTTGCCGGTTGTGGTGGTTTTACCCGACCCCTGCAGACCGACCATCATGATGACGACGGGAGCCGCAGCGTTGAGGTCGATCGAAACGCCTTCGGTGCCGAGCATCTCGACCAGCTCGTCATGGACGATCTTCACGACCATCTGGCCGGGCTTGATCGACTTCAGGACAGTCGCACCGACGGCCTTTTCGCGCACCTTTTCCGTAAAAGACCGGACCACTTCAAGCGCGACGTCGGCCTCGAGAAGGGCACGACGAACCTCTCGCAGAGCAGCCGAGACATCTGCCTCGGACAATGCGCCACGGCCGGTCAGTCCATTCAGAATGGATCCAAGACGGTCCTGGAGGTTTTCAAACATCGGCTCTTCCTTGCATGGTTCGGGGAAACCCAAACCTCGGTCTTCTCCGCCCGGAAAACAAGACGCAAAGCCAAAAACCACCCGAGGGCGCAACGCGCTGTCGGGTGTTGACCTCCGGGATCTCTTTATACCTTTTCGGGTCCCGGTCGGCGGCTCGGAGTTCTCGTCTCTTCGCAGATTGCGGCGGATAAACAGGAAATCGCCCAAGAAGTCAAGCCAAGTCCCGATTTCTCAGGCCACTCCCATCTTTCGGCGATCTGCCGCCCGCATCTTGTCGTAGAATTGACAAAACCACATATGGGTGAGCCATGAACAGACGCAGCTTTCTCAAATGGTCGGGCTTCGGGCTCGTCGCCGCCACACTCGGAGGTTTCGGCATGCGGGAGGCGCAGGCGGGAAACCGCTATTACAGCGGCCCGATTTCGGATCACTTCGACGGCAGGATCTTCTTCAATCCCGGCGGCGAAGAACCACGTGGGTTCACCGATCTGCTCCGTTGGCAATTCGGCGGCGGCAAGATCGACTGGCCCAAGGCGGTAGCGACCGCTGATTTCGTCACCACAAAGCCGGAGCAGCGCGTCGAAGGCAATCGGCTGGTCGTGACCATGGTTGGCCACGCGACCCTTCTGATCCAGACGTCTGGCCTGAACATCCTGACCGATCCGGTCTGGTCGGAGCGCGCAAGCCCTGTTTCCTTCGCCGGACCGAAGCGCAACAATCCACCCGGCGTCGCCTTCGAGGACCTTCCACCGATCGACATCGTCATCGTCACGCACAATCACTACGACCATCTGGACATCGCCACGCTGAAACGCCTTGTCGAACGGGACAAGCCACGGATCGTCACGCCGCTTGGCAATGATGCGATCATCCGCGACGACGTTCCTCAGATCGAGGCTGATGTCATGGATTGGGGTGATCGGATCGAGGTCCGGGACGGTGTCTTCATCCATTGCGAACCCTGCCACCATTGGTCGGCGCGCGGCATGGGCGACCGGCGCATGGCGCTCTGGGCCGCCTTCGTCATCGAGACACCGGGCGGCAAGATCTACCACATCGGCGATACCGGATATGCCGATGGCAAGCACTATCGTGAAGTTCGGGAGAAGCACGGCGACATCCGGGTCGCCATCCTGCCGATCGGCGCCTACGAGCCCCGCTGGTTCATGAAAGCGCAACACCAGAACCCGGAGGAAGCGATCGCCGGATTCGGCCTGAGTGGAGCCGCTTTCGGCATCGGCCACCATTTCGGCACGTTCCAGCTCACCAATGAAGGCATTGATGATCCGCCGAAAGCACTTGTGACCGCCATGTCTGCTGCCGGCCTCGGAAGCGAGCGCTTCAAGGGCTTGAGACCCGGCCAGCAGTTCGAGGTACCACGCGCCGGCGCTTGAGGTTCAGGTTCCGCGTTGACAGACCGGCCGCTTTTGGCCAGACTTCAGACATTCACCAGGGGTGTCCCGACAAGGGGCTGAGATATCGCTACGCCTGATGGCAGCGCGGTGACCCGTTGAACCTGATCCAGTTCATACTGGCGTAGGGACGGTGCGAGCGCTGCAAAAACGACGATTCGAAAACCCGAATCCCGTGGCGTCTTTCCATCATTCCGGCTGACATGACTGGGTCTCCAACCTGAACACTTGGAGCTCCACGATGAACATTGCCCCTGACTTCAACAGGCCCGACGTCACCACAGGGCCGCTTCCCGCCTCGACCAAGATCTTTCTGCCGGGTGAGATCCACCCGGATATCCGCGTGCCCCTGCGCCAGATCGCGCTGCACCCGACCTCCGGCGAACCACCGGTCAATGTCTATGACGCGTCAGGTCCCTATACTGACCCGCAGGCGACCATCGCCATCGACCAGGGCCTTGCCCGCCGCCGTCTCGATTGGGTCAGGCAGCGCGGCGATGTCGAGGCCTATGACGGCCGCGCGATCAAACCCGAGGACAACGGCTTCGTCTCTGCCGAGAAGATGACGCCAGTGTTTCCCGTGAATCATCGCCCGCTCCGCGCATCGGGCGGCAAGGCCGTGACGCAGCTCGCCTATGCCCGCGCGGGCATCATCACGCCGGAAATGGAATTTGTGGCGATCCGGGAAAACCTCGGCCGCAAGGCCATGAAAGAAGCGCTTGTCCGTGACGGCGAAAGCTTCGGCGCCGTAATCCCGGATCACGTCACGCCGGAATTCGTCCGCCAGGAGATCGCCTCAGGCAGGGCGATCATCCCCGCCAACATCAATCATCCGGAACTCGAGCCGATGATCATCGGCCGGAATTTCCTGGTGAAGATCAACGCCAATATCGGCAACTCGGCCGTCACCTCTTCCATGGCCGAGGAAGTCGAGAAAATGGTCTGGGCGATCCGCTGGGGTGCCGACACCGTCATGGATCTCTCCACCGGCCGCAACATTCACAACATCCGCGACTGGATCATCCGCAATTCGCCCGTGCCGATCGGCACCGTGCCGCTCTACCAGGCGCTGGAAAAGGTCGGCGGCATTGCCGAAGACCTGACCTGGGAGGTCTATCGCGACACCCTGATCGAGCAGGCCGAGCAGGGCGTCGACTATTTCACCATCCATGCCGGTGTGCGGCTGCATTACATCCCGCTGACCGTGAACCGGGTCACCGGCATCGTCTCACGCGGCGGCTCGATCATGGCCAAGTGGTGTCTGCATCATCACAAAGAGAGCTTCCTCTACGAGCATTTCGAGGAAATCTGCGACATCTGCCGCGCCTACGACGTCTCCTTCTCGCTCGGCGACGGCTTGCGCCCCGGCTCGATTGCCGATGCCAATGATGCCGCCCAGTTTGCCGAACTCGAAACGCTGGGTGAGCTGACGCAGATCGCCTGGGCCAAGGATTGCCAGGTGATGATCGAGGGGCCCGGCCATGTTCCCATGCACAAGATCAAGGAGAACATGGACAAGCAGCTGAAGACCTGCGGCGAGGCCCCCTTCTATACGCTGGGGCCGCTGACGACGGATATCGCGCCCGGCTACGACCACATTACCTCCGGGATCGGGGCGGCGATGATCGGGTGGTTCGGCACGGCCATGCTCTGCTATGTCACGCCGAAGGAGCATCTGGGTCTGCCCGATCGCGACGACGTCAAGGTGGGTGTCATCACCTATAAGATCGCGGCCCATGCCGCCGATCTCGCCAAGGGTCATCCGGCAGCCCAGCTCCGTGACGACGCGCTTTCCCGCGCCCGCTTCGAATTCCGTTGGGAAGACCAGTTCAATCTGTCGCTCGACCCGGAAACGGCACGCTCCATGCATGACGAAACCCTGCCGAAGGAGGCGCACAAGGTCGCGCATTTCTGCTCGATGTGCGGGCCGAAATTCTGCTCGATGCGCATCTCGCATGACATCCGCGCCGAGGCTCAGAAAGAGGGTCTCACCGCCATGGCGGAGAAATACCGCGCCGGCGGCGATCTCTACATGACCGCGGACGAGATCGAAGCGCTTGAGGTGGGAGAGCGGTCATGACCATCCTCGTAAAGGGGGCGGGCGTGGCCGGGCTTGCCACCGCGCTGGAACTGGCACGCAGGGGTATCCCTGTCGAGGTCGTGGAGCGCCGGGCCGATATCGGACTTGGCGCCTCCCACTGGGCGGGCGGCATGCTCGCCCCCTATTGCGAGCGAGAGGCGGCCGAAGAGATCGTGCTGACATCAGGCCTCTTGGCCACCGACTGGTGGGACGAGGCCGTACGCGGTCTTGTCCAACGCCGGGGCACGCTTGTGCTGGCCAGTCCCCGCGATCTCGCCGACCTCAAGCGCTTTGCGACCCGCACGCGCGGCCATCGCTGGGTGGGCGAGGAGGAGACTGGAGAAATCGAGCCGGATCTCAAAGGGCGTTTCGGCACCGGCCTCTTCTTTTCGGAGGAGGCCCATCTCGATCCGCGCCACGCGTTGCGGGGCCTTTATCAGGCGGCGCGGCAGCTCGGTGTCTCCTTCCGCTTTGGGGAGGAGGCGGGTGATGCGGGAGGCTATGCGAGCGTCATCGATTGCCGCGGTCCCCAGGCGATCGGCGAGATCGAGGGACTGCGGGGCGTGCGCGGCGAGATGCTCTATCTGGAGACGTCCGACGTCACGCTGTCCCGCCCCGTGCGCCTTCTGCATCCTCGCCACCCTCTCTACATCGTGCCGCGCGGCAACGGGCGCTTCATGCTGGGCGCGACCATGATCGAGGCTGAGGATGACGGGCCGATCACGGCTCGCTCAATGATGGAACTGCTGAACACCGCCTATGCGCTGCACCCGGCCTTTGCCGAGGCGCGCATCGTGGAAACCGGCACCGGCATACGCCCGGCTTTCCCGGACAATGTGCCCCGCCTTATCGAAACGTCCGAGGGCTTGGCAGTCGCCGGCATGCACCGCCATGGCTTCCTGCTCGCGCCAGCACTGGCGCGTGAGGCGGCGGACAGGCTGACGACCACACACGCATCTGAGAGAAGGAGGACCGCATGAAGCTCACCGTCAATGGAGAAACCCTGGAGCTCGATGCGGGCAGCCTCGCCGATCTGGTCGCCAAGCTCGACTACGAGGGCGACTGGCTGGCAACCGCCGTCAATGGTGACCTCGTTCACCGCGAGGAGCGCGCCGCCCATCCTTTGAAGGAGGGCGACCGGATCGAGATCCTTTCGCCCATGCAGGGAGGCTGAGATGGCCCTGGAACTCTATGGCAAGACTGTCTCCTCTCGGCTGCTGCTCGGCACCGCGCGCTACCCCTCGCCGGCGGTGCTGGCAGAAGCTGTACGGCGATCGAAGACCGAGATCGTCACCGTCTCGCTGCGCCGGGAAACCGCAGGCGGCAAAGCGGGCGGCGCCTTCTTCCAGCTCATCCGCGATCTCGGCGTGCGCGTCCTGCCCAACACCGCCGGCTGCCACAGCGCCCGCGAGGCGGTGCTCACGGCAAAGATGGCGCGAGAGGTCTTTGGCACAAACTGGATCAAGCTCGAGGTGATTGGCCATCATGACACACTGCAGCCCGATGTGTTCGAACTGGTGGAAGCGGCGAAGATCCTTGTTAGCGAGGGCTTCGAGGTTTTCCCCTACACAACAGACGATCTGGTGGTCGGGGAGAAGCTGCTCGCCGCCGGCTGCGGGGTGTTGATGCCTTGGTGCGCGCCGATCGGCAGCGCCATGGGGCCGCAAAATCTGCCGGCGCTGAAATCCATGCGGGCGGAATTCCCCGACGTGCCGCTGATCGTCGATGCCGGCATCGGTCGCCCCTCCCATGCCACAGCGGTGATGGAACTCGGCTATGACGCCGTGCTGCTCAACACCGCCGTCGCCAGCGCCGGCGATCCTGCTGATATGGCCGAGGCCTTTGCCAAGGCGATCGAGGCAGGACATATCGCCCATCAAGCCGGCATGCTGGAGCCGCGCGATATGGCGGTACCGTCAACACCCGTGATCGGAAAGGGGGTCTTCGCATGAAGCTCGATCCCTTCTACCTCATCGTCGAGAGTGCAGACTGGATCGAGCGGCTGGTGCCGCTGGGGGTCAAGCTGGTGCAGCTGCGGATGAAGGACGCCAAGGAAAGCGTGCTTCGCCAGCACATCCGCCGCGCCCGGCAATGCTGTGTCGATCACGGCTGCCAGTTGATCATCAACGACTACTGGCAGATCGCCATCGACGAGGGCTGCGACTTCGTGCATCTCGGCCAGGAGGATCTGGCCACGGCAGACCTTGCAGCCATCCGCCGTGCCGGCCTGAAGCTTGGCCTCTCGACACACGACGAGGCGGAACTCGAAACGGCGCTGGCCGCCAAGCCTGATTATGTCGCCCTCGGCCCCGTCTATCCGACGATCCTGAAGAAGATGCTCTGGGCGCCGCAGGGTCTGGAACGGCTGACAGCGTGGAAGGAAAAGATCGTCCCCCTGCCCCTGGTCGCCATTGGGGGGCTTCGGCCAGACCGCCTCCTCGGTGTGTTCGGGGCCGGCGCCGACAGTGCAGCCGTGGTCACCGACATCACCCTGCATGCAGATCCCGAGGCGCGAACCCGGGAATGGCTTGAGGCGACTGAGCACTGGAGGCTTGTTCCAACTTGACTTGATGGCAGTGGCGCGAGGCTACCCCCTCTGCCCTGCCGGGCATCTCCCCCACACGGGGGGGAGAGCGGAATACGACTGAGCTTCCTGCCCGTCGACAGCGAGATGGGCTTGCACAGAGCTGGCGCCGGGCACCCACTCTCTCCCCCCGTGTGGGGGAGATGTCACGCAGTGACAGAGGGGGGTCCGCACGCCGCAGCGAATGCCGCGTTGATTGACCTTGCACGCGCAGTTGGGGCGCTCCACTGGTAATTCGGCTGTATTTCCGCCATATAGGCTGAAAGTGCAGCTTTCTGGAGTGACTATGTCGGATCGGGTCGAATTCGCTAGGATGAACGGGCTTGGCAACAAGATCCTGGTCATTGACATGCGCGGTCGCACCGACAGGGTGACGCCGGCTGCCGCCGTTGCGCTCGCCGCCGATCCCGCGACCGCCTTCGACCAGATCATGGCGATCCATGATCCGAAGGTGGACGGTACCGACGCCTATATCGACATCCTGAATTGCGACGGCTCGAAGGCGCAGGCTTGCGGCAATGGCACCCGTTGCGTGGTGCAGGCGCTCGCCAGCGAAACCGGCCGCAAGAGCTTCACCTTCCAGACGGTCGCCGGCATCCTGAATGCCGTCGAACACCAGGATGGGACGATCTCCGTCGACATGGGCAAGCCCGTCTTTGCCTGGGACAAGATCCCGCTCGCGGAAGAATTCCACGACACCAGCCGCATCGAGCTGCAGATCGGCCCGATCGACGCGCCGATCCTGCATTCGCCCTCGGCCATGTCGATGGGCAATCCTCATGCCGTCTTCTGGGTTGATCGCGATCCGATGACTTACGACCTAGAACGCTTCGGGCCGCTCCTGGAAAACCATCCGATCTTCCCGGAAAAGGCCAACATTACGCTGGCCCAGGTCACCTCGAAGACATCAATGATCACGCGCACCTGGGAACGCGGCGCCGGCCTGACGCTCGCCTGCGGATCTGCTGCCTGCGCGGCCGGGGTGTCCGCTGCGCGTACCGGCCGCACCGAGCGCAAGGTGACGATCACAGTCGCCTCAAGTCCGAACCGCGGCACGCTGACCATCGATTGGCGCGCCGACGACAAGGTCGTCATGACCGGCCCCGCCGAATGGGAGTGGTCGGGCACGGTTGATCCGGCGACCGGTAGCTGGCAGCGCGATGCGAGCACCGATGCAGAGGCCGCCACCCAGTGACCTCCGCGCGACATGGCGCCGTCGAGGTCATCACCTTCGGCTGTCGCCTGAACACCTATGAATCCGAGGTCATGAAGGCCGAGGCTGCCAAGGCCGGGCTGAACAATGCCATCCTCGTAAACACCTGCGCCGTGACCTCAGAGGCCGTGCGCCAGGCCCGCCAGGCGATCCGCCGGGCACGCCGGGAAAACCCGGAAGCTCGCATCATCGTCACCGGCTGTGCTGCCCAGACGGAGGCGCAAAACTTCGCTGATATGCCAGAGGTCGACGCTGTCCTCGGCAACGAGGAAAAGCTCAGGGCAGAGCACTATCGCCGCCTGCCGGATTTCGGCGTCTCGGCGGAAGAGAAGGTGGCCGTCAACGACATCATGAGCGTGACCGAGACGGCACCGCAGATGGTCGCACATATCGACGGTCATGTCCGCGGCTTCCTGCAGGTGCAGAATGGCTGTGACCATCGCTGCACCTTCTGCATTATTCCCTACGGTCGCGGCAATTCACGCTCCGTGCCGATGGGTGCCGTCGTCGACCAAGCACGCAAGCTTGTCGAGAATGGCTATCGCGAGGTGGTGCTGACCGGGGTGGATGCGACGAGTTATGGAGCCGACCTGCCCGGCAATCCAACGCTCGGTCTTCTTGCCAAGACACTGCTGAAGCAGGTGCCGGAGATCCTGCGCCTGCGCCTCTCCTCGATCGACAGCATCGAGGCGGACAGCCATCTCTTCGACCTGATTGCCGATGAGCCGCGTTTCATGCCGCATCTGCATCTGTCGCTGCAGCATGGCGACGACATGATCCTGAAGCGTATGAAGCGGCGACATTCGCGCGCCGATGCCATTGCCTTTGCGGAACAGGTGCGGCGCCTACGCCCCGGCTTTGCTTTTGGCGCCGACATGATCGCCGGTTTTCCGACGGAGACCGAGGAGATGGCGGCAAACTCCGCACGCCTTGCCGAGGAGATCGGCATTGCGCACCTTCATGTCTTCCCATACAGCCCACGTCCCGGCACACCGGCCGCCCGTATGCCGCAGCTCGACCGAGCGCTGGTCAAGGCAAGGGCCGCAGAGCTCCGCGCGGTGGCTGAAAGATTGCAGGCTGTGCATCTGGCTTCGCATGTCGGTACCTGCCAGAAGCTGCTGGTCGAGCGCAATGAAATGGCGCATACGGAAGACTTCACCCTCGTCGCAGCACCCGGCATGAACTCCGGCAGCCTCGTCGAGGTCTCGATCGGCGGCCACACTGGCCGCCATCTGACGATTGCATCGGCAGCGGCGAGCGCGGCTGCCTGACACACGGAATTGAGTGACCATGGCCCTCGGCTTCATCAAGAAAGTCTTCACCTTCGGCAAGGAGAAGCCTGCTCAGACGGCGCCCGATGCCGTTGAAGACAAAACGTCGGCGTCCAAGATCGAATCCGAGGCCCCGGCAGGCAGCGCATCTGACGACCTTCTGGCAGATTTGCCGTTGGCTGACGATCCGGTCCTTCCTGAGGAAATGGACACGGCTGGGGGGCCGGCACCTGATCTTGAAGAAGACAAAGCGGAGCCTGGTGAATCTGAACCGACGATCGTAAGTGCTGTCGATCTCGACATGGTGCCACTGGAGCTTCTGCAGGCGGAAGAGTCCATCGATAAGGGCGACATTGCCGATAATCCCGAGTCGGTCGATGCCCCGACGCCGATCTTACGCGAAAATCCGATCCAGCCCGCAGATGTATCGCAGGGCGTCATCGTTGAAGCCGCTGATCCAGCGGAAGCACGCGCGCCAACCGCCCTGCCCAAGGGGTTTGCCGCTGCCGAGAGTTTGCCGGTCCAGCCGGTGGCTGCGGCTCCGCAGGTCAAACAAACCTGGTTTCAGCGGCTGACCGCCGGCCTCTTCCGCACCTCGTCGCAACTGACAGGCCAGATCACCGCGCTCTTCACCAAGCGCAAGCTCGATGACGAGACGTTGGAGGAACTGGAGGACCTGCTGATTCAGGCCGACCTCGGCGTCGAGACCGCGCTGCGCGTCACCGATACGCTGGCCTCCGAGCGCTACGGCAAGGATGTGACCGGCGAGGACGTCACTAAGATCATGGCGGCCGAGATCGTCAAGGTCCTGAAACCGGTCGCCAAACCGCTCGCTCTCGATCTCAGCCATAAGCCGCATGTCATTCTCGTCGTTGGTGTCAACGGCACGGGCAAGACGACGACCATCGGCAAGCTGGCCGCCAAGCTCTCGGGCTCGGGGCTGAAGGTGATGCTGGCAGCTGGCGATACCTTCCGTGCAGCCGCCATCGAGCAGCTGAAGATCTGGGCCGACCGCACCGGCTCGACCTTCATCGGCACCAAACTCGGCGCCGATGCCGCAGGCCTTGCCTATGAAGCCTTCGAAAAAGCCAAGGCCGACAAAGCCGACGTCCTGATCATCGACACCGCCGGCCGCCTGCAGAACAAGGCGGAGCTCATGGCGGAACTCGAAAAGATTGTCCGCGTTCTCGGCAAGCTCGACCCGGATGCACCGCACACCGTGCTGCAGACGCTCGACGCGACGACAGGCCAGAACGCCCTCCAGCAGGTCGAGATCTTCCGCAATGTGGCGGGCGTGAACGGCCTGATCATGACCAAGCTCGATGGCACGGCGCGCGGCGGCATTCTCGTCGCCATCGCCGCCAAGCATAAGCTGCCCGTCTATTTCATCGGCGTCGGCGAAGGCATCGACGACCTCGAACCCTTCGAGGCGGAAGACTTCGCCAGCGCCATTGCCGGCATCGCGCGCTGAGCGCCGGAAACATTAGGAAACGACACCATGTCGGATACATCCACCGATACCCATGCCTCCAAGGCCGAACGCCAGAACCCGCTGTTGAAAATGGCGCTCGAACTCGGGCCGCTCCTGATCTTCTTCTTCGGAAACCTGCGCGGCGAGTGGCTGGCGAAGACCTTTCCGGGGCTGACTGCGATTGGCGGACCGCTCTTGATTGCGACCGCCCTCTTCATGGCCGCGACCGTTCTGTCGTTGATCATCTCCAAGATCGTTTTCAAGCACTTGCCGGTCATGCCATTCGTCTCGGGCATCGTCGTCATGGTCTTCGGCGGGCTTTCGATCTGGCTGCAGGACGAAACCTTCATCAAGATGAAGCCGACCATCGTCAACACGCTCTTCGGCGTCACGCTGCTCGGTGGCCTCGCCTTCGGCACCTCGCTTCTCGGTTATGTCTTCAACGCGGCCTTTCAGCTGGATGCCGAAGGCTGGCGCAAGCTGACGCTGCGTTGGGGCATCTTCTTCCTGTTCTTGGCGGTGCTCAACGAGGTCGTCTGGCGCAACTTCTCGGATGATGTCTGGGTCAGCTTCAAAGTCTGGGGCACGATGCCGATCACCATCCTCTTCACGCTGGCGCAGATGCCACTGATCATGAAGCACTCGCTGGAAGACAAGGAACCGAAATGAACGGCATGACCAGCCAGGGCAGCGAACACTCCACGACTCGTTTCTGGCTGGCGGTGACCTTCGTCATCATCCTGGTTCAGATCGTCTCCCAGTATCTCATGGGCCGGATCTGGATCTGTGAATGCGGTTACGTGAAGCTCTTTGAAGCCGGCGTGAATACGCCCGGCAACTCGCAGCACCTGTTCGACTGGTACACGCCGTCACACATCATCCACGGCTTCCTATTCTATGGCCTGGGCTGGCTCGTGATGCGCAGGAAGCCGATCACTGCCAAGCTTGCGCTTTCGGCCCTCATCGAGGCCGCGTGGGAGATCCTGGAAAACTCGCCGATCGTGATCGATCGCTATCGCACCGCGACCATGGCGGTAGGCTATACCGGCGACAGCATTCTGAATTCCGGAATGGACATGGTCGCCATGATTGCAGGCTTCTTCTTTGCGGCCCGTATGCCGATCTGGCTGACTGTTGTCATCGGCCTCGTGTTCGAGATCCTCACGGCTTTCATCATCCGCGACAACTTGACCCTGAACGTGATCATGCTGATCTGGCCGATCGAGGCGGTGAAAACGTGGCAGGCAGCGCTCTGAAGCTCAGGAGCCCTCCAAGGCCTTGTCGATAGCCGGCATCAGCTGCGTTTCGAAGCTTTCTGGATCGAAGGGCCCGACCTTCTTGTAGAGGATCGTGCCGTCCGCGCCAACGAGATAGCTTTCCGGGATGCCGTAAACACCCCAGTCGATCGCTGCTTTGCCGTTGGGATCGACCCCGATCGCAGAATAGGGATTGCCGAGTTCCCCCAGGAACCGCAGCGCATTGTCGTTGCGGTCCTTGTAGTTGATGCCGACCACATTGACTCGCGAATCCTTCGAGAGTTCCAGCAGCATGGGATGCTCCTGCCGGCAGGGCACGCACCAGGACGCGAACACATTGACGAGAGTGAGCTTGCCTGTGATCGCGGCCGTCGTGAGCGCCGGGCGCTCCGAGCCGTCCAAGGCCGCAAGTTGAAGCACCGGCGCCTTGGTGCCGAGCAATGCCGAGGGGATTTCAGACACGTCCCGGCCGGATTGCAGCTGGGTCATGAAGATGGCCGCGAGCCCCGCAAACAGCAGGAGCGGCAACGCCGCGATCAGATAACGCCCGCGTCCCTTGCCGGTAGCAGCTTCGCTTTCGGTCTGCTGCGTCATGTACCGGCATCCTCACCAAAGGAGGCCGACGCCGATCGGCGGCGAATGCCCTGAGCCTCAAGCATCCTGAGTTCCGCCTGCCGCGCGCGACCGTCGAGATACACCCAGCCGGTCAAGGCAAGACAGATGCCGGCGGTCAGCGCATACGACCCGATGACGTAAAAGGCGTGGCTCATGCCGCATGCTCCCGACCGGCCTGACGTGCAGCCAAACGCCGCTGCGCTCCCACTCGGCGGCGCCAGATCTCGTTGCGCATCGCCGCCAGATGCAGCGTGAAGAACAGCATGGTGAATGCCAGCGCCATGATCAGCAACGGCCAGAGGAATTCCGGGTCGATGGTCGGTCCGTCCAGCCGCACCACGCTTGCAGGCTGGTGCAGTGTGTTCCACCAGTCGACTGAAAACTTGATGATCGGAATATTGACGAAGCCAACAAGGATCAGGACAGCGCTCACACGTGCGGCCTTGGAAGGATCGTCCACAGCCCGGTTGAGCGCAATGAGCCCCAGATACATCAGGAACAACACGAAGACCGACGTGAGACGCGCATCCCACACCCACCATGTGCCCCACATAGGCTTGCCCCAGAGAGAGCCGGTGATGAGCGCGATGAGCGTGAAGGCAGCGCCGAGAGGTGCGGCAGCCTTGTGGCTGACGTCGGCGAGCGGATGGCGCCAGACGAGCGTGCCGATGGCCGAGAGCGCCATCACGGAGTAACACATCATCGAGAGCCAGGCGGCCGGCACGTGCACATACATGATGCGCACGGTGTCACCTTGCTGATAGTCGGTCTCCGAAGCGAAGCCGAAATAGAGCCCCACCGCGAAAAGCAGCACCGTGATGCCGGCAAACCAGGGCAGGATCCGCGCGACCAGCGCCAGGAATCGTGTCGGATTGGCGAGGTCGCCGATTTTGGTAATGGCAAGGCTGTTGTCGGTCATGCTGTGTTTTAGCCTGTCTCAATCCCGCCTGCAATTGATCCTGGTCAAGCCGAAATGCCTCAGTCTGCCGAACTGCGCAAAGCTGCAGCCGCACCCACGGGCCCGATCACGGCGAAGAGAAGCGTGATGGCCGAGAGAAACATGAAGGGCGGCAGGAACGGGGCCGGGTCCTCGACCGCCGCATAGGACGCACTGACCCCGAAGATGAGCACAGGGACGGCAAGCGGCAACACGAGGATGGACACCAGCAGACCGCCTCGGGGCAGGGCGACAGCCACGGCTGCACCTGCCGCTCCGATAAAGGTGATGGCAGGCGATCCGACCAGCAGGGTCAGCATGACAGCGCCGATGGCGACTTCATCCATATTCATGAACAGGCCGAGCAGGGGGGAGGCGACGACCAGCGGCAACCCGGTTGCCACCCAGTGCGCGAGGCATTTGACCAGCACGGTGAGAACCAGGGGCGTTTCCTGCATCAGCAGGATATCGAGCGAACCGTCGTCCCTCTCGGCCTGGAAGAGCCGGTCGAGGCCGAGCAGCGCAGACAGTAGCGCCCCGATCCAGACGATGGCCGGACCGATACGGGAAAGCAGATTGAGATCCGGACCGACACCGAAGGGGATGACGGCAACGACGGTCGTGAAGAAAAGCACGCCGATCAATGCGCCGCCACCGGCACGCACCGAGAGCTTCAGGTCTCTGAGGAACAGCGCCATCATGCGGAATACTCCTCTTCCACACCGTCGAAGCCCAGCATCTCCAAGTTTGTCGCACCCTCCATGCCGAGGGGCTGGTGGGTCGCGGCGAGCACGATGCCGCCTGCCTGCCGGTGTCGCTGGACAAGTTCCTCGAACACGGCGTCGGCACGACGGTCGAGAGCCGCAGTCGGCTCGTCGAGGATCCAGATTGGCCTGTACGCAACGAGGAGCCGCGCCATGGCGAAGCGCCGTTGCTGACCGGCGGAGAGATAGCCATAGGGGAGATGCGTAATTCCGGCCAGATCGACGGCGGCAGCCGCCTCTTCGACCTCGAGGCTTTGCCCCATGCCGAGGTCACCCAGGAAGGATTTCCAGAAGGTCAGATTCTCAGCGACCGTCAATTCTCGTTTCATACCGTTGCGGTGACCGAGATAGTGGCTGAGTTCACCTGCAGGGCGCACTTCGTCATGGGCTTGCGAAAAGCAGACGGCACGTCCCGTTTCCGGGCGAAGCAGCCCTGCCACGACACGCAACAATGTCGATTTTCCCGACCCGTTTCGGCCCGTGAGAACCAGTGCCTCGCCGGCAGCCAACGTAAAGGAAACATTAACGAAAATCAGATCCTCGCCACGGCGCGCTGAAAGATTTTCGGCTTCAAGCCTGATCATGGTCGCTTTCTGGCAGGATGAGGCCTGCCTCATAAAAAAATCCGATTTCGTCCTTCGTCGGTCTGGCGCCTTTCTTAGAAATTATCTATAAGACCTGCAACCACGCCAGCGGCCGGCGTGAAGTTCATCCTTGTGCCGAACTTGGACATCGCGAGGAGCGATTTTCACGTGCGGACAGCGGAAATGGTCGTACCCGCATCCTGATGTGCATGAAGTGCATAGGCGTCCGCACGATTGTGTTGGCTATCAGAATATGCGGGGTTTCTATCCGTGGCTAAATCTCTCGACAGTTTCAATTGCCGGTCGGTCCTGACCGTCGACGGCAAGGACTATGTCTACTACAGCATCCCGAAGGCCGAAGCGAATGGCCTGGCGGGTGTTTCGAAACTCCCCTACTCCATGAAGGTCCTGCTGGAGAATCTTCTCCGCAACGAGGATGGCCGCTCGGTCACCAAGAAGGACATCCAGGCCGTCGCCGAATGGCTTGTCAACAAGGGTCTGACCGAAGCGGAAATCGCTTACCGCCCGGCCCGCGTGCTGATGCAGGACTTCACCGGCGTTCCCGCCGTCGTCGACCTTGCCGCCATGCGCGACGCCATGGTCAATCTCGGTGGTGATCCGGAAAAGATCAACCCGCTGGTTCCCGTCGACCTCGTCATCGACCACTCGGTCATCGTCGACGAATTCGGCACGCCGACGGCTTTCGCCCGCAACGTCGAGCTCGAATACGAGCGCAACGGCGAGCGCTACCGCTTCCTGAAGTGGGGCCAGCAGGCGTTCAAGAACTTCCGCGTCGTGCCGCCCGGCACTGGCATCTGTCACCAGGTCAATCTGGAATACCTCGGCCAGACGGTCTGGACCAAGGATGAGGACGGCGAAACGACCGCCTACCCGGACACCTGCGTCGGCACCGACAGCCACACCACGATGATCAATGGTCTCGGCGTTCTCGGCTGGGGCGTTGGTGGTATCGAGGCAGAAGCCGCCATGCTCGGCCAGCCCGTCTCCATGCTGCTGCCCGAAGTCATCGGCTTCAAGCTGACCGGTAAGGTAAAGGAAGGCGTCACCGCGACCGACCTCGTCCTCACCGTCGTGCAGATGCTGCGCAAGAAGGGCGTCGTCTCCAAGTTCGTCGAATTCTACGGCCCCGGCCTTGATTCGATGACGCTGGCCGACCGCGCGACCATCGGCAACATGGGTCCGGAATATGGCGCGACCTGCGGCTTCTTCCCGGTTGATGGCGAAACCATCAACTACCTGACCATGTCGGGCCGCACCAAGGACCGCATCGCTCTCGTGGAAGCCTATTCCAAGGCTCAAGGCATGTGGCGCGACAATGACGGTTCGGACCTCGTCTTCACCGACACGCTTGAACTCGACCTTGGCGACGTTGTCCCGTCGATGGCCGGCCCGAAGCGTCCGGAAGGCCGTCTGCCGCTCGAAACCATTGCTCCGAACTTCGCAACGGCGCTGGAAAACGACTACAAGAAGCCAGGCCAGCTGACCAACCGCTACGCGGTTGAAGGCACCGACTATGACATCGGCCACGGCGACGTCGCGATTGCCGCCATCACCTCCTGCACCAACACCTCGAACCCGAGCGTGCTGATTGCAGCCGGCCTTCTCGCCCGCAACGCCGTTGCCAAGGGCCTGAAGTCCAAGCCGTGGGTCAAGACCTCGCTGGCACCGGGATCTCAGGTTGTCGGCGAATATCTGGCCAAGTCTGGACTGCAGACCTCGCTGGATGCGCTGGGCTTCAACCTCGTCGGCTTCGGCTGCACCACCTGCATCGGCAACTCCGGCCCGCTGCCGGCGCCCATCTCCAAGACGATCAACGACAAGGGCCTGATCACTGCCGGCGTCCTTTCGGGCAACCGCAACTTCGAAGGCCGCATCTCGCCGGACGTTCAGGCCAATTACCTGGCCTCGCCGCCGCTCGTCGTCGCCTACGCACTCGCCGGTACCGTTCAGAAGGACCTGACCACGGAACCGCTCGGTGAAGACCAGGACGGCAATCCGGTCTTCCTCAAGGACATCTGGCCAACCTCGCACGAGATCCAGGAATTCATCCTGAAATACGTCACGCGCGAACTTTACGAATCGAAGTATGCCGATGTGTTCAAGGGAGACGAAAACTGGCAGGCCGTTCAGGTTCCCGCCGGTCAGACCTATGCATGGGACGACAAGTCGACCTATGTGCAGAACCCGCCCTACTTCGTCGGCATGGGCAAGACTGGCTCGGGCCTGAAGAACATCAACGGCGCCCGCGTCCTTGGTCTCTTCGGCGACAAGATCACCACCGACCACATCTCTCCGGCCGGTTCGATCAAGGCGGCATCCCCGGCAGGTGCCTACCTGACCGAGAACGGCGTCGCGGTTCCGGACTTCAACCAGTACGGCACGCGTCGCGGCAATCATGAAGTCATGATGCGCGGCACATTCGCCAATATCCGTATCCGCAACCACATGCTCGGCCCGAACGGCAAGGAAGGTGGCTACACCATCCACTATCCGTCCAAGGAAGAGCTGTCGATCTACGACGCGGCGATGATGTACAAGCAGGAGGGCGTTCCGCTCGTCATCTTCGCCGGCGTCGAATACGGCAATGGTTCGTCACGCGACTGGGCTGCCAAGGGCACCAACCTGCTCGGCGTCAAAGCGGTCATCGCGCAGTCCTTCGAGCGTATCCATCGCTCGAACCTCGTTGGCATGGGCATCGTGCCGTTCACCTTCGAGGAAGGCACGACCTGGGCTTCGCTGAACCTCAAGGGTGACGAGGTCGTCACGATCGAGGGCCTGGAAGGCGAGATCAAGCCGCGTGAGAAGAAGATCGCCAAGATCACCTACTCCGACGGCACGGTGAAGGATGTCCCGCTGCTCTGCCGCATCGATACGCTCGATGAGGTCACCTACATGAACAATGGTGGCATCCTGCAGACCGTTCTGCGCGACCTCGCAGCCTGATCGGTTGCATAAGCCAAGTGAAAAGCCGCCGGGCAACCGGCGGCTTTTTTCGTGCACGCCGGAATTGGTCTGTTGACTAAAATTTCACCCCATCGTGACTTTGAGCTCGGGGGCGGAGAGAGTATCAGTGCAGCGTTCAGGAAAGGCATGGCATCAGCATGTTGCAGGCAAAGACGAGAACAGGGAGACAGAGGACGTGGGCAAGGCTTGCCGCGCTGTGTCTGGCGCCGTTCGTCGCTTTTTCATCACCTGCGGCGAAAGCTGAAGACTTTTCCACTCCGAAGGGTGTCGTGGAACTTTTCACCTCGCAGGGATGCCGCTCCTGCCCGCCGGCCGACCGCGCCTTCGAGCAGCTGGTTCGCGAAGGTAAAGTCGTCGCCCTGTCCTATCACGTCGATTATTGGAATTATCTGGGCTGGGCCGACACCCTGGCAACCAAGGAAAATACGGCAAGGCAATATGCCTATGCCAAGACCTTCGGCCGCAACGGTGTATACACGCCCCAGGCTGTGCTGAATGGTCGCGATCATCTCAAGGGTACGGATGCCGCAGAGGTCAATCGCAGACTGGACCGCATGAATTCGAGCGGCAAAGGACTTGTGGTTCCGGTTACGGCCACTCGTCACGACGACCAGTTGTCGATTTCGATTGGTCAGGGCGCCGGCAAGGCGAATGTCGTGGTCGTGTATTTCCGCCAGAACCAGACGGTCGAGGTTCTCAAGGGCGAAAACCTCGGACAGAATTTGAACTACTGGCACAGCGTCACCGACGTACAGACCGTCGGCATGTGGCATGGCCAGTCGCTCGACCTGACGCTCCCGGCCAAACCCATGGGCGACGACAAGAGCGACGGGATCGCGATTCTGCTGCAGGCGGCGGATGGAGGCGGCAACCCTTCGCGAATCATCGGCGCCACCGTGATGATGACAACGGCCAAGACACTCTGACTTGAAGGGGTAAAAGGCTTGGTGTGGTCCGGCCCGGAAGCATTGGGGGGCTGGGGGTAAGGGGTCAATGCGCCAGACCGGACCGTTTGGCGCACCGCGCCAACCAAGTTAGTTATATACTATCTCAAAAAACGGCGGCGGTATGTTCAAAATTGGGCATCGGCGCATTTATCCGCTTCGGCACGTGACGACTGTCACAGCCGACGGCGGCAAGCCGCGCCAGCGGCCGCAAAAGACCGGCGGCAGGCGATAATCTCCGTATTAGTGTCAGACCAGATCCGTCAGGCCAGAAGTGCGTCGTAAGCTCGTACGGACCTCACCGCACGCTCGCCGATGATCTTCGCGTCGTCACCTGGCTTGTAGAGGCTGGAGCCGAGTCCGAAGGCACGGACACCCACGTTCCAATAGTCCGCGAAGTTCGCGTCTGAGACGCCACCCACAGCGCCCAGCGGAAGATGCGCCGGCAGGATGGCCTTGATGGCCGAGATGCCGCTCGGGCCGAGCACGCTGGCCGGGAAGAACTTGAGCGCTGCGGCGCCAGACTTCGCAGCGAGCAGAGCCTCGGTCGGCGTGAAAACGCCCGGCATTGCGACCATGCCATGCGACACGGCGCGGCGGATGACGTCGGGTTCGACATTCGGCGTGACCAGCAGATTACCGCCGACATCGTTCAGGCGGTCCACCTGGGCAACCTCAAGAACCGTCCCTGCGCCGATCAGGACATTCGCCGGAGCGCGTTTGCGTGCCTTCTCGATGGAAACGAAGGGATCCGGCGAATTCAATGGCACCTCAATCGCCTCGAAGCCTGCCTCGATCAGCGCATCCACCGTCGCTTCGATTTCCTCCGGCTTGATGCCACGCAGGATGGCAACGAGATTGCGGCGGAGCACAGGCCAGGCGACGGAGGCGGTCATGGGTTCAGTCCTTGAATTCGTGATCGAAGAGCGACAGGGCAGATGCGAGCAGTCCACGGCGCACGAGCAGCCCGCCATCGAGCAGGACGGCTTCACCGCCGGCCTTGGAGAGAGCACGCGCGTAGAGACGCGTAAGTTTACCCGTGCCGATGAGATAGGCCCTGCCGTGGCGCAGGAGGTCATCTCGGATGGCAGCGATCTCGGCACCAATCAGGAGACCGGAGAGACGCGCTGCAGGATTGGTCTTGGTGTCCGATGCCAGCAGGCCCTCGGCACGGATCGAGAAGAGTATTGATGTCAGCGCAAACCCGGGTTCGAGGGCTTGCGTGACAGCGGCGTCAAAGATCTCCGGATCCGCCTCGGCGTCTCCATCCTCCGGCACCGACAGGCGGAGGATCGATTGCCGGCTAATCAAGTTGAACAGTTCGCCCGTCATCACGGTCGAGAAACGACTGATCTGGCCATTCTCGACAAGAGCCCACTTGGAATGGGTGCCCGGAAGGCAGAACAGGGCGTTGTCCAGACCCTGCTCCAGCGCGCCGGCAAGCTGAGTTTCCTCACCGCGCATAACGTCGTAGGCGCCGCCCTTGCGCTGGCAGACACCGGGCAGAATGTAGACAGGGCGATTCACGCCCTCCGGCTGGACGGCATGCTGGAAGAGGCCGACGAGAGGCGCAGGCGTCTCCACATAGGGTGCTTCACGCCAGCCTGTGCGGGCGCCCGCCATGCCGGCGATGACCACAGGGAGGTCCTGACTTGCACCAAGCGCTGTGAGATGCCCCTCTAGAACGGCGGGATAGGCAGCCTTGTCCAGGCTGCCCATACCCTCTGCAGATTGACGTTCACCGATCACCACGCCCTGGCTGTCGGTCAGCCAGATCCGAAGGTTGCTGGTGCCCCAGTCGACGAGCGCGGCAAACGGTGATGTCGTCACGGCATGTCCTCAGGTGAGATCGATCGGCAGGAGAGCTGCCGGAATGTCCTGGAAGCAGACCGGGCGCAGGAAGCGACGGATCGAGAGCGTGCCGACAGACGTGGCACCAAAGTTCGTCGACGCAGGGTAGGGGCCACCGTGAACCATGGAATCAGCCACTTCGACGCCGGTCGGGAAGCCGTTGGCGAGCACGCGACCAGCCTTGCGCTCCAGAATCGGCATCAGGCGCTTGCCGAGCGTCTCGTCACCATCGGCGAGATGGATCGAAGCCGTCAGCTGGCCGGAAAGGCTGCGTGCCATGGCGACCATTTCGTCTTCGCTCTCGGCGATGACAACAAGGCCGAGCGGACCGAACACTTCTTCGCCGAGCACATGGTTGTCGAGCCAGTCCTTCGCGGTCGTCTGGAACAGATAGGGCGTTGCATTGCGCAGATCGCAAGTGGAAGTGACGAGCGAGCGGACGCCCTCGGTGCCTGCGATTTTCGTCGCACCCTTGCGGTAGGCGTCGGCAATTCCATCCGTCAGCATGGTCTGCGGACCAACGCCGGAAAGCGCTTCAGTGGCCGTCTCGACGAACTTGTCGGCGTCCGCGCCCTTCAGCAGCACGACGATACCCGGATTGGTGCAGAACTGGCCCGCGCCCATGGTCAGCGAACCGACCCAGCCCTTGGCAATGGCTTCACCACGGGTGGCGATCGCCTTGGGCAGCATGAACATCGGGTTGACGGAGCCGAGCTCGCCGAAGAACGGGATCGGCTCCGGACGCTGCGCGCAGAGATCGAAGAGCGCGCGACCGCCGCCGAGCGACCCGGTGAAACCGACGGCCTTGATCAGCGGATGCTGCACGAGGGCCTGGCCGACGTCGCGGCTGCCGCCATGTACGAGCGAGAAGACGCCCGGATGAACGCCGCAACGCTTGATGGCGGCATCGATGGCGGAAGCCACGATTTCACCCGTGCCCGGATGGGCATCATGCGCCTTGACGACGACAGGGCAGCCGGCAGCGAGAGCCGCTGCCGTGTCACCGCCAGCCGTGGAGAAGGCGAGCGGGAAGTTGGAGGCACCGAAGACGGCGACCGGGCCGATCGGACGCTGGACCATCTTCAGGTCAGGACGCGGCAACGGCTTGCGGTCAGGCAGGGCTTCGTCATGACGACGGTCGAGATAGTCGCCCTTGCGGATATGCGCCGCGAAGAGGCGAAGCTGGCCGACGGTACGACCGCGCTCACCAATCAGGCGTGCTTCCGGCAGACCAGTTTCCTGGGAGCCGATCTCGGTGATCGCATCACCGCGTGCATCGATTTCCTCGGCGATGGCGTCGAGGAAAGCGGCACGTTCTTCGCGCGTCGAATATGCATAGGTCTCGAATGCCTCTTCCGCTGCCTTGGCGGCCTGATCGACGAGCGCAGGGGTGCCCTTCGAGAAGGTGTGGGAGGAGCCCGTGGCAGGCGACGAGGTGAAAGTATCCGTGCTGGCAACCCAGTTGCCGGCGATCAGGTGTTTTCCAGTCGGTGTATAGGCCATGGGATGGGCCTCCTTTTGATGTCAGTCTTCGAAGTGAGCGACGACTTTTCGTTCCCCGCAAAGGAATGAATCCGCCACGATGCGCAGCGGCTGATAGTCGGTATCGCTCTGGCGGGAGCGGATGAGATGGGCGAAGCGTTCGTAGATTCCCGCATATTCGCGGTCCGGGCCGGACGCCTGTTCCTTACCCCCGATATAGAGTTCCGAACCGCCCTTTGAAAGACGCAGCTCGCCGGCATTCGTCTGGACTGTGATATCCCACGTCTGCGGCCCTTCCTGTCGCCAGTCGAATTCGGCCGTGATTGGCGCGCCTTCGACGGTCCGCATGGCGATGGAAGCGGCGATCGGCTGCTTCTTGTTTTCCGGGAACTCCAGGGTGGATTTTTCCACCATGATGTGGCCGGGCACGATCTCCGTCAGGATGGAGAGTGCGTTGATACCCGGATCGAAAACGCCGAAGCCACCCGGTTCCCAGATCCAGGCCTGGCCGGGATGCCAGCGACGCACGTCTTCCTTCCAGACGATCGAAATCGACTGGATGACCTTGTCGGAAAGCCACTGCCGAGCGGGCTCGACACCGAGCGCAAAGCGCGAGTGCCAGGTGGCAAACAAGGTGACGCCAGCCTTGGCAGCAAGTTCGGTCAGAGCCTCTGCCTCGCCCAAAGTGGTCGCCGGTGGCTTTTCCATCAGGACATGACGGCCGGCTGCAATTGCAGCCTTTGCCATGTCGAAGCGCACTTCAGGCGGGGTGCAGAGCGACACGACCTTGATGTCCGGGCGTGCGTCCAGGAAAGCATCGAAGTCGGTGAAGTTCTCGGCACCCTCGACCTTGCCGTGACGGCTGACGCCGACGGCAACGACGAAGTCCTGACCGCCTTCGATCGACGGGATGTGCTGGTCGCGGGCGATCTTGCCGATGCCGACAAGCGCGAGCGGAATACGATCTGCCATCGTCAGGTCCTCAGTGTGCGTCCTTGCCGACCGGCGAACCGCGGCAGCCCTTCAGGAAGTCGAAATCGGCACCGGTATCCGCGCCCTCGACGTGATCGTGGAAGAGCTTGGCATAACCGCTCGCCGGCGGCTCGACAGAGGGGCGCCAGTCGGCGAGACGGCGCTGCATTTCTTCCTCGGAGATATCGAGATGAATGCGGCGGGCATCAACGTCGAGCTCGATGAAGTCACCGTTCTTGACGATCGCGAGCGGACCGCCACGCGCGGCTTCCGGCGAGGTGTGCAGGAGCACGGTGCCATAGGCGGTGCCGGACATGCGCGCATCCGAAATACGCACCATGTCGGTAATGCCCTTGCGCAGGACCTTGGGCGGCAGACCCATATTGCCGACTTCCGCCATGCCCGGATAGCCGCGCGGACCACAGTTCTTCAGCACCATGACGCAGGTCTCGTCGATATCGAGCGCCTCGTCGTTGATCTTCGCCTTGTAGTCGTCGATGTCTTCGAAGACCACGGCGCGGCCGCGATGCTTCATCAGGTGCGCGGAGGCTGCGGACGGCTTCAACACACAGCCCTTCGGCGCGAGATTGCCGCGCAGAACGACGATACCGCCCTGCTGCGTCAGTGCCTTCTCGACCGGCAGGATGACATCCTCGTTCCAGTTGCGAACGTCCTTGACCTCGTCCCAGATGCTTTCGCCGGAGACGGTGATCGCATCCTTGTTGAGCTTGCCGGCTTCGCCGAGACGCTTGATGACGACGGGCAGGCCACCTGCATAGAAGAACTCTTCCATGAGGTACTTGCCCGAGGGCATCAGGTTGACGATCGTCGGGATGTCGCGGCCGAGGCGATCCCAGTCGTCGAGCGTCAGATCGATGCCGACGCGGCCGGCCATGGCCAGGATATGCACGACGGCATTGGTCGAGCCGCCGATCGCACCGTTGACACGGATGGCGTTCTCGAAGGCTTCCTTGGTCATGATGTCGGAGGGCTTCAGGTCATCCTTCACCATCTGCACGATCCGGCGACCGGAGAGCTGCGCCATCACCTTGCGGCGGCTGTCGACAGCGGGGATCGCGGCGTTGCCCGAGAGCGCCATGCCGAGGGCTTCGACCATCGACGCCATGGTCGAGGCCGTGCCCATGGTGTTGCAGGTACCGCTGGAACGAGACATCGAGGCTTCGGCTTCGACGAACTCCTCCTGGGTCATCTCACCCGCCTTCACGGCTTCGGAGAACTTCCACAGATGCGTGCCGGACCCGACGCGTTCGCCGCGGAAATAGCCGTTCAGCATTGGACCGCCGGTAACGACAATCGAGGGAATGTCGGTCGAAGCGGCGCCCATGACGAGCGAAGGGGTTGTCTTGTCACAGCCGACGAGCAGCACGGCACCATCGATCGGCTGGCCGCGCATGGCTTCCTCGACGGCCAGAGCCGCCAGGTTGCGATACATCATCGCCGTCGGACGGAAGGTGTTTTCCGACGCCGAGAAGACCGGAACTTCGACCGGGAAACCACCGGCTTCCCAGACCCCGGCCTTCACCTTTTCAGCGAGTTCGCGCAGGTGACCGTTGCAGGGGGTGAGGTCGGACCATGTGTTCAGAATGCCGATGACAGGACGCCCGTCGAACAGGTCGTGCGGGTGGCCCTGGTTCTTCATCCAGCCACGATGGTAGATCGTGTCGCGGGATGTCCCGCCATACCAGTGCTGGGATCTCAGTTGGCGCGGCCAGGCCGCCGGTTTGAACTTGCTCATGGCTTTTGTCCTGTCTCTGGAAAATGGGCGGGTCGGTTGTCCGATCCGCTCAGAGCATCTTCACCTTGACGGTCTCTGCGGCAGCCTTTGCCAGGCGGTTGCGCAGCGGAAGACCGAATTGCGGGGACTCGATTTCGAAGACATCGCCTTCCTGCGTGACGAAGCCGTCGGCCACCGAAAGCGTTGCTGTCCCGTACATGTGCACGTGCAGATCGCCCGGCTGGCAGAACAGCGCATACTTGAAGTGGTGATACTCCAGGTTCGCGATCGTGTGGGACATGTTGGCCTCACCCGAGAGGAACGGCTTTTCCCAGACGGTCTGGCCAGCGCGCACGATGCGCGAAATGCCTTCGACGTGGTCGGGCAGGGCGCCGACACGCAGTTCCGGACCGAAGGAGGCCGGACGCAGCTTGGAGTGTGCGAGGAAGAGGTAGTTGATCTTCTCGGTCACGTGGTCGGAGAATTCGTTGGCGACCGAAAAACCGAGGCGATGCGCGGTCCCGTCGTCGCCGATGATGTAGTAACCGGCCATTTCCGGCTCTTCGCCACCATCGAGCGCGAAAGATGGCGAGACGAGGTCTTCGCCAGGCGCAACTGCGTTGAAGCCGTTGCCCTTGTAGAACCATTCCGGCTGGACGCCAATTTCGCCGGGCTTCGGCTTGCCGCCTTCCATGCCCATGCGGAACATCTTCATGGAATCGCTCATGCCAGCGGTATCCGCATGCATGCTGTCACGGGCAGATGCCGAACCGGTATGTGTCAGGCCCGTACCCGTCAGGTACATATGAGCCGGATCCGGATGACGCACGGGGCAGTCCAGCTTGCCTTCGGCCGCCAGAGCGACGAGATCGACGGCATCGCCAGCACCCTGCTTCTCGATGAGGGTTGCCACATCAGTGCCGGCAGCAATGGCTGCCTTCGCGAGTTCGTAAGTTGTCTTGTAACCTGGGACAAGGCGCGCGGCCTCACCCTGGCGGCAGATGACGCCGCCAGTCTTCAATTGCGAGAGAAACATAAGCCTATCCTCAGACTGCTTTGTTCTTGTTGTAGACGTCGAAGAAGACAGCAGCCAAAAGCACGAGGCCCTTGATGAGCTGCTGGTAGTCGATGCCGATACCCATGATCGACATGCCGTTGTTCATGACACCCATGATGAAGGCGCCGATGACAGCACCGGTGATCTTGCCGACGCCGCCGGACGCCGAGGCACCGCCGATGAAGCAGGCCGCGATCACGTCGAGTTCGAAGCCGACACCTGCCTTAGGGGTCGCCGAATTGAGGCGAGCCGCGATGATCATGCCGGCGAGAGCCGCAAGCACGCCCATGTTGACGAAGGTCAGGAAGACGAGACGTTCGGTATTGATACCGGAAAGCTTTGCTGCCTTCTCGTTGCCGCCGAGCGCATAGATGCGGCGACCGATGGTCGTGCGCGTCGTGACGAAGGAATAGAGCGCGATCAGAATGCCCATGACGACCAGTACGTTCGGCAGACCACGATAGGTCGCCAGCTGGTAGCCAAGGAAGATCGCGACGATGCTGATGATCGCCATCTGCGCTGCGAAGAAGACGAAGGGCTCGTTCTCGCTGCCATGTTCATCATTCAGCCGGCGGTTCTTCATGCCGGAGTAAATGGCGAGTGCCACGAGCGCGACGATGACGACCAGAGCAACATAGTTCTTGATCAGGCTCGTCGCCGGGTCCGTGAAGGAGAGGAAATCCGGAATGAAGCCGGTCGACAGCAGCGTGAATTCCTTCGGGAACGGCCCGATCGGGCGGCCGCCGAGCACGACATAGGTCAGGCCGCGGAAGACAAGCATGCCGGCCAGTGTAACGATGAAGGACGGGATCTTCTGGTAGGCGACCCAATAGCCCTGGGCGGCACCCATGAGACCACCAAGTACCAGACACAGAGGCACGACCAGCGAGAAATGCCAGCCCCACTTCACCAGCATGATCGCGGACAAACCGCCGATAAAGGCGACGATCGAGCCGACCGAGAGGTCAATATGCCCCGCCACGATGATCAGCAACATGCCCAGCGCCATGATGACGATGAACGAGTTCTGCAGCACCAGGTTGGTGATGTTGACCGGGCGGAAGAGAACGCCATTGGTCAGAAACTGGAACAGCAACATGATGACGACGAGCGCAAGCAACAGGCCGTATTCGCGGATGTTGTTGCGCAGGTAGTCGCCTACGGAGACCTTGGGGGTTTCGGTTCTTGTATCGATGGCCATTAGTGTTTCTCCCCAGAGCGCATGATGGCACGCATGATGGACTCTTGGCTTGCTTCTTCCTTGGACAGTTCCGCGACGATGCGTCCTTCGTTCATGACGTAGATGCGATCGCAGGTGCCGAGCAGCTCGGGCATTTCGGACGAGATCATCAGAATGCCCTTACCTTCGGCGGCAAGCTGGTTGATGATGGTGTAAATTTCGAACTTGGCCCCGACATCGATGCCGCGCGTGGGCTCATCGAGGATCAGGATCTCAGGATTCGTGAACAGCCACTTCGACAGAACAACCTTCTGCTGGTTACCGCCGGAGAGGTTGACGGCCTCCTGGTAGATCGAGTGTGACCGGATTCTGAGCTTCTGCCGATAATCGGCAGCCACCTTGGCTTCCTTGCGGTCGTCGATGACCGTGCCACTCGACACCCCGTTCAGATTGGCGAGCGTGGTGTTTTCCTTGATGTTGTTCTGCAGCACGAGACCGAGATGCTTTCGGTCTTCCGTAACATAAGCAAGGCCGGCATCGATCGCCTTCGGGATGGTCGAGACATCGACCGGCTTGCCATGCATGAGCACGTCGCCGGTGATCTTGTGACCCCAGGACTTGCCGAAGATGCTCATCGCCGTCTCGGTACGCCCGGCGCCCATGAGCCCGGCGATACCGACGACTTCGCCGGCACGCACATTGAAGGCGACATCGTGCAGGAACTGGCGATCGCGGTGGTTCTGGTGGAAGACGTTCCAGTTCTTCACCTCGAGCAGCATGCCACCGATCTTCGGCTCGCGCTTCGGGTAGCGGTCTTCCATGTCACGGCCGACCATGCCCTTGATGATCCGGTCTTCCGTGATTTCCTGCGTGTGACAGTCGAGTGTTTCGACCGTGCCCCCGTCGCGCAGGATGGTGATCTGGTCCGCAACCTTGCGGATTTCGTTCAGCTTGTGGGAGATGATGATCGAGGTCATCCCCTGTTTGCGGAATTCCATCAGAAGCGTCAGCAGCGCATCCGAATCCGTTTCGTTGAGCGATGCGGTCGGTTCGTCGAGGATCAGCAGGCGAACCTTCTTCGAAAGTGCCTTGGCGATTTCCACCAGCTGCTGCTTCCCGACGCCGATGTCCGTGATGCGTGTCGACGGCGCATCCTTCAGACCCACCTTCGCCAGCAGCTCTTTCGTCCGCGCAAAGGTCTGGGGCCAGTGGATCACGCCCTTTTGGGCGACTTCATTGCCGAGGAAGATGTTTTCGGCAATCGACAGAAGCGGCACGAGCGCCAGCTCCTGGTGAATGATGATGATGCCAAGTTCCTCACTGTCGGAAATCCGGCCGAAACGACGGACCTGGCCGTCAAAATAGATGTCGCCGTCATAGGTTCCGGCGGGATAGACACCGCTCAGGACCTTCATCAGCGTCGACTTGCCGGCACCGTTTTCGCCGACCAGCGCGTGGATCTCGCCCTCGCGTACCTTGAAGCTGACATTGTCCAGCGCCTTGACGCCGGGGAATGTCTTCGTGATGCCACGCATCTCGAGAATGATGTTGTCCATGTGCAGAATTCCGGCGTCGATTCAGCGATCCCTAAAAGATCTAGCCGAAGACGCGAGCTCCCTCAATGCGTATAGAAAATGGGTCCGCGACGAATCGCGGACCCGGATGTGACCCGAAGGATCAGTTGTCGATCTGCTCGGCGGTGTAGTAACCGGCGCCGACGAGAACGTCCTTGGCATTGGCCTTGTCGAGAGCGACAGGCTTCAGCAGGTAGGACGGAACGACCTTCACACCATTGTTGTAGGTCTTCTCGTCGTTCACTTCCGGAGTGCCGCCGCTCATGATGGCGTCAACCATGGAAACAGCGACCTTTGCCAGTTCGCGCGTGTCCTTGAAGACGGTCGAATACTGCTCGTCGGCAAGCATCGACTTGATCGAAGGAAGCTCGGCGTCCTGACCGGTAACGACCGGCATGACCATGTCGCCAGAACCGTAGCCTACGCCCTTCAGAGCGGACAGGATACCGATCGAGAGACCGTCATAAGGCGAAAGAGCGCCGTGCAGCTTGTCTTCGGTGTAGGTCGAGGAGAGCAGGTTTTCCATGCGAGCCTGGGCGACGGTGCCGTCCCAACGCAGGGTGCCGACCTGGTCCATGCCCATCTGGCCCGACTTGACGACGATGTCGCCGCTGTCGATCAGGGGCTGCAGAACCGACATGGCGCCATCGTAGAAGAAGAAGGCGTTGTTGTCGTCCGGCGAACCGCCGAAGAGTTCGACGTTCCACGGCTTGGTGTCCGGGAACTTCGCCTTCAGGCCGTCAACGAGGCTCGTTGCCTGGAGAACGCCAACCTGGAAGTTGTCGAAGGTGGCGTAGTAGTCAACGTTGCCGGAATCGCGGATGAGGCGGTCATAAGCGATGACCTTGACGCCAGCATCGGCAGCCTTCTGCAGAATGTCGGACAGGGTCGTGCCGTCGATGGCGCCGATGACGAGAACCTTGGCACCCTTGGTGACCATGTTTTCGATCTGAGCGAGCTGGTTCGGAATGTCGTCGTCAGCGAACTGAAGGTCCGGGGTGTAGCCGGCATCCTTGAACAGCTTCTCCATGGTCTCACCGTCGGAGATCCAGCGGGTCGACGTCTTCGTCGGCATGGAAATGCCGACCATACCCTTGTCCTGTGCGTAGGACATGGGCGCGAATGATGCGATGCCGATTGCGAAAGACGCAATCAGGGCGCCAAGTTTCTTCATGGTAACCTCCCTGGTCATACCGTGCGAGGCCAAGCTCCTCCTGGCACTCGCTGAAACAAGAACGAGCGGCTGACATGGCAGCCCCCAGCTCCGTGGCGAGTCTTATCGCGGCCAATATACCGATCAAATGATTATTTTGACTTTCTGCATACCATGGTTGATATGTCCTTTATGGCTGAGATACACGTACATCGTTTGCAACCCAAGCACCTCAACCTCATTCGCTCCATTGCGGAGCTGGGGCAATTAAGCTTGGCTGCTCAGGAACTTGCACTGACACAGCCGGCAGCGTCGCGCATGCTGGGTGAAATCGAGCGTTACGTCGGCTCGCCCATCTTCGTGCGGACGCCCAAAGGCATGGAGCCGACCGCCGTCGGCAGCGCGCTGGCCCGCCGGGCACAAAACGTACTTGAGGAAATGCGCGAAGCGGCACGAGAAGTGGAAGCAATCCAGCGCGGGCTGACGGGCAAGGTGAGGATCGGCGCAGTCACCGGAGGCGCTGTCGGACATGTCGTACCCGCGATCCGCGCCCTCAAGGCGGAGGCATCGACCGTCGACATCCACGTCGATGTTGCGCCCAGCGGCGAGATGATCCGCGACCTGCTATCGGGCCAGTACGACTTCGTGCTGGGCAGAATTCCCGCCGGCATCGACGCACGTCAGTTTCACGTCGAAGGCGCGACGATGGAGGAGGTGGAGATCGTCGTTCACCGCACGCACCCTCTCGTCAATGTCGACAGGCTCAATATATCCGACATGACGCACTTCCCCTGGGTGATGCAGGCACCCGGCACGCCGCTGCGGCAAGCCGTCGAGAACGTCTTCATCGAGGAAGGCGCACCAATTCCGCGCAACATCGTCAATACGACCTCGCTGCTCGTCATGATTGCGATGCTGGCCTCCTCCAACGCGATCGCACCCATGTCACGCGAGGTCTCGGACCTTCTCTGTCGCCAGACACCCGTCGGCGATCTGACCACGCTGCGACTGGACACACCGATCGAAGTGACCCCATACCACCTGATCACTCTGAGTGGTAAGCGCCTGTCACCGATCGCAGCACGTCTGCGCGAACTCCTGCTAGGTCACTTCCTGAGTAGAAGCCGCTGACGCGCCCGGGCAGGCAAACCCAGTGCCCGACAAGCTTGCAATTTCGGGCGTGTCAGGCACACTGTCACCCATCCGTCATGAATTGGAGCTCGTGGAGCATTGATGACAGAGCAGCCGGACGGGCCGCGCCATGACGACGAGGGGGCAGACAGAACAGCCGCCTCCGTTGTCGATCTGGGTATCTACAGACAAGCGGTCGACCCTTTACCCGTCACCTTCCACCGACGCGAACTCGACGCCATACTTTGGATCTACGGCCTCATGGTCGGTGAGGGAGAGTGGCGCGATTATGCGATCGATCATCTGAAGGACAAGGCGGTATTTTCCGTCTTCAAGAGATCGGGCGAATTTCCACTCTATCGAATTGAAAAGAATCCGAAGCTCGCCGCCAAGCAGGGCGCTTTTTCCGTTGTCGCCACCGACGGACGCATTTTAAAACGCGGCCATGACCTGCGTCAGGTACTGAAGATCTTCGACAAAGCGCTGAAGGCCCTGGATTGAAGACTGCGGCTCAGCCCATCGTGCCGGGATAGGACGAGAGATCCGGCAGCGTCCTGGCGCCCTCGCCCAATGCCTTCTGCATGAAGACACTATCGAGCCATGATCCGTGCTTGAAGCCCGTTGCATTCAACCGACCAGCGAGATCGAACCCGCAGCTGCGATGCAGGGCCATGGATACCTCGCTTGCGCCGCCGATCACGGCCACCATTTGCCGAAACCCCAACGCCTCGCATTGATCGAGCAGCCTGACGAGCAGGGCTTTTCCAACGCCGCGCCCACGAGCCGAAGAATGGACATAGATGGAGTCCTCCACAAGCCATCGATAGGCCGGCCGACTCCGGAAGGCGGATCCATAGGCATAGCCGAGCAACCGACCACTGGCATCGACGGCCGCCAGATAGGGATATCCCCTATCCTTGAGGGTGCTATAGCGCGATGACATCTCACCGAGGTCGGGCGGCGTGAGCTCGTAACTCGCGGTCCCGTGCAACACGGCGTCGGCGTAGATCTCCGCAACGGCAGAAAGGTCTTCGCTTCTCAACTCACGAATTTCAACGCTCATACAATACACTCCGGTGATCACCGCCGTTCTTTCACGCCGGAAATGTCCAGACAAGCGCGAGCGTGTCACGGTGACAACGGGCCGTTCGAGCGGTCGGCGTCAGCTTTTCGCCGAAGCAGGCCAATGCTCGGCTTGACTCGCGCCGAAAACCTTGTAATGCCTCGCCGCGAAGAGGAATTCGGTCCATGCACGCTTTCGGGCAACCTTTTGCGGTCTTCCACAGCCTGCAGCGCTCAGCTGCGGGCGGCGCATGCCTTTCTCTTGCATCCACGACCAAGGCCAAAACGACGACGAAAACCGTCTGACGTCTTCGGCCACCGCTCTCTCCCCGGCACGGCCGGGGACAAGGAAGGTTGCGTACCCGTCGCAAGCTTCCCCCTCACCACCCGAGGAGAGACAGAAAGAGAGCATTGACATGGGTTTCAAGATTGCAGTCGTAGGCGCCACCGGCAATGTCGGTCGCGAAATGCTGAACATCCTTTCGGAACGTGGTTTCCCCGCATCGGAAGTCGTGGCACTGGCCTCGGCTCGTTCCCAGGGCACGGAAGTCTCCTTCGGTGACAAGGTTCTGAAGGTTTCCAACCTCGACAATTACGATTTCTCCGACACCGACATTTGCCTGATGTCGGCCGGCGGGACGATCTCGCAGAAGTGGTCGCCGAAGATCGGCGCACAGGGTTGCGTCGTCATCGACAACTCCTCGGCCTGGCGCTACGATTCTGACGTTCCCCTGATAGTTCCGGAAGTGAACCCGGATGCCATCGTGGACTTCAAGAAGCGCAATATCATCGCGAACCCGAATTGCTCGACCGCACAGCTCGTCGTCGCTCTGAAGCCGTTGCATGACTTTGCCAAGATCAAGCGCGTCGTCGTCTCGACCTATCAGTCCGTTTCCGGCGCCGGCAAGGAAGGCATGGACGAACTCTTCCGGCAGACTCGCGCCGTCTTCGTGGCCGACCCGGTCGAGGCGAAGAAGTTCACAAAGCGCATCGCCTTCAACGTCATTCCGCACATCGATAGCTTCATGGAAGACGGCTACACGAAGGAAGAATGGAAGGTTCTGGCCGAAACCAAGAAGATGCTCGACACCAAGATCAAGGTGACCTGCACAGCCGTGCGCGTCCCGGTCTTCATTGGGCATTCGGAATCGGTCAACATCGAGTTTGAAAACGAGATCACCGCAGACCAGGCCCGCGACATCCTGCGCGACGCTCCAGGCTGCCTCGTTATCGACAAGCATGAAAACGGTGGCTACATCACTCCGGTCGAATGCGCTGGCGAAGATGCGACCTACATCTCCCGCATCCGTGAAGACGCCACTGTCGAGAACGGCCTCAACATGTGGATTGTCTCCGACAACCTGCGCAAGGGTGCCGCACTCAATGCGATCCAGATTGCCGAACTTCTGGTCAATCGCGGCCTGATCAAGCCACGCGCTGCGGCCTGATCGACACTTATCCAAGGCTTCCCGGTGCCGCATCGGGAAGCCTTGGCCGTAACTTCAGGCGAATGTGATTTAATTTGAGACCCACGAGGCCCTACATTAGCGGCGAATGGATGACATGATCCGCTTTCGCTGGCATGGTGCGGCCGAATCGACCCGATCCACAGTCCGTAACGAGGCATGAATGCGACTGACATCAACCCTGTCGGCAGCCCTGATTTCCGTAGCCGCCCTTGTGGTTGGCACAGGATCCGCGGTAGCGGCCACTTGCAGCAACACCTCCGCAGGCTTCGAGGAATGGAGCGCGGCGTTCAAGCAACAGGCGGCGGCTCAAGGCCTCAGTCCACGAATGCTCGACAAGGTCTTTTCGACGGTCAAGTACAGCCGCAGCACGATCAGCGCTGATCGCGGCCAGAAGAGCTTCAAGCTCTCCTTCGAGCAGTTCATGCAGAAGCGCGGCGGCCAGACGATCATCAATCGCGGCAAGACCATGAAGAAGAACAACGCCGCGCTGTTTTCCAAGCTCGAGCAGCGCTACGGCGTGCCCGCCGGCCCATTGATCGCGATCTGGGGCATGGAAACGGGCTTCGGATCCTTCCTCGGCAAAGAACACACACTGTCTGCCGTCGCCACGCTGGCCTTCGATTGCCGCCGCAGCGAGTTCTTCACAGACCAGTTCTATGCTGCCCTGGAACTCGTCCAGGCCGGCAATCTCGACGTGAATGCCAAGGGTGCCGCCCATGGCGAGATCGGCCAGACGCAGTTCCTGCCGCGCAATGTCGTCCGCTATGGCACGGATGGAGATGGCGACGGTCATATCGACATGGTTCGTTCGCGCTCGGATGCGCTTGCGTCGACCGCGAACTTCCTCAGGGGTCACGGCTGGCAGCCGGGCGCAGCCTACCAGCAGGGCGAACCGAATTTTGCCGCCATCCAGGGCTGGAACGCCGCGAAGGTCTATCAGCAGGCGATCGCCTATATCGGCGCGCAGATCGACGCCCAGTAAGACGGGCGCTGTTCAAATCTTCAACGGCGGCCTGAGGCCGCCGTTTTCATTTCATGTTCAGTTTTCATCCGCGACTTGGGCAGGCAGGATTTCCTCCGGTTCGATCCGGGTAAAATCCTGCGTCTGAGGATCCATCAGCCACAACTCTCCATTGCTGATGTCGAACCAGGCACCATGAATGCGAAGTTTACCGCGCTCTTCGAGAATTCGCACGCAAGGGAAAGTCCTGAGATTGGAAATGGAATTGCGAATCGAAATCCGCTCCAGCGCGGTCTGACGTTCGCCCGACGTCATCTGGGAGTTGCCCTGGATCTGCTCCGCTGCCGGTGCGACCAGGTTCATCCATTTACCGATGAAATCGCCCGGCGACAGCGGCTCGGAATTCGGATCCAGCGCCGCCTTGATCCCGCCGCAGCGGCCGTGGCCCATGACGATGATGTCGCGAACCCTGAGTGCCTGCACGGCAAATTCGAGCGCGGCGGAGGTCGAGTGATACTGCCCGTCCGGCTCGTAGGGCGGCACCATGTTCGCAACGTTGCGAACGACGAAGAGCTCACCCGGGACGGAATCGAAGATCATCTCCGGCGCGGCGCGCGAGTCACAGCAGGCGACCACGAGCGTGTGCGGCTGTTGCCCCTGCTCGGCAAGCGCCCGATACCGATCGCGCTGGTCGAGGTATCGGCCGCCCATGAAGTTGCGATAGCCGGTGAGGAGTGCAGAAGGAAAATGGCTCATGGCTATCGATTACAGCGCATGAAAGGCCATGGCAACACGTGCGAAACGCCGTTTTCACGCTCGTGTCATTGCGGGCTAACGGGCTTGCGCTGAGCAGGGTGCATTAGCCTTCGGATCTGCACCATGGCCATAGGCGTCGAAAGGCTTGAGGAATCGCTCTCCAGGGCAAGCTCGTCACTCCCCCGCTTTGCCGTACGGGCAAGGATTTCGAAGACACTGGCGGTCGCCGTCTGAAGCGCCTTTTCTTCATCCATGCCATCCAGAAGGCGGGCGAGGAAGACCGCGGCAAGCAGATCGCCGAGGCCGTTCGGCGGATTATCGATGAGCCTGTGTTCTGCAAGCAGCGCGGAACGGCCACTGAGCAGGAGATTGCCGGTGCCACCGGCCATCATGGGAACGGCCGAGGTAACCAGCATGCGTTTCGGTCCGAGCGTCAGCGCTGCATCGATGATGGCCTGATTGCTTGAGAGTTCGGCGCCGCCGGTGAGCCATTGCAGCTCGTAGCGGTTGGGCGTAGCGATGTCAGCCAGCGGGATCAGGTGGTCACGGATTGCCGAAGCGGTTTCGACGGGAACATATAGACCTCCGAGATCTCCCATCACCGGGTCGCAGACATAGATGAGATCGGGATTCTGTTGTCTGGCGGCCGTGACGAGACGCTCTACCGCGGCCGGTTGGCGCGACGAGCCGAAGTAGCCCGACAGGATGGCCGAGACTTCACCGAGCCACGGAGATCTGATCAGATCATCGATGGCATGGTCGAAGTCGTCATCGGAGAAGCGCAGACGCGTGGAAGGTCCATGGCCCGGATGCCAGGGAAGGACGATGGTGGGCAGAGCCCAGACCGGACGGCCAAGAGTTTCCAGCGCGAAGACTGCCGCCCGGTTGCCTACCGATCCACGAACGACGTGACTGGATATGACGATGACGGCACCATCGGATTTTGGGTTCATTTTACGAAATTCCGTAGGGCAGACAGACGTTCGGGCCGTCATATCCGATTTTAATGACAAATTTTCTCGAAGAATCTAGTTTTTACCGCATATTTTTGCCTGATTTTTTCACATGCATGATCCATACATACTTTCGCAAATCATTTGCGCGACATTACGCGAAACGGCGCGAGCTTCGGAGGGGAAAATGGGCAGGACTGGCATCACCAAGCGGGACGAACTTCTGGCGGGCGCGGAGGAGACGGCACGCGGTCTCGGAGAGAAATTCATCGCACCCTCCGTGATCTTCGGCCGGGCCAGCAACGACGATATCGACCGATATGACGCGTCCATGCTCGCCCGCTCCGCTGCCAGGGCAGCCAGTGATATCGCAGGCTGGGACCGCCAGAGCCCCCATATCCGGATCGAGGCTATCGACGGAGTAAGCCCCCTCGGCATTCCCGTGAGCGTGCTGTCGATCGTCGATCACAACAAATCCTTCCTCTACGATTCACTGATGGGCGAGGTCACCAGCTACTATCGCGACATCTACATGGCGGTGCATCCGATCCTGGCGGTGACCCCACGTGGTGACATCTCGCTGTCGAATCCGGACTCGGATCCGGAAGGTGCGATCAAGGTGAGCTATATCCAGCTGCATCTGGCGCCCCTGACTGCCGAACAATCCACTGATCTCATCCACAGGCTCCAACACGTGCTCGGCCAGGTCAAGATGGCGTCGACCGACTGGAAGCCGATGCTCAACCTGCTTGAGAACGCTCTCTCAGAATTGCGAGACCTCTCCGCCGGTAGAAGCGAAGCGGAGCGCGACGAGGCGGTCGCGTTTCTGGAATGGCTGCGCAACAACAACTTCACCTTCCTTGGCATGCGCGAATATGTCTATTCGGGCGACGGCGCCGACGCGACCGTCGAGCGCGACAAGGGCAGTGGCCTCGGAATACTCTCAGATCCGAATGTTCTGGTACTTCGCCAGGGACAAAACCATGTGACGACCACGCCGGAAATTCTCGCCTTCCTGCAGGGACCGGACTTTCTCATCGTCACCAAGGCCAACGTCAAATCGGTCGTTCATCGCCGGGCCTATATGGACTACATCGGCATCAAGCGTTTCGGGCCGAACGGCAAGGTCGTGGGAGAGCTCCGCATCGTCGGTCTCTTCACCGCCACCGCGTACACGAGATCCGTCAATCAGATCCCGCTCCTGAGGGCGAAGGTCGAGAAGGTCGTTTCCTACTTCGATTTCGATCCGCGGAGCCATTCCGGCCGCATGCTGCAGAACACGCTGGAAAACTATCCGCGCGACGACCTCTTCCAGATCACCCCGGATCTTCTCGCCAAGTTCTGTGAACAGATCAACGATCTGTCGGAGCGCCCGCGTGTTCGCGTCCTACCGCGCATCGACCATTTCGACCGTTTCGTCTCCCTGATCGTCTATGTGCCGCGCGAAGACTATAATTCCATGGTCCGCGAGAAGATCGGCCTCTATTTCCAGTCGGTCTACAAGGGCCATGTCTCCGCCTTCTATCCGGCTTTCCCGGAAGGCGGCGTCGCGCGTGTGCACATCATCATAGGCCGACGCGAGGGTGCCACGCCGCAGATCCCCCAGGCGACTCTCGAAGACGCCGTGCGCGAGATTACAGCCCGCTGGACGGACCGTTTTACAGCGCTGGCCGGGGCCGCTGCGCCCGTGCTCGACGTGGGGCAGGCTTTCCAGGAAGCTTTCACCCCAGAAGAGGCCGTCAGCGACCTGAAGCACATCAAGGCTTGCATCGCCGGAGCGCCACTTTCGCTGGAATTCCATCAGGTGGCAAGTGAGCATGGGCCGTTGCTCTACCTCAAGATCTTCCATGCCGGAGATCATCTGCCGCTCTCTCGCCGCGTGCCGCTTCTCGAAAACCTCGGCTTCCGCGTCATCAGTGAACGGACCTTCGACATCGACATCAAGCAGTCCGGTGAAGCGCAGCCGAGCGTCGTTCTGCACGACATGGAATTGCAGACACCGGACGGCTTGGCCTTCGACATCGCGCGGCATGGCGCGCAGGTGGAGGAAGCATTCATCGCAGCCTTCACGGGCGCAGTCGACAATGATGCCTTCAATCGCCTGATCCTCGCAGCCGGCGTGAACGCCCGCGAGGCTTCGGTGCTCAGGGCCTACGCCGCCTATCTCCGTCAGGCCGGTGCGGTCTATTCTCTCACCTACATGGCGGAAACACTGGCGAAGCATCCAGCGATTGCAGCCGATCTCGTCACTTTGTTCCGCAGTCGCTTCGACGTCAACCTGGCGGACAAGGTTCGCAAGAATCGGCAGGCGGAGCTTCTGCAGGGACTGGAAACGAAGCTGACGGACGTCAAGAGCCTCGACGAGGACCGCATCTTGCGTCGCTATATCAACGCGATCGAGGCGACGCTGCGCACCAACTTCTTCCAGAAGGGCTATCAGCAGAGCGAGCGACCCATGCTCGCTTTCAAGTTCGATCCACACAAGCTGGAGGGCTTGCCGGAACCGCGCCCCTTCCGTGAGATCTTCATCTACGGCGTCGAAGTCGAAGGCGTGCATCTTCGCTTCGGCAAGGTCGCCCGAGGTGGCCTCCGCTGGTCGGATCGCGCCCAGGATTACCGGACGGAAGTTCTCGGTCTGGTCAAGGCCCAGCAGGTGAAGAACGCCGTCATCGTGCCGGTGGGTGCCAAAGGGGGCTTCTTCCCGAAGCAATTGCCGCCGGCCAGCAATCGTGAAGCCTGGTTTGCAGCCGGCACGGAGGCTTACAAAACCTATATCCGCACCTTGCTGTCGATCACCGACAACATCGTCGCTGGCGAGATCGTCCCCCCATCCAACACCCTGCGTCCGGATGGAGACGACCCCTATTTCGTCGTTGCGGCCGACAAGGGTACGGCAACCTTTTCCGACACCGCAAATGGTCTCGCGCAGGAGGCGGGCTTCTGGCTCGACGACGCCTTCGCGTCGGGTGGGTCGGCCGGCTATGACCACAAGAAGATGGGCATCACAGCACGCGGCGCGTGGGAAACGGTCAAGCGACACTTCCGCGAAATCGACACGGACATCCAGACGACACCCTTTGAGGTTGCCGGCGTCGGCGATATGTCGGGCGACGTTTTCGGCAATGGCATGCTGCTCTCGGAAAAGATCAGATTGATCGCAGCCTTCGACCACCGCGATATCTTCATCGACCCCAATCCGGATCCGGCGATCTCCTTTGCGGAGCGCAAGCGCATGTTCGACCTGCCGCGCTCCAGCTGGCAGGATTATGACCGATCCACCCTGTCGCCCGGCGCCATGATCATCTCGCGTGCCGAAAAATCCGTCAAATTGACGCCGGAAGCCGCCGCCGCCATCGGGCTCGGAAGCGCAACCGCCACACCGATGGATATCATGACAGCCATCCTGAAGGCACCGGTCGACCTTCTCTGGTTCGGTGGCATTGGCACCTACATCAAGGCAGCAGCAGAAACGGATGCGGAAGTCGGCGACCGCGCAAATGACGCGATCCGCATCAATGCGACCGACGTCCGCGCCAAGGTCATTGGCGAGGGCGCCAACCTCGGCGTCACGCAAAAGGGCCGCATTGCCTATGCCTTGAATGGCGGGCGCTGCAATTCGGACGCGATCGACAATTCGGCGGGCGTGAACTCCTCCGACGTCGAGGTCAACATCAAGATCGCGCTGAGCCCGGCCATGCTGGAGGGCCGCCTGCCCCGCGAGAAGCGCAATGTTCTGCTGGCACAAATGACGGATGAAGTTGGCGGTCTCGTCCTGCGCAACAACTATCTTCAGTCGCTTGCGATCTCGTTGACGGAAGCCAAGGAGGCAGGCAATCGCGAGGAACTGAGCCGTCTGATGGACTATCTCGAGGGCATGGGGCGCCTCAATCGCAAGGTCGAGATGCTTCCGGATGCTGCCGCCGTTGCCGAACGTTATGTCTCCGGCAAGGCTCTGACCCGGCCGGAAATCGGTGTGCTTCTCTCCTACGCGAAGATTGTGCTTTTCGACCAGCTGATCGAATCCGAGCTGCCGGATGATCCCTACTGCGAAACGACGCTCTCCAACTATTTCCCCGCGGCAATGCGCAAGACCTTCGAGGCGGATATCGCCAGCCATCGGCTGCGCCGGGAAATCATCGCGACGGTGCTCGCCAATCATGCGATCAACCGCGGTGGTCCGGGCTTCGTGGTATCAGTCTGCGACGCGACCGGCAGCGCCCCGGACGAAGTCGTCAAGGCAGCACTCGTGACCCGAGACGCCCTCGGCCTGACTGCGCTCTGGGACAAGATCGACGCCCTGGACGCGAAGATCCCCGGGCGCACGCAGAACAGGCTCTATGCGATCGTTTCCGAGGTCTACTCCGCAATGACCCGGCTGCTGATCGACACGGGCCTCGCCAAGGGAGCCGTAGGTGACGCAGTTGCTCAGCTGACGTCCGCCGTTGCGGCCGCAGAGCCGGTCTTCAAGAAGACAGTTCCCGCCCCGCTACGGCAGCATTTCGACGACCAGATCGCGGAACTCGAGGAAGCGGGCGCACCGTCGGTCTTGGCTACCGAAGTCGTCAACCTCCAGACGATGCAGCTCCTGCCGGAGATCCTGCAGATCGCGGAGAGGACCAGCGCCGACTTTGCGACGGCAATGCGCGGTTTCTTCGCCGTGTCGGAGGCCTTCCGCATCGGTCGTATTGTTGAAAATGCCGGGCGCATCCAGGCGACGGACCATTACGACAGCCTGGCGCTCACACGCAGTCTCGATCGGATCGGCCAGGCCCGCCGTCAGATCGTCTGTGCAGCCCTGACCAGCCATGGCAAGGAAGCACAGCCGGTCGAAGCCTGGATCGCCACCGACAAGACCAGGGTCGAGCGCATTGGCAAGGAACTCGCTTCGATCGTCGACAGCGGTGAACCGAGCATCTCCAAACTTGCGGTCGCAGCCGGGCTTCTCGGCGATCTTGCACAAGACCACGTGAGGTGACACTGTCCCGCACCTGAGAGCCTTTTGGGGGTGCGCGTGACGACAAGTGCAGACGTAAAATCCAGCCACGGCCCCATCGACAGAGGGGTCCGTGGCTGGATGTTTTTCGACTGGGCGGCCCAGCCTTTCTTCACTGTCGTGACGACCTTTATCTTCGGCCCCTATTTCGTCGCGCGCATGACGGATGATCCTGTCAGCGCGCAGACCGCCTGGAGCAATGCGGCGACAATATCCGGTGTCATCATTGCACTGCTCGCGCCGATCCTCGGCTCGATCGCGGATGAATCCGGGGCCCGGAAACCCTGGATCGCCTTCTTCGCCGTCATCAAGATCATCTGCCTCGCCCTTCTCTGGACAGCCGCACCGGGTTCATCCGTGGCTTTTGTGATGCTCTTGGTCATCCTCGCGAGTGTTGCGGCGGAATTCTCCATCGTCTTCAACGATTCGATGATGCCGCGCCTCGTCAGCCAGCAGGATGTCGGACGCGTTTCCAACATTGCCTGGGGACTCGGCTACATGGGCGGCATGATCGTGTTGATCTTCGTCGTTCTCTTCCTCGCGGGCAGCCCGACCACCGGCAAGACCTTGATCGGCATGGATCCGCTTTTCGGCCTTGATCCGGCGGCCGGCGAGGACGCCCGTATCACGGGTCCCATTTCGGCCGTCTGGTATTTCCTCTTCATCCTGCCGATGTTTCTGTTCACGCCCGATGCGGCAAAGGGAAAACCACTCGGTTCGGCTATCCGTTCAGGTCTTCGCGAGATCCGGTCGACCCTGGGTGAACTCCGCTATCGTAGCAACATCCTGCGTTTCCTGATTGCGCGCATGATCTATCAGGACGGGGTCAATGGTCTTCTCGTGCTGGGCGGTGTGTTTGCGGCCGCCATGTTCGGCTGGTCGACCATGGAGATCGGCATTTACGGGATCATTCTGAATGTCGTCGCGATCTTCGGCTGCCTCGTCGCCGGCCGCGTGGACAGGGCACTGGGCTCCAAACTCGTCGTCCTCGTGGCCCTCACCTTGCTCATTCTCGCGACCTTCGGGATCATCTCGACCGGCGTCGACTTCACGCTCTTCGGACTGGTGAGCTTGCCCATTTCAGGAACGGATGGCCTCTTCGCCACGCCGGCCGAGAAGGCCTACATCCTCTACGGCCTCCTGATCGGTGTGTCCTTCGGGCCCGTTCAGGCCTCTTCCCGCTCCTATCTCGCGCGAAGCGTCGAACTGCATGAGGCGGGACGCTACTTCGGCATCTACTCCCTCTCGGGGCGAGCCACCAGCTTCCTCGCCACGCTATCCTTCTCGGTCGTCACAGCATGGTCCGGCTCGGCACGCGCTGGCATGGCAACCCTGTTGATCTTCCTGATCGGCGGTCTGGTCATGCTTTGGCAGACGAGCTATCCGGCGAAGGATCGATAGGCCTTCGACCTGCTGAACGAAAAAGGCCGGCGGATCACTCCGCCGGCCCCTTTGCATTTCCGGGACGCCGCTCAGTGGCGGAAATGGCGAACGCCGGTAAAGACCATGGCGACGCCATGTTCGTTAGCAGCAGCGATGACCTCTTCATCGCGCATCGAGCCGCCCGGCTGGATGACGGCAGTGGCACCCGCTGCAATCGCAGCCAGCAGACCGTCAGCAAAGGGATAGAAGGCTTCCGAAGCCACCGCAGATCCCTTCGTCAGCGGGACGGACAGTCCGAGCGCCTTTGCCGCATCCTCGGCCTTGAGAGCCGCGATACGTGCCGAGTCGACGCGGCTCATCTGGCCGGCACCGATGCCGGCCGTCTGACCGTCCTTCGCATAGATCACCGCATTCGACTTCACATGCTTGGCAATCTTGAAGGCAAACTTCATATCCTCGAGCTCGGTCGGGGTGGGCGCGCGCTTGGTCACCACCTTCAGGTCGAGATCCTCGACCATGACATTGTCGCGGCTCTGCACGAGCAGACCACCGGAGACCGTTTTCGCCATGATGCCGCGCGAGCGCGGATCGGGCAGGGCGCCGGTCGTCAGCAGTCGCAGGTTCGGCTTGGCAGCGATGATCGCCTTGGCTTCATCCGTCACCTGCGGCGCGATGATCACTTCGGTGAAGAGCTTGACGATTTCCTGGGCCGTTTCGGCGTCGAGGATCTGGTTCAAGGCGATGATGCCGCCGAATGCCGAGGTGCTGTCGCAGGCGAGTGCACGCTTGTAGGCTTCGACGAGGCTCTTACCCGTCGCAACGCCGCAAGGATTGGCATGCTTGATGATCGCACAGGCCGGACCGTTTTCCGGTGGAAACTCGGCGACCAGTTCGAAAGCTGCATCGGTGTCGTTGATGTTGTTGTAGGATAGCTGCTTGCCCTGGAGCAGGGTAGCCGTCGCGACACCCGGGCGGTTGTCTCCGCTCACGTAGAAACCGGCGCTCTGATGCGGGTTCTCGCCATAGCGCATCTTTTCTTTCAGGACACCGCCGACGACACGGTAAGCCGGCATCTCGATCTCGAGCGCCTCGGCGAACCAGTTCGAGATCGCAGCATCGTAGGCAGCCGTGCGCGCATAGGCCTTCGCGGCCAGTCGCTGGCGCAGCGCATAGGTCGTCTGGCCGTCGTTTTCGGCAAGTGCTGCAACGACATCGGAATAGTCGGCCGCATCCGTGACGACGGTGACATAGGCATGGTTCTTCGCCGAAGCGCGGATCATCGCCGGACCGCCGATGTCGATATTCTCCACCGTGGTCGGATAATCGCCGCCAGCTGCGCGAACCTGCTCGAACGGATAGAGGTTGATGACCGAGAGGTCGATGGCCTCGATACCATGCGCCTTCATAGCCTCGACATGCTCGGCATCGTCACGGATGGAGAGAAGGCCACCATGGACGAGCGGATGCAGGGTTTTAACGCGCCCATCCATGATTTCCGGGAATCCCGTGATTTCGGATACGTCGGTGACAGGCAGGCCGGCCGCCGCCAGAGACTTGTGTGTGCCGCCGGTCGAGAGCAGTCGGACACCACGTTCATGCAAAGCCTTCGCGAACTCGACGATGCCGGTCTTGTCGGACACGGAAAGAAGTGCGGTGCGGACACGCACGAGGTCGGGGGCGGGGATCTTCTTGGATACGACGGCCATGGTTCACACTCCGAGCTGGCAGGCGCCCGGAAAAGCGGCAGCGGGCGCGATGCCGCCGCCTAGCACAGCTTCATCCCCGATGAAACCGCAACATCACCGCCTTTAAGCGTGATGGGCAAGAAACCAGCGAATTTCCGCCCCCTCGAAGAGGATCTCGAGTTGGTGCGACTGGCGGATGCCCGACACGTCCGCAAAGAAGACGTCTTCAGTGATGGCCAGATGGCCCACAGGGATGGAAAAAGTCCAACTTTCTCCGTCGGGAGCAACCAGCCTGACCTTTCTGTCATCAGATCTTTCAAGGGTGATCGATGGATGGATATGAAAGCGTGCGACGACCTCCGCGTCCGGAAGATTGGCGGTCGGGAGCCCATCGGGGAGCAGGAGCCGGTCTCGTCCGGCGATCTTGGTGCCCTGCTCGTTGATACGGATCTCCCGTTCGTGCACGACGCCGAAGCGCTCGACATATCCATCATGGCGCGCCGACAAACGGTCACTTCCGTCAGGACCAGTCTGCCGATCGACGGTGATCCTGCTGGGTCCGGACAACATGATCGGACCGAGATGGGAGCCACGCGCGATCCGCGCCGAAGAGACATCGCCGATGCAAAGCGTGCTATGTGCCGCAGTCGTTCGGGCGAGCTGGCGAAGACGCTCACCTGCAAAGCGGGGTGAACCGCTGTTGATGATGAAGCGATTGCGCCCGGAGGACAGCTCGAACGAGAGACAGCCGGCATGCGCCGTGGCGGAGAGACGCGCGGAGAGGGGGGTTCCCGCATCGACGAGAATGATCGTTTCCCCACCGGCCAGCCGATGATAGCCGCCATGCGGGAGAGCCTTAAACGGTTGCCCTGCGGTTTCATCATAGCGCAAGACGCTCATCAGATCGGTCGCCAGTGAGGAACTGGCGCCGTTGAAGAGAGCCAGATCACCGCTGCTGTGTCGGAAGAACCGTACCGCCGGATAGATCCGATCAATGACGGGAATGAGTTTCGGCGGAACATCGTGGCCGAGATTGATATAGCTCTGTCGCAACGGCAGAAGATCAAACAGCAGATCCACCGAGGCTTGCGGATTGCGTGAGTAGTGGCTGCCATCGGGCAGGACCTGCCGCTCCAACTCCCGGTCCAGCAAGCGCCCCGCACGGCGCACGGCTGAAGGACGCGCTTCTGCGGCAATGGACGCCATTGCGATGGCAATCCGCGCCTTGAGCCGCGGCAGCCCCTCGGGCAGTGAACCGACACGACGCTGAAGATACCGCACCTGCTGACTAAGGGATGCCGTGAAGCGGCGATAGAAGCCGGCCTCGGCGTCTTGCAGCACGACCGGCGAATGCGAGAGCCAGCTGATGATGCGACGTGAAACGACATCAGGCTCCCAGGCAACGCCAGCGGCACGACCTCCATGCATGGAAATCCATTGGTCCACGATCGCCCGTGCATGGGCGCAAGTGTCAGTAGACTTGTTTGCCCGCATATGACGTAGCCATCCGAATCCGTGCAGCCGCCGGGCAAACTGCAATGACGGCAGCTCGAGCGTGAACGGTGACTGGCCATCGGTGTCGAGCACCCGCCCGGCAAGCGGAAAGCGACCACTCAGAATCTCTTCGGCGACGAAGGGGTCCACTGCCCTCAGATCGGTGGGTGCAACGATGACACGAGTGACTCGGAAGCTGCCGGATGAAAGGCTGGTTGGCCTGGAAATCGCAGCTGCCAGCCGCAACCGACGCCACCCTTCGGCGACGTGCAGTGTGACCAGCTTGCGGCGATCGGCAAATCGCATTCTGCATCCTGTCGATGGGATCGCAATGATCCGGCGGTTTCACATCTGACGCCTGAAGTCAGACGCGCAATCCCGTTACATAGCGACATACGACGTACCTGCGGAGCAGGGACGGCGGGAAGATCGGCCTTCCCAATAGGTTTATTCAGATATTAGTTAAATTTTAGCAATGACCGCTGCGTAGAAGCCGTCCAGGCCACCAAGGTCCGGCAACATGGCGGGCGTTGTTCGAAACTCCCCCTTCGGCGTGAGTGCAGCCTCCAGACCCGGCCAGTCCGCCGAGTTGATCGGCACCAGCCGCAAGCCGGTGTCGTCTGCGAGGACACGAGAGACGACATCTTCACCCTCGGTCGGATCGATCGAACAATTCGAAAAGACCAGCCGTCCGCCGGGCTTCAGCAGCGTGAGGGCGTGCCGAAGCAAGCCTTCCTGCACGGAAGCGAGTTTCGTGATATCGCTGAGCTCCTTTGTCCAGAGGACGTCAGGGTGACGGCGCGTCGTGCCGGTGGAAGAGCAGGGAGCATCCAGCAAGATGGCATCAAAACTCTCAGCCGCATCCAGGGCGAGGAGATTGACGCAGCGAACTTCGGCCGAGAGGCCGAGCCGCGCGAGATTGCCTTCGAGCCGCTTCAGCCGCGATTTGGACTGTTCGACGGCGACGACATCGCCGCCCGCCATCACCAGCTGAGCGGTCTTGCCACCGGGTGCGGCACAGAGATCCGCGACGCGTTTTCCGGAAAGATCTCCGAACAACTGTGCCGGAAGGGCGGCGGCGGCATCCTGAACCCACCAGGCGCCTTCATCGAAGCCTTCGAGCGAGGGGATCGACCCCCGAAAACGATCGAGCCGGATACTGCCGGTCGGCATGACTTGTCCGCCCAGCCGCTCCGCCCAGCCTTTCGCATCGCTCTTCACGGTAAGGTCGATCGTCGGTGGCTCGAGCTGTGATGCGGCGATGGCCAGCGCATGCTCTTCCCCATACACGTCCGCCAACCGCTGCATGAACCAGCCGGGCATGCAGGGAAGTTCCTCCACGGATGCGAGCAGGGCGGTCTTCTCCCGACCGATCCGCCGCAGGATGGCATTCACCAGCTTGGCGAAACGGCGGCTGCGCGGATCGCCAGTTGCCTGCTCGACCGCAAGGTCTACCGCAGAATGGTCCGGAACGTCGAGATAGAGCATCTGCGCGGCGGCCACGACCAGCAGATGGTGGAGCGATCTGGCGCCTTCCGGCAGCGGATTATCCAGGAGCTGTCCAATGATGGCGTCGATCCGAGGCAGGTGTCTGAGCGCGCTCTGAAGGATCGCCTTGACGAGGCCGCGATCGGCGTCGTTCAGCGGCAAAAAGGCCGGATTGCCATGCTCCGGATCAAGCATCCCGTCGAGCGAGGTCTTGCGATCGATTACAGCCGCCAGGATGCGGGTCGCGGCAATCCGCGCCTCAAGCCCCGGCTTCATGGACTGCCGGGAGAACCTCTCCCCTTGGCTCCTGTTTCCGGCGTGCTTGTTTTTCGGTTTACCCGTCGATGTGTCGCTCAAGACCATGGTCCTTTGGGTGGTTCGGCTTTGCCGCGCCCCCAACCGGTGGTCGGAACGGAACGCGCCGTGCGCGTTGCCTTAACAGGGGCCTCCGGCGGCGTCGATCCCCCAGAGCGGATATCCGTCATCGCCAGAAGCGCCTCGATGCGGTTTCGGGTGTTCGGATGGGTGGAGAACAGATTGTCCATCCGCCGCCCGTTCAGAGGATTGATGATGAACATGTGGGCCGTTGCCGGATTACGCTCTGCATCCATGTTCTCGATCTGCGATGCGTCACCTGCGATCTTCTGCAGTGCGGATGCGAGCCAGCGTGGCTGTCCGCAAATCTCGGCCCCGCGTCGGTCGGCGGCATATTCGCGCGTGCGGCTGATCGCCATCTGAACCAACATAGCGGCAAGCGGTGCAACGATCATGGCGACGATGACCCCGATGAAACCGAAGGGATTGTTGCGATCGTCGCGGCCGCTGGAAAACAGGAAGGCAAAATTCGACAGCATCGAAATGGCACCGGCGAGTGTCGCTGTGATCGTCATGGTCAGCGTATCGCGGTTCTCGATATGGGCGAGTTCATGCGCCATCACGCCTGCTACTTCTTCGGGTGTCAGGCGCTGCAGAAGACCGGTCGAAGCGGCGACAGCGGCATTTTGCGGATTGCGGCCCGTTGCAAACGCATTCGGCTGGGGATTGTCGAAGACATAGACCTTTGGCATTGGCAGGCCGGCATTGCGCGCCAGATCCCGGACCATGATGTAGAACTCCGGCGCCGTCCGCTCATCGACCTCCTGCGCCCGATAGGCCCGGAGCACCATCTTGTCGGAATTCCAGTATGAGAAGAAGTTCATGCCAGCCGCAACGACAAAGGCGATCATCATGCCGCCCCTGCCACCGATCAGGAACCCGACGCCCATGAAGAGGGCGGTCATGAAGGCGAGCAGCATGGCAGTCCGCATGGTATTCATGTCGTGATCCTCTAAAAGCAGCGCTCACGGCAATTCTGTTGCCGTTTCCGCCTGTTGATTTAAAAAGCGGCGACCCCAATTTCAATGTTTGCGCATGAAATGCCGTCTCAGCAAAGGACGATATGATGTCAGAAGATCGTGAAGCCGATCCCAGTGTGGAAGAACAGCCACGTGAATTGAGCCCGGCTGCCAAGCGGGCACTCGCCGAAGCCGAGGAACGACGTCGCAGGCAAGCCGCCGACGCGATGCCGCCGGAGATTGGCGGGCGCGGAGGTGCCGATCCCGCTCGCTTTGGCGATTGGGAGATCAAGGGTCGCGCCATAGACTTCTGAGGAATATTTCCCTATTGATCTCGGCAGATTTCTGGAATATGTTCCTATAATGCTCCAGAACCAGCCTGCACATATGATCATTTTCCTCAGTCTCGTGGCTGCGACCCCGGGACATTCTGCCGACCGGCAGATCGATGGTCCGGTCACGGCGCATCTCGTCAAGGTCGTCGATGGCGATACCCTGCTGGTAGAAGCCATGCCTTGGCCGGATCACAGGGTGAGTACCTATGTGCGGCTGCGCGGCGTCGATGCACCCGAACTGAAATCCAAATGCCCGACATTCCGGAAAGCCGCCCTGCGCGCCAAGGAAGAACTGACTGACCTTATGGACGGCCAGGACATTGTGTCGCTGACCGCTATCTCGGGTGACAAATATTTTGGCCGCGTGGTCGCTGATCTGACGCTGCGGGGCGGGATCAGCCCGGCACAGCATCTCCTCGATGCAGGCCTGGTCGAGCCGTATCAAGGGCGATCAAAAAGCAAACGTACCTGCCCGGATGATTGAACAGAAAAAGGGGCTTCCATCGGAAGCCCCTTTCTTGATTTCTGTCGAAGACGAACGATCAGGCGCTCTTGTTTTGCCGATTGGCGATCAAGTCGTCGACCACGGCCGGATCGGCCAGTGTCGACGTATCGCCAAGCGCGCCAAAATCATCCTCGGCAATCTTGCGTAGGATACGGCGCATGATCTTGCCCGATCGGGTCTTCGGCAGCCCCGGCGAGAACTGGATCTTATCCGGCGTCGCGATCGGGCCAATTTCGGTACGGACATGTTTCACGAGGTCGGCGCGCAGCGCGTCATTGCCCTCATGCCCCGACATCAGGGTGACGTAGCAATAGATGCCCTGTCCCTTGATGCCGTGCGGATAACCGACGACGGCCGCTTCCGACACGAGATGATGCGACACCAACGCCGATTCGACTTCCGCGGTACCAAGGCGGTGTCCAGAAACGTTCAGAACGTCGTCGACGCGGCCCGTGATCCAGTAGTAGCCGTCCTCGTCGCGCCGGCAGCCGTCACCAGTGAAATACTTGCCCTTGTATGTCGAGAAGTATGTCTGCACGTAGCGATCGTGGTCACCATAAACGGACCGCGCCTGGCCCGGCCAGCTTTCGGTAATGCAGAGGTTGCCGTCGGTAGCACCTTCCAGCACATTGCCCTCGTTGTCGACCAGTTCCGGCTTCACCCCGAAGAACGGCTTGGTTGCAGAACCGGGCTTGAGGGCCGTGGCACCCGGCAGAGGCGTGATCATGATGCCGCCGGTTTCCGTCTGCCACCACGTATCGACGACGGGCGACTTCTGCTCGCCGACAACGTTGTAATACCATTCCCACGCTTCCGGATTGATCGGCTCACCGACCGAACCGAGAAGCCGCAGCGACGAACGGTCCGAACGCTTGACGAAGTCGTCGCCGGCGCCCATTAGCGAGCGGATGGCCGTCGGTGCGGTGTAGAAGATGTTGACCTTATGCTTCTCGATCACTTCCCAGAAACGTCCCTGATCAGGGAAATTGGGAACACCTTCGAACATCAGCGTCGTGGCACAGTTCGAAAGCGGACCGTAGACGATGTAGGAGTGACCGGTCACCCAGCCCACATCAGCCGTGCACCAGTAGACGTCACCGTCGTGATAGTCGAAGACATATTCATGCGTCATCGAGGCATAGACCAGATAGCCGGCTGTCGTGTGCATGACACCCTTGGGCTTGCCGGTCGATCCCGACGTGTAAAGGATGAACAGCGGATCTTCCGCCTTCATCTTCACCGGCGGGCATTCTGCCTTGACCGTGTGAACTTCCTGGTGGTGCCAGATATCGCGGCCCGGCGCCCAGCCGATCTTGCCGCCGGTGCGGCGCACGACCAGGACCTTGTTGACGATGACATACAGCTTGGCGGCGATGTCGATCGCGATATCGGTGTTTTCCTTGAGCGGCACCGGCTTGCCACCGCGTACACCCTCGTCGCAGGTAATCACGAAAGTCGATTCACAATCGACGATACGGCCAGCCAGCGCTTCGGGAGAGAAGCCACCGAAGACCACCGAATGGATGGCCCCGATGCGCGCACAGGCGAGCATGGCATAGGTGGCCTCCGGGATCATCGGCATGTAGATGGTGACGCGATCGCCCTTCTTGACGCCATGCTTCTTCAGAACGTTCGCCATACGGCATACATGCTCGTAGAGCTCGTTATAGGTGATCTTCTTGTCGATATACGGGTTGTCGCCTTCCCAGATGATGGCGGTGCGTTCGCCATGCGTCTTCAGGTGACGGTCTATACAGTTGTAGGAGACATTGGTCAGGCCGTCCTCGAACCACTTGATCGGGACCTTGCCCTTGAAGGACGTGTTCTTGACCTTTGTATAGGGCTTGAACCAGTCGATGCGCTTGCCGTGCTTGCCCCAGAACTTCTCCGGATCCTCGATGCTCTCCTGGTACCATTTCTGATACTTGTCATCGTCGATCAGGGCGCGGACTTTTGCCGCTTTCAGCACCGGATAGGTTTTGGCTGACATGAATTCCTCCTCATGTTGACGGGCCACTACTGGCGACCAGGACCGTCCTCCCCGGCCTATCGCCGACATACATAGCAGGTGAAAAACAGCCAGCAATTAGACAAAGGTCATTCGCGACTTCGCGAATTGCAATTTCGTTACATAATCGCTATAAGGACGCCGAATTCCCGGAAATAGTGGTTTAAACCCACGGCCCGCGACAACCGGCGCGGACCCTCAGAAGGATTGTATCCATGGCTCAGACACTGCTCATGCCGAAGGCGACCGCTGTATGGCTCGTCGACAATACCGCGCTGTCATTCGACCAGATCGCGCAGTTCTGCAAGCTGCACCCGCTCGAGGTGAAGGCAATTGCGGACGGCGAAGCAGCGCAGGGCATCAAGGGTCTTGACCCGATCGCAACCGGCCAGCTGTCGCGTGACGAAATCGCCCGCGCCGAGAAGGACGTGAACTACAAGCTCAAGATCTCCGAGCCCAAGGTTCGTGTACCCGACTCCAAGCGCCGTGGCCCGCGTTACACGCCGGTTTCGAAGCGCCAGGACCGCCCGAACGCCATCCTCTGGCTCGTGCGCAACCATCCGGAACTGAAGGACGCCCAGATTTCGCGCCTCGTTGGCACAACGAAGTCGACGATCGAGCAAATCCGCGACCGCACCCACTGGAACTCTGCAAACCTTGCGCCGATGGACCCTGTCACCCTTGGCCTCTGCAGCCAGATTGACCTCGATCTCGAAGTGGAAAAGGCATCGAAGGGCCGTCCGCTGCCGACTGCTGCCGAACTCGGCGCGACCCTCCAGTCTGCGAGCGAAACGGAAAATGCCGGTTTCAACTACGACCGCGAGGAAGAGAAGGAAATCGACGCCAACGCCGTCTTTGCCAAGCTTCAGTCGCTCAAGTCCGATCGTCCCGCAGACGAGGAAGACGACCAGTACTGACCTTCGATCAACATATTTCAGCCCCGGCTGCCCTTGGCGGCCGGGGTTTTTTATTGCCCGAAATCAGGCTCATGCGCTCGCGGCAGATTTGGCAGAGACAGGCACCTGCCCATGGGCCTGCAGAACGGCGGTTATTTCGTCCAGGATCGCAGGATCGTCGATGGTCGCCGGCATCTTCCAGGGCAGGCCATCGGCGATCTTCTGCATGGTGCCACGCAGGACCTTGCCCGAACGGGTCTTCGGCAGACGATCCACCATCAGCACCATCTTGAAGGCGGCCACCGGACCGATCTCGTCCCGCACCAGCTGAACGACTTCCTTGGCGATCAGGGCATGGTCGCGGTGCACGTTCTTCTTCAACACGAGAAAGCCGCACGGGATCTGGCCCTTGAGCTCGTCCGCGATACCGATGACAGCGCATTCGGCCACGTCGGGATGCATCGCACAGACCTCTTCCATCCCGCCGGTCGAGAGACGGTGGCCGGCGCAATTGATGATGTCGTCGGTGCGGGCCATAACGAAGACATAGCCGTCCTCATCGATCACACCGGCATCGGCCGTCTTGTAATACCCGGGGAATTCTTGGAGGCACGAGGTCCGGAAACGCTCGTCGGCATTCCAGAAGGTAACAAGGCAACCGGGCGGCAGGGGCAGCTTTGCGACGATATTGCCGAGCGTGCCGGGAGCCACGGGATGGCCGGCGTCATCGAGAACATCGAGCGCATAGCCGGGCATAGGCTTGGTCGGTGAGCCGTGTTTCACGGGAAGCAATCCGAGACCCGCCGGATTGGCGGCGATGGCCCAGCCCGTCTCCGTCTGCCACCAGTGATCGATAACAGGGACTTTGAGAATCCGCTCCGCCCATTTCAGAGTTTCGGGGTCTGCCCGCTCGCCCGCGAGAAACAGCGCGCGCAGCCCCGAAAGATCATAGCGGGCGACATGGTCACCTTCGGGATCGTCGCGACGGATCGCGCGGAAAGCCGTCGGCGCAGTGAAAAGGACTTTGACATCATGGTCACTCACCACGCGCCAGAATGTGCCAGCGTCCGGCGTGCCCACGGGCTTTCCTTCGAAGATGACTGTCGCGTTGCCGGCCAGCAGCGGGCCGTAAACGATATAGGAATGCCCGACGACCCAACCGATATCGGATGCCGCCCAGAAGACCTCCCCTGGCTTGACGCCATAGATATTCTTCATGGTCCAGTTGAGGGCGACCATGTGACCGCCATTGTCGCGCACGACGCCCTTGGGTTGGCCCGTCGTTCCGGATGTGTAGAGGATATAGAGCGGATCGGTTGCCGCAACCGGCACGCAATCGACTTTGGTTCCGTTTGCTTTTTCGTGCTCGATCGCCTGGGCGAGATCCACATCGCCGTGCTCGTAGCGTAACGGCGCATGATATTGGTCACGCTGCAGGATCAGGCAGAAATCGGGTTTGACCTTGGCCATGTCGATAGCCTGATCGAGCAGTGGCTTGTAGGGAACGATACGCCCCGGCTCTAGACCGCAGCTCGCGCCGATCACCACCTTCGCCCCGGAATCATCGATACGGGTGGCAAGCTCGTGCGCCGCAAATCCTCCAAAGACCACGGAATGTACGGCACCGATGCGCGCGCAGGCGAGCATGGAGAAGACGGCTTCCGGGATCATCGGCATATAGATGATGACGCGATCCCCCTTTCCAATGCCATGATTGCGCAGCACGGCGGCGGTAGCCGAGACCTCGGTCAACACGTCATCATAGCTATAGCGGGCCGTCTGCCCGGTCATTGGACTATCATAGATGACCGCAGTCTCCGCCCCGCGTCCTGCTTCAATGTGGCGGTCGATGCAGTTGAAGCAGGTGTTGGTTTCCCCACCGGAAAACCAGCGGCCGTAGCTGCCTTGTGAAGCATCGAAGACTACCGCCGGCGCTTTGTACCAATGGATCTCCTCCGCCACGCCACCCCAAAAACCCTCGGGGTTCGCCCTCCAGGAATCATAAATGTCCTGATAACTGTCGCGCATGTCGATCCTCCCGTGACAACGCTTCGGCTTTCGCCTTTACCGTCATTTTAGGATCGACGAAGAGAGGAGGGAAGAGAGACCAAAGCGCTATGCCGAAGGTCTAAGGCAACTTAACGTGTGCCAAAAATCGCCGAACCGACACGCACACTGGTCGCCCCGAAGCCGATGGCCGTCTCGAAATCGCCCGACATGCCCATCGACAACTTCTTGAGACCGTTTTCGCCGGCAAGCTTTGCCAGCAGTGCAAAATGCGGACCTGGATTTTCATCGACCGGCGGGATGCACATCAGCCCCTCGATCTGCATGCCCAGTTCATCCCGGCAGAGGGTTACGAAGGCTGCCACATCGTCGGGCGCGATCCCAGCCTTCTGCGGCTCCAGCCCCGTGTTGACCTGAATGTAGAAGCGAATACTGCGCGCCTGACCTTTCACTTCCTCTGCAAGCGCACGCGCGATTTTTTCGCGATCGACAGTTTCGACGACGTCAAAGAGCGCCACGGCGTCGGCAGCCTTGTTGGACTGAAGGGGGCCAATGAGATGCAATTTGATGGCAGGTGTATCAGCCTTCAAGGCTGGCCATTTGCCCTGCGCTTCCTGCACTCGGTTTTCCCCGAAGACCCGCTGCCCCGCTTCAATTGTCGGCCTGATATGGTCGGCATCGAAGGTTTTCGACACGGCGACGAGCGAAACCGAATCCGGCTCACGACCCGCTTCTTGCGCTGCCTTCGCGATTTTGTCCCGAACGTCCTGAAGCGGCTCTTCAACTGACATGCCAAACCCTCGTTTTGATCTGCTCGATATCTGGCGTCACCAGAACTTTCTGCAAGGGGTTAATCGCAGCCTTAGACGATGGCAAGCGCGGGCGCAGAAAGGCCGCGCGAATGCCTCAAAAACTTGACGCTTGGCCGGTTTCATGATGAAGGTCGGCCCTCTCTATTTGATGCTATTTCCGGAAATGCAATCCATGGCTACCGAACGTTACAATCCGCGCGACGCCGAGCCCCGTTGGCAGGTGAAATGGTCCGAAGACAAGGTCTTCGAGACGGACAATGCCGATCCGCGCGAGAAATACTACGTCCTCGAGATGTTCCCCTATCCGTCGGGACGCATCCATATGGGCCATGTCCGCAACTACGCGATGGGCGACGTTGTGGCTCGCTACAAGCGTGCCCGCGGATACAACGTGCTCCATCCCATGGGCTGGGACGCCTTCGGCATGCCGGCCGAAAATGCTGCGATGAAGAACAAGGTTCATCCCAAGGCCTGGACCTATGAGAACATTGCCACCATGCGTGGTCAGCTGAAATCCATGGGCCTGTCGCTCGACTGGTCGCGCGAATTCGCGACCTGCGACGTCGACTATTACCATCGTCAGCAGCACCTTTTCCTGGATTTCCTGGAAAAGGGCCTGGTCTATCGCAAGAACTCCAAGGTCAACTGGGACCCGGAAGACATGACCGTGCTCGCCAACGAGCAGGTTATCGACGGCCGTGGCTGGCGCTCGGGTGCGCTGGTCGAGCAGCGCGAACTGACGCAGTGGTTCTTCAAGATCACCGATTTCAGCCAGGATCTGCTCGACGCGCTCGATGAGCTCGACCAGTGGCCGGAAAAGGTCCGGCTGATGCAGAAGAACTGGATCGGCCGTTCTGAAGGCATGGCTGTGCGTTGGGAAGTGGCGTCCGGCAGCGAGGCGGGGGAAGTCACTGTTTACACGACCCGTCCCGATACCCTGTTCGGTGCGTCATTCTTAGCGATCGCCGCCGATCATCCGATGGCGAAGGAAGCTGCAGCGCGTGACGAAGCCGTTGATGCTTTCTGCCAGGAATGCCGTCATGCCGGCACGTCGCTCGCGGCTCTGGAAACAGCCGAGAAGAAGGGCATCGATACCGGTATCCGGGTAAAGCACCCGCTCGATCCGAGCTGGGAGCTGCCCGTCTATGTCGCCAACTTCGTCCTCATGGAATATGGCACGGGCGCGATCTTCGGATGCCCCTCCGGCGACCAGCGCGACCTCGACTTCGCCCGCAAGTATGATTTGCCGGTGGTTCCAGTCGTGATGCCGAAGGAAAGCGACGCTGCGACCTTTGAGATCGGCGATACCGCGTTTACCGATGACGGCGTGATGATCAATTCGCGCTTCCTCGATGGCTTGTCCACGACGGAAGCCTTTGAGGAAGTGGCCAAGCGCCTGTCCTCGCAGCGGCTGAACGGCGCGCCCCAGGGCGAGCGCAAGGTCAACTTCCGCCTGCGCGACTGGGGCATCTCCCGCCAGCGCTACTGGGGCTGCCCGATCCCGGTCATTCACTGCGATGATTGCGGCGTCGTGCCTGTCCCGAAGAAGGATCTTCCGGTCCGTCTGCCCGATGACGTCAGCTTCGACAAGCCTGGCAACCCGCTCGACCGTCATGCCACGTGGCGGCATGTGGCCTGCCCCTGCTGCGGCAAGGATGCCCGTCGCGAGACGGACACGATGGATACCTTCGTCGATTCCAGCTGGTACTTCGCCCGCTTCACCGCCCCGTGGGAAGACAATCCAACGGATCCGGCGGTCGCCAGTCACTGGCTGCCGGTCGACCAGTATATCGGTGGCATCGAACACGCGATCCTGCATCTGCTCTATTCGCGCTTCTTCACCCGCGCGATGCGCGAGACAGGTCACGTAGGGATCAAGGAGCCCTTCAAGGGTCTCTTCACCCAGGGTATGGTCGTGCACGAGACCTATAGCATCGGCGAGGGCCTGGAACGCGAATGGGTGGCTCCGGTTGACCTGCGGATCGAGGAAACCGACGGTACTCGCCGGGCATATCTCATGACCAATGGCCAGGAAGCCAAGATCGGCTCTATCGAGAAGATGTCGAAGTCGAAGAAGAATGTCGTCGACCCCGATGACATCATCGGCTCTTACGGCGCCGATACGGCTCGATTCTTCGTTCTCTCGGACTCGCCGCCGGATCGTGACGTGATCTGGTCCGAAGCGGGCGTCGAAGGTGCGCACCGCTTCGTGCAGCGCGTCTGGCGCCTGGTTTCGGAAGCGGCGGACAGGCTGAATTCTGTCGCGTCGAATCCGGCTAAGGAAGGCGAAGCGCTCGCTGTCTCGCAGATCGCGCACAAGACGCTCAAGGCAGTTCAGGGCGATCTGGACAAGCTCGCCTTCAACAAGGCGATCGCGCGCATCTACGAGCTGGTCAACGCCCTTGCCGCGCCGCTGACCAATGTCGCGGCAGGGCAGGGCGACACCGCCTATGTCGCAGCCGTTCGCAACGCGGCCGAGATTCTCGTCCAGTTGATCGCGCCGATGACGCCGCATCTGGCTGAAGAATGCTGGTCCATCCTCGGCAACGAGGGCCTGATTGCCAAGGCAGCCTGGCCGCAGTTTGATGAAGGTCTGGTCGCCGAAAACGAAATTGTTCTGCCTGTGCAGATCAATGGCAAGAAGCGCGCCGAATTGACAATCGCGCGCGACGCAGACCAGAATGCAGTTCAGGCAGCCGTACTGGCTCTCGACGCCGTCAAGACCGCGCTCAACGGTCAGGCTCCGAAGAAGATCATCGTTGTCCCGCTAAGGATCGTGAATATTGTCCTCTGAACTCAAGCCTTCCACGGTGCTCCGGCGCTCGGTTCTGATCGGTGCGGCCCTGCTACTCGCAGGTTGTCAGGCGCGTCCCCTTTATCAGGACACCAATGGCGAAACCCGCGGCGCCCTCGCTGCGATCGCCTATTCCGAGGCCTCCAGCCGGGTCGGACTGGAGACGCGCAATCGCCTCATCTTCCTCACCAGCGGCGGAGATGAAACGAAGACGCCGCAATATACCGTTGACTTGATTGTCAGCGGCGGTCTCGAAGGGGTTCTGCTCGAAGAAGGGGCCGACACCCCCAATGCTGGCCGCGCTTCAATTGTAGGGACTTACACACTCAAGCGGATCTCAGACGACACAGTTCTGAAATCCGGCAGACGAACAGCTGTTGCACTGTTTGACTACCCAAGGCAGGAATTTGCAAAGCTTCGTGCTGGACGCGACGCTGAGACCCGGGCAGCTCGAGAACTGGCCGAACTGATCTACGCCGATCTCACCATGGCCCTTGGTCGCTGATCGCGGCCATGGCAGAAATCAAGTCTCACGAGTTCGAAGGTTTTCTGCAGAAGTCGGTGCGACACTACCGAATTTTTGTCGTCTATGGTCCCGATCGGGGCCTTGTGTCCGAACGCGGTGCACAGATTGCGAAGTCTACGGGCGTTGATCTGACAGACGGGTTTGCCCTCATCAAGCTCGACGCATCCGACATCCAGTCCGATCCGGGAAGATTGATGGATGAAGTCAATGCTTTTGGCCTCTTCGGAGGCGAGAAGCTTATCTGGATTCGGGGAGCAGCCAACGAAAAGCAGTTGGTCGACGGGTTGGCGCACATAGCCTCTCGCCCCTTGGAAGGAAGCCATGTGCTGGTCGAAGCCGGCGACCTGAAGAAAGGCTCGGCACTTCGTAAAGTGGCCGAGAGCGAGCGAAGCATTGCCTGTATTTCTTGTTATCAGGATGACGCCAGGGCTCTGAACGGTTTGATCGATAGTGAGCTTGCTGCCGTCAATATGCGAATCACGCCAGCAGCGAGACAACTTCTCCTCGATTCGATCGGCGGCGACCGCATTGCCTCCCGCAACGAGGTTCAGAAGCTGGTCCTCTATTGCATGAAGGACGAGCTTATCGATGAAGCCCATGTCCTCGACATTGTTGGCGACGCAAGTGCCGTGTCGACCGACGAAGTCGTGGACGCCGTCCTGTCAGGGGATCCGGATGGTTTCCTGCATGCGGTGCAGAAGGTCATCGCATCGAAAACTGCGGTCTTTCTCGTCCTGCAGGGAACGATGAAGCAATTGCAATTGCTGGAAACGATGCGGCTTGAAATGGACGAGCGGCAGCAGCAGGCCGCTCAGATCATGCAAACGCTGGGACGCGGGATCCATTTCAAGCGAAAACCGATTGTAGAAAAAGCGTTACGGAACTGGAACAGTTCTGACCTCGCACGAGAGACTGGACGCTTGAATGCAGCGATCCTGCAGAGCCGCCAGAATGCAGCTCTCGAAGATAACGTCGCTATTCAGACACTGCTGGCGACGACATTACAGTCTGCCCGGCGTAATCGGCGCGCCTGATCAGCGCGCCTCCAGCAGTCTGCAGATCTCTTCCAGTTGATCGAGCGACTTGTAGTTGATCTTCAGTTGCCCGCCACTGCCCTTGTGATTGATGGAAACAGCAAGACCAAGGCGATCGGAAAGGCTTCGCTCCAGAGCAATCGTATCCGAATCCTTCGGCTCCCGATTGTCTGCCGGCACTGGATCATGCTGGGCTTTGATGTGATTCTGCGCCAGCTTCTCAGCATCGCGAACGGAAAGCCCTTTCTGGGCGATGGTCTTGGCCAAGGTGACAGGATCAGGCGTTGAAACGAGAGCTCGGGCGTGACCAGCGGATAGGCTGCCATCGGCCAGCATGTCCCGTACCGGATCCGGAAGCTTGAGCAGACGCAAGCTGTTCGCGACATGGCTTCGACTCTTGCCGATGATCTCCCCGAGGTCATTTTGGGTATAGCCGTGTTCGGCAATCAACTGCTCGTAACCCAGGGCTTCTTCCAGAGGATTGAGATCCGCACGCTGGACATTTTCGACAATTGCGAGTTCGAGCGCTGTCCGATCATCGACATCCCGCACGATCACCGGGATCTCGACGAGTCCTGCCAGTTGCGCCGCCCTCCAGCGCCGCTCGCCGGCGATAATCTCGTAGCGGTCAGTGTTGGTAGTGCGGACGACAACAGGCTGCACAATGCCATGCTGGCGAATTGACCCAGCAAGGTCTTGAAGTTCAGCTTCATCGAAGTAGCGGCGTGGGTTTTTTGGGCTCCGAGCGACGAATTCAATGGGGATTGTCCGGTCGGGATTGATCGCCGGACGCGATTCGCCCACGGGAACAGGCTGATCCATTTCCCCGATTAGCGCCGCAAGACCGCGACCGAGTCGCCGTTTCGATACGTCTTCGCTCATACTCATACCCTTATACGAAGATTAGGCTGCCTTACGTTGCCGCTCGCGCTGAATGACTTCCGAAGCAAGCTGCAGATAGGCCTGACTGCCAGCACATTTGAGATCATAAAGGATAGCCGGCTTACCATACGACGGTGCTTCCGACACACGAACATTGCGCGGGATCAGCGTCGCGTAAACTTTCTCTCCGAGATGCTCTCGAACATCGCTGACAACCTGTTGTGCAAGATTGTTCCGCGAATCAAACATCGTCAGCACAATGCCTTGAATGTCGAGCGTTGGGTTCACTGTCTGTCGAACCTGATTGATCGTATCAAGCAACTGGCTAAGGCCTTCCAGCGCAAAGAACTCGCATTGCAATGGCACGAGCACAGAGTGGGCCGCCGCCATCGCATTCATGGTCAAGAGGTTGAAGGACGGGGGGCAATCCAGCAGGATGTAGCTATAGCTGCGCGCGTCATCCAGGTTCAGCGCTTTTTTGAGGCGAAACACCCGATCAGGCTGCTGCGAGATCTCCATTTCGAAACCGAGCAGATCCATGGTCGACGGGACAATGGAAAGGTTCGGTACAGCGGTATCGAGAACCGCCTCTGATACAGAGTGGGTTCCGATCAAGACGTCGTAGGAGGAGAGGCGTCGATCGCGCCTGTCTATGCCGAGGCCGGTGCTGGCATTTCCCTGAGGATCCAGATCGACGATCAGAACGCGCTCCCCGATTGCCGCAAGTGCAGTTGCCAGATTGATCGCAGTCGTGGTCTTGCCCACACCGCCCTTTTGATTAGCAATGGTGATGATACGGTTCTTTTCGAGACTCATTTGGCACCCGAAGCGTTAAACCCTGCGTGTCAGGGAGGCGATTTCCAATATTACGGAGTCCGTCTCGACCACGCTCTGGTGTTCTACCAGATCAAAGTCCCACCGACCACGCGCTTTATCGACCTCTGATCGATAATCCCGTCCTTTGTGGAAAATCAGCTTCAGACTGGGATTCTGTGTTGCCCAAGGCTGGACATAGTCGAAAAGAAGATCGAGTTCGGCTAGGGCGCGGGCAGAAATGTAATCCGGTGCGGGAAGCGTATGGCTAGCATCTTCGATCCGGACAGGATGGACAGCGCCAAGACCGCCTGTTTCGGCAAGCGCCATACGCAGAAAACCGCACTTCTTGTGATTGCTCTCGACGAGGTCGATCCAGCCCCTTTTACCACCGTCTGCGAGAAGGATCGCGGTGACAATACCTGGAAAGCCGCCACCACTCCCGAGGTCAATCCAGCGGCCCGAAATATCCATAACGTTACGGAGTTGCAACGAGTCGAGGATATGACGTTTCCACAATTGGTCAACTGTCGACGGCGCTATTAGGTTTACGCTTTTGGACCACTTGAGGAAGAGATGCACAAAACTCTCAAGGCGCTCCTGCGTTTCACGTGAAACATTGAGGCCGAACTCTACGCCGGGAAATTTCTGCATTCAGGAAGCCAGGTTGATTGGAGGAATTTTTCGTAAATGCGCAATCAAGAGTGCCACCGCTGCGGGAGTCATACCTTCCATACGGGAGGCTTGTGCCACATTCACCGGCCGCTGAAGCATAAGCTTCGATTTCAACTCATTAGACAGACCGGACAAAGCTGCATAGTCGAAATCCGCAGGAATTTGCCGGTCCTCTTCGGCCCGAACGCTGGTGATATCGGCGCTCTGGCGTTCGAGATATACCCGATAAAGGCAATCGATCGCCACCGCATCAGCGATCTGGCGATCCCAGGAGGCGAGATCCGGCCATATCCGAATGACGTCGTCCCAAGTGCGGTCCGGATAGGACAGAATTTCTCGAGCTGACCGTCGACGGCCGTCCTGATTGACGGTGACACCGGCAGCTGTCATTTCTGCGGGTGACGCAACAAGTTTGTCGAGCGCCTCGTAGAGCTCCAAGCGAGAGTCTCGATATGCGCTGAACTTCTGAGCCCTGTCTGTCCTCACACAACCCAGCCCCAGCCCCAGCGGCGTGAGGCGCATATCGGCATTGTCGGCTCTCAGCGAAAGTCTGTATTCCGCACGGGACGTGAACATTCGATAGGGCTCTGCGACACCCCGCGAGGTCAGATCGTCGATCATTACGCCAATGTAGGAATCGGTACGGCTGAAAGTAGCGAGCGCCTTGCCAGCCGCATGCAGCGCTGCATTGAGACCAGCCACGAGCCCTTGCGCGCCAGCCTCTTCATATCCAGTCGTGCCATTGATTTGGCCAGCCAGAAAGAGGCCTTGAGCGTTGCTCACAGCAAGCGTCAGGTCGAGCTGCTGTGGATCGACATAGTCGTATTCAATCGCATACCCAGGCTGAATGATCCGCGCGTTCTCCAGACCCGGAATAGACCGAATGAAGGCATCTTGAACGTCCTCTGGCAAGGAGGTTGAGATCCCGTTCGGATAGACAGTATCGTCGTCCAGACCCTCGGGCTCAAGGAAGATCTGATGCCCGTCCCGGTCGCCGAAACGATTGATCTTGTCTTCGATGGACGGGCAGTAGCGCGGGCCCACACCTTCAATCTGACCGGAATACATCGCAGATCTATGAATATTTTCGCGAATGATCCTGTGGGTTTCTGGCGTGGTACGGGTGATCCCGCACGCAATCTGGGGAGTAGATACTGCCCCGGTCATGAAGGAAAAGGGAACAGGATCAGCATCTGCCTCCTGCATTTCCAACTTATCCCAAGCGATCGTCTTCCGGTCCAGTCTTGCCGGTGTTCCTGTCTTCAATCGCCCCAGCTTCAGGCCGAGAGCCTCAAGGTCCGCGCTCAATCCGAGCGCAGGTGGTTCGCCCGCACGACCCGCCGGAATTTTCCTATCGCCGATATGTATCAGACCATTCAGGAAGGTTCCTGTCGTCAGGACGACGGCACCAGATTGAATAAACCGTCCGTCGTCAAGGATTACGCCGTTTATTACGGATGAGTCACGAATCAGCCGCGTGACGCCAGCCTCAATGATTTCAAGGTTCTGGTATTCGGCCAAGAGTCCCTGAACTGCCAGGCGATAGAGTTTGCGGTCGGCTTGAGTTCGCGGGCCCCACACTGCCGGGCCCTTCTTGCGATTGAGCATGCGAAACTGTATGCCGCCGAGATCCGCAGCGCGGCCCATGATGCCATCCAGCGCGTCAATCTCTCGCACAAGGTGCCCTTTGCCGAGGCCGCCGATGGCCGGATTACAGGACATGACACCTATCGTATCGGCACGGTGCGTCACGAGTGCTGTCTTCGCACCCATCCGGGCCGCGGCAGCGGCAGCTTCTGTTCCAGCATGCCCGCCACCGACTACTATGACGTCGAATACTCTGTCAGACATGGTCCGATGAACCTGTTTCACGTGAATCACTTGCCGACGCAGAATTCCGAGAAGATTTTGCCCAAAAGCGTTTCGGTATCGATTCGACCCGTCACTCTTGCAAGCTCGGTCGACGCGAGCCGTAAATCTTCGGCGCGAAGCTCCAATGGCTTCGACTGATCGGTCAGTGCATCGCCCAAGAACTGCGATGCGGACCTAAGGCGCTCTGAATGCCTTAAACGGCTTGGAATTGCAAGGCTTCCAACATTGGTACTATCCATCACGCGTTGAACGAGAATTCGACGAAGCGCACTCAAACCAATTCCAGTCATGGAAGAGATATTGATGACACCAACGCCTGATCTCGCATCGAGACCTTCATGTAGGAGGTCGGCTTTCGTGCCCACCCGCACGGCACCAGGGATGGTCTTATCAACAGCGGGTTTAGGATCTGTTAGATCGACAAGCTGGACGACGAGATCCGCATCCTCAATGGTCCTGTACGCGCGTCTGATACCCTCTTGCTCCACGATATCAGTCGTATCGCGAAGTCCGGCAGTGTCGAACAATTCGATCTTGTAGCCATCAATATCCAGCTCGCAGCGTACCACGTCCCTGGTTGTACCGGCTATCGCGGTGACAATCGCCACGTCTCTTTGCGCCAAGGCGTTCATAAGGCTTGATTTACCGGCATTTGGTGGGCCCGCCAGAGCCACCTTGAATCCGTCCCTGATGATCTCCCCGGCTCGCAGATTGGCAATCGCGTCGTCGATCTGATTCTTCAGATCACTGACATCCCGCCAGATACGGTCCGACACTGAGCCAGGTATGTCTCCTTCGTCGCTGAAGTCGAGTTCAGCCTCAAGCATCGAGCGCGCATAGATCAGCTTCTCCCGCCAAGCATCATAGACAGCTGACAGGTTTCCACTGGCTTGTTCACTTGCCAGCTTCCGCTGCATCTGGGTCTCCGCGGCTAACAGATCCGCCAGCCCCTCAACTTCCACGAGGTCCATTTTTCCATTTTCGAAAGCGCGCCGTGAAAATTCACCGGCCTCAGCCAGTCTGGCATTCTCGAATCCGGCTAAGGAATTCAAGACAGCGGTGACGACAGCCCTTCCGCCATGGAGGTGCAATTCGGCGCAATCCTCTCCTGTGAAAGAGTGCGGACCCGGAAAAGTCAGAACGAGTGCACGATCGAGAAACTGTCCGTCAGGCGTTCGAACAGTGCGCAAAGCCGCAGCACGTGGCGTTGGCAGAACCCCTGTGAGGGTTTTCACCATAAACAACGAAGCCGGCCCGCTGATCCTGATGACAGCAACGCCGGCTGGAAGCGCTCCGGAAGCCAGAGCAAAGATGGTTACAGTTCGAGTGCTCATGTGATCACCCTACAGCTGCCGCCATGGGGAGCTGCGGTCCCCGATGGCTCAGGTGTTCATGGAGTCGAAGAAGTCGCCATTGTTCTTCGTCTGCTTGAGCTTGTCGATGAGGAACTCGATCGCGTCTGTGGTTCCCATCGGTGCCAGGATGCGGCGCAGCACAAAGATCTTCTGAAGATCCTGACGCGGAACGAGCAAGTCTTCCTTGCGGGTGCCGGACTTGAGGATGTCCATGGACGGGAAGATACGCTTGTCGGCGACCTTGCGGTCGAGCACGATTTCGGAGTTACCCGTGCCCTTGAACTCTTCGAAGATGACTTCGTCCATACGGCTGCCGGTATCGATCAGAGCCGTGGCAATGATCGTCAGAGAACCACCTTCTTCGATGTTACGCGCCGCACCAAAGAAGCGCTTCGGCCGCTGCAAGGCATTGGCGTCAACACCACCGGTCAAGACCTTGCCGGAAGACGGCACAACCGTGTTGTAGGCACGGCCGAGGCGCGTGATCGAATCGAGGAGGATGACGACATCGCGGCCATGCTCGACCAGGCGCTTGGCCTTTTCGATGACCATTTCGGCGACCTGCACGTGGCGCACAGCGGGTTCATCAAAGGTAGAGGATACAACCTCACCCTTCACAGACCGCTGCATGTCCGTGACTTCTTCCGGACGCTCGTCGATCAGGAGAACGATCAGGTAGCATTCCGGATGGTTGGCTGTAATGGAATGGGCGATGTTCTGGAGGAGAACGGTCTTACCGGTCCTCGGCGGAGCGACGATCAAGCCGCGTTGGCCCTTGCCGAGCGGTGCCACGAGATCGATAACACGAGCCGACAGGTCCTTGGACGTCGGTACATCGAGTTCCATCTTGAAGCGCTCATTGGGATAGAGCGGCGTCAGATTGTCGAAATGCACCTTGTGGCGGATCTTCTCGGGATCCTCGAAATTGATCGTATTGACCTTGAGGAGGGCAAAATAGCGCTCACCTTCCTTCGGCCCGCGAATGGGACCTTCGACCGTGTCACCCGTCTTCAGCGAAAAGCGACGGATCTGAGACGGAGAAATGTAGATGTCGTCCGGACCAGGCAGGTAGTTGGCATTGGCAGAGCGCAGGAAGCCGAAGCCATCCTGGAGAACTTCCACCACGCCTTCGCCGATGATCTCCACATCCTGGCTCGCCAGCATCTTGAGGATCGCAAACATGAGCTCCTGCTTGCGCATCGTGCTCGCGTTTTCGACTTCGAGCGATTCGGCAAAGGTCAGGAGATCGGTCGGCGATTTGCTTTTGAGTTCTTGTAGCTTCATTTCAGCCATGAAGAGGGACCACGTCAGATAGATTTTTAAGGGGAACGGCGAGCTGGTGGAATTCGGTACGATCGCGAAGGCCGCAAATGACTGAATAATACGCAAGCCAATAGAGGAGGTGGCGCGAAAATAGCGACTCGCGGATTCGACCGCAAGCGAAAAGCCAGCAATGGCGAAAATAAAGCGAACGGAGGTGAAAAGTTCAGAAGGGTTTCACCACAGCCAGAACGACAATGATGATCATCAGCACGGTCGGCGCCTCATTCATCATGCGCCAGAATCGCGGTGTACGGATGTATTCGCCGCGGCCGAACGATTTTACTGCTTTGGAAAAATATCCGTGCACGCCGGAAAGCGCGATAGCGGCCAAGATCTTTGCGTGAAGCCAGCCACCCTGAAACTCGAAGACCTGCCAGGCCAGATAGAGCCCGAGAACCCAGGATACGACCATCGCAGGGTTCATGATCACCTTCATCAGCCGTGCTTCCATCACGGCGAAGGTTTGGGCCTGCGCCGACGATGGGTCACAGTCGCTGTGATAGATGAAGAGCCGCGGCAGATAGAGCATACCGGCCATCCAGGAAATGATCGCGATGACGTGCAGCGCCTTGATCCAGGGATAGGCCTGATCAGGTCCGGCCAGCATGACGCCGCCACCGACAATCACGAAGAAGGCGAGGGCGACCGCTGCCTTTTTCGCAGCCCTTGCGCCAGGATTGGCATCAATCTGCTTTTCCATCACCTCACCGGATGTTTCGTACCTGGTTCACCAGATCGGTGACATGAGCAGGATCAGCCTGCGGCGTGATCCCATGGCCGAGATTGAAGATCAATGGACCCTGACCCAGGACCTGAAGAATGGCCTCGATCCCGTCATGGAGCGCCGTGCCGCCTGCAACAACGCGCATCGGATCCAGATTGCCCTGCACCGGCCCATCCTTCTGCAGCTCCGCTGCGAAACTGAGCGGAACCGACCAGTCCAAGCCGATGGCATCGGCACGGGTATCCTGTCGATAGCGCTTCAGCAGGATCCCGGCGCCCTTCGCAAAGGCGATTACCTTGGCATTTGGTCTGCGGGCGCGTACCGAGTCGATGATGCGCCGAACCGGCTTCACGGCAAAAGCCTCGAATTCCGCCTCCCCGAGAACGCCTGCCCAGGAATCGAAGATCTGAACGGCATCTGCGCCGGCGTCGATCTGTGAGACGAGGTAGTCGGCCGAGATTTCAGCCAGTATGTCCAGAAGCCGGTGAAACGCTTCCTGATAACGATAGGCAAACAGGCGGGCTGGTGCTTGGTCAGGCGTCCCGTGCCCGGCGATCATATAGGTCGCCACTGTCCAGGGCGCCCCACAGAAACCGAGAAGCGTCGTCTCTTGCGGCAGCTCCGTGCGCAGACGAGACACCGTCTCCATGACAGGCTTCAAGTGATCGAGCACGCCTCCCGGTGACAAGCCGGCAATTCCGGCAGCATCGATCGGGTCCATCTGGGGCCCATGCCCTTCCGTGAACCTGACATTCCGTTTCAACGCATCCGGGATGACAAGGATGTCGGAAAACAGAATGGCAGCGTCGAAGCCATAACGCCGGATCGGTTGAAGCGTGACCTCGGTCGCAAACTCCGGCGAATAACAGAGGTCGAGGAAACTCCCGGCCTTCTGCCGCGTTTCCCGGTACTCCGGCAGATATCGACCCGCCTGCCTCATGAGCCAGATCGGAGGCGGGGTGACTGTCTTCCCATTCAAGACGTCCAGGACTTTGCGGTTCGGCGTGCTCAAGGCTCAAGCCCTTTCAATAAAGAAAAGAGATATTGAATCTTCTTCTATTTCTAAGAGTCTCTGACTATCAAGGATTAATCCTGGATCACAGATTGTTCCTCACTGGGGTGCATTGCCGCTGTGTCGTCCAGAGATGTCGGCTGCCTCGGGGGATAATGGGGATAACTTGAAATTAACCGGCTATTTCAATTCGTTCCTGGGCCACCGGAGAATGGATTAACTGGGTAAGAAGAGTCGACGGCGTCATCGTAACCGGCAGTCATCACCACAATTCACAGCCTCTCTGAATCAGATGCCCTGCGAGACTGGATTGTGGATAAATCGGCACTTTTCCGCTTGCCCCAGGCGACCTGCCGCCGCTACCTCTGTTTATCCAAAACTATCAACAGGGCACGGAGAACATCGTGGAGAACCGGAAAAACTTCTTCCATCTCCACCTGATATCTGACTCGACCGGAGAGACTCTCATCTCCGCCGGCCGCGCGGCGGCCGCGCAGTTCCGTGGATCGAACGCGATAGAACACGTCTATCCGCTGATCCGCAGCAAGAAGCAGATCAGAGCCCTGATTGAAGCGATTGATCGGGAACCCGGGATTGTCCTCTACACGATCGTCGACCACGATCTCGCTGCGCTCATCGAGACCGGATGCCATGAGCTCGGCTTGCCCTGTGTGAATGTGCTCGCACCGATCATCGAAAAGTTCCAGGCTTATCTGGGTGCACCGTCCCGAGGGCGAATGGGCGCTCAACATGTCTTGAACGCCGAATATTTCGCGCGCATCGAGGCTCTCAACTTCACCATGGATCACGATGACGGCCAGGCGCCGGAAGACTACGATCAGGCTGATGTGGTCATCATTGGCATCAGCCGAACATCGAAGACCCCCACCAGCATCTATCTGGCGAACAGAGGTATCAAGACCGCAAACCTGCCGATCGTTCCGGGCGTCCCTCTGCCGGAATCATTGCTCGCAGCGAAGCGGCCACTGATCGTCGGTCTGATCGCAACCTCTGACCGCATCTCTCAAGTCCGCGAAAACCGGATCCTCGGCGCGACCCCGGGATACGACCGAAGCGAATACGTCGATCGAGCCTCGATCACCGAGGAACTGAAATATGCGCGGTCTCTTTGCGCCCGCAACAATTGGCCCCTGATCGATGTAAGCCGGCGCTCCATAGAAGAGACGGCTGCTGCCATCGTTGCCCTTCGACCCAAGCCACGCTAAGCGAGAAGAATTGCCATCACGAAAGTTTCCATCATGGGATCACCCTTGATTCTCGCGTCTGGTAGCATGGCGCGCCAGACGCTTCTGAAAAACGCCGGACTCGAATTCACCGCGATTCCGGCGGACGTCGACGAGCGGGAAGTTGAAGATCGCATGCCGTCAGCCAACCGAGATCCGGTGACGATCGCGAGACATCTGGCAATCGCCAAAGCGACAGATGTTTCGCGGAAAAATCCCGGCGCAGTTGTCATCGGCTGTGATCAAACCATGTCGCTGGGGCCTCGCATTTTCCACAAGGCGAGAACGATCGAAGAGGCCGGTGCGACACTCCGAAGCCTCCGCGGCCAGGCGCATTTTCTCAACAGCGCGGTCTGTCTCGTCGAAGATGGCAAGGTGCGCTGGAGCGAAGTCTCTCGCGCCTGCATGCAGGTCCGCGATTTCTCCGATGACTTCCTGGCCGGATATCTGGAAAGGAACGGAGCCACCATCTTGTCCAGCGTTGGGTGTTATCAGCTGGAAGGGGAGGGTGTTCAATTGTTTGACGCTATCGCTGGCGACTACTTCACCATTCTGGGCCTGCCGCTGCTTCCACTCCTCGCAGCCCTCCGCCAACATGGAATTAACCATGCGTGATTCACGTGAAACAATTTCGGCCCGGGCATTCGTCGCCGGCTATCCGATCAAGCACTCGCGCTCTCCACTCATCCACGGATATTGGCTCTCCAGGTATGAACTGGATGGAGCCTACGAAAAGATTGCCGTAGATCCCAGCGACTTCGCCGAATTCATCGCCACGCTGAAGACATCCGAGTCTCCTTATTGTGGTGGCAATATCACGATCCCTCACAAAGAGGCGGCATGCCTCCTGGCAGACGAGGTCGATCCGTCCGCCGAGGAACTCGGTGCTGCAAATACACTCTGGCTGGAGGATGGCCGCCTCTGTGCCATGAACACGGACGGCCTGGGTTTCGTCGCCAATCTTGAAGCGCGCCGACCCTACTGGGACCATGTCGATAGAGCCGTTGTCCTCGGAGCAGGGGGCGCAAGCCGTGCCGTCCTGCAGGCTCTTCGCGATCGCGGAATTTCTGAAATACATGTCGTCAATCGTACGATTGAGCGCGCGCAGGAATTGGTCCATCGATTCGGAGCGCCGCTTGAAGCGCATGGCATGGATGCATTGGAAACCCTGCTCGACGGGGCCGGGCTCTTTGTCAATACAAGTTCCTTGGGCATGGACGGCACAGAGGCCCCACATCTTCCATTCGAGCGGATGAAAAGTGATGGGCTTGTCACCGATATCGTCTATGTCCCCCTGAAAACACCATTCCTGCTTCAGGCAGAACGGGTGGGTGTGAGCACCGTCGACGGGCTCGGCATGTTGCTCCACCAGGCGGCGCCCGGCTTCGAGAAATGGTTTGGCCGGAAACCCGAGGTGACCGAAGAACTGCGGAATCTCGTTCTCGCGGACATCGAGGGCCATTCATGATCGTCATCGGACTGACCGGATCCATTGGAATGGGGAAAACAACCACCGCGGCGCTCTTTGCCGATGAAGGTGTTCCGGTCAATGATGCCGACAAGGTCGTCCACGACCTCTACCGCGGCGAAGCGGTTGAACCGATTTCCAGAGCTTTCCCGGAGGCAGTGGTGGCAGGCGTGGTGGATCGTCAGTCACTTTTGCAGAATCTGGCGAAGAATCCGGCTAACTTCAATATTCTCGAGGACATCGTTCATCCCTTGGTGCGAGCCCGAGAGGAAGCCTTTCTCGCTCACCACCGCGAGCGAGGCACCCCCGTCGTGGTACTGGATATTCCACTCCTCTTTGAAACCGCGGGGGAGAGTCGAATGGACAAGATCGTCGTCGTCAGCTGTGCGCCCGAGATCCAGAGGCAGCGGGTTCTCTCCCGTCCGGGGATGAGCCAGGAAAAATTCGACGTCATTCTTTCACGTCAGATACCGGATGCGCTGAAGCGCGCTCGCGCAGACTATGTGATCGATACGGGGCATGGGATTGACAGCGCGCGCGCGCAAGTGAGATCCATCCTGAGACAGATAAGCGAACAGACAGGCCGGCCGGACCATGCGTGAAATTATCTTCGATACGGAAACCACGGGTCTCGACAACAAGGCCGACCGTGTCATCGAAATCGGTGGCATCGAGCTGCTCAATCACTTCCCGACGGGCCGTACATTCCACGTCTACATCAATCCGGGCGACCGCAAGGTCCATCCGGACGCTCTGGCCGTGCATGGCATCTCGGACGATTTCCTGAAGGACAAACCTGCATTCGCCGACATCGTCGGGGAGCTTCAGGAGTTCTTCGAAGGCGCCAAGTGGATCGCCCATAATGCGACCTTCGACATGGGCTTCATCAACGCGGAATTTGAGCGTCTTTCTATCCCACCGGTGCCATCAGACCTCGTGATCGACACGCTGTCGCTTGCTCGCCGCAAGCATCCCATGGGTCCGAACTCTCTGGACGCCTTGTGTCGTCGCTACGGTATCGACAATTCGCACCGGACCAAACACGGCGCCCTTCTTGACTCCGAGCTTCTGGCGGAAGTCTACATCGAGATGCTGGGCGGCCGCCAGGCGGCCCTGGGCTTGACGTCGGTCGATACTCGACGGAACCAGTCCGTCGAGATCACGGACGTGGTCGAAATCAGTTACGACCGGCCCCGGCCCCTGACACCGCGCCTATCGGTTGTGGAAGTCGAAGGCCACGCCAAGCTCGTCGCCAGACTGAAAGACAAGGCCATCTGGGCCAAGTACAGCGCATGAAAAAGGGCCCGTTTGGGCCCTTTTCGCATTTTGGATGATTGCCGAAATTTCAGTTCGGTGCAGCCTGGTTCTTCGTGCGAGACTGTTCTTCGGAAACGCGCTGGGCGAACATCTGGGCAAAATCGATCGGGTCGATCATCAGCGGCGGGAAGCCGCCATTGCGTGTGGCATCGGCGATGATCTGACGGGCGAACGGGAAGAGCAGGCGCGGGCACTCGATGAAAAGAACCGGCAGCATGTGTTCCTGCGGGAAGCCGGAAATCCGGAACACGCCGCCATAAACGAGCTCGGTCACGAACACGACCTTGTCGCCGTCCTTGGCTTCCGCATTCAGGGTCAGCACGACATCGAAATCGGTATCCGAGAGCGGGTTCGCATTGACGTTGACATTGATATTGATGGCCGGCGCCTTGTCGCGTGCCTGAAGCGACCGCGGTGCACCTGGATTTTCAAAGGAGAAATCCTTGATGTACTGGGCGAGAATGTTGAGGGACGGAGAAGTCGTTCCCTGAGTGTTGTCGGCCATAGGGCGTGTCCTTGAAGATGAATTGCTAAGGCCATCTAACATTTGAACCTTCACCTTACAACCCTGGGGCCGGTAAGGTCTAAGGCGGGTCAGTCGCGCCCGATGCGTGGTCCGCGCCAGGGCGAGTCGGGATCCGCAGAATTCGGATTGGGCTCTCGCTCAAACTCGTCGTCATCGAGATCGACAACATTATCGTCCGCCGGGCGAGCGGCGCTAAAACCGCGATCCGCGAAGGCACTTCTCACAACGATCCGCGGCTTGATCATGCGCCAGGCGAAATCGCGGACGAAGGGCAGAAAGAGGAGAATGCCGATGATGTCGCCGAAAAAGCCGGGCACGATGAGCAGGAAGGCCGCAACGACCAGCAATGCGGCATGAACGAGTTCCCGACCCGGGTCGACGCCTTTCTGCGCTTCGTTCTGCAGCCGGCGGAGAATGCCGGCTCCCTGGACGCGCAAAAGTGCCACCCCCGCCACGCCCGACAGCACGATGAGGCCGAGGGTGGGCAATACGCCGATCGCCTGTCCGACAATGATGAAACTGGCGATTTCGACGAGCGGTGCGATGAGAAAGAGCACCAGAGGCAGGCGCATAGACGACTCCAAACGCCTTTGTGATCCGGATATCGCAAGAGTCGGCGCACACTCGCTGCAAAGAATGCGTCTCGCCATTTGAATGATGCGGCGCTGGAGACTATATGGGAGATTGAAAAAACAAATTCAATCAAGCCCGGCGGTATTCATGGGATCTAGCGATTTCGTCACATTGTTCTTCCTGGTCGCCGCGGTGCTGATCTTTTTCCAGCTTCGCAGTGTGCTGGGCCGCCGCACGGGCAACGAGAAGCAGCCTTTCGATCCATTTGCCCAGCGCGATTTGGCGAAGGGCGCCGCGCGCGATGACGGCAAGGTTGTCACGCTGCCCCGCCGTGAAGATGCGACGGGTGACGAGCGCTTCACCGCGGTCGACGCCTATGCACCTGCCGGCACGGCTTTGAACGACCAACTCCGTGAACTTTTGCGCCACGATCCGAGCTTCAGCCCGAAGGAATTCCTCAATGGTGCGAAGATCGCGTACGAGATGATCGTCATGGCCTATGCCGACGGCGATCGAAAAACATTGAAGGGGCTTCTCTCCCGCGAGGTGTTCGAGGGCTTTGAAAGCGCGATTGCCGACCGCGAAAGCAGAGGCGAAACCGTGAAGTCGACCTTCGTCGGCATCGAAAAGTCCGAAATCACGCAAGCATCAGCGCGCGACAACGAGGAGCAGGTGACGGTCCGGATCGTCAGCCAGCTGATCACGGCGACCTATGACAAGGACGGGAAGATCATCGATGGCGACGCCGAGGCAGTCTCTGAGGTCAACGATGTCTGGACCTTCGCGCGCGACGTCCGCTCCCGCGATCCGAACTGGAAACTGATCGCGACCGAAGCGGAACAATGAGCGAAACCGGTTCCGCCTTTCTCCTGAAGCCCGTCTCATTCGAAGATCTGCCGGGCTGGAGTCTCGACGATCCCTCATCTCTCTGGGCTGCCATGGCCGACTGCAGGAGTTACCTGCAGTCGGTCAAACCATATAAAGCGGGCGCCCTGGGCCTCAGCACTGAGGACCTCCGGCCGCTGCTGGAACGCGCACGCGAGCACAGTCCACGGAATGCCCAAGACGCACGGTCTTTCTTCGAACGAGAAACCCGACCGTTTTTTATCGAACCCGCTGATATGAAGTCTGGCCTCGTCACAGCCTTTTACGAGCCCGAGGTGGCCGTCAGCGATCGGCAGGACGACGGGTATCTTTATCCATTCTATCGCCGCCCCCTCGACCTCGTGGATGTGGATGATACCAATCGGCCGAACGATCTCGACCCGTCCTATGCTTTCGGATTGTCGTTGGAGAACAGACTTGGGGCCTATCCGGACCGCCGTGCGATCGACCAGGGCTGGCTCGAGGGCAGGGGCTTGGAAATCGCTTGGGCCCGATCGAAAGTCGATGTCTTTTTCGCCCATGTTCAGGGTGCCGCGCGCTTGCGATATCCGGACGGTCGACTTCGGCGGATAACCTATGCCGCGAAGGCCGGACATCCGTTCTCAGGCATAGGCCGGCTCCTGATCGAGCTCGGTGCGATCCCGGAGACAGAGATATCGATGCAGTCGATCCGGAACTGGTTGGCCGAACACCCCGACAGGGTCGATGAAATCCTCTGGCACAACAGGTCCTACATCTTCTTTCGTGAGGCCGATGTGGATGATCTGTCGCGCGGGCCAATTGCGGCCGCCAAGGTTCCGCTGATCGCCGGACGGTCTCTCGCGGTCGATCGTCAGATCCATACCTTCGGATTTCCCTTCTTCATTCACGCCGCAGGTCTGACCCATATGGATGGCGGACGTGATTTTGCGCGTGCCATGCTGGCGCTCGATACAGGCTCGGCGATTGTCGGTCCGGCCCGCGGCGATATCTTCACAGGCTCGGGCGATGAGGCCGGGCAATTGGCCGGTGCGGTGCGCAACGCGGCGGATTTCTATATACTGATCCCGAAGCAGGCGGCAGAGAGGTTTGTCTGAGTGTCGGGTGGACCAAAGCTCAATCCGGAAGATCGCATCCTCTGGGGCAAGGTCGCGCGTTCGACCCGCCCCATGCCTGGACGCATGGAAGAACTCCTGGGTTTCGAGGAACAGTTCGAGGCGCCCGTCCAGGAAAAGGACGTTCCGGCCCTGAACAGGGCTGCCTTGCCGTCTCCTGCGATCAACAGCGGGGCTGACCCCAAGCCGGCGCCGCATAAACATCATCCTCTGGAAAAGCCGGTCAAACGCAAGCTCTCCCGAGGTCACCTGGCGCTTGAGGCCCGCGTCGATCTCCACGGCCTGATCCAGAGTGAGGCGCATGGCATGCTCCTCGACTTCCTGCTTCGCGCCCATGAGCGCGGGTTGCGACATGTTCTGGTCATCACGGGCAAGGGCAGTTCGCTGGGCAGCGAGGGTGCGCTGAAGCGGGCAGTACCCTTGTGGTTCGCCATGCCGGAGTTCCGTTTCATCATCTCCTCTTATGAACCGGCCGGGCGTCAGCATGGGGGCGAGGGCGCCCTCTATGTGCGACTGTCCCGGCGCGGGCAGGATCGTCGATGACACCTTTCGGCAATGCGCTACGGCAATTGCGTGAGCGCAAGGGCGTCTCCCAGAAGGAGATGGCCGCGGCCATCGGCGTGTCACCGGCCTATCTTTCGGCACTCGAGCACGGCAAGCGCGGCCTGCCCAACTTCGACTTCCTGCAGCGTGTGGCCGGATACTTCAACATCATCTGGGATGAAGCCGATGAACTTTTCTCCACAGCCGGCCGGTCGGACCCGCGGGTCGTCCTCGACACATCGGGAATGAAGCCGGAATACACCGCCTTTGCCAACGATCTGGCCAAGCTGATTCGCCAGCTCTCTCCGGATGTGATACGAGAAATGCAGGATATTCTGGATACCGCCAAAAAACGGCCGTGATGGGGTTGAAAAGCCCTCTCTATCCACGAGAAACAACGCCCTCGCCTTTGGAACTCAGGCCAAAACCCCTATAGTCGGGCCACTTGAAGCTGCTGATTCGAATCAGCCGGGCCTTTGAGAATTGACTGGAAAGATTGCTGAATGACCGACTTGCCGATCGCGGAAAATGATGCACCGGCCGAATATGGCGCTGACTCGATCAAGGTTCTGAAGGGACTGGACGCCGTCCGCAAGCGCCCCGGCATGTATATCGGCGATACCGACGACGGCTCTGGCCTGCATCACATGGTTTACGAGGTCGTCGACAACGCGATCGACGAGGCCCTGGCCGGTCACGCCGACATCGTCACCGTGACGCTGAACGCCGATGGCTCGGTCACCGTGACCGACAATGGTCGCGGCATTCCGACGGACATCCATACCGGCGAAGGCGTGTCCGCTGCCGAAGTCATCATGACCCAGTTGCATGCCGGTGGTAAGTTCGACCAGAACTCCTACAAGGTCTCAGGCGGCCTGCATGGCGTCGGTGTATCCGTTGTCAATGCGCTGTCGGTGAAGCTCAATCTGAAGATTCGCCGCAACAACAAACTGCACGAGATCACCTTCACCCATGGCGTGGCCGATGGGCCGCTGAAGGTGATCGGCGAATATGAAGGTCGCTCCGGAACGGAAGTAACCTTCCTTCCCAGCACAGAGACCTTCACCAATGTCGATTTCGACTATGGAACGCTCGAGCATCGCCTGCGCGAACTCGCCTTCCTCAATTCCGGTGTCCGCATTCTTCTGACAGACAAGCGCAAGTCCGACATTCGCCAGGAAGAAATGCTCTATGACGGTGGCCTCGAAGCCTTCGTCCGCTATCTCGACCGCTCGAAGAAGCCCCTTGTCGACAAGCCTGTTGCCATCAAGGGCGAGAAGGACGGCATCACCGTCGAAGTCGCCATGTGGTGGAACGACAGTTACCACGAGAACGTCCTCTGCTTCACCAACAACATTCCCCAGCGTGATGGCGGCACCCATATGGCCGGCTTCCGTGGCGCACTGACCCGCCAGGTCACTTCCTATGCCGATAGCTCTGGTATCACGAAGAAGGAAAAAGTGACGCTGCAGGGTGAGGACTGCCGCGAAGGCCTGACGGCCGTTCTCTCGGTCAAGGTGCCAGATCCGAAGTTCTCGTCCCAGACCAAGGACAAGCTCGTTTCGTCGGAAGTTCGCCCTGTCGTCGAAAACCTCGTCAACGAGGCGCTCAGCACCTGGTTCGAGGAACACCCGACGGAAGCCAAGATCCTCGTCGGCAAGGTGGTCGAGGCGGCTGTTGCCCGCGAAGCTGCCCGCAAGGCCCGTGAGCTGACCCGCCGCAAGGGCGCCCTCGACATCGCCTCGCTTCCAGGCAAGTTGGCCGACTGCTCCGAGCGTGATCCGGCGAAGTCCGAACTGTTCCTCGTCGAGGGTGACTCCGCAGGCGGCTCGGCCAAGCAGGGCCGTTCGCGCGAAAGCCAGGCGATCCTGCCGCTGCGCGGTAAGATCCTGAACGTCGAGCGCGCGCGCTTCGACAAGATGCTGTCGAGCCAGGAAATCGGGACGCTGATCACCGCGCTTGGCACGTCGATCGGTAAGGACGAGTTCAACGCCGACAAGCTGCGCTACCACAAGATCATCATCATGACCGATGCTGACGTGGATGGCGCGCATATCAGAACGCTGCTGCTCACCTTCTTCTTCCGCCAGATGCCGGAACTGATCGAGCGTGGCCATCTCTATATCGCGCAGCCGCCGCTCTATAAGGTCTCGCGCGGCAAGTCGGTACAGTATCTGAAGGACGAGAAGGCGCTCGAAGATTATCTGATCACCATGGGTCTCGAGGAAGCCACGCTGACGCTCGCCAATGGCGAAGTTCGTGCCGGCCCCGACCTCCGCGAGGTGATCCAGGATGCGCTGCGTCTGCGCTCGCTGATCGATGGCCTGCACTCGCGCTACAACCGCAATGTCATCGAACAGGCTGCGATCGCCGGTGCACTCAACCCTGAGCTCACAGGCAACCGCCAGCAGGCAGAGGCAACGGCCGCGCTCGTCGCAAGTCGTCTCGACATGATCGCTGAAGACACCGAACGCGGCTGGCAAGGTGTCGTCACCGACGAAGGTGGCCTGCGTTTCGAGCGCATGGTGCGTGGCGTCAAGGAGGTGGCCTCGGTCGATGTGGCGCTCATTGGCTCTGCCGACGCACGCCACATGGACCAGATGTCGACGCGACTGCGCGAGATCTATTCGGAACCGCCGGTCCTGGCACGCAAGGATGGTCGCAGCGACATGTCCGGGCCGCGCGCCTTGCTGGATTCGATTTTCGCGACGGGCCGCAAGGGTTTGTCCATGCAGCGATACAAGGGTCTGGGCGAGATGAATGCCGAGCAGCTGTGGGAAACCACGCTCGACCCGAATGTTCGCTCGCTGCTGCAGGTCAAGGTCAATGATGCGACGGATGCCGATGGTCTGTTCTCGCGCCTGATGGGTGACGAAGTCGAACCACGTCGCGACTTCATCCAGGAAAATGCGCTGAGCGTCGCCAACCTCGACATCTGAGCCACACTCGAATCCGTTGGAAAAGGGCCGCCTCGCGTGAGGCGGCCCTTTTTTGTCAACAGACTTTCCGCCCGTCATGGTTAACGTGATTCACGTGAAACCAGCCACGCCGCGGCTCAGAAGTTGCCCTCGAAGGCGACCTCGGCCAACGGTTTGCGGTCATTCGGGCTTTCTCTCGAACGCAGGCTCTCCGGCAGGACTTCCTTTTCTCCCGGCTTGCCGATGGCGACCACTGCATTGACATGGAATCCATCAGGTGCGCCCAGTTCGGAAAGCGCGCGGTCAAAGCTGAAGCCGGTCATCGCATGGGCGAAATAACCGGACTTCATAGCCTGGAGCGAGAGAAGCCCCCAGGCAGCACCGGCATCGAAACTATGGCTGCGATAGGACTTCGGCTCAGATCCGTCCGCAGGCCGGCTCAGCGTGTCGGAAAAGACAAAGACCAAAGCAGACGCATTCTTCGCCCAGCTCTGGTTGAACTCGACCAGGATGTCGACGAACTTGTCGAACTGCCCAGTACCCTTCAGCGCATAGACGAAACGCCAGGGCTGGTAGTTGAACGCGGACGGCGCCCAGTGGGCTGCATCGAGAATGGTAAGCAGGTCCTCTTTCGGCATGATGCTGCCGTCGAAGGCACGCGGCGACCATCGGTCGAGGAAGATCGGATCGACATTGTATTCGGATGTGCGGTGATTGCTGGAGGTCATGATGTTCCTTCATTCGTGTCTTGGGATGACGTTTGGGAACAAACAGCAAATCGCAAGCCTCGGAAAGGGTAGGGGCTGCAAAATCGGGTGAACACAGTGATTGCTGATTAACTGAGCGCTGAAGGTGGAACCTTAAGCCTTGTTGGTCATCATCATGGGCAGTCAACTGAAATCAGGCTGTGATGGCCAAGGAGAAATCCGGGCTGTTGCAATGCACAAAGTCTGTTAGTCTATCGAATGAACGCAGACCAGTTTGGTCTGAGGCAGAGGTACCGACCCCATGTTCTATCAGCTCTACGAACTCAACCACGCTTTCATGGCACCGTTCCGGGCAAGCGCTGACGCGATGAACCTCGCCTGGAAAAACCCTTTGAACCCATGGTCGCATACAGTCGTCGGGCGCACTTTTTCCGCAGGTTTCGAGGTCTTCGAACGTGTAACGCGCCGCTACGGAAAGCCGACTTTCGGTCTGCCGACGACGAAAGTCGACGGCGAGAGTGTGACGGTCGAGGAAGAGATCGTCTGGCGCAAACCCTTCTGCGATATGATCCATTTCAAGCGGCACTTGCCGGCGGGCGCTGACAAGGGCCCGCGCATTCTGATCGTCGCCCCGATGTCCGGCCACTATGCGACTTTGTTGCGCGGCACCGTGGAAGCCTTGCTCCCGAGCGCGGACGTCTACATCAGCGATTGGATCGACGCCCGCATGGTGCCGGTCACCGAGGGCGACTTCGACCTCGATGATTACATCGACTACGTCATCGAGATGCTGCACCATCTGGGACCGGACACGCATGTCGTCGCCGTGTGTCAGCCCTCTGTGCCGGTTCTGGCCGCAGTTGCCGTGATGGAAGCTGACGGTGACACCTGCGCTCCCGCGTCCATGACACTCATGGGCGGCCCGATCGACACCCGCATCAATCCGACCGCCGTCAATCAGTTGGCACAGGACAAGCCGCTCGAATGGTTCCGCGACAATGTCATCATGCAGGTGCCGTGGCCGCAGCCGGGTGTCATGCGCAACGTCTATCCGGGCTTCCTGCAGCTTTCGGGCTTCATGTCGATGAACCTTGATCGGCATATGATCGCTCACAAGGAATTCTATATGCACCTCGTCAAGAATGACGGGGACTCTGCCGAGAAACATCGCGACTTCTACGACGAATATCTGGCAGTCATGGACCTGACGGCCGAATTTTACCTGCAGACGGTCGACACCGTTTTCATCAAGCACTCCCTGCCGAAGGGGGAGATGATGCACCGAGACAAGCGCGTCGATACGTCCGCGATCCGCAACGTCGCGCTTCTGACCGTGGAAGGCGAAAACGACGATATCTCCGGCGTCGGCCAGACGAAGGCGGCGCAGACCATTTGCACGAACATCCCCGAGCATATGCGCCTGCACTACATGCAGCCCGATGTTGGCCACTACGGTGTCTTCAACGGGTCGCGTTTCCGACGCGAGATCGCCCCGCGCATCGTCCAGTTTGCCAAGACCCACACGAAGAATGCAAAGGCGACGACGCCGGTGAAGCGTGTCATCAAGGGTGGCAAGGCCAACTGATACTTTCGTCCTTTCGAATTTAAGTAGCGGATTCAGTCGGTTCTCCGATTGGGTCCGCTTCTTTCTTGAAGGGCAGGGCTCCATTTCCCACATCGAAACCATCGGACAGCATTCCGCTGTCCGCGCAAAACGAGGTTATCGATGATGAACCAGTCAGCACTGCTTCGGCCGGATTGGACTCCGGCAACCGTCGCCCTGATGGTGCTCGGCTTCATGGTCTTCTGGCCGCTCGGTCTGGCCATGCTTGCCTACATCCTGTTCGGTGAGAAGTTCCAGAGCTTCAAGCGGGAAGCCAACCAGAAGGCCGATAGTGCCTTCGCCTGGTGCCGCTCCAACAGCTACACTGCGCCTGCCTCGACCGGCAACGTCGCTTTCGACGACTGGCGCAAGGCCGAACTTGAGCGTCTCGATGAAGAGCGTCGTCGTCTCGACGAGATGCGTGCCGAATTTGACAACTACGCCCGCGAACTGCGCCGGGCGAAGGACCAGGAAGAATTCGACCGCTTCATGCGCGACCGTCAGCAAATGAAGACTTCAGGCGAATCCGCTCCGACCCAGGGCTTCACCGGCAACTGATCTGCCAAGGTGCTTACGTGACGAGACCGAGGTCGGCGCTATTGCGCCGGCCTTTTTTGATCAGCGACCCGCGCGCGAATCGGCTAGAACACGGACCATGTTTCCTCTGCTGAAAAAGCTGAAACCCCTCCGAGAACCAGCAATCCAGCTGGAGCGCGCCGTCGCCGTCAATGGCCGGTCGATCCCGCTGACAATTCGCAGGAACAGCCGCGCAACCCGTATCACGCTCAGGATCGAGCCAGGCGGACGCGCCTTGAAGATGACCATTCCCCATGGTTTGCGCGAACGGGACATCGATGACTTTCTCGACCGGCACCAAGGCTGGCTCAGCACCAAACTGAAGCGCCAGAAGTCGGTCGGCAGCATCGAGGACGGGGGAGAGATCCTGCTCCGCGGTATTCCGCATCGCATCGTCCATACCGGACAGCTGCGCGGCCTCACCCAGTCGATCGACAGCGAGATTGGCCATGTGCTGAGCGTCAGCGGCCTGGAAGATCATCTGCCGAGGCGTGTCGCAGATTTCCTGAAGAAGGAAGCGCGCCGCGATCTGGAGCGTCTGGTCGCGCTTCACGCCAAAAATGTCGGCAAGCCGGTCAAGAGCATGGCCCTCAAGGATACCCGTAGCCGCTGGGGTTCCTGTTCCTGGGATGGCAAACTCAGCTTTTCCTGGCGCATCGTCATGGCGCCGCCTCTCGTCATTGACTATCTTGCCGCCCACGAAGTTGCGCACCTGCGCGAGATGAACCATGGCCCGGACTTCTGGGCACTCTGTAAAGAGCTCTGCCCGCAGATGGATGAAGCCAAGTCCTGGCTGAAGCGCCATGGCTCGGCCCTTCATGCCATCGACTTCGCTTAAGCGATCCGCGACCATTCAGCCTTTGTCGCAAATTGGCTCGACTCTTTTTTGATTTCGTGCGACTTCGCTGCCATGAGACCCGATATCAAGATCTGCGGACTGAAGACGCCGGAGGCTGTCGATCGTGCTGCCGAACGTGGCGCGAGCCATATTGGCTTCATCTTTTTCGAAAAAAGCCCGCGCAACATTGAGCCTGATATCGCAGGAACGCTCGCCGATCGCGTTCGCGGTCGGGTCAAAAGCGTCGCGGTGACTGTCGATGCCGACAATGATGATCTCGACGAGATCATCGCGCTGATGCGTCCTGATATCCTGCAGTTCCATGGCCACGAAAGCCCGGAACGCCTGTTGACTGTCAAGGCCGTCACGGGCCTGCCGATCATGAAGGCATTTTCCATCCGCGATGCCGATGACCTGAGGCGCATAGAGCCCTATATCGGTATTGCCGATCGTTTTCTCTTCGACGCCAAACCGCCCGTCGGCTCGGATTTGCCCGGCGGCAATGGAGTAACCTTCGACTGGCGCCTGCTGCGTTCGCTTGACGACAGCATCGATTACATGCTTTCCGGAGGCCTGACCAAGGCCAACATCGCAGAGGCTCTGCGAGAAACCGGAGCGCGTGCAATCGACGTATCCTCCGGCGTGGAATCCGCGCCGGGCGTCAAGGATCTGCAGATGATGGATGAGTTTTTTACGGCCGTTGCCGAGGCCTATCGTGCACAGCCGGTTTCAGGGAGTGTCAAGTGAACCAGTCGCCGAAACCTAATTCCTTCCGCGAAGGTCCAGATGAAGACGGCCGCTTCGGCATCTTCGGTGGCCGTTTCGTCGCCGAGACGTTGATGCCGCTGATCCTCGACCTGCAGGCGGAATGGGAAAAGGCGAAGACGGATCCGGAATTCCAGGCCGAGCTGGCGCATCTGAATACCCATTACACCGGCCGCCCGAGCCCACTCTATTTTGCGGAACGCCTGACGGAAGAACTCGGTGGCGCGAAGATCTATTTCAAGCGCGACGAGCTCAACCACACCGGCTCGCACAAGATCAACAACTGCCTCGGCCAGATCCTGCTCGCCAAGCGCATGGGCAAGACCCGCATCATCGCGGAAACCGGTGCTGGCCAGCATGGTGTGGCCTCTGCTACCGTTGCCGCACGCTTCGGCATCCCCTGCGTCGTCTACATGGGCGCGACCGACGTCGAGCGCCAGGCGCCGAACGTCTTCCGCATGAAGCTCCTCGGCGCCGAAGTGAAGCCGGTCACCGCTGGCCACGGCACGCTGAAGGATGCCATGAACGAGGCGTTGCGCGACTGGGTCACCAATGTCGATGACACCTATTACATGATCGGCACGGCGGCTGGCCCGCATCCCTATCCGGAAATGGTGCGTGACTTCCAGTCGGTCATCGGCCGCGAAACCCGCGAGCAGATGATGGCAGCTGAAGGCCGCCTTCCGGACATGCTGATCGCAGCCGTTGGTGGCGGTTCTAATGCAATCGGCCTGTTCCATCCCTTCCTGGATGACGAGAGCGTGCGGATTGTCGGCGTCGAAGCGGGTGGCAAGGGTCTCGAAGGCGAAGAGCACTGCGCCTCACTGACGGCAGGCACGCCCGGCGTCCTTCACGGTAACCGCACCTATCTGCTGCAGGACAGCGACGGCCAGATCAAGGAAGGGCACTCCATCTCCGCCGGCCTCGATTATCCCGGCATTGGCCCGGAGCATTCCTGGCTGAAGGATATGGGCCGCGTCGAATATGTTCCGATCAGGGACGATGAAGCGCTCGCTGCCTTCCAGCTGCTGACGCGCACCGAAGGCATCATCCCGGCGCTCGAGCCGAGCCACGCGCTCGCCGAAGTCATCAAGCGCGCACCTGATATGGACAAGGACCAGATCATCGTGATGAACCTCTGCGGCCGCGGCGACAAGGACATCTTCACTGTCGGCAAGATTCTCGGTATGGGGCTCTGATCATGACTGCGCGTATGGACCAACGTTTCGCTGCCCTGAAGGCAGAAGGCCGCCCGGCACTTGTCACCTATTTCATGGGTGGCGATCCGGACTACGACACGTCGCTCGCGATCATGAAGGCCCTGCCGGAAGCCGGCGCCGACGTCATCGAGCTCGGCATGCCCTTCTCGGACCCGATGGCCGACGGCCCGGCGATCCAGCTTGCCGGTCAGCGGGCTTTGAAGGCCGGCCAGACCCTCGTGCGCACGCTTGATCTTGCGCGTGAATTCCGCAAGACGGACAATGACACGCCGATTGTCATGATGGGCTATTACAACCCGATCTACGTCTATGGCGTAGAGCGCTTTCTCGATGACGCTCTGGCTGCCGGCATCGACGGCCTGATCGTTGTCGATCTGCCGCCGGAAATGGACGATGAACTCTGCATTCCGGCCCGCAGCCGCGATATCAACTTCGTTCGCCTGGCGACACCGACCACCGACGACAAGCGTCTGCCTAAGGTCCTGGAGAACACGTCCGGCTTCGTCTACTACGTCTCGATGAACGGCATCACCGGTTCCGCTCTGCCGGATCCATCCCGTGTGTCGGGTGCCGTCCAGCGCATCAAGGCGCACACGGATCTGCCGATCTGTGTCGGCTTCGGCGTCAAAACCGCCGAGCATGCCCGCTTGATCGGCGCCAATGCCGATGGCGTCGTGGTCGGGACCGCGATCGTCAATCAGGTTGCCACCAATCTCACAGTCGATGGGAAGGCGACGGCGGACACGGTTCAGGCCGTCGTCACGCTGGTGCGCGGACTGGCGAGCGGCGTGCGTTCCGCACGTCTTGCTGCTGCCGAATAAGCACCCCATATCGGTTCGAAACATCAGGAGTAAGCCGCGTGAACTGGATCACCAACTATGTGCGCCCGCGCATCAATTCCATGCTGGGTCGCCGCGAAGTTCCGGAAAACCTCTGGATCAAGTGCCCGGAAACGGGCGAGATGGTTTTTCACAAGGACCTGGAAGAGAACAAGTGGGTGATCCCGGCTTCGGGCTACCACATGAAGATGCCGGCCAAGGCGCGCCTGACCGACCTCTTCGACGGTGGCCAGTATGAGGCCCTGCCGCAGCCGAAGGTGGCGCAGGACCCGCTCAAGTTCCGTGATTCCAAGAAATACACGGACCGCCTGAGAGACAGCCGTATCAAGACAGACCAGGAAGACACGATCGTTGCCGGCGTTGGCACCGTGCAGGGCCTGAAGCTTGTGGCCGTTGTCCACGAATTCAACTTCATGGGCGGTTCGCTCGGCATCGCCGCTGGCGAAGCGATCGTGAAGGCCTTCGAGCGCGCCATCAAGGAAAAGTGCCCGCTGGTCATGTTCCCGGCTTCGGGCGGCGCGCGCATGCAGGAAGGCATTTTGTCGCTGATGCAGCTGCCGCGCACGACGGTCGCCGTCGACATGCTGAAGGAAGCCGGGCAGCCCTACATCGTCGTTCTCACGAACCCGACCACCGGTGGCGTGACGGCGTCCTATGCCATGCTGGGCGATCTTCATATTGCCGAACCGGGTGCCGAGATCTGCTTCGCCGGCAAGCGCGTCATCGAACAGACGATCCGCGAAAAACTGCCGGAAGGCTTCCAGACTTCGGAATATCTCCTCGAACATGGCATGGTCGACATGGTCGTCAAGCGTCATGACATTCCGGACACGCTCGCGCGGGTCCTGAAGATCATGACCAAGCGTCCTGCCAATGACGCGACTTTGCCTGCAGTGACAGCGGCGAAGCCGGTTGAAAAGGCCTCGGCCTGAGCCGCGATTTCTGTGAGGCCGCGCTCGCGGAACGATAGTGATGACAGCCCCCATCGTCAGTCAGGCCGATGCCGAGATCGAAAAGCTGATGGGGCTGCACCCCAAGGGCTATGATCTCTCGCTCGACCGCATCCGGCGCCTCCTTGAGGTTCTCGGCAATCCGCATCTGAAGCTGCCGCCGGTCATTCATGTGGCCGGCACCAATGGCAAGGGCTCGGCCACCGCCTTCTGCCGTGCGCTTCTGGAGGCGCAGGGCCTTTCCGTTCATGTCCACACGTCGCCGCACTTGGTGCGCTGGCACGAGCGCTATCGCATCGGGGTCAAGGGTGGTCGCGGACAGATTGTCGACGATGCGCTGTTCGCCGATGCCCTGCGCCGCGTTGCGGAGGCGAATGGGGGTCAACCGATTACCGTCTTCGAGATCCTGACGGCGGTAACTTTCATTCTCTTCTCGGAGCAGCCTGCCGACGTCGCCGTCATCGAAGTTGGTCTTGGCGGGCGTTTCGACGCCACAAACGTCGTCGAAAAACCAGCTGTTTCGATTATCCAGCCGATTTCGCTCGACCATCAGGCCTATCTCGGTGATCGCGTCGAACTGATCGCTGCCGAAAAGGCGGGCATCATGAAGCGCGGTGTGCCGGTCGTGATCGGTCATCAGGAGTTCGACGGCGCCAAGGATGTGCTGATCAGCACCGCCGAGCGTCTCGGCTGTCCGCTCGCAGTCTTCGCGCAGGATTTCCTCGCCTATGAAGAATTTGGCCGCCTTGTCTACCAGGACGAGTTTGGCCTGATGGACCTGCCACTGCCGCGACTGCCCGGTCGCCACCAGATCGGCAATGCCGCAACCGCCATTCGTGCCGTGAAGGCGGCCGGGTATCCGGTGACGGAAGAAGTCGCTGAAAAGGCGATGCTATCGGTCGAATGGCCGGGCCGACTCCAAAGACTGACAGAAGGTCGACTCGTGGAACGGGCTCCGCCTGGTTCCGAGATCTGGCTCGATGGCGGCCATAACCCGGGAGCCGGCGAAGTGATCGCGGAAGCCATGGCCTCCATGGAGGAGCGTCAGGCGCGGCCGCTGTGTCTGGTGATTGGTATGATCAACACCAAGGATCCGATCGGTTATCTCCGCACCTTTGTCGATATAGCGCACAATGTCTACACGGTGCCGATCCTGGGCTCGGATGTGGGACTTGATCCCGTAGCCTTGGCCCAGTCCGCCGCAGAGGCGGGTCTGAAGGCCTTGCCGATGAGTTCCGTAGGCGAAGCGCTCGACGCCATCAGGCAGAAGATGGAGGGATCGGTCCCTCCGCGGATCATGATCGGCGGCTCGCTGTATCTCGCGGGCAATGTGCTCGCAGAGAACGGCACCATCCCCACATGAAAAAAGCCCGGCGAAAACCGGGCTTTTTCTTTGGTCATCAATGACGTGAGGCTTATGCCGCGCCGGCGATCCAGCTGGACAGCGCAGTCTTCGGGGCTGCACCCACCTTGATGTCAGCCACTTCGCCACCCTTGAAGACTGCAAGCGTCGGGATCGAGCGAACGCCGAACTGGGCAGCCAGTTCCGGGTTTTCATCGATGTTGAGCTTGGCGATCTTCACCTTGCCGGCGAGTTCGTTCGAGATTTCTTCGAGGCTCGGCGCTATCATCTTGCACGGGCCGCACCATTCAGCCCAAAAGTCCACGACAACCGGTTCGGAAGCGTTGAGAACCTCGGCCTGGAAATTGGACTTGTCGACTTTAACGGTAGCCATAAGGCTCTCCCTTCGTAAATACGGAATTGACTAGATATGTGATGCCGCACGGCAGCAATTTCAATATGCGGTATCTCACGATGTTTCGAGGTCGGCAAGGGACCGCTGAAGAAGGCTGTCGTCGAGCGAGACGACGCTGCTGTTTTCGGTGTAGATCAGCCAGCATTCGACTTGTCTGCCGGGATACAGCGGCTGCAGGATCTCGCGGTAGATGGCGAGCTGTACCCGGTGGGAGAGGGGGGCTTGCGCGGCCTCCAGCGGCGGATTCCGGTTGGTCTTGTAGTCGGCGATGATCACGCGGTCGGCGAGCACGGCCATGCGGTCGATCCGGCCGGAGACTGCACGCAATTCTCCCTTCAGCCGCATCGTTCCCATGACCGAGACTTCCGCGCGACTGCCGGCATCGAAAAGCGGACGAAGCGCCTCGCCTTCCAGCACGGTCATGACGGTTGAGACGAGTCGTTGGCGCTGCTCTGCCGGCCAGAACCGGGCTGCCCGTTCCGCGTAACGCTCGGCCGCCTCGCGGCGGTCCACCTCTGGAAAGCCCGGCAAGTTCTGCAGCATCCGATGGACGAGCCGCCCGCGCTGAAGAGCAAGATCGGCCTTTTCGGTCGTCGAAAACAGCGCGGAGGCCGTCAGGGCGTCCTCGTCTTCGTCGATGGTAATGCTGCCGGCACCCGACGGGCTGAGCGGTCTCGGCAGGGTGACCGGCGGCGGCAGCGGCATCCAGAGCGTCGAGGGAAGGCTGTGGCTCTCCTCGCTTTCAGCGCTCTCTTCGCTGGCGGGCAGGTCAGGCTCCACCTCGCCGAGAGACCAGCGCAGTCCCGCCCAGCTGCCATCCGGTCCGGTGAATTCGACCGGCTTGCAGCGCGTTTCGTCGGCGCTGAGCGCTCGCGCGATCATCTTGTGCCAGATCTCGCCCGTGTCCTGCACGCCGCGATAGCCGCCCACGATCAGGCGATCGGCAGCACGGGTCATCGCGACATAGAGCAGCCGGCGATATTCCTCCTCGGCCTGATCCTTGCGCCGATCCATGTCGGCAGCGGCGATCGAATTGCCGAGCGACTTAGACGGCACCCAGATCGGGAAGGGCAAGCCTTCAGCCGTCGCGATGATCCGGAGCTTCGCCACGTGGTTCGAATTGAACGGTTTAGAGCCGCCATCGATCAGGAAAACGATCGGCGCTTCGAGCCCCTTCGAGGCATGCACCGTCATGATGCGGACTTCGTTGCGCTCCTTGTCCTGTTCGCGCTTGACCTCCGGCGCTTCCATCTCGAGCGTGGAGACAAAAGACTGCAGCCCTGGCAATCCGCTGGTCTCGAAGGAGAGCGCAAAGGTCAGGAACTCGTCGATGATATCGCTGACCTCGGAGCCGAGGCGACCGAGATAGGCCCTTCGGCCACCATGGACGCTGAGCACGCGGGCATAGAAATCATGGACGGAGTAGTCACGCGCCTGTTCGCGAAACAGGGTCAGCCGCTCGCAGGTCTTCTTCCACGCCGTATCCGTCTCAGCCTGCACTGTCAGTCTCGTCCAGAGGCTCTGCGCTTCCGGCCGCTCGGCAGCAAGCTGCATGAGATCGTCTTCGCTATGGTTGAAGAGCGGGCTCTTCAACAGGGAAGCCAGCGAGAGATCGTCACCCGGGAGCAGCAGGAAACGCCCAAGCGCCAGCATGTCCTGCACGGCGATATGGCTTGTCAGTTTCAGGCGGTCTGCACCGGCGACCGGTATGTTGTAGGGGCGTTTCAGCGCCCGGGTCAGCGCATTGACGAAGCCGTCGCGCTTGCGCACGAGCACGAGGATGTCGCCCGGACGGATCAGCCGCTTGTTGCCCTTCTCGATGATTGTCTCGCGTCCGACGATCTGGCTGATCTGATGCGCCACGCGTCGTGCAAGGATCGCAGAGGGGGCGCTTTCCGGCGTCGCGTCGAAGGGGGCGGTCCAGTCCTCGTCCTTCTCCTGCTTTTCAGCAGCGATCATGTCCCAGACGTCGACCGTTCCCGGATGTCCGATGCGGCTCGACTGGTGGATGACGGGGTCGCCGCCGGCGCTGAGGCCCCGGCTGTTTTCCGGCAGGCTGAAGACCTGATCGACGGCGGCGAGCACCGATTGCGTCGAGCGGAAGGAGAGCGGCAGACGCACAGTGTTGAAGCTCTGGCCGCTCTCGGTCACCGCGCGTGCAGTCTGGTTTGCCTCTTGAGAGAACTGTTCCGGCCGTGCGCCCTGGAAGGAATAGATCGACTGTTTCTCGTCCCCCACGGCAAAGAAGGTGCGGATCCCGGGCCGGGCGCTCAAGCCCGTAAAGAAGTCCTCCCGCAGTGAGCGGATGACATCCCATTGCACCGGGCTCGTGTCTTGTGCTTCGTCGACGAGAATATGGTCGATGCCCTGATCGAGCTTGTAATGTACCCAGGCGCCGACATCGCCGCGCGTCAGCAACCGCGCGGTACGCACGATCAGATCCTCGAAATCGAGCTGCGAGCGCCGCTTTTTCAACTCCTCATAGTCGGTATCCAGACGCACGGAGAGCGTCAGCGCCGACCGCGTCGCCTCATACATTCGGAAGATGCGCAGCCTGTCCCGCATTGCGACTACATGGTCGCGGGCTGCAATCACGGCATCCTTGAGATCAGGCGCCACCTTGGTCATGGCAGCGGCAATCAGCGAGCTGTCGGCCTTGGGCGCCTCCTGTGCCGTCAGGAAAGCCTGGTCCAGAAGCTTCACGCGCTCCAGGGGATCGGCTTCCACCAGCGCCCGCTCCAGCACTTCCGCGACGGCCCGCACTTTCTCGCCGCCCTTTTCGAGGGCAAGCTGGATGTAGCGGCTGAAATTGCCGCCCGACAGCCCGGCGAGTGGCCAATATTCCTCGGAGCGGCTGATCTCGCTCTCCAGCGGTCCGATGCCAAGGCCCTTCCTTAAGGTCGCATCAAGGCCACCCGTCCGTTCTGCCCGCTGCCGGAACTCGCGGATCGCATGGCGGTTGGCCACGGTATCGGCAATCAAGCCCTCTAGTCCGCTTTCATCGGCAATGCTCAGCACCTGCGAGAAGGCTTCTGCGAGTGCTGCATCATTCTCCGTCGACGTGGCCGTCAGCAGCGATCGCCGCGCTTCGGCAAGAACGGTGACGGCGGCCCGATCGTCGAGCACGTTGAAATGCCCGGCGACATTCGCTTCCAGCGGAAACTGGTGCAGGAGCGCTTCGCAGAAGGCGTGGATCGTCTGGATCTTCAGGCCGCCCGGCGTTTCCAGCGCCTTGGCGAAGAGCCGCCGTGCAGCCGCAAGCGTCGCGCGATCCGGCTCCCTCTGCTCGATGGCCGCAATCCGCTTGGCCAGTTCGAGGTCATCCAGTGTCGCCCATTCCGCCAGCCGCTCGAAGACGCGGTTCGACATTTCGGACGCCGCAGCCTTGGTATACGTCAGGCAGAGGATGGACGAGGGGCGGGCACCGGCCAGCAGAAGCCGGATCACCCGCTGCGTCAGCACATGCGTCTTGCCGGAGCCGGCATTGGCCGACACCCAGGCCGACTGGCCGGGATGAGACGCTTTCGACTGGGCAAGTGTCGTCCAGCCGAGCCAGACGGTGGGATCGCTGCCGGTCGGCAGCTCGTCCAGCGCAAAGCGCGGATCACTCATCGCCGGCTCCTTCATCGGCTTCCGCCGTCGACCATTCCGCGACACGCGCCAGATGGTCGTATTCGCCGCCATAGGCGTTCTGTTCGGCCGGGATCAGACGAGAGACGTAACCGCGCTCGCCGCTGTGCAGAGCCTGGACGAAACGGCCGAGTTCGTCGATCGATTGCGTGGCAAGCTCGAGCGCAGACTTCTTGCTGTCGCCCCGCGTCGCCATCTCGTTGTTCACCTGGTCGGCCGAGAAGCGATCGCCGGGCCGCAGACGGACATAGACAAGGTTGAGCGGTTTGACGTCTCCGGCCGGCTTGAAGGCGCCTTGGAGGAGAGCTGCAGCCTCTAGCGCCAATTGCGGGTCGAGCAGGCTGCGCGCCTGATTGGCGCTCGGATTGAGCCCGGTCTTGTAGTCGATGATGTCTGCGAAGCCGCCGCCCCGGATGTCGATCCGGTCGGCGATCCCGCTGATGGTAATATCGACAGGGCGCAGCAGTACATTGCCCCTGACTTCCGTCAGCGAGCGCTTGATCTCCGGTCTCCGCTGCCGCTCCCAGCCGAGAAAGGCCGAAGCGACACTGTAGAAGCGCTGCCGCCAGACTATGTCGATATGCAGTGGCAGGGCTTCTGTCAGGAACTCCTCATCCGTGATCCGGTGCAGGATATCGAGCGCGTCCAGCCGGGCAGGGTCATGATCCTCTCGGATAAACCGCTCGACGATCCGGTGGTAGAGCGTTCCGCGCTCGGCCGCCCCGGGATCCTGGTTGAAAGCTTCAACGGGATCGAGGCGAAGAATTCGCCTCGCATAGATCGAGTAAGGATCGCGCCGGAAGCGCCCGACCTCGGAAAAGCTGAAGGCGCGGGGTTGTAGCTCGGCGCGCGGCCGTGGCGCGGGGCGCTGGGCCGGAGCCTGGTTTTCGCCCTGGTCGATCAGGTCGGCATAGCGCCGGTAGATCTGGCCACGCTTTCGCATCTCGCCTTCAAGCATTGGCCCGCCAAGAGCCATCAGGCGCTGGAGCCAGCGCGACGCAACCGTCGGCGCAGATCCTTGTCGCAGCGAGCGCGAGAAGATCAGTTTCCGCGTGCCACAGGCCATCTGGAAGTCATGGGCAACCTGGCCGATCTGCCGTTCCGGTGGTTCAAGCCCGACTTCCGTCTTCATGACACGTGAGAGGAAGGGATTGTTCTTGGTCTGGCTCGGCCAGCTCCCCTCGTTCATCCCGCCGATCACCATCATGTCGACATTCTGCAGGCGCGCTTCGAGCGTCCCGAAAATGAAGACGCGCGGATGCCGCATGGCGCGTGGCTTGACCGCCTGGCCGGCCATAAGCGCCGTCAGGATATCCACCCATTGCGGGCCGTCAGCCTCGATCTGCCCGTCCGTCTCCAGGACTTCGGCGAGAAGCTGCGCCAGAGCCTCACCGGCTGCATCGCCCCAGAGACCGGCAAGGTCACCCCGCTCGTCGACGGTGACGGCTTCCAGCACCCGACCCGTGCGCTCGGCCCAGTCACTGACCGTCAATGTCTGCGACAGTACGCGCCCGTCGGTCGCCCGGATGACCGACGAGACGAGCGGCTCGACCGCTTGGGTTACCCGGCTCGCCAGAAGACGAGCAAGCTCGATTTCTTCTAATGCAATCGAGATGCGCCATTGCGGCTTGTGGCGGTCCGCCCGATGCGCGTCGAGCCCTTCGGCGAACAGCGGCTCCATCTCGGCGAGGTCGAGGCTCTTCAGGCCTCCACGCAGCGCGATGCGTTCCAGCGCGTCTGCCGCCCTGCGCATCTCTTCGGCCGTGAAGCCGAACCGTACCAGCGGATGTTTGATGAGAGAGACGATTGCCACGGGGTCACCCGGACGCAGGCAGGCCTCCGCCACCACCTGCGTCAGCATGGCAGCCTGGGTTCCGGTCATCGGCGTACCCGCCGAATCGTCCGCCTCGATCCCGAACCGTGCGAGTTCGGACATCACACGGCGCGCCAGCGCGCGATCGGGCGTGATCAGGGCCACCCGGCTTTCGGGATTATCGGAAACCTCTTCGAGCCCCAGCCGCAGTGCGATTGCAATCGCCGTTGCTTCTTCGCGCTCATTGGCGGTCTCGATCAGCGCGACATCGCGAAATGCCGCGAACGCGCGTGAATCGTCGATGTCCTGCCGCCAGGCCTTCCAGGTGTCGGTTGCCTCGGCGGGTGCCATGGCGCGCGACAGAAACTCGGCTCGATCCTGAAGCGCCGGATCGGAGGTTTCGAGAACCCGCACGTCAGCACGTTCGAATGTCATATGCCGCAGCAGATGGGCAAGACCATATTGCGGATGCCCCCGCACTGCAGGGCTTGGACGGATAACCGAGATCTCGCGATCGTTGAGCTTCGCCCAGTCCTCATCCGGCATGTCGAGATCGAGCCCGGGCAGCACCACGACACCCTGGTCGAGCTCGGCAATCGCGGCAATCAGTTCGGCTGCTGCCGGGATCGAGCCGGTGGAGCCGGCAACGATGACGGGACCGGAAGCACCTTGCCTGCGGAAGCGCTCCGCTTCCGCCCTCAGCACCGCGTCGCGATGGCGTGCCGGCGACGACCGCACCAGCTCCTGCAGCCGTGCCGGCCAGAACTTCGTTGCGATCGTCAGAAACTCGAGCGTCAGCTGCCACCAGGAGCCGAAATCCGCCGATTGCAGATTCTCGAGGTTCTTCCAGTCGCAGCCTTCGGTTTCCGCCGCTTCGATCAGCTCGACCAGCGCCCGGGCCAACCAGACGGCGTCGGCGGGGCTTGCGGGCGCGACGAGCGGCGTATCCGAATGGATCGACCGGACAATCTCCGGCAGCTGGTTGCGCCAAGCGAGGATCAGGCGCGCCAGTTCCAGAAGCATGACCGTGCTGCTCACCGCCGGGGCGAGATCCATCAGCTGCGGTGCATCGAGATCGAAGAAGCCACTGTCGTCGTCGATTTCACCCAGCGTGCGAATATCGGGTAGGATCGCCGCGCGGCCGCCAAGCAGGTCGACGAATTCAGAACGCAGCACGCGCGCTGCGCGTCGAGTCGGAACCAGCAAAGTGACCCCTGCCAGCGAAAGCGGATCGGCGGGGTCGTAGCGAAAGCTGTCGGTGAGACGGCCGTCGAGCAGCGCTTCCGTCAGCGTCCTGAGAAAGGGCCGGCCCGGAGGGATCGTCAGCAGACGCGGCGCCTTGCTTACCATGTCAACGGCCCACGCCGCAGCGGGCGACCACGGCTTCGGCAGGCGCGATCGCATCGGGGGTTCCGACAGTCAGCCACTGCCCATGAAGATCCGTGCCGAACAGCCGGCCTGCGGCAATCGCACGATCGAAATATATGTTGAGGTTGAAGGGGCCATCCGGCGCGTCGTCGAAAAGATGCGGCATCAGCGCTGAGGCCCCGGCATAGACGACCGGGTTCGGTGCGTCCGGGACGTAACGCCTGAGGCGACCGTCATCCGCCATCGAGAAATCGTTCTTGCCGTTATGGCCCGTGGTCCGTTCCTGCTCGACACAGAGCATCGCCATGTCCATCCGGAAGGGATCGAACTGCTGCGCCAGGCGGACAAGATTGCTCGGTTCGTCATCCCGTTCCCCGACCCAGAAGAGATCGGCATTCATCACGAGTGCCGGCTGGTCCTGGTCGAGCATCTTGAGACCCTTTGCCAGACCACCGCCCGAATCCATCAACCGCTCGCGTTCGTCGGAAATGCGGATCTTGGCCCGCGTCTCCGTGACGAGGTGAGCCTCCATCTGATCGGCATGGTGATGCACGTTGACGACGACCGTCTCGACACCGGCATCGATGAGCGCGTCGAGCACATAGTCGATCATCGGCTTTCCGCCGATGGGGACCAGCGGCTTCGGCATTGTCTCTGTAATGGGGCGCATCCGCGTACCGAGGCCGGCCGCGAGCACCATGGCTTGCTTGATGATCATTTGCTCAGGCCGGTGATTCGGGAAGCTCGATTCCAGCCTCTATGCACCAGTTCCGCAAGGGGGCGAGAACAGGATGTTCGAAAGCAACGCTCAAGTGCCAGAGAGTGCGGGGAAGATGGCGCATATAGCCCGCCTTGCCGTCCCGCTCCTTCAATCGCACCCAGAGCCCGTTCAGCTTGCAGGCCCGCTGCGCCGACATGATCGCCCAGCTTTTCAGGAACGTGGCCTCGTTGAATTCAGGTTTCCGCGCGCGTGGCGATAGATAATCGGCCATCAGCTGATCCATCAGCGGTCGCTCGATCGTCACCCGCGCATCCTGGACGAGCGAGACGAGATCATAGGCTGATGGGCCGATCATCGCATCCTGGAAATCGATGAGGCCGACCCGGTCATGGCCTTCTCGATCAGCGCGCCAAATGATGTTGGGCGAATGAAAGTCACGCATCACGATGGACGTATCGGCACCCGCCAACTCGTCGATCAGCTGATCCCAGATGGCGAGATAGCGGGCACGTTCCTCCGCTGTTGCTGGCTGTCCGCCACGTTTCCATGGCAGATGCCAGTCGAGCAGCAGCTCCACCTCGAACTTCATCGCCGCACGATCGAAATCTGGAATTCTGTGCCGATGACCACCCGGAATGGTGATTTCTCTTTCGAACGGCGTGTCATGAATGGTAGCCAGACAAACGGCACTGGCGCGGTAGCGCTCCGCGATCGGCTTGCCCTCTCCGTCGAGTACACCGTCTTCACCGAGATCTTCGAGAAGCAGGATACCGGCATCAAGGTCCTGTGCCAGCACTTCGGGCGCTGCAAATCCGCGCTCCCTGAGCGCCTGTCCGATTGCTACGAAGGGACGCACGTCCTCGGCCAGATGCACCAGCTGTGAATAAGGCTTGCCGTCCCGGATCGGGGGACCGTTCGGCCGCTTCGGCGCATCCATCAGAACAAGACGTACATTTCCGTCGGCAGGGTAGACATGCTCATAGGCCCGGTTCGAGGCGTCACCCGTCAGATGCCGCCTGTGGGCGCCCGCGCGCCCATGGCCATCGAGAAAGCGCCGGATCTCGATCACGCGCCGCAGCCTGGAGAGCTTGGCCTCCGGCGCATGGATGGCGAGGGTCCTGCCACCGTCAGGCGCAAATGCGAGATGGAGCTCGATCCGGTTCTTCGGCAGCGCACGGCCGGCCTTGATTGGCCATTCGATGAGGCATATGCCCTCGGCCAGAGCCTCCTCCAGCCCAAGTTCGTCCAGTTCGCTTTCATCGGAAAGCCGGTAAAGGTCGAAATGTGCAACGGGGATCTCGAGGTCGTAGCTTTGAACCAGCGTAAAGGTCGGACTTGGGACCTCAAGATCGGGATCCCCCGCCAGCGCACGGATCAGGGCGCGACTGAGCGTTGATTTGCCGGCACCGAGATCACCATAGAGTGCGACGCAATCACCGATCTGAAGGGCAAGAAGCAGATCCTCGCCGAACAGTGCGGTGGCACGGTCGTCGGCGAGGTGAATGGCAAGCGAGGTGGGCTCTGCGCTCATTCGGCGGCGGCGATCATCTGCGGTAGACTGGCAGAGGGAATGCGGCAATGAACCGTCGTTCCGTTGCCCGGTTCACTCTCGATCTTCACCTCGCCCTGATGCAGATTGACGAAGCTCTGGACAATCGAAAGGCCAAGGCCCGGCCCGCTGCGCTTACCGCCCTTGGCGCTCGTCGAGAAGCGGTCGAAGGCGGAGGTGACGAGATCGGGGCTCATGCCGCAGCCGCGGTCGCTGACCGAGAAGGCGAAGTCCGTCGCTTCCCGCCAGCACTTCATCGAGACAACCGACCCTTCGGGGGCGTAGTTGACTGCATTGGTCAGGATCTTGATGAGGATCTGCTTGAGCCGCTGCCGGTCAGCGATCAAATGCCCCAGTTGAGAGGGCGCCGCGATCTCCAGTGTCACGCCACCTTCCTGCAACCGATCGGTCATCTGCATCGAGACATCGTCCAGAAGATCGCTCAGGTCGATTTCCGAGTAGTCGAGCTGCATGATGCCGGCATCGACGGTCGCCAGGTCAAGAATGTCGTTGACGATGGTCAGGAGTACTGAAGACGAGGTCGAGATGTGGTCGATATACTCGGCCTGCCGCTCGTTGAGCGGGCCGATCGTCGGCGTCTTGAGGAGATCGGTGAAGCCGATGATGTTGGTGAGAGGAGAGCGCAATTCGTAGGAGACGTGCTGGACGAAGTCGTTCTTCAGTTCGTCGGCCTTCTGCAGCGCCTCGTTCTTCTCCTTCAGCGCCCGTTCCGCACGAACACTGTCCGTCATGTTCACGAAGGTGAGCATGGTCTGTGCATTCGGCAGCGGGGTGACGGCATAGTCGAGCACCAGACCGGAATAAAGCTCCAGCGTACCCTGGCTCGACGGCCGCTCGTCTTCGAAACTGGTGATCATCTTGCCGAAGGCCTTCCAGCCGTCCGGCTTGTCATAGGACGGCCCGCAGGCGGCTTCGAGCAGGCGTATATGGGTCCCGACGGCCGCTTGCGCCTCGGTAATGCCCCAGAGCGCGCGGAACGCGGGGTTGGAAAGCTGGATCCGGCCATCGGGCCCGAAGACGGCGACACCTTCCGACAGGTGGTCGATGGTTTCTCCCTGCACCTGGACCAGCGTGTTGTAGCGGGTCTCCAGATTGAACTGCTCGGTGAGGTTTTCAAAGACCCAGGTCGCGCCGCCTTGCGGATGCGCAGAGGCAATCACACGAAGTGTCTGGCCATTCGGCAGGTGCCAGAGATCCGTCTGCGTCTCCAGAGCGCGATAGACCGAGAGGCAATTTTCCTTCCACGCCTTCCAGCTCAGCTGTTCCGGCAGCTTGTGCGCGGCACGAAGCCGATCGAGCAATTCGGCATGATCGGGACGGCTTTCCAGGAACTTGGCTTCGAGGCCCCAGAGTTGCAGGAAGGCCTGGTTGTAGAATTGCAGGCGCCTTTCTGCATCGAAGATCGCGACGGGTGTCGCCAGATGGTCGAGCGTGTCGGCATGGCTCTTCAGCGTTCTGATCAGTTCTTCGCGCAAAGTTTCGGCAGAGGACACGTCGATCGCCATGCCGCAGGAGCCTGTGGGGCCGCGAACGTCCACCACGTCGAAGAAGGTACGTGCGCCGCGCACGGCCGTCGACACGGTGTCATGGAAGGGCGATTCCGGCGTTGCCGATGCCTTGATCTTCTCTCGGGTGAGCGTGCCCAGGATTTCGCGGCCTTCCTGCACTACCTGCTGTGGCGAGGAGGCCTCGGCGGCATCGCAATAGGCCTGGTTCACCCAGACGAGCCGACCTTCGCTGTCCCGCTGCCAGACCGGCTGTTCGATCGAATCGAGAAGCGACTCGAACGTTGCGATCGAGCTGCGCAGACGGTTGCGTTCGATCTTGAGCTCGGCGAGTTCGGCGCGCAGGTTGTCGAGCGCGATGAAATGCGCATAGGCGCGGCCACCATAGAGCTTGCCCTGAACGTCCAGAACTTCGCCGCGTTGTGTTTCCACGGCCAGTTCGAACGACTTGGCATTCAGGCGAAGGTCTTCGATCGCGCGCTCTACATCGCTTGCGCTTTGCGGCTTCAACCAGCGCCCGAAGGCGAGGAAATCCGGATCATGCTGGGGTGCACCCGTTTCGACGGGCAACTGGCCAATGAGCTCCGCCTTGCCGTTATGCCCTTCCCAAGTCACTGTGCGCCGGTTCTGGTCGGCGATCAGGGTCTCATAACGGGAGATCTTGTGTTGGTTGTCGGAGTGGGCAGAACGCAACTCGTTGACTTCGCCGTCCAGCTTGTTGCGTTGCCGAAGCAGGACGGTTGCGAAGATTAAGGCGGCCGAAACCGTGCCGAGAAGCACCGCGTAGCCCGCCACGTCGATGCTGTCGAAGCCACGCGCCGGCATCGCGGCCGTCTGCGCCAGTGCGAGGCTCGGAATGAGAAGGCCCGCGAGCGCGCTGCTACAGGTCAGCAAGCACCGCATCGCCGCGGCGGGGCGCTGTGCTATCTTGCGCAGGCCCGCGGTCGTCAGATCTGAAGTTGGCCGCCAGAGGCTTGGAAAACCGGCCATGATGGCCGTATCCCGCAGACGCGGGGCGCGTTGAAGTACCGACATTCTCGGTCTGTCCTCGTCTTATTATGTGCCGCATCGTCGACAAGACATCCGTATTCGCGGACCGCTCGTGCAGTTCACGAATCAAGTCCTAAAACAATACCTTCGATGGATAGGGTCGGGAAGGCCGAGGCCCAAAAAAGAAAGCGGCGCCCTTGTCAAGGCGCCGCCTACTAGATGTAGATATTATCCAGCTATATTTTAGTAGCGATAGTGTTCCGACTTGAACGGACCCTGCGTCGTGACGCCGATATAGGCGGCCTGCTCGTCCGAAAGCTGCGTCAGCTTCACGCCGAGCTTTTCGAGATGCAGACGAGCGACCTTTTCATCGAGGTGCTTCGGCAGGACGTAGACGCCGGGCTTGTACTCATCATTCTTTGCAAAGAGCTCGATCTGGCCGAGAACCTGATTTGTGAACGAGGCCGACATGACGAAGGACGGATGGCCCGTCGCGTTGCCGAGGTTCAACAGGCGGCCTTCCGAGAGCAGGATCATGCGGTTGCCCTTCGGGAACTCGATCATGTCGACCTGCGGCTTGATGTTTGTCCACTTGAGGTTCTTGAGCGAGGCGACCTGGATCTCGTTGTCGAAGTGACCAATGTTGCCGACGATCGCCATGTCCTTCATCTCGCGCATGTGCTCGATGCGGATGACGTCCTTGTTGCCGGTGGTGGTGATGAAGATATCGGCCGAGGAAACGACGTCCTCCAGCGTGACCACTTCAAATCCGTCCATGGCGGCCTGCAGGGCGCAGATCGGGTCGACTTCCGTCACCTTGACGCGGGCGCCGGCGCCACGCAGCGAGGCGGCCGAACCCTTGCCGACGTCGCCGTAGCCGCAGACGACGGCAACCTTGCCGGCCATCATTACGTCGGTACCGCGACGAATGCCGTCAACCAACGATTCCTTGCAGCCATATTTGTTGTCGAACTTCGACTTGGTGACGCTGTCGTTGACGTTGATCGCCGGGAAGGGGAGGAGGCCCTTCTTGGCGAGTTCATAGAGGCGATGGACGCCCGTGGTGGTTTCTTCGGTAACACCCTGGATGGCGTCGCGCTGCTTGGTGAACCAGCCAGGCGTGGCAGCCAGCCGCTTCTTGATCTGCGCGACCAGGATTTCTTCCTCCTCCGACTGCGGATTGGAAAGAACGTCCTCGCCAGCTTCGGCGCGGGCGCCAAGCAGGATGTACATGGTGGCGTCGCCACCGTCGTCGAGGATCATGTTGGACAGGCCACCGTCAGTCCACTGGAAGATCTTGTCGGTGTAGTCCCAGTAGTCCGTCAGGGACTCGCCCTTGATCGCGAAGACCGGAATGCCGGCAGCAGCGATTGCCGCAGCCGCATGGTCCTGCGTCGAGAAGATGTTGCAGGATGCCCAACGGACCTCGGCGCCGAGTGCGACAAGCGTTTCGATCAGGACGGCAGTCTGGATCGTCATGTGCAGCGAACCGGTGATGCGCGCACCCTTCAGCGGCTTGCTCGCCCCGAATTCTTCGCGGCAGGCCATCAGGCCCGGCATTTCGGTTTCAGCGATGCTGATTTCCTTGCGGCCGAAATCGGCAAGACCGATGTCAGCGATCACATAGTCATGTTTGCTCATGGGGTTCTCCGGCTGGATCAGATCCGATCCGCAGTCATGGCGGATGGACAAACTGGCTCTCCCGCAGATCTGTCTGCAGGCTTGTCCGTTTTCTAGCAGGGAAAGGTATCAAACGCAATCTGACATAAAGAAGTCTTTATGTCTTTATGTCGCGATGCTTTACATCTCTTCACCGAAGCGATCGGCTACGAGCGCCGCGAGCGCTTCCATCACGTCCTGAGCCTGATTGCCCGAGGCAGCAACGGAGATCGAACAGCCGGGACTCGCAGCGAGCATCATCAGTCCCATGATGGAGGTGCCGCCGACGGTCGTGCCATCTTTGGAAACACTGACTTTCGCATCAAACCCGCTTACGGTCTGGACGAATTTTGCCGAGGCTCTGGCGTGCAGGCCGCGCTTGTTGATGATCAGAAGATCACGAGAGATCGGATCACTCATGACGTCACTTACCACTGAGAACACGGCTTGCGACATTGATGTATTTGCGCCCGGCCTCGGAGGCCTCGATCAACGAGCGGTCCATGTCATTGTCCCCGCGCACACCGGCGAGCTTGATCAGCATCGGCAGGTTGACGCCGGCGATCACTTCGATTCGACCGGTGTTCATGACGGAAATCGCAAGATTCGAGGGCGTGCCTCCGAACATGTCGGTCAGAATGATCACTCCGTAACCATCGTCGGCACGCAGCACGGCATCAAGAATATCCTGGCGACGCTGGTCCATATCATCTTCGGGGCCGATCGAAACGGTCTCGATACATTTCTGTGGGCCGACGACATGCTCCACCGCATGGTGAAACTCTTCAGCCAGCTTGCCATGTGTGACAAGCACAAGTCCGATCATTCTCAACTGCCCCTTAGCGCAACTCTCGCCAAATAGCTCAAGATTGGCGTTTCGTCCATCAGTGGGACGCCATCATGTCCATCAAAGCGCGAAGTGCAAGCCAAAACAGCGTGTAGCCTAGCTGTTCCCTCTCAGACCTCGAATGCGGGCGAAGATCAGGCTGAGCGGAAATCGACTCCAGGAAGGCACGCGGATGGCCGGCAGCCGAATTCCAGGAGCAAGATCGGCCTGCTCGTCGTCAGGCGGCAGGCGTTCGCCTTCATTGGAAGGAACCGGCAAGATCGCGAAGTGAATCTCGGCTTCTGTAACGTGGTCGACGGAGACGATGCCTGAATACCGGAGCTCGATCAGGCCACGGATTGCATCAGGGCAGCGGGCGATGACTTTGTTCTGGTCCCGCAGGACGAACACACGATCGTCGGCGACAAGCGCGCCGGACAAATGTGCCAGCCTTGCCTCGGCCAAACAATCAAAGGCAAGGGCAGATTTGCCGCTGCCCGACGCACCAAGAAACAGGAGCCCGATGCCGTCAACGGCAATCGCGGTACCATGAACATTGGCGGGTGCAGTGTTCACGTCGACGTCTCGACGGGCAGGGAAAGCATGAACCGTGCACCGATGATGCGGCCCGTTCCCGGATCCATGACATTCTCGGCTCTCAAAGTGCCGCCATGGGCTTCGGCGATCTGTCGACTGATCGAAAGGCCAAGGCCCGAGTTCTGCCCGAAGCTCTCACCCTCGGGCCGGTCGGTATAGAAGCGTTCGAAGATGCGATCGATGTCTTCCGCCTGGATTCCCGGCCCGTTGTCTTCCACCTGGATCAGGCAGCGGCTTCGATTGCGTGAAAGCTTCACGAGGATGCGGCCGCTGTCTGCGGGCACGAAGGATCGAGCGTTCTCGATCAGGTTGGTGACGATCTGGCCGAGGCGAAGATCGTGCCCATTGACGATGAAATGCTGGTTCGTTCCCTGCTTCTGGTCGATCACATAGTCGATCTTCACCGCCTTCTTGCCGCTGCGGATTTCCCGTGAGATGTCGACAAGGCTTGAAACCAGAATCTCGAGATCGACCGGCTTGGCGTCCGCGCGAGCCAGTTCCGCATCGAGGCGCGAAGCGTCCGAAATGTCGCTGATCAGGCGGTCGAGACGCCGGACGTCATGCTGGATGATATCCATCAGCCGCTGCCGGGATTGGTCGGTCTTGGCGAGCGGCAGCGTTTCGACGGCCGAGCGCAGCGAGGTCAGCGGGTTCTTCAGCTCGTGGCTGACATCCGCTGCGAAACTCTCGATGGCGTCGATCCGGTCGTAGAGTGCGGTCGTCATTTCGCGAAGCGCAATCGAGAGATTGCCGATCTCATCCTGGCGGATGGAAAAGTCCGGGATTTCCTCACGCTCCCTGGCGCCGCGACGCACACGAATGGCGGCGGCAGAGAGTCGGCGCAGGGGATTGGCAATCGTGGACGACAGCAGCAGCGAAACGACAATGTTGACCAGCGTCGCGACGCCGAAGACCCGAAGGATCGCCAGGCGCTCGGCATGCACGATCTTGTCGATGTCACCGGCTTGCGTCGACAGAAGCAGGACGCCGAGAACCGCGCGCGATCTCTGCACGGGAACCGCGACGGATACGATCAGTTCACCCTGGTCGGTCACGCGAACCACGGCGCCGCGTACACCCGTCAAGGCGTTCATCACTTCTGGATAGATGGAGCCGTCCCCACCTGGTGCTTCACGGTAAACAGGCAGGTTTCCTGGTTGCAGGATGGTGTTGAAGAGGCGCGTGATCCAGTCGGTAAAGCTGGTGGAATCATTGTCGACCGGCGGCAGGTCGAAGCGCAGCACCTGGCCGCGCGAATAGAGATGCCGGGAATCCAGCAGCAGATTGGCGTCGGCGTCGAACAGGCGCGCGCGGATGCGCGTCGGCGAGATCAGCCGCCGCAGGACCGGTGCCACGCGCTCGGGATTGATCGGAAATTCCAGATCCTCGTCCTTCGGTACCGGCGTAATGCTCTGGCCGGCTTGAAGTTCGAGCAGTTTTTCGGGGTCGATGGTGATCGAATTCGTATCGACCGAGGCGGAGGCCGAGACGGCTGCAGCAATGATCTCACCCTGGGTCAGCAGGCTTTCCACGCGGGCATCGATCAGCCCCTCGCGGAACTGGTTGAGATACATGATCCCGGCGACGAGCACGATGAGCGCAGCAAGGTTGAAGAAGACGATCCGGCGCGTCAGGCTGGAAAAGAGCGCATGGCCGAAAATCCGCCGGATGAGCGTGAAGGGATGGGTGAACAGCCGACGCTGTTCGGAGCCGGTTTCCGGCTCCTCCATGTGTCCCTCATCAACCTGCTGGGTCAAACCTTTGCCTTTCACCCGTCCGAACGGCCCACCGCTTCGTCATCGGGGCCATCGCGACGAGATCTCACGCTGCTTCGCGGAACCGGTAGCCCACGCCGTACAGGGTTTCAATCATGTCGAAGTCGGTATCGACCATCTTGAACTTCTTGCGCAGGCGCTTGATGTGGCTGTCGATCGTACGGTCGTCCACATAGACCTGTTCGTCATAAGCCGCGTCCATCAGCGCGTCACGGCTCTTCACGACGCCGGGGCGCTGCGCAAGTGACTGCAGGATCAGGAATTCCGTCACCGTGAGCGTCACCGGATCACCCTTCCAGGTGCAGGTGTGACGCTCCTGGTCCATCACGAGCTGGCCACGCTCCAGAGTCCGGGCCTGCTGCTCGGGGCTGCCCTTTGCGGGTCCGTTGCCGGCCGCAAAGCTCTCGCGACTTGCCGACCGACGCAGGATCGCCTTCACGCGCTCGACCAGGAGACGCTGCGAGAAGGGTTTGGTGATGAAATCATCAGCACCCATCTTCAGGCCGAAAAGCTCGTCGATCTCCTCGTCCTTTGAGGTGAGGAAGATCACCGGAATGTCGGACTTCTGACGCAGGCGGCGCAGCAGCTCCATCCCGTCCATGCGCGGCATCTTAATGTCGAAGATGGCCAGTTGCGGCGGACGGGCGAGAAGACCGTCAAGAGCCGAGGCGCCGTCGGTGTAGGTTTCGACCTTGTAGCCTTCCGCCTCGAGAGCAATCGAAACCGAAGTCAGAATGTTGCGGTCGTCATCCACGAGGGCGATCGTCTGCATAGTGTACGTCTCCGTCATCGTTGCGCTGCTCCTGGTTCGTCCAGCCCAGCTCGGGTCCCATGGCAGTGCGATATGAGGATAAAGGTGGAACAAATTGTGGCAGAGGGGAAGGGGCATGCGCAGCAGATTTCGGTCAAACGGCGCATTTGCTTCTCTGAGCCGCGCCTTTCAACGCGGAATGGAAGCGGAACTAAACGATTTAAAAAGGCCATTTTCCAGTTTAAATCGATTAAATAATTGATATCATTATATTTTTTGGCGGTCTGCCTTGCTTTTTCAGGCGGCGCCGTTTAGTTTTCCCTCATTCAGTTCTGGCCCATGTGAGAGGAAGGCGCACCCATGGAGGAATTCGGCGTGAGGAACCCGGCTGCGGGTATCGCGGATATCGGCTTGGGGACGGCCGCGAGCGTTCGCTACAATTTTCTCGAAGCAGCACTCTATGAAGAGGCTGTTCGTCGGGGCGAGGCCGAGCTCACAGCCGATGGTGCGCTGCGCGCCTTGACCGGCCAGCACACAGGTCGTTCCGCCAAGGACAAGTTCGTTGTTCGCGACGGCAAGACCGACGGCCAGATCTGGTGGGACAACAACAAGCCCATGTCTCCCGAGCATTTCGCCGTGCTGCATCAGGACATGCTGGCCCATGCCGAGGGCAGGGACCTCTTCGTTCAGGATCTGATTGGCGGCGCCGATGCCGACAATGCCCTGCCGACCCGCGTGGTGACCGAGTTTGCCTGGCACTCGCTGTTCATCCGCAACCTGCTGATCCGCCCCGAGCGTGAAGCTCTCCAGGGCTTCCTGCCAAAGCTGACGATCATCGATCTGCCGAGCTTTCGCGCCGATCCCGCCCGTCATGGCTGCCGCACCGAGACGGTGATCGCTTGCGACCTGACCAATGGCATCGTCCTCATCGGCGGCACATCCTATGCCGGCGAGATGAAGAAGTCGGTCTTCACCGTCCTCAACTACCTGCTGCCGTCCAAGGGCGTCATGCCGATGCATTGCTCGGCCAATGTCGGCCCTGATGGCGACGCCGCCGTCTTCTTCGGGCTTTCCGGCACCGGCAAGACCACGCTGTCGGCCGATCCGAAGCGCACCCTGATCGGTGACGATGAGCATGGCTGGGGCGAAAACGGCATCTTCAACTTCGAAGGTGGCTGCTATGCCAAGACCATCCGTCTTTCGGCAGAAGCCGAACCGGAGATCTTCGCCACGACCAAGCGTTTCGGCACCGTGCTCGAAAACGTCGTGCTCGACGAAAACCGCGTTCCTGACTTCAATGACGGCTCGCTGACAGAAAACACCCGCTGCGCCTATCCGCTGCATTTCATCCCGAATGCATCGGAGACAGGTATCGCGCCGCATCCGAAGACGATCATCATGCTGACGGCCGATGCCTTCGGTGTTCTCCCGCCGATCGCCAAGCTGACGCCGGAACAGGCCATGTATCACTTCCTGTCCGGCTACACCGCAAAGGTCGCCGGCACCGAAAAGGGCGTCACCGAGCCGGAAGCGACCTTCTCGACCTGCTTCGGCGCCCCCTTCATGCCGCGTCATCCGACAGAATACGGCAACCTGCTTCGCGATCTGATCGCGCGCCACGAAGTCGATTGCTGGCTAGTCAACACCGGCTGGACGGGCGGCGCCTATGGCACCGGGAACCGCATGCCGATCAAGGCGACCCGTGCACTTCTGACGGCGGCTCTGACCGGCGAGCTCAAGAAGGTCGAGATGCGCACCGATGCCAACTTCGGCTTTGCCGTTCCGGTCGCCGTCGGTGGCGTCGACACGAAGATCCTCGACCCACGCTCGACCTGGGCTGATGGTGTCGCCTATGACGCGCAGGCCAAGAAGCTGGTCGGCATGTTCATCGACAACTTCGCCAAGTTCGAAGCCCATGTCGATGGCAAGGTCCGCGACGCAGCCCCGGGCATTCGCCTTGCTGCTGAATGACCGATTGAATTCCTGACTAGGAGAGAGGCTCGGCATGTTTGCCGGGCCTCTTTTGCTTGGCGCTTGCCTTTGCTGCGGCCTCGGCCGATATGGGATCGGAGAAAGAGACCGACGACATGGCAAGTGAACCGCTCGAGATAAACAACCGCATTACGATCGCCGGCTGGGAGCTGACGGAACAGTTCGTGCTGGCAGGTGGTCCAGGCGGCCAGAACGTCAACAAGGTCTCGACCGCCGTCCAGCTCTTCTTCAACTTGCTCGGTTCGCCAGCGCTGAACGATCGCGTGAAGCAGAATGCCGCCAAGCTTGCCGGCAAGCGCTTGTCCAAGGAAGGCGTGCTGATGATCGAGGCGAGCCGCTTCCGCAGTCAGGACCGCAACCGCGAAGATGCCCGAGATCGCCTGAAGGAGCTGCTGCTTGAAGCCGCCAAGCCGCCGCCGCCGCCCCGCAAGAAGACAAAGCCCACCAAGGGTTCGATCGAGCGGCGTCTTAAGGCTAAGTCCGGACGTTCGGATGTGAAGAAGATGCGCGGCAAGCCAGCGGGAGATTGAGCATGGCTGGAACGAAAGCCGAGATCAGCCTCCAATCCGGTCTTCGCTATCTCCCGGGCCGCTTGTCACGGGTCGAGCAGGAAGAACTGGTCGAGATCATCCGCGGCGTCGTGGCCGAGGCGCCGCTCTACGTTCCCGTGATGCCCGGTTCCGGCCGCCCGATGTCGGTCCGAATGACGAATTGCGGTCCGCTTGGTTGGGTCACCGACAAGGAGCGGGGCTATCGTTACCAGCCGTCTCATCCGCTGACTGGCAAGCCCTGGCCCAGTATCCCGGAGGTTTTGCTCGACCTGTGGCGTGAGCTCTCAGGTCATCCCAAGGATCCCGAGGCGTGTCTGGTCAATTTCTATGCCGATGACGCCAAGATGGGCCTGCATCAGGATCGAGATGAAGCCGATCTATCGGCCCCTGTCCTGTCGATTTCGCTTGGAAACACGTGCCTGTTCCGCATCGGCGGTCTATCCCGCACTGACCGGACGAAATCCTTGAAGCTGGAAAGCGGCGATCTCTTCATCCTCGGCGGCGAAGGTCGTTTGTGCTTCCACGGCGTCGACCGCATCTATTCCGGAACCTCGACACTTCTGAAATCGGGGGGGCGGATCAACCTGACGCTTCGTCGGGTCAATCCATAGCCGGCGATCGATCGCTCACAATTTTCTGAGCGCCACTGTGTCGACGAGGTGGTTGTCACCCTTACGCAGAATGAGATCGGCGCGTGGGCGGGTCGGCAGGATGTTTTCCCTGAGGTTTTTCAGGTTGATGTTCGTCCAAAGCCCCTCGGCTATCTCCTTGGCCTCGTCCTCGCTGATGGTCGCATAGCGATGGAAGTAAGAGTTAGGATCGCGGAACGCGGTCTGCCGCAGTTTCATGAAGCGGTCGACATACCAGCGGTGGGTCGCGTTTTCATCGGCGTCGATGTAGATCGAAAAATCGAAGAAGTCCGAGACCATCGGCACGATCTTGCCGTCGGCCGGAAGGTTGCGCGACTGAAGGACGTTGATGCCCTCGAAGATCAGGATATCGGGTCGGTCGATCACGCGATGTTCGTTCGGCAGCACGTCATAGGTCAGGTGCGAATAGCTGGGCGCCTTGACGTTCGGCAGTCCCGCCTTGATCGCCGACAGAAAGCGCAACAACGCGCCGACGTCGTAGCTTTCCGGAAAACCCTTGCGGTTGAGGATTCCGTTTTTAACCAGATGCGCATTTGGATAAAGAAAGCCGTCGGTGGTCACGAGGTCGACCTTCGGGCTCGACGGCCAACGGGCTAGAAGTTCCTTGAGGACACGCGCCGTCGTAGACTTGCCGACCGCCACCGATCCGGCAATACCGATGACGAAGGGCGTCTTGAAGACATCCGACAGGCTAAGAAAGCGGTTACGCTGCTCGAAAAGGAGCTGCGACGACTCCACATGCGACGACAGCAGACGCGACAGCGAGAGATAGATCCGACGGACCTCGTCGAGATCGATCGGGTCGTCGATCGAGCGCAGACGATGAACCTCATCTGCCGTCAGGGTCAAAGGTGTATCGGCCCGGAAATGCGCCCATTCTTCGGAATCGAAGAAATGATAGGGCGAATAGCCGTTCGCCTGGAAATGATCGAGGACGTCTGGCGTTTCGGGGTCCCGCATAGCTATCGTCATGGATCCTGCCGACTGGCCTTCTCGTTCAGGCCCGTCTGAGCGGTCCGACGCTCAAGTTCCTGCATCACTGCTTGTAAAGGGATGTCCGCAATTTTCAATACGACCATCAGGTGATAGAGCAGGTCCGCGCTCTCGTAGACGAGGTTTTCGTGGTCTTGCCTGACCGCCGCCATCACAGCCTCGATCGCCTCTTCGCCGAGCTTCTTCGCCGCCTTGTCCTGCCCGCCTGCCACGAGCTTCGCCGTCCAGGATTGGCTGGGATCCGCCTGAGCGCGGCTGGCGACGATGGCCTCCAGATCGGCGAGGGTGAAATTGCTCATGACAAAGCCTTTCCGCGTCAGTCGAGACGCATGGCGATACCGGCTGCGGCCATATGGGCCTTTGCCTCCGCAATCGAATAGGTGCCGAAGTGGAAGATCGAGGCAGCGAGAACCGCAGTCGCATGACCATCGCGAACACCCGCGACCAGATCGTCGAGATTGCCGACGCCGCCCGATGCGATGACGGGTACGCGAACGCTGTCCGCGATCGTCCGGGTAAGGCCGATATCGTAACCGCTTTTGGTGCCGTCCCGGTCCATGGAGGTGACCAGCAGTTCACCGGCCCCGCGCTCGACCATTTTCACCGCGAATTCTACTGCGTCGATCCCGGTCGGCTGGCGTCCGCCATGGGTGAAGATCTCCCAGCGATCCATTTCGCCGGCGGCTGAAACCTTCTTCGCATCGATCGAGACGACGATGCACTGGTTACCGAACTTGTCGGCGGCTTCCGACACGAAATCGGGGTTCTTCACCGCGGCCGAATTGATCGACACCTTGTCGGCGCCGCAAAGCAGGAGCTTGCGGATATCGGCGACGGCGCGAACACCACCACCGACCGTCAACGGCATGAAGCAATGATCGGCCGTCTGGGCAACCACGTCGAAGATCGTGTCGCGGTTGTCTGAGGATGCGGTGATGTCGAGAAAGCAGAGCTCGTCGGCACCGGCGGCGTCGTAGGCCTTGGCCGCCTCAACCGGGTCACCGGCATCGATCAGATCGACGAAGTTGACGCCCTTGACGACGCGGCCGTCCTTGACGTCGAGGCAGGGGATCACGCGGGCCTTGAGTGTCATGGTCTTGTCCTCAGCCTCTCGCAGCCTTGATCAGCGCGAGCGCCTCTGCGGGGTCGATGCGCCCATCATAAAGCGCGCGGCCGGAAATCGCACCTTCGAGCTTCCCAGCATCCGGCTCAAGCATACGCTTGATGTCTTCGATCGAGGCGAGGCCGCCGGATGCGATCACAGGGATCGAAACGGCAGCGGCCAGTTCCAGCGTCGAGGCCCAGTTGATACCGGTCAGGATCCCGTCACGGTCGATGTCTGTATAGATGATCGCCGCAACGCCGGCGCCTTCGAAACGCTGCGCAAGCTCGATCACGCCGAGTTCGGAGGCTTCCGCCCAACCCTCGACGGCAACCCTGCCGCCCTTGGCGTCGATACCGACGGCCACCTTGCCCGGGAAGCGCTTGCAGGCTTCGATGACCAGCGCCGGATCACGCACGGCGACCGTACCGAGGATCACCCGCGATAGCCCACGCGACAGCCAGCTCTCGATATGGTCAAGCGTGCGGATGCCGCCGCCGAGCTGCACCGGGTTCTTCGTTGCCTTCAGGATCGCATCGACGGCAGCGCCATTGACGCTTTCGCCGGCAAAGGCGCCGTTCAAGTCGACGACATGCAGCCATTCGAAGCCCTGGTCTTCGAATGCGAGCGCCTGGGCTGCCGGATCGGGATTGTAGACGGTCGCCTGGTCCATATCGCCTAGCTTGAGGCGAACGCACTGGCCGTCCTTGAGGTCGATGGCGGGAAAGAGGATCATGGGAGTATCCGTGCCCTTCAGGGCGTCCAGGTCAGGAAATTGGCGATGAGCTTCAGGCCAAGCGTCTGGCTTTTCTCGGGATGGAATTGCGCACCCACCATGTTGTCGCGCCCGACAAAGGCGGTCATCGCACCACCATAGTCGGTCGTCGCGATCACATCCGCGGGCTTGCGCGCAGCCAGATGATAGGAATGCACGAAATAGGCGTGCAGCCCGTCAGACCCCGTCGGAATGCCCTCGAATAGCGGATGCGGCCGGTTGACCGTTATAGTGTTCCAGCCGATCTGCGGGATCTTGAGGGACAGATCGGAGGGTGTCATTTCGACCACATCGCCTTCGATCCAGCCGAAGCCGTCGGTCACGGTCTTCTCGAGACCGCGCGACGACATGAGTTGCATCCCGACGCAGACACCGAAGAAGGGACGGCCCTTCGTCTCAACAACCTCTGTTATCGCATCATGCATGCCGGGGACCGCATCGAGTCCTTTTCGGCAGTCGGCATAGGCACCGACACCCGGAAGCACGATCCGGTCGGCGGTTGCGACCCTGTCTGCCTTGTCGGTGAGTTCGATCTCGGCGTTGAGGCCACTCTCGCGGACGGCCCGTTCAAAGGCCTTGGTGGCCGAGCGCAGATTGCCCGAGCCGTAGTCGATGATAGCTACACGCATGTCTTCCAGTCCTTTCTGCTCGACGGTTCAGCTTCAACGCCCGAACCGGAGCAAGGTGGCAGTTTCCCCCGTGGGGGAAGATGCCCCTTAAACCAGGGTGCCCTTGGTGGAGGGTATACGATTTGCCTGTCGCGGATCGACTTCGGTTGCTGTGCGAAGCGCGCGCGCGACCGCCTTGAAGCAGGTCTCGGCGATATGGTGGTTGTTCGCGCCGTAATGGTTCAGCACATGCAGCGTGATCCCGGCGTTCTGGGCGAGAGCCTGGAAGAATTCGCGCACCAGTTCGGTGTCGAACGTGCCAATCTTCGGCGCGCTGAAATTGACGTTCCAGACTAGGAACGGACGCCCCGAGACATCGATGGCCGCCTTGGTCATCGTCTCGTCCATGGCAAGATCGATTGAGGCGTAACGCGTGATACCCTTGCGGTCGCCGAGCGCCTTGGAAATCGCCTGGCCGAGCGCGATGCCCGCGTCTTCGACGGTGTGGTGATCGTCGATATGCAGGTCGCCCTTCACATCGATATCCATGTCGATCAGCGAGTGCCGGCAGAGCTGGTCGAGCATATGATCGAAGAAGCCCACGCCCGTCGAAATCTTGCCCGTTCCGGTGCCGTCGATATGGACGGAAACCGAGACCGAGGTTTCGTTGGTCTTGCGGGAAACTTCGCCTTTACGCTCTGCCATCTGGCTGCTCCATGAGGATCTCGGCCCTCCCATAACAGCAGGGCGGTGAAATATCCAGAAGTTACATTGCGCTGCCGCAAGGCGGCGTCAGAGCTTTTGCCGCAGATTGCAATCGTCGAAAGCCCACTTACATAGGAACCGACAAACCGGGCCTGACAGCCCGCTCCACAAAGCCCGCAAGGCGGGCGACAGGTGACTGATGACAACGATTATTACCGTACGCAAGGACGGCAAGGTGGTGATGGCCGGTGACGGACAGGTCAGCCTTGGCCAGACCGTGATGAAGGGCAATGCCCGCAAGGTCCGCCGCATCGGCAAGGGCGGCGATGTGATCGCAGGCTTTGCCGGCGCGACCGCGGATGCCTTCACCCTCCTCGATCGTCTCGAAAAGAAGCTCGAGCAATATCCTGGCCAGCTCATGCGCGCCGCCGTCGAGCTCGCCAAGGACTGGCGCACCGACAAGTATCTGCGCAATCTCGAAGCAATGATGCTGGTCGCCGACAAGTCGATCACGCTGGCGATCACCGGCAATGGTGACGTGCTGGAGCCTGAGCACGGCACGATCGCGATCGGCTCTGGCGGCAATTTTGCTTATGCGGCTGCGCGTGCCCTGATGGATACCGATCGCTCGGCCGAGGATATCGCAACCCGCGCGCTGACGATCGCCGGCGAGATCTGCGTCTATACCAACGACAACATGGTGGTCGAAACCCTCGACGCCGACTGACGGCTGCCAAGATAATCCCACCGCAATCGACGATGCGCGTTGCCGCGGCATCGTGAGGAGCAACCCGAAATGACCAACTTCTCCCCGCGCGAGATCGTTTCCGAGCTCGACCGCCATATCATCGGCCAGCATGACGCCAAGCGCGCGGTCGCGATCGCGCTGCGCAATCGCTGGCGCCGGCAGCAGCTCTCGGAAGATCTGCGCGACGAGGTCATGCCGAAAAATATCCTGATGATCGGCCCGACCGGTGTAGGCAAGACGGAAATCTCCCGTCGGCTGGCCAAGCTCGCTGGCGCGCCCTTCATCAAGGTCGAGGCCACCAAGTTCACCGAGGTCGGTTATGTCGGCCGTGACGTCGAGCAGATCATCCGCGATCTCGTTGAAATCGGTATCGCCCTCATCCGCGACAAGAAGCGTCTGGAAGTGCAGGCCAAGGCCCACCAGCTGGCCGAAGAGCGCGTGCTCGATGCCCTGGTGGGTGCCACGGCATCGCCCGCGACCCGCGACAGCTTCCGCAAGAAGCTGCGCAACGGCGAGCTCGACGACAAGGAAATCGACATTGAGGTCGCCGACAGTGGGTCTGGCGCGCCTGGCTTCGAAGTCCCCGGCATGCCCGGTGCCAATATCGGCATCCTCAACCTGTCGGAAATGTTCGGCAAGGCCATGGGCAACCGCACCAAGAAGGTCCGCACCACCGTCAAGGCCTCCTATGCCGACCTGATCCGTGACGAATCTGACAAGCTGATCGACAATGAAGTGATCCAGCGGGAAGCGCTGCGCTCCGTCGAAAACGATGGCATCGTCTTCCTCGACGAAATCGACAAGATCGCCGCCCGTGAAGGTGCCATGGGCGCCGGCGTTTCGCGTGAGGGCGTGCAGCGTGACCTTCTGCCGCTCGTCGAAGGCACGACCGTCGCCACCAAATATGGACCGGTAAAGACCGATCACATCCTCTTCATCGCATCGGGCGCGTTCCACGTCTCCAAGCCCTCGGACCTTCTGCCGGAACTGCAGGGTCGTCTGCCGATCCGCGTCGAGGTGAAGCCGCTGACAAAGGAAGATTTCCGTCGCATCTTGACGGAGACCGAAGCGAGCCTGATCCGCCAGTACAAGGCGCTGATGGCCACCGAGCAGATGGATCTCGATTTTACCGAGGACGCGATCGATGCATTGGCCGATGTCGCCGTTCAGCTGAACGAGACGGTCGAGAACATCGGCGCCCGTCGCCTGCAGACGGTCATGGAGCGGGTGCTGGACGAGATCTCCTTCCATGCACCGGATCGTGGCGGCTCGGCAGTGATGATAGACTCGGCCTATGTCCAGCAGCATGTCGGTGATCTCGCGGCCAATACGGACTTGAGTCGCTACATCCTGTGATCTTTGTGCATCTATGGGACGCTTTCACCCCGGGCGTGCCGGGAAAGTGAAAGCGCCCCATATCGACAATGCAGGCAGGCCTTATGTAAGGAGTGCCGCTGTCGGGTGTCGGCAACCATGCGTCGCCAATCCGTTCAAGGACACATGTCCGAGGGGCCGCATCGTGCTGAACATCACCAGGATCATCATCGTCGCATTGGGACTGTCCGGGCTCGCGCCCGCAGTAGCCTTCGCTGCCGACAAGGTGCCGCCGGGCAACCGCAATGCGGAGCAGCCGGCTATCCCGGGCGCCTCGGTACGACGCACCAAGGCGGGCAAGACCAGCTTCGACGTGAAATACGAGAAGGTCCGCGATCTCCTGCGCACGGATTCCGCGCTCGTGGGCAAGATCAAGAAGACCGCGTCTGCCTATGGCATCGCGCCCATTCACATGGTCGGGGCGATCGTCGGTGAGCATACTTATAATGTCGACGCCTATGACAGCCTGCAGAGCTATTATGTGAAGGCGGCTTCCTACGCCGGCAACAGCTTCCGCTTCGGCTACAAGGACGAGAGCATCTCCGACTTTGTCAGCCGGCCGGAATTTGCCGAATGCAACGGCTATTCGGATTCCTATCGTCTCTGGACCTGCCGGGAAAATGTCTGGGAAGATAGCTTCCGCGGGAAGTCCGTTGGCGGTTCATCCTATCCCAACAACCGCTTCAGCGCCGTCTTCTTCCAGCCCTTCTATGCGGGCCAGACATTCGGTCTGGGTCAGATCAATCCCCTCACGGCATTGATGCTGTCGGATTTGGTGCATCAAAAATCCGGCTATCGGAAGCTCGATGAAAATGATGCGGCAGACGTGTACAAGGCAATCATGGATCCGGACATTTCGCTCGCCTTCATGGCGGCCGTGATCCGCAAATCCATCGACGATTACCGGCAGATCGCGGATGTCGACATCTCCGGAAATCCGGGCCTCACCGCCACGCTCTTCAACATCGGTGGTTCGCAACAGCGCGCACAGACGCTCGCATCCAGGCGGTCTGGCGGTGCGGCGAATTGGCCGGAAGAGAACTATTACGGCTGGCTGATCAATGATCGGCTGGACGAGCTCGAGGCCCTGCTCTAACTCCTAAGGGGGCGTCAAAGCCCTCGAAGGAGCACGACATGGACGCCAGTCTGCGCAAATCGACCTTTGAGCCGCCGGCCCCCGTGCCGCGGACGATCCCGCCCAGCCGGCTAGAAATCATCCGAACGGTTCTGCGCAACCCTCTCGAGCTCTGGGGACAGCCTTCCTACACCTGGCCCTGGATCGTCACGCGCTTCTTCGGTCAGACCACCATCATCGCCAATGATCCTGGCCTGATTCGGCATGTGCTCGTGGACAATGCCGCGAATTATGAGATGTCCGAGATTCGACAGCTCGTGCTGCGTCCCATTCTGCGCGACGGCCTGCTGACTGCGGAAGGACCCGTCTGGAAGCGCTCCCGCAAGGCCATGGCGCCGGTGTTCACTCCTCGCCATGCGCGTGGCTTTGCGCGCCAGATGCGCGAACAGAGCGAGCTCTTTCTTGAACGTTACGAAGCGGGGACCGAGGGCGTGGTCCGCGATGTAGCCGTCGACATGACCGAACTCACCTATGAAATCCTGTCTGAAACCCTGTTTTCCGGTGGCATCGTCTCCGAACAGGGCGATTTCGCCAGGGATGTTGACGATCTCCTGCACAGCATGGGCCGGATCGATCCTCTGGACTTGCTGAAAGCTCCGAAATGGATCCCCCGCCTGACACGCATCCGCGGTCTGGGCGTGCTTCGCAAGTTTCGCGAGTTGGTGCGCCGGACGATGGATCATCGCCGGGCGATCATCAAGGCGGAGCGGGAAAGGGCGCCAGACGACTTCCTCACTTTGCTGCTTGAGCTGGAAGGTCCGGACGGCCTGACCTCGGCGGAAATCGAAGACAACATCCTGACATTCATTGGGGCAGGCCACGAGACGACAGCGCGTGCGCTCGCGTGGACGCTCTACTGCGTCGCCCATTGCCCTGACGTCCGGGATGCGATGGAGCGCGAAATCGATACCGTCATCGCCTCCGGAGCCGATCCCGTCGAATGGCTCGACCAGATGCCGCATGTGCGGGCCTCGTTCGAGGAAGCCATGCGGCTCTATCCGCCGGCGCCTTCGATCAATCGCGACGCCATTGCCGATGATCGCTACACCGCGCCCAACGGTGAGGTTGTGGAGATTGCCAAGGGCGCGACCGTTCTGGTCATGCCCTGGACGCTCCATCGCCACGAGCTTTACTGGGACAAGCCGCGGGTGTTCGACCCCGCACGCTTTCTGCCGGGCGAACGGGAAAAGATCGGTCGCTTCCAGTATCTGCCCTTTGGGGCAGGGCCGCGCGTCTGTATCGGTGCGACCTTCGCCCTGCAGGAGGCGGTGATCGCGCTCGCCGTCCTCATGCAGGGCTATCGCTTCGAGACGACACCGCAGACCAAGCCTTGGCCTGTGCAGAAGCTCACCACCCAGCCGGCTGGCGGGCTTCCGATGCGCATCACACCGCGCAAGCCGTAAAGCAGCCTCATCCTGCCGCTCCTTCGCTGGAAATCGGGCAGACGCCTGTGCCATAAGGGATGCGTCGCCATCCGGGCGGGCACTATGGGGAAGACTGCGTGACATCCGATTACATGCTGGGCATCGACACCGGCGGCACCTACACCGACGCCGTGATCTACAGCGAGACGCACGGGATCGTCGCCAAGGCGAAGTCGCTGACCACCCGCCACGATCTGTCGATCGGCATCTCCGGGGCGCTCGAAAGTGTCCTGTCCGAATCTGCAATCGATCCCCCAGCCATCGGCCTCGTTTCCCTCTCGACGACACTGGCCACCAACGCACTGGTGGAGGGGCAGGGCGGTCGCGCCGGCCTGATCATGATCGGTTTCGGGCCGGAAGACCTGAAGCGCGACGGTCTGGCCGACGCGCTCGGCAACGATCCGGTCCTCTTCATTGCCGGTGGCCACGACGTCCACGGCAATGAAACGCCCTTCGACGCAGCAGCCCTGGAAGCGGCTTTGCCCGACCTCTCGGCCAATGTCTCGTCCTTCGCGATCGCTGGTTATTTCGCCGTCCGCAACCCGGCGCATGAAAAGCGCGCACGCGATATCATCCGCCGCCATTCCGGCTTGCCCGTCACCTGTAGCCACGAGCTTTCCTCCAAGCTTGGGGGGCCACGACGGGCGCTGACCACGCTTCTCAACGCCCGCCTCGTCGCCATGATCGACCGTTTGATCGGCTCGGCCGAGCGTTACCTCCTGGACCGCGGTATCCACGCGCCGCTGATGGTCGTGCGTGGTGACGGTGCACTGATTTCAGCTGGCGAAGCGCGGCTCCGACCGATCGAAACCATTCTCTCCGGCCCCGCCGCGAGCCTCGTCGGCGCACGACATCTGACCGGCCTTGACGATGCAGTCGTCTCGGACATTGGCGGCACGACAACCGACGTCGCCGTCATGGAAGCGGGCCAGCCGCGACTGGACCAGGACGGTGCCGTCGTCGGTGGCTACAGGACCATGGTGGAAGCCGTGGCCATGCGGACCTTTGGCCTCGGTGGCGACTCGGAAGTACGCTTCGATGATCGCGGCCTTGCAGCTAAGATCGAACTCGGTCCGCGCCGCCTCGTTCCCTTGAGCCTCGCAGCAGCCCTGCACGGAACGGCTATCACCGATGTGCTCGAGCGCCAGCTGCGTGCGCCGCATCTCGGTCGGCACGACGGGCGTTTCGCTGTCCGCACGGGAGTGCCGGATCACCTCGCAGCAGGGCTCCAGCCGCAGGAGGCAGCGCTTTTCCAGAAGATCGGCGCCGTCCCGCTGCCGCTCGACCAGCTGATCAGCTTCACCCAGCAGAAGGCGACGCTTGACCGCCTCGTCGCGCGGGGCCTCGTCCATATCTGCGGACTGACCCCGTCGGATGCGATGCATGTCCTCGGGCGCCAGGGTCAGTGGCACAGGCAGGCTGCGGAACTCGGCATGACGCTGGCGATCCGCCAGAAGGACGGTGCGGGGCAAGCGATCGCCAAATCCGCGGAAGTCCTGAGTCAGCACATCGTCGATCGCCTCACGCGCCAGTCTGCCGAGGTCATTCTGTCCGCGGCCCTCGCCGAGGATGGGCTTGCTGATGTCGAGCCTGCAAAATCCATACTGATCGACCGCGCCCTCCGGCGCCAGGCAGGTATTGCCCGCTTCGGCCTCTCCCTTGACCGACCTCTCATCGGCCTCGGAGCCTCCGCCGGCGTCTATTATCCCGCAATCGCCGAGATGCTGGCATCTGATTTCGCGGTGCCAGCAGATGCTGACGTCGCAAATGCCGTCGGTGCGGTGGTTGGGCAGGTACGAAGCAGCGTCACGGTAACCGTCACCTCGCCGGAAGAAGGGCTCTTCATCATCACTGGAGGCGGCGACAGCGAGCGCGTTACGGACGAGCAAAGAGCCCTCGACGCCGCGCGCCACCGTGCGACCGAACTCGGACGCATGCGGGCTGAAGCGAGTGGCGCTGTGGATGTCGTGCTCGTGGTGAGAGAAGAGCTGGACGCCCCTGAGATCGAGGGTCGGCGCAAGCTCGTGGAAGCGCGAATCACCGCAACCGCCACGGGTCGGCCAAGGACGGCTCGTGGCTGACTTTCCATTTTGGAAAGAATATTTCTAATTTATGCCAGATTGACTGCTAATGGGTTTCAGGGCTTCAGTAGCCATCGAGACATCAGTGCGAGGAACGACGTCATGACATCAGTTGAAACCCATGGACTTTCGATCGACAAGCGCCTGCACGATTTCATCGTTACCCAAGCGATCCCCGGTACGCAGGTCGATGTCGAAACATTCTTCGCTGGTTTCTCGAACATCATTCACGAACTTGCACCGAAGAACCGTGCGCTTCTCGCCAAACGGGATGCCTTGCAGGCCGAGATCGACGCTTGGTACCGCGAGAACGGCGCGCCGTCCGATCTCGCCGCCTATGAGGAATTCCTGCGGAAGATCGGCTATCTCCTGCCCGAAGGTCCCGACTTCAAGATCGCGACGGCCAATGTCGACCCGGAAATTTCGACCACAGCCGGCCCGCAGCTCGTCGTGCCGGTTATGAACGCGCGTTATGCCCTCAATGCCGCCAATTCCCGCTGGGGATCCCTGTACGACGCCCTCTACGGCACGGATGCTATTCCGGAAACGGAGGGTGCAGAGAAGGGGAAGGGCTACAATCCTGTCCGTGGCGCCAAGGTCATCGCCTGGGTCCGCAGCTTCCTTGATCGTTCCGCACCGCTCGCTGCCGACGCCTGGGATAAGGTGACCTCACTCGCGGTCGAAAATGGCGCACTTTCGGTCCGCCTTGAGGATGGCGGTATGACGGGCCTTGCAGATCCGTCCCAGTTTGCCGGATATCTTGGTGAGGCCACCGCCCCTTCCAGCATCTTCCTGCGCAAGAATGCGCTTCATGTCGAAATCCTCGTCGACAAGACCGGCGTCATCGGCAAGAGCGATCCCGCCGGCATCAATGACTGCCGCCTGGAATCGGCAATCACCACCATCATGGACTGCGAGGATTCGGTCGCGGCCGTCGACTCGGAAGACAAGGTCGTCGTCTATTCGAACTGGCTCGGTCTGATGAAGGGCGACCTGACGGAAGAAGTCTCGAAGGGCGGCAAGACATTTACCCGCGCGCTCAGCGACGACGTCACGCTGTCGGGTCCGGATGGCGCTCCCGCCAGTTTGCCTGGCCGATCCCTGATGCTCATCCGCAATGTCGGCCACCTCATGACCAATCCTGCGATCACCGACCGGGATGGAAACGAGGTGCCGGAAGGCATCATGGATGCCGCTGTCACCGCCCTGATCGCGCTGCATGACATCGGTCCGAACGGACGCCGCAGGAATTCCCGCGCCGGTTCCATGTATGTCGTGAAGCCGAAGATGCATGGGCCGGAAGAGGTCGCCTTTACCTGCGAGATCTTCTCGGCGGTCGAAGAGCTCGTCGGCATGGCGCCCAACACGATCAAGATGGGCATCATGGACGAGGAGCGCCGCACCACAATCAACCTCAAGGAATGCATTCGCGCCGCCCGCGAGCGCGTCGTCTTCATCAATACCGGCTTCCTCGACCGCACCGGCGACGAGATCCATACCTCGATGGAGGCGGGTCCGATGATCCGCAAGGGCGACATGAAGCAGGCGGCCTGGATTTCGGCCTATGAAAACTGGAATGTCGATATCGGCCTAGAATGCGGCCTGTCGGGCCACGCCCAGATCGGCAAGGGCATGTGGGCCATGCCGGATTTGATGGCGGCCATGCTGGAGCAGAAGATCGCGCATCCCAAGGCTGGCGCAAACACCGCCTGGGTCCCGTCTCCGACGGCTGCGACGCTGCATGCCACCCATTATCACAGCGTCAATGTCGCGGATGTACAGAAGGGTTTGCAGTCCCGGCCGCGCGCCAAACTGGCCGATATCCTCTCCGTTCCGGTCGCACCGCGTCCGAACTGGACCCCTGAGGAAATCCAGCGCGAACTCGACAACAATGCTCAGGGTATTCTCGGCTATGTCGTCCGCTGGATCGACCAGGGCGTCGGCTGCTCCAAGGTGCCGGACATCAACAATGTCGGCCTGATGGAAGACCGTGCCACCCTGCGGATCTCGGCCCAGCACATGGCAAACTGGCTGCACCACGGCGTGGTGACTGAGGAGCAAGTCCTGGAGACGATGAAGCGCATGGCTGTCGTCGTCGATGGGCAGAATGACGGTGACCCCGTCTACACGCCGATGGCGAAGGACTATGAAGGATCGATTGCCTTTCAGGCTGCCCTCGAGCTCGTCCTGAAGGGCAGGGAGCAGCCGAACGGCTATACCGAGCCGGTCCTCCATCGCCGTCGCATCCAGCTCAAGGCCAATGCTGCTGCCTGACGCATTGGCGAACTTGAAAAAGAAAGACCCGCCGGAGCGATCCGGCGGGTCTTTCGTTCAGATTGGACTTCAGGCCCGTTACTGCTGAACGACAACCTTGGAATTGCGGCCCGGCTTCACGCGGTTATAGAGGTCGATGACGTCCTGGTTCATCATGCGGATGCAGCCCGACGACGCAGCCGTACCGATCGAATTCCATTCCGGCGTCCCGTGCAGGCGGAACAGCGTATCCTGGCCCTTCTCGTTGAAGAGATACATGGCGCGGGCACCAAGCGGGTTGCGCAGGCCGGGATCCATGCCCTTCTCGACATACTTGGCGACCTCAGGCTTGCGCTCCGCCATTTCCTTCGGCGGGTGCCAGGTCGGCCAGGCCTGCTTCCAGGCGATATAGGCTTCACCCTGCCATGCAAAACCCTGTTTGCCGACGCCGATGCCGTAGCGAACGGCCTTGCCGCGCGGCATGACGTAATAAAGGAAGCGTTCGCGCGTGTTCACGACAACGGTGCCCGGTTTCTCCGTGGTCGCATAATCGACAATTTGTCGATGAAACTTCTTGTCGACCTTCTGGATCGGAATGGCGGGCAGGGCGTAGCCCGCGTCCGTCACAGAGCCATAGGAGTCGCTGAAGATCTGGACCTTGGTGGTTTCGGCGACTTCGGTCTTATCACCGGTCGTCGTCGTGCAACCTGCGAGGCCTAGTGACATAACCAGGCCGAGCGCAGTCAGTATATTGCGGAAGCGCATGGGAAAGCTCATGGGTGATGGCTGAGAGATGGTTCGGTGACCATCCTTGATTATGGTTTATTTTGAATTAATCTCGGCAACGCAAGTGCCGTACTTCCGCCGATGGTCTTCGGCGCTGCAAAATGACTCCGCATTGCTTTTTTGCAACAGACTTGGGCGTGCGGAGCGGAGTTATCCATGACCTTAGTCTCTATCTCGGTGAACAATCCCTTAATCGACGGACGCCAGTCCGACCGGGCGATGATGATTCGCCGCGGCGTTCAGATCTTGCTGGCGGAGATGCGTTTCGCTGTTCTGCCAGAATTGACGCTGTCGAATGGTCGACGTGCGGACCTGATCGCCCTCTCCGAAAAAGGGGAGGTCTGGATCGTCGAGATCAAGTCGTCGATCGAGGATTTTCGCGTCGACAGGAAGTGGCCGGACTATCGGCGCTATTGCGACCGCCTCTTCTTCGCCACGCATGCCGGTGTCCCGTTGGAGATCTTCCCGGAAGATTGCGGTCTGTTCCTGTCCGACGGCTATGCCGGGCATCTGCTGCGGGACGCACCCGAACACCGATTGCCGCCCGCGACGCGAAAATCCGTGACGCTCGATTTCTCAAGAGCCGCCGCGCAAAGGCTTATGGCCGCGGAATGGGCAGCCCAGCTCAAGTCGGTCTGATTTACTTCGGAGCGCGCTTCGCAAGGATGCGCTGCAGGGTCCGGCGATGCATGTTGAGCCGTCGCGCGGTCTCCGAAACGTTCCTCTCGCAGCTTTCGTATACGCGCTGGATGTGTTCCCAACGGATCCTGTCGGCCGACATCGGGTTTTCGGGGATCTCGGCCTTTTCGCCAGGCCGCTGAGTCAGCGCCAGATAAACATCATCCGCATCCGCGGGCTTCGCGAGATAGTCGAGCGCTCCGAGCTTTACGGCGGTGACAGCCGTCGCGATATTGCCATATCCTGTCAGCACGATGATACGGGTATCGGATCTGCGTTCCCGGATGGCTTCGATGACGTCGAGCCCGGTGCCGTCACCGAGGCGCAGATCGACGACTGCATAAGTCGGCGCCGCCTCCTTGGCCTTGGCGATGCCTTCGGCCACAGAGCCTGCGAGCTCGACGACGAAGCCGCGGCTTTCCATGGCGCGCGCCAGGCGGCGCAGGAATGGGGCATCGTCATCGACGATCAGCAGTGAAGGATCCGGGCCGAGGTCGTGATTGCCGGCCTGCTGGTTCCCAGCGGCGGATTTTGCGACCTGTGATGCTGCGTCTGCCATTTTTGTTTTCCTGCGACTGTTTGAAAAACTGCGCTGTCGACCTTATGCGGGCAAAGCCGCCACCGGTAAACTCATAAGGACGTGTCCAATTCCATGTATTCACGCGGCCAGGTAACCAAGACCCGCGCCCCGGAACCTTCGGGGCTGCGGTTTTCAAACCGCAGCGCGGCGCCGGAGCGTTCCAGCAGCGTCTTGGCAATGAACAGACCTAGCCCAAGGCCGCCGGCACTGGCATCGCTCTGCCTGCTGGTAACATAGGGCTCGCCAATTCTTTGCAAGACCCCGGCAGAGAAACCGGCGCCGTCGTCCTCGATCGTGACAGTCACATCGGCAGCCGTATGCTCGACGCTAACAGTCACCTTGGAGCGGGCGTAATCGACGGCGTTTTCGAGCAGGTTGCCGAGACCATAGAGAATGGCGGGGTTGCGGATCCCCACGGGTTCGCGAGCTCGTTCGGAAAGCTCGACAAGCTCGACCTTCACGCCGAACTCGCGATGCGGCGCGATGACCTCCTCGATCATCGACGACAGGGGAAGCTCGCGCATATGCGCCTCGCCTTCGGTTGCAAGCGACGTCAGTCGCCGCAGAATGTCCCGGCAGCGCTCGCTCTGGCTGCGCAACAACTGCACGTCTTCCCGGTACCGCTCGTCATGGCCGAGGTCCCGCTCCATTTCCTTGGCCACAACGCTGATTGTCGCAAGCGGGGTGCCGAGTTCGTGGGCGGCGGCGGCAGCGAGCCCATCCAGCTGATGCAGGTGTTTCTCCCGCTGCAGGATGAGCTCGGTCGCCGTGAGCGCATCTGCCAGCAGGCTCGCCTCTTGTGAAACGCGATAGGCATAGAAGGCGGCAAAGGCGGTCATTGAGACGATCGAGCTCCACATGCCGAGCTGCAGCAACGGATGCACTTCGAGCGTCCGACCTTCGAACCAGGGCAGGGGATAGGGCGTGAAGGCGAGAAGGGTGATGAAGGCGAGCGCGGTGATGAAGAGCGCGATCGAATGGCGGCTCGGCTGCGACGCAAACGAGATGATGACGGGAATGCAGACCAATGGTGCGAAGGGATTGTTGAGCCCGCCCGTGATGAAGAGAAGCGCGCCCATCTGAAAGAGATCGAGGGCCAGGACCGCAAAGGCCGCGGCCGGCTCCAGGCGATAGGTCGATGGAAAGGCGACGGAGAGGGCCGCATTGGCGGCAGCCAGTGCGGCGATCAGGCCGAGGCAGGTCATCAGTGGCAGCGTGAAGTCGAACCACAGTGCCACGACCAAGATCGTCAGCAACTGGCCGGCGACAGCCACCCAGCGCAGCCTGACCAGCGTCTCCAGCCGCAGGCGCCGACTGCTCGGACCGAATTTGGCTGCAAGATCCATGCTCATTCTCGTCGCCTTCCTTGCCGCGCCCTCAGGTCCCGCGCGGTTTCGCTCGTGTCGTGGGCTGCGCCGAAGAGGGATCTTCAGGCCAGGGATGCTTCGGATAGCGACCCCGCATCTCGGCGCGCACATCCTTCCAGGACCCGGCCCAGAAGCCCGGGAGATCTCGCGTCGTCTGAATGGGTCGATGTGCAGGCGACGTCAACTCCAGAAGCAGTGGCAATTTGCCGCCGCCGATCGTCGGATGCGACGTCAGCCCGAAAAGCTCCTGCACCCTGATCTGCAGAACGGGCTCCTCGCCGTCATAGCGGATCGGATGCGATTGCCCCGTCGGTGCGGTAAAATGGGTCGGCACGAGCTTGTCCAGTTCCCGCTGCGATCCGCCTGGTACCAGCGCCATCAGCCCGTCGTGCAGACTGCCGGCACTCACCGCCTCAAAGCTCGTGACGCCGGACTGATAGGGCACGAACCAGTCGTCGAGCCGCTCCAGAAGCCCCTCGTCGCTGGTGTCGGGCCAGGGATCACCGAGGCTGCGATACAGAAAGCCCAGGCGCTGGCGAAGCTGTTCCGCCGCCTTGGAGAAGGAAAGTGCGGCGAGGCCTGCCATCCGCACCCCGTCTGCAAGCGCCTTTGCGGCCTCCTCTCCCTTGGGCTTGGCCAGCGGTTGTTCGTCGAAGACGATCGCGCCCAGCCGTGTCACCCGCCTCGCACGCACTTGGCGGCTCGCCAGATCGAAGCCGCTTTCATTGGCAGTCCGGATCGCATTCGGTGTGAGCAATTCAATGTCACCCCGCGCGATCTCGGCGGCGGCAAGCACGCGCGCCTGCACCGCTTTTCCGGTGAGATCGGCAATGACCAGCAGTTCTGCGCCCGCAAGTCTCTCACTGGCCGCGATCTCGGCGCCGCGTCCATTGGCCATGACGAAACGGCCCCGGCCGCCACGCTGCCGCGCGATCCGATCCGGGAAGGCATGGATCAGCAGTTTGCCGGCGGAACTTGGCTGCAAGTCGGTCGCATCATCGGTGCGATTTCCCAGCCCCGACGCGAGACGCTTGGCCAGATGGCGGGCATTGCGAGCCCGATCTCCCTTGTCCCGGCGGAACTGACGCAGTCTCTCGTCCAGATCCAGATCGCTCCCCCCCAATCCCTGCTCGGTCAGCAGCACCGCCAGTTCTGCGGCGGCCCAACCCTGACCATGCCGGGATGCGTCGAGGACCATGGCCGCGAGCCGCGGTGGCAGTCCGAAGTTGCGCATGCGGCGGCCCTTGGGCGTCAGTTGCAAGGTCTCGTCCAGCGCACCGAGCCCGACCAGGAGCTGCCGGGCTTCCTTCAGCGCCGCCTCCGGCGGCATGTCGAGCAAGAGAAGTTGACGCGGATCGGCTACCCCCCAATGCGCCATGTCCAGCGCCAGGCCGGAGAGGTCGCTCGACAGGATTTCAGGCGGCGTGAACGCCGGAAGCGCCGCTGTCTGTCCTGCATGCCAGAGGCGGATCGCAATCCCGGGTTCCGTCCTGCCGGCACGTCCTGCGCGCTGCTCTGCGGATGCCCGCGACACCCGGACCGTTTCCAGCCGGGTAATGCCCGTCGATGGCTCATGGATGGGCAGCCGCTGCAATCCGCTGTCGATCACCACGCGCACGCCGTCTATGGTAATGGAGGTTTCCGCGATCGATGTCGAAAGCACCACCTTGCGCAAGCCCTTTGCCGCCGGCCGGATCGCGGCATCCTGCTCCGCCTGGCTCAGCATGCCATAGAGGGGAGCGATCGTGATATCCGCCCCGATCCTTCCTTCGAGCCGCTCGGCCACGCGCCGGATTTCCGCCTGTCCCGGCAGAAAGGCGAGGATAGATCCTGCCTCCTCGCTGAGTGTCTTCAGCACGGTTGAGGCAACGGCATCTTCGACCCGCTCGTCGCCCGGCCTGTCTCGATGGCGGATTTCAACCGGAAAGCTCCGCCCTTCGCTGATGATGACCGGCGGGTCCGAGAGCAAGACCGCGATACGCTCGACATCGAGCGTCGCCGACATCACCAGCAACCGAAGATCAGGTCTGAGCGCGGATTGGGCATCGAGCGCAAGCGCGAGACCGAGATCGGCATCCAGGGAGCGTTCGTGAAACTCGTCGAAGAGCACGGCCGCGACACCGCTGAGTTCCGGATCGTCGAGGATCATCCGCACGAAGACACCTTCGGTCACGACCTCGATGCGTGTTCGCCCGCTGATCCGGTTGTCGAGCCGCATCCGATAGCCGATGGTCTCCCCCACCGTCTCACCGAGCAGCGAGGCCATGCGGGATGCAGCAGCCCGGGCGGCGAGCCGCCGTGGTTCGAGCAGGATGATGCGTCCGTCACCCCGCCAGTCCTGCTGGAGCATGTGTAAGGGCACGAACGTCGTCTTGCCGGCGCCGGGAGGGGCCGAGAGCACGACGCGATTGCCCGCTTCGAGCGCCTGGGCCAGAGCGCCGAGTTTGTCCGTGATCGGGAGAAGAGGGAGCTTCGAAGGGATCACGATGCGGCAATGCCCTGCCTGGCTGTCTGATAGGCGAGGATCGCGCCGGCGAGGTCCTCGAGTGCCGCGCCGACCGATTTGAACAGGGTGATCTCCCCCGGGCTTTTGCGTCCCTGCGCCCCACGCACGAGTTCGGCCAGCTCCGCCTGCACGTGTTCCCGGGATATGGCACCGGAAGCAATCGGCTGCAAAATGTCGCCTGCCTCGGCAAAGGCGCCGGCCCGCGTATCGACGAAGACGCGTGCCCGACGCACGGCCTCATCGTCGCTCTCGCGCATCTCTTTTGTGAAAGCGCCGATCAGGTCGAGATGGCTCCCGGGCTTCAGCCATTCCCCTTTGATCAGCGGGCTACGCGACAGCGTCGCGCAGGAGATGATATCGGCCGCCCGCGTGGCCGCTTCGAGATCGGTGACAACCTTGGCCGAATGGCCAAGCGCGCGAGCATCGGCTGCCGCCCGTTCAGCCTTCTCTTTGTCTCGTCCCCAGATCGAGACCTGCCCGATCGGCCGCACACGGCTATGAGCTTCCACCAGATTGACGGAAAGGCGACCTGTCCCAACGACGAGCAGGTTCGATGCATCCGCACGGGCGAGATGCCGTGCCGCCAGAGCCGACGCGGCCGCCGTTCGACGGGCGGTCAGTTCACCACCATCAATGACGGCGAGCAATTCGCCCGTCTGTCCGGATGAGAGCAGATAACTGCCATGGATGGCGGGCAGGGACCGCGTTGCATTGTCGGGAAACACAGAAACCAGCTTCACACCGATATAGTGGCCGGGTTGCCAGGCCGGCATCAGAAGAAGCGTCGCATCAGCCTCTCCGGGAACGCTGACGGTGTGATGATGGCGAACGGGCATGACACAGTCGCCTTGGAACATGGTAGCCAATGCGGCGATGAGGGCGTCCCAGTCGAGGCAACGGCTGGTCTGGATCTGGTCGAGAATGAGCATCGAGTGTCGACTCCGGTAATGAGAAGCAGACCCTAGCAAGGCAGGCATGGCTTGCAAACGCGCAAGACAGCAACACAATGCGGGTCACGGGTCGTTTGGTAGACCAAATATCGGGCCGTCGCGGTATCATCTGGCACCATCAATTCTTGATTTCGGGAAATAAATGAACATTTTCAGACTGATACCAATTTTTTGCACTTTTATGAAGGCCGGCTGTTGACGTTAAAAAGGGTTGGCCGTATAAGCCGCTTCACCGAACGAGAGGCGGCGCCGCGAGGCCTGCCGGACTGGTTCAGACAAGATCCTTGAAATTGGCAGCTTGCTGGTTTTATTGCCCG